>MDSV01019323.1_pt1 | contig 658627 bp, 601 predicted proteins | sample 810851 | NCBI WGS metagenome assembly MDSV01 (sample SAMN05326640, study PRJNA326480) | marine metagenome | isolation source: seawater | place: Atlantic Ocean: North East | collected 2012
AGCGACTTCATCTATGGCAACCAGGATAATGACCTACTATATGGAGGGCAGGGAGATGATGTTCTATTTGGCGGCCAAGGAAATGATGCCATATTTGGCGATAATGGAAATGACAGGCTGAATGGAAATCTCGGTGATGATAGTCTAACGGGCGGAGAGGGGGCTGATACCTTTATCTTTACTGGCAGATTCGGTAACGACGTCATTACAGATTTTAGTGCTGAGGACGGCGATCAGATCGTCGTGTCGCAACCAAACCTGGTCGCAATTAGCCAAGTAGAAGGCAGTATTCTGATGTTGCTTGGGGAAGGTGGATCAATTCTGCTCTTGGGGGTTTCCGATTTTGATATTGCAGATTTGGTGTGATTGAGGCTGTTAAGTTCTGATCTTAGGAAGATTAAATTAATTATTTTATCGCTGTAAAAGCTGCGGGCTTCCCTGTTGTGAGCAGATTTATTCCCTGTTTCTACGATCAGGGAATTTTCTGATTGCGCCGCAGTTCTCTGTCCTGTTCATGGGCAAGGGCACTGTTTTGAAGAACGCATGAATGTTGAAAATCCCTGTATTGCAGCGATAACAGGGAACAGAGCATGGTTCGCAGACGACTGCCACCACCGCCATCATCCCCGGATAGGCACTGTCAGAACAAAAAATTTCACCGTGATTTTCTGTTTCAAATTTTGAATGGCGCGCTTGTAACTCTCTGATTTTATGCAGATCGAGTTCGCAAGCTTTCCAGAAACATGCAGTATTAAACTTTTTCTCTGACGGCACCGCCCAAGGCACCCTCGCAGTGCCTTGGTGTGATATCCGGTATTGCAGTGATTATGCCGCGGCAGAGGTGCTCAGTTCCTGCCGGACGATCTCGGCTCCTGCACTCAGCGCTTCGAGCTTGCCGCGTGCGACCTGACGCGACAGGGGCGTCATTCCGCAATTGGTGCAGGGATAGAGCTTGTCTGCATCCACGAACTCAAGTGCCTTGCGCAGGGTGCTGGCTACCTCTTCAGGTGTTTCGACCTGCGTATTGGCCACGTCGATGGCGCCGACCATGACCTTCTTGCCGCGCAACATCTCGATCAGGTCCATCGGCACATGGGAGTTCTGGCATTCGAGCGAGACCAGATCGACGCCGGATTGCTGAATGGCGGGGAAGATCATCTCGTACTGTCGCCATTCGGAGCCGAGCGTTGCCTTCCAGTCGGTATTCGCCTTGATGCCGTAGCCATAGCAGACATGAACGGCCTTTTGGCATTCCAAGCCTTCCATCGCGCGTTCGAGCGTCGCCATACCCCAGTCATTCACCTCGTTGAAGAAGACGTTGAAGGCAGGTTCGTCGAACTGGATGATGTCGACCCCCGCGGCTTCGAGTTCGCGAGCCTCTTCGTTCAGCAGCGTGGCAAATTCCCAGGCGAGCTTCTCACGGCTGCGGTAATGCGCGTCGTATAGTGTGTCGATCATGGTCATCGGGCCGGGCAGCGCCCATTTGATCGGGGCGTCGGTCTGGGCGCGCAGAAATCTGGCGTCCTCGACAAAGACCGGCCGGGGCCGCGATACGGCGCTGACCACTGTTGGCACGCTGGCATCGTAGCGGTCCCGGATGCGTACGGTTTCGCGCTTTTCAAAATCGACGCCTTCAAGGCCTTCGATGAAGGTGGTGACGAAATGCTGGCGGGTCTGCTCGCCGTCGCTGACAATGTCGATCCCGGCGCCAAACTGTTCGCCAAGAGTCACGCGGAGGGCATCCTGCTTGGCCAGCGCGAGCTCTTCGCCCTCAAGCTTCCAGGGAGACCAGAGTTTTTCGGGTTCGGCCAGCCAGGAGGGTTTCGGCAGGCTGCCAGCGGTGGAGGTGGGAAGCAGTTTGGTCATTTTATGTATCTCTCTGTCTCTTTGACGTCAGGTAGCGGGCAGGGTGGGCGGCGCTGGATGGATGGCACTGGCAGAATAAAAATTTTTACAGTGATTTTCTATTCCAACTTTTGAATGGCGCGCTTGCTGTCTACACGCTCTGCCAGCCGCCGCCGAGGGCCTTGTAGAGGTCAATGGCGGCGAGCAGCAGGGCGAGGCGGGACTGGGCATAACTGTCCTCGGCTGACAGGCGCGAACTCTGGGTGTCGAGCAGCGTCTGAAAGTCGATCAGACCGGCATCATATTGCAGTGTCGACAGGTCATATGCTTCGCGCGACTGCTCCATGGCGACTTGATAGGCGGCCTCGCGGTCCTGTGCCGATCTGACCGCTGTCAGCGCATCCTCGACTTCCTGAAAGCCGGTCAGCACGGTGCCGCGATAGGCCTGCGCCAGTTCCAGCTGTCGGGCGGTGGCGCTCTCCAACCCGCCTTCATTGGCCCCGCCGGAGAAGATCGGTGCTGCGATCGAGGCGGCGAGGGCGATAACGCTGGTCACCGGATCACCGAAGCCGGTCGAGGCCAGCGAGCCGGTACCGCCGAGTGAGATCGACGGGAAGAATGCCGCCCGCGCGGCACCGATATCGGCATTGGCGGCAATCAGCGTTGCCTCGGCTGCCCTGATATCCGGGCGGCGCTCGAGCAGGAATGATGGCTGGCCGGGTGCGATGCCGGGTACTGTTGTGCCGGACAGGTTCTCCGCCTCGACCGTAACGGCCCCCGGTGGTTTGCCGAGCAATACCGCCAGCGCGTTTTCCGCACTGGCGATCTGCTGGATCAATGCTGCGCGGGCGGCTTCGCTATTGGCGACCGCAACCCGTTGTTGTGCGAGCGCGAGCATGGATTCAGAGCCGAGATCGAGCCTCGTCTGGACAATCTCCTGCAACTCCCGGGCGATCTGCAGATTGTCATCGGCAATGGCCAGACGCTCACGCAGATTGAGCAGGGTGAAATAGCCGGTGGCGACATCGCCCATGACCAGCAGTGACAAGGCATCTTCGTTAAACGTGGTCGCCTCATACTGCGCCTGTGCCGCCTCGACCCTGGCCTGATTGGCACCGAACAGGTCGAGTTCATAGGCGATGCCCAGACCGGCGTTCAGGCTGGTTGCCTGATCCGAACCGCCATCGGCAAAATCGGTATAGGAACGGTTGCCACCGCCTGAAACATCGACCCGTGGCAGCAGGGTGGCTCCGGCTATTTTCAGGCTGGCCCGTGCCTGCTCGATCCGCTGGATACCGGCCAGCAGGTCGGTGTTGTTGGCCAGCGCCGCCTGCATCAGGCCGTCCAGTTCTTCGCTGCCGAACGAGGTCCACCAGTCATAGGCGATATCCGCAGCACCCGGCTGATCCTGTTGCTGGCTCCATGTTGCCGGTGCCGCGATATCGGGACGGTTGTAATCGGGGGTGAGCGAGCAGGCGGACAGGAACAGGGCCGCGACTGGCAGAACGAGATGGTTTCTCACAGGCTCACTCCGAACTCAGCGCGACGACGGGATCAAGGCGCGCTGCCTTGCGCGCTGGCAGGTATCCGAACAACAGGCCGGTACAGACGGCACAGCCGAAGGCGAGCAGCGGTGGTCCCATCGAGAAGGCGATGTTCATGCCGAACAGGGACAACGCCCCGGCGGCACTGAAGCCGATGGCGACACCGAGCAGGCCGCCGATGGTGCAGACCACCCCGGCCTCGGTATTGAACTGGATCATGATGTCACGTCGCCGGGCACCGGTGGCCATGCGGATGCCGATTTCGCGCGTGCGCTCGACCACGCTGACCAGCATGATGTTCATGACACTGATACCGCCGACCAGCAGCGAGATCGCCGCGACCGCACCGAGCAGGATGGTCAGGGTATTCTGGGTCTCGGTTGCCATCTCGAGGAATGATGTTGAGCTGCGTACCGAGAAATCCTCCTCACCATGGCGCGATGCCAGCAGGTTGGTAATCGCTGTCTGGGTCTGCTCGATCTCGTCGACATTATCGACCTTGATGTTCATCGTGCTCAGATAGTTCGAGCCGAACAGGCGCACCAGCGAGGTGGTGTAGGGTACCCAGATGGTATCGTCCTGATCCCGGCCCCAGGGGGTCGCCCCTTTGGCCTTCATGATGCCGATCACCTCGAACGGGATATTGCCGATCAGGATGTATTGTCCGAGCGGGTTCTCATAGGGGAAGAAGTTCTCGACCACCGTGGCTCCGAGCACCGCAACGGCGGCGTAACTGTTCACATCGGCTTCGGTGAAAAATGAGCCCTGTACCGCCGGCCAGTCACGCGCTTCCGGGAAATAGGCACCGACGCCGGAGATGCCAACGGCGGCATCGACATTGCCGTAACGCACGGTCTTGGAACCGCTGCGCTCGGGCACGACATAGCTGATATTGTCGATATTGGCGGCGATGGCGCGGGCATCTTCGGGCAGTAGCGTCGCCACATCCCCGGATGAGCGCATTCCCGGCATGCCAGGGCGGATGTTCAGCAGGTTGGTGCCCATGGCGCTGATCTGGTCGAGCACGTTCTGTTTGCTGCCATTGCCAACCGCCAGCATGGTGATGACCGCGGCCACACCGATCACGATGCCGAGCAGGGTCAGCGCGGTGCGGAACATGTTGACGTGCAGTGCCCTGAGCGCGGTTCGCACTGCTTCCTCGGTATCCGAGATCAGCCGTACGCTCTCGCCATTGCGTTTGGTTTCCGGCAGCACGGCAGCGGGATTGTCCTGTGCTGTCTCTCCATCATCGGACAGTATCCGCCCGTCCTGTATGCGGATCACGCGCCGGGCATGGGCGGCGACCGCTTCCTCGTGGGTGATGACAATCACCGTGCGCCCCTGTCGGTTCAGGCCCTTCAGGATCTGCATCACGTCTTCACTGCTCTTGCTGTCGAGCGCGCCGGTCGGTTCATCGGCGAGGATGACCGGTGGGTCATTCATCAGTGCCCGGGCAATCGCCACCCGCTGCTGCTGGCCACCAGAGAGCTGGTTCGGGCGATGATCGCCGCGCTCCCCCAGCCCGAGGTCGCCGAGCAGTTTGCGCGCGCGGCTCTGGCGCACGGTCTTCGCCAGACCGGCATACATCGCCGGTATCTCAACATTCTCTTCCGCCGTGGCGGTGCCGAGCAGGTTATAGCGCTGAAAAATGAAACCGAAGGTTTCCCGCCGCAGGTTCGCCAGTGCATCCGGCCCCAGCTTGCTGACCTCCCGGCCGAGCACCTTGTATGTGCCCTCAGTGGGGCGGTCGAGACAGCCGAGAATATTCATCAGGGTCGATTTGCCGGAGCCTGACTGCCCCATGATCGCAACGAATTCGCCGGGATGGATCGACAGGCTGACATCATCCAGCGCCTTCACCACGGTTTCGCCGCTGGTAAAGTGACGCGACAGATGGGTGATGTCGATCAGTGGTTCGGTGCTCATATCCGGGCCATCCCGCCACGCCGGAAGCCGCCTTGCCCCTGTGCTGCGGCTGATGATGCACTCCCCAGCAGGACCGTATCGCCCACGTCGAGGCCGGATGCCACAGCAGCTTGCTGGCGATCGGAGACGCTGACGATAATCGTCTGCAGGCCCTTGCCCTTGATCTCTATCTCATAGGCGAGGCCATCATCGGTATCGGCATCCGGCACCCGTCGCCGCAATGCCGAAACCGGCACCAGCGGTGCATCAACCGCCTGTGCAACGATGAAGAAGACCTGTGTGGTCATGCCGGTCATCAGCACCCGGTCGCGGTTCGGTACGTCGATAAGCACGCTGTACAGCACCACATCATTCTCGGTTTCCGGTGTCGGCAGGATCTGGCGTACTGTGCCATGCCATTCACGGGTGCCCGACCCAAGGGTGGTGAAATAGGAGTCCATGCCGGGCTGCAGCTTCATCACATCGGCCTCGGCAACCTGTGCCTTGACGGTCATGGTGTCGAGATCGGCGATCTGTACAATAGTCGGCGTGGTTTGATTGGCATTGATGGTCTGGCCTTCCTCGACCGCCTTGTCGACCACGGTACCGGCCATCGGGGCATAAATCTTGGTATAGCTGAGATTGGTCTCGTCACCTTCAAGCGTCGATTGCTGTTCCTCGATCTGTGCCGCAAGCGACAACAGACCGGCGCGCGCCACCTCAAGCGTAGTTTCGGCGTCCTGATAGGTTTCCTCACTGACGGCCCTTGCACTTAACAGCTTCCTGTAGCGCTCGAGTTTCTGCCGCGCCTGTTTGACGAGGGCTTGCTGCTCCAGTTGCTGTGCCTGCAAGGCTTTCAGCCGGGCCTGATCTTCCTTGACCCGTGCGTCATAAACATCGGGATCGATCTCGGCGATCAGATCGTTTTCGCTGACCGTATCGCCGATGTCGAAATGCATTTTCTCGACCAGCCCGGAAATCTGGGCGCCGACATCGACATATTCCTTGGGCTCAAGCGTACCCTGCGCCGTCACCACAGACTGAATTGTCCCGCGGGTGACCATGACCTCTGCTGCCGCGGTGTTTTCCTGTGCATTGCCTGCACGATACATATCGGCAAACAGCCAGATACCTGCCGCAATCAGGATGCAGGCCAGCGCAACTTTCAGGAACAGCTTCATACCAACAGGGTCCGCGTAAGATCAGGGGCTATCGAGCAATATCAATCTGATATACGCATTCAGGCAAACAACCCTGCGATTTTTTTCTTATTGCTCCCAGCAACATGCCAACAGGGAAGCTGAAAATTATGGTGACTGGTCTGGTAGCACTTTTTGCCAAGCCCAGGGGGAAGGCTCCCTCACTCAACCAGATCCCAGTGAGGGTGGGGGCCGAAGCGGGTGATCATGAAATCGGTGAACAGGCGTATCTTGGCCGAGAGGTGGCGGTTGGGCAGGTAGACCACGGACAGCATCAGCTGTATCGGCTTCCAGTCATGCATGACCGTGACCAGTCGCCCGGCCTGTAACTCCTCGCCGACAATGAAGGTTGGCAGCAGGGTTATGCCCAGATCATGAAGGGCCGCATCGCGCAGGGCCTCGCCATTGTTGCTGGCGAAAATCACCTTGGGGCGCACTTGTACTTCCCGGTTGTCCGGTCCGGTCAGTCGCCATGGCCTAGTCGCCGGGCGCAGACCATAATCGAGGCAGGGAAGCCGTTTCAGGTCGTCGGGCTGTTGCGGCTGGCCATGTTTGGCGAGAAAGGCCGGTGAGGCACAGAGCACCCGTTTGGCCTCGCAAATCCGGAAATCAACCAGATGGGCATCTTCCTGCGGTTGGCCGATGCGGACGACCAGATCATAGCCCTCCTCGGCGAGATCGACGAAACGGTCGCTCAGATCGAGGTCAATCTCGAGTTCCGGGTGCCGACTCATGAACTCGGCCACCGCCTTGCTCAGATGCTGCATGCCGAAACTCAGGGGCGCGGAGATGCGCAAGGTGCCGCTGGCCTCGGTATGATCGGCGCGAACCTCCTGTTCCGCCTCTTCCAGAAACCCGAGGATTGTCTTGGCCCGCTGATAGAAGGCCGTACCGGTGGCGGTTGGTGAGACATGTCGGGTGGTGCGGTTCAACAGCTGGGCGCCGAGCTCGTCTTCCAGCGCCAGAACCAGTCGGTTGATACCCGAGCGGGACATGCCCATGGCCCGGGCAGCTGCCGCAAAACCTTCCTCTTCTACAACTGTCACAAAGGTCTGCAGGGCCGCGAATTTATCCATGTTAATTGTCCTTAAAAAATGGACGATATGTGCATTATTTATGGAATTGTCGATTTAATCAACCTGAACGATATTTCTCCCAGACGCAGCAAACGGCTGCACAACAAGGCGCGGCAAGGGAGCTGCGCATCAAGGAGAAATACGATGAAAATTCTTCGTCCGGCAGAACAGCGTGGCAAGGCCAATTTCGGCTGGCTCGACAGCCGTCACAGCTTTTCCTTCGGCCATTATTACGATCCCAACCATATGGGCTTCGGCCCGTTGCGGGTCATCAACGAGGACAAGGTCAGCCCCGGCGCCGGCTTTGACACCCATGGTCACCGCGACATGGAGATTCTCTCCTACGTCATTGACGGCGCGCTTGAGCACAAGGATTCAATCGGCACCGGTTCGGTGATCCGTCCGGGTGACCTGCAACGCATGTCCGCAGGCAGCGGCATCCGGCACAGCGAGTACAACCACTCCAAGAATGATCCGGTTCACTTCCTGCAAATCTGGATCGTACCGGAAGCCGAAGGCATCACCCCGAGCTATGAGCAGAAGGCGTTTCCCGATGCCGAACGGCGCGGAACCTTGCGCCTGCTGGCATCCCGTGACGGTCGGGAAGGATCGGTCACGATCCATCGCGATGCCGATCTCTATGGCAGCCTGCTGAAAAGCGGTGAGGGGGCGTCCCTGAAGCTGCGCCCGAACCGGACCGCATGGGTGCAACTGGTTCGCGGCAATGTCACCGCCAATGGCGAGGCTCTCAGAGCCGGAGACGGCCTTGGGCTGGTTGATGAGCCCTCAATCGACCTTGTCGCCGATGATGACGCGGAAATCCTCGTCTTCGATCTCGCGGCCTGACCACGACCTACCCAATCACTCAACCCGCTGAATTAAAGGAGAAAACAATGTCCAAATCCAAACTCGAGCAACTGTCCCCGGCCAACAGCCAGATCATTTTTATTGATCATCAGCCGCAGATGGCATTCGGCGTCCAGTCGATTGATCGTCAGGTGCTGAAGAACAATACGGTCGGTCTCGCCAAGGCGGCGAAGGTATTCAATGTGCCGACCACCATCACCACGGTGGAGACCGAAAGCTTCTCCGGCCACACCTATCCCGAACTGCTGGCGGTGTTTCCGGAGAACCCGATACTTGAGCGCACCTCCATGAACTCATGGGATGACCAGAAGGTACGCGATTCACTGGCCAAGGCCGGGCGCAAGAAGATCATCGTCTCCGGCCTCTGGACCGAGGTTTGTAACAACACCTTTGCCTTCGGGGCGATGCTTGAGGGTGACTATGAAATCTACATGGTTGCCGATGCCTCCGGCGGCACCAGCAAGGAAGCCCATGATTATGCCATGCAGCGGATGATCCAGGCTGGTGTGGTGCCGGTGACCTGGCAACAGGTGTTGCTCGAATGGCAGCGCGACTGGGCGCATCGCGAGACCTATGACGCGGTCATCGACATCGTGAAGGAGCATTCCGGCGCTTACGGCATGGGGGTCGATTACGCCTATACCATGGTTCACAAGGCACCCGAGCGGGTTGCACACGGTGAGGTTCTGGACCCGGTTCCAGCGAAATAGACCGGCCACTGCAACCGACCAACTGCAACCGATATATGCACGCTGCCCATGGTCATCCGGCGATGGGCAGCTGCTTTCCCCAACAAGGAGAGACCGATGAGCATCCGTCGCCGCAGCGTCATGACCGGGCTGGCCGCAACCGGCACTGCCCTTGCCCTTCCCAATATTGTCTGGAGCCAAACCATGTCCGGAAAGCCTGACACCATCCTCTATAATGGCCGCATCACAACGCTTGACCCCGAAAACCCGGAGGCGCAGGCAGTTGCGATTGCCGATGGTCGCATTCTGGCAACCGGCACCAATGACGAGATCATGCGGCTCGGCAATGCCAAGCGTAAGGTCGATCTCAACGGTCGCCGGGTTATTCCCGGCCTGAACGACAGCCATACGCACCTGATCCGCGGTGGGCTCAACTACAATATGGAATTGCGCTGGGAGAATGTGCCGTCACTGGCGGATGCCCTGCGGATGCTGAAGGAACAGGCCGACCGGACACCGGCCCCGCAATGGGTTCGGGTCATCGGCGGCTGGTCGGAGTTCCAGTTTGCCGAACGACGCATGCCGACACTGGCTGAAATCAACAAGGCTGCCCCGGACACGCCGGTTTTCATCCTGCATCTCTATGGTCACGCCCTGTTGAACAAGGCAGCGTTGGATGTTCTCGGCTTTGACAGCAAGACGCCGAACCCGCCGGGTGGCGTCATCGAGAAGGACGGCAACGGCAAGCCGACCGGCCTGCTGGTCGCCAAGCCATCGGCGCTGATCCTCTATTCCACACTGGCGCGGGGGCCGAAGCTGCCGCTGCAGGACCAGATCAATTCGACCCGCCACTATATGCGTGAGATGAACCGTCTGGGGATCACCTCGATCATTGATGCCGGTGGCGGTGGGCAGAACTTCCCGGATGATTATGACGTGATCCGGAAACTGGACGATGATGACCAGTTGACGGTGCGAATTGCCTATAATCTGTTTGCGCAGAAGGCCGGTGCGGAACTTGATGATTACGAGCGCTGGATTGCCATGACCGAGCCGGGTGCCGGATCGGACATGCTGCGCATGAACGGGGCCGGGGAGAACCTCACCTGGTCAGCGGCGGATTTCGAAAACTTCCTTGAGCCGCGTCCCGATCTGGCCCCAACGATGGAAAGCGAGCTGGAACCGATTGTCGAGTTGCTGGCAACCAACAAATGGCCGTTCCGCATCCATGCAACCTATAACGAGACGATAGATCGCTTCCTGACCGTTTTCGAGCGGGTCAATGGTCGCCAGCCCTTTGAAAGTCGCTTCATCATTGACCATGCCGAGACGGTGACGCCGCAGAATATCGAGCGCATCAAGGCGCTGGGTGGTGGCATCGCAATCCAGCACCGCATGGCGTTTCAGGGAGAGTACTTCGTCGATCGTTACGGTGCACAGGCGGCGGAACTGACCCCGCCGATTACCACCATGCTCGGCATGGATGTGCCGGTCGGTGGCGGTACCGATGCAACGCGGGTTGCGAGTTACGATCCGTGGGTTGGGCTGTACTGGCTGACCACCGGCAAGACCCTTGGCGGGTTGTCGCTCTACAATGACAACAACGTGCTGTCTCGGGAGGAAGCCTTGCGGATCTGGACCCATGGCTCGGCATGGTTCTCTGGTGAGGATGACGTCAAGGGCACGCTGAAACCCGGCATGTATGCCGATCTGGCCGTCCTGTCCGATGACTTCATGAGCATTGAGCCGGAAGCCATCCGCGGCATCACATCGGTGCTGACCATGGTTGGGGGCCGGATCGTGTTCGGTGATCGCGAGTTTGACAAGCTATCGCCAGCCTTGCCACCGGCCTCGCCATCATGGTCGCCGGTTCTGCATGAACCGTCACCGGCACAACGTACAGCGCATACGCACAACAGCTTGCAGATGGCGAGTGCCTGCGGCTGTTCCTCGGCCTGTAATCTCCATGGCCATGATCACGGTATCGCATGGACCAATCCCCTGCCGGTTGCCGACCAGAAAAGCTTCTGGGGTGCGCTTGGCTGCTCCTGTTTCGCGGTTTGAGTACAGAGGATTTTGGATCATGACTGCGACCTCATCGGAGACCGGTGCACTGGCACCGTTACGGGAACCCGCCTTTGCCGCCCTGTGGGTTGCAACCGTGATCTCGAATGTCGGCACATGGATGCATGATGTCGGGGCGGCCTGGCTGATGACCGAACTGGCTCCATCCCCGGCGATTGTCTCGCTCGTGCAGGCTGCCACCACATTGCCGATCTTTCTGTTCGCCGTGCTGGCGGGTGCTCTCGCCGATATCTGCGATCGCCGACGGCTGCTGATCGTGGTCAATATACTGATGGCCTCTACGGTTGCCGTCTTTACCGCACTGGTCGCGGTCGAGATGGTGACGCCGGTGACGCTGCTGGCCTTTACCTTTCTGCTCGGCACCGGTGCGGCCTTCATGGCACCGGCCTGGCAGGCGATTGTGCCAACGCTGGTCAGGCGCGAGACGCTGTCCGCCGCCGTATCCCTGAACTCGGTCGGCATCAATATCAGCCGGGCCATCGGTCCGGCGCTTGCCGGTCTTCTGATCGTGTCCGTGGGTGTTGCCGCACCCTTCGCGCTCAACTTTATCTCCACGCTCGGCATTATCGCGGTGCTGGTCTGGTGGCGACCGGCACAGGCCGAACAAAGTACATTACCGACCGAGCACATCCTCGGTGCCATGTGGACCGGTCTGCGCTTTGCCAGACATAGTTCTGAGCTGGGACACACATTGGTACGGGCTGTGGGCTTCTTCCTGTTCGCCAGCGCGTATTGGACCATGCTGCCGCTGATCGCGCGTGAGGTGCTGCAGGGCGGTGCTCAACTCTATGGTCTGCTGATGGGCAGTGTCGGGGCCGGGGCCGTGCTGGGTGCCGTCATCATGCCGAAACTGCGGCAGAAGCTGGGACCGGACTGGATGGTGGCGCTGGGGACGATCGGGACGGCACTGGTGCTGGTTGTCTTTGCCGTTGTGCCGAACCAGATTGCTGCCCTGATCGCGGCGGCCTGTGCCGGGGCCAGCTGGATTGCCGTGCTCTCGACGCTCAATGTATCGGCGCAGGTGGCCTTGCCGAACTGGGTTCGCGCCCGTGGTCTGTCGATTTTCCTGATGGTGTTCTTCGGTACCATGGCAGCGGGCAGCATCATCTGGGGCCAGCTTGCCGGTATCGCCGGTATTCCGGTCAGTATGCTGATTGCAGCCGCCGGTCTGGTGCTGGCAATACCGCTCACATGGCGCTTCAAACTGGGCAGCGGTGCCGAAATCGACTTCACACCGTCAATGCATTGGCCAGCCCCACCGGTGGAACTCGATCAGGCGGATTACAAACGCTCCGTGACGATCACCGTGCAGTACCGGGTCGCGCCGGATAACCGGCAGGCGTTCCTCAACCTCATGCAGCAACTGAAACGGGTCAGGCAACGCCATGGCGGCTATGGCTGGCAGATACTGCAGGAACCCGGTCAGGCAGATATGGTCACCGAAATCTGGTCGGAAAGATCATGGGCCGAACATCTGCGTCACCATGAGCGCGTCTCGGTAACGGACAAAGAGCTTCAGGACCGGATTGCCGCCTTGCTGAGCGATGGCGCAAAGCCTGTCGTGACCCACCTGATGCCTGCCATACTTTGATCGCGGGCACCCAGGTTTTCGATTATGCGCGCTCAACCCAGCCGCCGCCGAGCGCTTTGTCATGAGGAAGCCTGTGGTTCGCCATACCTATGACAGCGTCGCCTGTTACCGGGCCAAATGTGAGGCGGCCGGGGTGCACCCTGACGACATCAAACAGCTTGCTGATCTCGCCATTGAGAAACTAATTCGCGGCAATCACTCGGTTGCCATGATCGCCGAGATGCTGGGCTATTCGGAAACCCGCGCTTTTACCCGCGCTTTCAAGCAATGGACCGGCATGAGTCCCGTCCATTATCGCGATCATTTCCAAACCCAGTTCTACCGCAAGGGTAGTACCAAAAGAAGCTAGCTGATTTGTTTCAAGGTATTGGCAACAAGGTTGTCGTTGCAATTAACCATGTTTTTCCATTTTTTGAATAAAATGCCTTTATGCCGAGGTTAATATAGCGGTCGGAGTGGTGATTTCATTTCTGGCGTTGCTGCATCATTTTTGTTACCCGTGCCCGAACACCTGTGTATGGTGTTGACTATATTTTTTACGCCAATCAGAGGGGCTTTATGTGGCGTATCTATGAATGCCTGACGATCGATCACGATCCATGGCTGCTGTTGATTGCTGTCTTCGTTTGTGTTTTGGGAAGTTTTGCCAGCATGCACACCGCAATTCGGGCGCGTGTGGGGACACAACCTGTGTTGTGGACATCGCTGGCGGCAGTTTCCTGCGGTCTGACAGTCTGGAGCACCCACTTCATTGCCATGCTGGCATTCAGGACCGAGGTACCGATCAGCTTTGATCTTGCGCTGACTGTCCTGTCGGCGCTGATCGGCATTGTCGGGTTTGGCATCGGCCTGTTTGTGATCCGTTACCATCGTGACAGGCCATCGCTGTTTGCTGCCGGGGCTACGGTCGGTATCAGTATTTCATGCCTGCATTACATCGGTATGTCCGGTGTCACGATCCCAGGCACTATCAGCTTTGACATGAATTATGTGGCTGCCTCGATCATTGCTGCGATTATTCTCGGCGGTCTGACTTTCTCTGCAAGTTTCTGCCTTCGTGCTGCGCCGCGCATATTGGAGGCATCCATTGGTCTGATCCTCACCACCGTGGCGTTGCACTTCACCGGCATGGCAGCGGTCTCCATACAGATGGGGCTGTACCCGGACAATTTCAGTGACGGTGTTTCCCGTGATCTGCTGATTGCAGCGGTCGCTGTTGCCTCCTTATCAGTAATCCTGATTGGTGCCTGTGCGCTACTGGTCGACAATCGGGTGGCCAAACGCCTGGCTGAAGAGGCGAGGCGGTTCCGAACCCTGTCGGACAGTGCTTTCGAGGGCGTTGCGATCTTCAAGGGCCAGCAGGTTGTTGACTGCAACAAGCGGCTGGAGGATTTGCTGCAGACGGATCGCGATAAAATTCTGACCACGCCGATCCTTGACTGGGTTGTACTGGAGAGCCGGGCACGGGCCATGCGCCTGTTCACCGATATGACCTTTGATGATGTTGAACAGGTCAATATCATGTCTGCCCGGGGCCGGAATATTGTTGCGGAGATTCAGGTCCGACCGATCATGCTGGCAAATGATGAGGCAGCGCTGGTTCTGGTTGTCCGGGACGTGACGGCCCAGCGCCAATCCGAGAAGCAGATCGAGTATCTTGCCTATCATGATCAACTGACCGGCCTGCCGAACCAGCGCATGTTTGATACGCTGGCGGCGAAATCCATGGCCACTGCGGACCGACATGGGCAGAAATTTGCCCTGATGATGCTAGATCTTGATGGCTTCAAGGCGGTCAATGATGTGCGCGGACACAAGGCCGGGGATCAGGTCCTGCAGCGCGTCGGCCAGTTGCTGCAGGGGGTCATTCGCAATGAAGATGTGGTGGCGCGCCGCAGCGGTGATGAGTTCGTCATATTGCAGGCGGCCGCAGGACAGCCGGAACAGGCCGATGCCCTTGCCAGCCGTATTCTTCAGGCCTTTGACGAGCCGCTTCACCTTGAGGATGGGGACGAGCAGGTCACTGCGTCTATCGGTATCGCCATCTATCCCGATGATGGTGACAATCTTGATGTCCTCATGCGCAATGCCGATACCGCGATGTATGAGGCAAAGAAAGATGGCAAGGCGACCTCCCGGTTCTTCAAGGCCAAGATGGACGAGGATGCCCGCTATCGCCGACAGGTGGAAAGCCAGTTGAAACAGGCGCTGGCCAATAACCAGCTGGAGTTGCATTTCCAGCCGCTGATCAATTCCAAAACCGGGCGTGTGATGTCGTTTGAAGCACTGGTTCGGTGGGAGGATCCGATTTTCGGTCGGATGTCGCCCGGTGAGTTCATTCCGATCGCTGAGCAGACCGGTTTGATTATCCCGCTTGGTGACTGGGCGCTGGAAGAGGCCTGCCGTGTACTGACCACACTGCCTGATGACATACGGGTGGCGGTCAACCTGTCGCCGGTGCAGTTCCGGCGTCCGGGGCTGAAGGACCGGGTGGTTGAACTGCTAGATAAATACGGGCTGTCCGGTTCACGGCTTGAGCTTGAGGTGACTGAAAGCCTGCTGATCGAGGATACCGACAGTGTGTGCCAGACCCTGTCAGCGTTGAAGGAGCTGGGCGTCGGCATCTCGATGGATGATTTCGGCACCGGATTCTCGTCACTGAGCTATCTGCGCAGCTTCCCGTTCGACAAGCTCAAGATTGACCGCGTGTTCATTCAGGACATGCAAACCGGCGAGAAGGGGCACTCCATTGTCGCCGCCATCACGGCACTGGCCAAAAACCTCGGCATGCAGGTGGTTGCCGAAGGGGTTGAGGAGGCGGAACAGGCGCTGGCACTGGATCAGCTTGATTGCGATCTGCTGCAGGGCTTCCTCTATGCTCGACCGATGGCCAGCAACGATATCTCTGGCTTCCTGTCAACGCACCATGCCGGTGCCGAGAGACAGGTGCTCGTATCGGCAGCTGAATAAAGCAAGCCTGTCAGCCTCTCGCCTGATTGCCCGCCAATGTGTCTCTGCTATTTTGATGTTTTTCGGCATGCAAGTTTTGTTGTTTTAATATGCTTTGTGTATGGGCTGTGAAAGCTGCGCAATCTGCTTTATGTCTTTGCCCTCAATAAATATTTAGGTTTGCGGTTGCAGATTTTTATCCAGACTAAATAGGGGGTGATATGAAGGATAGGACAGAAATTGAATATGGTAGGTATAAAATTATTGCTGGGACATTGAATGGAAATATTAAAGCAGTCGCTTTGTTTGGAAAATCAAAAATTGATGAGGCGCAAGGACAAAGTATCGATTCAGTCATAGTAAAAATAAAAGAAATTTTAGATCGCATTGAGAGAGAACGTGCATCTCAACGAAGGGCGCCTCACATTGGTACAGTTGAGGAATATAAAGAGGCTATAGAACATATTTCGATGAGTTCAGCTGAAAGGCTTATGATAACAAGTCATGCCATTTCTGTTGATCGGAAGATGACTGCTGCAGAATTGGCAAAGGCAGGAGAATATGATTCTTACAGTACGGCGAATAGTATATACGGAACTTTGGCAAAGAAGATAGGTAACTGGATAGGTCTTGCAGCTAAAGATTCTGAGATACGCTCAAATGATGTAACTTTTACTTTCTACCTTGCTGAGGGGGAGTATAATGATGCTGATAATTGGGTGTGGATAATGCACCCAGAAGTGCATGAGGCCTTGTCGCTTCTCAATATGGTTTGATGCGAGTTACAGCAGATGGTGGAAAGCCAGTTGAAACAGGCGCTGCGCAATAACATGCAGTCAGTGGTCGATCTTTCGCTGGCGCAATTCCAATGTCTGGACTGAATAAACGCACCTAGTCTCTCGCCTGATTGCTTCTGTAGCGTAGCTGTTCGATCAGTAATGCGAATGCCGGGGAATGCTGTCTGCGGCTTGGATAGTAGAGATGATAGCCGGAGAAGGGCGGGCACCAGTCTTCGAGTACCCGTACCAGCTTTCCGTTGGCGATATGTGGCAGGGCCATGTCTTCCATCACATAGGCAAGGCCCAGACCATCAATCGCGGCATGCAGGATGATGCGGATATCGTTTGAGGACAGTTGCCCGGCAACGCGGACATTCAGCTCGCGCGCTTCCTGTTCCAGCTCCCAGGGATATGGGCCGCCGCGTGTTGGCAGCCAGAGATTGATACAGTTGTGATCGGTCAGATCATGGGGCGATACCGGTGGTTTGCGCCCAGAGAAATACGCCGGTGATCCGACCACGGCCATGCGCAATTCCGGACCGATCGGGACCGCTATCATGTCCTGCGCTACCTGTTCGCCCAGCCGGACACCGGCATCAAAGCGTTCGCTGACAATATCGACCAGGCGCTGATCGGTCATGAGTTCAACCCGGAGATCGGGATATTGCGGTAGCAGCTTTCGCAGCGCTGGCAAGAGCACGGTTTCACTCGCGTGCCATCCGCTGGTGATGCGTATTGTGCCAGCCGGTTTTTCCCGCAATTCGCTCAGGGATGTAAGGTTGTTTTCGATCTCATCAAAGGCGGGGCGGAGTGTTTTCAGCAAGCGCTCGCCCGCTTCCGTCGGCGCAACACTGCGTGTGGTTCGGGATAACAGACGCACGCCGAGGCGGCTCTCCAGTCTGCGAATGGTATGGCTCAGTGTGGATTGGGACGTCTCAAGTCTGGCGGCGGCGCGGGTAAAGCTGCATTCCTCCGCTACCACCATAAATGCCATGAGATCGCCAAGTTGGTCGCGCCGCATTTATGAATCTCCGATATAGGAATAATCGGATTTTGCCAGATAAAATGAATAAGTCACTTCCTATATATTCAAAGCAATCAAGGTCATTGATTGTCGGCGGTTCAGACCGGACCCCGGTGTCTTCCATAATTGAAAATCGAAAGAACCCTGCCATGAAAACCATCGGTTATGCGGCCCGGAGTGCCGAAGCAGCACTTGCTCCATTCTCCTTTGAGCGGCGGGAGCCACGCGGCAATGATGTGGTGATGGAAATTCTCTACTGCGGCGTCTGTCATTCCGATCTGCATTCTGCCCGGAACGATTGGGGCTGGACCACTTACCCGAATGTGCCGGGACACGAGATTGTCGGGCGTGTGCTCGAAGTCGGCCCGGATGTGCAGAAATACAAGCCGGGCGACCATGTGGCTGTCGGCTGTATGGTCGATAGCTGTCAGCATTGTGACCAGTGTCATGCGGGTGAGGAGCAATTCTGCCGTGAGGGCATGACCCAGACCTACAACTCTCCCGACCGCATTGATGGCAGCCTGACCTATGGCGGTTATGCCAAGCATCTGGTTGTGCGGGAGGAGTTTGTCCTGAAGGTGCCGGACAGCCTTGATCTGGCGAAGGTGGCACCGCTGCTTTGTGCCGGCATTACCACCTATTCCCCTCTCAGAACATGGAATGTCGGGCCGGGCAGCCGGGTCGGGGTGATCGGTATGGGTGGTCTCGGCCATATGGCGATCAAGCTGGCCGCAGCGATGGGCGCCCATGTCACCGTCATCTCGCGCTCACTGGCTAAACAGCCGGATGCGATTGAGCTCGGTGCCGATGCGTTTCTTGTCTCGGCCGATGAGGAGGCCATGGGCAAGGCTGCTTATGGTTTTGATCTGATCATCGACACCATTCCGGTCAAGCATGATGTCACCCCATATCTGTCGCTGCTCGATGTTGATGGCACACTCTGCCTTGTCGGTCAGGTCGGGCCGATGGAGGAACTGGTGACCGTGCCGATGATCCTCGGGCGCCGTCGGGTTGCCGGGTCGGTCATCGGCGGTATCCGCGAGACGCAGGAGGTACTCGATTTCTGTGGTCGCATGAACATCCTGCCGGAATGCGAGATGATCAGAATGGACGAGATCAACGAGGCATTTGAACGGATGGAACGCTCAGACGTCCGTTATCGCTTTGTCATCGACATGGCTTCACTGCAAGCCGAAGCGGCCTGAAGGTATCGACTTGCCAATAAAAACATCTGACAAGGGAGAAAAGCGGCATGCAGATCAAACGCAATGGAACGGTTCCGTCAACCGTTGGTCCGGCGGAATATTTCACCGGACAGGTACGGATTGACTATCCGTTCAGCACCGAGGCACCTGCGCGTACCGGTGGTGCCACGGTAACATTTGAACCGGGTGCGAGAACCGCCTGGCATACCCATCCGTTTGGCCAGACATTGCTGGTCACCTCGGGTGAGGGATGGGTGCAACGTGACGGCGAGCCGAAACAAACCATCCGGCCCGGCGACATCGTCTGGTTCGAGCCGGGCGAGCGGCACTGGCATGGCGCAACCCACAAAACGGCCATGACCCATATCGCCATCGCAGAGCTGCAGAACGGCTCACCCGTCGACTGGCTGGAGCATGTCTCGGACGAGGATTACCTCGCCTGATGGTAGGATATGGGAGAGCATCATGAAGTCGTGTTTCTCTCAACCGGTCAAAAGCTTGCTTGCACTGCAAAAAAACAGGAATGGGCAAGCATTTTAGAGAAGCGGATATTGTAAATGTGCATACAATCTGCCTAAACTGCTGATATCTGGAATCCTACACTCGTAGGTTGGCTGTTTCTGTGTTGGAATCAGCCTCTTGGCGTGTGCCCGATAGTCGAAGCAGTGGAGCATGATGCGCAATCCTCATCCTCTCAGCAGCAGCCAGCTTGTCGCCGGTATCGAGACCCTGATCAATGCCGGGCAGTATGATGCCGCGATCCGGCGCCTCAAGCTGCTGCTCCATGACCATACCGATGACGCCCGGCTGCACCATATCGCCGGTGTCGCCCAACTGAGGGCGGGCAGGGCGGCCAAGGCGATTACCTATTTCCGCAAGGCGGTCCGTTTGCAGCCCGGTCGCGGCGAGTATCTGTTCCATCTCGGTGAGGCGGCCCGTGTCGGCGGCCAGTATCGCCTCGCGCTTGATGCCTATGACAAAGCGATCAAGGCGGGGGAGAGTGTCTATGCCGTGAAGATACGTCTCGGGGACACCTGTGAGCGAATGGGGCGGCTCGATCAGGCACTGGATCATTTCGAGCAGGCACTTGCGACCCTGCCATCGGATACCGCACTGGCGGTGCGGATTGCCAATCTGTTGAACCGGCTCGACCGGCGGGATGAGGCGATTGCCCTGTTGTCCCGCATTGTCCGCTGTAATCCCAATGGCGCGGCTTACAACAACCTTGGCATCATGCTGCGGGATGTGGGCGAGATTACCGAGGCGCTCGACGCGCTCGCCAAGGCATGTGAACTCGCCCCGGACGCTGCGGAGTATCTCTGCAATCTGGCAAGGGTACAGCAGGATGCCTTGCTCTATGACGATGCCGCCGCCAGTCTGCATCGCGCGGTTGATCTGGCGCCGACGGAGCCGCGCGCCCTGATCGCGCTCGCCACGCTGGAGGAGCGGCGCAATAACCTCACCATCGCCCTTCGCGATCCGCGCGATGTGGTGCTGAGCTGCTGGATGCAGAATTTCCGCCTGAACGAGGCAATGGTCCAGTTCCTCGATATCGAGCGCACGGCGGCGGCCTATGCCGCGGTCATGTCATTCTGGCGTGACCACCGCGATCTGCTCGACGGGCGCTATATCGAATATCGCTATGAGGATCTGGTGGATGATTTTGATACCACCCTGAAACGGTTGGTGGCGTTTGTCGGTCTGCCCTGGGATGACGGAGTTTTGGGCTTTGGCAAGACCGCTGCCGGGCATGTCATCAGCACGCCCTCGGCCCGCGATGTCAGTGGCGGGCAGATATATCGCCGTGCCCGTGGCCGCTGGCACCGGTATCGCGTGTTGCTGGAGCCGGTCCTGCCGGTTCTGGCCCCGTGCCTTGAGGCATTCGGTTACGACGACTGACAGAATTCATGAGCAACAAAAAAGGCCCGGACTAAGTATCCGGGCCTCTTCTTATGGGACGTTCTCGGGATCAGGCCGGTTCGCCTGTGGCGGCATCGGGGGGTGATGCTGCATCCGTATGCTTTGCTTTCCGGTCGGTGAAGAGCTGCTCGATCGCGCGCAAGATCACATAGAAGACCGGGGTGAAGAGCAGCCCGAACAGGGTCACGCCGAGCATGCCGGAGAATACCGAGACCCCGAGTGCATGGCGCATTTCCGCCCCGGCACCGGTGGCGAGTGCCAGTGGCACAACGCCGAGGATGAAGGCGAGGGAGGTCATGACAATCGGGCGCAATCGGGTTCGGGCCGCATGGACGGCGGCATCCCACCGGTTCATGCCTTCCTGCTCGGCCTGACGGGCGAACTCGACGATCAGAATGGCGTTCTTCGAGGCCAGTGCCACGAGCACGACAAAGCCGATCTGGACCAGAATGTTGTTGTCCAGCCCCTCGATCCGCACACCGGTGATGGCTGACAGCAGGACCATGGGCACGATCAGGATGACCGCTGCCGGCAGGGCCCAGCTCTCATATTGTGCGGCCAGCACGAGGAAGACAAAGAGAACGGCGAAGCCAAAGACAATGGCAGCGGTATCCTCGGTATTCTTCTCCTGATAGCTGAGTTCGGTCCATTCGTAGGAGATGCCTTCGGGCAATACCCGCTCGGCGATTGCCTCCATCTTGGCGAGGCCCTCTGCGGATGAGACGCCGGGCATGGTCAGTCCCTGAACCGCTGCTGCCGGATAGAGATTGTAACGCGGCTGACGCAGCGGTCCGGTGGCATCGTGGAAGGTGGCAACCGCACCGAGCGGCACCATGGCACCGTCATCGGAACGGGTGCGCAGCCGGGCTACGTCCTCTGCTGACTGGCGGAACGGGGCATCTGCCTGGGCAATCACCCGATAGGTGCGACCGAACAGGTTGAAGTCATTGACATAGGCCGAGCCGAGATAGACCTCGAGCGCGTCATTGACCGCCGCCACCGGAACATTGAGCATCTCTGCCCGTTCCCGGTCGATTTCCGCCCAGAGACGTGGGGTGCCGGTCGAGTATTGCGAGAACACGGCAACCAGCCCTGGATCGGCATTGGCCTCGGCTGACAGCGCGCGGGCGGCCTGTTCGAGCACGAGCGGGCCGACATCGCCGGTATCCTGCAGCATGATCTTGAAGCCACCACCGGTACCGATACCGCGGACAGGCGGCGGGGTGATGATGAAGATGGCGGCATCACTGATCATGGCCATGCGTTGACGGGCCTCTGCCAGCACCGCATTCGGATCGACACCCTCTGCCTCACGGTCCTTGAAATCCGTAACCGTGAAGAAGATGACGCCGGTATTGGATTCCGTGGTGAAGGCGGCACCGTTCAGGCCGGTGAAGACTGCCGCATGGGCGACGCCGTGAATATCCAGTATCTCGCTGGTGGCATGACGGATTACCGCATCGGTACGCTCAAGTGACGCGCCTGGTGGCAGTTGCACAACGGTAATGTAATAGCCCTGATCCTGCTCGGGGATGAACCCGCCGGGCACTTTCGAGAACTGGAAGTTGGTTGCAACCAGCAGGGCGGCAAACAGCGCCAGCATGATAAGCGGCATGCGGATGAGTTTTGTTGTTGCCCAGGCATAGCCACCAGAGGCGCGCTCAAATCCACGATTGAACTTGGACAATGCCCAGACAATCGGACGCATCAGCAGACCATGCTTGTGCTCATCCGAATGCGGCTTCAGCAGCATGGCGGCCAGCGATGGTGACAGGGTGAGGGACACCAGCAGCGAGATGGCCGTGGCAGCTGTAATCGTCACCGCAAACTGGCGGTAGAACTGGCCGGAAATGCCGGAGACGGCGGCGGTTGGTATAAACACGGCAGCCAGCACCAGCGAGGTGGCAATCAGGGCGCCGGAAACCTCATTCATCGTTTGCTTGGCCGCATCACGCGGGGCGAGGCCGTCACGGATATGCTTCTCGATCCCCTCCACAACGATGATCGCGTCATCAACCACGATACCGACGGCCAGCACGAGACCGAACATGGACAGGCTGTTGATTGAATAGCCCATCGCCGACATGAGAGCGAACGTGCCGATCAGCGAGACCGGAATGGCCAGAATAGGAGTGATCGCTGCCCGCCATGTACCGAGGAACAACAGCACCACGGCAACCACCAGCAGGACGGCTTCCAGCATGGTGTGCACGACAGCGTCGATTGAGGCCTCGATGAACTCGGTCGGGTTGTAGATCACGTCATAGGCAAGGCCCTGTGGGAAGTCCTGTGACAGCTCTTCCATCAGTGCCAGCACTTCCTCGGCGGTTTGCAGCGCATTGGTGCCGGGCCGCTGGTTGACGGTCATGGCAACGGCGCTGCTCTTGTCGAGATAGGCGCGGGTTGTGTAATTGGCGGCACCCAGTTCAACACGGGCGATGTCGCGCAGACGGACGATACGACCGTCCTCGCCACGCTTGACGATGACACGCTCGAAGGCATCAGGCTCGACAAGGCGGCCCGTGGTCTGGATCGACAACTCGAAGGCAGCGGCTTCCGGGGTTGGCTGCTGGTTGAGCTGACCGGAGGCAACCTGCACGTTCTGTGCCCGCAGCGCGGTCAGAACCTCGCCCGGCGTCATGTCGAGCGCGGCGATCCGTTCAGGGTCGAGCCAGATACGCATGGAGTATTCACGGCCACCGAACAGGCCGACCTGGCCCACGCCATCAAGACGGGTGAGCTGGTCACGCACGCGTTCTGCGGCACTGGTTATATAGAGGTCATCGCGGCTGCCATCGGGGGAGAACATATGCACCACCAGCAACAGGTCGGGCGATGCCTTCTGAGTGACCACACCGAGGCGGCGGACCGGTTCGGGCAGGCGTGGCTCGGCGATCGAGACACGGTTCTGCACCAGCACCTGCGCCGCATCCAGATCGGTGCCGAGGTCAAAGGTAACGGTAATGGTCAGGTTGCCGTCGCCGGTTGCCTGGCTGGAGAGATAGAGCATCCCTTCGACACCATTGATCTGCTGCTCCAGCGGGGTTGCCACTGTTTCAGCAATGGTTTCAGCCGAGGCACCGGGATACTGGGCCGTTACCTGTACGGTTGGCGGCGCCACTTCGGGGTATTGGGCAATCGGCAGGGTGAAATAGGCCAGCGCACCGACAATGGTCAGGAAGGCCGAGATCACGATCGCGAAGATCGGACGATCAATAAAAAACTGGGAGAACTTCATCTGTCATTCCTCACCGTCGGGCCGTCACCCATAAGGGTGATGGCGGATGTCGGGCGTAATTGCTGTTGCCGGGTCGCCAGTCAGCGACCAGTCAGAGACCGTTAGCGGTCACTCAGCGGTTGCCAGCTCAAAGCTGTCGAGAGCGGTTTTGTTGGGGGTGATCGTCATGCCTTCGCCGATCATGTGCAGGGATGAGACGATGACCTGATCGCCTGCCTCGAGCCCTTTTTCGATGATGCGCAGACCATCCTCACGGCCACCGAGGGTTACCCGTCGGCGATGAACCACACCCTCTGCATCTGCTACCCAGACGAATTTCAGCGTCTGGTCGGAACCAACGGCCTGTTCGGGGATCAGGACGGTTGGCGCATTCTCGGCAATGGCGAGACGCAGACGCCCGAACATGCCGGGGGCCAGTACCTCGTCACCATTTATGAAGACCGCCCGACCACGGATCGTGCCGGTGGCCCGATCAATCCGGTTATCAATGAAGTCGATGGTGCCGGGATGGGCAAAACTGTCTTCGTCAATCAGACGCACGGCAACCGGAATCCGGCTGTCCTTGTCCCGCAGGCCGGTGGCAATGGTGCCGCGAACATATTCCAGATACTGCTGTTCGCTGGCATCAAAGACGAAGTGGATCGGGTCCAGTGAGACGATGGTTGTCAGTACTTCCGAATTTGCACCGGCGGCAATCAGGTTGCCGACATTGACGGCATCATCGGAAATCCGGCCGGTTACCGGCGCCTTGATCTCGGTGAATTCAAGATTGAGTCTGGCGCTGTCTACAGCAGCCTTGGCGGCAGCAATGCTCGCGCGGGCGGCCTGTGCTTCCTGTATCGCCTGATCGAGGACGGATTGGCTCACATGACCATTCTCACGCAGCTGACGTTGGCGCTTCAGCTCGGTTTCGGCGAGATAGGCAGCGGCCCGTACTTCCTCCAGCCGCGCTTCGGCACCGGCGAGGGTGGCCTCAAACGGGCGTGGGTCGATGGTGAACAGCAGGTCGCCTTTTTGTACGATCTGGCCGGGGGTGAAATGGACGGCATCAATCTGGCCCTCGACGCGGGCGCGGATGGCAACCTCGTCGACTGCCTCGAACCGGCCGGTAAATTCCTGCCAATGGGTGACGGGACGGCTTTCCGCGACAATCACGTTGACCGTTGGCGGGGCTGCTTCACCCGTTGTCGGGGCAGCGGTGGCGGTTTCGGCAAAGGGCTGTAGACCAAGGAAATCGGTTGCATAAAGCAACCCGGCGGTAAGCACGGCAGCCAGACTGACCCCTGTGAGAAGCTTTTTGCGATTGGTCATGATACTAGTTCCCTTGTTGAGAGCAGCCATGGGGAAGCTGTTCTCTGAATTGAAAAACACAGAGCGACGGCACCGGAATTACTTACCGGCGGTTGCAACGACACATTGTTGTTATTTTTTTGGGAGCGCGATTTCCTCAGCTTTAATATACAGTATTAAGCCGGGATCAATAGAGCACTTCCTACAAAATGATTGCCTGATTCTCTAAACGGCTGACTGCTGGATCGCACCTTCCTGCTGTTTCAGCAGGCTGATATCGCGCCCGGCGGGTTGCCGAACATGCGGGCATACTCACGGCTGAACTGTGAGGGGCTTTCATACCCGACTGTATAGGCGGTACTGGCAGCGTCCATTTCATTGGCGATCATCAGGTTGCGTGCTTTGATCAGTCGCAGTGACTTCTGATATTGCAACGGCGTCATACGCGTGACCGACTTGAAATGGGCATGGAATGACGAGACGCTCATGCCCACGGTTTCTGCTAATTCCTCTACCGGAATTGTCTTGTTTAGGTTGGTCTTGATCCGCTGAATAGCAGAGGCGATCCGTTGAATATGGCTGTCTTGCAGCACTATTTGACTAACGCAACTGCCATATTCACTACGTAGCAGGTAATAAAACAGCTCGCGGATAATACCGGGAGCCAGTGATGGTATGTCTTCCGGTTCATCAAGCAGTTTCAGCAATCGAATTGCAGCATCACCCATTTTCTCGCTGGTATCACCGATGATAACACCACGCCCGGATGATGAATTGCTGTTACTGATCGTCTTGCCGGTTTCTACCAGCAGTTCGGATAGTACCTGACGATCAATATCCAGTTTCATAGCCAGATAGGGATCGTCCTTTGTGGCATTCTCGATCTTGCCGACACAGGGCAGGTCGACTGACAAAAGAATGAATTTCCCGGGACCATATTCATACTTATGGTCATCAACCCATAAGTCCTTTTGCCCGGCAGCAATAATACCGATTGCCGGATCGTACATGGTTGGCACGCCGGTCGTGCACTGGCATGACCGAAACAGCACCAATCCGGGAATTTCTGTCTCATTCACCGCATCATCATCAGAGAACCTGTCCACCAAGGTTCTGAACTCTTTCAATTGCTCATTATTCATCTTGATCCACTACCCCTGGATAAAAGTTGGATAAGATGTAGGGAAATTATCTCCTGATGCATTGCCTGATTGTGCCAATTGTAGGATCAGGCAATCATCTTGGAGGTTTGTACACTCGGATACAAGTGTCTTTCGCTGCCTTGCTATGGCGCGATCAGGCCGCGCATCATGGCTTCGGCAACCGCATGGGTCTTGTTGAAAACCCGGAGCTTGGTCATGGCGGATTTCATGTAGGAATCCGTTGAATGCGTGGTGATGCCGATGATGTTTGCCGTCTCTGCCGCCGATTTCCCGCGAGCGGCCCAGAGCAGGCATTCTTGCTCCCGGTCACTGAGCACTACCGGTTGGACTGTCTCTGCCTGTGGCAGGCTGCGGAAACCGGTCACCTTGCGATGATAGAGTTGGGCACCCAGTTGCAATTCGATCGGCAGATCGGATGCCCGGAACCCCTCTGACGGTTTTCCCGACCAGTACAGGCTGACGAAGCTCGATATCCGGTTGTTGTTGGCATCAATGCTGTGTGCCGGGAGAATGCAGCCATCCTCAAAGCCGTAATCATAGGCAAGCTCGAGGACGCGTCGGGCATGGTTTTTGCGACCACGTTTATAATTGCGGGCTTCCTGAAACTCAAAACAGTCATACCAGGTGAAAGGCTGGGTGCTGGTCAGGGCGCGTCGCACGACCGGATCGAAGCTGAGGAACCGGGCACCGTTATAATCGCTGACAAAATCATCGCGGACCGTTGAGATGAAATAGGGCAGCGGCTCGTCCTGATCGGGAACCCGGCGCAGATCCACATAGGAATGTGCGCCGAAACCATATGATAAAGAGAACTGATCGAATGCCCGGTGTGCCGATGCAATATCTGTTGCCGCTTCAATACGCTCGAGCCACACATGGTGCATGAGTGTATCTCCCCCTTATTGATCCCCGTGTCGTTCAGACGTGGTGTCATTCAGACGGGCAGTATCATTCGCAACATTTTTTCGGCTATCAAGTGCAACGCGATTAAAGAATGCGCCTGTGTGCAAGTTCATGACAGCATTCGTAAAATCAAGACTTATCTCGATCCGGAACTGCTGATTTCTGATGCCTTCTCTATTGGGCTGAATACCCGTTGCATGGAACTTTACCGGACACATCTCCGTTATTAAGACAGGAATAATCAACGGAGAAAAACCATGCGCTTGTTTGCACTTATTGTCGGATTTGTCGTTCTGGCTGTTGTTGCCGCGATGGCTGTTGGTCTGGTTGATTTCAGAGTGACACAAGAGGGTGAGTTGCCAACCGTCCGGGTCTACGGCGGTCAGTTGCCCGAGATTGATGTGGATATCGCCGATATCGAGTTGGGCTCACAGCAGGCCGCTATCGAGGTCCCTGATGTTGACGTCAATTCACGTGAGGTCGAGGTAACCGTACCAACGATTGATGCCGAAGATGCCGATGCATCTGATGAACCAGCCGATCGTCAGTAACGCGATATGACGGCATTGGCGATCCGGTGGGAGATCCGCCGGATCGCTTTTGTTTATCCAACTTTCGGGACAGTACGATGGCAAACGGGGAAATCACGGGTATTATTGAAGAGTTGCAGCAGAAGACCGAGGGCGACAAGGTCACGGTTGAAGCGATTATCGACAGGCTCAGCGGTCGTTCCTACGGCCCGTTCATTCTGGTGCCGGCAACGCTTCAGGCAAGCCCGGTCGGTGGCATTCCCGGCATGCCGGTCATCATGGGCCTGCTGCTTACCCTGTTCAGCATTCAGATGCTGTTCACCAGCGGTAAGCCTTGGATGCCCAAACGGCTGCGCAAACAGACGATTGATCATCAAACTCTGGCAGCTTCACTACGCAAAGCCAATAAGGTTCTGGGTTACGTTGAACCATTCCTTACGGCGAGACTGTCATGGATAATTCATCGGCCGGGCATCTATTTTGTCTCCATACTCGCTATTCTGTTGAGTATTTCAATTATCCCTATGGGGCTTGTTCCGTTTGCAGCATTTCTGCCTGCCTTTGGGCTGGTTCTGCTCGGTCTTGGCCTGACCGCAAATGACGGACTTGTTGTCCTTGTGTCTGCCTGCTTTGCCATCGGCACGGGTTATTGGCTCTATACCAGCTTTGCCTGATTGATATGTTTGGAATTGAAGAGTGGCCGCTTTCCTGGTTGATCGCGGGTGTGATTATTTTGACATTGGTTATCGGGTCTGTCGGTACCCGGATAACGCGAATGGCAGACCGACTGGCCGATCAGACCGGGTTGGGTGAGGCGCTGTTTGGTGGCATTTTTCTGGGGGCCACGACGTCCTTGTCCGGTCTTGTGACGTCAACCACGGCAGCCATGAACGGGCTGCCAGACCTCGCCGTATCAAATGCTATTGGTGGTATTGCTGCGCAGACAGTGTTTCTGGTGGCAGCCGATTTTGCCTATAAACGGGCCAATCTCGAGCACGCCGTTGCCTCGCCGACAATATTGGTGCAGTCGACCTTGCTGCTGTTCTTGCTGGCCTTGCCGCTTACAGCTGCCTTGCTACCTGAGGTTAGCCTGTTCGAAATCCATCCGGTAACGCCGCTGATCCTGTTCGTCTATCTCTGGGGAACCGGCATGGCGAATTCCGTTCGGGAAAATCCGCCATGGGTGCCTCGGGAAACCCGCGAGACGGACCGGGATGAACCGGATAAGGCAGACAGCCGTGCCGGACTGTCATTCCGGCTGGCGGGTTCATTCGCCCTCATGGCCGTGTTGCTGGGTACATCCGGCTGGGGCATGGCCATGCTCGCCGGTGAAATTGCCGATGATACCGGACTGGATCAGGCCATTCTGGGGGTGATGCTGACCTCGGTAATTACCTCGCTGCCCGAGTTGATCACCACGGTCGCTGCCGTGCGGCAGGGGGCGGCAACACTGGCTGTAGGCGGTATCGTTGGTGGCAATACTTTCGATGCGCTGTTTCTGGTCGCCAGCGATATCGGGTATCGGGACGGCTCCATTGTCCATGCCGTCGACCAATCGACGCTGTTTCTCTTCGCCTGGTCGATCCTGATGACTATTGTGCTGTTGCTGGGGTTGATCAAGCGACAGGAATCCGGTCCGGCAGGGCTGGGCTGGGAGACCGTCGCACTCGGTGTGATCTATGTCAGCGGCGTGATTGTTCAGTTCTATTGAATAGTAAGGTTTCAGGGCTGTTTATTGTGCGCTGCAACCGTGCGTAATGAAATGTTCATACACAAACTTCTAACAACTTTCTACGCATACAATTATCCCTGAGTACCGGACATAACGCTATGTCGGCACGTTAGGGAACCATGATGCTTAACATCGATACCAAGGTCGAGTTGCCGCCAGAACTGGTTCTGCCGGGTCTGCGGTCTGTGGCCTTTGTCGAGTATCGCCTGAGTAACCCCGATCGTCATCGTCAGCCGCTGCTGGACAAACGCGGATGGCAATCCATTGCCACCAGCCCGCGCGGCGATGAGCTGATCGGACGGCCGGATATAGCGGAAACAGATATCGATACGGCGGAGCCTGCGGTGCTGCTGTCATCACTGTCCGGTGACGCCAATCCGCATCCGGGCATCCGGTCGGTTGGTATCTGGATCGATGATATTGACGCTGCCACAGAAGCAGCATGGGAAATGGATGCTGCCGATGTGTTTGATGGCGGGCCGGTCGGCCTCCTTGAACTCAGAATTCCGGCGCTGCGCTGGGCGGACAACAGGTTCTATTACTTCATGGCCGTCGGGGACGGCTATCAGCCACTCGTTACAGCACTCGCGACATCAGGGCTCTCATGATGTTTGCGGATGCCACCAGAAATACATCTGAAGGATTTCGAGCATGAAACTCGACACCAGTGACAATCGTCCGGAAACCATCGGCATCGTCGGCTCCGGCTTTTCCGGCGTTTGTACAGCGCTCCACATGCTGCGCAATGCCGTTGAGAACCCGCCGGCCAAGCCGATCAAGATCACCATGTTCGAGAAGGCCGGGCAGCGATTTGCCGGCGGTATCGCTTATGGCATGGCTGGTAATGAGCACTTTACCAACATTCCGGCACGCATGCTCTCCCCCTATGCTGACAAGCCGGGTGATCTGGTTGATTGGCTAAAGGGGCGTGCTGAGAAGAACTGGCGCACCGATAGTGGCGATCGGATTGCTGAAGCGCTCCAGGGAAATTACTCCGAACACACTCTGGTGCCGCGCCGGTTGTATCAGGTGTATTTGCTCGACCGTCTGCGCACGGCGGTAAAAGAGGCGAGACAGGCCGATGTTGCGGATGTGAATGTTATCTACGGCGATGTGCGCCGCATCACCCCGACCCGTGATGGCCGGGCACAGGTTGCCGTCAAGCAGGAGGGCGATCTGTTTTCCAAACGGTACAGCTTTGACCACGCCATCAAGGCTACCGGCCACTTGCAGCCTCGTGAGGCACCTTTCCTAAGGAAAATGGACCAGCGTGCCCGCGCCAATCGGTGCGTTGAGGACCTTTGGGAAGGCAAAGAGAAGATCAATGACTTTATTCGCGATCCACGGGTCAAGACGCTCGGTGTTCTGGGTACAGGTCTGAGTGCCTTTGATGTTGTGCTCAGCGCCAAGAAACAGGGCTACTTCGACCGCCCGGATGCCAAGATGGTGCTGATGTCGCGCAATGGCCTGACCCATGCCCGTATGGACCGGACCGATATTCCGATGCCGAAGATCACCTTCAATGACCTGCCACCAACCCCGACTACGGTCGGTCAGGTGCCCGGCTATGTGCGGGAGGTTTTTGACAAGTACCGGGAGCAGGGTTTTGAGGACTGGACCATTGTTGCCTCAATGCGTCCGCTGGTGCCGCAACTGATCAAGGAAAGCGGTATTCCGACCCAGCAACTCGCGGACCTGTTGCAGAAAAACTCAAGCCTGGTCGGCACCATGTCTATCGGTGTCGGCGCACAGGTGCACAGCCAGGTTCAGGAACTGGTCGATCGCGGGCAGGTGGAGATTGTTCCGGCCAGCATTCACGGTGTGCATCAGAACGCTGATGGCAAGCTGGAGGTCAAACTGACCCGCCGCGGACAGGATGCTGCCGAGCAGATCAAAATTGATGGTCTGGTCGCGGCACTTGGACCGGCCAATGATTATGCCAAGGCCGATGGCAAACTGGCCCGCAACATGCGCCGCAATGGCGTATTGCTGCCTGATCCGGAAACTGGTGTTGGCATTGAGGTTGATGAACAGCGCCGGGTTGTCGACAGCAAGGGACGGACAATCTCCTCGATTTCCGCGATCGGTCCGATGACGGCCGGTGACGCCATGACCGAGGAGGGCAAGTTTGGCCCGGCCGGTCAGAATATCCCCGGTATCCGCGACCATGCCAAGATTCTGGCGGAAAGCCTTGTGCCCGGTCCGGCACCGGCAGTTGAGAATGTTGCCTCACCGCTCAATGACTGGCGCAACAAACGACGTACCGGAAAACCGGCCAACAATCAGGGGCCGGACATCTTCCGTCGCCTTGGCGGGCTCTGATAGCAGAAGATCAAGTCAGGGATGGCGGTAACGCATCCCTGATGATGGTCGCGCTCTTCTTGAGGGCAGCGGCTTCCGCCTGATCGAGCCGCAACGGGATGGTCTCCAAAATACCGTCACGGCCAATCACCCGGGGCAGGGATAGTGGAACATCAGTGATGCCTGCAATCTCCGGCGTGACCATTGAGACGCTCAGGATGGCATGTTCATCCTCGATGATCGCGCGGCAGATGCGGGCAACGCCGGCGCCGATGCCGTAATAGGTCGATCCCTTGCCCTCGATGATCTTGTACGCGGCACGCCGCACATCATTATCAATCCGGTCCCGGCTTGCCTTATCCAGCGGTTTGCCGATCTGGTCCGCATAATCGGCCACCGGCACGCTCCCGGCGATGGCGTTTGACCAGACCAGAACCTCGCTGTCGCCATGTTCACCCATGACATAGGCATGGACCGATTGCGGTGCCAGCTCCAGATGGTCACCGAGCAGGCTGCGGAACCGTGCGGTATCCAGAATGGTACCGGAGCCGATCACCCGCTCCGGGGCGAGGCCGGAGAGTTTTTGCGCCACATAGGTCACGATATCGACCGGGTTGGTGGCGATCAGCAGGATCGCATCTGTCGTGACTGCATTCAGCCGGGTGATAATGTCTTCAAAAACCGCGACATTGCGGTCGAGCAGTTGCAGGCGGGTTTCGCCAGGCTTCTGGTTTACCCCGGCGGTAAGGACAACAATGGCGGCACCTGCAAGATCTTCGTAACTGCCGTGACTGATCCTGATCGGTGATCCGAACGGTACGGCATGGGCAATGTCCTGTGCCTGTGCCGCTGCCAGCTTGCTGTTGTGATCAACCAAAACAAGGTGCGAGCCGATTCCGCGGATTGCCATTGCAAAGGCCGCAGCACTACCAACCATACCTGTTCCAATGATGCCTATCTTCATGGGGGATTACTCACTTATGTAAAATGGTGCCCTGATACTGCGCAGCAGTTCGTTGTCAGCGAAAATGGCCGTTCTTGCTTGGCCTTGATGGACGACTGTGATTGTCTTTGCATCAGAAACTAATGCCTTGGGCCGCATATGGTAAGGATGCCGTGACATGTCCGATATATCTGTTGAAGCGCCGGTTGTCGAAACCGCACCGGTAATGCGCCATCCTCGCAGCCTGCGTCTGATCCATTGGGGCACGGCGATTGTCATGGCATGGATGCTGGCGAGCGGCATCGGCTTCTGGCTGCTCGGTTTCAACGGATTGAAGGACATGCTCGGCGGCGATGTGACCGGGATGATCTACAAATATCACAAGACCTTTGGCGTTATTGTGCTCGCACTGGTGCTGCTCCGCGTGGTGGTGAAGTTCACCCGGCCGCGGCCTGTGCCGCTCGATGACCTGCCGAAGGCCCAGCACCTGATTGGCATGGCCGTGCATGTCGCGCTTTACGCCCTGCTGTTCGCGGTGCCGATCATCGGCTGGCTGGCGACAGCGGCGGGCGGTTATCCGGTGCAGTTTTTCGAGACCAACCTGCCGGGCCTGATCGGCAGGGACAAGGAGCTGTCGGGATTGCTGTTCACCTTGCACTTGTGCGGTGGGCTGGCTTTTGTATTGTTGATTGGCATGCATATCGGGGCTGCACTGTTCCACCGCTTTATCAAACGTGATGGGGTATTCGGGCGTATCAGCCTGCCGTAGCCACAGCGCCTGTCTGACCGTTATTCAAGCAGAGGAAGCTTATGCTGTTACGCAACAAACAGAAGCTGCAATTTTCCATTCTGGTTTTTTGTAACGGCCGCTGGACGACCCATACCAACCTGACCGACAAGGATCTGGCGATCAAACGCGCGCGTGAGATGGCCAAGACGGATCGCTCCGCCGAGGCGATCCGCGTTATGCAGTACCAGAACAATATCCGCGGCGGACGGATCGAAACCGAACTGCTCCATATCGACCGGCCCGAGGCACATCAGAGCCAGGCCTATCAGGTCGGCTTTGTCGAGGCGGTTGATGTCTGCAACTCAATCGATGATTTCTTCAAGCTGGATGCCCGCCGGGCGACCGAGGCGCTGCTGCGGCCCTATCTCGGTGCGCAATCCCTGACAGCAACCGAGTTTCTGCATATCTCCGGTTATCAGCGCGAGATTGATCGTTATGGCACCCTGATCGAGTCCGGCATCTATCGGGTTGCCCGCCTGCAGGGACCGAAACTGGGTATGGAGATCAAGGAGCGTCAGGAAGCACTCTTTGAGTATGCCGAGACGATCCAGAAGAATGCCCGAACCTTTGCCAAATCCCGTGACAAGCTGCCCAAGCTTGAGGAACAGGATTTCGTCAAAGTCCAGTGGGCGCTCGACGGCAAGGTGGAGCCGGATCAGATTGATTTCTACCTGACTGCTATTGTCTGCCAGCATCTGACGACCTATCGCGCGATGATGGACAAGCTGGAAGAGGTGGTGCTCAAACTGGCCGCGACCAATGATAAGGGCATGGCCATCCTCGACCGTATCTTTGCCGATGCCATCTTCTCGCCTGGTGTTCTGCGCGATCTGGTCGGGCCACAGGTATCGCTGCTGGCACAGGTCGAGCTGACAATCGAGATCATGACCGGTCAGTATCGTGGCAAGACGCCGTTTGGCGGGCAGTGTCTGGCGCTGGTCAGCGAATTGATGAGCCACGGCAAATGTCCCGAGACCGCCGCTGCCTTCCGCTATCACCTGATCCGCTCGCTGGCCAGTGACACCCCGTTTGACCGTCGGGAGAACGAGCCGCGCCTTGAACTCGGCAAACTCGAACAGATTGCCCTGCAGCTCAAGACCATGGCGATCCTGCAACCGGACATGCCGGCAATCCACGAAGCAATCGAGCGCCGTCGCCGCCGTTTGCACAACGATATGTAGGCTAATTTTATTTCCCGATAGCGGGAAATGCTCGACCCTTTCACCTCGCTCAGGTTACACAACCGGTAATAAGTATCCGCGTAAAGGATACATAATATCAGGGAGTGACGGTCATGGGCGATAAGGTGGTATCCCCTTCCGAAGCGGCTGCGCTGGTGCGTAGCGGCGATACAATCTGCACATCCGGCTTTGTTGGCATCGGCGTGCCGGAAGAGCTGTTGCAGGCGCTGGAACAGCGTTTTCTCGACACCAAGGAACCGCGCGACCTGACGTTGATCTTTGCCGCCGGGCAGGGTGATGGCAAGGATCGCGGCCTCAACCGCCTCGGCCATGACGGTTTGCTCAAGCGGGTGATCGGTGGTCATTGGGGGCTGATCCCGAAGATCGGTGAACTGGCACTCGAAGACCGGATCGAGGGCTATAACCTGCCGCAGGGCGTTATCTCCCATATGTTTCGCGACATTGCCGCCGGACGTCCGGGTGTGATCACCCGTGTCGGTCTTGGCACCTTTGTCGATCCACGGCTTGAGGGCGGCAAGATCAATGATGTCTCCACCGATGATCTGGTTCAACTGATCACCCTGAACGGTGAGGAGCAGTTGTTCTATCCGTGCCAGCCGATACAGGTGGCGCTGTTGCGCGGCACCACGGCGGATGAGGCAGGCAACCTGACCCTCGAACGGGAAGCGCTGGTGCTCGACAATCTCGCCATGGCCATGGCGGCACGCAATTCAGGCGGTGTGGTGATCGCGCAGGTCGAGCGTGTGGTTGCCCGTGGATCGCTCAACCCGCGTGATGTAATCGTCCCGGCAGCGCTGGTTGATGCAGTGGTAATCGCCAATCCGGAAAACCACGCCCAGACCTTTGCCACCGACTACTCCCCCTACTTCTCCGGTGAGGCGCGGGCACCGGCCAGCGGCCAGCAGCCGATGCCGCTGTCTGATCGCAAGGTGATCGCCCGGCGCTGTGCACTTGAGCTGCCGGTCAACGGCGTGGTCAATCTCGGTATCGGCATGCCGGAAGGCGTTGCCGCTGTAGCGGCGGAAGAGCGCTTGATCGAGCATGTCACCCTGACTGCCGAGCCGGGCATCATCGGTGGCAGCCCGGCCAGTGGCCTTGATTTCGGCGCGGCGACCAATACCGATGCGGTGATCCCGCAAAGCTCACAATTCGACTTCTATGATGGCGGTGGTCTCGATATGGCCTGCCTCGGTATGGCGCAGGTGGACAAGGCGGGCAACGTCAATGTCAGCCGCTTCGGCGGTCGTCTCGCCGGGGCCGGTGGCTTTATCAATATCTCGCAAAATGCCCGCAAGGTGGTCTTTGCCGGAACATTCCGTGCCGGTGGTCTCGACATCAATATCGGTGACGGTCGCCTCGATATCCTGAAAGAGGGCCGCTCACCGAAATTCATCGATCAGGTGGAGCAGGTGACCTTCAGCGGTGAGCAGGCAGTGCGCCTCGGCACGCCGGTAATCTATGTCACCGAGCGGGCGGTATTCGAGCTGACGGATCAGGGGTTGGCGCTGATCGAGGTTGCGCCCGGCATTGATGTGGAGCGCGATGTGGTCAACCAGATGGGTTTCAAGCCACTGATTGGCGAGGTACGGGAAATGGACCCTGCTATCTTTGATATTGCCTCGATCAATCTTGCCCAACGCCTGATGGAGCTGACCCTCGACGACCGTATTGCCGTTGATACCGATGCCCGGCGGCTGTTCCTGAATTTTCAGGGCATGCGGGTGCGCAACATGGCCGATGTTAAGGCGATTGGTGATGAGGTCACCCGAAAATGCTCACCACTCGATTACCGGGTGGATGTGATCGTCAATTATTCGGGTTTCCAGCTCGACAGCGATATTGCCGATGCCTATGGCGCGATGGTCAAGGAGATGGAGGACCGCTTCTATACCAAGGTCAGCCGTTACACGACTTCCGCGTTCATGAAGTTGAAGCTGGGGCAGACCCTGCGCCGTGATGTGGCCCCGCACATCTTCGAGACCAGTGATGAGGCGCAGGCTTTTCTGAGCCAGAAGCACTAGTTCTGAAACGCAACTGGCGCACCCGGTAAACCGAGCGCGCCAGTCTGTTTATTATCCGTAATGTGTCAGATCAGCCCATACCGAACTTCTTGCGCGGCGCATGCTGTCCATCCCGGTTTGCCGGTTTCAGTTGACGCTTGATCAGGCTGCTGATGTCTATGTCGTCCTGTGCTGCATCCGGACGAATGCCTGCGAGACTGTACATGCGATCGGCGCGCATGGCTGGTGGTGATGGTGGCGGCAACATGCCCTTGATCTCATCATAGCCGGGCATCTTGCTGACTTTGCCATAACCGGAAACGGTCGGCGCATTGCGACGCCAGTCAGCGGCAACCCGCTTGATGTCTTCAACTGTCACGGCATCAAGCTTGGCTTTCAGTTCATCCATTGGCACGACACGACCTTCGCGCAGCACGTCCTTGCCAACGCTTTCGCGGCGATCTTCCATGGCTTCCTGGGCACCGGCGAGGCTGGTCATCAGGCGTTTGCGCACCTTGTCGAGTTCGGCCTGGGTGGCATCTTCCGACAGGCGGGTGATTTCACGGGTCATGACCGGGACCATCTCGGCGAGCTGAGTTTCCTTGGTGCCGCCATAGGTATAGATCATGCCACTTTCGTCATTGCCGGTATAGGACGCCGACGTGGTGTAGACGAGGCCGCGTTTCTCACGCACTTCCTCGAACAGGCGCGATGACATGCCGCCACCGAGGATCTGTGCTGCCAGAATATGGGCATAGTAATCCGGGTGGTTACGACCGACGCTCTTCATGCCGATGGCGAAATGGGCCTGCTCGATCGGGCCTTCGGTTTTCTCGTAACCGCCGACATATTCCGGCACCTTGGCTGGCGCGGGCTTGCCTTGTGGCAGTTCGTCGAAATGTTTCTTCGCCAGCGCTACAACCTCGTCATGATCCACATTGCCGGAAACGGCGAGGACCATGTTCTCGGCGGTGTAGTTTTCCTTCACATAATCGAAGAAGGCCTGACGGGGCAGGGCGTCGATATTGGCTTCCGGGCCGAGCACAGTGCGGCCATATGGCTGGTCGGGATAGGCCTGACGCAGCAGCTGGTCGAACATCTGGCGTGTCGGGTTATCGCGGCTGCGGGCAATCTCCTGTTTGACCACTTCACGCTCGCTGTCGAGTTCGTTCTGCGGGAACTGGCTGCGCTGGACCATATCGGCCAGAACCTCGATCGACTTGCCGAGAGATTCCTTGAGACCGGTCAGGTGATAGGTGGTGATTTCCTTTGATGTATAGGCATTGACGCCGAGGCCGTCGGCTTCCAGCTCCTCGATCATGCCACGAGCGGTGCGGGTCTTGGTGCCCTTGAACATCAGGTGTTCGAGGAAGTGGGAAATGCCGTTATTCTCCGGCACCTCGTTTTTGGCACCCACACCGACATAAACGCCGGCGGACATGGTTTCCACATGGGGCACGCTGTCAGTGACAATCGTGAATCCGTTTTCGAGCACGGTAATTCTGGTGGTATCGGCTTTGGCCATGAAGGCTCTCCCCTGAGTTTAAGCAGGACCAATCCGCGCGTTATGGCGGTCTGGTCTGATGGTGATGGCAGCACACGGGGGAGAGTTCGCGGACTGCTGAATTGTGACTGGCCCGAGGGGAGAGTATCGGACGGTCGGTAATTTTGTATTGCTGGCCTGAACCAGCGCTGGCCGAATGTTACGTATTTGTGACGAAAGTTGAAAACAAGCTTCGTCATGAAACCTTGTAAGCTGGCCCAATGCCGCCTAAATCAAGGCTCAGCACCGTAACAGCGAGATGAAAAATGTCAGAAACGATCGAGAAGATTCGCAAATCCGATGAGGAATGGCAGGCGCAACTGACGCCGGAACAGTATCTGGTGACCCGCAAGCATGGCACCGAGCGTCCATTCTCCGGTGAGTACTGCATGGCCAAGCTGCCCGGTACCTATGCCTGTGTCTGTTGCGGGCTGGCGCTGTTCGACAGCAATACCAAATATGACAGCGGCACTGGCTGGCCGAGTTTCAACCAGCCGATAACGCCGGAACGGGTGACCGAGGTGCAGGATAACTCACATGGCATGACCCGTACCGAGGTGCTGTGCAGCCGCTGCGATGCGCATCTGGGGCATGTGTTTAATGACGGCCCACCACCGACCGGCAAGCGCTACTGCATGAATTCGGTATCGCTCGACCATATCCCGCCGGGCGAAGAGGCCTGATAGCCAGCTGTGACGGGTGGCTAGCGGCAGATCGGCGCGCCGATCACTTCCTGATCGGCGCTGGTTATCATCCCGCGCTTGAAATAGGTAACCCCGGATGCCCGGTCGGGATTGATACCGCCGAGGTCAAGTTGGGTCACGTCCTGACCGGCGAGTGTCTCCAGCGCCTGCCACAGGATCGCGTGCTGGGCATTATATTTGCGCCCAACCTTGCCGCTCCAGCCGATCAGATAGGTGGCGGCCATGCCGTGACGTATGAACAGGGCCCCCGCAACCGGTTTGCCGAGATATGTGGCCCGGATCAGACAGAAGTCGCCTGTTGGAACGGTCAGTTCCGCCAGCTTGAACAGCAGCGGCCCTGAAGGGCCGATATAATGCTGTTTGCGCATGGCGCTGATATGATGTGCCGCCAGCCAGTTCAGGTTGTTCGCATCCGCATCTACAGTAATCTCCAGCTTGCTGCGCTCGGCCTTGGACAGTGCAGAGCGCCAGTTCTGCCGCATGGCCTGTCGCCGTTGTGCCAGTGGAACGGTAAGGTCGAGCCAGATGGTCCGATAGCCCGCTTCCAGCCGACGAAAGCCATTATCCAGAATCAGGGTGGCTTCGGGGCTGGTCTCGGCCACCTCCGGATAAAACCGGCGGCGGTCGAACCAGCGGGGTTTGGTCAGGGCCGCGAGTTCACGGACAACGCTGCTGAATTGCTCAGGTGATGGTTGTGCGATGAAGAACGGGCCGCGCTCGATATGGATGGTTTTGGACAGGCCGCTGTGTTTCTCCTGAACCAGACAGCCACCGATTGCCGCGCCGTCCTGTTCAACGCGGTAGTAGGTCGGTAACCAGCCACGAGCGCTGGCCAGGGCCTCGGCATAAGCCCATGACTGGGTCAGGGGTAGGCGATGGATGCTGGCGGTCAGTGCCTGCCAGTCCTGTTTCGCCGGTTCTGTCAGGGCAACCAGATCGATGCTCATAATGTGCCTGCCTGATCGCTTTCGGTCGTGTCTGTCTCGGCTGCGGCAATATCCTCGACATTGCCGGTTTTATAACCAACGGAGCGCCAAAGCATGATCCCGCCCGGCAGGGAGGACAGCAGCAGGGCAAGGCCGAATGCAATGGAGATAATCAGTGCCTCGGTTTCCGCAACCCCGACCGCACCGAGCAGCAGCACGATAACCCCGTCACGCAAGCCCCAGCCCGCTAGTGAAATCGGAATGACGGTGATCAGCACCGCCAGTGACATGATGGCGAGATAGGGGCCAATCCCCACATCGACCCCGATTGCCTTACCCAGAAACCAGACTGCAACCGCATTGGCGCTATTGCTGGCAATGCCGGAGGTGCCAAGGATCACCAACAGGCGTCTGGAGCGGATCACGCGGCGCATCACCGCCAGCACACTGCCGACAATCCAGGCATTGAGTAGCCGTCCGATAATTCCCGGCAGGCGGCGGAAGCTGGCAAGTTCGGCCAGTGCTGCAATCAGCAGGGCACCGGCGATGCCGCCACCAATCACGATGATGAACAGCCAGATAACCGTCGTCTCGGTCAGGGCAAGGGCGAGGGGGATCATGCCGAGACTGGCGATGATCAACAGACAGACAATGCCGCTGTAGCGCTCGACCAGCACTGTGGACACTGCATCCTGCCAGGCAAGGCCGAGCCGTTTGGCCATCAGGATGCGATAGCCGTCACCGCCGATGGAGGAGGGCAGGCACTGATTGAAGAAGGTGCCGATAAACGCCTGCCGCATCGCCCATTTGCGCGATGCCTCATGGCCGAGGGCCTCAAGCAGTGCATGCCAGCGATAGCCGATGGCGAGGCTCTGGATCACCAGCACCAGACTGGCGGCGATCAGGGCGGGAACAAGCTGCGGCGTCAGCACACCGATCATGCGTTCGATATCAACCTGTTGCAGCAGCAGTGTCAGCAGGCCGAGCGACACGATGACCTTGAAGGCCGTCACCAGCCAGCCGGGCAGGCGGGGTAGGGTAATCCGGGGTAGTGGCAATGTTGAAAACCGCGGGGTTGGTTAGCGCTTGAGCAGCCCGGCAGCGGGGCATTTACCGTATTTGGAGGCCGGGCCCATCATCTCCAGCGCCTTGCCAAAGGTGATCGGATCGGCATTGCCGCCGGAACAGACCACAACCACGACCTTGCCCTTGATATCAAGGCGACCGCTCAGGATTGCCGCCAGTGCTGAGGCACCGCCCGGCTCAACCGTGATCTTGAAGAAGTGGAAGGCGGCAGCCATGGCGTGCAGCACTTCCTCATCGCTGACGGTAAGGCTGCCGGTCGCCAGACGCTGCAGGACCGACCATGTCAGCTCGCCCGGCGTCGCGGTCATGATGGCATCACAGATCGATCCGACCAGCTTCTCGTTCTCCTGTCGCGTGCCGGTCTCGATCGAGCGTTTCAGATCGTCAAATTCATGGGGTTCCGAGCCATAGATTTTGGTGTCCGGGCTGGTCGCTGCCATGGCCGTGGCAATACCGGCCAGCAGGCCACCGCCACCGCATGGGGCAATCAGGGCGTCTGCTTCAAGATTCAGGGCATTGAGCTGGCTGGTGACCTCAAGCCCGATCGTGCCTTGGCCCGCCATAACGTGCCAGTCATCATAGGGCTTGATCAGCACCGGGTTGCGCTCATCGATAATCCGCTGGGCAACTTCCTCGCGCTTCTCGCCATTGGGGCGGTCATAGGTGAGAACTTCCGCGCCCCAGGCAGCGGTGTTGCGCAGCTTCAGCGGCGGTACATCAACCGGCATCAGAATGGTGGCCGGTACGCCGAGCATTTTGGCAGCAGCGGCAATGCCCTGTGCATGGTTGCCGGAGGAATAGGCGATAACACCGCGTGGCCGATCCGCCGGGCTGAGCTGGGAAATGGCATTGAATGCGCCGCGAAACTTGAATGCGCCGGTCTTCTGCAGGTTTTCAGCTTTGACAAACAGGCGACCGCCCAGCATCTCGTCGAGCAACGGCACGTTCAGCAGCGGTGTATATTCCGCGATACCTTCGAGGCGATGTGCTGCCGCCCGGATGGCGGCGATCGACAGGCCAGCGGTTGCCTTGAACGGGACGGTTTCGACAGTCTCTGGGTTTGTCAGCATATACGTATTCCAGTCACTTCCCTGACCGGCCCTGTATGCGGCCGTTTATCGGGACCTGTTACGGCGGGGGATGGTCAGTAACCATCTACCTGATCAAGGAAGGTGACAATAGCCGATCTGGCAATCGGCTCCCGAAGTGTCGGCGTATGGGCGCGGTTTTCGACCGTCACTGCCGTCATTTCGGGCATGATTTCCACCATCCGGGCAAAAGTCTCCGGCGCAAGCGCATCGGAATTGGCCCCCCGGAACGCCAGCACGGGCCGCGGCTTCAGTGCCCTGAATAAGGCCCATAAATCAAAGCCGTGCTCATCCTGACCGAGGGTATCGGCAATCGCCGGATCCCAATCGATATGCAGTTGATTATCGGGTCCGGCACGGAAACTTCCTTCTGCGAGACTACGCCAATCCCGCTCTTCCTCAAAGCCGAGTTGGGGGAAAGTGGTTATCAGTTCACGCATGGCTGTGTCCCAGTCCGGGCTCGGATGATCCCGGCTGATATAGTCGATAATCCGGTCGAGCGCCTCGGCACCGAAATCCGGGCCGACATCATTGAGCACGGCTGCCTTCAGCAGGGTCGGGCTGATCACGGCAAGACCCATGGTCAGAAAGCCGCCAAGCGATGTGCCGATAAACACACAGTCATGGAGGTTGAGGGCTGCGGCCATGGCGAGAATGTCGCCCAGCATGTTGCGTGGCTCATACCGTGCCGATTTATCAGCCCGGTCCGACAGACCCCGCCCGATATAATCCGGGCAGATGACGCGATGATGGGCGCTCAATTCTGTCGCCAGATCATGATAGTCGCGGGAATTACGGGTGAGCCCGGTCAGGCAGACAACGGTGGACCGCTTTGATAGTGGATCTCCATAGTCACGCAGATACAGTCGCAGCCCGTCTGCCATGGTGATGTGGCGTTCAACAAAACCGTTCTGATCGGAATGGGCCAGCAAACTCATCAGGAACTCAGATACTTTCCAGACCGAGCAGGGCCGGCAGGTCATCCATCGAGCGGATGATCGCGTCGGGTTTGCCGGGCAGGCGCTCTATCGGCAGTTTGTTGCGGTTGATCCAGGCAACCTTGAAGCCGAAGCTGGCTGCACCGGCAGCATCCCAGCCATTTGAGGACAGGAAGCATATTGCCGCCGGGGAAACATTGAAGCGGTCACAGGCGAGTTGATAAACCCGGTAGTCGGGCTTAAAGACACCGGCATCCTCGACCGACAGGACGGCATCAAGCAGATCGGTCAGGCCCGCACCCCTGACGCCGCTCGCCAGCATGTCCGGCGAGCCATTGGAAAGGATCGCGGTCTTGAGGCCAGCCTGTTTCAGCTTGGCCAGAATCGGTTTTACATCGGGATAGGCATCAAGGGCGCGGTAGCCCTCAATCAGCTTTTCCTTCAGTGCCGGATTTTTGATACCCAACTGCTCGAAGGAATAGTCCAGCGCATCGCGCGTAACGTCCCAGAACGAGGTGTAGTGCCCGGTGAGTGAGCGCAGCCAGCTGTATTGCAGCTGTTTGGTCCGCCACAGCTCACCGAGTTTCGGGGCGAGGTCTTCACCCAGCTCCGCGCTCAGGCGATCGGTTGCCGAGACAAGATCGAAGATGGTGCCATAGGCGTCAAAAACGCAGGCCTTGGTCTGTGAGAAGTCGGGTGTCGTCATAATCGTTCAACGCAACAGGTCATGATCGATTGTGATCGGTGCCGTACCATCTGCCATTCGTGCCCGGTAGACCTGTGTTGCCTCAAGAATGCGCTGTACGTAATTGCGGGTCTCGCGGTAGGGGATGCGCTCAATCCAGTCGATCACATCAATCGCCCCTTCGCGGGGATCGCCATATTGCGCAATCCATTCGGATACCCGGGTCGGTCCGGCATTATAGGCGGCTAGCGCCAAGACATAGGAACCGTCGAACCGCTCCAGCAAGCCGGAGAGATACATGGTGCCGAGCAGGACATTGTAATCCGGGCGGGACAGCAGCCATGCCGTGCTGTGCTGACGTCCGGCCTTGCGTGCCACCTGTTGCGCGGTCGATGGCATCAGCTGCATCAGGCCGAGGGCACCGACACGGCTCTGGGCTAGCGGGTTGAAGCCGCTCTCCTGCCGGATCAGCGCGTGGATCAGTGCGGTTTCAACCGCTGGTTCGGTGCTGAATTCGAGGCGAGGGTAACCGAGTTCGGCCAACTGAAAGCCATTCTGTGCCGCGGCCTTGGCGGTAGCGATGGCCTCACTCGGACGTTTCATGGCCATAGCCAACTCGCCGATCATGCGATAATCGGCCTCGCTGGTTGCGGTCCGGCGCAGCATGGCCATGAACATAGGCACCTGCCGGTTGCCGCGTTCGCCAAGCTGGTTCAGGGCGCCGACCAGACGGGTATATTCATTCTGGCTGAAGGCAACGCGCTGGGCCCGCTCAAGCGGCTGTTCCTGTTGCAGGTCCAGATTGGCCGGAACCTTCTTGCCGGTCAGATATTGCAGGCGGTTGGCGGCAAGCTGGCCGTAATAGGTGGTCGGGTTTTCCGCTGCCAGCCCGTACCAGTTGAAGGAATCCGTGCCTTTCTGCAGTGCCTCGGCGGCACGACCGGCCCAATAGGCACCACGGGCCTTGCTGATCGGGGTCTCAACACCGGCATAGAGCTTTTCGAAATGGGTGAGGGCAAGGGCAGGGCGATTGAGGGCGCGCAGTGCGATCCAACCTGACAGCCATTCCAGATTGGCAAACTCGATGCCGCTCTCAAAAGCATGTTCGGAGGCGATCTTGTAGGCAACGCCGGGTACGCCGCCATCGAGCATTCGCCGGGCCATGATTTCCCGCTCGGCCCACCAGACCGATTGCAGGGTATCGCGGCCATCGGCGGCAAGGATCAGATCAGCAGCACCGTCATTGAATGACTTCTTGCGTCGCCAGCGGGCCCGTTCAAACAACAGGCCCGGATCATTCTGCAGCCGGGCCGGTACGCGGCTGATCGCGGCATCGACACCGGGTTGTTGCAGGGCGAGCTGGATACGTGCCGTGGCCAGCACCCGCAGATCATCGCCAGCATAGCGCAACATGCCCTCGGCGGCATCATAATGGCCGTCCCAGATCAGCCGGTCGAGCCGGGTCTCGTGATCTGCACGGGTCAGGTATTTCTTGTAATCACCGACATATTTGCGTTGTGCCGAGAGCGGCACGGGACCATCGATCCAGCGCTGACGCACGGCGGTTTTGGCCTCTGCCGTCAGGTTCTGGCGCTCCAGTGCCGCAACATAGCGCCGGGTGCCGTCGAGGGTCTGTGGCGGTGCGGCCCTGAACCAGTCGATTACCGCACGATCCGACATGCTAGCGGGCATGAACTTTTCCGCCTGCCGTTCGAGCGTGCGCTGGCCGGGCCAGTCCGGGTTATCCTTGATGAACTGGCCGATCTCGCTGAACAGATTGTCGCCTCTGGTGCTTTCGCTGAGGCGCAGCCAGTTGATCAGCTTGCGCGGAGCCGGTTCCTCGGCCTGTTGCGCCAAGCGGTAGGCCTCGTCCCATTCCTTGCGCTCGATGGCCTCGAACGCAGCCTCGTAAACGCGCTTGTCGTCGGCTGACAGTGTCGGCAGCAGATCGGTCAGGGTATCCGCAGGTGCCTCAACGGCCGATATGCGGGTGGCGGTCGGTTTGGCCGCAGGCAATGGCGGGCCGTCATAAGAGGCGATACCGGGTTTTGTTTCCGGGATCGGGGTGGCGGCACTGGTGGTAATCGGCTTCTTCGCCGGGACCGGCGGTATCTCTGCCAGTGCAATCGCGGGGATGAAGGCCATGATGCTGGCGGCAGCACCGACAAACCAGTGTTTGGAAATTGTCTTATCTGACGACTTGCGGCCCAGCGCTACGCGGCCTAATGTGCGGCCAGATTTGCCGGACAGCACCTGTTCGGTTCGAACTTGTGCAATAGAAGGCAGCACATTCATGTTTACTGGTTCCATTCCCGCTCTGATTACGCCGTTCACTGATGATAATGAGGTTGATGCCGATGGGTTCCAATCTTTCGTCGACTGGCAGATCAAGCAGGGGTCCAACGGCGTCGTGCCCTGTGGCACCACCGGTGAATCACCGACGCTCAGCCATGAGGAGCATGAGCGGGTTGTCGAGTTGTGTGTCGAAGCCACTGCGGGCCGCGTGCCGGTCATTGCCGGTGCTGGGTCAAATTCCACGACTGAAGCCATTCGCTTTGCAAAACATGCGGAGAGCGTCGGGGCCGATGCTCTACTCGTGGTGACACCATACTACAACAAGCCAACACAGGCTGGTCTTTTTGCACATTTCAAGGCAATCCATGACGCCTGTGGTCTGCCGATCATCATTTATAATATTCCCGGTCGTTCGGTGGTCGATATGACCATTGACACCATGGGCCGACTTGCCGAATTGCCACGCATTACCGGTGTGAAGGATGCGACCAACGATCTCGCCCGGCCATTGAATACACGGGTCAAGATCGACCGTTTCTTCAACCAGCTCTCCGGTGAGGATGCCACCGCAACGGCCTTCCTCGCGCAGGGTGGGCATGGCTGTATCTCCGTCACCGCCAATGTTGCGCCACGCGCTTGCGCCGACATGCACAGCGCATGGGCCGAGGGCAATATCGCGACCATGGCGGAAATCCGCGACCGGCTGGCCCCGCTGCATGAAGCGCTGTTTGTCGAAACCAGCCCCGGTCCGGTCAAATATGCCGCCAGCCTGCTGGGCAAAAGCAATGCGTTCTGCCGTTTGCCATTGGTCGAAGTGACCGACGAGACCAAACAAAAGGTTGAAAACGCCATGCGCGCGGCACAGTTGATCAACTAGGCACGCAAAGCACATCAACGATACAGACCCATGTCATCCGCACCATCCAATCGCCGTGTCGTGGCGCAAAACCGTCGCGCACGCTTTGATTACTTTATCGACGAGACCCTCGAGGCCGGTTTGATGCTGACGGGGACCGAGGTGAAGTCGCTGCGCTATGGCAAGGCATCGCTGAATGAGTGCTATGCCACGGTCGAGGATGGTGAGCTGTATCTGATCAACAGCTATATCTCCGAATATTCCCATGCCCATAAAAAGCTGAATCACGAGCCGACCCGGCGGCGCAAGCTGCTGGTCAGCCGCAAGCAGCTCAATAATCTGATCGGTCAGACCCGACAGAAGGGCGTGACGCTGGTGCCGATCTCGCTGTATTTCAACCCGCGCGGCATTGCCAAGGTCGAGTTGGGACTCGCCCGCGGCAAGAAGCAGCATGACAAGCGGGAGACCAAGAAAGAACGGGACTGGAACCGCGAAAAAGCCCGGATTATCCGCGACAAGGGATAATATGGCGTTTTGCCCTATGGTCAGGCTGGACCAGCACCGTATAAAAGTGCCATATTCCGCGCCATTGCTACGGGCTGTTGTACGCTATCCGGTGCCAGTCCGCTGATAACTCAGGAAGTTTTCGATGAAAATTCTATCGCTTGCCGGTGTGTTGTCTTCTGCCAGCATGTTGCTCATGACCTGGAGAGGTGGCCAGAAAGTTGGTCAGGACCAGTTCGGCAATGTCTATTACCGTTCCCGCAAGCCCGGCCCGGCCGGGTATGAGCGACGCTGGGTCATGTACAAGGATGCGCCGGAGGCAAGCTCGGTTCCACCCGGCTGGCACGCCTGGCTGCACCGTCAGGTCGATGCGGTGCCGGATGAATCCATCGCGCCGTTCCATAAGGGCTGGCAGCAGGAATATCAGCCCAATCTGACCATGTCTGATCTTTCCTATCGTCCGCCGGGCCACGCCCTCAAGGGTGGCAAGCGTGACAAGGCAACCGGTGATTATGAGGCATGGTCGCCGGAATAAGCCTCGACCAAGACCGGGTTTGGCCCTTTTTGTGCCTGTTTTGAATGGAATAGATATCCCCGATGCGTAACCAAGCTTTTGAAACCATCATTGGTCTGGCGGTACTGATTGTTGGCCTCGGCTTTTTGTATTTTGCTGTTGGCCGCACCGATATTGCCGGTGTCGAGGGATATACCGTGACGGCAGAATTTGCCCGGATTGACGGGATCAGCCCTGGCAGCGATGTGCGCATCAGCGGCGTCAAGGTCGGTACGATCAACACGCTGACCCTCGATCCCGACAGCTATCTGGCGGTATTGAGCCTGACGATCCGCGATGATGTCTCCCTGCCGACCGATACGCTAGCCAAGATCGAGAGCGAGGGGCTGCTCGGTGGCCAGTATCTGGCACTGGAGCCGGGTGCTGACGAAGCTTTCCTCGCCGATGGTGACAAGCTCACCTATACCCAGTCATCGCCGAGCCTGTCCGAACTGCTGGGGCAGGCCGTATTCTCCAGCGATAAATAGTTGATTGTAACGTGCGCTCACATTTCTTCCCGCGCTGTGCTGCGCTTGCTGTTGCTGCAATTTTCCTCCTGATCACCATGCTGCCGGTGTCCCGGGCGCAGATGTCTGAGCCGACACCGATCGCGCCGGATCAGCAACAGACTTTCGTTGCTCAAGAACAGGCGGTTCTGCGTACCCTCGACAAGGTCACGGCCCGTACCGGCACCATGACGGTGGATATTGACCAGACCGTTTCTTTCGGCACGCTGATGATCACGGTGCGCACCTGTCGCAAGACACCACCTGAGGAAGAACCAGAATCCGCCGCCTTTATCGAGATCATGGATGCGCCACCCGAGCGTGAGGCGCGTGAGGTGTTCAGCGGCTGGATGTTTGCCTCAAGCCCGGCGCTCTCGGCGCTCGAACACCCGATCTATGATGTGTGGCTGGGTGATTGCAAGATGGCGTCGAGTGCCTCTTCGGTCGTCGGCGACTGAAAATCCGTATCTTGCGACAGGGCGGTTTCCAGCAGCGCCTTGTACTGTGACCTCGGAATTTCGATTGCGCCGAACTGGCTAAGATGTTCTGTGACGAACTGGGTGTCCAGCAGCTTGTAACCGGCGGCAATCAGGCGACCGACCAGGTGGATCAGGGCGATCTTGCTGGCATCGGTGCGGGTCTGGAACATGCTCTCACCGAAGAAGGCGCCACCGATCGAGACGCCATAGAGCCCGCCCACCAGCTCCGCATCTTCCCAGACCTCGACACTGTGGGCATAGCCGGTGTCGAACAACTCCCGATAGGCATCGCGGATCGCATCATTGATCCATGTCTTCGGGCGTTGCGGGGTGGGTTTGGCGCAGCCCATGAGCACCTGCCCGAATGCCTCATCAATGCTGACGCGGAACGGCGTGCGGCGAACCGTGCGGCGCAGGCGGCGAGGGACATAGAAGGTATCGAGCGGCATAATCCCGCGGATTTCCGGATCGAGCCAGAACAGTTCCTCACTGCCAGCACTCTCCGCCATCGGAAAAATCCCGATGGTGTAAGCCCGTAACAGGAGTTCTGGAGTGAGTTCGATCATGCCTGAGTGTTATCCGAAACCCGTCTGTAGTCTCAAGCGGTCAATATGCTGGCTGACAGTATGATCGTTATACGAGGTTCTTTTCCAGCCAGCGAATATCATAGGCACCATCGATGAAATCCGGCTGATCAGCGAGCCAGCGGTGCAGTGGAATGGTTGTCTCGACGCCGCCGATGAAGAACTCATCAAGTGCGCGGCGCATCCGCATCATGCATTCATTGCGGTTGGTGCCATGGACGATCAGCTTGGCAATCAGGCTGTCATAATAGGGCGGGATCACATAGCCGTCATAGAGGGAGCTGTCGACACGGACGCCGAGGCCGCCGGGCGGGTGGAAACCATCGATCTTGCCGGGTGAGGGCAGGAAGGTTTTCGGGTTTTCCGCATTGATCCGGCATTCGATTGAATGGCCGTTGAAGGTGACATCCTTCTGGGTATAGCCCAGCTTGGCACCGGCGGCGATGCGGATCTGCTCACGCACCAGATCGAGGCCGGTGACCATTTCGCTGATGGTGTGCTCAACCTGCAGGCGGGTATTCATCTCGATGAAGAAGAATTCACCATTCTCGAACAGATATTCGATGGTGCCGACGCCGCGGTAACCCATCTTGGCAACCGCTTCACTGGTCACACGACCGATGAATTCACGCTGTTCGGCATTGAGGGCCGGTGAGGGGGTTTCCTCGATCAGCTTCTGGTGGCGGCGCTGGATCGAGCAGTCGCGCTCACCGAAGTGAACGGCATTACCCTGGCCGTCGCCAAGTACCTGCACCTCGATATGGCGCGGGGAGCCGAGATAGCGTTCCAGATAACAGGCGCCGTTGCCGAAGGCCATCTTGGCCTCCTTGCTGGCGAGATTGTAGGCTTCCTTCACATCGGCAGAGGTATTGGCCACCTGCATCCCACGACCACCGCCACCGGCTGCAGCCTTGATCAGGACCGGATAGCCGATTTCGTCGGCGACTTCCTGCGCTTCATCGGCATCTGCGACAAGACCGTCAGAGCCGGGGACAACCGGCACGCCGAGCGATTGAATGGTCGCCTTGGCGGTTGCCTTGTCACCCATGGTGCGAATGTGCTCGGGCGTCGGGCCGATAAAGGTCATGCCATGGGCCTCGACCATACTGGCGAAGTCGGCATTCTCGGACAGGAAGCCGATGCCGGGATGGATGGCATCGGCACCGGTAACAATGGCAGCAGAGATCAGGGCCGCGGCATTGAGATAGCTGTCGCTTGGCGCCGGTGGACCAATGCAGACGCTTTCATCGGCCAGTCTCACATGCATGGCATCGGTGTCGGCGGTTGAGTGCACGGCGACGGTGGCAATGCCCATTTCCTTACAGGCCCGGTTGACTCGCAAGGCAATGTCACCCCGGTTGGCGATCAGGATTTTATCGAACATTCGCGTCTCGATGATCTCGTTTCAGGGATGGCTGCGGTTTGATCACTCGATCACGATCAATGGCTCGCCGAACTCTACAGGCTGACCATCGGTGATCAGAACCTGAGTCACGGTGCCGGTTTTGTGCGCGCGGATCGGGTTCATGACCTTCATTGCTTCAATGATCATGACGGTTTTGTCCGGGGTGACCTGATCACCGACCTTGATGAATGGTGCTGCACCCGGTTCGGGGGACAGATAGCCCGTGCCGACCATTGGTGAGTTCAGCAGATCGGCATCGGCATAACCGCTGCCAGAACTGCTTGCAGTGGCGCTATCGGCGGTTGCGGCGGGAGCAGGGGCAACGGCGGCTGGCATGGCTGCCGGTACCATTGCGGCTGCGGCTGCCTGTTTGGCGACGCGCAGGGAGCGCTCCCCATCGGCCATTTCGATTTCGGTCAGGCCGGTTTCGGCCATCACATCGGCGAGTTGGCGTAACAGAGCCTCGTCTAGCTCAAAACCCTTCATGAGTTGTTTTCTCCGTCTAACAGCTGCGCGATGGCGGTGAGCGCCAGTGTGTATCCCTGGGCACCGAGGCCGCAGATCATGCCTTTGGCGGCAGGGGCGACATAGGATTGGTGCCGGAATGCTTCGCGTTGATATGGATTGCTGAGATGAACTTCAATGATCGGCTGTGATAGCAGCTTGAGTGCATCGAGAATAGCCACTGAAGTATGGGTGTAGGCAGCGGCGTTGATAATCAGACCTGCATGGGTATCGCGGGCCTGCTGGATCGCCGTGACCATATCGCCTTCGTTATTGGACTGCTCGAAGACAATATCCAGACCCAACGCCTCACCATGGGCAAGGCAGAGCGTGCGGATATCATCAAGCGTGTCAGCGCCATAGATTTCCGGCTCACGGAGGCCAAGCATATTGAGGTTTGGACCGTTCAGTATCAGAACGGAGGGTCGGGTAGCCACAAGCGGTATCTTGTTCTTTTTAGCGAAAAGCCCGCCAAACGAATTTGGCGAGCAATGGTTTTGCCAAGCTTGCATACACGAGGCAAGCACCTTAACGCAAATGGCATGGCATCATCCCGGCAATTTATCCGGGATGATGCTGTGAGTGGTTTATTTCAGCAGGTTTTCTGCCAGTTTATCGAGGCCATCAAGGCTGTCATTCAACTGGTCGGTTTTGTCTGAACCGAGGCCATCACGCAGGGCATTGTCGAAATTTTCGGCAAGTGGCTTGCACTGATTCACGGCGTCCTTGCCCTTGTCAGTCAGGTTCAGAACCGTGCGGCGACGGTCATTGCTGTCCCGCAGGCGGGTCAACAGGCCATGGCGCAGCGCGCGTGAAACCGCGCGGCTGACCTGTACCTTATCCATACCGGCGAGGGCCGCAACTTCGTTTGCCGATAGATCTTCATTGTCTTCAAGCACCGTAATCAGGCGCCATTCGGCAATACCGATGCCGAGTTCCTGGGTAAGCTTGCGTGTGAAGGCCAGCTGCACACGCTGCGCAACACGCATCAGGCGCAAGGGCAGAAACTGGTCCGCAAGGCTTGCCTGATTACTGACGGCATCATCCTGATGATCGGATGCGTCGTTTCCGTAGGCTGCTATATCGAGCATAAAGCAATTTGTTCCTCAAACATTCTGTTTGATGTGACGGCCACAACCGGGTCATTCCAAATGCGCCGTACTCACATCACCCACATAAGGGTTTACGCATACGTAAACTCTGGGAAATTACTTAGTACAAACCGCAACGATTTTCGAGACCCTGAGTACATTCGTATACGTTTTAACGTTCTTGTAACGCCTGCAACGATTGGGTGAAAAACGTTTAACCTCTAGGGTTTAACGCATCTAGCTCAGTTTGGTTCCCAGCTTTTCTTTTTGCATCACCAATGACGCTTTGGAGCACATCCGGCTGCATTGAGGTGGGGTAAATCTGGTCGCCGATGACGAATCCCGGCGTGCCGGTAATACCGAGCTGGGCAGCCAGTTGCCGATTTTTGAGGAATTGCTCATCAATCGCCGGGTCTTTCATGTCAAGCCGGAGGCGGGCCACATCCAATCCGAGATTCTGGGCGATGCTGAAAATCCGGGTTTCGGTCAGACGACCGCGATTGGCCATCAGCGCCTGATGGAAATCCATATATTGTCCCTGTTTCTCGGCTGCGAGGGCTGCTCTTGCTGCCACAACCGAAACCTGTCCGAGGATGGGGAACTCCTTGAATTTGGCCCGTACATCGCCGTCGGCGGTCAGGGTGTCGCCGAGGTTCTTGCTCATGCTCTTGCAGTAACCGCACTGGTAATCGAAGAAGTGCACCATCTGGACCGGTCCATCGGGATTGCCGACCAGCGGGTCCATATCATCATTGAACAGCTCATCGGCCCGGTCGGTCAGTGCCTTGCGCGCCTGTTCAGCCGCTTCCCGCTCACGGCGTTCCTGCAGGACTGACATGCTTTGCTCGATGATTTCCGGATTATTGAGCAGATACTCCCGGACAATCCACTCGACCTGTTCGCGGCTGAGACGTGGCAGTTCGTCATCCGGGCTTGGGTTTTGGGCCAAAGCGACCGGGGCGATGGCGAATTGCGCCATCAGCAACATCCCGAACAGGAATCCCGGAACGGATTTTCTATTCATCACTGTCTGCTTCAAGTTCATCGATTTGATTCTCCAGATCATTCAGCCGAATCCTGTTCGGACCATCATCAACGGGGAGTGCTTCTTTTGCACGTTCTAAATTGGCCCGGGCCACCTTGAGGTCGCGTTTCAGTACGGCTTCCTCGGCAAGGTGGAGCCGGGCGGGCCCCTCCAGACCGAGGCCGCCATAGGCGCGGGCCAGAAGCCGGTGGCTGAACGGGCTGTTCGGTTCCTGCCGGACGGCCAGTTGCAGCCGGTCGCGAGCCAGTTCCAGCGACGGCTTGTCATCCTTGGCAATCAGTGCCTGGGCATAGGAGGTCTGCAGCAGGGCGGCATCGGGCAATATGTCGGCAGCCTTGGCATAGGCGGTAACGGCTTCATCGATCTTGCCGCTTTCAAAGTAAATCTGCCCCATCAGTTCGTGAAAATAGGGATTCTCTGGCTCCTCGGTGATCAGCCGGTCGAGAGCTTTCAGTGCACCGCTTATATCATCGGTGCGCCACAGGGCCACGGCGCGGGCATATTGGGCGGTGACAGACTGGTCACTGGCTGGGAACCGTTGGAAAGCGATGCGAGGGAACAGGTAAGCGCGCAGCTTGGCCTGCATCCGGGCAAAGCGTTCGGCCATTTCCGGGCTGACCTTGATCTCCTCGGTGCCGTGTTGGGAGACATAGGCCCGGATTGCCTGCACTCGATTGCGGGTGAGCGGGTGAGTGCGGGCATATTCGACCTGTCGGTTGGCTGGCAGCAGATCCTGCTCTCCGAGACGTTCCATGAACCGCAGGAAACCATGGGCGCTCTGGCCGGATGCGGTAAGGAAACTCATCCCGGCGGCGTCGGCCGATGCCTCCTGTGCCCGGCTGAAGCTGAGGATCGAGCGATTGGCGATTTCCTGACCGCCGGAAATGACCGCTGCACCGATGTCACCGCGCCCTGTACCAATTGCGGCGGCAATGCCGAGCAGGGTGGTGAGAATCGCCTGTGTCGAAGCGCTCTGCACTGTCCCGCGCAGCCGGATCAGGTGGCCACCGGCAATGTGGCCGGTTTCGTGGGCCATCACGCCGATCACTTCCTCTGCCGATCCCGCCTCAAGCAGCAGGCCGGTATGGAAGAACATATTCAGCCCCTGTGTGACAAAGGCATTGAGGGTATTATCCTGAATGATTCCAATGCGTACCGCCTTGGGGCTGATACCGGCAGCGGTGAAGATCGGCGTTGCCATATCATAGAGCAGGCGTTCGGTTTCAGTGTCCCGGAGCAGTTGTGCCCCACCCTGGGCAAGGGCTTGACGTGGATAAGCCATCGGGCCTATCGACAAGGCGAGGATAAGCAAGGCACAAACAACCAGACGACAGCCATAGGTCGCTGTAATGCTGCAACGATAGCGCAGGGTACCGGGCAGCAGTTTGCGCAAGGCTTCTTTCAACGTCCGATAAATCAAAATGTTCAATCCAGTTTCCACGAAACCATCCCATACAGATAAACATGGTCCAGTCGTAATGCCAGCCAAGCCTATGCACATCTCCGTTATTGCCACCCTGATGGCGGGAATTCTGATGCTGCCAGCCTGTTCGGGCGGCGATGATCTGGCGAGTGCCACGCAATTTACCCGCAAGAACCGTGCCGCCATTCTCGCTGATGAACCACAGGCAGCACTGGTTGGGCGTGATGTGCTATCGCTTGGAGGCAGTCCGGTTGATGCCGCCGTGAGCATGGCGCTCGCCCTGACCGTGACCCTGCCGAGCCGGGCCGGGCTGTTGGGTGGTGGTTCCTGTCTGGTCCATGATCCTGAGGCAGGCCCTGACGAAGCGGTAACCCTGTTCGATTTCAGCCCGTCGCCACTGCCACGGGTCAATGGCGCACGCAGCGAGTATGGTGCGCCGGGGCTGTTGCGCGGGTTGTTCGCCATGCATGCCCGCTATGGCCGTTTGCGGTTCGAGCAACTGGTAATCCCGGCCGAACGTCTGGCCCGCTTTGACGGTGTTGTCAGTCGCAGTCTGGACAATGATTTCAAACGCTTCAGCGGTCGTCTTGACCGGATGCAGAATGTCATCTGGCATGATGCCGGCCAGGTTGCCGTGGGTGAGCGCCTGCCATGGAATGTCATGTCCGGCGCCTTGGCCGTGCTGCGACAGGAAGGGCCGGGGGCGTTCTATGGTGGTCGGGTTGGTCGCCAGTTCGCTGAAGAACTCGGCCTTGACCCGGCGGCAGTTGCCAAAATCCAGCCGGTGATCCGTACAGCACCGGCGGTTGCCTATGGCACGGATCAGGTTCACATGGCAGGCGGCGTTGAAGAGCAGGGCATTCTTGGCGAGATGGCGACCAGTGACGGGACGGTCACGGCAGCGCTGGTTGGCGATGCACCACCGGCAACCGGCTTTATTGCCAAGGGGGCTGGCGACTTCGTGGTTGCCTGTGGCCTGACGCAGGGCATGGCTTTCGGGATCGGTGAGCCGGCAACCGGCTTCAGCCTCTGGCCATCGCGTGCGGTTGCGGCCTCCATGCCGCTTGGGGACGGGATGCTCGGTCCCTTTATGATCGCGAACCGGAATGTCGGCGAGCTGCGACTGGCCGGTATTGTCACTGCCTCCGATGATCTGCCGGAACCGGTACTGGATGCGGCCAAGTCAGTCTTTGACGGCCAGCGAGCCACGCCCGGTTATGCAACCCGGATCGTGGCAAATGCACCTGCCGGGGATGGCAATGCCCATCCACGTCGCTCACTGATCAGCTGCACCCTGGCCGATGATGATGGGGAGCGTGGCTGCACTGCGGCCATTGAACCCGGTGTGAATGGACTGGCGATTGAACCGTAATCCGGTTACAGATAGCCCCGGATCGCTGCAGATTGCTGTGACGGTCCGATTTTCCTGTTTGAGAGTTGGAGAAACCGATGGCCCTGAAAGTGGCAAACCGTGGTGATGTGCCTGTTTTCCTAGCCTTGCAGACATTGCGTCAGGCAACGGCTCTGGAAAAAACCGGCAAGGAAATCCTGCACCTCGAGATTGGTCAGCCGTTTGATGGCGCGCCCAAGGCTGCGCTTGAGAACCTGAGCAAATGCATGCAGGCCGATCCGATTGCCTATACCGAAGCACTCGGCATTCGCCCGTTGCGTGAGCGGATCGCGGACATGTATGCCACCCGCTACGGCGTTCAGGTGCCGGTTGAGCGGATTGCCATCACGGTTGGTTCCTCCACTGCCTTTGTCCTGTCATTTCTGGCCGCATTCGAGCCGGGTGACCGTGTGGCACTTGCCACCCCATGCTATCCGGCCTACCGGAATATCCTGCTGGCGCAAGGACTGGTGCCGGTGGAAATTCCCTGTAATGCGGACACCCAGTTCCAGCCGACGGTCGAGATGCTCGACAATCTGGACGAGCCTATTGTCGGCCTGATCCTCGCCAGCCCGGCCAACCCGACTGGCGGCATGCTAAAGCCTGATGAGTTTGAGGCGCTGATCCACTGGTGCCGGGACAATCATGTGCGTCTGATCTCTGACGAGATTTATCACGGCATCACCTTCGGCGGTGTCGCCAGCTCGGCGCTGGAGAGCACCGATGATGCCGTGGTCATCAACAGCTTCTCGAAATATTTCGCCCTCAGCGGCTGGCGTATCGGCTGGATGATCCTGCCGCCGGATCTGCTTGAGCCGATCGAGAAGCTGGCGCAGTCCTTCTACATCTCCGCACCGGCCATGTCGCAATATGCGGCGCTGGAAATCTTTGATCACTTTGACGAGCTTGATGGCCGGGTCGCGGAATATTCCCGCAATCGCCGCATTCTGCTGGAGCGCCTGCCGCAACTGGGGCTAGATGAATTCACCATCCCGGAAGGGGCGTTCTATTTCTACCTTGATGTCAGCCGGTTCACCAATGACAGTCAGGATTTCTGCGACCGGATGCTGAATGAGATCGGTGTCGCCATGACCCCCGGTGTCGATTTCGATACCGAACGCGGCAATCGCTATGTCCGCCTGTCATTTGCCGGTCCGGCCCGCGATCTTGAAGCCGCCTGTGATCGCCTCGCGGGCTGGCTCAAGCGATAAGCTGATTATCAGACAGCAAAAAGAAAAGGGGCCGTTTGGCCCCTTTTTCATATGCGCGTTTGGCGCGAGATTATTCGGTTGAAACCAGCTTCTTCCACCAGCCGGCACGCCGTGGCTTGTCGCCATCGCCGTCACCACTGCCTTCACCCAGTACCACGAGGTTTTCACCGGGGCCGGGTTCGCGCTTGGCGGGTTTTGCCTTGGCGGCAGGTGCGGGTTCTTCCTCAGCCGGAGCAGGGGGCTCGGCCACAGGCTCTTCTTTGGCTTCGTCCTTAACCTCGGTCTCGTCCTTGGCTGCTTCAGCCTCGGCCTTCTTCGTCGTGCGCTTGCGTGAGCGTGACTTGGCAGGCTTTGCTTCGGCTTCTTCAGTCGCATCATCCGCTTTTGCGTTATCTGTCGCTTCTGCTGTGACTTCTTCCTCAGCCTTGGCTTCCTCGGCGGCGGCTTTTGGCTTGCGACGGCTGCGGCTGCGCTTCGGTTTTTCCTCTACGGCAGTGTCAGCCTCAGTGTTATCAGCATCGGCAGCGACTTCTTCGGCAACGGCATCACTTGAATCGGTATCAGATGCATTGTCTGCGTCATCATCGCTGTTGTCTGAAGATGACTCATCAGAGTTCTCGTCTGACTGGTTCCGGTTGCCACGACGGCGACCACCACGGCGGCCACGGCGACGACGACGGCCACGGCCTTCATCACCCTGTTCGCCATCATTGTCGTTATCGCCGGAAGCATCGGCATCGGTGGCGTCATCGCCATCCTCTGCTGTTGCATCCTGATTCTCGTTCTCTGTCGTCTCGACCGCATTGTCGTCACGGCGACCGCGACGGCCACGACGACGGCGACGACGACGGCGACCACCGTTTTCCTCACCATCACCATCGCCCGCTTCCTGACGATCCTCATCACGATCCTGAGCAGTGTCGTCCTGATTGCGGTCGCGTCCACGACCACGTCCGCGACCTCTGCCGCGGCCACGTCCGCGACGGCCCTCGTCATTGCCGGTATTCTCGTCCTCATCCTCATCAAACTGCGCATTGCTGCGGCTCGCGGAGACCGGAATGTAACGGGTGGTCTGCTGGTCATCGGTCTTGACCCGCTCAATGCGGCACTCAGGGCGAATGACCGTATCATCACCGATGATGGTGAGTGAGACGTTGAAGCGATCCTCGAGATTGATCAACTGGCGGCGCTTCTGGTTCAGCAGATAGGCTGCAACCTCACGATCCACGGTAACCTGCAGGGCATCGGCCTTGGTCCGGGCGATCTCTTCCTGCATGTTGCGCAGGGCCTGCAGGGCAGAGGATTCCACCGTACGGCGGTAACCGGTGCCCTGACTGTAGATGCATGGCTCGAAGCTGCTCTCGATCAGGCTCGGGCGCAGGCGCTGGCGGGAAAACTCCAGCAGGCCGAAATTCGAGATATTGCCAAGCTGGATACGCGCCCGGTCACCCTTGAGGGATTCCTTCAGCCTGCGCTCGACCGCACGGTTGTTGCGGTTCTCCTCCATATCGATGAAGTCGATCACGATCAGACCGGCGAGATCACGCAGGCGTACCTGACGGGCGATTTCCCGGGCTGCCTCAAGGTTGGTGTTGAGGGCGGTTTCCTCGATATGCCGTTCCTTGGTCGCGCGACCGGAGTTGATATCGATCGATACCAGCGCCTCGGTCGGGTTGATGACCAGATAGCCACCGGAGCGAAGCTGGACAATCGGCTCGTGAATCTCGTTGATCTGGCTCTCCACATGGAAGCGGGAGAACAGCGGCAGATCGTCTTCCTTGGATTGCTGGATGCGCTTGGCATGGCTCGGCATCAGCATCTTCATGAAGTCCTTGGCGTTGCGGTAGCCTTGCTCGCCGCCGATCAGCACTTCATCAATGTCGCGCGTATACATATCCCGCATCGCGCGCTTGATCAGATCGCCTTCCTCATAGATCAGGGCAGGGGCCTGTGACTTGAGGGTCAGTTCGCGGATGCTGTCCCATTGGCGCAGCAGATAGTCGAGGTCACGGCGGATTTCCACCTTGGTGCGCTCGACACCGGCGGTACGCAGGATGACGGACATGCCTGATGGCACCTCGAGTGAGGAGATCAGTTCCTTCATCCGCTTGCGGTCTTTGAAATTGGTGATCTTGCGGCTGACGCCACCGCCACGCGGGCTGTTTGGCATCAGGACGCAATAACGACCGGCAAGCGACAGATAGGTGGTCAGGGCCGCACCCTTTGAGCCGCGCTCTTCCTTGGCGACTTGAACCAGCATGATCTGGCGACGCTTGATGACTTCCTGAATCTTGTACTTGCGGAGCAGGCGCTGGGTGCGGCGCTTCTTCTGCTCACGCTCATTGGCTTCCGGATCGTCCTCGTCGGCAGCGTCCTCGTCATCGGCCGCAGCTTCCTCGGCATCGTCGTCGGATGCGTCGCTGTCCGCTTCGGCAGTTGCCTCGTCGGCATCATCATCAGAAGCAGCGTTCTCATCCGTGTCGGATGCATCTTCGGAAGCGTCAGCGTCTGCCGCAACGGTATCGTCGCCATTGGCTTCCTCGTCGATGATGATCTCGTCATCGTCGAGTTCCACATCCTCAAGCAGTGCTTCGCGGTCAGCCACAGGGATCTGATAGTAATCCGGGTGGATTTCAGAAAAGGCGAGGAAGCCGTGGCGATTGCCGCCATATTCGACAAACGCCGCCTGCAATGACGGTTCGACCCGAGTGATGCGGGCGAGGTAGATATTGCCTTTTAACTGGCGGCGGGTCTGGGACTCGAAGTCGTATTCAGTAAGTTTGTTCCCATCGACGAGTGCAACCCGGATTTCCTCCTCCTGGGTCGCGTCGATCAGCATGCGTTTGGTCATGCGATAAATCCTGATGCGCGTTCGCGGGGCCACGGCGACACATGGCGGGCGGGGCGCAAGTTATGTGGTTGAACGGGATGATTGATCTGCGTCCCGCTGGCAAGGGTACGGTGCGGACAGCGTCGTTCGCTCGGTCGGCACCGAGTATAAATGTTGAGATGATCGGGTCGCTAACCTGCTCAAAATCCTTGGGTAGCGTGTTTCCGATGAAATCGGGCATGAAAAGCCTTGGCAACCAGCGTTACGTCAAATTTTGGGGGCGCAAGCAACCGGACAATCGCGCCGGGCGGGTTGGGCTAATCAGAGCTTGATAGCAATCCACAGAATCGAGGCTGTGATTGCAGGATATTTTTACCCGTATGGACCGCATTCTGTGGCAGCAATCGCGTGCCTGAAAACGCGGTAAAATCTGTTTATCAAGTGCTGGCGCGGTATCCGAATCCCGACCTCGGCTCAATATGACGCGGTCGATCGATGCGGACAGTCGGCCTGATTACCCAAGTTTTCCGACGGTTTTGGTCTGTCAACTTGCAGCAAACATAATGTCGCAGACGCAACATAGCCTGTCATGAACAGAAGAACAATTCTCTTATTCACCGAACCCCGTTTGACGTTGCAAAAACATCCCCGGACACGGCATAACGGGGGCATGATTTTATCTCTCAGGGGCATATTTTTGCGGGTGCTTGCCGCGGCAACGCTCTGTCTTTTGGCAGTGGTGCTCGGCATGCCCGTGTCATATGCCACCAGCCCAACCGCATCGGGTGAGCCGATCTTCGAGTATGCCAATGGCAATACCCGGCTGATGCTGACCTTGCCGACACCGCCGCGCTATCGGGTCGAGCAGCAGCCGGATGGCACGACCGTAACCATTGATTTCCGCGATGGCCTTGATGATCCGGGTGTCGCGGGTGGTGAGGGATATGGCGTTATCACCGGCTATAACTGGCAGCAGCTCGACGGCAATATCTGGCGTCTATCCCTGACGTCGGCCGACCCGTCGCGGGTCGCGACCGTCTATAGTGAGCCGATGGCCGATGAGCACGCCTACCGGTTCATTCTCGATATCGAGGGCATGGGCCGACCGGTGCCGCAGGTCAGCCCCGGTGCAGGTGCTGTTGCAGCCCTTGCCCTACCGCCAATTCCACAGGTCAAACCGACCGATATCCCGCAGGAAAATCGCATCGTGCCGTATCTGCCGGTCATCGTGATCGATGCCGGGCATGGCGGCAATGATCCGGGTGCTCGCTCTGCCAACGGGATGCTCGAGAAGAATGTTGTGCTGGATATCGCCAAAATGCTGGCTGCCAAAATTGAAGGCAGCGGTCGCTATCGGGCCAGACTGACCCGTGAGGATGACAGCTATATTCACCTGCGCGACCGCGTGACCACGGCGCGCGGGTTCGGCGCCGACTTTTTCATGTCACTTCATGCCGATGCCAATCCGGAGCCGAGTGTGCGTGGTGCCTCGGTCTATACCCTGTCCGAGCGTGCCTCAGACAGGGAGGCGGCCCGACTGGCGGCACGTGAGAACCGCACCGATGCCATTGCCGGTGTCGATCTCGGGGTCCAGAGCGATGATGTGGCCAGCATCCTGATTGATCTCGCCATGCGTGAAACGGTGAATGACAGTCGGGGCGTTGCCAATGTTCTGGTCGATGAAATCCGCAAGCAGGGCATCAAGGTGCTCAAGCGCACCCACCGTTTCGCCGGTTTTGCCGTGTTGAAATCTGCAGATGTGCCCTCGGTGCTGGTGGAACTCGGCTATCTGTCGAATGCCAATGACGCGAAACTGCTGGCGTCACGGGATTACCGGGACCGCATCACCGATGCGCTGTTGTCCGGTATCGACCAGTATTTTGCCGGTCGTGGTCAGGTGGCGGCGGGAGAATAGCCCGACTGGGCGGGCGAGCTGCCACGCTGGTGGTAAGCCAGCCATGTTTTTGAATATTGCCATGGCAGCGCCACTTATTGATGGCTATATCAACCAACAAGCTGTCTGGCAGATGTTTTGTCGGGCGGCATAGTGGACTTTAAGCACTGTTTGGAAGCTGATGAAATTTCTGGGAAAATTGCTGCTCAGCCTTGTGGCGCTCGGCCTGTTCGGCGGCGTGCTTGCCGTTGGTGGACTGCTCTATGTGCTGCATCACTACGGTGCCGGCCTGCCGGAATTTGACCAGCTCAACCGCTATGAGCCGCCGGTGGTGACCCGGGTTCATGCGGGTGACGGCCAGTTGCTTGAGGAATTTGCCCGTCAGAAACGGGTATTCGTCCCGGTTGAATCCATGCCGCCGCAGCTGGTCCGTGCCTTTGTCGCGTCCGAGGATCAGAATTTCTTCAACCATATCGGGCTGGATTTCCGTGGTATTGCCCGTGCTGCCCTCAGCAACCTGCAAGCCATTGGCACCGGTCGCCGCCCGGAAGGGGCATCGACCATTACCCAGCAGGTGGCCAAGAATTTCCTGCTGACCAATGAGGTCAGTATCGAGCGCAAGGCCAAGGAGGCAATTCTCGCCGTTCGTATCGAGCGCGCCTTCACCAAGGACCAGATCATTGAGCTGTATCTCAATGAAATCTATCTAGGTCGTGGTTCCTACGGTGTTGCCGCCGCCGCACTGAACTATTTCGACAAGTCGCTGGATGAACTCGAACTGTCTGAAATGGCCTATCTGGCAGCATTGCCGAAAGCGCCGAACAACTACCATCCGATCCGCAAGCGCGAGGCAGCGATTGCCCGGCGCAACTATGTCATCAAGCGGATGCTCGAAGACGGCTATATCACACAGGCCGAGGCGGATACGGCATGGGCCAGTGAGTTGAACGCTGTCGAAGGCCGTGACGAGCAGTTTGTCGAGGCAGGACACTTCACCGAAGAGGTGCGCCGTCGGCTGTTTGACCGGTTCGGTGCTGATGCACTCTATGATGGTGGTCTGTCCGTCCGCACCTCGCTGGAACCGGCCATGCAGGTCATGGCGACACGGGCCTTGCGTAATGGTCTTGAGGCCTATGACCGCCGCCATGGCTGGCGCGGGCCATTGCAGAGCTTCGAGAGCATGGATGACTGGGCGGCCCAACTTGCCGAACTGCCACCGCATCTCGGTCGGCCCGATTGGGAATATGCCGTTGTCCTGACGGTTCACGACCAGTCTGCCGAAATCGGCTTTGCCAGCGGCAAACGGGCGGAGATTCCTTTCGATGGGCTAAGCTGGGCACGCAAATGGCTGCCCGACCAGCGTTTCGGTGAAAGGCCGACCAGCGCCGGACAGGTGTTGTCGGTTGGCGATGTCGTTCTGGTTCAGCCGCTGCAGAATGATGATGGTGAGGCGATTGAGGGGCAGTTTTCGCTGCGCCAGATCCCGGCGGTTGAGGGTGGTATCATCGCGCTTGATCCCCATACCGGCCGCGTGCTGGCGCTTGAGGGCGGTTTCAACTTCAATGACAGCCAGTTCAACCGTGTGACCCAGGCCAAGCGCCAGCCCGGTTCGGCGTTCAAGCCGTTTGTCTATCTCTCGGCATTGGAAAACGGCCTGACCCCGGCGACGCTGATCAATGATGCGCCAATCGTGTTCGATCAGGGCGCCGGTCTCGGCAACTGGAAGCCACAGAATTACAGCCGCGAATTTTATGGTCCGACACCACTGCGCGTTGGTATCGAGAAGTCCCGCAACGTCATGACCGTGCGGATCGCCCAGTATATCGGTGCTGAGGTCATCAAACAGACGGCAGCGCGGTTTGGTCTCGATCTGAATATTCCGGCGACCCTGTCCATGGCGCTTGGTGCCGGTGAGGTGACACTGGTCGAGCTGGCCACCGCCTATGGCATGCTGGCCAATGGCGGCAAATGGATCGAACCGAGCGTTATCGATCAGGTGCAGGACCGCGACGGCCATCCGATCTGGCGGCATGACCAGCGCCCCTGTGATGGCTGCCGCTCCATGGTCTGGCAGGCATCCATGTCGGTCCCGGCCATTCCCGATCAGCGCAGACAGGTCGCCGATCCGCGCAATGTCTATCAGATCGTGCATATCATGGAAGGAACGGTCGAGCGCGGCACCGCCCGCCGTCTTGCCAGCCTCGGCGTGCCGCTGGCGGGCAAGACCGGTACCACCAATGATGGCCGCGACACATGGTTCATGGGCATTACCCCGAACCTCGTCGTCGGTACCTTCATCGGCTTCGATGATCCGATCCCGCTGGGGCCCCGGGAAACCGGCAGTAGCGTTGCTGCCCCTGTGGTTAAGGACTTCCTCGAACAGTTGCAGGCCGCCGGTGGCTTGCCTGCCATACCGTTCCGCGTGCCGGATGGTGTGCGTCTGGTGCGGATCAATGGCGCGACCGGTACCCGTGCCAATGACAGCGGTTCCGGTACGCTCTGGGAAGCCTTCATGCCGGGCACCGAACCGGATGGCCAGCCGATGATGCTCGGTAATGATGGCAAGATCAGCCGGGGCCGTGTCCAGCCTGCCATCAGTCAGGACCCGACCGGTGAGCCAGCGGGAATTGGCAGCGGTACCGGTGGTCTCTATTGACGTCGGGCGCTGCAGTTTATATCCAGAGCCCACAAGAATTTTTCCAATCTCGCCGTAACGAATGGGTTTACTATGCGCGCTGAAACGCAAGCGGTGGTGGATGCTGTAAAAGCATCCATGGCACTGCTGAGGAGGCATCTTTGACTTTGACGTCGCTGTCAAACGTCTGGAAGAACTGAACGCTCTGGCCGAGGATCCCGACCTCTGGAACAACCCGGATCAGGCACAAAAGGTAATGCGTGAGCGCACGGCGCTGGATGACGGCATTACCTCATTCAAAAACATTGAGCGCGAACTCAACGACAATATCGAGATGATCGAACTCGCCGAGATGGAGGATGATCAGGAGATCATCGCGGAGGCGGAGAAGGCGCTTGCCCAGCTTAAGAAGCGGGCGGCGGAGCTGGAGCTGGAAAGCCTGCTGTCCGGTGAGGCCGATGCCAATGACTGCTATCTCGAGATCAATGCCGGTGCCGGCGGTACCGAGGCGCAGGACTGGGTGCAGATCATGCTGCGTATGTATCTGCGCTGGGCCGATGGCCGTGGCTACAAGACCGAGGTGCTCGATGAGCATGCCGGTGATGAGGCCGGGCTGAAGTCCGTAACGGTCCAGATCAAGGGGCATAATGCCTATGGCTGGATGAAGACCGAGAACGGTGTGCACCGTCTGGTCCGTATTTCGCCATTCGACAGCAATGCCCGTCGCCACACCAGCTTTGCCGCGGTTCAGATATCGCCGGTGATTGATGACAGTATCGAGATCGAAATCCTAGAAAAGGATTTGAAGATCGATACCTATCGCGCCAGTGGTGCCGGTGGTCAGCACGTGAACACCACCGACAGTGCGGTGCGGATAACTCACCAGCCGACCGGGGTTGTTGTTGCCTGTCAGCAAGAGCGCTCACAGCACAAGAACCGCGACAAGGCGATGAAGATGCTGAAAGCCAAGCTCTATGAGCTTGAGTTGCAGAAGCGTGAGGATGCTGCCGCAGCCGATAATGCGGAGAAGAGCGATATCGGCTGGGGTCATCAGATCCGCTCATATGTCCTGCAGCCCTATCAGATGATCAAGGATCTGCGTACCGGCGTTGAGAAAGGTAATGCGCAGGCCGTGCTCGATGGCGACATCGATGATTACCTGCAGGCGGCACTGGCTGCCCGTGTCCATGGCTCGGAAGAGACGGAACAGGCGGCAAACGCCTGATTTCCGTCGCCTTCAGCTTTTACATCCGGGCAATTATCGGCGGGTTGAAGAATTTGTCCTCAACCTTGTTATAGGGCAGGGGCTCGCCGGTTGACTGCAGCGTGATCCGGGTGCCGAGGGTGCGCAGGATCGCATCCTGTGCTGCCGTATCCCATTCATAGGATTTGCCGTGGCTGACCTTCTTCAGCGTACCGCGAACCAGATCGGCATAGCTCATGGCACCGCGCTTGTAATTGCGCAGCGGGTCGCCGTTCTGGTCGTTCTCAACACCGGGTACCAGATCAATATCAATGCCCCCGGCGATTGAGATCACCGAACTGACATGGTCGCGGGTGGCAATCTGATCGCCGCTCACCGGTTCGTGGATCACGCCCAGAAACGGGATATTGTTCAGCACCAGCCCGATATTGATGGTGTAGAGGTCTACACCCGGCTCACCTTCGACGAAGTTCTTGGTGGCATCGATCGGGTCGACGACGAAGAAGTTGCCAGCACTGGTGTCGGGCTTGTCACCCGCCTCGATCGCTTCCTCCCCGACAAAGGCCGTGCCAGCGGGCAGGATATCCTCGTAATCCTTCATGATCATATGCAGCTGTTCGGCGATCAGGCGTTCCGATGCCCGGTCAGCGGGGGTGACGACCGAGCCGTCTGACTTGATCTCCGGCGTAACACCGGCAAGGCGCATTTTTTCGGTCAACTCACCTGCCTGACGGGCAATGTCGCGCATCGCACTGGCGAGCAGGATTGTACGGTTGGCATCGAAATGGCCAAAAATATCATTACTCAGAATCGCCTGATCGCTTGGCATAGAAAATCTCTCGGTTTCGCTTGCTTGGATGGTGTCTTGTTTATTGAAAAACAAGCTAGCAGTTGAACCCTGATATTGCGACTGCGAAACGGATTTTTTGCATCTGCTAGGTCAGTGGACCTGCCCAAAAATCGGGCAAGAATATTGCGTTCTGACGGCGTGCCTCAAATTTTAGCAAAAATTTCTGGAAATTTTCCTGAACCCGGCATAAAGCGATTTCATCTGGTCAACTTGGCTGATGACTTTCATGGCTGATTGGACGTAGCCCATGAATGCATCATGCAGATGAATAGGATTGTTTATGTCTCCCAAAACTTTCCCATCCGGTCATTCACAACCACGCCGCAACCGTAAGGATGCGTCCCATGAGCGCCGGATGCGCCGTGGTGCGCAGGCGCTGTTGGCGGCTGTCGCTGCCACAACGCCGGGCGCTGTCTCCGCCGAAGAGGCGGCATTCAATGCCTTCACCCAGGGTGCACAGCTTTATCAGGTGCAGGCCGTTGTGCCTGATGCCAACCTTCCGGCAGTCCCAGAGACGCGCAGCCCGAGCCCCGGTGAGCTGGGCTATGTCTGTATCGAGGCTGCCAGTCAGGATGGCGCGGTAACCGCTGTTGTCCTGGCGGGCAAGGATCGTCTCGCCTACCGTGCCTTTGACACCAGCACGCCCTATGGTCAGGCCGATGTCGATGAATTGCCCTGCCAGACCATTGCCCAGTTTGAAGAGGGTATTCGCGACCGGACCCGCCGGTTCGTCAATGCCACCGCCGACTATATCGAGGAGCATGAGGCCAAGGCCGGGCTGTCCAGCCCGAATGCACCGATCATGCGTCGCCCGGAATTTACCGATAACCTCGATATGGCTCTGCTGCGGACGGCACAGAATTTCAACCGCCTGAACAGTGCTATCCTGCAGCGCCGTGGTCAGGAAGGTTTTGAGGCGCTGGTTGATATGGACAAGCGGAGCGCCCTGATCGCGCAATACGAGCATATGACCCGTGAGATGGAACTGCTGAAGACCGTCAACAATACGGTGCCGGCATTGCTGGAGCAGATGAACCTCGGTGATATGAAACCCGGTGCCGAGGGCGGTTATGCGCCACCGCTGTGGAACGATGAGGACTCGATCCCGGTGAGCTTCAAACCAGATGCGCTCGAGCGCTGGCGCGATCGCCGCCCGGCAGCCCCAGCAGCCGAGCCGCCAAAACGCGGCATGGCGATCTAGCCCTGCTTTGCCTCATCGGCGAGGGGTTCATACATTTCCGGTGCCATGCCGGCCTTGAGGCGGGACAGGGTGTTGAAGGGGCGTTTGATCTGGCCGTGGAAATATTTGCGGACCAGTTCCTGCCAGGCGGGAATGGTCTCGATCTGACGCTGGGCACAGACATAATCGAACCAGCGCCAGCCGATTGCCACATGGTTGATCTCATCATCATGGACGATCTGCAGCAGCCGGGCGCTGATGTGGTCGCCATGGCCTTGCAGGCTGTCGATCATCGCCGGGGTGACGTCAAGCCCGCGCGCTTCGAGCACCATCGGTACGATGGCGAGCCGGGCGGCAATGTCATGGGCGGTATCCATGCTGCTCTGCCATAGCCCGTCATGGGCAGGCAGATCGCCATAACGGGCACCGAGCGATGCCAGCCGTTCCTGCAGCAGCTTGTGATGGCGTGCCTCATCTGCAGCGACCATGACCCAGTCATTGAAGAAGGCACGGGTGAGGGGCAGCGTATCGGCCTCATTGCCGCGCTCGACGCCGGGTACGTCGCGCATGGGCGCAAATCGGGCGATGATGTCCCATGACAGGTCTATCGCGTTCAGCTCGATATGGGCGAGGGCGTGGAGCAGGGCGATGCGTCCGCTCTTGCTGCTCGCCTTGCTGCGTTTCGGCATGGCCGATGGCGGTAGCAATTCCGGTTGCTCCAGCCGGGCCGGACGTTCGGGCGGTTCTGCTTCACCGATCAGCTGCAGGCGGCCATAGCGCCAGTCGGCGACCACTTCCTCGGTGATCGCGATCTTGTCCATCGGATCAGCCGCATTCAGTGCGGCAAGGGCAGCCTCGCAGAGTGTCTGGTATCTCATGAGCCGGTTTTGGCAAACCACTCGGCAGGATCGGTGCCACCCCAGGCGATAAAGCTGTCATTGAGAAACTTGCGGTCGGCCTTGCCGTACTCGAACGGTCCGCCATTCACGTCGGTGACCAGACCACCGGCAGCTTCCAGAATCGCATGGCCAGCCGCCGTATCCCATTCGCAGGTCGGGCCGAAGCGCGGATAGATATCGGCGCGACCGGCGGCAACCTCACAGAATTTCAGCGAACTGCTGCGGGCATCGCAATCGGCGACCTCACGACCGGCCAGAAAGGCGTCGAGGGCGGACTGGTTGCGGTGGTTCTTGCTCGCGGTCACCCGGACCTTTGCCGGTGGCGGGGAGGTGACGCTGATCGGTTGGTCCGCGCCATCGCCCTGTTTCATGAAGGCGGTGTCTATGCCGTAGCCGCCGAACTCCTCATCGAAGGCCGGGGCATAGATCACACCCAGTACCGGGCGCTGATCGACGATCAGGGCAATGTTGACGGTAAATTCGCCAGATCCCTTGATGAAGCCCTTGGTGCCGTCGAGCGGGTCGACGAGCCAGAACGGTCCCTGTTTGATCTCCGGCAGATCACCGGCAGAGGCCGCTTCTTCACCGATAACCGGAATCTCGGGCGTCAGGGCGTTGAGCAACGGCGTGATGATTGCTTCGGCCTCACGATCAGCGGCGGTTACCGGGCTGCCATCGCCCTTGGCCTCAACATCGTCCCCCATGCCGCCGGGCTGATAATGGGTCATGATGACCGCACCGGCGCGGCGGGCGTAATCACGGATCGGGTCGAGCAGATCGGCAAGGGGCGGGATGGTGGTGGGCATGATTTGGCCTGAACGGGTGCTATGTGGTTCGTCGGCATGGTTGTTTCCAATCCGGCCCGGTAAAGCAAGTGGAAACCTTGCCGCGCTTGAGGATCGGACCATTTGTTTGCGCTCGAAACAAATCTTGATTTTTGGTGAAAAAAGGCGCAAAAACGGCCTCAACCAAGTAACAAAAACGGCTTGAACACAAGTCTGCATGGAACGGGATTGACCGGCACGCTGATCGCCCCATGTTCCTTGCCAGTGCATGTATCGACACTCTGAGCGGATTTTTTCGACTTAAGACAAGGCGATGCTTGCTGCTTTCTTGATGTTGGGGCTGTTTACGAACCAATACCGGCGTCGGGATGGCGCACGGTTATGTCATTCAAAGGTGAAGAACATGATCTTTTGTGCAGATGGTAATGTTACCAGTCTCGATGATCGCCGCCGCAAGATTGCCGAGCGCGACTTCGAAAAAGCGGTCAATGAAGTCCTCAACCGCGATAACCTGACCAAGGAAGAAATGGTCGAGCTGTTTGATGATGACGGCTATCTGGGCACCGCCATGCGCGCCATGCTCAACAGCCCGCGCGAAGACGATATCGCCGCCTGATCTGCAGTCACTGCCGAATTTGAGAAGAGAGCCGGAATTTCCGGCTCTCTTTTTGTTTGCCCAAGTTTGTTTGTCTGGTGATGATTATCGGCATGACCATCAACCGAATGTGATGATTCGTTGTTCAGCCGCCGCTGCCGGACATGCTAACAACGGCGGGCTGCTGTCATTTTCCGCATAAAGCCATAGCCATGCCGCCATTCATCAAATCCTGCCTGACGCTCCTGATTGCCACCATTCTGCCACTGCAGATTGCTGCCGCTGCCGATCCGGCGGATTGGGATGCCGTGAAAGCGGCTGCAAAGGGACAGACGGTTTACTGGTATGCCTGGGGCGGGGAGACGCGGATCAATGACTATATCGACTGGGTCGGTGATGAGGTCGCCGCGCGCTATGGCGTGACCGTTACCCATGTAAAACTTGCCGATACGGCAGAGGCGGTAAGCCGGGTGCTGGCCGAGAAACAGGCCGGGCGCGACGAGGGCGGTGCGGTTGACCTGATCTGGATCAATGGTGAGAACTTTGCCGCGATGAAGCAACAGGGGCTGCTCTATGGCCCATGGTCGGAAGAAATGCCGAATTATGCGCTGGTCGATACCAGCGGCAAGCCGACCACCCGCATTGACTTTACCGTGCCGGTTGATGGCCTCGAAGCCCCATGGGGCATGGCGCAGGTGGTGTTCTATTACGATACGGCCCGGCTCGATACGCCACCATCATCCATGGCAGCGCTCGCCGATTGGGTTGCCCGCAATCCCGGCCGCTTCACCTATCCGCAGCCGCCGGATTTCCTCGGCTCGACCTTCCTGAAACAGGCGCTGTATGAGGTAATCGACGACCCGGCAGAACTGTTGATGCCGGTAACGGCAGAAGAATTTGCCGACAAGGCCGCCGGGCTTTGGGCCTATCTTGATGCGCTGCATCCGCAGCTCTGGCGCAATGGCAAGGTGTTTCCGCAAAACGGGGCGGCACAGCGCAGCCTGATGGCTGATGGCGAGATTGATGTGGCGGTATCCTTCAGCCCGTCCGAGGCCAGCACCGCTATTGCCAATGATGAATTGCCCAATACCGTCCGCAGCTTCGTGCTCGATGACGGCACCATTGGTAATACGCATTTTGTTGCCATTCCCTACAACGCCGCCCACAAGGCGGGAGCCATGGTGGTCGCAGACTTCCTGATGTCGCCCCTAGCACAGGCGCACAAGCAGGACCCGGAAGTTTGGGGCGATGGCACGGTGCTCGACGTGGCTGCCCTAGATAGCGCCGATCGTGCGCGGTTCGAGGCGCTCTCGCTCGGTATCGCGACCCTGACGCCGGAGCAGCTCGGCTCGCCACTGCTCGAGCCGCATCCAAGCTGGATGGAATTTGCCGAGGATGAATGGATGCGCCGTTACGGCACCGGCCAGTAACAGCGCCGGATTGATTTGGCATGTCCGGAGTCTTGCGCCTCGCACCGATTGTCACGCTGATCCTGATGCTGGGGCCGGTGCTGGCCGGTCTGCTCTGCACTGTTCTGCCGGCATTCGGCTATCTGCCATCGCTCGGCGCTGACAGCTTTGGCCTCTCGGCCTTTGCCGACCTGCTGGCAACGCCCGGTATCCGGGTGTCGATCCGGTTGTCATGGGTCACCGGCTTTGCCGCCACCGCCTGTTCCCTGCTGATTGTCATTCTGTTCTGTGCCGCCTGGCATGGCACTGTCTGGTTCACCCGGCTGGAGCGGTTGCTGTCACCGCTGTTGTCCGTGCCGCATGTGGCGGTTGCCTTTGGTCTTGCGTTCCTGATCGCACCCAGCGGCTGGATCATGCGCCTGCTGTCGCCATGGGCCACCGGCTATACACAGCCGCCGGATGTGGCGATCATTCATGACCCGTGGGGCCTGTCGCTGATTTTCGGGTTGGTGCTGAAGGAGGTGCCGTTTCTGTTGCTGATGACGATTGCGGCGCTGGGGCAGGTCGATGGCCTGAAAACCCGGCTGACCGCCATGACCCTCGGGTATGGGGCGATGACCGGATGGCTGAAAACGGTCCTGCCGCAAATCTATCCGCTTATTCGTTTGCCGGTGCTGGCCGTGCTCGCCTTCAGCATGTCGGTGGTCGATGTGGCCATGGTGCTGGCACCAACCACACCGCCGCCATTATCGGTGCTGCTGTTGCGCTGGATGAATGATCCTGACCTGTCGCTGCGCTTTGTTGCCTCGGCAGGGGCCATGGTGCAGCTCTGCCTCGTGCTGGCCGCGATTGCCGTCTGGCTGCTGCTGGAGCGTCTGGTTGCTGTCATCGGGGCATATTGGACCGCTGCCGGGCAGCGCGGCATCCGCGATGGCTGGATCAGGGGCGTGACGGGGATCGGTGCCGGCAGTCTGGTTGTTGTCACCGGTGCCGGGCTGGTGGTACTCGCCATATGGTCGTTTGCCGGGTACTGGCGGTTTCCCGATGCCTTGCCAGATGGCTGGAGTTTGCGTGGCTGGCAGCGATTGGACGGGCAGTTGCTGACGCCGCTTGTCACCTCGGCATGGGTTGCCTTTGCCGCCACTGTCGCCGCGATCCTGCTGGTGTTGCTCTGTCTGGAAAACGAGGCCGAGAACCGGCCATTTGGCAATCGCATAGGAAGTGCGCAACCAGAATGGCAGCGCCGGGCGGTGCTACTGCTCTATCTGCCCCTGCTGGTGCCACAGGTCACCTTTCTGTTCGGTATGCAGGTGCTGCTGATCAGTACCGGGCTGGATGGATCGGCGATCAGCCTTGTCTGGGCGCATATGATCTTTGTGCTGCCTTACGTGTTTCTATCGCTCGGCGATACATATCGGCACTGGGATGAGCGGTATAAACGCACGGGCCTGTGCCTCGGGCGGGCGCCGGTCAGTATCTGGTTGCGGATCAAGCTGCCGATGCTGCTGCGACCGATACTGGTTGCGATGGCGGTGGGCTTTGCCGTCAGCATCGGCCAGTATCTGCCAACTATCCTGATCGGTGGCGGGCGCTTCGCCACCCTGACCACCGAGGCGGTGTCGCTGGCCGCGGGCGGTAATCGGCGGTTAATCGGTGTCTACAGCCTGTTACAGGTCGTTCTGCCGATGTTCGGCTTCCTGATCGCCATGCTGCTGCCGCTTGTCCTGTTTCGCAACCGGCGGGGATTGCAGGTGAACCGATGAGTGAGAAGGTGGAAACCATGAATGCCGCCCAACCCGGTCTGGTGCTGCGCAACGTGTCGGTTTTACTGCATGGCACGCCATTGCTGACGGTTTCGCTGTCGGTTGCGCCGGGTGAGATCGTCACCATTGCGGGGGCCAGCGGGGCGGGCAAATCAACGCTGCTCTCCTATCTCTGCGGGTCGCTGGGGGGCGGGTTTGTCGGGGCAGGGGATGTGCTGGTCAACGGCGTTGTTGTGAATGGGCAGCCGCCGTGGAAACGCAATATCGGTATCCTGTTTCAGGATGATCTGCTGTTTCCGCATCTGTCGGTTGCGGGCAACCTGAACTTCGCGATCCGGCCCGATGTACGCGCCAAGGCAGAGCGTCATGACCGTATTGCCGCTGCACTCGAGGCCGCCGGTCTGACCGGTTTCGAGAAGCGTGATCCGGCCACCCTGTCCGGTGGGCAGCGCGCACGGGTCTCGGTCATGCGGGTGCTGTTGTCGGAGCCGCAGGTCCTGTTGATGGATGAGCCGTTTTCCAAACTCGATGCCGAAACCCGCGGGCAGTTCCGCGACTTTGTCTTTACTCAGATACGAGAGCGGCAGATACCGACCCTGATGGTCACCCATGACAGCGAGGATGCCGACGCTGCCGGTGGCCGCATCATCAGGCTCTAGTCGCTGTCCTCATCCCGGATTGCCATAATCAGCGAGGCGATATCCGCGAGATCATAGGGCTTGGTAATCAGCCGGGTTGGCGGGAACTGGTCCAGCAGGCTGTCGACTGCGCCATACCCCGTGGCAAGGCCGAAGGGAATGCCCTTCTCATGGAGTGCCCAAGCCACATCATTGCTGATTTCCCCCTCGAGATTGACGTCGAGCAGGCAGAATTCGATCTCTTTCTGGTCGTGCAGATGTTTGGCATTGCTGACATTGGAGGCAATGAATACCCGTGCCGCACCCAGCTTCATCAAATGCCGTTCGGCACCGAGGGCGAGCAGCATGGTGTCTTCAACCAGCAGCACATTGCCGGTCAGCAGTTTTGTTGGCTGTTCCGGGTTGGCCGGGGCTGCCGGGTCTGGTGTGTTGTTCTGTTCCAATTCCTTGGCCCTCACGCGGGTGATATGCGGGTCGGGGATTGTCAGCAAAGCCTGAAATCCATCCTCATGGAAGCTGATATCCGACTTGCCCTGCAGTTCAAACGGTATCGACTGTTCAATGATCGTGCTGCCGAAGCCGCTGCGGGTCGGCGGCTTTACCGTCGGGCCGTCGATTTCCTGCCAATGTATATGAAAACCGCGTTTGCGGGCATCTTTCAGGCTGATTTTGACAACCCCGCTATCATTGGACAGCGCACCATATTTGGCGGCATTGGTGACGAGCTCATGGATGACCAGCGCCATGGTGGTGAATGCCTGGGGCGAGATCAGCACCCCGGTGCCGTCAATGCTGACGCGATCAGCCTGTTGGCCGAGAAATGCTCTGGTTTCCTTCTGGATCAGTTCCTCGATCGAGCTCGGTTCCCAGTTCTTTCTGGTGATCAGGTCATGGGCCTGCGCCAGTGCCTGTATGCGTCCGCCGACAATCCGGGTGAATTGTTCCACATCATCGATGCCGTCATTGCTCTGTACGACCAGATTACGGATCAGTTGCAGGATATTGCGTACCCGGTGGTTCAGCTCGGCAATCAGTATGTCCTGCTGTTTGCGGGCCGCTTCCTGATGTTGTGCCGCCTGATCCTTCATGCGCAGGACAACTTCAAGCATGGTCAGGCGCAGGGCCTCGGCGGCGCGCAGTTCCTGTGGTTGCCATGGCAGCGCCTTGTCATGGCTGTGCTCTTCCCAAGTGGAGAATTGCCCATACGGGGTGGCGGGCTGTTCTTCCCCGGCCATAGGGTTGCTTGCCCAGACGATGCTTCTCGGTACGGCCTTGCGGCAGAACAGCAGGTAATCATGGGATTGGCGTGACAGCGGCAGAACCAGAATCCCGGCAACGCGATCCGCATGTTCCACAGCGGTAGGGAGCAGGGTGCTCAACTGGCTGGTCGCGTAAATCTTGTCTGTCTTCAGCTTCTGGATAACGTCGAGCAGCGGCAGAAATTCATTCAGTGTCAGGCTCTCGCCAATGACGCTGTATTTGTTGCCAGCCCAGCAGATGACGGAATCAAAATCCAGTGCCGTCCGCGCAATATTGGCGATTGCATCGAGACTGTTCTCGATCTGCTCGCCCTTGGCGAGTTCGACCATGATCTTGTCATGGACCCATTTGCTCTGTTCCTGCTCCACCCGATCCCGGGCACGCTCAAGCTCGTTGATGCTGAGGCCGAGAAACTGACCGATCATCTTGGCGGCGGATCTGACTTCGGGGTTCACCAGCATGGGGCTGCGGTGCTGGCAGGCCAGCAAGCCCCAGAGCTGCCCCTCAACAATGATGGCCACGGACAGTTTGGCCGAAATGCCCATGCTGCGCAGATAGGCAAGATGCGCCGGGGAAGAGGCCATCAATTCGCTGACCCCCAGATCAATAGCCGGGCAGGCATCATTTGCCAGCGGCGTAACCGGGATGCTCTCATCATCGATATCGACAATGAAATGGACGAGGTTGCGGCAATAATGGTTTCTCGCCTGTTTCGTTATCGCCGTTGCCGGGTAATGCAGACCGAGAATGGAGGGCATGCCGTCAACCGCTGTCTCGGTAATCACCGAGCCACTGCCGTCATGGGTCAGGCGGTAGACGAGGATGCGGTCATAGCCGGTAATATCCGCCAGCGCCTTAACCGCCTGCTGGCATTTCATGTCGATTGTAGCTGCTTGCCGGATACTGTCGATGGCGGGCTGCAGGCTTTCGGAGACCACGATGCGCTGCTGAGGCATGTGGTGCTCGATATCAATGACAATATTGTCGCCGGACATGCGCGCGGCCATATCGAGCAACCGGCCACCATCGCACAGCTCAATGCCATAATGCCGTTGCGGCAGCTTGCTGTTGCGCAGCTTGTGGAGTGTCCGTTGCATGGTCGCCCATCCTGCGGGGGACAGGATCGCTGACAGATGTGTCCCCGGCTTTATCGGGTTTCGGCTGTCTATGAAGTCATGCAGATTGGCGGAATAATAACCGATGATTGAATCCGGGGTCAGCGCGATAACAGCGCCAAAAGACTGTACCCATCCGGAAGTGTGACTCAAGCCTTGCCCTGTGCTTGCCACGTCAACAGTGTTCTTTGCCGATCTGCATGGTTTCTGCAGGTCAACGGTCATCTTGTAAGGTTTTTGTTATAGCGATAACTGTACCATCATAATGCACAGGTTCGGCTGTTCTCGATAGTAGAAAATTTGGCTGCTGTAAGCATTCATACAAATGAGTGTCTGTTAATTGTATGTGTTCAAAGGATAGTCAGGTCTGGTGCAGATATTTTGCCTGCACAATATAATAAGTACTTAAGCGAATATGCATATTATATTAAGTACATAATAATCCGGTTTCCGCTCTGTCTCGCGGTCTCTCCCTTCCGATCGTGTCTGTACACAACCTCTCAACTGTCTGTGACAGGGGCTGGGTCGATTATGAAAATAGCCTAAACTGCGCGCCTCTGATGGAGGTCTCATGTCGGGCAAGTCGATTTCGGATTATATCCGCGTTCTGGTGGTTGAGGATGACAGCTATCTGCGCGAGGTCATCTGCGATGCCATCAGGCTTTTGGGTATTCGCCATATTCATGAGGCATCCGAGGGTACGGAAGCTCTGTCCATGACTGTTCGGATCAGGCCGGATGTGGTGTTCTGTGACGTACAGATGGACCCCATGGGTGGCTTGGAATATCTGACCAAGCTGCGGCAGGTGCTGGATAGCGAGGTTGCCGGTACGCCCGTTGTCTTCCTCACCGCAACCACAGATGTCACGACGGTTGAACAGGCCAAGAAGCTCAACGCCAGCGGCTTTATCGCCAAACCCCCGAGAGGTGAGGCTCTCAAGGCCGCCATCAACCGCGTGCTCGGCAAGGTGGTTGCCTGAGTTCGGGTGGTATCCTGATCGCTTGTGCTGAAATTAATGGTGGGCGCGACTGGGATTGAACCAGTGACCCCTGCCGTGTGAAGGCAGTGCTCTCCCGCTGAGCTACGCGCCCGGGCCGTGTATGGGCCGGAGCGCTGACTTAGGCTGTCGCTCGCTGCTTGTCAACAAAAGCCCGTCTGTGGAGCAGATGTATGGAACATTTGCCCCGCTTGCTCGTTACCTGAACGAGAGAATAACAAGCGCTCCAGCCATAAGGTGAATACCCATGTCAAACAACGAGGAAAAGCTCTGGCACCTGATCCGGGACATCCATAACTGCATGATGGTGACCAAGGAACCGAGCGGTGCCATGCGTGCCCGTCCGATGCATGCCTTTGTCGAGCCGGAGCGCAAGGAAATCTGGTTCTATACCCGTCTGGATAACGGCAAGAGCATCGAACTGCAGGAAAACGGCGATATCTGCCTGTGTTTCAGCAGCCCATCTGATTCAGACTACATTTCAATCAGCGGCCATGCCTCGCTTGATGATGATCGCCAGATGATTGACAAGCACTGGTCGCCATTCGTCGACGCCTGGTTCCCGGAAGGCAAGGACAGTCCGGTCGTCGGCATGATCCGTGTCGCCGTGGACAAGGGGGAATACTGGGACGGCAAGTCCGGCTCGATTGTCTCGGCAATCAGGATGTTGGTCGCTGCCGAAACCGATGAGATGCCCGATCTCGGCGATCATGGCAAAGTGGCCATCAGTCGGTGATGCCCGGGTATTGCTGCTTTTCTTGACCCCCTTGCTATCACTAACCCTGACGGCTTTGTGAAGCGCGCTACCTTGTGGCCGCAATGTCGTGGTATGTTTTTGACAGGTAATGAAACCGGTTAAACGAGGTCTTGCTTGAGCATTTCAGGGGCAACAATCAATGCGCATGGTGTTTCCGGCCTTTATCATGGTGTGCGCCGGGAAACCCTGAAGCAGGCTCGCGCTGACGATCAACAGGGTAAGTATTATCAGCAGGACCGCTCCATTGCCGCCTCTGCCGGGAATATTTCCCCCGACGTGCCGGTTGGTAAACAGCTGGGTGCTATCCTCATAGAACTGGCAGAAAAGAATGCGGATGCAGAGTCTTCAGCTGCTATTGCGCTCGCTCATGTCGATGTGCGTGATACGCCGGATGGGCGGAAGTTGACCATTGATGCCGCCTGCATGGGTGATTGCGATGTTTATCTGGCGATAAGCCCGGCCGATGGATCGGCACCATCAGTACAGCGGCTGTTTGATGATGTGGACTTTTCAGAACAATTTGACGGCGTTGCGCAGGCCACCAGAAAGCTGATTGCCGGTATCGGCTCTTTGTCTGAGCCTGAAGCCATGTATCAACGGTACAGCGTCAACCTCAAGCCGGGTGAAACAGCGACGGTATTTACCGCCAGTGACGGTTATTGGGACGGCCATGCGGTATTGGCGCACCCTAAGGCCGATGGCTTGAGCGATCAGCAGGCGCATGCGCGCATGACGGGGCAAATTGGCCGGGCTGTGATGCAGGGGCTCGCACATGGCGATGATTCGGCCATGTCTGCAGTTCTGACCGAGGATTTGCTGGAGAAATCCGAGCAGGCCGATATTCCCAATACCGACAACATATCGGCCACGGCAGCGGTCATCCGGCCTGATGGCAAGGCACCGGAAGCGTTCATCATCGGCTCGATTGACGGGGCGGGTGCGATTGGTCCGACCGAAGAAATGGTTGATGGGATGGTGGCCGACATACACGCAAAGCTGGGGCCGAGCCTGCTTGTGGGCAATGACAATCGGCATGATGCCAGCCTGACTGCCGGCCTGGATGATTGGCGTGAACGTCGCCAGCGTAGCGCTGGCTCAAAGCCCGCAGCAACCAGACCGGCATTGGGCAGGCCCTAGCAATATTGCCGCATCACAGCGGTCTGTAATGCACTGCAACAGTTTTTGATTTCCGATCAACCGGGCTGCGTGGCAGTAAGCAGGTCATATCTGTTGACCTGTTTTTCTAGTTCACTGACCGTCCGACCATGACCGATCTGCACATCATCATTCTTGCCGCCGGGCAGGGAACCCGGATGCGCTCCTCGATACCTAAGGTGCTGCACCCGGTTGCCAATCGCCCGATTGTCGATCATGTGCTGGCTGCTGCCGTGCAGGCCGGGGCGGTCTCGATAACCGGTGTTGTCGGCCCGGATATGTCCGAGGTTGCCGCTGCCTTTGACGGGCATAACCTGGCGGTGCAGCAGGTGGCGCAAGGCACCGGCGATGCGGTCAAGGCGGCACTGACTGAAATACCTGTCTCAACGGCTGGAATCGCTGTCGTACTCTATGCCGACACACCGCTGGTGCGGCAGGAAACCATTGATGCCCTGACGGCACCGATCATGGATCAGTCTGCAGCCGTTACCGTCTTCGGTATGGATCTGGCCGAACCCGCCGCCTATGGCCGTCTGGTGACCAATGATGCTGGTGACCTGTTGCGCATTACCGAGGCGCGGGAAGCGGATGAGGCAACGCTCGCGATCACGCTCTGTAATGGCGGTTATATGGCCTTTGACCTCGGTCGCTGCCGGGGGCTGGTCAACAAGATCGATAATCAGAACAACAAGGGCGAGTACTACCTCACCGATCTGGTCGAGCTCGCCAATGATGTGGGACACCGCGCGGTTGTGGTGCAGACCGAGCCGGAAGATGCGCTCGGCGTCAATGACCGTGCCGATCTGGCACTGGTCGAGGCCGTGATGCAGAAACGTCTGCGTGTCGGTCACATGGCCGCTGGCATCACCCTGACAGCGCCGGAAACAGTATTCTTCACCCACGACACGGCACTGGCCGCTGACACGGTGGTTGAACCCCATGTGGTGTTCGGCCCGGGCGTCACAGTCACCGGTCCGGCCACGATCCGAGCGTTTTCCCATCTGGAGGGCTGCGAGATTGCCGAGGGTGTTACTATCGGTCCCTATGCCCGCATCCGTCCGGGCAGCCGGATCGGCAAGGGGGCCCGCATCGGCAATTTTGTCGAGACCAAGAATGTGGAGATGGGCGAGGGGGCCAAGGCCAACCATCTGACCTATCTCGGCGATGCCACGGTCGGGGCCGGGTCCAATATCGGGGCCGGGACGATTACCTGCAATTATGACGGCTATATCAAATCCCGGACAAAAATTGGCGACAATGCCTTTATAGGCTCCAACTCCGCCCTCGTGGCGCCGGTCAGTATCGGTGACGGCGCGATTGTCGGGGCGGGCAGTGTGATTACCAAGGATGTGACGGGCGATGCGATTGCCATTGCCCGCGGTGAACAGGTTGAGAAGACCGGGCGCGCCCCGGCCTTCCGCGAACAGCGCGCGGCTCAGAAAGCCAAGGCGAAGAAGGGTTAGAAACCATGTGCGGTATTATCGGTATTCTGGGGCAGGGCGATGTTGCGCCATCCGTGCTTGAGGGTCTCCGCCGTCTCGAGTATCGCGGCTATGACAGTGCCGGGATCGCGACCCTTGCCAATGGTCATATCCAGCGTTGCCGCGCCTCGGGTAAGATCGTCAATCTGGCTGGCAAGCTGGATGCCGAACCGCTCAAGGGTGATGTCGGCATCGGCCATACCCGTTGGGCGACCCATGGTGCGCCGACCGAGAACAATGCTCACCCGCACGCGACCGATCGTGTGGCCATTGTCCATAACGGCATCATCGAGAATTATCAGGAGTTGAAGGCCGAGCTGGAGCAAAAGCAGCATCGCTTCGACACCGAAACCGATACCGAGATTGTCGCCCATCTGGTCACCGACTACCTGCAGCAGGGGCTTGATCCCGTGGCGGCGGCGAAGGCCAGTTTTGCCCGGCTCGAGGGTGCCTATGCGCTCGTCCTGATCTTTGCCGGTGAGCATGAGCTGATGATTGGCGCACGTCAGGGTACGCCGATGACCATCGGTTATGGCGAGGGCGAGAACGCAGGCTCGATGTATCTGGCATCCGACGCCGTCGCACTCGCTGCCTATACCAACAAGGTCTGTTACCTTGAGGATGGCGACTGGACCGTGATCCGCCGCAGCGGTGCTGAAATCTTCCGCCGCGATGGTGCGAAGGTGGAACGGCCGGTGCGTCAGTCATCCGTAACCGGTGCCATGACCGGCAAGGGCGATTACCGTCACTTCATGCTCAAGGAAATCCACGAGCAGCCGGAGGTGATCGGCAATACCGTCAATGCCCATCTGCATCCCTCGACCGGGGCGGCGGCATTCGAGGATTTCGAGTTCGATTTTGCCAATCTGAACCGCCTGCACATCACCGCCTGTGGCACCGCCTTCTATGCCGGTCTCGTCGCACGCTACTGGTTCGAGGAAATCGCCGGACTGCCGACCGAGGTAGATATCGCCTCGGAATACCGTTACCGCAACCTGCCGGCGACCGAAGGCTCGGCGACGCTGGTGATCTCGCAATCGGGTGAGACGCTGGATACGCTGGAAGCATTGCGTTTTGCCAAGGGGCAGGGGCAAAAGACCCTCGCCGTGGTCAATGTGCCGGAAAGCACCATGGCACGGGAAGCGGACCAGACCGTCTATACCCTTGCCGGGCCGGAGATCGGCGTTGCCTCGACCAAGGCGTTCACCACCCAGCTGGCCACGCTTGCGTGTCTCGCCATGTATGCCGCACGCAAACGGGGCCGGATCACCGAGGCGCAGGAACGCTCGCTCTCTGCCGCCTTGCGCGAAATTCCGGCGCGGATTTCCGATGTGCTGCACCATGATGATGCAATCAAGGACATTGCCGCCGACCTGATCTCGGCCCATTCGGTACTCTATCTTGGCCGTGGCCGCTCCTATCCGATTGCCATGGAAGGCGCGCTCAAGCTCAAGGAAATCTCCTATATCCATGCCGAGGGCTATGCCGCTGGCGAGATGAAGCACGGACCGATTGCGCTGCTCGATGAGAGTGTGCCCGTGGTTGTCGTGGCCCCATCTGACCGCTGGCTGGAAAAGACCCTGTCAAATGTGCGTGAGGCCACCGCCCGCGGTGCCCGCCTGCTGCTGATCGGTGATGAGAAATCGGTCAAGGCACTGGAAGATGTTACCACCTGGTCAATCCCCATGCCGAGCATTCCCTCCGAGGCGGCGTCCTATATGGCGCCCATCCTCTACACCGTGCCGGTCCAGCTCCTCGCCTACCACGCCGCCGTCCTCAAGGGCACCGACGTCGACCAACCCCGCAACCTCGCCAAAGCGGTGACGGTGGAGTGATAATCGCGCTGTGCGTGGAGACCTTTTCGGTTTCTTGCTTCGTATGGCCGCACAGGCCTCTGGCGAATACGGCTTTGCATGCCATATAAGAATGACTGATCTTTTCACCGGCCACGGCGTTTATCGGCTGTGGTCGGCATTTAGCCATAAAAACAAATTCCGGGAGCACCCCCATGGACACCATCGATACCACCCATATGCGTCTGAAACTCAATGACCCGGACCTGTTCCGGTTCAAGGCCTTTGTCGGTGGTGACTGGGTTGAGGCCGATAGCGGCAAGACCTTTGAGGTGACCAACCCCGCGACCGGTGAGGTGATCGGCACCGTGCCGGATATGGGCGAGGCGGAGACCCTGCGTGCGATTGATGCCGCTGACAAGGCATGGCCTGCCTGGCGCAAGAAGACCGCCAAGGAGCGTGCAGCCATCCTGCGCAAATGGAATGATCTGATGCTGGAGAATGCGGAAGATCTGGCCCGGCTCATGACCCTCGAGCAGGGTAAACCTTTGGCCGAGGCGCGGGGCGAGGTTGGTTATGCCGCGAGCTTCATCGAATGGTTTGCCGAGGAAGGTAAGCGCGCCTATGGCGATACCATTCCGACCCATAATCCCGGTGCCCGCATTCTGGTGACCAAGGAGCCGATCGGGGTGACGGCGGCGATCACGCCGTGGAACTTCCCCGCCGCGATGATTACCCGCAAGGCCGCACCGGCCTTTGCCGCCGGGTGCCCGATGGTGGTGAAGCCCGCCGAGGCCACGCCGTTCTCGGCGCTGGCACTGGCCGTGCTTGCCGAACGTGCCGGTATCCCTGCCGGTATCTTCTCGGTCATTACTGGTGATGCGAAAGCCATCGGCAAGGCCATGACCGACAGCCCGATTGTCCGCAAGCTGAGCTTTACCGGCTCGACCGAGGTTGGCCGTATCCTGATGCGCCAATCCGCCGACACGATCAAGAAGGTGTCGTTCGAGCTCGGCGGCAATGCGCCGTTCATCGTATTTGACGATGCCGATCTCGATGCCGCGGTTCAGGGGGCGATTGCCTGTAAATACCGTAATGCCGGTCAGACCTGTGTTTGCGCCAACCGCCTCTATGTACAGGCCGGTGTCTATGACCGCTTTGCCGAGAAATATGCCGAAGCTGTCAAGAACCTGAAGGTTGGTGACGGCTTCGATGACGGTATCGATGTTGGCCCGCTGATCGAGAAGTCGGCGATTGCGAAGGTTGAGGATCATATTGCCGATGCGACCGGCAAGGGTGCCAAGGTGGTAGTTGGCGGTGCGCGGAGTGAGGCAGGTGATCTGTTCTTCCAGCCAACCGTGCTGACCGGTGTGACCAACGACATGAAGGTCGCGAAGGAAGAGACCTTCGGCCCGCTGGCACCGCTGTTCAAATTCGAGACCGAGGAAGAGGTGATCCAGCGCGCCAATGATACCGAGTTCGGTCTGGCGTCATACTTCTACACCCGCGACATGGGCCGTATCTTCCGTGTTTCCGAGGGGCTGGAATACGGCATGGTTGCCGTCAATACCGGCATCCTCTCAACCGAGGTCGCACCGTTCGGTGGGGTCAAGCAGTCCGGTATCGGGCGCGAAGGTTCCCATTACGGTCTCGATGAGTACATGGAAATCAAATACACGCTGATCGCCGGGGTTTGATAGCTCGGGCAGGGATGCCCGACAGGGGAACTGACTAATGGCTTACGATTTTGATTATTTCGTCATCGGCGGTGGTTCCGGTGGGGTTCGTTCCGCACGCATTGCCGCCAAGAACGGTGCCAAAGTGGCTGTGGCGGAGGATCACGACATGGGCGGCACCTGCGTCAATCGCGGCTGTGTGCCCAAGAAGTTCATGGTCTTCGCCGGTCAGTTCCGCCGAATGTTTCAGGATGCCGCCGATTATGGCTGGAAGCACTCTGGCAAGTCCCCCGGCTTCGACTGGCCAAGCTTGCGGGACAAGGTTGCAGCCGAAACCCAGCGCCTAAGCGGGCTGTATCAGAAGGGCCTCGACGGTGTTGAGGCAACGGTGTTCCATGCCCATGCCAAGATCACCGGCCCCCATGAGGTTGAGGTGGATGGCAAGACGGTTACCGCCAAACACATCCTGATCGCCGTTGGCGGCGAGCCGTTCATGCCGGAAATACCGGGGATCGACCATGCCATCAGCTCGGATGAGATATTCCATCTGAAGGAGTTTCCGAAACGTCTCGTGGTTAATGGTGCCGGTTATATCGGTCTTGAGTTTGCCAGCATATTCAATGCGCTGGGCAGCGAGGTTACGGTTGTCTATCGCGGATCGGAGGTGCTGCGCGGCTTCGATCACGACTTACGCCATCAACTTTGCACGGACCTTGCGGAAGCGGGCATAAGCTTCAGATTCAATGAGAATATCACCGAACTTGAGGAACAGAAAAACGGCCTCAAGGTGCATCTGACCGACGGCAAGAGTCTTGAGGCAGATCAGGTGCTGTTTGCCATCGGTCGCCGACCACGGGTTGAGGGGCTTGGCCTCGATACGGCTGGGGTTATGACCGACGACAAGGGCGCGATCATTGTCAATGAGGGCTATCAGACCAGCGTGCCGTCGATTTACGCGGTTGGTGATGTGACCAACCGGGCCAATCTGACCCCGGTGGCGATCCGTGAAGGTCACTGGCTGGCTGATCAGTTGTTCGGTGAGGGCGGCAATAACCGTCTCGACTACGCCATGGTCACCACCGCCGTTTTCACGACGCCGGAGTTGGGCACGGTTGGATTGAGCGAAGAGGACGCGATTACAGCGGCTTATGAACTGGACATCTACCGGACAAAATTCCGGTCAATGCGCTACGCTTTCTCCGATAACAAGCCGTATACAATGATGAAACTGGTGGTCGATAAAGCCAGCCGCCGGGTGCTCGGGGCTCATATGCTGGGCGAGAACGCCGGCGAGATCATTCAGACGCTGGCGGTCGCCATTACCATGGACGCTACGAAGGAGCAGGTGGATGCGACCGTTGCGTTGCATCCGACCGTTGCGGAGGAGTTTGTCACGATGCGTGAACCCGCCGCCTCAACATTGAGTGCCAAACAGGCGGCGGAATAGGTTTGTTTCCGTATCAGGTGATCAGTGAATCACGCCGGGATTATGCAGAACATTGACAATGCCGAGATAGGCAGTCTCGAGTTGTTGCAGTCGGAACTTCTCGGTGCGGTTCATGCGTTCCTTGCGTTCATCGAGGTCGACGAGCACGCGTGAAGCCTTGGTAAGATCGCCTTGAACCAGTGCCTGTTCCAGATCACTAAAATGGTTGCCGTACATGGGGTTAGCCACTCCCTGCTAATGTGTTCCACAAACTTATCCCCAAATAAGCCCGGGTTATTTTTGTGCCTTGCCTAGCCCTGGAATCACTGACTTCGCCGCAAGATTTGCGACGAAGTCAGAATGATAACAGATAACTATCTGTAAAGGCACGCGAATTTACCCGCGCCCAACTCTCCTACCCACGAAGAATGATTGGAGTATGAATCACTCGGCGAATCGTGACTAGAGTCGGCGAATCGAAACGCCAAACTTATCCACATGATCATGGCATTCCGGCAACAGAGCCGATAAGCTGGGGTGCAACAGATGGCTGTAATGCAGTGCAAGCGCTGGACTTGGCGGCGATGACGGCTAATATGCGCCGCCCGCTTTGATGATCAGCGCGCGAACAGAATTCAGATAAAAACGAGACCAACAGATGACGAACAAGACCTGGAGCCCATCAAGCTGGCGTACCCATGAGGCAAAACAGATGCCCAGCTATCCCGATGCCGCCGCATTGGAAGCTGTTGAGGGCAAGCTTGCCAAACAGCCGCCGCTGGTCTTTGCCGGGGAAACCCGCCGCCTGCGCTCACAGCTCGCCCGCGTTGCCAAGGGTGAGGCGTTCCTGCTTCAGGGCGGTGATTGCGCCGAGAGCTTTGCCGAGTTCAGCGCTAACAATATTCGCGATACCTTCCGCGTCCTGCTGCAGATGGCGGTCGTGATGACCTTTGCCGGTTCCATGCCGGTCGTGAAGGTTGGTCGTCTGGCCGGGCAGTTCGCCAAGCCGCGTTCATCGGATGACGAGACCATCGGCGATACCACGCTCCCGAGCTATCGCGGTGACATCATCAACGGTTTCGAGTTCACCGAGGAAGCCCGCATTCCCGATCCCGAGCGGATGCTGAATGCCTATCATCAGTCGGCCTCGACCCTGAACCTGCTCCGTGCCTTCGCACAGGGCGGTTATGCCGATCTGCATCAGGTGCATCAGTGGAACCTCGGATTCGTGTCTGAGAGCCCCGCCGGTGACCGCTACCGCGATCTCGCCAACCGTCTGGACGAAACCCTGCGCTTCATGGCGGCCTGTGGCATTACCTCCGAGACCACGGCACCGATCCGTGAGACCGATTTCTATACCTCGCATGAGGCGCTGCTGCTGCCTTATGAAGAGGCGCTGACCCGTGTGGATAGCACCAGCGGCCATTGGTACGACGTTTCCGCCCACTTCCTGTGGATCGGTGAGCGTACCCGCCAGCTTGACGGTGCCCATGTGGAATTCCTGCGTGGTGTGCGTAATCCGATCGGTCTGAAGGTCGGCCCGACCATGACCCCGGATGAGCTGATGCGCATGATTGATGCGCTGAACCCGCTCGACGATCCGGGCCGTCTGACCCTGATCACCCGTATGGGCCATGACACCCTTGCCGGTGAACTGCCGAAGCTGGTTGAGCGCGTGAAGGCTGAGGGCCGTTCCATCGTCTGGTCCTGTGATCCGATGCATGGCAACACGATCAAGGCGGCATCTGGCTACAAGACCCGTCCGTTCGACCGGATTATGACCGAAATCAAAGCATTCTTCGCGGTTCACCGTGATCTTGGCACCCATCCGGGCGGTATCCATATCGAACTGACCGGTCAGGACGTGACCGAATGTACCGGTGGGGCACAGGAGATTACCGATGACGGTCTCTCCATGCGTTACCACACCCATTGCGATCCGCGTCTGAACGCCAATCAGGCTCTGGAAATTGCCTTCCAGGTGGCTGAGGATCTGGCGGCCCTGCGTCAACCGGTGGCCGATCAGGTTCCCAACGTTGCTGCGCAATAAGCATTTCCGCTGAGGATTAAGGAGAGCGGCCATGGCGGATGATGGAGTTATGGCAATCGGCCCGACCACACAGCAGGCCGGTCTGGGGCACAGCACCCAGAGCGAGGTCAATCGCTGGACTGACGCCTATTTCCGCCGCACGCGGGAAATTGTCCGCCGGTTTGGTGATACGGCGGTCACCTATGCCGTCTTCATGCGTCGCCCGGTTGTCAGCGCGCCACGACTGGCGATCAATTGGCTCGAGGCGGCCATGGCCGATCGCGGTGCCGAGATCGACATCGAGCTGCGCTACGGTGAGGGGCGCTGGGTCGGTGCCGGTGATCCGATCCTCTATATCACCGGCTCGTTCGAGGCGCTGGTGGATTGCGAAACCCAGTTCCTGATGCAACTCGGCCCGCCCTGTGTGGCGGCGGCCAATGCCTTCACCATGTGTGCCGATCTGCCCAATATCGACTTCCTCGCCATGGATGCCCGCCACTGTGCCGGTACCGAGATGGCCGAGCTGATGGCCTATGCCGCCAGCGTCGGTTCCGACCGGGCACGGCGCAAGACCGGTGCCAAGGGCTTTATCGGCAATGCCTCCGATGCCACCGCGCATTATTTCGGCCAGCCCAAGGGCATGGGCACCATGCCGCATGCCCTGATCGGCTATGCCGGGTCAACCGTGCGCGCAGCCGAAATGTTCCACGAAACCCATCCCGAGCAACTGCTGACCGTGCTGGTCGATTACTTCGGTCATGAGGTGACGGACAGCCTTGCGGTCTGTGAGCGGTTCCCGGAACTGGCCCGTGCGGGCAAGCTGGCGGTGCGTCTTGATACCCTCGGCGGTCGCTTTGTCGAGGGTCTGGACCCGCCGGGCTCCTATGCCGTGCTGGAACGCAATGTGCCGGAAGCGCTGCGGGGTTATCACCCGGAGAGCGAGATCAGACACCTAATCGGCACCGGCGTTAGTGCAGCGGCGATCTGGTATCTGCGTGAGAAGCTGGATGCGGCGGGCTATGACAAGGTCAGGATCGTTGCCTCATCCGGTTTCAGCCCGGAAAAATGCCGCCTGATGAAGGATGCCCGCGCGCCGATTGATGTTATCGGTACCGGTTCCTATCTGCCGGATAAATGGTCGGAAACCTATGCCACCGCGGACATCATCTCCTATGGTGGTACGCGCCGGGTCAAGCAGGGCCGTGAGTTCCTGCTGCCGCGTGAGCATGGCATGACCGATACTGCCGAGGACAAGCCGGAAACTCCATGACAGACAGCCTCACCATTGCCCTTGCCCAGCTGAACCCGACCGTGGGTGATCTGCCGGGCAATCTGGAAAAACTGCGTCAGGCGCGCCGTGATGCGGGTGAGGTCGATCTGGTCATCACACCGGAGCTGTCGATTGCCGGATATTTTCCGGAAGACCTGATCGATCGCCCCGGTTTTACCCGTGACTGCATGATTGCGGTGCAGAAACTGGCGGCTGAAACCGCACAGGGCGGCCCGGCAATCATTGTCGGCAGCCCGTGGTTCGATGACGGTGTAATCTACAACGCTGCCCTGCTGCTTGATGGCGGTGAGGTCAAGGCCAAGCGCTACAAGCATTTCCTGCCCAATTACGGGGTCTTTGATGACCAGCGGAACTTCCGCCCCGGCCCGTTGCAGGGACCGATTGAGTTCCGTGGCGTGCCCATCGGTCTGACCATCTGTGAGGACATCTGGTTCCCTGATCTGGTGGAAACCGTGCAGGAGAGCGGGGCCGAGATCATTATCGCGATCAATGGCAGCCCCTATGAAGATGGCAAATCCATTCGCCGGATCGAACAAGTTGCGGTACCGCGGGTGGTTGAGAGCGGCCTGCCGATGATTTTCGTCAATCAGGTCGGCGGGCAGGATGAGGTGGTCTATGATGGCGCATCCTTTGTGCTCGGTCATGACCGAAGCCTGCGGCTGCAACTGCCATCCTTTGTTGAGGCATCGGCGGTAACCCGTTGGCAACGCACGGATAAGGGCTGGGTTTGCGAGCAGGGCGAGATGACCGAGCCGCCAAGCGGCATTGCCGCGACTTATCAGGCGGTGACCCTCGGTTTGCGTGACTATATCGCCAAGAATGGCTTTCCGGGCGTGGTGCTGGGGCTGTCTGGCGGCATCGACAGTGCGGTCAGTGCCGCCATTGCCGTTGATGCGCTGGGGTCGGAGCGAGTGCATGGCGTCTTGCTGCCATCGCCATATTCATCCGAGGGCAGTGTCTCCGATGCGGTGGCACTGGTTGAGGCGCTCGGCATCCGCCATGACACAATCGAGATCGGCCCCGGTATGCAGGCGGTCGACCAGATGCTCGGCAAGTTGTTTGAGGGCACCGAGCCGGGTGTTACCGAAGAGAATATCCAGTCGCGCCTGCGCGGGCTGGCCCTGATGGCAATTTCCAACAAGTTCGGTGCCATGGTGCTGACCACTGGCAACAAGTCGGAAATGGCGGTCGGTTATGCCACGCTCTATGGCGACATGTCCGGCGGCTTCAATACCCTGAAGGATATCTACAAGGTCCGGGTCTACGAAATGGCGCGCTGGCGCAATACTGCCAAACCTGCCGATGCCCTCGGCCCCGACGGTATTGTGATCCCGGTCAATACCATCGAGAAACCGCCGAGTGCCGAATTGCGCCCGGATCAGACCGATCAGGACAGCCTGCCGGAATATGATGACCTTGATGCGATCCTGACCGGCATTATCGAGGATCAGCTGTCGATCAGCGATATTGTCGCCAGGGGCTTTGACCGCGAGACGGTGATTCGGGTCTGGCGGCTGGTCGAACGCTCGGAATACAAGCGGCGGCAGTCCGCACCCGGCGTCAAGGTGTCGCCCCGTGCCTTTGGCCGTGAACGGCGTTATCCGATCACCAATGGCTATCGCGCCGATACCATCACCCGCACGGAAGCGGAGTGGGACAGTGCCCGACAGGTGGAAAAGCCCACGGCTGCAGAATAGCTGCCATTCTTTCCCTTGCGTCACCGCGCAATCGGAGTAGTCTCCGGCGCTCAGAGTTTTGCTAGCACTACATAAGCAGCACCCCGTGGTTCGCGACCACCTGTGCTGCACTTCGAGGTTTTAACGATGTCACGACCTGTTGCCGTCCGTTTTGCGCCAAGCCCGACCGGAAATATCCATGTGGGCAATGTGCGTCCGGCCCTTATCAACTGGCTGTTTGCCCGCAGCCATGATGGCGAGTTCCTGTTCCGTCTCGACGATACCGACCCGGAGCGCTCTAAACAGGAATATGCTGACAACATCGCCCGCGATCTCGAATGGCTTGGCCTCAAATGGGACCGTTTTGCCCGTCAGAGCGACCGCATGGACCGCTATGAGTTGGCCAAGCAGTTCCTGATTGAAAGCGGTCGTCTGTATCCGTGCTACGAGACCCCGGAAGAGCTGTCGCTGAAGCGGAAAAGCCTGCTGTCACGCGGCAAGCCACCGATCTATGACCGCGCTGCACTGCGTCTGAGCGACGAGGACAAGGCGAAGTATGAGGCCGAGGGACGGGTGCCGCATTGGCGTTTCAAACTCGAGGATGCGCCGATTGTCTGGAACGATCTCGGCCATGGCGAGCTGAGCTTCAAGGGCCGCGATCTGACCGATCCCGTGCTGTACCGTGAGGATGGTCGCCCGATCTATACCATCAGCTCGGTTGTCGACGATCTTGAGCTGAACATCACCCATGTGATCCGCGGCGATGATCATATCGCCAATACCGCCGTGCAAATCCAGTTGATGGAAGCACTGGTGCCCCATTGTGGTGGCGCGGTGCCTGTATTCGGCCACCTGCCACTGCTCGCGGCTGCCAATGGCGACAAGCTGTCCAAGCGTAATGGCGCGCTCAGCGTTGCCGATATGCGGGCGGATTCCGGCATTGAGCCGATGGCGGTGCTGAGCCTGCTGGCCAAGATCGGTACCTCCGATCCGATTGAGGCACGCTCAAGCCTCGATCAGCTGATTGCCGAATTCGACATGACCAAATTCTCCAAGGCCACCCCGCGCTTTGATCCCGAAGAGGTGCGCCGTCTGACGGTGAAACTGATTCAGGACATGCCGTTCGCGGCGGTGAAGGAGAAGCTGGCGGCCCGCGACGGCATGCCGGAAATCGACGAGGCATTCTGGGAAGCGGTGCGACCGAACCTCAACTCCCTCGACGACATTGCCGATTGGCACCGGGTTGCCAATGGCCCGGTCGAGCCGATAATCGAGGATGCCGACTTTATCCGTCAGGCAGCCGAGGTGGCCCCGGAAGGGCCATGGTCGGAAACCACATGGTCGGAATGGATCGGCAAGGTCAAGGATGCGACCGGTCGCAAGGGCAAGGCCTTGTTCATGCCGCTGCGTCAGGCGCTGACCGGCATGGATCACGGACCAGAACTGAAGGATCTGTTGCCACTGATCGGGCGTGAACGCGCTCTGGCACGAATGAATGGTGAAGCGCGCTGAACCCTGATGGCGCGGTCAGGCAAGTACAATGACGATTAAACTCCACAACTCCATGACCCGGGCGAAGGAAGACTTCACGCCCATCGACCCTGACCATGTCCGCATGTATGTCTGTGGTCCCACGGTCTATGACTTTGCCCATATCGGCAATGCCCGTCCGGTTGTGGTGTTCGATGTGCTGTATCGCCTGCTGCGCCTTGAGTATCCGAAGGTCACCTATGTCCGGAACATCACGGATATTGAAGACAAGATCATGGATGCGGCCAAGGTCAATGGCGAGAGCATTGAGGCACTGACCCAGCGCACTGCTGACCAGTTCCATGAAGACGTGGAAGCGCTCGGCACGATGATCCCGGATCAGGAGCCGCGGGCAACGGCGTTTGTTGGCGAGATGCTGGCGCTAATTGACCGGCTGGTTGCCGATGGCCATGCCTATGAGGCCGATGGCCATGTGCTGTTCAATGTGCCGTCGATGCCGAATTACGGTCGCCTGTCCAAGCTCGACCGCGATGCCCAGATTGCCGGTGCCCGGGTTGAGGTTGCACCGTACAAGCGCGATCCCGCCGATTTCGTGTTGTGGAAACCATCCCGAGACGACCAGCCGGGCTGGGACAGCAATTACGGTCGTGGCCGTCCGGGCTGGCATATCGAGTGCTCGGCCATGTCAGAGGCGATCCTCGGCCTGCCATTCGATATTCATGGCGGCGGTCAGGACCTGATCTTCCCGCACCATGAGAACGAAATCGCCCAGAGCTGCTGCGCCCACAAGGTCGAGACCATGGCCAATTACTGGCTGCACAATGGCTACCTGATGGTCGATGGCGAGAAGATGTCGAAATCGCTCGGCAATTTCTACACCGTACGGGAGCTGCTGGATGATTTCCGGGGTGAGGAAATCCGCTTCACGCTGCTCTCGACCCATTACCGCTCGCCGCTTGACTTCACCAAGGACGGGCTGAAACAGTCACGCAGCGCGCTGGATCGCCTCTATGGTGCCTTGCGGTCGACGCAGGACCTCAGCATTGACCGGATACCGGAACCGCCAGCCGATCTGGTTGCGGCCCTGCGGGATGATCTGAATACGCCGCTTGCGATCAGCAAGCTGCATGGCCTCGCTGCCATCATCAACAAATCCGACGATCCTGCCGAACGGGCAAAGGCGAAAGGTGAGTTGCTGGCAGCCGGTGATCTGCTCGGCCTGCTGCAACAGGATGCCGAGGCGTGGTACAAATGGCAGCCATCCGCCCGAGCCAGCCTCGATGAACAGGTCATCAATGATCTGATCGAGGAGCGGCAAACGGCGAAGCAGGATCGGGATTTTGCCCGTGCCGACGAAATCCGCGACCAGCTCAAGGATCAGGGCGTGCTGCTTGAGGATGGCCCGACCGGGACAACCTGGAGGCGCACCGGATGACCAGCGCGGCTGATGGCGATTACGTGACGCTTTACGACACCACGCTGCGCGACGGTGCGCAGACGCAGGGTGTCGATTTCAGCGTGTCCGACAAGATAGCGATCGCTGAAGCGCTGGATGCTCTAGGTATTGATTATGTCGAGGGCGGTTGGCCCGGTGCCAATCCGACTGATGATGCGTTTTTCGGTGATAAGCCTGCGTTGAAACGGGCGCGTTTGACACCGTTCGGCATGACCCGTCGGGACGGGCGTTCTGCCTCCAATGATCCGGGGCTGAACGCGGTGCTTGATGCGGCGGCTGGTTCGGTCTGTCTCGTGGGCAAGACATGGGATTTTCATGTGGATGTGGCGCTCGGCATTGCCCGTGACGATAATCTGCGGCTGATCCGCGAGAGCTTTGAGGAAGTTGCGGGCAGGGGGCTTGAGGGCATCTTTGACGCCGAGCACTTCTTCGACGGGTTCAAGGCCAATCGCGACTATGCGCTCGACTGCCTTAAGGCCGCTGCCGAAGGCGGGGCTGAATGGCTGGTGCTCTGTGATACCAATGGCGGTACGCTGCCCCATGAGATTGAGGAAATCGTCCTCGCGGTTCGGGCTACGCTGCCGGATGTGAAGCTCGGCATCCATGCCCATGACGATACCGACAACGCCGTTGCCAATTCAATTGCGGCGGTCCGTGCCGGTGCCCGGATGGTGCAAGGCACGCTGAACGGTCTCGGCGAGCGATGCGGCAATGCCAACCTGATCTCCCTGATCCCGACCCTGACCGCCAAGATGGGCTATCGTTGCGGGGTATCGCAGGACCAGATGGCGCAGCTGGTGAAAACCAGCCGGTTGCTCGATGAGCGCCTGAATGCGGTGCCAAGCCGCAATGCCGCCTATGTCGGTACCGGTGCCTTTGCCCACAAGGGCGGGCTGCACGTCTCGGCAATCGCCAAAGATCCCAGCTCCTACGAACATATCGACCCTGCTGTGGTCGGTAACAGCCGTGAGGTTGTGGTTTCCGATCAGGCAGGGCGCTCGAATATCCTGCAGCGGCTTGCGGCTCTCGGCATCGAGATTGACCGTAAGGATCCGGCGGTCACCGCATTGGTGGATGCGGTGAAGGAGCGGGAGTTTCAGGGCTATGCCTATGATACGGCGGAAGCGAGCTTCGAGTTGCTGGCGCGTCGTGCCCTCGGACAGGTGCCGGAGTTCTTCAAGCTGCATTCGTTCCGGGTGATCGATGAGCGCCGGCATAATGCTCGCGGCAAGCTGGTCACGGTGTCGGAAGCAACGATCAAGATCGATGTGGATGGTGAGCGTCGGATGACCGTCGCCGAGGGGAACGGTCCTGTAAACGCGCTCGACCATGCCCTGCGGCAGGTTCTGGTGACCCATTACCCGGTTCTGGAAGGTGTGCAGCTGGTTGATTTCCGTGTGCGGATCATCAACAGCAGCGGCACCGACGCCGTTACGAGGGTGTTAATCGAAAGCATGGATAATCAGGGGCATCGCTGGCGCACCGTGGGTGTGTCGGCAAACATCATTGATGCTTCCTACATCGCCTTGCATGATAGCCTTAACTATTATCTTGGAAGACGTGGAAGTGACGACAGAACGACGTCCGAGACAACGTCGCATGAGGCTGTATGAATGACCCTGCACCCGCGCAAGAGCTGCTGAAACCGGTAATTATTCTTGTTGGTCCCCAGATGGGGGAGAATATCGGCGCCTGTGCCCGCGCCATGCTCAACTGTGATGTCACTGAATTGCGTCTGGTCCGGCCACGGGATGGCTGGCCCAATCCTGCCGCCACGGCCATGGCCGCCGGGGCTGATCATATCCTTGAGCAGGCGATAGTATTCAACTCAACCCGTGAGGCGCTGGCTGATCTGCACCGGGTCTATGCCACCACCGTCCGCCCGCGCGATATGATCAAGCCGGTACTGACCCCGCGCGAGGCGGCGGCCAGGGCCGTCGAGGCCGGGACAGCAGGCACGCGGGTCGGGTTCCTGTTCGGGCCGGAGAATGCCGGGCTTGAAAATGCTGATGTGGCGTTGGCCGATGCGGTTGTGACTGCACCGCTGAATCCTAATTTCGGTTCACTCAATCTGGCACAGGCTGTCTTGCTCGTCACGTATGAGTGGTATCAGATTATTCATGAGCAGTGCCCGTGTAAGGCAGATGCGCCGTGTCCCAAGGACCTGCCACCGCAGCGTGAAGCGCTCGACATGCTGTTTGACAAGCTGGTGCTGCTGTTGGATGAGCGCGGGTATTTCCGATCTCCCGATATGCGCGACAAGCTGATCCTCAGCATCCGCAATATGATCCAGCGGATGGAGCCGACGGCACAGGATGTTCAGAGCCTGCACGGCCTGATTGTCGGGCTGTCGCGGCCAAAGTCGGCGCAGGGTAGCGAGACTGTTTGACTTCCCGGTCGAGATCGCTATATTCCGCCGCATTCCTGAGAAAGTTTGATGTGGAAGGGCCGCTTTGGCCTGCTGCGTCACGCCGCCGGATGACCGGGTCGGACTATCGGGACAACAAACGCAGCCGCCAACAGATGTCCGGCTGCTCAGAACGAGAGTACATGATATGAACCGTCGTCAGACGCCAAAGCATAAGATTGACCGCCGTTTGGGTGTGAACCTCTGGGGTCGCCCGAAAAGCCCGCTGAACAAGCGTGAATACGCACCAGGCCAACACGGCCAGCGTCGCAAGAAGCCATCCGATTACGGCACCCAGCTGATGGCCAAGCAGAAGCTGAAAGGCTACTACGGCAACATCGGTGAGAAACAGTTCCGCCGCTACTATCAGGACGCCACCCGTCGTAAGGGTGATACCGCTGAAAACCTCATCAGCCTGCTCGAGCGCCGTCTGGACATGGTCGTCTATCGCATGAAATTCGTGCCGACCATCTTCGCCGCTCGTCAGTTCGTCAACCACGGCCACATCCGTGTCAACGGCCAGAAGGTCAATATTCCTTCTTACATGGTCAAAGACGGCGATGTGATCGAGGTCAAGGAAAAGTCCCGCGAGCTGCCAGTCGTTCTCGACGCACAGGCGCTGCAGGAGCGTGACGTTCCCGAGTACATGGACGTTGATTTCAAAACCATGAAGGGCACCTATGTTCGCAGCCCAGCCATGGCTGACGTTCCTTACCCGGTCGTCATGGAACCAAACCTGGTTATCGAATTCTACTCACGCTAAGCGTGAGCCGAACACAGAGAAAAAGGCCGGTGGCGATTGCCCCGGCCTTTTTTCATGGCTGAATTTACGGTGTGACCGGCGGTTTCGGTTTGCGCCGGGCGTGGAAGCTGTCGGTGGTATAGATCGCCAATCCGATCCAGATCAGGCCAAAGGTGATCATGGTATCGGTGGTGAATGCCTCACCATAGAGCGCGACACCAACCAGCAGTTGCAGGCTCGGCGCGATATAGGATAGCAGCCCCATGGTCTTGAGCGGCAGGTGTCTCGCACCTTGCATGTAACAGATCAGGGGAATGGCGGTGACGATCCCGGCGAGGAACAGCAGGACATGGGTGCCGATGCCGGTATTCATGATCGCGCCCACGCCCTCTAGCTCACGATAGGCGATATAGGCGACGGCGACGGGCACCAGCAGCAGGGTTTCCACGAACAGCCCGATGAACGGGTCCAGTCCCTCACGCTTGCGGATCACGGCATAGGTCGAGAAGCTGAAGGCGAGGCAGAGGGTGACGAGCGGAATATTGCCGACCTGCCAGACACTGTATCCGACCCCGGCAATGGCAAAGACCACAGAGATTGCCTGCAATCGCCGCAGTCGTTCGCCGAGGAAGATCATGGCGAGAGCCACCACAACCAGCGGGTTGATGTAATAGCCGAGGCTGACCTGCACAATCCGCTGGTCATTGATGGCCCAGATGAAGACACCCCAGTTGGTGGCGATTAGGATAGTGGTGGCAGTATAGGCGATCAGCTTGCGTTTCGAGCCGATCTCGGCACGCACGGCTGGCCACAGTCCGCGTATCTGAAACAGTATCGCGAGCATGATAACGGTCCAGACAACCCGGTGGGCGAGTATCTCCAGCGGTGCCACATGGCCAAGCTGTTTGAAGAAGACCGGTGAGACGCCCCAGATGATGAAGGCGGTTAGGGCTGCTGCCAGTGCGCGCAGAACCGACCGGGCCTCATCCAGATCTGTCTGGTGAGGGGATTGCTGAATATCAGCCATAGGTTTGACTTTTTGCTCAGAAAAAAATCGGCCCGCATGGGGCCGATTTCAACTAGTGCTCTCGGTCGTCAGATGACGATCAGGCATCGGCCGCTTGTACATTGATGCCCTTGGTCTTGAGCATATCGATCAGTTCACCGGTCTCGAACATCTCACGGATGATATCGCAGCCGCCAATGAACTCACCCTTCACATAGAATTGCGGGATGGTTGGCCAGTCGCTGAATTCCTTGATGCCGTTGCGGATACCCGGATCGTCGAGAACATTTATGCTGTGATAGTCAACGCCGAGATGGTTGAGCACCTGAACCACGGCGGCGGAGAAACCGCACATCGGGAAGGTCGGGGTGCCCTTCATGAACAGCACCACGTCGTTGTCGGTGATCTCGCGTTTGATCTGTTCGTGGACAGGATTTTCCAAGGTCATTGAATTTTTCCAAAACTGGTTTCGAGAAACGTTACCGCTAAATTAGGACCTGACGGGTCCGTAATCAAGGATAACACTCGGATGTGATCTTTTGACGTGATCCGATGCGACGCGTCCTGCGCCACGGGCGATGGGTCAGATATCAGTCTGGCGCGCTGGTTTGCAGGGCGAGAGCATGGAGTTCATTGCCCATACGGCCCTGCAGCGCCTTATAGACGAGCTGGTGTTGCTGAACCCGGCTCTTGCCGCGGAATGCCTCGGATTTGACATGGGCGGCATAGTGATCGCCATCACCACGCAGGTCATTGATGGTGATCGTGGCGTCGGGGAAGGCTTCCTTGATCATCGCTTCGATCGTGGCGGCATCCATTGGCATGGCGGTTATTCTCTTTCGTGCAAAGCGGTATGTCTGATGAACGCAATATAAGCGTTATCACTTGCCATTCATATAGCTCGGCAACCAGTTTTCGTGGATGGATTTGAAGCTGTCGAGATCGACGCTGTCATCACCAAGCACGAGGTCGGTACCGGATACGGTTGCGAGCTTGACCAGTGGCACATCGCCAGCCGCAGCCTCGAGTGCTGCCGCATCGCTGGTGGCCAGCAGATAACGGCCCTGATCCTCACCGAACCAGAACCCGGCATCCTTGGTTGCCAGATCCGCCTCGACAGTAGCGCCGACCTTGCCAGCCATGAGCATGTCGAGCAGGGCAACTGCCAGACCACCATCGGAGAGATCATGGACAGCCGAAACCTTGCCATCACCGATCAGCTTGCGCACCAGTTCGCCATGCTTGCGCTCGGCGATCAGGTCGACCGGTGGTGGTGGACCTGCTTCCTGACCGAGGATTTCACGCAGGTAAAGCGATTGGCCGAGATGACCCTTGGTCTCACCGAGCAGATAGATGGTGTCGCCATCACCCGGCGCCATATGGGCGGTTTTTTCAATGTCGGCAATAACACCGACGCCGCCGATTGCCGGGGTCGGCAGGATCGCTTCGCCGTTGGTCTCGTTATAAAGGCTGACATTGCCGGAGACGACCGGGAATTCAAGTACGGTACAGGCCTCGGCCATGCCATCAACGGCACCGACAAACTGGCCCATGATCCGTGGCTTTTCCGGGTTGCCGAAATTCATATTGTCGGTCACCGCCAATGGCTTGCCGCCAACCGCTGAGATGTTGCGATAGGCTTCCGCCACCGCCTGTTTACCGCCCTCGACCGGATCTGCGAGGACATAGCGCGGGGTGCAGTCAGTGGTAACGGCAATCGCCTTGGTGGTGCCGGGCAGGCGGACAACGGCGGCATCACCACCGGGGCCTTGCAGGGTATCGCCACCGATGAAGCTGTCATACTGCTCCCAGATCCAGCGACGGGATGCGAGGTCGGGTGAGCCGATCAGGGTCTTGAGCGCACCGAGGACCGGTGGGCTGTTGACTGCCACATCGGCAGGCAGTGCTGGCTGTGCCGGGGTCGGCTCATGCGGGCGTTCGTATTTCGGTGAGTTCTCGACCAGTGGTGAGACCTCGATATCAGCATAGCAATCGCCATGCATGAACAGCTGCAGGCGACCGGTATCGGTCAGCTCGCCAATAACCGAGAAGTCGAGTTCCCATTTGTCGAAGATGGCCTTGGCCTGTTCCTCGGCACCGGGTTTCAGGACGATCAGCATCCGTTCCTGACTCTCGGAGAGCATGATCTCGTATGGCGTCATGCCGGTTTCGCGCAGCGGCACCTTGTCCAGATCAAGGCGCATACCGAGGCCGCCCTTGTCTGACATCTCGACGGCGGAGGAGGTGAGGCCGGCAGCCCCCATATCCTGAATGGCGATGATGGTATCGGTTGCCATCAGTTCGAGGCAGGCTTCCATCACCAGTTTTTCGGTGAAGGGGTCGCCAACCTGAACGGTTGGGCGCTTGGCTTCGCTCTCGTCGTCGAACTCGGCCGAGGACATGGTGGCACCGTGGATGCCGTCGCGACCGGTCTTGGAACCAACATAGACGACCGGATTACCGACGCCGGACGCCTTGGAATAGAAGATGCGGTCAGCGTCAGCGAGGCCAACGGTCATGGCGTTGACGAGGATATTGCCGTTATAGGCTGCGTGGAAATTGGTCTCACCGGCGACGGTCGGAATGCCGACGCAGTTACCGTATCCACCGATACCGGCAACGACACCGCCGATTAGGTGGCGGGTTTTCGGATGGTCGGGAGAACCGAAACGCAGGGCGTTCAGATTGGCAATCGGGCGGGCACCCATGGTGAAGACATCACGCATGATGCCGCCAACACCGGTTGCAGCGCCCTGATATGGCTCGATGAAGGAGGGGTGGTTGTGGCTCTCCATCTTGAAGACGATCGCCTGATTGTCACCCACATCGATAACCCCGGCATTCTCGCCCGGTCCCTGAATGACCCATGGTGCCTTGGTCGGCAGGCGTGCGAGGAAGGCGCGCGAGGATTTGTACGAGCAGTGCTCGGACCACATGGCGGAGAAGATGCCAAGCTCGGTCAGGGTCGGGTTACGACCCATAATGCCGAGCATCATGGCGTATTCCATCTGGGTCAGGCCATGTTCCTTGGCCAGTTCCAGCGTGATCTCCGGTTCACCGGGCCGCGGCTTGGCGGTTGGCTTGACGGCTGATTTTGCGGCTTCGGCTGATTGCGTACTCATGCGGCGAGTTTCTCGGCAATAGAGGTGAAGAGTGGCAGACCATCAATGCCACCATGCAGGATATCGGTTGCGTTTTCCGGGTGTGGCATCATGCCGAGCACGCGCTGGTTAGCGCTCAGGATACCAGCAATATTGCGGGCGGCACCGTTCGGGTTGCCGGCAGGGGTAGCCTCGCCATTCGGCTCGACATAGCGGAAGGCAACCCGGCCTTCGCCCTCAAGCTGGTCGAGGGTGGCGTCATCGGCGAAATAGGCGCCCTCGTTATGGGCAACCGGTACATGGATTGTCTGCCCAACCTTGAAGTGCTGGGTGAACGGGCTATCGGTTTGCTCAACCCGCAGATGTACCTTGCGGGCGATGAAGCGCAGGCTGCTGTTTTGCAGCATGACACCGGGGAGCAGGTGACTCTCGGTCAGGATCTGGAAACCGTTGCAGATGCCGATCACGGCACCGCCCTTGTCGGCATATTCCTTGACCGCGCGCATGATCGGCGACTGGGATGCCATGGCACCGCAACGCAGATAATCGCCATAGGAGAAGCCGCCGGGCAGGACGACCAGATCACATTTCGGCAGTTCCGAATCCCGATGCCACAGCATGACCGGCTTGTTGCCGCTGGCGCGTTCCAGGGCGAGGGCAACATCGCGCTCGCGGTTGGAACCGGGGAAAACCACGATGGCGGCCTTCAGGCCGGTATTAAGGGCAGCAGGCATGGGCGTCTCGCACCTGTTTTACGATGTTGGCTGAACCTGTGCGGAAACTACGGCCACACGCGCCCGAAAACAAGCCGTTAGATGGCAAAATGATCGGAAAAACTCAGGCCGGATGAAACTGCCGGTCAGCACGATGGATGGTGACTGCGGATAGTCACCGCGAAGCGTTACTTCGACTCATCCATGATCTGTTTTTCAGCGACATTCCACAGCTCTTCGATCTTCGTGCGCTGGCGGTGGTCGCTGACATCGGCGCCCTTGGCATCGAAATCGGCCTGTACCTTGCGCAGAATATCCTCATAGCCGGGCTCATCCATATCGGCGGCAACGACTTCCTTGGCATAGGCGGCTGCCTCGTCTCCCTCATAGCCGAGCTGTTCTGCAGCCCAGAGACCGAACAGTTTTGCCCGGCGGGAATTGATCTTGAACTTTACAGCCTCGTCATGGGCGTAACGGGAATCATCGTTTGGGTTGGTACGCTGATTGTCGCTCATCGGTTCCTCAAGGAAAATGGGCCTGCGCATCACGATGCTTGCGAGCCCGTTATCGATCGGTAATCTGACATGCACCTTGTAAGGGAACAGGTGGCGGGTGCCAAGCCGAACTCACATCTATTTCCGGTATTTTCTCGCTTCATGATCACGAGGTTGAAATTATAGCCCGATGTGTTCTGTCATTATCGCCCGAAACCTGCATCCGGACTGGCCAATCATGATTGCCGCCAACCGGGACGAGATGCTCGACCGTCCATGGCAACCACCGGCACGACACTGGCCGGAGCGGGCCGATGTCATTGCCGGTCTCGACGAACTCGCGGGTGGCACATGGCTCGGGATCAATGATAACGGCGTCATTGCGACCGTTCTGAACCGCAAGCACACCCTTGGCCCCGCTGCCGGTAAGCGCTCACGCGGTGAGTTGGTGCTGGAAGCGCTCGACCATGCCGATGCCGCCGATGCGGTCGAGGCATTGCGTCATCTGGAGGCTGCTGCCTATCGACCCTTTAACATGGTGATCGCAGACAACCGGACCGCTGTCGTGCTGATCGGGCGTGGCGAGGGCGAGATTGACGCCCAGCCGATTCCCGACGGTGTCTCGATGATTACCCATGCCGATCTGAATGAAGCGGGCAGCGCCAGAATAGGGCGCTATCTGCCGGCATTCCGCACGGCACCGGTGCCCGACCCGGCGGCTGAAAACTGGCAAAGCTGGATTGATATTCTGGGCGAGCGTGACGGGGATGCCCCGACTGATGCGCTGAATATTGTTACCGAGACCGGTTTTGGTACCAGCTCCAGTGCTCTGATGGCGCTCCCTTCTGTGGAACTTGTTGATACTAAACCGATATTTCTTTTTGCGCCGGGGCGTCCCGATGTCACGGAATTCCGCCCGGTTGGCGATTTGCGCAGTTTGAAAGACATTGCGACGCAGCAATTTATTGTCTGAATCCACACAGCTTGGTATAGGGACGTCAATGGCCGGGATTGCCGGGGGTGGGACTAACTGACTGCCGGCCGCGAACCCTGGCGTATAACTGCTGAAATAAGCGCGGTGTCCTGACTATGGCCCGCGACTTATCGGAAAGCATAAAGCTTATGAACCGACGTCGCGTTATTTATGAAGGTAAGGCAAAAGTTCTGTTTGAAGGACCGGAGCCAGGCCTGCTGATCCAGTATTTCAAGGACGATGCCACCGCATTCAATGCCAAGAAGCTCGAGGTATTGAACGGCAAGGGCGTCCTGAACAACCGCATTTCAGCCTATCTCATGACCCGGCTGAGTGAAATCGGTGTCCCGAACCACTTTGTCCGCCCGCTCAACATGCGTGAGCAGCTGATCCGTGAGGTTGAGATCATCCCGGTCGAGGTCGTGGTACGCAATATCGCTGCCGGCAGCTTTGCCGAGCGTTTTGCCGTGCCGGAAGGGACCGTGCTGCCACGGTCGATCATCGAGCATTTCTACAAGAGCGATCAACTCAACGACCCGATGGTGTCGGAAGAGCATATTACGGCTTTCGGCTGGGCATCGCCACAGGAACTCGACGACATGCTGGCGCTCACCCTGCGGGTGAATGACTATCTGAGCGGTCTGTTCCTCGGTGTCGGCATGAAGCTGGTCGACTTCAAGATCGAGTTCGGTCGTCTCTATGGTTCCGATGACATGCGCATTGTTCTGGCTGACGAGATCAGCCCGGATAACTGCCGCCTCTGGGATATCGAGACCGACGAGAAGATGGATAAGGACCGGTTCCGTCGCGATATGGGCGGCGTGATCGAGGCCTATCAGGAAGTCGCGCGTCGTCTCGGCATTCTGCCCGAGAATGGCATAACAGAGAGTGGTGAGCCGAAAGAGGCCACCATGGTGGAATTCCCAACACAGAAGAAGGACGGCACCCGCAATGAAGGCTAGGGTCCATGTCACGCTGAAAACCGGTGTTCTCGATCCCCAGGGCAAGGCGATTGAACAGGCGCTGCACGGTCTTGGTTTCGATGAGGTCGGTGAGGTCCGTCAGGGCAAATTCATCGAGGTCGAACTGCCGAAAGCCAGCGATGCCGCTGCGGCTGAGGAAGCTGTCAAATCCATGTGTGACAAGCTGCTCGCCAATCCGGTGATCGAAGACTACCGGATTGACCTGACGGATTGATCCGTCGGCGCTATCTGTGTCCGATACCCTTCATGATCCAGTTGCGGTTGCCCGGTCGATTGACCGGGTAATTGCTGTTGAGCCTGCGCTTGCACTCGGCCCCGATGAGCGCGATCCAAAGGCGTTCTTCAACAGCCGTGAGCCGGGTTTTGCCGGACTGATCCAGATTATCCTCGAACAACAGGTCTCGGTGAAGGCCGGGCAGGCGATGTGGCGCAAGCTCACCGTGGCCTGTCCTGACTTCAGCCATAAGGCATTTCTCGAGCTTGATGATGATGTACTGAAGAGCTGTGGCTTCAGTCGGCAGAAGATGGTCTATGCCCGCGGGGCGGCCACGGCACTCGATGATGGCTCACTGAAGCTGACGGAGCTTGAGAATGCACCCGAGGCCGAGGCCATGGCGGCGCTGATGGCGCTGAAAGGCATCGGGCGTTGGACGGCAGAGGTTTACCTGCTGTCCTGTCTCGGGCGCATGGACATCTGGCCCGCCGGTGATCTGGCCTTGGTGCTGGCGGTGCAGCATCTGGAAGGCATGGCCGAAAAGCCGACGCTTCGGGAAATGGATGTCTATGGTGAGCGCTTTGCCGGTGATCGCAGCGTCGCCAGCCTGCTCACATGGCACTACTACCGCCGCCATCTGCGACCCAATGCCTTCTGAGGCTTAAAGAAAACCCTCGGAGCGGAAGCTGATATGCCCGGTTCGTGAAATGATCACATGGTCGTGCACGACAATGCCGATCGGGCGAGCGGCATCAACGATCTGACGGGTCATTTCCCGATCGGCCTGGCTCGGTTTCGGATCGCCGGATGGGTGGTTATGAACCAGAATGATGGCCGTGGCCGCCAGTTCCAGTGCCCGTTTGACGATCTCGCGCGGATAGGCGGGGGTGTGGTCCACGGTTCCTTCCTGCTGTACCTCATCGGCAATCAGGCGGTTCTTCTTGTCCAGAAACAGGATGCGGAACTGCTCACGTGCCTCCCGTGCCATATGGGCATGGAGATAGTTGATCAGCTGGCTCCATGCCGTGATTACCGGACGGTCGATAATTTCCTCACGGGTCAGGCGCAGCCCGGCCTCACGCACGGAGCGCAGGAATATCGCTGTCGTCTCGCCCAGTCCTGGATGTTTGGCAAGCTGGCTGACCGGCGTACTCAGGACACTCGCCAGTGATCCGAACCGGTCGATCAGGCTTTTGGCCAGCGGTTTCACATCACGGCGCGGAATGGCGGTGAACAGCAGAAGTTCCAGCAGCTCATAATCCGGCAACTCATCACCGCTGGTTACAAAACGCGCGCGCAGACGGTCACGATGCCCGTGATAATGCGGTTTGGATTTACTGACCGGCTCTATCGCCTCGTCATCTGTCAGGGAATGCTTGTCCGACAGTATCCGTTCCTGCCCTATATCAAAGGCGAAACCGGGTGCTGTTTCGGAGGCTTCAGGTGGTTGTTCGGTGGACTTGCTTTTTCGCGCCACGTCCGGGCTTTCCTATCCGCTGTATGGAGGTTGGGTGTAACCTGCGGGAGAAAGAGTGAATATCTCGTAGCCAGTTTCTGTCACGGCAATGGAGTGCTCAAACTGTGCGGAAAGTGAACGGTCACGGGTCACAGCAGTCCACCCATCGGACAGGATCTTAACCCGGTAATCACCGGCATTGACCATCGGCTCGATGGTGAAGAACATGCCGGGCTCCAGCACCAGCCCTTCGCCGGGACGACCGAAATGCAGCACCGATGGCGGGGCGTGAAAAACTTGTCCCAGCCCGTGGCCACAGAAATCGCGCACGACAGAGAAGCGCTCGCTTTCAACATAGCTCTGGATGGTATGGCCGATATCGCCCAGCGTGGCGCCGGGTTTGACCACTTCAATCGCCTTCATCAGGGATTGATAGGTCACATCGACCAGCCGCTTGGCCTTCACACTGATCTTGTCGCCACAGAAATACATCCGGCTGGTATCACCGTACCAGCCATCAAGGATGACCGTGACATCGATATTCAGAATATCGCCATTCAGCAGTTTCTTGTCGCCCGGTATGCCGTGACACACCACGTGATTGACCGAGATACAGGTGGCCTTGGTAAAGCCCTTGTAATTCAGCGGGGCCGGGATCGCGCCATTGTCGAGTGTGAACTCGTGCAAAATCTTGTCGAGCTCGCCGGTGGTGACGCCGGGCTTGACGTATGGGGTGATCATGTCGAGGGCTTCGGCGGCTAACCGGCCAGCGGCGCGCATACCGGCAAACCCGGCTTCGCCGTGGCGTGGAATATCGTTGGTTCGGGCGGCGTCTGAGGCTTGTTCCATGATCAGCTATGTATGTCGTTCTTCGTAATTCAGGCGTTCTGCCGTGGGTGATAGCCCAAAAGCCTAGTCCACAACAGGCATAACAGCCAGTCTCTTTCCAAGGATTGTTCCGGTAAGATCAATGTCACACTGATAGGCCAGCATCTCAACCCCTGCGTTTCGGGCGCGGGTGAAGGCCGTGGCGTAATCGGGATCGATGTCGGCTGCCAGCCCAAACCGGTCGCAATCCATACGCTGAATGACATAGAGCATGACAGCGCGATGTCCCGCTGTGACCTGATTGGCCAGTTCGTCCAGATGTTTCGCGCCGCGTTTTGTGACAGAATCCGGAAACTCGGCAATCCTGCCATCAGCGACTTCCGGGCGGCGCAGGTGAACATTCTTGATCTCAATGAAGGTCATGGGCTTGTCACGGTCATGATCTGTCACCGGCTCAAACAACAGATCGATGCGGCTGTTCTCGCCGTACTTCACCTCCCGGCGCAGACTATAGTCCGGGCCGGGCTGCAGTTCCGGCACCAGTCCTGCACTGATGGCGGCTTCGGCGATCCTGTTCGGGCGGTTGGTGTTGATGCCGACAAGCCCACCACCGGTCTCGATCAGCTCCAGCGTATAGCGCAGCTTGCGCTTGGGATTGCCGCTGTCGAGAATCCAGACGGTTGAGCCCGGGTCCTTCAACCCGGTCATGGCACTGGGATTGGGGCAATGCACGGTGATCTCGCTGCCATCGGCCAGTGTGACATCGGCGAGAAAGCGCTTGTAGCGCTGGATCAGCGTCGCCTTGATAAGGGGCTGTTCAAAAGGGATATGTCCGGCTTGTTTCAGCATGGGAAGGCGCTAGGTTAAGGCGTGGATCAAGTAACCGCATAGCAGGGGTAGGACACATGACCAAGCGTGTCGAGGCGGCATTCATCATTATCGGCAATGAAATCCTGAGCGGTCGCACGCAGGATGCCAATCTCGCCTGGCTGGCAGCCCGGTTGAACGGGATCGGTATCGCGGTCGCCGAATGCCGGATCATTCCCGATATCGAAACCCGCATCATCGATACGGTCCGGGAGATGAGCGAGCGGTTTGACTACGTCTTCACCTCCGGCGGCATCGGCCCGACCCATGACGACATTACCGCCGCCGCAATCGCCAAGGCGTTTGATACGGTGCTTGAGCGTAATGCCGAGGCGGTCAGCCGCCTTGAGGTTCATTATGGCGATCCCGCTGAGCTGACAGCGCCAAGATTAAAAATGGCCGAGATACCGGTTGGAGCGACGCTGATAGACAATCCAGTCAGTGCCGCACCGGGATTCCGGATCGCTAATGTGCATGTGCTCGCCGGGGTACCGAAAATCTTTCAGGCCATGATCGACGGCATCCTGCCGGCCCTTACCGGTGGTGCGCCGGTGATCAGCAGAACCGTGGTCAGCGATCTACCGGAAAGCGCGATTGCCGAATTGCTGGGCCGGATCGAACGCGCCCATAACGGTGTCGAGGTTGGTTCCTATCCGTATTTCAAGCTGGGGCAGGGCGGTGTCAGTGTTGTGGTTCGCAGTACCGAACAGTCTGCGGTTGATGCTGCTGCACGCGCTGTCTTCGAGGGTATTGAAGCGCTGGGTGGCAAGCCTGCCTATCTCGATCCCGGCCTCAAGCAACCGGCCTAGATATCATCGCCATCGGCTGATGGACGCACGGGCATCCGGCTTGGCTGTTCTTCCGGTTGTCCGGTTTGCTGTTCTGGCTGCTGCGGGGCGGTTTGTGAGCCGCTGTAATGGCGCTGGCGTTCCTGCACCATGCGGTCAAACCGTGTGTCTTCCGGCGCAAAAATCTGGTAGCCCCAGCTGATCGCGGTAAAGATCAGCAGCCAGATAGCCACATATTTCAGGCGGTTGCCACGGGATGTGGCCCAGACGGCGGGACCGATCAGGAGCAGCAGCAGTACCGCGTGAATGATATGAATTAGCGTCGGGCTCATGATGATAAGATGCGCATTGCTGTGGCCGGAACAAGGGGCAATTACGCCTGATCCAGAAATTCGAGGCTGCGGTTGAAAAAGGCTTCGGGCTGTTCCGCATGAAGCCAGTGCCCGGCATCGGCAATCTCGTCATATTCGGCATTAGGGAACAGGCGCTGTGCGACCGGCATCATATCCGGGGTCATGTAGTCGGATTTTGCCCCGGCCAGAAATAGCGCCGGGCCGTCATATCGGGCACCATCCATATCCGGCCAGCCGATAATCTGGTCGATATCGGCTGCGATTGCCTCACGATTGACCAGCCACTGCCAGCCATTGCTGCCATCGCGGGTCAGATTGGTGCCGAGGAAGGCACGCACGCCCACATCGTCAATATGTGCCGCCATGATGCTGTCGGCATCCTGTCGGCTTTTCAGGTTGGCGAGGTCGATGGCATCCATCGCCGCCAGTTGACGGTCGAAATTGTGGTTGTAGGCAACTGGTGCAATATCAGCGAAAATCGCGCGCTCAAACCGTGTCGGCTGGTCGAGGCAGGCCAGCATACTGACCTTGCCGCCCATTGAGTGGCCGATGATCCGGGCCTGACCGATACCTTGCGCATCCATATAGGCGAGCACATCGCCGGCCATTTCCTGATAGCTCATGCCGTCGGTATGGGGCGATTGCCCATGATTGCGCAGATCGAGCGCATGGATAGTGAAATGCTCGCCAAACTTTCGGGCAAGCGCGGTCCAGTTCTTGGCCTGACCGAACAGGCCGTGGAGGATAATCAGGGGCGGACCGTCACCGGAAATGACGGAGCGCAGCTGTATGGTATCGGGCATGAGGCGTGTCGCCTGTTGCGGAATGCGGCCTAGTCGTTAGCGCGGACCAGTGCACGGCTCAACAGGTTGTGAGCCTCGCTGATGCTTGCAAAAGTCCGGTTGTGCCAAGACTGCAGCCGGTTATCGGTGGCATCAAACACATAACCCTGTTTTTGCGGGATCAGCAATCCCACAGCATCGTCATTGATTTCGAGGACGACCGTATCGCGTTGATCCGAACGGTTGTCGATTGTACGTGCAAAATTGCCAGTCATGGGGGGCCTGTTATGCTACGGTGTGGCTGTGGCTGCTCGAAAGCGGGATCACTCATACCCGTTAATCGTGAAGGATGTGTGAACAGCTTATGACCATATGACAACATTTTTGTTTCGGGTCGCCTGATTGCAAGGGCATTAAACCGGTAAAATGTTTTCGCGGTTTTATTGCCCATACCATGTTGTGTATTTGCCGGTAAGAACTTGCGTTGGCAAAAGAAGCTCCTAATATTAGCATTCGATACTGTTACCCCGTGTTTATTCTCTGATTGCGTAAAGGATTTCCAGTCATGGCCAATTCGCGCCAGAGGGCCGTTGTGCAGCAAGTTTCTGAACATTTTCCAGAATCAGGGCAATGCCAGCGGCTGGGTATGGCGCTGGAGGAAACATCGGGATCGGATCAGCGGTTTTCCAGGATATCGGCCGAGCATGTTCTCTGGCCGCCTTCGGTCGGGATCAATATGGGTGCGCCCGAACAGTTTTTGCTGATCATGCATTGGGGAACGAGGCGGCGCTTTACCCTGCACAGGGCTGGAAAACTGGTCGGCTATTTCGATGCCCAACCGGGGGACTGGACTCTGCTGCAACCCGGTCTCGCAGACAACGTCATGCCAAATGATAATGGTCCGGCTTTGTTGATCAGATTTACCACGTCAGACAGTGATGATCAGGATGCCGAGCCTGCACTGCCAAGTGTTCAGGGCGATGTGCATGACTTCACCAGTCTCCCCAAAGAGAGCGGCTTACGCCTGAATGGCGGGCATCACTGCCTTATTGAGGACAAGTGCCTGGCACTGGTGCGCCGCCTGCACAGCGGTAATCTTGCCGATGCCGGAGAGGTTTCTGTCGAGGTGCTGCATGAGATTATGGAGCGACGTGGTGCCGGTATTGCAGCCGGGCAAAATCCGTTGAGCGAACAGGCCATTGATCTCGGTTATACCGTATCGCCGGGCGGTCTGCCCGCCAGCAATCTGCGCGGTGGACTGGCGCCGTTCAACCTGCGTCGGGTGATGGATTTTGTCGAAGACAACCTGACGGCAAGCCTGTCGGTTGATCAACTCGCCATGCAGGCCTCACTCAGCCCGTTTCATTTTGCTCGCTCGTTCAAGCAGAGCACCGGGTTGACCCCGCACCAATATGTGACCGAACGCCGGATGCGGATGGCGAAATACCTGCTGTCCCACGCGCATCGCCGTCTGGCCGAGGTCGGGCGTCTCGCCGGGTTCAGCAGTCAGAGCCGGTTTACCACCGTGTTTCGCAAGAATGTCGGCGCGACGCCGGGCGAATACCGCCGCCTGATGCAGGCAAAGCTGATCGCCTGAGAAGTATCCCGGCGGATTACATGTCTTCCGGTGCCAGAGTGACCTTCAGACCGTCATACTCGGGATTGAAGATGATCTGGCAGGACAGGCGTGAGTTGTCCTCAACCTCAAGTGCATTGTCGAGCATGTCAATTTCCTCGTCCGTCGGCTCGGGCAAGCGCGCTTGCCATGTCTCGTCAACATAGACGTGGCAGGTGGCGCAGGCACAGGCCCCGCCGCACTCTGCCTTGATCGGCAGGCCGTGGTCCCGGATGATTTCCATCACGCGCCAGCCTTCGATTGCGTCGAGGCTGTGTTCCACGCCGTCGCGGTCGGTTACCAGTATTTTCATCGTGTTTTCTGTCTCTGGGGATTAAACGCCGAGCTTCTTCTGCAGGTCGGAGCTTGAGGTTGTGTATTGGAAGCGCAGGCGGTCATTCGGGCGCACATAGCGGAATGCCTGCTGGGCGGCGAGGGCAGCCTCGTGGAAGCCTGACAGGATCAGTTTCAGTTTGCCCGGATACCAGTTGATATCACCGATGGCGAAGATGCCCGGCTGGCTGGTCTCGAATTTCTCGGTATCGACCGGGATCAGGTTCTCATGCAGGTTCAGACCGAAATCCGCAACCGGGCCAAGCTTCATGGTCAGGCCGAAGAACGGCAGCAGGGTATCGCATGCAATATCGTACTGGCCTTTTTCCTTGCTCTCGACAGTGACGCTCTCAAGCACGCCATCGGTACCGTTGAGACGCTTCATCTTGGCGATCTCAAGGTTGATCTGACCGCTCTCGGCCAGTGCCTTCATCTTGTTCACGCTGTCCGGGTGGCCACGGAAACCGTCGCGGTGATGGATCAGAGTCAGGCTCTCGGCGAGAGGCTGCAGGTTGATGGTCCAGTCGAGGGCACTGTCGCCGCCACCGGCAATCATCAGGTTACGGCCACGGAACTTCTCCATCTGACGGACAGAGTAGAACACGCTGCTGCCTTCAAAGGCATCGATGCCTTCCAGCGGCGGTTTCTTCGGCATGAAGCTGCCACCACCGGCAGCGATCATGATGACCGGTGCCTCGATAACCGTGCCATTATCGGTTGTGGCACGCCATTTGGTGTCATCGCCGGTACGCTGCAGCTCAACCACCATCTCGTTGAGGTGGAAGGTCGGATCGAATGGCGCAATCTGCTCCATCAGGCGGTCGGTAAGTTCCTGACCGGTGACCACGGGCAGGGCCGGGATGTCATAGATCGGCTTCTCCGGATACAGCTCCGCGCATTGTCCGCCCGGCTTGTCGAGAATATCGATCAGATGTGCCTTGAGGTCGAGCAGGCCAAGCTCGAATACGGCAAACAGGCCAACCGGACCCGCGCCGATGATAATCACATCGGTCGACAGGGTTTCACCTGCGGCAATCTCGGCGGCGTTGGTCATCTTGTTCATCTCGGACAATCCTGAAGCGATCAGTGGAATGTGCTGCTTGTATATATGGGGACTATGACGGTGCTTTTGCCGAGCGTCATGCCCAATGTCAATGCGGGGCACCGGAATTGTACCGTTTTACAACAGATTTTGCCGGGATCGCGATATCTGTCATCAGGGGTGCCGGGCGGCAGTTGATTTGTTATCAATAGGCCGTGGTTAGGCTTTCGCTGAAGGATATTCTCAATGGCTAAATGGTGGATCGCAACCCGGACCGGTGTTTCCGGGCCTTTTGACACAGATGCAGTACGCGAACAGGTGCATCAGGAGCCGTATTCCTGGGTCTGGCTCGACGGCAAGACGGTCTGGCGTCCGGCCCAGAAGATTCGGGCGGTTCAGGCCGTTGACGAAAATGGTGTACCAATTCCGATCCCGAACAAGGACGTTATGGCCCCAATGCCCGACGGGCCGCCAGCGGGTGCCACCCTGCCACCGGGTTTTGATGACAGTCCGTCTCTTGGCGACCGCGATCTTGAGATCGAGGCAGCATCGGGCGGCTTCGGTTCTGCGGGGATAACTGACGGCATTGATTTCCGCATCGTCGGTAATGAGATGCAGTTTGTCGAGATCGAGCTGGACCCCGGCGAGAGCGCGATTGCCGAGGCGGGCGGTATGATGTTCAAGGCCCCGGAGATCGAGATGCAGACCATCTTCGGCGATGGCAGCAACCAGACCGAGGGCTTTATGGGCAAGGCATTCGGTGCGGCCAAGCGGGTGCTGACCGGTGAGAGCCTGTTCATGACCGTCTTTACCCATAGCGGCAGTCGGGGCAAGGCGCATGTGGCCTTTGGCGCGCCCTATCCGGGCAATATCGTGGCGGTCAATCTGGAGGAACTGGGCGCCGATCTGATTGCCCAGAAGGACAGTTTTCTGGCGGCGTCCAAGGGCGTCAGTGTCGGACTTCACTTCCAGCGCAAGGTTCTGACGGCACTGTTCGGCGGTGAAGGCTTCATCATGCAGAAACTGACCGGCGATGGCTGGGCGTTCCTGCATGCCGGCGGCTCGGTTGTGCGCAAGGACCTGAAGCCGGGCGAGGAGCTCCACGTCGATACCGGCTGTATCGTCGGCTACACCGGCGGTTGTGAGTTCGAGATCATGCAGACCGGTGGGGTCAAGACCATGCTCTTCGGCGGCGAGGGGCTGTTCTTTGCCCGGATGCGTGGCCCCGGCACGGTCTGGTTGCAGAGCCTGCCATTCTCCCGACTGGCGCGCCGCATGTTTGCTGCCGCCCCACAGGGTGGCAACCAGAAGCAGGGCGAGGGCTCATTGCTCGGCCAGCTAGGCAATATGATGGATGGTGACGGCTTCTGATCCGTTTTAAGGCAGTCCAGCGATAAGCAGACAAGCAAACAACAGCGTGCCTATTTGATTATTCGGTTAGGCGCGCTGTTTGTCTTTCTTGCGCTGCTCATAGGCATTGGGGCCGAAGACGATGGTTTCCTGCTGCTCGATATAGGTGCCGAGCTGTTCAACCTTGTTATCCCGCAGACAGGCCCGGATCGGATCGCCGGGGTTGTCCGGTTCGGTGAACAGGAAGCGCACGAATGGTCCCCATGAACGCAAGGTCTGGTGCAGTACACAGACAAGGCCATCGGCCAGAAGCTGGGTCGCGCGGTTGCCGAGTGCCAGTTCCGAAATCTGGATGATTGCGTTGAGGGTTTCCTCAATCGACCCGGCATGCATGGTAGTCAGGACAAGGTGACCGGAGGTGGCGGCCCGCAGTACCTGGTTCGCGGCATCCGGTGAGCGGATTTCGCCGACCAGCAGATAACGCGGGTGCCAACGCAGCGCCGATTTCAGACCAAGCGCCCAGTCGGCATCCTTGTCCACCTCGGTCTGGAAACAATAACCACCTTCGCCATGCTCGCCCTGTAACTGGTACTCGACCGGGTCTTCGAGCGTATAGGCCAGATGGCCATAGGTTTTCAGGAAATAGCTGAGCAATGCGGTACAGGACGTGGTTTTGCCGTGACCGGTTGCACCGGAGACGATCACCAGACCCGTACGTTTGCCCAGTCCCTGCAGATGCGGGATCAGTTGCGGGTTGAAGCGCAGCTCGGCAAGGCTCGGCACATCATCGGAAACCCGGCGCAGGGCGGTCCATGTCTGGCCGTTCGAGATACGGCGACGGGCACCACGCAGGCGCATGCCGTCATGAATAACGCTGAAATCGTCTTTCTGGATCGGCATGATCTGCTGGCGCAGCCGCTCGAGATCCTGACGATATGCCTTGGGCACGAGCAGGTTGCCCTGACGCAATCCCTTCTTGGCCATGGGGCAGAAGCGGGCCTCGCCCTCTGAATCGAGGCGGAGATACAGGTCAACAAAGGGCAGAGAACGGATGCTGCGCTGATTGGCGCCGAGATTGACCGGGCTGGCTGGAGATGTGGGCTTTTGTGCGCCAGCTTTCGCACCATCGGCAACCTTGTCGCGGTCGATCTTCAGCGTCGGGCGCTTGGTGCGTGCCTGCTCACTGTCGGCTTCAGGCTTTTTCGGGGTGCCACGAAGCAATGCGCCACGGCGGCGGTCATTGTCGGGTGAATTGATGATACGGGAGGCATTTTCACTGGCAGGACGCAAGCCCTGACGCGCTGCTGCCGGTGCGGCGTTGGCCGGTTCTTCGGTCTGTGCCGTGTCTGGCTGATCGGGTGTCGTCATAGTGTTATTGATACCATGAGCGCCGCAGGAATATGAAACGCTTAATGCTCTTAAAGGTTAATTCTGTTGGTAAAAACTGCAATTTCCCAGCGAAAGATGCACGGCATTAAATATTACCGCCGAGGCGGTGCCATTCTGTGACGGCCATCATGATGTGATAGAGGCTGCTCGCCGGGATCATCCCGGATAAGGGTGCTCCATTGTCATCGATCTGATCGCACCAGTAACCGTGTTCCCGGTCGAGATAGAAACGGAACAGCGTCGACAGTCCATCGGCGGCCAATGCGCGGGATGCCGGGTTGCCGGTGATGGCGTGATGGGCGAGGCCAGCCTTGATCATTTCGGTCTGTGGCCAGAGGCGGGCGCTGGCCGACAGGGCCGTACCACGACGGTCGACACTGTCGATTGCGACAGGCAGGCCATCCAGTTGTCGCACGCCATATTTCAGGGTGAAGTCATAGAGTGCCGTGGCGTGCTCGATAACGCTGTCATCACCGGACAGCTCGGCATGGCGCTGTAACAGCCAGACCCATTCGAAATGGTGGCCGGGCTCCCGTAAAGCACCGTCGCTGCCCGCTGCCGGTTGCCAGTCATGGGTGAAGAACTCGCCCAGTGAGCCGGTTTCCCGGTCAAGGAAACGGGTGCGGAACAGCTCAATGATCTTCGCTGCACGGTCGAGAAAGGCTTTATCCCCGGTCGCCTCATACAGCGCCAGAAATGCCTCGAGCAGATGCATGTGCGGGTTTTGGCGTCGTGGGAGCGTGGTGCCCGGCAGGAAGGCATTTTGCCCATCGAGCAACCGTTCCTCGACAAAACCGCCATGCTCGCTCTCCGCCATATAGCGGTCGAGGAAGTCGAGTGTCGCGGCGATCAGGGGCGTGGCTTCTGCATCACCGGTTGCGCGCTGATACCAGCCAAGTGCGAACAAGATGAAGGCAAGGTCATAACAGTCGCGGCGGCTGTCCAGCAGTGTGCCGCTCGGGGTTATCATATGCACCCAGCCCGGAATATCAGCCTGCAGCCCATGCACCTTCAGGAACCCAAAGCCACGATTGGCTACATCGGCAAAGTGCTGATCGCCGGAGAGGTGATAGGCATGACTGAAAACATAGAGCTGCCGCGCCTGCACCCTGATGCGGGTATAGTCATCATCGGGAACCTGTGCCCGATAATCCAGCCGCTCTATAAAGCCACCGGTCTTGTCATCCACACCGCGCTCAGCCCAGAAGGGCAGGCAGGTATCGAGCATCCAGCCGAGCGGATCGAGTGGTGCTGATTGCGGTGAAATGGTGACCAGATTGCTCATACGAAGATAGGGGCGGGTGGCAGGTGTGTGTAATCCTCTATGATGTGAGCCAGGCTCGCATCCTGCTTCTGGTATAGCCCAGCCGCCGTGCTTAAATGGATGAAATCTCGACGCAGTCTGCTAAATCACCATCAGGAGGGCGAAGATGTCACTGAAACACGATGCTACACGAACCAGGGTCGGGCTTGCCCTCGGCAGCGGTGCGGCGCGTGGTTGGGCGCTAATCGGTATTGTCCGGGCGCTAGCTGAGGCCGGCTTCGAGCCTGATGTCATTGCCGGCACTTCGATCGGGGCGATTACCGGGGCTGCAATCCTGACCGATCAACTGACGGCACTCGAGGATTATGCCCGCAACCTGAAGTTCCGCGACATTGTCGGCGCACTCGATATCACCATGTCACAAGGCGGGCTGGTCTCTACCGACCGTATTGCCAAGGACATTCAACTGCACATCGAGGATCGGTCGATTGAATCCCTGCGCAAGCCATTTGCCTGTGTCGCGACCAATCTCGCCAGCGGGCGAGAGGTATGGTGCAATCGCGGCTCGATCAAATCGGCGATATGGGCGTCTGCTGCCATGCCCGGCCTGTTTCCGCCGGTTGAGCGGGACGGGCGCTGGCTGATCGATGGCGCATTGGTCAACCCGGTGCCGGTCTCGGTCTGCCGGGCCATGGGGGCGGATATCGTGATCGCCATCAACCTGAATGCCGACCTCTCAAGCCTGCCACGTTTGGAGAAAACCGGCTCTGCGGTAGAGGAGGCAACGATACCCGAGGATGCGGGCTGGTTGCAGGGCAGCTTTACCAGCGTGTTCGGTGATCGCGGTAAGTCATGGTTCGATACCTTCACCAGCAAGAAAACCGCACGCCCCAACCCGATCGAGATACTGGTCGGGTCCACCGATATCTTTCAGGATCGAATGTCACGGGCACGGCTTGCCGCCGACCCGCCGGATGTGCTTATAGAGCCACCGCTCGGGGCATTCGGGGCGCTGGACTTCCAGAAGGCTGATGAACTGATCAAAATTGGGTATGAGCATACCAGATCAATGGTGTCGATGATCGAGAAGGATATGCGGCGCTATGAGAACCATTAACCATCACTCTCAACCCGGTCGGGATATACATGATCTGGTGTCTGCTGCTGTTATCAACCCTTGTCTGGGGCTATCTGATTATTGCTCATGGCCAGTTCTGGCGCTGTGACCAGCGGCTCGATGCTGATCACGACACGGTTTATATCGCCCCACGTACATGGCCGCGGGTGGTGGCACTGGTTCCGGCGAGGAATGAGGCCGATGTTATTGAACAATCAGTGAAATCGCTGCTTGATCAGGACTATGCCGGACGGCTCGATATTGTGGTTACCGATGATGCCAGCGAGGATGGTACGGGTGCGATTCTGGAGCGCCTGAATGGTGATGGCCGGTTTTCCGTGGTCAGTGGCACCGGTCCCGCGCCGGGCTGGTCCGGCAAGCTGTATGCGCTGGAACAGGCGCGGACCCATGCCGACAGCAACCTGCCAAAACCGGATTATTACTGGCTGACCGATGCCGATATTGCCCATGACAAGGGGGCCTGTACGCGCCTCGTCACCCAGGCGGAGAACGGCTTTCACGACATGGTCTCGGTCATGGTACGCCTGCAGGATCGCGGCTTCTGGCCCGGACTGCTGATTCCGGCCTTCGTGTTCTTTTTCCAGATGCTCTATCCGTTCCGCCTGATCAAGGATCGGGGCAGTAAAATTGCTGGTGCGGCAGGCGGTTGCGTGCTGATCCATCGACAGGCGCTTGACCGCATCGGTGGCTTTGCGAGCCTCAAAGGCGCGCTGATCGATGACTGTACGCTGGCCGCACAGGTCAAGGATGGTGGCGGACGGATATGGCTGGGTCTCAGCCGGACCCAGTATTCAATCCGTCCCTATGACGGTCTGAAAGACATCTGGCGCATGGTCTCGCGCACCGCTTACACACAGCTGAAATACAGTCCGTGGCGGCTGCTCGGTTCCTGCATCGGCATGGTTCTGGTGTTTCTGGTGGCACCGATTGCGGTAATTGTCGCCATGGCAACGGCCTCACCGGTTCTGTGTCTGGCGGCTCTGCTGCTCTGGGGACTGATGGCGCTCGCCTATTGGCCGATGATCAGGTGGTTCGACCGACCGGGCGAGGAGGCATTCTTGCTTCCCTTTGCGGCGGCTATCTATACTGTGATGACCATCGACAGCGCATATCGGCATTGGCAGGGGCAGGGTGGTGCCTGGAAGGGCCGCCATCAGGCCGGTCTTGATGGCAAGCAGGGCTGACCTCAGAGCATTTACGGAACTTGAAGCAAGCATGACCAGTCAGGAACTGCCGATAACCCAAGATGCAGTAACGGAAAAATCCGTTCTGGCACCATCGGGCAAATCCGCCGATACGGAGAATTTTCCGGTCGCCTCCTGTCTGATTGCCCGTGAGCATCGCCCGGCGGTCATGGCCTTCTATCATTTTGCCCGCGCGATCGATGACATTGCCGATAGTGCCGAGCTGTCGCCAGAGGAAAAGATCCACCGGCTCGACGGCTTCGACGCCGCGATTACGGGCGCGATAACCGATGACCCGGCCTATGAGATTGCCCATCAGTGCCGTGTCATGCTCGGTCGTACAGGCATAACCCATCAGCATTGCCGTGACCTGATTGATGCGTTCCGGCAGGATGCGGTGAAAACCCGTTATCAGTCATGGGATGATCTGATCGACTACTGCAACCGGTCCGCCGCACCGGTCGGGCGGTTTCTGCTCGACCTGCATGGTGAGGACAAGGCGCTCTATGCTGCCTCGGACCCGCTCTGCAATGCGCTGCAGGTGATCAACCACCTACAGGACATGCAGGAGGATTACCGCGATCTGAACCGGGTCTATATCGCCGAACCCGATCTGCAGGCGGCGGGGCTCGATGCCACTGTGCTCGATACGGGCGCCATGCCTAGCGGGTTGCGCCGGATCGTGGATAACATGCTAGATAAAACCGATGACCTGCTGCGAATTTCCGCTACATTGGCGCCGTCATTACAGGACCGGCGTCTGGCAATGGAAAGCGCGGCCATTCAGGCACTTGCGGTCAGGCTCTCACAGGAACTGCGCAAACGTGATCCATTGGCCGAACGGGTTAAACTGAATAAAATCAATATGCTGATGACGGCTGTTACCGGAATTGTTTTTGGTGGCGGGTTGTTCGGTCGGCATGGAAAAGCAGCCTCATGACCACAACCGATATGACCACAGAACCCGGTCTCGACGAGGAACAGCAGGAAGCCATCGAGAACTGCGTCGATGACTGGTTCACGCAAGACCGCGCCCGAGATTATGTCCGCGAAGTGGTGGCCAAATCCGGTACGTCATTCGGTCCCGGTATGGCGATCATGTCCCGGCCACAACGGGAGGCAATGTACGCGATCTATGCCTTTTGCCGCGATGTCGACGATACCGCTGATGATGTAACCATCGGCGAGGATGTACGTCTAGACAAGCTGCAGCTTTGGCGCGACGAGATCGACGCGCTCTATAATGATGATCCGAACTGGCTGACCAGCCTCGCGCTTCTGGAGCCGGTCTATGCCTTCAATCTGCCGAAGGAAGAGTTTCTGGCGATGATTGACGGCATGGCCATGGATGCGGCGGAGACCATGCGTGCGCCGAGCCGGGAGGAGCTGGCGCTCTATACCCGCCGGGTTGCGGGATCGGTCGGAATTCTGTCCATGCGTGTGTTCGGGCCGAATGACGCCATTGCCGACAAATTTGCCCTGACCCTCGGCGATGCTTTTCAGTTGACCAATATCCTGCGCGATGTCGCCGAGGATGGCGCCCGCGGTCGGGTCTATCTGCCGCGCGAGTATATGGAGCAGTTCGGTGTCCCGGTGCCGGTGACGCCAGAGGATGTACCGGCAACACTGCATCACCCGGCGCTGGGGCAGGTATGCGCCGCGCTGGCCGATGAGGCGGCGGCACTGTACCGGGAATGCGACGAACTGGCGGTACAACTCGACAGCAGGGCCATTCGCCCGGCACGTGTCATGTGGCGGGTCTATGCTGCCTATCTGCAGGAGATGCAGGCACGCGGCTGGGCCAATCCTCTGGCGACAGTCCGGTTTTCCAAATTCAAGAAGCTGCGGCTGGCTGCCAGTGGATTATTCGGATAAATGCCCGAACAGCCCTATAACGAGACGCGCCATGTCCATGTGATCGGTGCCGGGATGGCCGGTATCTCTGCCGCCATGCATGCGAGCTATCGCGGTTTTCCGGTCAGCCTCTACGAACGCAGCAACCTGATCGGTGGACGCTGTCGTTCCTATGAAGACAAGCAACTCAACTGTCTGATTGATAATGGCAATCACCTGATGATGTCAGGCAATGCCGATATTCTCCGGCTGCTCGACTGGGCCGGTGCTACGGACCGGCTGCATATGGCGGAGACGGCACGATATGCCTTTGTCGATGTGGACAGTCAGGAACGCTGGGTGCTGGAGATCGATAAAGGACGCTGGCCCGGCTGGCTGCTCGATCCCGAGCGACGGGTGCCCGGCACGCGGATATGGGATTATCGCGGGCTGCTCGGCATCCTGCTCAACCGGGATAATCAGCCGCTGGCCGCCCATCTCGACCGGGACAGCGTGCTCTATCGACGGTTCTGGGAGCCGCTGATCCTGGCGGTCATGAACCTGCCACCGGAACAGGCTGATACCGGGTTGCTGCGCCGTGTCCTGCTCGAAACCGTCATGCGCGGCGGTGAGTACAGCCGTCCGATGATCGCGCGTAGCGGACTTGGGCCTGATCTGGTCGATCCTTGTGTTGAATGGCTCGGGATGCGCGGCACGCATGTGCAGTTCCGCAAGGTGCTGACCGGCCTGACCATGGCCGATGACCGGATTAACGAACTGCAGTTCAAGGATGCCGACCCGGTCACGCTCAATCCCGATGATGCGGTTATCCTTGCGGTTCCGCCGTCCAGTGCCGCAACGCTATTGCCGGGGTTGGTGGTGCCGGAAGAGGGCGAGCCGATCCTCAACCTGCATTTTGCCGTGCCTGATCTCAATCCAGCGGTATTGGGGACGTTTCCGGTGATCGGGCTGGTTGGTACAATCGCGCAATGGGTATTTGTCCGTGAGGGGCTTGCCAGCGTGACCATCAGCTCAGCCCGCAATCTGCCTGCGGATGATGATACGGCACTGGCCGAGCGCATCTGGCGGGAAATCGCCCCGGTTCTGGAGCAATCGGGCGATACCCTACCTGCCTATCGGCTGATCCGGGAGAAGCGGGCGACATTCACCCAGACACCGGAGAATGTCCGCAAGCGTCCGGGCAGCTATGGCCCGCCGCGCAATCTCTGGCTTGCCGGTGACTGGATCGATACCGGGCTGCCGGCAACGATTGAGGGGGCTGTGCGTTCGGGTCGTATGGCGGTTGAATCACTGGTAGAGACGGCGCCCTGAACCGGGTGGATGGGGCTGGCCCGTTTCAAAGCATTGCATATCGGCAACAGTTGTGGCCTGTTCCCGGTTACGGGGACTTGAAGCTGATGTTGCGCTGCACAGTTTTGCCTCTGATGGCCATAATGGGCTAAATAATGCGCCAATGTTACAAGTGACGGCATGTGGTGCTGATAATCTGACGGATTTACTGGGTTTCTGTGATCATGGACGGCGATATGCGCACCGGTACAGCGCTCGATAACCGACAATCCGATACCGCGATATTGGAGCAGGGGGGCACTGCGCCTGCCGCTGATGTTCCGGCGATAGACCGGGACAGGCTGGCCGCGATTGTGGCCGAGGCCGGTGACAGCCTGATTGATCTCCAACGTGATGACGGGCACTGGGTTTTCGAGCTCGAGGCCGATGCCACCATTCCCTCGGAATACGTTTTTCTGCGCCATTTCCTCGGTCAGCCTGAGCCGGAAATCGAGCGCCTGATCGGCAATTATTTGCGTGATCGGCAGCAGGAGGGCGGTGGCTGGCCGCTGTTCCATGATGGCGATATGGATATCAGCGCCAGTGTGAAAGCCTATTTCGCGCTCAAGCTGATCGGCGATGATATCGACGCGCCGCATATGGAGAAGGCGCGCCGGGCGATCCGGGCTGCCGGTGGTGCCGAGCGCTGCAACGTCTTTACGCGCATTGCTCTTTGCCTGTTCGGGCAACTGCCATGGCGCGCGGTACCGGTAATGCCGGTTGAGATCATGCTGCTGCCGGAGTGGTTCCCGTTCCACATGTCCAAGGTCAGCTACTGGTCGCGCACGGTAATCGCGCCACTGTTGATCATGATGGCGCTGAAGCCACAGGCGCGTAACCCGCGCAATGTTGATATTCAGGAGCTGTTTGTCCGTGATCCGGCCAAGATACGGAACTTTAACTCTAATCCGAACGGTTCCTCGATCGGTGAGGTGTTCATCACCCTCGACAAGGTGTTGCAGAAGACCGCGCCACTCTGGCCCAAGGGCAGCCGCCGCAACGAGGCGCTGGCCAAGGCCGAACGGTTTATTCTCGAGCGGTTGAATGGCGAGGATGGCCTCGGCGGCATCTTCCCGGCCATGGCCAATACCGTGATGGCGTTCGAAGCGCTGGGTTATAAGCGCGACCATCCGGATTTCCAGATCGCTCTTGCCAGCGTTGAAAAGCTGCTGGTGATAGATGAGGCGAAGGACATGGCCTATTGCCAGCCATGTCTGTCACCGGTTTGGGATACCTGTCTCGCGGCCCATGCGATGCTGGAGGCTGATCGTCCGGAAGCCAAGCGCTCGGTTACCGACGCACTCGACTGGCTTGTGGATCGCCAGATCCTTGATGTGCGCGGCGATTGGGCGGACCGGGCCGGGAATGTGCGTCCCGGTGGCTGGGCATTCCAGTATCGCAATGACCATTACCCCGATGTGGATGATACCGCCGTGGTCATGATGGCCATGCACCGCCATGATGCCGAGCGCTATGTCATGCCGCTGCGCCGGGCGACCGAGTGGATTATCGGCATGCAGAGCAAGTCCGGGGGCTGGGGTGCCTTCGATATGGACAATACCCATGATTACCTGAACAGCATCCCGTTTGCCGATCATGGTGCCTTGCTCGACCCGCCGACGGTCGATGTCACCGCCCGCTGCCTCTCGGCGCTGGCGCAGATCGGCTATACCAGCCGCCATCCGGCGATGAGCCGTGGTCTTGCCTATCTCAAGCGGGAACAGGAAGCCGATGGCTCATGGTTCGGGCGCTGGGGCGTGAATTATGTCTACGGCACATGGTCGGCGCTCTGTGCGCTCAATGCCATGGGCGAGGACCCGCAACAGCCCTATATACGCAAGGCCGTTGACTGGCTGAAGGCACAGCAGCAGGCCGATGGTGGTTGGGGCGAGGATTGTGCGACCTATTGGGATGACAAGCGCCAACTGGTCAAGGGCAGCACGGCATCACAGACCGCTTGGGCGGTGCTCGGCCTGATGGCAGTCGGTGAAGTGGATGATCCGGCTGTCACCCGCGGCATTCGCTATCTTGAAGAGGCCGAGCGCGACGGTGCCCGCTGGTCGGAGGAACTCTATACCGGCGGCGGTTTCCCAAAGGTGTTCTATCTGAAATATCACGGTTATTCGGCTTATTTCCCGCTCTGGGCCATGTCGCGTTATCAGAACCTGAAAAATGGTAATGATCCGCAGGTTCCATGGGGCATGTAAGCGACCGCTGTTGTGACTGGCATTTCACCGATTGGCATTATTACCGGACTAGAGCGTGAGGCGCGGTGTCTGACACCGCCCGCCATGTCACTGGCTGATTGCGACGGCTCGCTGGTGCCGCCCGTGCTCTATGCCGCTGTTGGTGGCAATGCCGCACAAATCCGCCAATCCATACAGCTTATGGTTGATCTCGGCTGCCGGGGTATTCTGAGTTTCGGCATTGCTGCCGGGCTTGATCGCATCCTGAAGCCGGGTGATCTGGTGCTGGCCGGTACCGTGGAATTGCCCACCGGTGATCTCATCAGAACCAATGCCGCATGGCGACAGCAACTGCGCCAGATGGCCAAGATCGAACGGATCAAGGTGGAGCAGGGGCCGGTCATTGGCCTTGATGATGTTATCAGTTCATCATTGGAGAAGGTGCGCCTGCATGCTGCAACCGCGGCGATGGCGGCAGATATGGAAAGCCATATCGTCGCGTTCGAGGCGCGCAAACACGGACTGCCTTTCATGGTGGTGCGGGCAATCGCTGATCCGTTCGATCACGAGGTACCATGGGTTGCCTGGGATGCCCTGACCCCGACCGGCAAGCCCAAGGTAGGGCAGGTGTTGGGTCGCCTTGCCCTGCGGCCATACCAGCTACCGGCGCTGATCCGCATTGCACTCGACAGTCGCAAGGCAATGAAGGGGCTGGAAGCGCTTGGAAGCCTAGACGGCGGCCGCTTCGGTTTTATCGGCTGATTTTTCTGATTTCCCGGTCTTCTGGGCATCGGTTTCGGCCAGATCACCCTTGGCTGTCTCAACCACCTTGTCGAAGACATAATCCGCCGGGCGCTGGTTGCTGAGGTCGATTTCCGGTGCCATCTTGCCGGTGGTTTTCGGACCGCGCAGGCTGACCAGCAGTGCCTTGATCGGATTTTTGAATGCATCCTCAACCGCCGTCGCCTCATAGCCGCAATGGGCCATACAGTCGGCACATTTCTCATAGGCACCGGTACCGTAGCTGTCCCAGTTGGTCGTCTCCATCAGCTCCTTGAAGCTCTTGGTATACCCTTCATTCAGCAGATAGCAGGGACGCTGCCAGCCGAAGATATTACGGGTCGGGTTGCCCCATGGCGTGCACTGGTACTGTTGGTTGCCAGCGAGGAAGTCGAGATACAGCGATGAATGGCTGAGCGGCCATTTCTTGCCTTCGCCACGGGCAAAGACGTCGCGGAACAGTTGCTTGGTTTTCTGGCGATGCAGGAAGTGCTCCTGATCCGGTGCCCGTTCATAGGCATAGCCGGGCGAGATGGTGGCACCCTCGACACCTAGTTCGACCAGATAGTCGAGATATTCGGCAATGTCTTCTGCCTGAAAACCATCGAAGATGGTAGCGTTTACGCTGACCCGGAACCCGGCATCCAGTGCCGCCTTGATCGCCGAGACGGCGCGGTCAAAGACGCCTTGCTGGGAAACGGCGCGATCATGGTGCTCGCGCATGCCATCTAGGTGAATTGAGAAGCTGAGATAAGGACTTGGCGTGAACTGTTTGAGCTTTTTCTCAAGCAACAGCGCATTGGTGCAGAGATAGACGAACTTCTTGCGTGCGACGATGCCCTCGACGATCTCAACAATATCCTTGTGGATCAACGGCTCACCACCGGGAATTGAGACGACCGGCGCGCCGCATTCATCGACCGCGTCAAGGCACTCCTGCACACTCAGACGGCGGTTGAGGATATCGGTCGGGTAATCGATCTTGCCACAGCCGGAGCAGGCGAGATTGCAGCGGAACAGCGGCTCCAGCATCAGCACCAGCGGGTAACGTTTGTTGCCCTTCAGCTTCTGCTTGATGAGATAGGTTGCAATGGCCGCCTGCTGGCGAAACGGGATACCCATGTTGAAATCCTTGGGATAGGTCATGCCCCGGTCAGAAGCACTGTTTGAAAGTCGTTGATCGGATCAGCTTGCGGCCTCGGTCACCGCCACATTGTTTAGACTGTCCGGCAGCTTGAAGCGGACATTTTCGATGACGCCATCAAGCGTGCGCACGGTGGTATCACGGAGCTCTGCGATCCGGGTCACCAGTTCCTGCACCACGGTTTCCGGTGCCGATGCGCCAGCGGTAATGCCAATCGTTTCGATACTGTCCAGCCATGTGGCGTCGAGATCGGTTGCGTCCTGTACCAGATAGCTCGGAACACCGGAATCCCGTCCGATTTCAACGAGCCGGTTTGAGTTCGAGCTGTTATGGGCACCAACCACGAGGATCAGGTCAACCTGACGCGCCAGTTCGCGCACTGCGGTTTGTCGGTTCTGGGTCGCGTAGCAGATATCCCGGACATCGGGGCCGGTGATCTCCGGGAAGCGCTCCTTCAGCGCCTCAATGATGCCGCGGGTGTCATCAACTGAGAGCGTGGTCTGGGTGACATAGGCGAGGCGGGCAGGATCGGCGGGCTCAAGCGCGGCCACATCCGCCTCGGTCTCGACCAGATGCACGGTGCCATCAATGCGGCCCATGGTGCCCTCGACCTCCGGGTGACCGGCATGGCCGATCAGGACAACCTCGAAGCCCTTGTCGGCATAGCGCTGGCCTTCCTTGTGCACCTTGCTGACCAGCGGGCAGGTGGCGTCCAGCACATCAAGACTGCGCTTGCCGGCATTCAACTCAACGCTTTCGGCAACACCGTGGGCGGAGAAGATGGTGACCGCGCCGGGTGGAATCTCGTCCACTTCCTCGACGAAGACCGCGCCCTTGGCGCGCAGAGTCTCGACCACACGCTTGTTGTGGACAATCTCGTGTCGGACATAAACCGGCGGTCCATGCTTGACCAGCGCGCGCTCGACAATCTCGATTGCACGTTCGACACCGGCGCAAAACCCACGCGGCTGCGCCATTATGATTTCTAGCTTGGACATGGGCGGACAGTTGCTTTTCATATAATTGGCGGCCCGCCGGTGAGTGCGAAGGCCACATACAGGCTTAAGGTTAAATGTCGGCCTTAAAAATTCAAGGTTTTCTCACAATTGGGGCCACTTGTTTTCGCAACTGCGATATACGATGCAAGTTGACAGTAGGGTGATTGATACCCATACACCCCGGTACAGTTTTACACGCACAGCCGTGCCGCCATCCGCCCGATGGCCGGATCCCGCGCCAAACAGATAACAAGTGAAGAGTTCCTGAGAATGCCAAATCTCGTCTCGATTTCAGGTTTTAAGGATTTGAGCGAAGCCATGAAGGACGTGGCGGAGATGGTCGAGGAGCAACTGGTTGAGTTGCTGCCGAGCACCGATGCGCCCGAACAGCGGCTGATGGATGCGATCAATCACGGCACCCTTGATGGCGGCAAGCGGTTGCGCCCGTTTCTGGTGATGAGCGGTGCCGATCTGTTCAAGGTTGACCGCCTGTGCTCGATCCGGGTCGCCTGTGCGGTGGAGATGGTGCCCTGCTCCTCCCTGATCCATGACGACCTTCCTGCCATGGACGATGCGGAAACCCGCCGTGGCAAGCCATCGGTGCACAAGGAATTCGATGAGGCGACTGCCATTCTCGCCGGTGATGCGCTGCTGACCTATGCGTTTGAGATACTGGCCCACCCATCCACCCATGCCGATCCGAATGTGCGCTGCTCATTGGTGGCCGAGCTCGCCAAGGCATCCGGGGCGCAAGGCATGGTTGCCGGTCAGATGCTTGACCTGATCGCCGAGACAGAGAAATTCGACCTTGGCCAGATCACGCGTCTGCAGCGGATGAAAACCGGTGACCTGATCGCCTTCGCCTGTCAGGCCGGTGCCATTCTGGGCCGGGCATCATCGCAGGATCGCTATGCGCTCCATGCCTATGCCCATGATCTGGGACTCGCGTTCCAGATCGCCGATGATCTGCTCGATATCGAGGGCGATGCCGATCTGGTTGGCAAGCCGACCGGGCGCGATGAGGATGCCGGTAAGGCAACCTTCGTTACCATTCTGGGGCCGGAGCGTGCACGTGCGCAGGCAGGTCTGCTGAGCCAGCAGGCGATCCAGCATCTGGCGCGGTTTGAAGAGCGTGCCGATCTGCTGCGCGAAATCGCCCGCTTCGTGGTTGAGCGTCGCAACTGATCGCTGTAACCGATTGGTTATATTTTCTAATTCAGCATCCCTGCTGATCTGAACCAGTCGATGGCATCGGCCAGCGCCTGTTCCGACGTGCCCGGATTATAGCCAAGTTCGTCAATCGCTCGTTGGCTGGAGAAGAACATCTTCTTCCGCGCCATTTTCAGGCTGTCCACGGTCATCAGCGGCGTGCCCATGCCCGGCAGATAGGCGAGACGCTCCATTGCCCAAGCGAGCGGCATCAGCGGTGTGATCGGCAGGCAGATGGATGGTGCCTTGTGTCTGGTCATATTCGCAATCATGGCAAAGATATCGCCCAGTGCCAGATCGCTGCCGCCGAGCACATAGTGACGACCGATTTTGCCCTTGTCATAGGCGAGCAGGTGACCGCGCGCCACATCAGCCACATGCACGATATTCAGGCCGGTATCCACATAGGCCGGCATCTGACCGGCAGCGGCATCGCGCACCATCTGACCGGTTGGTGTCGGTCTTATGTCATTAGGGCCGATCGGCGTTGAGGGATTGACGATAACAGCCGGTAATTGCTCGGTTTTAACCAGGTCAAATACCCGTTGCTCGGCCAGATATTTCGAGCGTTTGTAGTCCCCGGTCATCTGCGTGAGGCTGACCGGTGTTTCCTCATGACCGGGCGTGCCGTCACCGGGATTGCCGAGAGTGGCGACGCTGCTGGTATAGACGATACGGCTGACCCCGGCGGCAAGCGCTGCCCGCATCAGGGCGTCGGTGCCATCTACATTGGTCCGGTACAGGATCGAGGGATCCCTAACCCAGAGTCGATAATCGGCTGCCACATGGAACAACCCGTCACAGCCCTTGAGCGCGGCTTGCAGGCTGTCCGGCTCGGTAAGGTCTGCTGTAACCCGCTCGGCATCCAGCAGGTCGAGATTGCCGGTCGGGCTTGAGGCACGGGACATGAGGCGTACGGTCTCGCCACGCTCGATCAGCGCTTTCGCCACGGCAAAACCGACAAATCCACTGGCACCGGTCACGAGTATGGTCATGGCGCCACCTGTCCGATGCTACGCTTGCGGCGCCTGAAGACGGCCATGAAGGCAGGCAGAAAGACCAGCGTTGTCAGCAGGGTAGCGCCAATCGCTATCATCAGCAGCAGACCCATGCTGGCGGTGCCCGGATGCGGCGAAATCGCAAGGGAGCCGAATGAGGCAACCGTGGTCAGGGCGCTCAGGGTAATGGCCTTGGGGGTCGCGGTCTGTTCAACCGACATGGCAGTTTCGAGGCTTTCCGGGCCGCTATGCTGCACCTGTCGCTGACGCCAGACCATGTGGATCGAACTACAGACGCCGAGGGCGAACAGCAAGGGCAGGGCAATAACATTGGCAAAATTGAACGGCTGTTCGATCAGCACCGCAACCGCAATGGTGATGGTGGCAGCCAGTATCAGCGGCAACAGGGTCAGCATGACATCCCGTGGCTTGCGCTGGATCAGGAGCAACAGGATCAGGATGCCGACAATTGTAATGCCGGTTGCCTCGATAAAGGCATTGGCGACGGCGTCAGATGCGCCGGTGATGATGATCGGGGTGCCGGTCGCGTCCGGTGCGATACGCAGCACCGCCTCGGCAAACCGGGCCATGTCTGCATTGCTGGTGATCGGTGTGGCCGGCAGAACATCGAGGCGCAGGCGGCCATCGGCAGTCCGCCAATCACGAACCAGCGCAGGCGGCAGGTCATCAATCGATGCGCCAGTACTGTTAATGCCGGTACGTAACTGATTGAGAAATTGATGCAAAAACACACCAACCAGCCTGTTGATGCGAGCTAGTGCAGCCGGGTCGTCAGCATATTGTTCCCGGAACTGCTCGATGCTGGTTTTCAACTGCAACAGTGAGGCATTCAGCGTGGGTGCACGCTCCAGCGCCTGCAGCAATACTGCCAGCGCATCGGCGCTGTCATCGGCGGCGGGTACCTGCCATTCAGGCGGTAGAGCGGACAGGGTTGGGCCGATGATAAAGCCGAGATCAAACAGCCGGTCGAGCTTGTCATCCTGCTCACGCGGTATGAAATCATTGAGGCTGATAATGCTGCCGATTTCCGGTGATTGCGCAAAGGCTTGCCGCAGGCGCCGCTCATCCCCGGCATTATCGGCGAGCAGCTGTGCACGATATGGTGTGGTCAGAGGTTGTTCGGTCAGCTGTTTGAAAACATTGACAGATGCGCTGTTCGGATCACGCAGGTTCAGCGGATTCACATCGAATTCAATCGCCACGGATGCCACAAGGCTGGCGATGAACAAGAGCAAGCCGAGCAGGCTGATCGGGCGGGCATGGCGATCCATGAAACTGCCGCGCAGCAGGTCGAGCGAGCGGCTCTGCGGCTGGCGCGGCTTCGGCAGTATCGCCAGCAGGGCCGGCAGCAGGGTGAAGGAGCACAAGCCCGCTACCACCATGCCGAGAGCGGAGATAATGCCCAGCTCGGCAAGACCGAGATAGCTGGTCGGCATGAAGGCCAGAAAGCCGACCAGTGTGCAAAGCGTACAGAGCAACAGGGGAATGCCGACACCATATTGCCCGGCGGCATGGACCAGAGCGCGTCGCTTGTCGGATATGAGGGCGAGAGCTTCCCGGTAGCGCAGGGCGAAGTGAATGCCGAAATCCACCGCCAGTCCGACAAACAGCACGGCAAAGGCAACCGAGATCAGGTTGAGCGTGCCAACGGTCAGTGCCGCAGCACCCGCGGTCAGTACCAGCCCCGAAACAAGGGTGGTCAGGATGGCAGCAATCATGGTGATGGACCGCAGGCCAAAGCCGAGGATCAGGGAGACCAGCACGAAAGAGATGATCCCGGCGCGTCCGGCACCGATAATGACGGTCTCCATCTCCTCCTGTGCCAAGACCGGGCCGCCGGTGAGGCCGATACTTGCCTGATCGATGATGGTATCATTATCAAAATCAAGGCGTTGTGCAGTTTCTCTGATGGTTTTGAGGGCACGGGCAGCGGGCAGCAGTTGCTGCCGGTCCAGTACCGGGTAGATGGTCAGAACCTCCCGATATGGCGGACCGGATACGCCGATCCCGTTTTCCATCTGAAAGACCGAAGACCATGGCAGGTAACCGGGATCGCCCGCCATTTCCGACTGCATGGTATCCGACAGAGCGGTGCTGAGCGGTGAGAGCATATCGAGGCTCTCGGGCGGTGCCATATCCTGTTCAACCGCTGTAACCAGATCATTGTAGAGCCGGGCAATGCCGGTGATGTCAGGGGCAGCGGCGAGGGCGGCCACCATCGGCTGGGCCTCGGCCAGTTGATCGGCAAGGCGGTCGAGTTGCTCGACACTCAGGAACAGCAGGCCATGTTCGGTGAAATAGGGCAGCCCCGCCGGGTATTGCACGCTCTCGATCGCGGTGACCTCATCGGCCAATGCGGCGGCGAGCTCACCCGCACGTTTGAGCGCCAGTTCCGGGGTTTCCGCCTCGACCACCGCCAGAATCGCGCCACGCAGGTCCGGGAATGCCGCGACATAGCGGTTGTAACTCTGACGGAACGGTACATCTTCATCGATCATGGCCGTTGTGTCGGTATCAACCGCCAGATGGGTGGCAGTATACCAGCCCGCGAGCACGGTCAGTCCCATAAAGGCCAGCAATACCGGGCTGGCAAAGCGTGTTGACCATCCGGTTATGGTTGCGAGGCTGTGTCCGAGAATGGAGTTGAGGGCCATTGGTACCGAGCTTTCCGGACGGCGTTCGGGAAATTGCCGCTTTTCAAGGATATGCTTGCTGAATTATGGCAGACCATGCACCACATGGATGCTGTCCTGTCCGCTTGAGGAATAGAAAGATCGCTATGACAAAGCCAATGGTAATTGCCGTCGGGATCGGATTTTGTCTCGGCTTGGGCCTGTCTGCTACGGGTCTCCCGATGACCGGCCAGTCTGCTCTGGCGGCCGACATCTATGTTCAGGACCCGGCTGATCTCGTCCCGGCCGAACGGGCGGCAGATGAAAAACTTGCAGCACAGGCCCGGATTGAACAGCTCAATGAGGCACTGCTCTCGGCCATGGCAGCAGGGGACAGTCTTGATTACGCAGCGCGCTATGACAGCCTCGCGCCGGTGGTCGAGGAAACCTATAACCTGCCCCTGATGGCGCAGCTCAGTATCGGGCGTTCTGCCTGGAACGCGCTTGATGATACCCAGCGTGAGGCGCTGGTGGATCGCTTTACCGCGATGAGCATTGCGGTCTATGCTGCCCGTTTCAACCGGCTCACGGATCAGCAATTCTCTGTGAACAGTGTCGATGAAGGGCCGCGTGAGACCCTGATCGTGAACTCGAAACTCGTTCTGCCTCAAGGGGATGACGTAAATTTCGCATATGTCATGAGAGATTCAGAGGCCGGGTGGCGAATAGTCGATGTCTTTATCAATGGGCAGTATAGTGAACTCTCACGCAGGCGGTCGGAATTCTCGTCTGTGATCCGTAACGATGGGCTGGATGCACTTCTGGCACGTATTGATGAGATTATCGCTGGTTACAGATCCAATGCTGGCTAGGGCCGCCGGAAGGCTGGCCGCACTGGCCTGTGCCCTGTTGCTGATGGTGACGGCGCTATCGCCCGATGCCGATGCCCGGATTGCGATCAATGACCAGCCATCGCGCGCATCCCTTGTGCCGGAACAGACAACCCTCGAACCGGGCAGCACCCTGTGGCTGGCGCTCGATATAGAGCTGGCACCGGGCTGGCACACCTATTGGATCAATCCGGGCGATAGCGGTTTTCCGGTCGCGATGGACTGGACACTGCCACCGGGTTTTGAAGCGGGCGCGCCGCTCTATCCGATCCCTGAAGTGCATCCCTATGGACCGCTGATCAATTATGGCTACGGCGACCGGGCCACCATTCTCTGGCCGATTCAGGTGCCGGATGATCTTGATCTGGGACGGGATTACGGGATAGCGGCTGCGGCAGAGTATCTGGTCTGCTCAGAAATCTGTATTCCGGCCAATGCCGAATTTGATCTGCAAATCCCCTATAAGGGTTCGGCACCGCTGGTCGACAGCAGCATGGCTGCATTCTTCGATGAAACACGCGCCAAACTGCCTCGAGAGTTTCCGGCGAGTGCCGAGATTGTTGCCTCGGATCAGGCCGGGCAGCTCGATCTGGCCTTGAAGATACCGCCCTTCGTTGATGGTCTGGCGCAGCTGACCGACTGGTACTTCTTCCCACGCGCCGAAACGCTGCTCGATCACGGTATGCCGCAAGCGGTGATGGATGATCCGGCGAGTGAGGGGCTGTTGCTGAACCTGCCGCTCCGTGATCGGGATGCCGCGTTGCCGACCAAGCTGAGCGGTATTCTGGTCGCGACGGACAGCTCGAGCGGTGAGCCGATCCGGCTGGGTTTCGATCTTGATGCGCCGGTGATGCAGGGCACTCTGCCTGCAGATCAACTCAATGACAGTTTTGCGGTTCAGGATGACGCTGGCAGCACAGCCTTTCTGCTGGTCATGGCCTTTCTCGGCGGGTTGTTGCTCAACCTGATGCCATGCGTGTTTCCGGTGCTGTCACTCAAGCTGTTCAGCCTGCTGCGTCATGCTGAGAGTGGTGATCTGAAACACCAGCGGCGACAGGGTTGGCTCTATGGGGCCGGTATTATCACCAGTATGCTGGTACTGGGCGGTGCCGTTCTGGCTTTCCGCCATGCCGGGATATCAATTGGCTGGGGCTTTCAGTTGCAGGAGCCGATCCTGATAGGCGCGTTGGCCTGCCTGTTTTTTACCCTCGGTTTTGTCATGCTCGGTCTGCTGCCGATCCCGCATCTGTTCATGTCGGCAGGTGGCAAATGGGCCGGGCGCCAGGATGATCTGGGCTCGTTCATGACTGGTGTCCTCGCGGTTGTCGCAGCATCACCCTGCACCGCGCCGTTCATGGCAACGGCTGTGGGGGCTGCATTGTTGCTGAATGCGCCGATAGCGCTTGCGATTTTTGCCAGCCTTGGCCTCGGCATGGCTATGCCGCTGATGCTGGTCGCAATTGTGCCGGCTCTGGCGCGACATTTGCCGAAGCCCGGTAACTGGATGGTGAAGCTGCAGCAGTTCCTCGCCTTTCCGCTGTTTGCCACGACAATCTGGCTGGTTTTTGTGCTGTCGGAGCAGCGTGGTTCGCTTGGCGTGGCGCTGATGCTCTCGATCCTGCTGCTGATCTCCCTTGCCATATGGCTGCCCCGTGGCCATGGCCTGTCACGGGCGCTTGCGGTGTTGTTGGGTATTGCCCTGCCGATAGCGGGGCTGGTGAGCCTCGACAGGCTGCCGGTCCCGGCGCAAGGGGCGGATGCTGGTGCACAGCAATTTGCCGATCAGGCCGCTTATTCGCCCGAGCGTTTGCAGGCGGCCCTTGCCGATGACCGCAATGTTTTCATCAATGCGACAGCGGCGTGGTGCATCACCTGTCTGGTCAATAAACAGGTGGCGCTCGATAACCCGGATGTCATTGCCGCCTTCAATGCCGCCGATGTGCTCTATCTCGAAGCCGACTGGACCAACCGTGATCCGGTGGTGACCGAATTGCTCGAAGGCTTCAACCGGCTCGGGCTGCCGCTCTATGTGGTTTATCAGGCCGGTTCCGATGAACCGACGCTACTGCCGCAGATTTTGCTTCCCGGCATGCTGGTTGATCTCTATGCCCCTGAGCGTAAAGTGCAGCAGGCATCACTTCCCGACTGACAAGCAATATCATGACCGACACTATCAGCCAGCGCTTGAGTTCGCTGCGGCAAATCATTGACGACTATGACTATTTCATCCTCGATCAATGGGGGGTGCTGCATGATGGCGTGGCACCCTATGCCCATGCCTTGCCAGCGCTTGCGTTGCTGGAGGAGCAGGGTAAACCCTTCGTCATCCTGTCCAATTCCGGCAAGCGCAGCGCGCCCAATCAGGCCCGGCTGGTTCGCCTCGGTTTCCCGGAATCGATCTCTCAGCACATCCTGACGTCTGGTGAACTGGCATGGCGGGCACTCTCGGAGACTGTGGACAGTCCGCTGGCGGCTATTGCTGACAAGAGCTGTTTCATCATCGCTCAGCCGGGGGAAAATGGCCTGATACAGCAAACCCAGTGGCGCGAGGCACCGGTCGATCAGGCGGGCATGATCCTTGTCGCCGGGCTGACCGCCGAGGCAAAATTTGAGGATTACAGCGAGGCGCTTGCTGTTGGGCTGGAACGTGACCTGCCAATGGCCTGTGCCAATCTCGACTTCGATGCGCTGTTTGGTACCAAGACCGCCTTCGGACCGGGGCGGCTCGCCCATTGGTATGCCGAACAGGGCGGTACCGTTCATCGCTTTGGTAAGCCGGAGCCTTCAGCCTTCAGCGGTGCGCAGGCGATGCTTGGCGTGACGCCGGACATGCGCGGCATCATGGTTGGTGACAGCCTGTATCACGATATTGCCGGTGCCATGCGGGCGGGGATCGATACCCTGTTTGTCACCAGCGGTATTCACGGAGCGGCTTTGACCGATGGAGATTTTGATCGCAATCTCAAGGCGCTATCGGACAAGATAGGCGCGATGCCGACCTATACAATTCATCAGTTCGGGGTTTAGGGCGATCAGTCACCGACCCTGATCGTGGTCTGGCGGGGTTCCTGAATAGTGCCGCTGTCCGTATCGCGCTCGATCCTGACGCGCCCGGTATAGATGCCGGGTGGCAGGGGCTGGCGTACCTTTTTGCCGCCGAACTGGTAATAGCGGATTTTGGTGGCATCCAGCGTTTTGGTGTTGTCAAAGAACGGCGCGCCCTCTGGATCGAGAATGGTCATGGTCAGGCGGTCACCCGCCCGGACCCCATAGAGCACGCCCCAGACCACAAGAGCAGGCGGGTCGGTCGGTACCTGCTCGGCATAGGCATCACCGGCAAGTGCCGTTTCGATTGTGATGGCGCCGGTATTGAAGCCGATCTGGACAATATCGAACGGATCATATGTGCCTAGTTCCGGTTCGGCCCATAAGGAACCGCTGGTCGAAATTTTTGCCGCTTCATCGGGCTGCATGGCCTTGCCGGATGTGGGGTCAACTACAACACCGTTCAGTCGCGTGGTGACGTGGAGATGCGGGAACGCGGCCAAACCGGAAGCACCGACGAGGCCCAGCTTGTCACCGGTTTTGACCATATCGCCGGGTTTCACGATGATCGAGTCCAGCTTCATGTGGCAAAGCTGGGTTTCCAGGCCGTTGCCATGATCGATTACCATACCATTGCCGCACTCACGGTCTTCAACCGCTTCCCGTTTGGCATTGTCGATTACCAGAACATCGGGCATTTCGTCACGAGCCCGGAGCACCTTGCCATCGGCCGGGGCGAGAACGGCAACCCCCTTGTTCATCGTCGGCAGGTCGGCGATGCCGATGTCCACGCCCTTATGGGTATTGTAAGTACGATCCAGCCCAGCACCGTCGATTGCCTTATCGCTCGGGTCCATGTCGGGATACTGGATCACCCAGCAGGTCTCGCCGAGGGTACAATCAACCGGCAGATGCAGTTTGGGCAGTTCTGCCGCCATTGCCGGGATGCCAAAGCCGATACCGGCGGCAAGGGCCAGTGTCATTACAGGGAGCTTCATTGAGACGCCTTGTTGATCTTGTGATGCCGGGTTTGCCCGCGTGGTCAGAACCAGCTGCGCGTTGACAAACCACCGGGTATGCCGTGAACAGCCATCACATCATCTATATCGGACAGGCAGGTTTCAACTGCTGCCTCACCAAGTTTTATCAGATCTTCCGCCCGGTCAAATTCCATCAGGCCGATATGGCCGACCTTGGGCGATATCTGGACATCAGGCGGGTCACCGGCAAGGCGTGACCGAGTAATCCGGTCCTGCACCACGTTAAGGGTGGCGACCATGGAGCCGAACAGGCTCGGTGCCTCACGATTGCTGCGGTTGAACAGGGCCTGAGCAAACGGGTTCCACAGCCGGTCGCGCAACCCGCGCAATCCGGCGCGTTTGGGCAGTTCTTCCTCAACCATCGGGATAATGTCGAACCCGGCAACCCGTGGCACCGGGCCGTTATTCGAGCGTATCTGACCTATCAGGTCAGAGCTGAGGTTTACGGCAATGACCAGTTGCGCACCGAGTGCCCGACAGGCGGATACCGGCACCGGATTGACGATGGCACCATCAACCAGCCAGCGGCCCTGATGCTCCACCGGATGAAACACGCCGGGTAGGGACATGGAGGCACGGATGCCGTGGACCAGATCACCCTGACGCAGCCATACCTCGTGACCGGTGACGAGATCGGCGGCAATCGCGGCAAACCGGATCGGCAGATCCTCGATCCGGGTATCGCCCAGCTCCTTGCGCATGGCCTCGGTCAGTTTTTCACCGCTGATCAGACCGCCGCCGCCAAAACGCAGATCGAGATGGGCGAGCATTTTCAGCCGGTTGATACTGGTCACCCAATCAGCCAGATGATCGAGCTTGCCGGCCGCATGAACGCCGCCGACCACGCCGCCGATCGAAGTGCCAGCAATCACATCCGGTTTCGCACCGTAGCGTTCCAGTGCCCGGATTACCCCGATATGCGCCCAGCCGCGGGCAACACCGGCACCGAGCGCCAGCCCAATCCGCGGGCGCTCATAGCTGTATTCGCTGCGTTCGGAGGTCTGCGAGAGGTCCGGCTCATCCGGCTTCTGGCTATTGCCATTCATGGTATTCTCCATCCTGTTTCCCGGTGGTCGTCTTTTGCGACCATTATCCCTTGGTGACTAATATAGCATGAGTTGGTAATCAGACCGATCAACACTTGCTCTTGAGGGGCTTACTGTGCTTCCTCAGGGCGGATTTGTTACGCACCGGATACGCGGTTTCGCGGCCCGTGCCAGCCCCAGATGAGTGATAGCGCCGCATGGCACATTCTGCCGATGCCATAGACACCGACAGCAAGCCGCTGGAAGACGTGCTCCAGAGCCCGACCGTTGATGCCAACGGCACCATGGCCATGGTGCGGCGACTCTATCGGATGTATATGCGCCCCTATGTGGGCACGATCTGGATTGCGTGTCTGTTCATGGTTGTGGCGGCTGCAATGACCGGGGCCATGGCCAAGCTGATGGAGCCCATCGTCGATGATGTGTTCACCGCAGGCAATCCATCCATGCTGTACCCGGTTGCCGGGGCCGTGCTGGCCGCCTTTGTCCTGCGTGGCGTTTCAACCTATCTGCACAACATTCTGATGAACCGGGTCGGGCAAGGCGTTGTTGCCGATGTTCAGCGACAGCTCTCCAGCCATCTGATCCGTGCCGATCTTGCCTATCTCCAGTCGCGTAGCTCCGGGCAGCTGATCTCCAACATGATTTCAGACGTCAATGTCATGCGCACCGCCATGGCTGAATGTCTGTTAGGCTTTGTGCGCGGGGCATTCACCCTCGCGATACTGGTCGGCGTCATGTTCTATCAGGACTGGCATCTGGCATCCGCGTGCTTTCTGGTGCTGCCGGTCGCCGCCTTCATGGTTGCCCGACTGGGCAAGCGGCTGCGGCATGTGTCGATTAAAACCCAGGATGAACTGGGCGAGTTTTCGGCCAAGCTGAACGAGACCTTTCAGGCCATCCGGCAAGTCAAGGCCTATGGCATGGAGGCGCATGAGGAAACCCGCCTGAACGAGGTGATCAAACGTCTCTATGACCTTGCCCATCGCGGTTTTCGGGTTGCTGCCTTTGCCACCCCGATCAGCGAGATACTGAGCGGTGTCGCCATTGTTACGGTCATCATCTATGGCGGCTACCGCGTGATTGACGGGGCGAGTACTGCCGGTGAGGTGTTCTCGTTCATCACCGCGTTTCTGATGGCCTATGAGCCGATGAAGAAGCTGGCCAAGCTCAACGGTACCCTGCAGATGGGCCTCGGCGCAGCCGAGCGCGTTTTGCATGTGCTGAGCATCCAGCCACGGGTTGTAGATCAGCGCGCCGATGCAGCGCCGCTGGTGGTTGATCGACCATCAATCACATTCGAGGATGTGCGCTTCTCCTATTCACCGGACAAACCGGCACTCAACGGTGTCGATCTTGATATCAAGGCCGGGCAGAAGGTTGCGCTTGTCGGGCCATCCGGGGCGGGTAAGTCGACCATTCTGAACCTGATCCCGCGCTTCTACGATGTGACCGGCGGACGGGTGCTGATCGACGGGGTTGATATCCGCGATGTCAGCATCGAGAGCCTGCGCGCCAATATCGCGCTGGTTAGTCAGGAAATCTCGATCTTTGACGAGACGATCCGCGCCAATATCGCCTATGGCAAGAAGGGCGCGAGCGAGGACGAGATCATTGAGGCCGCACGTGATGCTGCTGCCCATGACTTCATCATGGCCATGCCCGAGGGGTATGACACGCGGGTTGGTGAGCATGGTCTGAAACTCTCCGGCGGCCAGCGCCAGCGTCTGGCGATTGCCCGTGCCATGTTGCGCAATGCGCCGATCCTGCTGCTGGATGAGGCAACCTCGGCCCTCGATGCAGAATCCGAGCGTCTGGTGCAGGGCGCTCTCGACCGCTTGCAGGAGGGGCGAACCTCGGTCGTTATCGCCCACAGATTGAGCACGATTATCGAATCGGATGTGATCTATGTCGTCGATCAGGGGCGCATTGCCGAGGCGGGTACCCATGGCGAATTGCTCGATAAAATCGGCATTTATCAACGGCTCTATGGCCAACAAGGCAAGGAATAGAAACAGTTACGCCTGTTTCTTTTTGTGGCCTGCGGGTGTGGCACTCATGCCAATTTCCGAAATTACCTATTGGTTAAATTCATAAAGCGCTTATTTTTACTTTGTAGGGTGGCGTCATTGACCCCACGCTTCGGGCATAGAGGTCTCAGGCTTTTATGGCTGAGTAATCCTATGGACCAACCTATGAGAAAAGGTGCCCGCCCATGGATGTAACGACCCCCGATGATCCGACTATGGTTCATCTGCAATCGGAACCGGATGCCGGTGACAGAATTGTCATCGCGGTTCCCGAGACTGTCTGGCGCCGTACGCCGGATACCCCGGAAGCAAAAGCGCTTATGGAGCCCAGCCCGTGCTGGTCTGCCGAAGCCGAGATAACCTTCGAGAGCCTCATGGCATTCTTTGCCAGAACATGGAATACCCCCAGCCACATACCGTTGGAATTTGATCCACTGGACAGCCCCGATCTGCTCGATCCGGGGTTGAGCGATGGCGATGCGCAGGTTGTTGATGCCTTGCGCTGTCTGACCCTCGCGGTCGGTGAATATGTGGTCCGAACCCGTCAACTGAACATCGAACAAGGCATTGGCATCATTGGTAATATGCCCGGTGACTTTGCCGATCAGCTTGGCGTGACCACGACGGAAAACCCCGATCAGCTCTGGTTTGGCCGACAGGTTGTGCGACTGCTCGACTGGTTGCGCGGTGGCAGTGTGATCCGGCATCTGGAGCCGCATCTGCAGGAGCTGGGCGCTGCCTTGCTGCCGGATGTGCTCGACTTCATCTATCTCGGCGTTGCGGAAATCCTTCGTGGCAACGACATTGATGAGGTGTTCGGCGAGGAGTTCGGTGCCGATGTCGAACTGGTCGCGGTGAACGAGAACATGCCGGGACTGGTCTGGCAAAAGCCGACCGACACTCCGCCAAACTGAGCCTGCTATCCTGATTGTCCGCTTTCGGTTGTCGGTATCGACAGCCGGAGGCGGGGATAGGCAATGCCGAGGGTAATCGCCCGCATGGCCATGAACAGGGTGAAGCTGATCCACAGCCCGTGATTGCCCATAACCGGCATCAGCAGATAACCGCAGGCCAGAAACGCGGCGAGCGACACCACCATGGCATTGCGCAATGCCCGGGTTTCTGTCGCGCCGATGAAGACCCCGTCGAGCTGGAAACTGGCGACGGAGATGATCGGCAGCAGGATGACATAGGGCAGATAGAGCGCCGCATGGTCGCGCACATGCTGAAGATCGGTCAATAATCCAATGATTGCAGGGCCGAATGCCAGATAGCTCAGCGCAAATATCAGACTGAAAATACCGGCCCATAGGCTTGAGACGATAACCGCAATGTCAAACTGGCGGCGGCTTCTGGCACCCTTGGCCTGCCCGGTCAGGCTTTCGGCGGTATAGGCAAAACCGTCGAGGGCAAATGAGGTGAATGTCTGGAATTGCAGCAGAATGGCATTAGCGGCGAGGGTCAGGTCACTGATCTGGCTGCCCTGTGCGGTAAACCACAGGAAACCCACCTGCAGGCACAGGGTACGGATCATGATATCGGCATTGACCGCGAGCAGCCGCTTGAGTGCGGCTGTGTTCAGTACCGCCGCACGGCTCAACCGCCCCGTCTGTTGCTGGATCAGGCGGCGAACCAGTATCAACCCGATCCCGGCAGCGACACATTCGGCAATGACGCTGGCATAGCCGACGCCATCGGCGGTGTAGGACAGGCCAACCACGAAAATCAGATCGAACAGGATATTGGCACCGTTCAGCGTCAGCTGTAACGCCAGCACATAACGGGTTCTGTTCATGGCCAGAAACCAGCCCATAAGGCAGTAATTCAACAGGGTTGCCGGTGCCCCCCAGATACGGGCCTGAAAATACCGCATACCCTCGGTCGTAACCGCCTCACTGCTGTCGGTGAGAGTGAAGGCAATTCGGCTCAGCGGTATCTGCAGGCAGATCAGCAGCAGCCCGATGCCCATGGCGAGCAGGACGGCACGGGCTAGATGGGCGACGGTTTCATCATAATCACCGGCACCGAGCGATTGCGCCGTCATCCCGGTGGTACCCATGCGCAAAAAGCCGAAGCCCCAGAACAGCAGGGAAAAGATCATCGAGCCGACGGCAACGGCACCCAGGTAATGGGCGCTGTCGAGATGCCCGACCACGGCGGTATCGACCATGCCGAGCAGGGGCGTCGAGGCATTGGACAGCATGATCGGCAGGGACAGCTGCCAGACACGCCGGTGCCAGATGCGCATATCGGGTGCGGTGAGCATTGATATCATTGTGGTAAGTCCGGACGAGTGACCGTATCGCGCGCATAAGCCAGTGTTTGATGCCGTGAGTCAAACTCGCCTGATTAGACTGGCGCGGTTATTTGTGGTCCTGTTGACTGGATGCAGCGTTCATTTGCCAGAAGCTGTGTTATGACAAGTCAGATTATCAATCGGCATTCAGGTATTGCCAGAGTTCCAAACGTGACAATCATCAAGCGAAAAACCGTGTTTGAAATCATTGCTTTATGTGTTTTCTCTTATGTCGCCCTATTGCTGGCGCTGGTGGTTTTTCAACGCTCGGCCATGTATTTTCCGGATCGTGCGGTGCCCGAACTGCCGCCGGGTGCGAGTCTTGTGCATATCGACACCGATGACGGTCTCAGCATCCCGGCCTGGTACAAGGCACCGACAGCCGAGGGCGCGCCGGTCATCATCTGGTTTCACGGCAATGCGGGTAATCTCAGCTACTTCTGGGCCAAGGCGGTGCAGATGACCCGAAACGGTGCGGGCGTCCTGATGCCGGAGTATCGCGGCTATGGCGGTACGCCCGGCAAGCCGACCGAGGCCAATCTCGTCGCAGATGCAATAAGTGCCTATAACTATCTGAATGGCAAGGGATATGCGGGCAGCGATGTTATCGTCTACGGCCTTTCCCTGGGCTCCGGCATCGCGGTGCAACTGGCGGAGTATGCGGCTCAGGAACAGGGCACGCCGGTAAACCGGGTGATACTGGAAGCGCCCTACAGCTCGACCCTCGACGTTGCCAGATGGCGGTTTCCCGTCTTTCCGGTCAGCCTGTTCATGCTCGACCGCTATGACAGTGTCAGCCGGATCACAGCGATCAAGGCACCGCTGCTGATCGTTCATGGTGTCCTCGACGGCGTGATCCCTCAACGTTTTGGCAGCAAGCTGTTTGATGCTGCCGCTGAGCCGAAGCAGTTCATGTCGATCGAGCAGGGCGGTCACAATGATCTGTTCGCCTTCCCCGATGTTCTGCCCGGCATGCTGGCATTCATGGATGAGGGGATATCCCGGAAAACTGCTGCCGAGGCGGCGGAGTAGTGCAGGTTTCACGAAACTGTCGTGATGCAATGACGGGTTTCTGGTACGCTTGCTTGACCATATAACGGGCAAATACGGGGATTTGGGGCATGTCTATGAAATGGCTGGTTTTGATGGGGTTGGCGGTGTTTCAGGTTGCCGGTTCTGCCAGTGTCGCGCAGGCGGCGGATCAGCTTGATGTGCAAACCGTTCTGAAGGATGCGCTGGTCCGCTTCGAGCAAAGTGCCAGCAAGGACCCGATGACCCAGCAGCGCATTCTCACCTGCCTCGGTCAGGAGACGCTCGAGAGTGGTGTGCTCGGGGAATATTCCCAGTTCGATCCCAATCAGTGGCAGTCAATCAATGTCAGTGGCCTTGATCTCCGTGCCCTGACCAGCACGGTCAACCAGACCATGGAAAAGTGCCAGCGCGATGCGGACAGACCTCTGCTCAAATAACCGGTTTATGATGATATTTCAGCGGCCTGTCGGCGGCTGATAACCTGTTCGGAAAAACAGCCGAAAAAGCGATCCACATACTTCACCGCTGTGCCGGTGACCAGTTTTGCCGCCAGTTTCGCTAACAGTCCCTCAAGCTCGGTTTTCGCCGTATAGGTGAGGCGGGTGGGGTGCTCGTCAATCGCCTCAATCGCCACATCCGCCTGCGCCTTCGCCAATCCGGCGAGGCCGCCATGGCCTTGCACATTCATGGTATAGGCATCGGGCGGGTTGAGGTTGGTCAGGATCAGATCGCCATCGAAACTGGCCTTGATCGGTCCGACCTTGCCGCGAATCCTGCCGACATAGCGATCAGTCGCCACGCGCTCCACCGCCTCGCAGCCGGGGATGCAGGTTTCCAATACGGTCGGATCGACCAGCGCTTCCCAGACCAGATGCTTGGGCGCGTCGATAATATAGCTGCCGGATAATTCCACCTGAGTGCCTTCCCGTTGAAAAGTCAGGATAAATGAAAATATGCGACCGGGTACAGCTTGATCCTGGGTTTTGACGACTTAAGTTAAGCACGCCAAACAAACTGGCGTGAAAGGCTTGTCCTTGGACCTGTTCGTTGGCTATCAATTACAGGTTCCCTGCTGATCGACTGTCGGTCGATATCCCGTCATCAGATTGTCTCCAGATTGCCCAGTGTCCTGACTTCCATGCAGACTTCACAATGTCGTACTGGCCTGTCACTCGGGCTGACCCTGATCGCGGCCCTGTTGCTGGCGGTGCTGCCTTTGGACCTTGCATGGGCGGTTGAGGCTGTACACGAGGCCGCAGGACATGCGGCGGAAGCTGTTGCCGGCCATGGTGGCGCGCCGCATCTAGACGGTGCCGATCTGGGCCTGCTCTGGGCCATTCCGTTTGTCGGCATTCTGCTGTCGATTGCTATCTTCCCGCTGGTTGCGGGCAATTTCTGGCATCATCATTTCGGCAAAGTGTCGGCGTTCTGGGCGCTGTGTTTCCTTGTACCCTTTGCCATCCTGTTCGGGTTTCCGCTAGCAGCCTTTGAGCTGTTGCACACGTTCCTGCTCGAATATGTGCCGTTCATCATCCTGCTCGGTGCGCTCTATACCGTCGCGGGTGGGGTGCGGGTGGTTGGTTCGCTCCGTGGTACGCCGCTGGTCAATACCGCCATGCTGCTGATCGGCACGGTGATCGCCAGTTGGATGGGTACCACCGGTGCGGCCATGCTGCTGATCCGACCGATGATCCGGGCCAATGAATGGCGCGAGCGCAAGGCGCATATCTTTGTCTTCTTCATCTTTCTGATCGCGAATATCGGCGGTTCCCTGACCCCGCTCGGTGATCCACCGCTGTTCCTCGGCTTTCTGAAGGGCGTACATTTCTTCTGGCCGACTACCCATCTGTTCTTGCCGATGCTGGTGGTATCCGGTCTGCTGCTGGTTATCTTCTTCATCTTCGACACAATCATGGTGAAGCGCGAACCGCATCCGATGCCACCGCCGGATGAAGGCGAGGAAGGCATGAAGCTACGCATCGAGGGCAAGATCAATATCCTTCTGATCGGTGCCATTGTCGGTGCGGTGCTGCTGAGCGGTATCTGGAAACCCGGAATCAGCATCGATATCTATCATACCGAGGTAGCGCTGCAGAATGTCGTCCGTGATCTCCTGTTGATCCTGATCGCTTTCGGCTCATTGCATCTCACCAACTCCGAAACCCGGCGCGGCAATGCCTTTACCTGGTTTCCGATCCTTGAGGTTGCCAAGCTGTTTGCGGGTATCTTTGTCACCATCATTCCGGCGATTGCCATGCTGAAGGCGGGAGAGAGTGGCCCGCTCGGCGTGGTTGTCTCTGCTGTCAGCCATAATGGCGAGCCAAACAACATGGCCTATTTCTGGCTGACCGGTCTGCTCTCGGCCTTCCTTGATAATGCACCGACCTATCTGGTGTTCTTCAATACCGCTGGCGGTGATCCGAACCTGCTGATGGGTGAGGAGGCACGGACCTTGATGGCGATTTCCGCCGGTGCCGTATTCATGGGGGCCGTGTCCTATATCGGTAATGCGCCGAACTTCATGGTCCGGGCCATTGCCGAGGAACGCGGCGTGAAGATGCCCAGCTTCTTCGGCTATATCGGCTGGTCTGTGATCTTCCTGATGCCGTTGTTCGGCCTGGTCAGTCTGATCTTCTTCCTCTGAGCCATAGCGATCTGAACACAAAAAGCCGCCGGTGTTCGGCGGCTTTCTCATTTGCTGTCTGTGGCAGCAATCAGTGGGACATGATCAGCGGCACATCCGAATTGTTCAGCATGTAGTAGGTCATGCCGCCCAGTATCTGTTCACGCAGCCGCGAATGGCTGTAGGCGCCCATGACAATGCCGTCGGAGCCGATTTCCTTGGCACAGTTGATCAGTGGCGTACCATTACCGCGGGTCGAATGGGCTTCCGCCATGCGGATTTCGGCAGCAATGCCATGATTGTCGAGGAAGCGCTTGACCTGTTCGCCCTCTGCCTCGGCATTGACGCGGTTCTTTTCCTTGGCCAACAGGATGATTGATACCTGCTCGGCATCTGTCAGCAGGCCAAGGCTGTCACGCAGGGCACGGCTCGCCTCGCGCTTGTGCTTCCAGGCAATGCTCAGATGCTTGCCCGTGAAGGTCACGGCCGGTTGATGGGGCACAACGAGGGTCGGGCAGGTGGCGACAAGGGTCAGCCGATCCGGCAGGTGCAGCGATACCCGATCCTTGCGGGTGGCATGGTTGCTCTGGCCGACAATGGCGAGGTCGGCGAGAAAGCTGCGTCGGGCCATGGCATCCACATGGTCTTCTTCCAGAATCTCAAATGACCAGCTCAAGTTGCCGCACTTATTGGCTATTTCCGTGCGAATGACTTCCGCCTTCTCATGTGCGATCGCGGTTGCTTCCTGCAGATAGGTATAGGAAGCCCCGCGACCGGTCACTGCTGCCGGCATGCTCTCCGGCTGGGTGAAATAGCAGGCGTGGATATGGCCGTCATATTTATGGGCCAGATCAATCGCGATCTGCAGGCGCCTTTCATGGCTTTCGTCATTGGCCAGATGCAGCAGGATATTCTTCAACGGCATGGGATCACCCGTAAGGGAAGCTGGATTGGTATAATCGCTCGGGACGATTTTGACCCTAATGCCTGTCTCCAGCCTGCTGCAACGGTTTTTACGAGATCGCCTAACGAACCGGCACCACTGCATATTCACTGACACGCGGGACGGTGCCGATCAGACCCTTGGCCGCCATGAACGTGGCAAAGTGCTGATAGCGCTGTTCATCCAATGCGGCTGGACGCATGGCAAAGCGGGGCAGGGTATCGCGCCATGCCCGGCGGTTCAGTTCATCATCCAGTGCCGGATACTGCTTGATAAACAGGGCCCAGCATTCTTCCGGATGGTTCAGCAGGTAATGGGTTGCCCGCTCCACTGCCGCGATGAACTTGCCGAGGGCAGGATCATCGGCCCGGTCCCGGTTGGCGACGAAAATCAACTCGTCATAGATCGGCACGCCTTCCTCCTCGATGAAAAATGCGCGCCCCTGATGGCCCTCAAGCGCCAGCTGGCTCAACTCGTAATTGCGGAAGGCACCGGTGACCGCATCGACCTGACCGGAGAGCAGGGATGGGCTAAGCGAGAAGTTCACATTGACCATCTCCACATCATCAAGGGTGAGACTGGCATTCTCGAGCATGGCTTGCACCAGCGCTTCCTCAACCCCGCCAACGGAGTATCCGATCTTCTTGCCTTTCAGATCGGCGATGCTGTTGATGCCGCTATCGGCCAGCACCACCATGATATTGAGCGGTGTTGCGACCAGTGTGCCGATGCGCACTAGGGGCAAGCCCTGATCCACCTGCATATGAAGTTGTGGCTGATAGGAGATCGCCACATCCGCCCGTCCGGCGGCGACCAGCTTCGGCGGGTCGCTTGGGTCGGCGGGGGGCACGATGTCGACACTCAGCCCAACCTCGTCAAAATAGCCCTTTTGCTGGGCAATGATCAGTGGCGCATGGACCGGATTGACGAACCAGTCGAGCATGACGGTCAGATCCTCGGCCTTTGCCGTGGCAGGCAGGATCAGCAACAGGGCGATGAAGCCGGTTATCAGGCGATACATTGGTAAAATCTCCAGCAAAGTCAGGTGAGTGCGGTATCTTCCTGCCGCCAGCGCGTAAGATGGCGAACGGCAAGGTCGATAAACAGGTAGAGGCCAACCGCCATAACCGAGAGCACGGTCAGGGCAGCAAACATCAGGGAAATTTGCATCCGGCCATTGGCTTGCAGCATCAGGTGGCCAAGCCCGGCGGACGCGCCGACCCATTCGCCGATAACGGCACCGATCGGTGCTACCGCCGCCGCCACGCGCAGGCCTGAACCAAGGGCGGGCAGGGCGGCGGGCATGCGGATCATCAGGATCATGCGCCAGTGACCGGCGCCCATGATCCGTGCCAGATCAAGCCATTCCGGCGGCGTGCGGCGGATGCCGTCATAAAGGGTAGTGGCCACGGGAAAGAAAATGATCAGCGCCGCCGTGATGATCTTGGGTGCCAGACCATAGCCGAACCAGAGCACCAGCAGCGGCGCGAGGGCAAAGATAGGAATAGCCTGACTGATCACCAGTATCGGCAGCAGCCACGGGCGTATCGGCGGCATCAGCGCGAGGCTGAGCGCTGCCAGCAGACCAACCCCGACACCGAGCAGCAGGCCAAGCACGATTTCGCTGAAGGTAACCCAGGCATTGCTCGCCAGTACCGGCCAGCGGTTGATGATCTCGTCGAACACCAGAGCCGGGCCGGGCAGCATGTAACGCGGCAGATCGCCGATTGTGACGGCAGCCTGCCAGATAGCGATCAGGCCGATCACGATCAGCAATGGGCGGAGTGGTTTGACGATGTGCTTCATCATGAGGCCTGCAATGCTGTCATCAGTTGCTCATGATGCTGCCAGATGGAAGCGCTGTCGCTGCTGCGCGGTGGCGCGCCGTCAAGGGTAATTGCAGTGCCCAATCGGGCGGGATGGCCGGAGAGAATGCGGATATCGTGACTGAGGCGGATGGCCTCCAGCGGATCATGGGTGATGAGGATGACGGTACGCCCGGCCAGCAATTCCGCACCCAGCGCCTGCAACTCGCTGCGGGTGATGGCATCCAGTGCTGAAAAAGGCTCATCCATCAAGACGATGGCGCGATCTTCAAACAGCACGCGGGCGAGGGCGGTTCGCTGTTTCTCGCCACCTGAGAGGGTATTGGGCAGCCGCCCGGCCTTATCGGCGAGGCCGACTTGCCGCAGCAGAAATTCTGCGCGCTTCCGATCAGTTGCAGTTATGCGCTCGCCACGCAGCCGTTTGCCCAGCACGACATTCTGCAGCACGCTCAGCCACGGCATCAGGCAGTCGGATTGCGGCATATAGGCCAGGCGGTTGGTAAGAGGCTGCCGGTCGGTTGCCGTGACAGTCCCGCTTGCAGGCTTCAGCAACCCGGCGATGGCCCGGAGCAGGCTTGTCTTGCCGACCCCGCTGGGGCCGAGCAGGCAGGTTGTCCTGCCACCGGCTATGGTCTCATGGGCTATGAACAACAGCGGCTGACCATCATAATCCAGCCGCAGATCGCGCAGGATCAGGCCGGGCGGCGTGCTGGCCACTAATTGATTGATACTTTTGGGGCTGTCTGTGGCCCGCGCGTCAGGCGGGCCGGTATCGGTAATCGGCATTGAACTCACTGTCCCTACGCCGGTGATGCCCGCCATGCGGGTGCCGGATCAGGTTCAAGGGGTCGTGCCGGTCATCAGCACCTCTCAGCCACACCATATGGCTCCCCCCAGCGGATAACAGTGACGTAAGGCGCATAAAGTCGTTTGGCAAGTCTGTTGCTGCGCCCATGAAGCGGATAAGATGCTGGCTGACCTAGCTGATAGCTGGACCGACCGATTTTGCGGATGATGATGGAATGATGCGTTTGAACAGCAACAGAATCAGCATGCTGATAACCTGTCTTGCCCTGTTGCTGGCTTTTCCGGCATTGGCACAGGCCCAGATGTATGGCGGCAAGCCACAGACCGGACTGACGGAATCGCTGTTGGTCATCAGGACCGAGACCGGTGTAGCCCATGAGTTCACTGTCGAGATTGCCGAGACTCCGATGCAGCAGGCGGTCGGCATGATGTTCCGGCCCCATGTGCCCCGTGACCGGGGCATGCTGTTCCCGTTTCCGGCGACCAAGGAGACTTCGTTCTGGATGAAGAATACGCTGTCATCCCTTGATCTGCTGTTCATTCGGGCCGATGGCACCATTGCCCATATCTATCGCCGGGCCGAACCGTTGTCGCTTGAGCCGATCCCCTCGACCGAGCCGGTCGCGGCGGTGCTGGAGATTGCCGGGGGCGAGGCAGATCGCCGCGATATTCGGGAAGGCGATCACGTGGAACACGGGTTTTTCCAGTAATTCTGCCCTTGGTTGCGCAGGCTGCTATCGGGGTGCAAAATTTTTTTGATTAGGGTGCTTTACCAATGGCATCGGCTGGGATATCCATCTGCCTCCAGATGTCGGGGCGTAGCGCAGGCTGGTAGCGCGCAAGTTTTGGGTACTTGAGGTCCCCGGTTCGAATCCGGGCGCCCCGACCATCTTTTTTAGCAATGTCTTCAAGTTTCTGGCGCACATGCCACCGTACATTGCTATAACAAGCAGCGATAATATTTCCCGTCTCAAATGGTTTTGGTCATGCTGCCAGAAAACGCCATCTCCGCCGTTCGTATCTATCAACCAGCCCGAAACACCATGCAGTCAGGCCGCGGCAAGGCCAAGCTGTGGTATCTCGAATATGAGGTTGAAACGCCCCGTCGTCCGGAGCCGCTGATGGGCTGGACCATGTCTGGCGATACGCTCAACCAGGTCCGCCTGAAGTTCGATACGGCCGATGAGGCGGTTACCTTCGCCAAGTCGAAAGGCTGGGACTATTCCATCGATCAGACCCATGAGCGCCGGGTTACGCCAAAGAACTACGGCGATAATTTCCGCACAGACCGTCCGCAACGATAACCGGCAAGCGTCGACGATATTGAATCGCAGGCGATCTGCGGGCAGTGTTGCCGCACATCAACGACGGCCCCGTAGCTCAACTGGATAGAGCGCCGGACTTCTAATCCGACGGTTGCAGGTTCAAGTCCTGCCGGGGTCGCCATTTTCCTTTCCGCAACCGACCGGTTAGTGCGCGCCCGTGTCCATTGATGCTTTTTTCGATGCCTATACGCTGCAGTTCCTGCTGCTGGCGTCGCTGTTTGCCATGCTGGGCGGGTTCGTTAAAGGGGCGGTGGGGTTCGCTCTGCCGCTGATTGCCGTTAGTGGCATCAGTTCAATCGCCTCACCTCAGGAAGCGGTCGCGGCGATCATCATTCCGACCTTTGTCAGCAATATCTATCAGGCCAGCCGTCAGGGTCTCGGCCCGGCTCTGGCAACGGCAAAACAGTTATGGAAATTCAATCTGGTGCTGGTGCTGGTGATCGCCGTAGTTACCCAACTCGTGCCGCGCATGCCGAATACCCTGATGTTCATCATTCTGGGGACGCTGATTACGCTTGCCGCCCTGATTCAGCTTCTGGGTCTCAAACTGCCGCCACCGAAGACAAGAACCGGCAAGGCAGGGCTTGAGATCGGGGCCGGGCTGGTGGCCGGTGGCATGGGCGGCCTCGGCGGCTTCTGGGGCCCACCGACGGTGATGTATCTGATCGCGATTGAGGTGGAAAAACACGCCTTTATCCGGGCGCAGGGGCTGATCTATATGGTCGGCTCGGTGATGCTGGTTGGTGGTCACCTGACCAGCGGAGTCCTCAATTTCAATACAATACCCTTGTCTTTTTTCATGTTGCTGCCAGTGGCGATCGGCATGGGATTAGGTGTCTATGTGCATGACAAGCTGGATCAGAAAGTCTTTAAAAAACTTGTGCTTATTGTGCTTTGTGCAGTCGGGTTGAACCTGCTGCGGCGCGGGCTTTTCTAAATGACGGATTTATGAAAAATCGTGCAAGGTACTCTCTAAACGCTAAAATTTTTTGCAAATGCCGATCAACGTGCTAGCCTTCTCATAAGGGTAGTAGGAGGGTTCAATGGTTGCACCAGCAGTTGCAGCACTCGGTACAAAAGCAGTTCAGAGCGGTTTTGCCCAAAAGGCGGGCGGACAGCTCCTTCAAGGCAAGATGCGCCGTTCCGCCATGGGTGAGAAAGCGTCCAACGACCTTGTCGGCGGTATGGGCATGCATGGTGAGAAAAAGCTGAAAGCTGGCAAGGGCAAGGACGGACCAAGTACTGAAGCACAGGTTGCGGTTCAGGGGCTCAAGACGGTTGCCAATGCCCATCCCGTAGGTCGGGTCATCAATGTCGTCGATGATGCAACCGGCGGTATGATCAGCAAGCAAGTCGCTGGCAAGCTCGATGAGATCAAGAAGGGTGGCCCGATGGCCATGGTCGGCGGCCCTGGTGGTCTTGCCGGTTGGAAAGGCCAACGTGAGCAGAAACAGAGTTTTCTCAACAAGCCGGCGAAAGATTCTTTGCCATCAGCGCTGAAGCCGAAAATGCCATTTGGTATAAAATAATGAAATTTCCGCAGTGTGGGGGCTCTGCGGTTATATGGGGAGAGCGGCGACGCTCTCCCCTTTTCATTTTGGTCTGACATTTTCATTTTGATCCGGTTGAGCTTTTCCAGCCCCGTATTTCCCCGGATTTTTCAGTAAATCATCAAATCACGATATGCAGTCACTTGTTTTGCGACAGTGTTTCGTGTTACCCAACCGCGTTATTTGCGTTTGCGCATTGCTGCAATGCGACATTCGCATCGCTTGCCAGCCCGACTTGCTGGTCAGGCATTCAACAACCAAACCGATAACCATCGGGGAAGGATAAATAATATGATGCGTTACACACTTGCTGCCGCTGCCCTTGCGGCGGTTACCGTTTTTGGTACCACCGGTACTGCTGAAGCGGGTGCAACCCTTGATGCCATCCGTCAGAACGATGTTCTGCGTTGTGGCGTGAACACCGGTCTTGCCGGTTTCGGTATTGCCGATGAACAAGGCAACTGGAGCGGTCTCGACGTCGACTATTGTAAAGGTCTTGCGGCTGCCATTCTCGGTTCTGCTGACAAGGTTCAATATGTTCCGCTTTCTGCCCAGCAGCGCTTCACCGCCCTGCAATCCGGTGAAGTTGACGTTCTGTCACGTAACACCACCTGGACGCTGACCCGCGACGCATCTCTCGGTCTCGTTTTTGCCGGTACATGGTTCTATGACGGTCAGGGCTTCATGGTTCCAAAAGAGCTGGGTGTTACCAGCGCCATGGATCTCGACGGCGCGTCTGTCTGTGTTCAGCCAGGCACCACCACCGAGCTGAACCTCGCCGACTTCTTCCGTGCCAATGGCATGAGCTTCGAGCCGGTTGTTATCGAGGCACAATCTGAAGTTGTTGCCGCTTACTTCTCCGGTCGTTGCGACGTGTACACCACTGACGCTTCCGGTCTGGCTGCAACCCGTGCCAATGAGGCGCCAAATCCTGCAGATCACGTGATCCTGCCTGAACTGATCTCTAAAGAGCCACTCGGCCCATCAGTTCGCCGCGGCGATGACGATCTGTTCCAGATCTCCAAATGGGTTCTGTTCGCACTTCTGGAAGCAGAAGAAAAAGGCATCACCTCTGACAATGTTGACAGCATGAAAGCTGACAGCACTGACCCGACCGTTCAGCGCCTGCTCGGTGCTACCGGCGATATGGGTGAGAAAATCGGTCTGGATGGTGACTGGGTTGTCCGTGCCGTTAAGGCCGTTGGCAACTACGGTGAAATCTTTGACCGCAATGTCGGTCCGGACACCGCGATCGGCCTCGAGCGTGGTGTTAACGCTCTGTGGACCGACGGTGGTCTGATGTACGCACCACCAATCCGTTAATCGGTTTGGTGATGATTATAAGGGTTGCTTGTGCATAACTGCCGGTGACCTGCCGAATACACAGGGGGGATTGATGTGGCCTATGCCCAATATTCAATCCCCCTATGTGTTTTTTGCATAATTAGTTCTTGCGGTTAGCGACGAACGCTGTCCTACTACCGCGATGCCGCAAACTGAATGCGGCCCAATAATACAATCAGGCTTCATGACCGATACGACTACTCCCCAGAAGCACGACACCGTGCCTGAAGAGCGCCCATCGATGACCCAGCCGGGATCGGTGAACAGCATTATCCATGACGAGAGTTTCCGCGCTATTGCCTTTCAGGTGATCATGATCGGTGCAGTGCTGTTATTTGGCCTTTACCTGTTCAACAACACGCTGACCAACCTTGAGAGCCGGAATATCCAAACCGGTTTCGGGTTCCTGTCACAGGAATCAGGTTTTGATATCAACCAGAACCTGATCGAATATTCGCCTGCCAGCACCTATGGCCGCGCGCTCGTGGTCGGTCTGCTCAATACCTTGCTGGTGGCCGCTCTTGGCATTGTCTTCGCCACCATCATCGGCACGATTGTCGGGGTTGCCCGTCTCTCCACCAACTGGCTGATCCGCAAGCTCGCGAGCGCCTATGTAGAGACGGTGCGTAACATCCCGCTATTGCTCCAGCTTTTCGTCTGGTACGGCATTATTACCGAGACTTTTCCGGCGGTCAGGAATGCCTGGAACCCGGTCGGTTCACTGTTTATCTCCCAGCGCGGTTTCCATGTGCCTGTGGTTGAGTGGTCGACCCCGTTCAACTGGGCCGCAATCGCCGTTGTTGCCGCCGTTGCCATCTGGATCGGTCTGGTCAAGCGCGCGAATAAGGTACAGGCCCAAACCGGCAAACGCCCGCCGAGCCATCTGATTGGTTTGGCGGTTTTGATTCTGCTGCCGGTCATCGTCTGGGGTGCCGGTGGTGCGCCATGGGTTGTTGATGCTCCGGCGGCCGGGCGCTTCAACATCAATGGTGGTTTGACCATCACACCGGAGCTGGTGGCACTGCTGCTCGGTCTCACATTCTATACCGCAGGCTTTATTGCCGAGGTGGTGCGTTCCGGTATCCTCGCGGTAAGCAAGGGACAATGGGAAGCGGGTGAAGCGCTTGGCCTGCCACGCCGCCGTATCCTCAATCTGATCGTCCTGCCGCAGGCGCTGCGGGTGATTGTGCCGCCAACCACCAACCAGTATCTGAACCTGACCAAGAACAGCTCACTGGCTGTCGCGATCGGGTATCCCGATCTGGTCTCTGCGGCCAATACATCCATGAACCAGAACGGGCAGGCGATTGAAAACATTGCCCTTATCATGGCGGCTTATCTGACGGTCAGCCTGTCGATCTCGACCTTCATGAACTGGTATAACAAGCGCATCGCGCTGGTGGAGCGGTAGGAGACAACCATGAGCGACACAGCTGCGATGAAACAGTACGTTCAGGAAAAGCCGGTTGAGCAAAAGCCGCCACCGGCTTCAGAGGCCGGTATAATCGGCTGGTTCCGCACCAACCTGTTCAATACCTGGTACAATGCGATCTTCACGATCCTGATCGGGTATCTGGTCTTTGACCTTGCCTATATGATTCTGGATTGGGCGGTTTTCTCCGCGACCTTCTCGGATATACCTCCGGCGGAATGCCGAGCCAGTGTTGAAGGTGCCTGCTGGGCATTCGTTCATAACTGGTGGCGTTTTATCCTGTTTGGCCTTTACCCCTATGATCTGCAATGGCGGCCGGGCCTGTTCCTTGGCCTGTCCATCGTGATGATCGGCATCTCCTGCTATCCGGGTGCCTGGAAGAAATGGCTCGCCTGGCTCTGGCTGGCGGCGCTCTGTGTCATGGGCTGGTTGATGGCCGGTGGGCTCGGACTTGAGCCGGTACCGACCAACAAGTGGGGCGGGCTTGCCCTGACCCTGATGCTGGCCGGTGTTTCCTGCGTCTTTTCATTCCCGCTTGCCGTATTGATGGCCCTCGGTCGCCGATCCGACCTGCCGGCGATCAAGACGCTCTGTGTGACGGTCATCGAGGTGATCCGCGGGGTGCCGCTGATTACGGTTCTGTTCATGGCATCGTTCATGATCCCGCTGTTCCTGCCGGAAGGGGTGACCCTCGATGCAGTCCTGCGGGCCATGGTCGGCATGACCCTGTTTACCGCTGTTTACCTCGCCGAGGTGGTGCGTGGCGGTCTGCAGGCGATCCCTAAAGGCCAGTATGAGGCGGCGGACGCTCTCGGTCTCAGCTATTGGCAGAAGATCCGCTTCATCATCCTGCCGCAGGCGCTGCGGATTTCGATCCCGCCGATCGTCAACAGCTTCATTGCGGTATTCAAGGATACCTCGCTGGTTCTGATCATCGGTCTGTTTGACCTGATGAACGCAACCAAGAACGCAATTCAGGATGCAGAATGGCGCGCCTTCTATCTGGAAGGTTATCTGTTCGCCGCGCTGATCTATTTCGGCTTCTGTTTCTTTATGTCGAAATACAGCCAATGGCTTGAAGTCCGTCTGGCTAAAGCGACAAAACGATAATTCAATCATCAAACGGAGTATGCGCGGATATGAGTGACGCAGCAGAAACCCCAGTAACCGAGAATGCCGAACCCCGTCAGCTGGATCAGGTCAGCATTCAGTTGCAGGACGTCAACAAATGGTATGGCGATTTTCACGTCCTGCGCGATGTGAACCTAGAAGTTGCCAAGGGCGAGCGGATTGTTGTCTGCGGACCGTCCGGTTCCGGTAAGTCCACGATGATCCGCTGTATCAACCGGCTGGAGGAACACCAGCAGGGCAAGATCATCGTTGATGGCATCGAGTTGACCAGCAACGTCAAGAACATCGATGAAGTCCGCCGCGAGGTTGGCATGGTGTTCCAGCACTTCAACCTGTTCCCGCACCTTACCATCATGCAGAATCTGACCCTTGCGCCGATCTGGGTGAAAAAGGTGCCGAAGAAGGAAGCCGAGGAACGCGCGATGTATTACCTTGAGCGCGTCAAAATTCCCGAGCAGGCGCAGAAATATCCCGGTCAGCTTTCCGGCGGTCAGCAACAGCGTGTGGCAATCGCCCGCTCGCTGTGCATGAACCCGAAAATCATGCTGTTTGATGAGCCGACCTCTGCCCTCGATCCGGAAATGATCAAGGAAGTGCTCGATACCATGGTGACCCTCGCGGAAGAGGGCATGACCATGGTTTGTGTTACCCACGAGATGGGCTTTGCCCGAACCGTTGCCGACCGTGTGATTTTCATGGATGCCGGTCAGGTGGTAGAGATCAACGAACCCGAGCCGTTCTTCAACAATCCGCAGAATGAGCGGACGCAGAAGTTCCTCAGCCAGATCCTCGCACACTGATCCATTTGCAGAGATAAACAGTCAGCGCCGCATTTACCGGTTGAACGGTATGTGCGGCGCGGCGCTTTCCGGCATCTGCCCGAGCAGGCGGGGGTCGCGAACGATCTTGTTCTCCTGCCGAACGACATCGAACCCGGCGCGCTGATACATGCCGAGTGCCTTCGGGTGATCGAAGGTGCAGGTATTGACGGTCAGCTTGGTAATATCACGCTCCCAGGCGCGGCGAATGGCGTTGTCGAGCAGGAACGGACCCAGCCGGCGACCGATGAACTCCGGGATCAGGCCGAAATAGGCGAGGTCGGTCTCGTGGGTCTTGCGGCAATCAAGCTCGAAGAACCCGGCCGGAACCCCTGCGACATGCAGGACGAAAATCTCGACGAACTCGCTACCGATGGTTTCTTCCAGCACATTGGTTGCCATGCGGCGGCGGTCATACCAGAGCCATGGCTGACCAACGGTATCATAGAGATAGCGGTAGAAGCTCAGTGTCGGCTGCTCCGCCCGGATCAGCGCCAGCTTTTGGCCATAGGGCGGCGGCACCAGTGAACTGGCCGGTGCCTCGGGCATTTCCAGATAGGTAACGGTAACCTTGAGCGAGCCCTTGGGTGCGCCGTCAATCGCCGGGTGAATGCTGTTACCGGCGGCCTTGTCGCCATCCTGTTGATTGAAGGGAAGAACCGTCATTTTGGCAATGCTCCTTGATCAGCTGGCGGGATCAACTGGCCGGGCCTGTTTCGATCGCCGGGCCACCTTCCATACCCCATTCGGACCATGATCCATCATAGAGCCGCGTATCAGTTTTGCCCATGAGTGCCAGCGCAAAGCTGAGAATGGCGGCGGTGACGCCGGAACCGCAACTGGTGATCATCGGCTGGTCGATATCAAGCCCGGCCTGCTCAAAGGCGGCCCGCATGGTAGCGGTATCCTTGAACTGTCCGGTTTCCGGGTCGATCAGTGTCGAGGATGGCAGGTTGCGTGAGCCGGGGATATGGCCGCTGCGCAGGCCGGGACGTGGCTCTGCCGCTTGACCGGTAAACCGGGCGGCGGCGCGGGCATCGGCGATCTGGGTCTTGCCAATGGCGGCCTCAACAGCGCCCATATCGACAATCATATCGGTCTGAAGGTTGGCCTCGAAATAGTCCGGTGGCGGCGTTGCTGTTCCTGCTTCGGTCGGGTGGTCGCCACGGACCCAGGCGAGCAATCCACCGTCAAGGACCGAGACCTTGTCATGGCCCATGGCACGGAACATCCACCAGGCGCGTGGCGCGCTCAGAATACCGACTGTGTCATAGGCAATGACATGATGATCATTGCTGATGCCGAGCTCGCCAACCATACGGGCAAATTCCGCCGGATCCGGCATCATATGCGGCAGATCGCTTGATGTATCCTTGATCGCCTCAATGTCGAACAGGACCGCGCCGGGGATATGGGCCTCAACAAACTCCGCCCGTACGTCGCGGCCAGCAGTTGGCAGGTGAAAGCTGGCATCGATAATCCGGATATCCGGGTTATCAAGGTTGTTGGCAAGCCATTCGGCGGTAACGAGCAGGGGAACAGTGGTCATGTTTTTATGAACTTCCGGTTAGCGGGTAAGCAGGACGAGCAGGGCGGCACTGGCGACAAAGGCAAGCCCCGCCTTGATATTGCTTTTGTCATCAGCCTTGCGCCAGCGGTTGAACAGGATAATCAGAACCGTCGCACCGAGGCCAATGGCGCCGACATAGCCGGGGTTGGGCGCACCGGCCATGGCGAAGTTACGGACGATAGTGATCATGGAGATTGTTGCCGAGAAGGCAAGAGCACCATAGATCAGTCGACGGTCGAAAATATCCTCCCGCCATTCCCACTTCCGGTCAATCAGCATCCGTGTGCCCATGATCACCGCGATGGTAATGTTCTGAAGCCAGAGATAGGCCAGTGCGGCATCGAGGAGATGACCAGGCACCGCATGGCTCATGGCGTATTTGTTGAGGTTATCGATAATTGCGCCGCCAATGATGATCGGCAGGATCAGTGGCAGGGCTGATCGACTGACCGTATCCCGCCGCAGCATGGCGGTTGCCCCGACACAGAGCACCAGACAGCCGAGAACACCGAGGGTTCTGAGCGGGCTGTCGATCAGGCTGGTGCGGTAACTGCTGTCAATGGCAGTCCAGAGCGCAAAACTGACCCAGACGCTGATCGGCATCAGCCGGGAAACCGGGCCGCCGCCAATCTTGGCGGTTGCATGCAGAACCCGCATATCGGTGTAGCAGGCGACAAAGCCGACGGCGATGACGGCGATATAGAAACTTGGCGCACCGGGCAGCTCAATCAGTGGTGCAAACGGCGTCATGGCCAGCCCGACAATAATGCCGCGCCATGCAATCAGCAGGTCAGCCCGCAGCTTCAGCTGCTGGTTGATCAGGATAAAACCGGCAAAGCCGACCGTGAACAGTGAGGCGAACAGCCACCAGGGCAGGGATGAGAGCACTGTCGTTGATCCGGCTATTCGGCGAGGCGCAGGTTGATGCGGCGGTTGTTGCGGCCCTTGTTCTCGATCTTGCCGACGATGATCTCGCCAATTTCGGCAGTTCCCGCGACATGGGTGCCACCACAGGGCTGAACATCTATCGGTGCTGCCGGATTGCCAACCGTGACAATCCGTATCTTGCCGTCAAGGCTTGGTGGTGCAACCGCCATGGTGCGGACCAGCGCCGGGTTGCTGGCCAGTTCCGCTTCTGACATATAGCTTTGCGATGTGGGATGATTGGCTGCCATCATCTCATTCAACTGCGCCTGCAGGGCGTCCTTGTCCGGTGGGCCGTCGGGCAGGACCATGTCGATCCGGGATTTCTCCGCGCCGATCTGGCAACCGTTGATCTGTACCGGTATCGCGGCAAGCACGAGGTGCATCAGTGTGTGCATCCGCATATGGCGGTAGCGGCGATCCCAGTCGAGCGCAATCTCCACCGCATCGCCAACCGCCGGACGCGGTACCCCATCAGCCAGCATGTGCCGTATTTGATCGAGGCTGTCACCCTTGACCGTATCCGTGATCGCCAATGTCTGCCCGTTGACCGACAGGCTGCCGGTATCGCCGGGCTGGCCGCCACCGGTGGCGAAGAAGATGGTCCGGTCGAGTTCAACCCCGCCATCATCGCCAACCGCGGTAACCGTTGCGGTCAGAGTTTTCAGATACGGGTCTTCAAGGAATATCAGGTCGGTCATGATGGGATGTGCTCAAGGTCAGCCGCGCAGGGGCTGGGCGGTCAGGAAATCCGGGGCTGGCAGGTTCTTCGACTTCAGAAACTCGGGATTGAATATCTTGCTCTGATAGCGCTGGCCGAGATCGCAGAGAATGGTGACAATGGTATGGCCCGGACCGAGGCGTCTGGCAATGCGCATGGCCCCGGCGATATTGATGCCGCTTGATCCGCCAAGGATAAGCCCGTCGCTCTTGATCAGATCAAACAGCACGGTGAGGGCCTCGGCATCCGGTATCTGCTCGGAATCATCGATGATGGCCTGTTCGATGTTTTTGGTAATCCGGCCCTGACCGATACCCTCGGTGATGCTGTCGCCCTCGGATTTCAGCTCGCCGGTCTTGACCCAGCTGTGGATTGCCGCGCCCATGGGATCGCTGAGCACGGTGAGTACCTTGTCATTGCGCTCCTTCAGGGCGCGGCTGATACCAGCCATGGTGCCGCCGGTACCGATGGCACAGGTGAAGGCATCAACCGTGCCTTCTGTCTGATCCCAGATTTCCGGCCCGGTCGTGCGGTAATGGCCCATGAGATTGGCGATGTTGTCGAACTGGTTGGCCCAGATGGCGCCATTCGGCTCCGTTTCTGCCAGCTCGGCAGCAACCCGTTCCGATACCCGGACATAATTGCCCGGGTCCTTGTAGGGCAGGGCGGGCACCAGCCGGAGTTCGGCCCCGCACATGCGGATGGTGTCCTTTTTCTCCTGACTCTGGGTCTCCGGCATGACGATGACGGTGCGATAGCCCTTGGCATTGCCAACGAGGGCGAGGCCGATGCCGGTATTGCCTGCCGTACCCTCAACGATTGTGCCACCGGGTTTGAGCAGGCCTTTCTCCTCGGCATCCTCGATAATCGCCAGCGCTGCCCGGTCCTTGACCGAGCCGCCGGGATTCATGAACTCGGCCTTGCCAAGGATATGGCAGCCCGTGGCCTCGGATGGTCCATGTAGGCGGATCAATGGGGTATTGCCGACACTGGCAGCAAAGCCGTCACGAATTGATTGGGGGAGCTGGGACATGGGGCAGGGCCTTGAAGAGTTTGCTAGAAGAAGAGGCGGGAACGAGGCTGGTCAACGCCACGCCGCGCGCAGGCTGTCCCGGTTGAGAGCCAGCCATTGCAGGGCAATCAGGGTGACAGCATTGATTATCCGGTTTTCAGCCATCAAGGCCAGAGCCTCATCCACCGACATCACGAGGGTTTGAATATCCTCGCCCTCGGCATGATGCCCGGCAATGGCGCTGGCATTCCCGGCATCGACCTCGACACAATAGAGATCGACGAACTCTGTCGCTCCGCCGGGAGAGACAAAATACTGGCATACATGTTTTATCCGCCCGACCTCGAGTCCGGTTTCCTCCAGCGTTTCACGGCGGGCGACGGCTTCCGTGGTCTCGCCCGGCTCAACCATCCCGGCGATGGTCTCAATCAGCCATGGGTCTTTCCAATCAACGGCATAGGCACCGATCCTGAATTGCCGGATGAGCACAATCTTGTCTGAGACCGGATCATAGGCAAGTGCGCCAACCGACGGGCCACGCTCGAAAATTTCCCGTGACAGCGGCTCGCTCATGCCGCCGGCAAATTTCTCATGCTGCACCGTGTAGCGGTTGATACGGAAATAGCCGTCAAAGGCGATATCCTTGCTGATGACCTCGACTGCGGACGGTGCAGGGCTAATCTTGTTCTCGGCTGGCATGGGATAGTCCACTTGGGGCAGGCAGGACGCAATAATAATGACGCTGTCAGGCAAGCACCGATGGGCGTGGTTCGCAAGTGGCTTGGTCGTATGCCAGTTATGATGCGTTATGACGCGCGTCTGGCCGTGCTTGCCGGTGGAACCGGTTTGGCGGATGGGCCAGAGGCCGGTTTCTGGTCTCGCCAGCCGGCAATCTGCCGCTTCATATCCACGGCGGTCTCGGTTCTGGTGATCAACTGATCGGCATTCCAGCGATCGGTCTGGCTGATCAGTGCGGCCTCATGCAGGGCTTTTACGATCCGGCGCGGGTCCTGTTTGCTGCTGATATGCAGATCGGTCGTGCGGTCGCCCGGTTCGATATGCTCGATCCGCAGATCGGTCAGTTTTTGCGCAACCAGTGCGTCGATAATCGCCTGATTTTGTCCATGAGTGCCGGAAACGCTGAGCGTGGTGACCGGTGCGCTGTAGGTCTCGTCATAGCTGAAGCGGATGGATGAAACGCGTCCCTGATTGTCACCGGGCCGGGCTTTGCCACGGTCGGTATTGAGGGCGAGACTGTCCGAAAAGACAACATTCATCAGGCGTTTTCCAAAGCGTTTGTATGCAAATCGCGCTGGAGAAACTTAAAACACTAATTTTGCAATGCAACAGAAAAAGCGCGGGCATAGCCCGACTGCCGCGAAAAACAGGTGTAAACCTGTGCGGCAGGCCAAATAATTATGCTTTTTTGGGAAATTGGCTCCCCGGGCCGGACTCGAACCAGCGACAGGGTGGTTAACAGCCACCTGCTCTACCTACTGAGCTACCGGGGAATGCCGTGAGGCGGGCTTATAACAAAGCCGCTTTGACGACGCTACCCCTAATCTCACACTACGCACAAGATTTTGGGGCAAGTTGTTAGGTAAGTGGAGGCACGGGCCGGAATCGAACCGGCGTACAAGGCTTTGCAGGCCTCTGCATCACCACTCTGCCACCGCGCCACCGAAGGTATCAGGAGGACAGAACGCCCTGACACCTGAGGCCGCTGATATAGCGATACGAGGGTCCGCCGGTCAATGCCTGCTGATACCTCCGGGGTAACTTTTTGTCGCATTCTCAGAATGAAGGTGCTCAGTTGACGCAAAGACACTGTTTTTATACGCATCAGATGCTAATAGGTGTCTCACCGTCCCGGCAGTCGATCCGGGCATAACCGCCAGCAGAGTATGTAATCATGGCAGCTTTAATAGATTTTGCGCAGGCCCGTCAGAACATGATCGATGGCCAGGTTCGCCCGAACGGAATTATCGATCAGCGACTGGTTGATGCCATGGCCGAAATCCCGCGCGAAAATTTTGTCCCTAGTAATCGCCGATCCGTTGCCTATATCGACGAAGATCTGGCGCTGGGTGAGGGGCGTTATCTGCCTGAACCTGTCGTGACCGCCCGGTTGATTCAGGCGCTGGATATCAGTTCTGACGATGTGGTTCTGGAGATCGGTTCTGGCTGTGGTTACGCAACAGCGGTTCTTGCCCGTCTTGCCAATACGGTGGTTGCCCTTGAGTCTTCTGAAGAACTCAGTGCAAGGGCGCAGGAAGTGCTGGGTAAGCTCGGTATCGACAACGCCGTTAATATCAGCGGCGATCTCACCGAGGGCTATAAGGAGCAGGCGCCGTTCGATGCCATTCTCATTCATGGCGCTGTGGCGAACATTCCTGACGCCATCACGGCACAGCTTGGCGATGACGGACGACTGGCAACGGTTGTTCGCCCGGCCCGCGGCGTTGGACAGATCACACTGGTACGGCGGGTTCATGGGGTTGCCTCCAGCATGGGCCTGTTTGATGCCGGTACACCCTTCCTTCTGGGCTTTGAGCCGACACCGGCCTTCAGCTTTTAATATCGAGAGCAAATAGTGGCAGAAACCCCCGACTTTCCGCTTGAAGTAGATGTCCATTGGCTGAGTGAGAAACTCGACCGTAAAGACGACATTTTCCTGCTTGATGTGCGTGAAGGCTGGGAACGGGATATCTCGGTGATTCGGGACAGTTTTGCGGTTCCCATGTCGGAAGTGCCGGAACGAATCGACGAGCTGCCAAAAGACAAGCCGATTGTCGTTATTTGTCGTGTTGGTGGCCGAAGTGCACAGGTCACGAACTGGCTTCGTGCGCAAGGCTTTGAAAATGCTATAAATTTATCGGGTGGCATGAATGCATGGGCATCTGAAATTGACACTAAAATGAGTACATATTGATAAGTTACCCCAAGCCCTGTCCCTAGAACCGGCCTGAACGGTTTGACCTTGGCAATAGAAGAGGTCATCCCTGATAGCTGACTGCAAAATTTTTGTTGGGCGCTGCTTGGAACATCCACCGTAGCAACATCCATGGTAGAAGAATGAAATTCGTACCGACCTATTCACAGAACGTTTCACGTCGACTGACCGCCACTGCGGCTGTTGCCCTTATGGGTACTGCCATGATGCTGCCGTTGTCGGCTTACGCGCAGTCTTTTGAAGAGGCGCTGCGTCTCGCCTATGAAACCAACCCGACGATTGATGCCGCGCGGGCTGATCTGCGCAGTGTTGACGAATTGGTGCCACAGGCGCGTGGCGGTTATCTGCCGACCGTTCGTGGCAGTGCCTATGCCGGTTATTCCGATACCGACAATGATCCGGGCGGTTCCGAAACAACGACTCCGACCGGTGCGTCGATTACTGCCAATCAGTTTATCTTCCGTGGCGGACGCACTGTCGCCGAGATTGATCAGGCGGAGAACACCGTTCTCGCCCAGCGTGGCTCCCTGACCGATACCACCCAGCAGATCCTGCTGGCGGCTGCGGCGGCGTATTTCGATGTTGTGCGCGATCAGGCGGTTGTTGCCCTTAACGAAAACAATCAGGACGTACTTGATCGCCAGCTTCAGGCTTCCCGTGACCGGTTTGATGTGGGTGAGGTGACCCGTACCGATGTCAGCCAATCTGAATCACGTCTTGCCCGTGCCCAATCAGACCTGATCGAGGCGCAGGGTAATCTCGAGATCAGTCGTTCCAACTTTGCACGTATTGTCGGGCAGATGCCTGAGGTGCTGACACAGCCCGAGCTTGATATCGTGCTGCCGGAAACGCTGGAAGAGGCGATCACCATGGCGCTGGACAGTAACCCGGCGGTTGTGTCCTCCCGTTATTCCGAAGTCGCCTCCAAGAGTGCGATTGATGCCGAATTTGCTGATCTGCTGCCGGAAATCAGCCTGAATGCTTCTGCTTCACGCAATGATGAGCCGAGCAACTTCACCGATCGTACCGATGAGCTGCAGGCCCGGCTGACAATTTCCATCCCGCTCTATCAGGCTGGTGTGGCATCATCACAGGTGCGCGAAGCCAAGCAACGTGCCGCCCGTTCACGCCGCCTGGTTGATGAGGCGATCCGGTTTGCAACAGATACCACTGTTGCCGCATGGGAAGCTCTGGAGTCTGCGCGAGCCCAGATTGAATCACGTCAGGCCCAGGTCGATTCTTCAAATATCGCTCTGGAAGGCGTTCGTCAGGAAGCACTCGTCGGATCACGCACAACCCTCGATGTTCTCGATGCAGAGCAGGAACTGCTTGATGCACAAGTGAATTTGGCGACAGCAGTACGAAATGAGAGCACGGCGACATTCCAGTTGCTGTCCGCGATTGGGTCACTATCGCCACAGTTTCTGGGGCTGAATGCCGATGTTTATGATCCAACTGAAAATTATGATCGTGTCCGAGATAAATTATGGGGGATTTCGGTCGAGTAACATGTGGGGTTAATCGCCTTCTGTAGTGGCATGAAGAGGGCAGTTAGTCTGAGGAAATGGCACGGAGCTCTGGAAACAGGGGTTCATGTCTGCAAACATTACTAAATAACAACAGGACTTTGTTCGCGCGCCATGAGTAACGAAAACGCAGAATCGCAACAGGAACCCTCCATGGAGGAGATTCTTGCGTCGATCCGGCGGATCATCTCTGAGGATGATGAGCCCGGGGCAGACGCGAGCGATGGTGATACCGCGCCGATGGAAGATGCTTCCACGGAGCCGGACCCACCACCTCCACCGCCGCCACCTCCGGAGCCCGATCCAGAGCCGGCACCGGAGTTTGATACGGCTGAGGACGAGCCTGAGCCCGAACCGGCACCGCCGCCGCCGCCACCTCCACCGCCGCCACCTCCGGAGCCGAAACCTGCTGCTGTGCCGCAGGATGATGTGCTGGAGTTGACCAATGTTGTGGAAGAGGCACCGAAGCCGAAAGCTCCGGCCGGTGACCAGTATATCGACCTCAACCGTCCACCGATGCAGACACACAATATCGTGTCCGATCAGCCGGCCGTGTCGACCAGTGAGTACTTCGCCCGTCTTGCGATCATTGCGCAGGAACGTGGCCAGCTCGGCGGTAGCATTACCGTTGAGGAACTGTCTCGCGAATTGATGCGTCCAATGCTGCAGGCATGGCTGGATGAGAACCTGCCACGTATCGTTGAGCGTCAGGTCCAGAACGAAATCGAGCGTATTGTCCGCAAGGCGCACGATCTCTGATAATCGCCAGCATATGGCGCGAAAAAGACGGCACCCTTAATCAGGTGCCGTTTTTTTATGCTCCGACTTTGAGTTGGGCTTTCAAATTCCGCTGTAATCGTTACAGTCGCGTCTCCTGAAACCAGATTTCATTTTGTCCCGGCAACCCCCTTGGACCAATGCTAGAAAAGACCTTTGAACCTGCTGCCGTTGAGCAGAAGCACTATTCCGAAGATGAGGCTGCAGGCCGTTTTGCCGCCGATCCGGCTCGCAATGCAGTGCCGCACACCATTATGATGCCGCCGCCGAACGTGACGGGCTCGCTCCATATGGGCCATGCGCTCAATATGACGTTGCAGGATGTCATGACCCGGTACCGCCGGATGCAGGGGCGGGATGCGCTCTGGCAGCCCGGTACCGACCATGCCGGTATCGCGACCCAGATGGTGGTCGAGCGTCAACTCGGTGCGGAAGGCAAGTCCCGCCATGATCTCGGTCGTGACAAGTTCATCGAGCGGGTCTGGGAGTGGAAACAGGAATCCGGCAGCACCATTACCAGCCAGCTGCGCCGTCTCGGTGCATCTGCTGACTGGCCGCGTGAGCGCTTCACCATGGATGAAGGCCTGTCGGTTGCGGTTCGCAAGGTGTTTGTCCAGCTCTATAAGGAAGGCCTGATCTACAAGGACAAGCGGCTGGTCAACTGGGACCCGAAACTGCATACCGCAATTTCCGACCTTGAGGTGGAGAGCAAGGAGGTTGATGGCAATCTCTGGCACTTCAAATACCCGGTCGAGGGCGAAGAAGGGCGCTTCCTGATTGTTGCCACCACCCGTCCCGAAACCATGCTCGGTGATACCGCTGTTGCCGTGAACCCCGAGGATGAGCGCTATCAGAGCCTGATCGGCAAGCAGGTGCGCCTGCCGCTGGTCGGTCGCCTGATCCCGATTGTCGGTGATGACTATGCCGATCCTGAAACCGGTACCGGTGCGGTGAAAATCCCCCCGGCCCATGATTTCAACGACTTCGAGGTTGGTCGCCGTCACGATCTGGAGATGATCAACCTGTTTGATCAGGACGCCAGATTGACCGATGAAGCCCCGGAACCGTATCGCGGTCTCGACCGCTATGAGGCCCGTAAACAGGTGGTTGCCGATCTGGATGCCCTCGGACTGCTGGAGAAGATCGAGCCGCACAAGCATACGGTGCCCCATGGCGACCGTTCCGGTGTGGTGATCGAACCGTGGCTGACCGATCAATGGTATTGCGATGCCGCGACCCTCGCCAAACCGGCGATCAAGGCGGTTGAGGATGGCAAGACCGAGTTCGTGCCGAAGAACTGGGAGAACACCTATTTCGACTGGATGCGCAATATCCAGCCATGGTGTATTTCCCGCCAGCTCTGGTGGGGCCATCAGATCCCGGCATGGTATGCCGAGGATGGCACGGTATTCGTTGAGGAAACCGAGGAAGCGGCGAAAGCCGCTGCCGAACAGCATTTCGGCAAGCCGACCGATATCAGCCGCGATCCCGATGTGCTCGATACCTGGTTTTCATCCGCGCTCTGGCCGTTCTCGACCATCGGCTGGCCGGAAAAGACGCCGGAGCTTGAGAAGTATTATCCGGGCGATGTGCTCGTCACCGGGTTTGACATCATCTTCTTCTGGGTTGCCCGGATGATGATGATGGGCCTGCACTTCATGGGCGATGTGCCATTCAAAAAGGTCTATATCCACGCACTGGTCCGGGACGAGAAGGGCCAGAAAATGTCCAAGTCCAAGGGCAATGTCATCGACCCGCTGCAACTGATCGACAGCTATGGCGCTGACGGTCTGCGCTTTACCCTGACCTCCATGGCGGCACCCGGTCGCGATATCAAACTGTCCGAGCAACGGGTGCAGGGCTATCGCAACTTTGCCACCAAGCTGTGGAATGCGACCCGTTTCTGCCTGATGAACGAGTGTAAGCAGGCTGAGAGCTTTGACCCCAATGCCCTGCAACTGCCGGTCAACCGCTGGATCGTCGGCAGTGTGGTCGAGACCGGCGAGAAGATCACCAAGGCACTTGATAACTTCCGCTTCGATGATGCGGCAGCAGCGATCTATCAGTTCCTCTGGGGTACCTTCTGTGACTGGTATCTCGAATTTACCAAGCCGGTGCTGCAGGACGGAACGGATGCCGAGAAGGCCGAGGTGCGGGCAACCGCTGCCTATGTGCTGGATCGTGCCCTGCATCTCCTGCACCCGATGATGCCGTTCCTGACCGAAGAACTGTTCGAGCAGATCCGCCTCGACGACAAGGCGCGGCTGATCGTTAGTCACTGGCCGGAATTTACCGGTCTTGATACCGATAAACAGGCGATGGCTGAGATTGAATGGGCGATCGAGCTGATCTCAGCGATCCGCAGCGCCCGTTCCGATCTGAACGTGCCGCCGGGCGCATGGCTTGAGGGGCTGGCGATCGGTGCCAGTGCTGATGAACAGGGCAAGCTGGAGCGCCAGAACACCCTGATCTGTCGCCTTGCCCGGTTGAAGTCAGTGACAGTAACTGATGGCCCGGTGCCGGACGGGGCCGCACAGGCGGTTGCCGGTGGTCTGACCATCGCCATGCCGCTCGCCGATGTCATTGACCTGTCGGCTGAACGGGACCGTTTGAACAAGGAATTGACCAAGGTGCGCGGCGAGATCGACAAAATCACCCGCAAGCTGGGCAATGAACAGTTCATGGCGAAGGCGCCCGAGGCTGTTGTTGCTGAACAGCGCAGCCGTCTCGATGATGCCCAGGCCAACGCGGAAAAGATTGAACAGGCGCTGGCGCGGCTTTAATGCTGCCTTTAGGCGGTTGTTTTGAGAATGGATTGGCCGGGAAATGACATATCTTGAGGAAACGCTGTTCAGTGGCGAGGAACTGGTCCATGTGGGCAAGTTTCACTGGATCTATGACTTCCGGGCCTTCAGCTGGCTGATCCTGCCCGCACTGCTTGGCGGGGCCATTGCCTTCTATGCGCCGCCTTTGATCGGCCAGTACATGCCGGTCAATCTTGAGGCCAAATACGTGGCGGGCGGTACGGCGCTGGTGATGACCCTGTACGGTTTCCTGCGCTTTTTGGTCATGATGCTGCGCAAGCGGGCGACCGAGATGGTGGTGACCAACCGCCGCCTGATCTTCAAACGTGGGGTTGTGGCCCGGCGTTCCGATGAGGTGAATATCGACCGCATCGAGGGCTGTAATGTCTATCAGAGTTTCTGGGGCCGGATTTTCGGCTATGGTGTTGTTGTCGTGCGCGGCATGGGTATTGGTGAAATCATCCTGCCAACCATGGATAACCCGCTGCAGTTCCGGCGCTCCATCGACAATGCCCAGATGACCGAAGACGAATTACAACAAGCGGAAAATCAACGCTAAATCAGACTTCTACAGAGGGAAGCTCATATCATGCCATTGGATGAACCGAAAACCGTGTGGGACAAATCCAAACTGCCCAGCCGTTATGTCTCGATTGGGCCAGAGCGCGCGCCGCATCGCTCATACTACTATGCGATGGGTATGACCGATGAAGAGATCAAACAGCCCTTTATCGGCGTCGCTACCTGCTGGAACGAGGCGGCACCCTGCAATATTTCCCTGTCGCGTCAGGCACAGGCGGTCAAGCTCGGCGTCAAGGCAGCCCATGCCACGCCACGTGAGTTCTGCACCATCACCGTGACCGATGGTATCGCCATGGGCCATGCCGGGATGAAGTCCTCACTGGTGTCCCGTGAAGTGATCGCTGATTCCGTTGAGCTCACCATGCGTGGCCATTGCTATGATGCCATGGTCGGCCTTGCCGGTTGCGACAAGTCGCTGCCGGGCATGATGATGGTCATGGTGCGCCTCAATGTGCCGAGCGTCTTCCTCTATGGTGGCTCCATCCTGCCGGGTCGTCACAAGGGGCAGGATGTCACCGTCCAGAACGTGTTCGAGGCTGTGGGTCAGCATTCCGCCGGTAACATGAGCGATGAGGACCTGCACGCCCTTGAATGCGTTGCCTGCCCATCGGCCGGTTCCTGTGGTGGCCAGTTCACCGCCAATACCATGGCCTGTGTTGCCGAAGCCATTGGCCTTGCGCTACCGAACTCTTCCGGTGCCCCGGCACCATATGAGAGCCGCGACGCCTATGCCGAAGCATCCGGTCGTGCGGTTGTTGAACTGCTGAAATCCGGCATCCGTCCGCGCGATATCGTCACCCGCAAGTCGCTGGAGAATGCGGCTGCCGTGGTTGCCGCCACCGGTGGCTCCACCAATGGCGCGCTGCATCTGCCAGCGATTGCCCATGAGGCGGGCATCGACTTCGATCTGCATGAAGTGGCTGAAATCTTCAAGAAAACGCCTTACATCGCCAATCTGAAGCCGGGCGGAAAATATGTCGCCAAGGACCTTTACGAAGTAGGCGGCGTTTCCGTGGTGATCAAGGAACTGCTCGACGCCGGTTACCTCCATGGCGATTGCATGACCGTGACCGGTAAGACGCTTGCCGAGAACGTGGCCAATATCCAGTTCCCGGAAGATCAGGACGTGGTCTATCGCGTTTCCAAGCCGATCACCCCGACCGGCGGTGTTGTCGGCCTGCGCGGCAATCTCGCGCCTGAAGGTGCGATTGTGAAGGTCGCGGGTATGCAGGAACTGCAGTTCACTGGACCGGCCCGTTGCTTTGATTGCGAGGAAGATGCATTTGCTGCCGTTGAGCGCCGCGAATACAAGGAAGGCGAGGTTCTGGTTATCCGTTATGAAGGACCAAAGGGCGGTCCCGGTATGCGCGAGATGCTGGCAACCACGGCGGCTCTTTATGGTCAGGGTGCAGGGGACAAGGTCGCCCTGATCACCGATGGCCGGTTCTCTGGAGCTACCCGCGGTTTCTGTGTCGGCCATGTGGGACCGGAAGCGGCGGTCGGTGGTCCGATTGGTCTGCTGAAAGACGGCGACATCATCACCCTTGATGCCAATACCGGGGAAATCTCGGTTGATCTGAGCGATGCCGAGCTGGAAGAGCGCCGCAAGAGCTGGAAGCCACGCACGACCGATTACCAGTCAGGTGCGATCTGGAAATATGCCCAGACCGTCGGCAGTGCCGAGAAGGGGGCTGTTACCCATCCCGGCGCATCGGCTGAAACCCATGTGTTTGCAGATATCTGATACTGGCAGTTTCTAGTCAGCGATCTCGACCAGAATTGGCGTGTGATCGGAAGCCTTGGGCTCGCCCCTCGGCTTCCGGTCAATCCAGCAATTCTGCAACCGGTCGGTCATGGCCGGTGACAGCAGGAAGTGGTCAATGCGGATGCCATTGTCCCGTTGCCAGGCACCTGCCTGATAATCCCAGAAGGTATATTGCCCAGCCGCCTGATTGATGGCGCGGAAAGCATCGGTCAGCCCGAGATTGAGCAGGCTGCGGAATGCCTGCCGGGTTGGGGGCAGGTAGAGGGCGTCATTCAGCCATGCCTTGATATCGGCGGCATCTTCCTCGGCCGGAATGACATTGTAATCGCCGCCAAGAATGAACGGTACATCATCGGCGAGCAGCGTCTCGACCCGATCGCGCAAGCGCTTCATCCAGTTGAGTTTATAGCTGTATTTCTCCGAATGCTCATCGGCGCTGCCGGGCGGGTTGCCGTTCGGCAGATAGATGGTCGCAACCCGGAACCCGTTGATTTCCGCCTCGAGATAACGGGCCTGTTCATCGCTGTCATCGCCGGGCAAGCCTTCCATCACATCATGGATCGGCGCTTTCGAGAGAATGGCGACACCGTTGTACGACTTCTGGCCGAGAACCGCGAGATTATAGCCGAGAGTGTCAAACGGTTCCTGCGGGAAGCTGTCGGTCTGGACTTTGATTTCCTGCAGCAGGGCAATATCCGGCTTGGTCTCGTCGAGCCAAGCGGTGATATTATCGATCCGGGCGCGGACAGAATTGACGTTCCAGCTTGCAATGATGGTCACGGTACCAGGCTGCCTTTGGGGTGATTGGAAATGTTGGAACACATCTCTATCGGACAGGTGCCGGACACTCAAGCCGCGATCGGCTCAGTCGCTAATCAAGAGATCAGGCGATAGAGAAGGATGTACCACAACCGCAGGCGCTCGACGCATTCGGGTTGCTGACCTGAAAATACTGGCCTACCAGATCTTCCTTGAAGTCGAGCTCGGCACCGTCGAGCAGATCGAGAGACGTGTCATCAACGAGCACTGAAATCTCATTCTTTTCAAAGATATGATCATCGTCGTTGATGGTCTCATCAAAGTCGAAGACATATTGGAACCCCGAGCAGCCGCCACCGATGACGCTGACCCGCATCATCAGTTTCGGATTGCCCTCAAGCTCACGCAGTCTGGCAATGCGTTTGACGGCGCTGTCGGTCAGGCCGAATTTGCGACCGGCCGGATCAGGGGCTGTACTGCGATCAATGGTGGTGGTTTCTGACATATCAAACTTCCTGCACTTGGGCGGGCGCAGGGCCCGGTTACCGTTAATATAGTCGCTCCATGGCCGATGTTGAAGCGAATGCGTATCACCCGTGCCCCTGTCTTGAAAAATAGCGCGCTGATTGCTTGCTGATCGGGGCAGTTCTGACTAGCGTTGCGCCAACTGTTTCGCCGTTTTCCGGAATGATGGCTCACGAGATATGCCTGACAGCACGACACCCATCCACAAGCCGTTTGTCCCGGTATTCCATGCCCGCGCCGCCTATGCCTGCGATCCGTCGGTCACCCGTGGCCGTTTGCTGCCGGAGGATGAGAGTCCGACCCGCTCGCCATTCCAGCGTGATCGGGACCGGATCGTCCATGCCGGTGCGTTCCGGAAGCTGAAATACAAGACCCAGGTTTTCGTCTATCACGAGGGTGATTATTTCCGCACCCGGCTGACCCATAGCCTTGAGGTGGCGCAGATTGCCCGCTCGATCAGCCGCCAGCTCGGCCTCGACGAAGATCTGGCGGAAGCCGTGGCGCTGGCCCATGATCTCGGTCATACGCCATTTGGTCATGCGGGCGAGGACGCCATGCATGAGGTTATGGCCCCCTATGGCGGTTTTGACCACAATGACCAGACCATTCGCGTACTGACTGAGCTTGAGGCCCGCTATGCCGGGTTTGAGGGGCTCAACCTGACCTGGGAAACCCTTGAAGGCGTCGCCAAACATAATGGCCCGCTGGTGGCCGAGGGCATGCCCGATGTGCCGCCGACCATTGCCGGATTGAACAAGCGTTTTGACCTGCAGCTCGACAGCTACGCCTCACTGGAAGCGCAGGTCGCGGCGCTGGCTGATGACATTGCCTATAACAACCATGATCTGGATGACGGTTTGCGGGCGGGGTTCTTTGATCTGGATGATGTGGCCGAGCTGCCGCTGGTCGGTGACCTGATCGCCGATGTCCGGGAACAGCATCCGGGGCTGGCCGAGCCACGGCTGATCCATGAAGTTATCCGCCGAATGATCAACCGTATGGTCGAGGATGTGATCGGTAATGCCCGCACCACCCTGATGGCCATGAAACCGGCAAGTGCTGATGAAATCCGGCAGGCAGGCCGAACCATCATCCGGTTCAGCGATAATCTGAAACGCGACGAGAAAAGTCTTCGGGATTTTCTGGCCACGCGCATGTATCGCCATTACAAGGTCAACCGGGTGACGTCGAAGGCACGGCGGATTGTCCAGCAATTATTCGAGATATTCTTCAATGAGCCCGGCACGCTGCCAACCGAATGGCAGGCTGCCGCAGGGCGAAGCGCGCAGGCCTATGAATTGGCCGGGCAGGACCCCGATGCCGGGCGGGCACGGATCATCTGTGATTACATTGCCGGAATGACCGATCGCTATGCCATGAAAGAATATCAACGCCTGTTTGATCTCAGCTTTGAAAAAAATCAGTAAGTAACTGTTATGACCAATATATTCCGGAATGTTGAAGCGCAGCTGAAAGCCACGCTCGAGAGCCTGTCAGAAGAAGGGCTGTTGCCCGCCGGTCTCGATCTCGGGCGTATGACGGTCGAGCCGCCGCGCGATCCGAGCCACGGCGATGTTTCAACCAACGCTGCCATGCTGCTGGCGAAACAGGCCAAGAAGAACCCGCGCGAGATTGCAACGCTGCTGGTTGAGCGGCTTGGTGCCAGCGATGCCGTGTCCGAGGCCAGTGTTGCAGGTCCCGGTTTCGTCAACCTGCGGCTGCCCGATGACGTCTGGGCGAAACAGGTGCGGGCGATCCTCGAAAATGGTGAGGATTTTGGTAACAGCGATCTGCTGAACGGCCAGAACATCAATGTGGAATACGTCTCTGCCAACCCGACCGGACCGCTGCACGCGGCCCATGCCCGTGGTGCGGTTGTCGGTGATGCGCTCGCCACCCTGCTGGACAAGGCGGGGGCCGAGGTCACCAAGGAATATTACATCAACGATGCCGGCAATCAGGTCGAGATTCTGGGCCGTTCTACCTATCTGCGCTATCAGGAAGCGCTCGGTCACGAGATCGGCGAGATACCATCCGGCATGTATCCGGGCGAGTACCTGAAGGATGTGGGCGAGGCGCTGGCCAAACGTGATGGAGACAAGTGGCTGGGTGCTGATGAGGCCGACTGGCTGCCCGCGATGCGTGACTTCGCCATTGATTTCCTGATGGCGGAAATCCGCGAAGACCTTAAATCCCTTGGCGTCGATCAATCGGTGTTCAGTTCTGAACGGGCACTGGTGACCGAAGGTGCGGTCCAGCGGGCCTTTGATGCGCTGGTTGCTGGCGGGCATATCTATGAGGGCATTCTGGAGCCGCCGAAGGGCAAAACCCCCGATGACTGGGAGCCGCGTGAGCAGACCCTGTTCAAGGCCACCGAGTTTGGTGACGATGTGGACCGCCCGTTGAAGAAGTCGGATGGCGGCTGGACCTATTTCGCCTCCGATATCGCCTATCACTATGACAAGCTGCAACGCGGCTGCGACCAGCAGATTGATGTCTGGGGCGCCGATCATGGCGGTTACGTCAAGCGGATGCAGGCGGCGATTCAGGCGATTTCCGGCGGCAAGGTCAGCTTTGATGTCATTCTCTGCCAGATCGTCCATATGTTCGATAACGGCAAGCCGGTACGCATGTCGAAACGGGCCGGAACCTTCGTTACCCTCCGTGATCTGCTCGATGAACTCGGGCCTGATGTGGTGCGGTTTGCCATGCTGACCCGTCGCCATGACCAGCAACTCGACTTCGATTACGCAAGGGTCAAGGAGCAGTCGCGGGACAACCCGGTCTTCTATGTCCACTACGCTCATGCCCGCTGTCATTCGGTCAAGCGGATGGCGGCCGAGGCGCTGCCTGCGGCATCGCTGGCGACAGAATCGATATTGAATAGCGATTTGAGCCGGTTATCGAGTGATGCTGAAATGTCGCTTATCAAGCTGCTGGCGGCCTGGCCAAGGCTGGTTGAGCAGGCAGCCGTGGCACGTGAGCCGCACAGGGTGGCGTTTTACCTGTATGATCTGGCTTCTGCGTTCCACAGCTTGTGGACGGCAGGGAAAGACGATGCCACCCTGAGGTTTATTGTTGCTGATGATGAACCCCTGACACTGGCGCGTCTGGCGCTGGTTGAGGCTGTAGCGATCGTTATTCGATCCGGTCTTGCCGTGATGGGGGTTAAACCTGTTGAGGAGATGTGATGAACCGCTACATCTCAGACCATGATCTGGATGCGCTCGCCCATGCTGATGGGCTTGAGGCATTCGGGGACTTCAATGGTCCGGAAGATGAGTATGAGGCCCCGGCGATTGACCCGAAATGGATCATCGCAGCGGCTGTTGGCGGTCTGCTCCTCGTGGCGATCCTCTGGTACAGCTACAGCCAGATCGGCGGGCGGGGTAACGTTCCCCTGATCACGGCCAGCGGCGATCCGATCAAGATACGCCCGACCAATCCCGGCGGTCTCGAAATACCGTTTCAGGATATGGCGCTCTATGACCGGATACAGCCGGGTCAGGAACCGGTACTGCCGACCCTGACACCGCCATCGGAACTGCCGCAGATGACACTCGAGCCGGAACCCATCCCGGTGGAAACAGAACCCGATGTGGTTGTCGACCTTGTCGAGCCGGATGCAACGCAGAGTACTGATGACCAGACGGCAGCCATAACTGTAGAGGCGCTTGAGCCGGTAGCCGAACAGCTTGCAGTGCCGGAAACGCCAGAGCCGGTTGCAACCATTCCGCCAAGGACCGTTGCGTCGGGTGAGGGGGAAAGCCTGTTTGCGAGGCCAGCTGCGCCTATCCAGCAACCCTCCCAGCAAGCAGCACCCAGACAATCTGCACCCGCGCAACCGGTTCAAACCGCTTCGGTTGATGATGTCAGCCATTCCGTCTGGCCACCAATTCCGCAGCGCCATCCAGAGCGTGATTTGCTGACCCCGGTTCAGCAATCGGCCCAGCAATCGGGTGGGACATATATTCAGGCACCGAATGCAGCGGGTGAGCAGCGGCTTATCCATCGCGGCACCATTGCATCTTCTGAAGTGCCGCTGACAGCAGCGCAGGGTGGGCTTCGTCCCGGTGGCGCGCTTGGTCTGACCGATGAGAGCGGCACGCTGGTTTACCGCAACAGCCTGCGCCAGAATGCCGATCCGGTCATGCCATCAGGCCCGGTCGAGGGCGATGTGGAGCTAGTACTGCAGCGCCCGGCGGGAACCACCCCGAACGAACCGGCGCGGGCACCGATCACCACAACCCCGGTACAGGCCAACCGCTCAGCCGACGGCACCATTGAAATCCGCTCGCCGAACCGTTTGCCACCGGTCACGATCAGTTCTGATCAGCCACAGCAACCACCCGTTGAGCAAGCACCGGCGCAAAGTCCTGCCACACAACAGGATGCCCCGCGTCTGATACCGCTGCCACCGGAGCGTCCGGTCGGGCCAGCCAGCGGCGGTCAGGTTGCCAGTGTGCCGGAGCAGCAACCGGTACCACAGACAGCACATAGCTTGAATGAAATCAATAATTTGCCAGCTTCTGCTCGCGCACCGGCACCGGTGTCGACCGGTATTGTTCGCGGTTCGGTCGTAAACCAGCGGGCACCGGTTGCGGTTCCGGCAGTACCTGCCCAGCAAGCTGCTCCACAACAACAGCCACAGCAGCAGGCAACAAGTGTCAGCAGCGTGCCGCCATCGGTACAGCCAGCGCCACCGCCTGCTGGGGATGGCTGGCGGATACAGCTGGCCTCTGTGGGCAGTCAGGAAGCGGCAATCCGTGAATGGCGGCGGTTCCAGAATGCCAATCAGGATCTGCTCGGCAATCTCGATCTCAAGGTTCAGCGCGCTGATCTCGGCGCACGCGGTATCTACTATCGGGTTCAGGCCGGTGTGCTGTCGCGGGATGATGCCTCTGCGGTTTGCGGTCAGCTGAAATCTCGAGGTACCGATTGTCTTATAACGCGCGATTAGGTCTTTTTCCGGCATGGGCGATTGGCGTCGCCTCATGCCCTTCTTACAGGTAACCCATGTCCCGACCGACAGCTGTCACATTTGGCGTTGCAGGCCATGAGATCACCGATCAGGAACGTGATCTTATAAAACAGATTCAGCCATTTGGCTTTATTCTGTTCAGGCGGAATTGCGGCCAGCCGAAACAGGTGCGGGCACTCATCGCTGACCTGAAATCCTGTGTCGAGCACGACCCGCCAATCATGATTGATCAGGAAGGCGGGCGGGTGAACCGTCTGCCATCGCCACCTTGGCCACCATTTCCGGCACCGGGTGCACTCTCCATCATTGAGGAAGCGGAAATCGGCACGCTCGATGATGCGGTTTACTGGCATGCCCGCCTGACTGGTGAGGTACTCAGAAACATCAATGTCAGCGTGAATTGCGCACCAATGCTTGATATCCCCGCCGAGGGCAGTGACGATGGTGTGCTCGGTGACCGCACGATCAGCCGGGATGTGGATGTGGTAGAGACTGCCGGGCTGCATTATGTCCGCGGCCTGCGCGAAGCCGGCATCGTGCCGGTGATCAAGCATCTGCCGGGTCATGGCCGGGCAACCGTTGACAGCCATGCTGCCCTGCCAGTGATTGATGCCGATATCGAGGTGCTTGAAGCATCCGACTTCCGACCTTTCGCGGCTGCCTCGCTGCTCTATGGTGACCGGGTGCTGGGCATGACCGGGCATCTGCTTTTGCCGCAGATTGATGACAAGCCGGTGACCCTGTCGGCCAAGATTATTCAGGATGTGATTCGGGACAAAATCGGTTTTGCCGGGCATCTGATGGCCGATGATATCGAGATGGGCGCACTTTCCGGCTATTCCGGCAATGCCATCGGGGATCGGGCAAAACATGCGATTGAGGCAGGATGTGACAGCGTTCTGTTCTGTGCGCCGAAGCCTGATTTATGGATGGAAGTGGCTGATGCAGCGGGAGAAATCAGCGAAAGCGGTTGGGCAAGCTGGCAGAATGCCGCCGGATCGAGCAAGGCTGCGGCCACGCCGATGGACCATGAGAGCTTCCTCTCTCATCATCGTCGCTGGTTGACCCCGGCCTTGGTCGCCCTGTCTAATCAACGTAAGCAGCACGACCCGACCGCTGGCTGAGGCCGGTCTGTCCTGTTGCTCCCGGCAAGTGGAGAGGCCGGTAACCGTTGATGAGGGACAGGTTTTGGCATGAGTGCCAGATTTGATGCAGATGGACGCCCCGATCTGCCCGCCAATGATGGCGGGTTCGATAAGCCCGTACGTTCGGAAGATCAGCTGATCATCGATCTCGACGGGTTTGAGGGGCCGATTGACCTGATGCTCGCACTCGCGCGGGACAAGAAGCTCGACATTACCGGTATCTCGATGGTCAAGCTGGCCGATCAGTATCTGGCCTTTGTCGAACGCGCCCGCGAGCTTCGGCTCGAACTGGCCGCCGATTATCTGGTCATGGCCGCCTGGCTGGCATTTCTGAAATCCCGATTGCTGCTGCCACCGGAAGAGGAAGAGGGCGGTGACGAGCCGACCGGTGAGGAACTGGCCGCCGCGCTCGCCTTCCAACTGCAACGTCTTGAGGCCATGCAGAAGGCGGCATTGCAACTGGCCGACCGTCCACGGCTGAATTACGAGCGCCAGATCAGGGGCGCTGCGGAAGGGCTGAAAACCGTCAGCAATCCGCTCTATGATGTTACGCTGTATGATATTTTGACCGCCTATGGCGAAATCCAGCAGCGTCAAAAAACACAAATCTACCGCCCGCAAATGGCAAAGCTGTTCTCGATCGAGGAAGCGCTCACGAGATTACGCCAAAGCCTCGGCGTGTCACCCGGCTGGGTAACGCTGCAATCGCTGCTCCCGGCATCCCTCGGCACCGGTCTGACCCGCCGGTCGGCGATTGCCTCGACCTTTCTGGCATCGCTCGAACTGGCCAAGGGCGGTTCGATCGAGGTGCGGCAGGATGTGCCCTTCGCGCCGATCCAGCTGCGTTGGCTGGGTGAGGGCGATGCCCGTGCTGCTGCAGCAGCCAAAAACCAACAGCAACCCGTTTGAGTATAAGGGATTATTCAATGTCAGATGATAACGATACTGTCGTCCTTGATGCTGATGAAGCCCAGAGCGCATTGGACAATGCGGGCCTGCGTCGTCTGGTTGAGGCATTGCTGTTTGCTGCGACCGAGCCGGTACCGATGGGAATTCTGCGTGAGCGTCTGCCCGCCGGGACTGATCTGGGCGCAATCCTTGAAGACCTGCAGACCCTGTATCAGGGGCGTGGCATCAGTCTGGAGCGCCACGGTGATGCCTGGGCGTTCCGTACCGCCTCCGATCTGGCTCCGATCCTGACCCAGCAGGTCGACCAGCCGAAGAAGCTGACCCGGGCAACGCTCGAGACATTGGCGATCATTGCCTATCACCAGCCGGTGACCCGTGGCGAGATTGAAACCATTCGTGGTGTAGCTGTATCGCGCGGTGCCCTTGATACCCTGCTGGAGCAGGGCTGGGTCAAGCCTGGTCGTCGGCGGGAAAGCCCCGGCAGACCGGTGACCTGGGTGACAACACCGGCCTTTCTCGATCACTTTGATCTCAACAATATCAATGATCTACCGGGTATTGATGAACTGAAAGCCGCGGGTCTGCTCGATGCTCGACCCGCCGTTGCTGCATTGGCCGATCGCTGGCCGGATCAGATGGCGCTTGAGGAACAGGCAGACGCTGATGAGGATGAGGACGAAATAGAGCTTGATATCGGCGCCCAGCTTGACGATCTAAGTGGCGACGATGAAGCAGGATTACTGGCAGCGGATGACGAAGACGCTGTGGAAGAAGAAAACGTGTGACGACCGAGGCAGACAGCCAGCGCGGACAGATTGAGCTCACCTCGATCTGTTTCAATTACGAAACCGCTCCGACACTCGAAAATATCGATATTTCAATACCCAAGGGAGAAATCCTGAGCGTTGTTGGGCCGTCCGGCTGTGGCAAATCCACGATGCTGCGCCTGATCGCCGGGTTGTTGCGACCGAGCCGGGGCAACATCCATATTGCCGGGCGACTGGTCGCCGGTGAGCGCGCCGAGTTTGTCCCGGCGGAAAAGCGCGGCGTCGGACTGGTGTTTCAGGATTATGCCCTGTTTCCGCATCTGACAGCGCGCAAGAATGTCGGCTTCGGCCTGCAGAAACTGCCGCGTGCCGAACGGGAAAAGCGCATTGCCCATATGCTGGAGCTGGTCGGGCTGGCCGATCTGGCGGATCGCTATCCCCATGAATTGTCCGGTGGCCAGCAGCAACGGGTCGCTCTGGCCCGGGCACTGGCCCCGGAACCGGCAGTCCTGCTGCTGGATGAGCCATTTTCCGGGCTGGATGCCCAGACGCGCAATCAGGTCCGTGCTGAGGTGGTCTCGGTGATCAAGGAAACCGGCACCACTGCGCTGATGGTGACCCATGATCCCGATGAGGCGATTGCGGTCGGCGATCGGATAGCCGTGCTCGATCACGGGCGGCTGGTACAGATCGGTACGCCGGAGCAGATTTATCACCAGCCGATCAACACATTTGTTGCCGGATTATTCGGTGATATCAACTGTCTGGCGGTTATTCCCAATCAGGGTAAGGCATCGGTTCTGGAACATCTGCACCTGCCGGTTGATGTGCCTGATACCGGCCACACCATCGCGCTCGTGCGCCCGGAACGTATCCGCATTGCCCATGGCAAAGATGATGCGACCGTGGTTAAGGTGGAGACCAGCGGCGGTTACTGGACCGTGACGGTTGAAACCAGATCGGCGGCCGGGGCAACCATGGAGTTGCGGGCACGGGTTCTGAGTGATGCGGCATTACGCATCCAGCCGGGTGACCCGGTATCACTGGTCATCGCGCCGGAAGACATCCATATGGTTGTTCAGTAACCGGTGGGACAATCGGCTGCAGGCGTGATCAATTTCCCGTAAAACGCCTTGGAACTGGTGACAGTTTTCTGCCATAGTCCGCCTTCATAATCATAACGTCGCGCAGATACGCAAAACATTAGTGGAATAGGAACTCATGGGTACATTCAGCATCTGGCATTGGGCTATCGTACTGGTGGTGGTCGTGTTGCTGTTTGGCGGCGGCGGCAAAATCCCACGTATCATGGGTGATCTCGCCAAGGGTATCCGCTCGTTCAAATCCGGTCTGAAAGAAGATGACGACCAGAAACCGGCCGAGCCGAAAACCATTGATGCTACATCCGAACCCGTTGCCACCGAGGCACCGGCTGAAACCAAGCGCGAAAACGAAACCGTTAGCGGCTGATTGACTGCCTGACGGCGGTTATCGCTTCATTCTCGAACTGACAGGACGCGCCCCGTGTTCGATCTCGGCTGGTCGGAGCTTTTCATTATTGGCTTGATCACTCTTTTGGTCGTTGGTCCGAAAGAGCTGCCACGGGTGTTGCGTACAATCAGTCAGGTACTGGCCAAGCTGCGCGGTCTGGCGCGTGAATTCCAGACCAGTGTTGATGAGATGGTGCGTGAAACCGAAATTGAGGACCTCAAGAAGGAAATCAATGCCTTGCGGGATCAGGCTGATATCCGCAAGCAGGTCGGCAGCATCATGGATGAGGCCGAACGCGACCTGAACAAGCCGTCAAAACCGGAAACCGGGCAGGGCGCAGATACGGCACCTGCCACGGTCAAGGCGCAACAGGCGGCACCTGAACTCCCGGAAAAGGCTGACGAGCCGGTGGTCAACTCTGCCAGGGCGGATACGCCATGAGTGAGACACTGGATAAGGCAACAGAAGACAAGGCCAACCCCGAGACAGAAGCCGACGCAGGCGCCGACCGGGATGATGAGGATGAGTTGGACGATAAAATGTCCCTCGTCGAGCATCTGGCCGAACTCAGAACTCGCCTGTTCTACAGCGTGATTGCGCTGGTCGTCTGCTTTTTCGCCTGCTTCTATTTCGCCAGCGAGATATTCAATTTTCTGGTCGCACCCTTGGCCCATCTCTGGGAAGGGCAGGAACAGCGCCGCCTGATCTACACCGCGTTGCACGAGAAGTTCTTTACCGAGATCAAGGTGGCCTTCTTCGCCGCCGGGTGTCTGTCATTTCCGATTATTGCTAGCCAGATCTGGCTGTTCATCGCGCCGGGGCTGTACAAGAATGAAAAGCGCGCGTTTCTCCCATTCCTGCTGGCAACGCCGTTCCTGTTCATCGCCGGTGCCGCCAGCGTCTATTACGGTGTCATGCCGGTTGCCTGGAAGTTCTTTGCCGGATTTGAGCAGGCAGGTGGTGCCGAACAGCTGTCCATCGTACTCGAGCCAAAGGTGAATGAGTATCTCTCGCTGGTCATGCAACTGATCTTTGCCTTCGGTATTGCGTTCCAGTTGCCGGTTCTGCTCGTCCTGCTGGTCAAGGTCGGAATTATCGACAGCGCATGGCTGAAGGCCCGCAGACGCTATGCCATCGTAATCGCCTTCGTTGCCGCCGCCGTCATGACTCCGCCGGATCCGTTAAGCCAGATCGGCCTCGCGGTACCGATTATCCTGCTCTACGAGATATCGATCTGGCTCGGCGTGCTGGTTGAGCGCAAGCGCGAAACCCCACTGGACGCATAAGCCGCCGTTGCGCCCATGCACGGTTCTCGCCTATGTGTTTGTCCGGCGCTTGCAAACCGGTTGGTTCGTGACCGGTGCTCGCCTATAACATCCCGCATTCACTTTATCTGACCCTTGGACTCCCGGTTTTCCCATGCTTGATCTCAAACTCATTCGCGATGAGCCCGACACCGTTGATGCTGCCCTGAAACGCCGCGGACTGGATGCTGTTTCCGCGAATGTGCTGTCGTTGGACAGTGAGCGGCGCGATCTTCAGACCCGCATGCAGGACCTGCAGCAGCAGCGCAATCAGGCATCCAAGGCAATCGGTGATGCCAAGCGCAAGGGCGAGGACGCCAGCGAAGCCATGGCTGCCGTTGCCAAGATCAAGGACGACATTCAACAGCTGACCGAGAATGAAGAAGCGGTTGGCGAGCGTCTGAAAGCCATTCTCGAGACCCTGCCGAACCTGCCAGCGACAGACGTACCGGATGGTGCCGATGAGAGCGAGAACCTCGAGGTCAAGCGTATCGGCGAGCCGCGGCGTGATAATGACCTCAAGGACCATGTGGATATCGGTGAGGCGCTGGGCCAGATCGATTTCAGTGCTGCTGCCGATCTCTCCGGCTCACGCTTTGTGCTGCTGCGTGGTGATCTGGCGCGGCTGGAGCGGGCACTGGGGCAGTTCATGCTCGACCTGCACAGCACCGAGCATGGCTATCAGGAAACCGCACCGCCGTTTCTGGTGCGCAGTGACGCTCTCTATGGCACCGGCCAACTGCCGAAATTTGCCGAAGATCTGTTCCATACGACCAGTGATCACTGGCTGATTCCGACGGCGGAAGTGCCGCTGACCAATCTGGTGGCCGACAAGATTCTGGAAGAGGTGGAGCTGCCATACCGCTTCACCGCGCTGACCCCGTGTTTCCGCTCCGAGGCCGGTTCTGCCGGGCGTGACACCCGTGGCATGCTGCGTCAACACCAGTTCGCCAAGGTTGAGATGGTCAGCATTACCACGCCAGAACAGAGTGTGGATGAGCATGAGCGCATGACCCAATGCGCCGAAACCGTTCTGCAGCGTCTCGAGTTACCTTATCGGGTGGTGTCGCTCTGCACCGGTGATCTCGGCTTTGCCGCGCGCAAGACCTATGACCTTGAGGTCTGGTTGCCCGGACAGAACACCTATCGCGAGATTTCCAGCTGCTCGAATTGCGGTGACTTCCAGGCCCTGCGCATGAAGGCGCGCTATCGCCCCGAAGGCAGCAAGAGCACGCGGCCTGTACACACCCTGAACGGGTCCGGCGTTGCCGTGGGACGGGCACTGATCGCGGTGATCGAGAACCACCAGCAGGCGGATGGTCGGGTGGCGATACCGGATGTGCTGCGGCCATATATGGGCGGCAAAACCCATATCGAGCCACTGAAGTAAGCGCGAACAGCTAAAACAAGCAGGTACCACCACACGGGAAGCGAGATCATTCATGTCCATGCCAGATGCCAGCAAGCGCCGTATTCTGATTACCAATGACGATGGTATAGAGGCGGAGGGTTTGCGGGTTCTGGCGCGGATTGCCGATACTCTGTCCCGTGATGTCTGGACCTGCGCGCCGATCAACGAGGCGTCGGGTGTCGGCCATGCCATTACCCTGCATCGCCCGTTACGCATTCGCAAGCTGGGTGACCAGACCTTCACGGTGGATGGCACGCCAACCGATTGTGTCCTTTTGGCGATCAATGACCTGATCCATGACCGGAAACCCGATCTGGTATTGAGTGGCATCAATCATGGGGCCAATATTGGCGATGATGTGACCTATTCAGGCACAATCGGGGCAACCATGGAGGCAACCTTGCTCGGCATACCGGCAATAGCACTGAGCCTGGAACAGGGCGAGGCGGAAGCCCATTGGTCGAGTGTTGAGGCCCATGCGCCAGCGATCATTGAGAAACTGCTCGGTCAGGCATGGCCGAAGGAAACCCTGTTCAACCTGAATTTTCCCGATCTGCCAGCCGAACAGGTCAAGGGCATCCGCGTCCTGCGCCATGGCACCCGCAAGATCGGTGACGAGATTACCCATCACCGTGACCCGCGTGGCCGCAGCTATACCTGGATCGGTCCGGCCCGCCGCCATGCGGTACAGCCCGACGGCAATACCGATGTGACCGCGATTGCCGAGGGCTATATCACCATCACGCCGCTGCATCTGGACCTGACCAATTACGCGGCGCTTGATGAGCTCCAGCAATCCTTCGCCGGTGCCGATGTTGCCGGCAAGGCCGATATGGTGCGCCCATGATCGAAGAGGCACGCAAGATCCGCCTGATCATGGGGCTGCGCCGGGCAGGGGTAACCGAAACCCATGTGCTGTCCGCGATTGAGCGTGTGCCGCGTGAGGCCTTCCTGCCGCCGCTGTTTCATGATCAGGCCTATGATGATGTGGCACTGCCCATCGGGCTCGGCCAAACCATCAGCATGCCCAGCGTTGTCGGCTACATGACTCAGCAACTGGAACTGCATGACCGGCACAAGGTGTTGGAGATTGGCACCGGTTCCGGCTATCAGACCGCGATCCTCGCGCGCCTGTGTCGGCGTATCTATACCATCGAGATTCACAAGGAACTGCTGCGTGAGGCCGAACAGAGATTCAACCAATTGCGGCTCTATAACATCGTCACCCATTGTGCCGATGGCGGGCAGGGCTGGGCAGCGCAGGCACCATTTGATCGCATCATTATGACCTGTGCCGCGATGACAGAACCACCGCGTAACCTGTTGAACCAGTTAGCGGTTGGCGGGATCATTATCCTGCCACTCACCGATCCTGATGGTCAGCAGATCCTCTACAAGCTGCGGCGGACCGAAGACGATTATGAGGGTGAGCAGCTTTGGCCGGTGAAGTTCGTGCCACTACTGCCAAAACCGGCCACCCACAACTCCACCTCCATGCCTGTAAGTGAAGAGCGGTGCCGTGCCTGATCCAACCGGCAGAAAACTGTTTGTTCCGTTTGCGGTATTATCCGCTCTGATGATCACCACCGCCTGTGCCGAGCGTAATGGCGAACCGGCACCGGTGTTGCTGGCCGGGCTACTGGAAAATCCCGGTGCGGGCGTGGTAAATGTCGGGCCGGGCGATACGGTTTACGAGATTGCCAAACGCTACCGTCTGCCCATGGCGGATGTTATTGAATTCAACAGGTTGCAGCCGCCTTTTACACTTAAGATCGGCCAGCGCATCCAGTTGCCGCCACCACGGGAATATACGGTTCAGCCGGGCGACAGCCTCTATACCGTGTCACGGGCCTTTGCCGTTGATTCACGCCAGATCGCAACTCTGAACGGGCTGCAGCCACCTTACGAGTTGAGCCCGAACCAGAGCCTGCGCCTGCCATCGCCAACCCAGACTGCTGAACTGTCCGAGCCGACGACAGTGGTAGTTGATGAACAACCGGTTATGGTTGCCCCGGTCGATGACCGTACGATTTACCGTGACGGCGTGCGTCCGGCACCATTGCCGGAGCGCAAGCCCGGCACAGCTGTATCCACGCAAGTCATGACTACACCGGTTCCCGCACCGCGTAATACGGTTGCTGATAGTGCACCGGCAATAACACCGGGGCAACCGGGCATTCCTGTACCGGTTGAGAAGCCGCTTTCGGCACCTGTGGCTACCGCTGCCCTGACCCCACCACCGGCACCGCCGATGCCTGCCGTTACAGCACCTGCGCCGAGGGTAGCGGTCGCACCGCCGCCGCCACAACGGGTTGAGCCAGCACCGGCTCCAGCCGTACGAGCGCCGCAGAAGGCCGTCAATCAGGCACCGCCGCCACGCACCGGTTCATTCTCTTGGCCGTTGCTCGGGCGTCTGGTTTCCGGTTACGGGCCGAAATCGGGCGGGCTGCATAATGACGGCATCAATATCGCGGCACCCAAGGGCGCACCAGTACGGGCTGCCGAGCGCGGCATTGTCGCCTATGCGGGCAATGAGTTGCGCGGGTTTGGCAATCTGCTGCTGATCCGTCACTCCGATGGCTGGATGACCGCTTATGCCCATCTGGATCGGTTGCTGATCGGGCGCGGTGAGACTGTTGATGCCGGGGCGACGATCGGTACGGTCGGCAACTCCGGCAGCGTCGACAGCCCGCAACTGCATTTTGAGATCCGGCGCGGCTCACGGGCATTGGACCCGATGCTGTATCTGCCGCGCCAGACCAGCAGTGCCAACTGAACAGTTGCTGCCAACTAGCCTGTTTTAATGGTTTTTCCGTATTCCCCGGCGAGGTGCTGGATGAATTGCCAGGCAACCCGGCCAGAGCGTGCGCCACGGGTGATCGACCATTCCTGCGCTTTGGCAAACAGCTGCTCGTCATCGATGAAGATGCCAAACTCGTCGGCATAGCCCCTGACCATGCTGCGATAGGTTTCCTGATCGCAGCCGTGAAAGCCGAGCCAGAGCCCGAAGCGATCGGAGAGGGATACGCTCTCATCCACCGCTTCACCGGGATTAATGGCCGAGGATGATTCATTCTCGATCATGTCGCGCGGCATCAGATGGCGGCGGTTGGAGGTGGCATAGAACAGAACATTATCCGGGCGTCCCTCGATACCGCCTTCAAGAATCGCCTTCAGGCTTTTGTAACTGCTCTCGGATTTTTCAAAGCTGAGATCGTCACAATAGACAAGACAGCGACGTGATGCGTTGCGGATACGGTTCAGCAGCTGGGGCAGGCTTGCGAGATCCTCGCGGGTGATCTCGATCAGTGCCAGCGTGTCCTTGCCATCTTTATCCGCATTGATTTCGGCGTGGATCGCCTTCACCAGTGAGCTTTTCCCCATCCCACGGGCACCCCAAAGCAGGGCGTTATTGGCGGGCAGGCCATCGGCAAAACAGCGGGTATTCTCATGCAGTATGTTGTGCTGCCGCTCGATACCACGCAGCAAATGCGCAGAAATCCGGGATACCTGCGCCACCGGCTGCAGGCTCTGGCTTGCTGCCTGCCAGAGGAAGGCGTCGCTGTCTGACATATCGTCGATTGAGACCGATTGTGCCTGATCGGGGGCCATACGCTCGAGCGCATCGGCGATGCGGCATAATGGAGCAAGAAGGTCGGATAGGCTGTCAGTCATGGGATTTATGCTTTTGCGTGAGGGGCATAGATTGGATTTCAACCGGCGATTACTACCGGATGTATACCGCAGGGACATAAGAAATCCACTGATTTGGCGGCTTACATTTGCATCATGGGGACGGACAAGTATAGTCGCGCCGCACGTATTCATTTGCGGTTTGTCATTGCATATCCCAAATCAATGCGCGCATTCCGTTTCAAGCGAGTTCAGGAAAGTTTCGCGTCCTATGTTTTTCTCCACTGCCTATGCCGCCGGTAGCGGCGCCGCCTCAGCACCTGCCGGTGATGCCTTCATGATGCAGATGATGCTGATCGGCGTCCTGTTTCTGATTTTCTGGATGCTGGTTATCCGGCCAAACCAGAAGAAAATGGCTGACCACAAATCCATGGTCGAGGCAGTACGCCGGGGCGACAAGATCGTCACCGCTGGTGGCCTAATCGGTACCGTGACCAAAGTACTTCAGGATGATGAGGTACAGGTCGAGCTTGCCGAGAATGTCCGGGTGACCGTTGTGCAGTCCACAATCCAGCACGTTTTTGTAAAGGGCGAGCCGGCCAAGGCTGATAAAGCCGACAAGGCGGAGAAGAAGGACAAGGAAAAGGAAAAAGAGAAGGAAGAGGGCTAACTTGCCGCTTTTCCTGACCTATCCGCCCTTTGCAACCTCTTGACCGACCAAGCTGAGCGGCCACGGGGCCGCCACTCGAAAGACCTTTGATCAATGGTTCATTTCTCCACCGGTAAAATTATTGCCATCCTGCTCGCCTGCCTGTTGAGCATCGCCTATGCCGTGCCGAATATCCTTGGGCCGGACAGTTTGAAATCAGTACAGGCCAGCTTGCCATCATGGCTGCCGACCCAGACGATCAATCTGGGCCTTGATCTGCAGGGTGGGTCGTATCGTCTGTTGCGCGTCGAGTATGAAGATGTGCTGCAGCAGCGGGTCCGCGATCTGCGCACCGATGTGCGCAATGCTGCCCGTTCAGCCCGTATCCGGGTTGCCGGTCTCGCCACCGAGGGCTTGAGCGTCGTAGTTCGCCCGCGCGATCCGGCTGAGACCGATGCGCTGGTTGCGGCGGTCCGTGACCTCAACTCCGATTTTGAAACCGCTGTGGAGACACAGGAAAACAGCGATGCTCCACCGCTGATCCGCATTCAGATGCGTGAGTTTGCCCAAACCGAGCTGGTCGAGAGCATTATGTCCCAGGCGGTTGAGGTTATCCGTCGCCGGGTGGATGCGCTCGGTACCCCCGAGCCGGTAATTCAGCGTCAGGGCGATGATCGTATTCTGATCCAGTTGCCGGGTGAGACCGCTTTCCCGCCGATCCCGCGTGGCCAACTCAGCATTCATCTGGTCGATATCGATGCCACGGCTTCTGACCTGCAAAACGGTCGGGCACCGGAGGGCTCCATGCTGGTGCCATCGGATCAAAGCCCGTTTGGCGTGATTGCAATCACGGAAAGGCCCATCATCCGTGGTGACAACCTTGTTGGCGCCAGCACCGGTATCGGTGTGTCCGGCGATCCGATCGTCAATTTCCGCTTCGATGGTGAGGGCGCACGGCGCTTTGCCGATGCGACAACCCAGTTTGTCGGTCGTCAGATGGCGATTGTGCTGGATGGTGAGGTACTGAGCGCACCTGTGATCCGTGAGCCGATTGTCGGCGGGGCGGGCCAGATTTCCGGTAACTTCACGGTTCAGGAAGCCAGCGATCTGGCACTGGTCCTGCGTTCCGGTGCACTGCCTGCGGATCTGACGCCGCTTGAGGAACGCACGGTCGGCCCGAGCCTCGGTCAGGATTCCATCGAGGCAGGGCAGATCGCCTCGGTTATCGCGATTATCTTCGTTGCCATCTTCATGATTGCTGCCTATGGGCTGTTCGGTGCCATGGCGCTGTTTGCCCTCGGTATCAACATTGCGGCCATCGTTGCCGTCCTGTCGATCCTGCAGGCCACCCTGACCCTGCCGGGTATTGCCGGTATCGTCCTGACCATCGGTATGGCGGTTGATGCCAATGTGCTGATCTTCGAGCGCATCCGTGAGGAGCTACGCAATGGCCGAACCCCGATTTCGGCGATTGATGCCGGTTATGGCCGGGCACTGACCACGATTATCGATGCCAACCTGACCACATTGATCGCAGCAGCCTGTCTGTTTGCCTTCGGCGCCGGTCCGATCCGCGGTTTCTCGGTCACGCTTACCATCGGTATCCTGACCTCGATGTTTACCGCGATCATGGTGACCCGGTTGCTCGTCGTGCTCTGGCTGCGCAAGACCAGACCAACCACGCTGCCGCTCTGATAACTGTAAGAATTTGCTCCAACCTGTTGGTTTGACAAGAAACGTAAGGAAGTCCCGATGAAGGGAATTGTTAGCTACCTGCCGGAACATACCGCCATCCCGTTCATGCGGCGTCGGATGATCGGCTTTATCATCTCGGCCCTGCTAATCGTGCTCGGCACCGGCGATATGCTGTTGCAGGGGCTGAACCTCGGCATCGATTTCCGCGGTGGTATCCTGCTGGAGATCAAAACGCCCGAGCCTGCCGATCTGTCACAGATGCGCCGTGACATCAGCAATCTCGACCTCGGGGAGATCAACCTGCAGGAGTTCGGTGCCGATGATGTGGTGCTGATCCGTATCCAGCGGCAGGAAGGCGAAGAGGATGCCCAGGCCGCCGCTATCGACCGGGTCAAGGAAGCGCTCGGCTCCGAAATTGAAATCCGCCGTCAGGAATTTGTCGGCCCGCAGGTCGGTCGTGAGCTGATCAAGGCGGGGCTGCTGTCGATCCTGTTCTCCCTCGGCGGCATCATGATTTATATCTGGTTCCGCTTTGAGTGGCAGTTCGCCGTCGCAGCCGTGCTCGCCCTGTTGCATGATACCATTGCCACGGTGGCGCTGTTCTCGTTGACCCAGATGGAATTCAACCTGTCGACCGTCGCGGCGGTACTGATGATTGCCGGTTACTCGATCAACGATACGGTGGTCGTGTTTGACCGGATGCGCGAGAACCTGCGCAAATACAAGCGTGAGAGCCTGATCACCATTATCGACCGGTCCCTGAACGAGACCCTGACCCGGACCTTGCTGACCAGTGGTACGACGCTGGTGGCACTTGCAGCGCTGTGGATCTTCGGTGGTGAGGTTATCCGTGGTTTCACCATTGCCCTGATCTGGGGTATCGCGGTCGGTACCTATTCCTCGATCTTCATCGCGGCACCGATGCTGATCTTCCTGAAGCTGCGACCTGAACAGCTGTCGCGCGTCAGCGGTGAGAAAGCCGATAGCGATGGAACCGTGGCCCAATCCTGATGGATGTAACGCCGCTCATACCATCCGATCGCAAGGTCATTTCCGGCTACGGGCCGGGGATGTTCCGGATCAATGATACCGTGGTCAATCATCCGATCATGCTGTTTCCCGGCCGGATGATGCCATGGGAGCCATCAGACCACGGCAAGCTGGCGCTGGATGATTTTACCCTGATGGCCGACCAACCCGAACCGGTCGAGGTGCTGTTGATCGGCACCGGCGAGACCATGCAGTTCATGCCGCCAAAACTACGCCAGGCGATCCGCGACATGGGGCCGGTGCCCGATATCATGGATACCGGTGCCGCCTGCCGGACCTATAACGTGCTGCTCGCCGAGGGCCGTCATATTGCAGCGGCCTTGCTGCCAATCTGATAGCACTCACTTCATAAAAAAACGGCCCGCTTGGTACGGGCCGTTTTGCATTTGTCTGATTGGCTATCCGGGAATGGATCAGGCTGCTTTCTCGAACAGCTCGGTGACATATTCCCAGTTCACCAGATTGTCGAAGAAGGCTTCGAGATATTTCGGGCGGGCATTGCGGTAATCGATGTAATAGGAGTGCTCCCAGACATCGCAGCCGAGCAGGGCGGTCTTGCCATGGGCGAGCGGGTTTTCACCATTCGGGGTCTTCATGACACCGAGCTTGCCATTGTCCAGCACCAGCCAGACCCAGCCGCTGCCGAACTGACCGGCACCATTGGTCAGGAAGCTGTCACGGAAGGCGTCAACCGAGCCGAAATCTTCCTTGATCTTGGCTTCGAGATTGCCGGGAATGGCACCGCCGCCATTAGGCTTCATCCAGTTCCAGAAATGAATATGGTTCCAGTGCTGGCCAACCTGATTGAACAGACCGCCATGCTCCGGGCTTTTGAAGGTGCCGACAACGGCTTCTTCCAGGCTCTTGCCTTCCCATGGGGTGCCCTTGACCAGCTCATTGCCCTTCTGGACATAGGCATTGTGGTGCTTGTCATGGTGGAACTCGAGCGTCTCACGCGACATGTATGGGGCGAGCGCTTCATAGTCATAGGGAAGGTCGGGCAGTTCGTAGCTCATGATGAGGCCTCTTGATTTTTGAGATTTGGTCGGCTTGGGTGTAGTCAGCCTGACGCGGGGAAATTCGATAATCCGCATATATGCGAACCCGTCCCTGTTCACATAACAATTTAACGCACAATGTGAAGGGCAGGTTGCATGAATTCTGGCTTGTGTTGCCAAGTTCCGGCATAAAGCCGCTGTTTTTTGCAATACAGGCCAGCCTGTTCCAGCATTGTTATGCCTCAGCCAAACTTAAGCTATTGCGGCGATCTCGTTCGCCAGCACGATCCCGACCGCTTTCTGACCAGCCTGTTTGCCCCCTCCGGCGAGCGGGAAGCAATCTGGAGCCTGCTTGCCTTCAATTATGAGATTGCCAAGACCCGGGAAGTGGTGAGCGAGCCGACAATCGGCCATATCCGCCTGCAATGGTGGCGGGATTCGATTGCCGAAGCCTTTGCCGGGGAGCCGAAACAGCATGAGGTGCTACAGCCGCTCGCTTGCCATGCCCGGACATATGGCTGGGATCAGGCCTTGTTTGATGCCCTGATCGATGCCCGCGAGCGCGATCTCGAGGCGACTTCGCCGACCGATGTTCCGGCTCTCGTGGATTATGCCAGTGCGACAACCAGACCGCTGATATTGCTGATATGTCAGACCCTTGGCGGCAATATCGGTGATGGGAATATCAAACAGGCTGCACATCATGCCGGTGTTGCCCATGCCCTGACCGGGATCATGCGAGCGATGGCGCATTACCTGAATGAACAGCGCCAGATGCTGCCGGAAGACCTGCTCGCAGATCAATCGCTGACCGCGAGCCGGGTATCCGATTTTCCCCATGACGAACGCCTGAAACCGGTGATCATGCAACTGGCTGGTGAAGCCCGGCAGCACCTGACCGCGGCGCGCGATCTGCGGCCATGGGTGCCGCGCAGGCTGACCCCGGCATTCCTGCCGGCGACACTGGCCATGCTCGGGCTGCGGCAACTGGCCAAGGCGGGCTATGACCCGTTTGACATGCGTGTCATATCGGCCCATCCGCATCAGGCGCTGAGCCTGAGCTGGCGGGCACCACTCGGCCTCTGGTAATTTACTCGGCTGCGACGAGCTGTTGCTTGTCCTGCCACTCGGCAAGATCGTGCAAGGCCCTATCGGACATGGCTTTCTTGCGATCCTTGCCCTTCAGATGGCGTGGCTTCTTGCCCGGTGCCGGGGCAACCTTCTCCGGTGGTGGAAACAGCCCGAAATTGATGTTCATCGGCTGGAAGGTTGATGCCTCAGCCCCGCCGGTAATGTGATTGAGCAGGGCGCCGAGGGCCGTGGTTTCAGGTGGCAGAGCCGGTTCGGCACCAAGGCGCTCCGCTGCCGCCATGCGCCCGGCCATCAGCCCGACCGAGGCACTTTCCACATAGCCCTCGCAACCGGTGATCTGTCCGGCAAAGCGCAGGCGTGGCATGGCCTTGAGGCGCAGGGTCTGGTCCAGCAGTTTCGGGCTGTTGATAAAGGTATTGCGGTGAATGCCGCCGAGCCGGGCAAACTCCGCATTCTCCAGCCCCGGGATCATCTGGAAGATTTCCTTCTGGGCACCGTATTTCAGCTTGGTCTGGAACCCGACCATATTATACAGCGTGCCGAGCTTGTTATCCTGACGCAGCTGTACCACCGCATGGGGTTTCACATCGCTGTTCGGGTTGGTGAGGCCAACTGGCTTCATCGGCCCAAAGCGCAATGTTTCGATGCCGCGTTCGGCCATGACCTCGATCGGCAGGCAACCCTCGAAATAGGGCGTATTCTCTTCCCATTCCTTGAATTCAGTTTTAGGAGCTTCGAGCAAGGCATTGATGAAGCGCGTATATTGCTCTTCATCCATGGGGCAGTTGATATAGTCCTTGCCGGTGCCGCCGGGACCGGGTTTGTCATAGCGGGACTGATACCACGCCTTGTCGAAATCGATGCTGTCGGTGTGGATGATCGGTGCAATGGCATCAAAAAACGCCAGTTGATCCTCGCCGGACAGGCTGCGGATGGCAGCGGCGAGATCGGGCGAGGTCAGGGGGCCGGTAGCGATGATCACACTATCCCAGTCCTCGGGTGGCAGACCGGCAATCTCGCCCCGTTCAATGGTGATATTCGGATGGTTTTCCAGTGTCTTGCTGACATCATCTGAGAAGGCATCGCGGTCAACGGCAAGCGCGCCGCCCGCGGGCACCTTATGCCGGTCACCCGCCGCCATGATCAGCGAGTTCATCCGGCGCATTTCCTCATGCAGCAGGCCGACGGCGTTGTATTCGTGATCATCGGAGCGGAAGGAGTTGGAGCAGACCAGCTCGGCCATACCATCGGTCTGGTGGGCATCGGTCTTCCGCTCCGGGCGCATTTCATGGAGGATCACCGGCACGCCAAGCTGTGCCGCCTGCCATGCGGCTTCCGAACCGGCAAGACCGCCGCCGATAATGTGAATGGGCTTCAATGCCATAATCTTCAACCTTCCGAGCGCATATGGATTGGACCCGTGATTTAGCACGGGCACAGTCTCGACGCCACGGTTGAGACTCCACGTTTGAAGTGTAGATGTCAGGGCAGCCTTAATTCGGCAGGCTGGCGCTCTGCTTCGCCTTGTTTTCGGTAATCGGGTTCAGGCCGTCGACAGAGAACCAGAACAGGCCACGGGCCGGCATCCGCTCCAGTTCCTCACCGCTTGGCGAGATCAGCGCATCTTCTGTCACCTTCCAGAGACCACCGCCGGAGCCATAGACCCGGTCGACAAACTCGCTCGGTCCGAAGATCGCGCCTTCTGGACGCTTGAACACCCGGATGGTGCAGTTGATCGGGTTTTCGACAATGATCACAACACCCTGATCACCAAACCTGTGATTGATCACAGCCTTGCCCTTGAGGTCAGCAAGGCGGATGGCCTGATCATGATCGCCGAGATCGACCAGCAGCATCCGTTCCTTGGCGGGCAGGGCAGTTGAATTGAGATAGGCCGGATAGATCAGGCTTTCAGCACCGACATAATCATCATAGCGCTCAAGGCTGTCCGGCGTTGCCTCTGGTGCCTGAGCGGTATCCATTACCGTGGTTTCAGGGTAAGCGCTGCGCCAGGCCGACCAACTGGTAAAGGTGGCATTGGCCAGCGGCAGGCGCTCACGTGCCTGACTGGCGGCACCGGTTACCGAGCGCATGGTGCAGGGGTCCCAGAGCTGCTGATCGCCGTCGAGGGTATAGAGCAAGCGCGAAGAGCGATATACCAGCCCGGCCCATGCCATCGGTGCCATACTCGTGTTACCGACATGGCCTCGGTCAATGGCGATCGGGAAGCCACAGAGCGGCTCATAGGCAATGGTGACCTCATGATCGCCGAGCACATCATTGATGATCGGATTGGCCAGCAGCTGGGATACCGGATAGGCGCGGTAGGTGCCATTCAGGCTGACGCCGAGCACGAGATCGTTATGGTCAATGTCAAAGGCCTGATTGGGGCCAACCACTGTCGGCTTGATTACCGGGTCGACCTCGTCCACCCGGGTACCATCCCAATAGATTGATGCCTTCGGTACCTGTGTCACCCGGTTGGGTGGCAGGATCGCGCGATACTTGCCATCGATGGCACTCCACATGGCAACCACGGCCTGCGCCAGGCCCGGTGTCAGAATCAGGTCGGGATGGCTCTCCAGCCACTGCGCCCAGGCAAACCAGGTCTTGCCCGGATTGGCACCTGTGATCCGGCGTAAGGTATCGGCGATACGTGCTTCACCCAAAAGGGAAAATTGCATGGCGTGAACCAGCGGTGGCACCAGTGCCATATCGTTGCGCAGCTCGATCTGACGCAGGGATTCCAGTGCGCCTTCGGGCTCGTCATGGGCAACCGAATAGAGCCTGCGACCGATGGCATCCATCACATCGAGCGGGGTAATATCGTCAAATGTAGTGCGGCTGGCATAGCCATATTCCGGTGGCAAAGGCTTGTGGCCGGGGATTGCAACATGGCCAGCAGGCTTGGCGGCACCATGGCCCGGCGGATGCCGATAGGTCGGATCAGTCCTCAGCGGGCGATAGAATACCGGTCGTTCCGCCTCGGCATCATCGGTGTCCTCATCGCCATCATTATCCGTTGAATCCATGGTTGTGGTGGTTGCGGTCGCATCACCGCTATCCTGAGCAGGATAGGTAGGTATAGCGTTATCCCGATTCGGATAACTCATGGCGCCATCCAGTGGCGGCGCATCTGCGGCCAGCACCATAGCGGGTAGAACGCTGGTCATCATCACTGCCAACGCAAGGCAAAACACCAGTGTTTTCACATTTGAAAACAAACTGTTGAGGAGTTTTTCTCGCGTATATCGAACGGCTCTCGGGTGAAGTTCTTTCATCCCGCTGCTCCCTTACTCTTCGTCATCATCAAAGATCAGATCGTCACCGATCTTGGCACAGCACTTGTTATTGCCCTTGGATTTGGCTGCCGTCAGTGCCTTGTAGGCGGCGTCATATAACGTTTGCCAGTCCTCATCCGGCGCGCTTTCCGACAGGCCGAATGAGGCTGTCAGCTGGATTTTGCGGCCACTGGGGATGCTGAACTTGGTATTCAGCAGGGTGGTCTGACAGCGCCGTGCCGCCTCAAAACCGCCCTCGGCCGGCGAATTGGGCAGCATCATCGCAATTTTGCCGCCACCGGCGGTATAGACCTTGTCATAGGGGCGCAGGGTTTCGGCGAGCACACCGGCAGCCTGTCGCAATACGCTGTCGACCGCCTCGGCACCCAGCTTGTCACGCATGGCCTTGATCTTGTCGATGACACAGATAACCAGCGTAAATATCTGATCCTGATGGCGAACAAAGCGGGCCATCTCGGCGTGCAGATCGGCTTCCAGACGGCGGCGACCACCGATAACCAGCGGGCTGTCGGCTGACACGCTGTGCTCACTGACCACAATCTGCAATTCGACCAGTCGGTCGAGCAATCGCTCGCGGATGGTAGCTATGTTCTCATAGGTGGCGTCATTGGCGACCCGACCGGCCATACGCTCCTGAATCCGCATCCGGGCGGTTTTGAACAGATCCTCATCGGCCTCAAGGATCAGCGAGACATTCACCTTGTTCTTCACCGACATCGGCACTTCATCGAGCCAGCGCATCAACCGGTCACGGGCGAGGTCGTGATCGGCATCCAGTGTGGTGTTGTTCGGGTTGAAGTAGTAATTCACCACCAGCGCATGGGACCATGTGCGGTATTCGTGAATAACCTGTGCCGCGACACCACCGGATTTCGCCGGGCTGGCCTCGGTGATCGCCTCAAACAGCGCCTCACGGCAGTCCATGAGGCTGCGATAGTCATCAACTGTGATGGCATCGACCTTGTCGCGTTCCTTCATCAGCTGTTTGCTGCGGGTGATCAGGTTTTTGATGGCTTTCTGGACATTGGCGATAGCATCGGCAGCGGCATTGGCCTGCAATGCCTGAACCAGTTCCTTGATCCACGGCTCTTCGGTCGACAGGCTGGCCGCAGCGGTCTGGTCGTTGAACAGCACAACGTAATCAATGGTTTCGTTGTAGTATCTGACTTCACGCAGCATCTCCGGGAGCTTGCTGCCAAGATTTTCGTCGCTCATTGCACTGGTTCACTACCGCCTCAATAGCCGATCACAGCTATTAAGGTAGCGCAGGCAAGTACCGTCAGTCGATCTATTGCCGGCAACCCCCAGACGGCACCGGCACTATGTCGCCAGTGTCGCAAAGCGGCAGTTTTTGCCGGGTCAGGCGGTTTTCTTTGAGCTGTCAGCCGGTTGCTTCTGGCTGAGATAGGGTTGGAGATACTGGCCGGTATAGCTTGATTCGGTGGCGGCAACCGTCTCCGGCGTGCCCTCGGCCACGATCTGGCCGCCACCATCACCGCCCTCGGGGCCAAGATCGATAATCCAGTCAGCGGTCTTGATAACCTCGAGATTGTGTTCGATGACGAGCACGGTATTGCCCTGATCGACAAGCGCCTGCAGCACCTCCAGCAGCTTGCGCACATCCTCGAAATGCAGGCCGGTGGTCGGTTCATCAAGGATATACAGGGTCTTGCCGGTCGCACGGCGCGCCAGTTCCTTGGCGAGCTTGACCCGCTGTGCCTCACCGCCGGACAGGGTGGTCGCCTGCTGGCCGATCTTGACATAGCTGAGACCGACCCGATTCAGCATCTCCAGTTTGTCGCGGATGCTCGGCACCGCCTTGAAGAACTCGACACCTTCCTCGACTGTCATGTCGAGAACATCGGCTATCGATTTGTTTTTGAACTCGATTTCCAGTGTTTCGCGATTGTAGCGCTTGCCTTTGCAGGCATCACAGGTGACATAAACATCGGGCAGGAAGTGCATCTCAATCTTGATTACGCCATCGCCCTGACAGGCCTCGCAGCGACCGCCCTTGACGTTGAAGGAGAAGCGACCGGGGCCATAACCGCGGGCCTTGGCTTCCGGCAGGCCAGAGAACCAGTCACGGATCGGGGTGAAGGCACCGGTATAGGTCGCGGGGTTGGAACGTGGTGTGCGTCCGATTGGGGACTGGTCGATATCGATGACCTTGTCGAGGAACTCGACGCCGGTGATATCCTCATGCTTGCCAGGCTGTTCCTTCGCCTTCATCAGCCGTTTGGCCAGCGATTTGTAGAGCGTGTCGATAATCAGGGTGGATTTACCGCCGCCGGAAACGCCGGTGACACAGGTGAGGGTGCCGAGCGGGATGGTGGCGCTGACATTCTTCAGGTTGTTCGATGTGGCACCGACAATGCCAAGCTTGCGATTTTTCAGTGCCTTGCGCCGCTTTTCCGGTACCGGGATGAACTTCTGCCCGGTCAGATACTGGCCGGTCAGGCTGTTCGGTGACTGCATGATCACCGGTGGCTTGCCAGCGGCAACCACGGTGCCGCCATGGACACCGGCACCCGGGCCCATATCCACGAGATAATCGGCGGTGCGGATAGCATCTTCGTCATGCTCGACCACGATCACCGTATTGCCGAGATCACGCAACCGGCGGAGCGTGGCCAGCAGACGGTCATTATCGCGCTGGTGCAGACCGATTGACGGCTCATCGAGAACATAGAGCACACCGGTCAGGCCGGAACCAATCTGGCTTGCCAGACGGATACGCTGGCTCTCACCACCGGACAGGGTACCGGACATGCGTGACAGCGACAGATAGCCAAGGCCAACCGCATTAAGGAAACCGAGTCGCTCATTGATTTCCTTGAGGATTCTGGCGGCGATCTCGTTGTTCTTCTCATTCAGCTTGGCGGGCAGGGCTGCAAACCACTCGCCAGCCGCCTCAATCGAGCGATCAGTAACCTGGCCGATATGCTGATGGTCAATCTTGACCGCCAGCGCTTCGGGTTTCAGGCGATAGCCGCCACAGCTCTCACAGGCCGCCGTATTCTGGTATTTGCCGAGGTCATCACGGGTCCAGCTGCTGTCGGTTTCGACAAAGCGGCGGGTCAGGTGTGGGACCAGCCCTTCAAACGGCTTGGCAGTCTTGTAGCTGCGCAACCCGTCATCATACTCAAAGGTAACATCCTCATCGCCGGTACCGAACATCAGCGCATTATGGAACGTCTCGGATAACTCGGCATAGGGCTTGTGCATGCTGGCCTTGTAGTGTTTGGCAAGGCTCTGCAGCGTCTGTTGGTAATATTGTGAGGATGAGCCGGCCCATGGGGCAATGGCACCATCGCGCAAGGAGACGCGATCATCGGGCACGATCAGTTCGGGATCGAAATACAGTTTGGTACCGAGACCATCACAGGTCGGGCAGGCGCCATGCGGGCTGTTGAATGAGAACAGGCGCGGTTCGATCTCATCAATGGTGAAGCCGGAAACCGGGCAGGCGAATTTGGCCGAGAACACATCAAGCTCTGCCGTATCGGCATCGAGGACATAGACCAGCCCATCGGACAAATTCAGTGCGGTTTCAACGCTGTCCGCCAGCCTGTTGCCGAGGTCATCACGCACGACGAGGCGGTCAACAACCACCTCAATATCATGCTTTATCTTCTTGTTCAGGCTTGGTGTTTCGTCGATTTCATAGATTTCTCCATCAATCCGGATGCGCTGAAAACCCTTCTGTTGCAGATCGCGGATTTCCTTGCGGTACTCGCCCTTGCGACCACGCACGATGGGAGCGAGGATATAGAGCCGTTTGCCATCGCCCTTGTCGGTGATCCGATCGACCATTTGACTGACGGTCTGGCTCTCGATCGGCAGGCCGGTTGCCGGAGAATAGGGCACGCCAACCCGGGCCCAGAGCAGGCGCATATAGTCATATATCTCGGTAACCGTGCCGACGGTGGAGCGTGGGTTGCGGCTGGTGGTCTTCTGCTCGATTGAAATCGCCGGGGACAGGCCCTCAATGCTGTCCATATCCGGCTTTTGCATCAACTCCAGAAACTGCCGGGCATAAGCGGAGAGACTCTCCACATAGCGGCGCTGACCCTCGGCATATATGGTATCGAAGGCGAGGGATGATTTGCCCGAGCCTGACAGGCCAGTGATCACCACAAGGCTGTCCCGTGGCAGGTCCACATCGACACTTTTCAGATTGTGTTCGCGGGCACCGCGTACGGAAATGGTTTTCAACATGCTATGACTTTCTCGCCCTTGCTGCAGTGCAAACGCCAACTGCCGACACATATATAAAGCAGCATGCGTTCACGTGAAGGGTAGTATTTAGTGCACCGCCACAAGGCGGTTTTGCGGAAATATGTGCATTGCCGAAAGTTACCCCCAATCTGCGGGTAAAAATGGCGGCAGAACACGCCTTTCTGTGATTGCGGCGAGGGGATCAGATGTTTACGATCCGGCCACCGCATCCGGCACTATATGTCGGCAATGCTCATATAGAAATCAAATCACGAAGGAACAGGCAGTGGCTGGCAGCGTCAACAAGGTCATCTTGATCGGTAATCTGGGCAAAGATCCCGAGGTTCGCACCATGGGCAGCAGTGGTGGCCGTGTCTGCAATCTCGCGGTCGCGACTTCCGAGAGTTGGAAGGACAAGAACAGCGGTGAGCGCAAGGAGCGCACCCAGTGGCACAATGTGGTGCTGTTCAATGAAGCACTGGTCGGTGTTGCCGAGCGTTTCCTGCGTAAGGGGTCAAAAGTTTATATCGAAGGCCAGCTGGAAACCCGCAAATGGCAGGACCAGAACGGGCAGGACCGTTACACCACCGAGGTTGTGCTGCGTCCGTATCGCGGCGAGCTGACCATGCTCGATGGCCGTAACGAAGGCGGCTCCGGCGGCGGCAATTATGGCGGCGGCAGCGGTGGTTACGGGAATCAGGGTGGCGGCATGAGCCAGCCAGAGCCTGAACCAGCCTATGCCGGTGGCAGCGCACAGGATCTGGACGACGATATTCCGTTCTGATTTCCGGCACGACCGGCAATCCAGCCGAATTAGGTGAAATCAGGCGGTGTGCTATAATAGGGGCCATCTGTCTGGCTGATTTTGTTTCAGCTTTTCTGTTCGTTAAATCAAGGGTTTAACTGCCTTGTCTGATCAATCGGGTAACGACTCCGATATCGCTCCCGTCTCGATTGAGACCGAGCTGCGTCGCTCCTATCTCGATTATGCGATGAGCGTAATCGTCAGCCGTGCGCTGCCTGATGTGCGCGACGGCCTGAAGCCGGTGCACCGCCGTATCCTCTACGCCATGAAAATGGGCGGATATGACAGCACCAAGCCGTTCCGCAAATCGGCCCGTATCGTCGGTGACGTCATGGGTCAGTATCACCCCCATGGTGACAGCGCGATTTACGACGCCATGGTGCGGATGGCGCAGGATTTCTCCATGCGCCTTCCACTGGTTGACGGTCAGGGCAATTTCGGCTCGATGGATGGCGATCCGGCTGCGGCCATGCGTTACACCGAGGCCCGTCTGGCCCAGGCGGCGGAAAGCCTGTTGGCCGATATCGACAAGAACACCGTCGATTTCCAGCCCAACTATGACGAACAGACCGAAGAACCGGTGGTTCTGCCCGCACGCTATCCGAATATGCTGGTCAATGGTGCCGGTGGTATCGCGGTTGGTATGGCGACTAATATTCCGCCGCATAATCTCGGCGAGGTGATCGACGCCTGTATCGCCTATATCGAAGATCCCGATATCAGTATCGAAGCGCTGATGGAGCATGTGCCCGGTCCGGACTTCCCGACCGGCGGTCAGATTCTCGGCAAGACCGGTATCTATCGTGCCTATAGCCAGGGCAATGGCTCGGTCATGGTGCGCAGCCGCACCCATATCGAGACCTTCGGTAAGGACCGTGAAGCGATCATCGTCACCGAAATCCCGTATCAGGTGAACAAGTCCCGCCTGATTGAGCGGATTGCCGAGGTGGTCAATGAGAAGATCGTCGAGGGTATTTCCGATCTGCGTGACGAGAGTGACCGCGACGGCGTGCGCATGGTGATCGAGCTGAAGCGCGATGCCGTGGCCGATGTGGTGCTGGCTCAGCTGTTCAAATACACGCCGCTGCAAACCAGCTTCGGCTGTAACGTGCTGGCGCTGAATGGCGGTCGTCCGCAGACCATGACCCTGCGTGACATCATCAAGGCATTCGTTGATTTCCGCGAGCAGGTGATCACCCGCCGGACCATCTATGAGCTCGGCAAATCCCGCGAGCGCGCCCATACCTTGATCGGTCTGGCTGTTGCGATTGCCAATCTCGATGAGATGATCGAGCTGATCCGTCGTGCTCCCGATCCACAGGAAGCACGAGCGGAAATGCTCGCGCGCGAATGGCCATCCGCAGACGTGGCACCGCTGATCAAGCTGGTCGAAGGTGATGCCTCTGACTTTAATGAGTCTGCTTATAAGACCTACAGGCTCAGCGAAGCTCAAGCCAAGGCGATCCTTGATCTGCGCCTGCATCGCCTGACCGGTCTCGAGCGGGACAAGATCGCTGAAGACCTCGGTGAGGTCACCGACAAGATTCGTGACTATCTCGACATTCTGGCAAACCGTGCCCGTGTGCTCGAGATCATGGTCAATGAAATGGCCGAAATCCGGGAGAAGTTCGGCACACCGCGCCGGACCGAACTGGTCGAGGCCGAGTTTGAAGCGGATATCGAAGACCTTATCCAGCGTGAGGAAATGGTCGTGACCGTTTCCCATGGCGGCTATATCAAGCGCGTGCCGCTGTCGACCTATCGCGCCCAGCGCCGTGGCGGCAAGGGTCGTTCCGGTATGTCGACGAAGGATGAGGATTTCGTTTCCCAGCTCTTCGTGACCTCGACCCATACGCCGCTGTTGTTCTTCTCTTCACGCGGCATGGTCTACAAACTGAAGGTCTACCGCCTGCCACTCGGCACGCCGCAATCGCGTGGCAAGGCACTAGTCAATCTGCTGCCGCTCCATGGTGGCGAGACCATTACCGCGATGATGCCATTGCCGGAGGATGAGGAAACCTGGGCAGACTGGCATGTCATGTTCGCCACCTCGCGTGGCGGCATCCGGCGTAACCTGCTGTCCGATTTCGCCAACATCCGCGCCAATGGCCTGATCGCCATGAAGCTGGATGAGGGCGAAAGCCTTGTATCGGTGCAGACCTGCCGCCCGGATCAGAATGTCATGCTGGCAAGCCATAACGGCTACTGCATCCGGTTTGCGGTTGAGGATGTTCGCGTCTTCAGCGGTCGGACATCAACCGGTGTCCGCGGTATCCGTCTGGAAGAGGGCGATGAGGTTATCTCCATGTCGATCATCGATCATGTGGAGGCAACGCCGGATGAACGCTCGGCCTATCTCCGTCATGCCAATGCCCTGCGTCGGGCCGGTGATGAGGAAGAGGGCGAGAATGCCGGTGCGGAAGAAGGCAACAGCAATACAAGCCTGAGTGATGAGCGGATTGCTGAACTGGCCGCTGCCGAACAGTTCATCCTGACCGTCAGTGAAACCGGGCTTGGCAAGCGTACCTCGGCTTACGAGTATCGCCTGACCGGCCGGGGCGGCAAGGGTATCTGGAATATGTCCATGACCGACCGGGTCAAAGCAATCGCTGCCAGCTTCCCGGTCACCGAGGGTCAGCAGATCATGCTGGTGACAGATGGTGGCCAACTGATCCGTATGCCGATCACCGGTATCCGCATCGCCGGTCGGATGACTCAAGGCGTCATGCTGTTCCGGGTTTCCAAGGATGAGAAGGTGGTCTCTGTCGCCGTCGTCGATGATGCCGAGGATGAAGATGAAGCACTCATTGAGGGCGCAGAAGGTGAGGCTGTCGCTGAACAGGGTGCCGAGGCAGAGAATGCAGAAACCCCTGATAATACTAACAGTGGCGACAGTGATGCCGGTGATGAAGCGCCCGAAAGCGACGCGTAATGGCTAAACTGGTTGGCTTGTACCCTGGCACATTTGATCCGATCACCCTCGGTCATATGGATATCATCAAGCGAGCGGCCAAGGTCGTCGACCATCTGGTCGTGGCGGTTGCCCGTAATGCCGGCAAGGGGCCACTGTTCTCCACCGACGAACGCCGGGAACTGGTCGAACAGGAAATTCATGGGCTGAAGGATCAGGGCTACTCAATCGAGGTCCGTACCTTCAACAATCTGCTCATGCATTTTGCCGCCGAGCTCGGTGCCAGCGTCGTAATCCGTGGCTTGCGTGCCATATCTGACTTTGAATACGAATTTCAGATGACAGGTATGAATGCACGTCTTGACCCGAATATCGACACCGTCTTTTTGATGGCGTCTGAACGCTATCAATTCGTGTCTTCCAGATTTGTTAAGGAAATCGGTAGGTTAGGCGGCGATATTTCGGAATTTGTCTCCCCGAATGTCTGTGATCGACTGATCTACAAGTTCAATCTGGAAGCCAGTCCGGCCGAACATTCGACCAGAATTGACGCAAAGCAAAAATAACTGGGATATTGGTGTTGACGCTGTCGTAAGGTGTGCGTATTTTCCCGCTCACTCACCGAGAGGTGGGAGCGTGTAGCTCAGCCGGTAGAGCAGCTGACTTTTAATCAGCAGGTCCAGGGTTCGAACCCCTGCGCGCTCACCATTCGGTGACATCCCGGAAAAATCAATCAGTTACCGGCCCGCGGTCAGATGGTTCTCGTATCATCGCGCGGGCTTTGTTATGCTGGAAAGATCAGTGACCGATGTCGATATCTGGGCCAATGACCTTCTTCCGTGACTTCTTCTCCATGCTGCGTGAGCGACCGAAACTGTTCGTCGGGATCTTCGCGCTGGCGTTTCTCACGGTATTTGCCACGCGCTATGTTGTGGCAACGGTGAGTGCCATCAACGATCCCGAGGTGGCAGCCGCTGACAGCGTCCTGACCCCTGAGCAACAAATTGTATCGTTACCAGCCGCCATCCAGCGCCAACTGGCCAAAACCGAGCGTTATCTCTTTGCCAGCGATCTGGCCGCGCTCGACAATTACGAGTTTGCCAAACGGATTGAGGCATCACGGGTTCTGGGATTGGAAGCGGCTGGCCTGTCCGATGAGCTGCTGAAGCGTGTCACCAAATACCAGCAAACCGTTGCCAGCAGTGATGATACTGAAACTGAAGCAGAGCCGGCCCATTCCACTGCAGTGATTGCCGAGAATATCGGTGCCTATTTCGACAATATGGTGCGTCGGGTTGCGCTGATTGACCTCAATATGGGCAAGGGGCTGTTAAGTGATGAAACCGGTGCCTCCGTCAATGGCGTGTCGAAAGCGGAAAGCGCCAGCGATTACCTCATTAGCCTGCGCAAGCTGACCGATGAGCGGAATGACATCCTCGAGAAAATCAAGCAGGCCGGGGCAGAGATCGAACAATGGTATGCCGATCACTGCCATGAACACATGGATTGCGCCTCGATCTCGACCGCCGATCTCGGGCTGAGCCGGTAATGCCCACCGATCCATTGAGCGGTGGTTTTTATCCTGATGCCTATCAGGATACCGATCCGATCATCGAGGACTACGCCAGTGCCCTTGGGCATATCATCATCAGTTTCAATGCCTTGGAAGCCGCTTTGCTGGTATTGGCCCGAAAACTCTGGCCGGATCATCAGCTTGAACAGATAACCCGGCAGTTCGGTCGCCGAAGCATGGATGAACGCCTGAGCATGATGGCACAGCAGATCGGGGCATCGGCTGTTCCTCGCAACAGACATGATGATCTCGATCGCCTGCTTGGCGAGATACGTCGCCTGACCGAGCAGCGAAATGCCGCCATCCATGCCAAGCACGACTTCTATGTCCGATCGGAATCAGGGAAGGCCATGATTGTGGATGATGATCTGCTCGCGAGGCTGTGGGAGCTGTCGGCCAATCTTGATCAGGCACGCGATCGAGTTGCGATGCTCTGTGCATGAGCCGCTGGGTCGAATCGGTTGGAAAATCAGTTTTTTTTTTTGCCCGTAACAGCGGTTTCAGCCGGGTTTCCGCATGTCCGAATATAATTTTCGGGCAAGGGCCGGACAGTAAAAAAAATATCCTGCCGGGCAAACAATAGCAATTATCAAGGAAATCAGCGCACTAGAGCCACTGCTTACACATTATCAGCTTTGCCTAACCGATTTCCCGCTTTTGACTTCGGCTCGACACTTCACATCGAAGATAGCATTTGTCAGTTTAGTGCTTCGTCACAGAATGATGACTAACCGTTACAAGGACCGGATGCTATGAGTGGTTTTAATGTGATTGATGGCGATCAGGGAATGGCGCCTATCCCCGGTACCGACCCTCAGCTGTTTGAACCAATTCTCGATGAGCAGATTGATGGAACGCCCGGCGCTGATTCCATCAATGGCAATCTGGGCATGGATACCATCAATGCCGGTGATGGTGATGACATTCTGATCGGCTTTGTGGGCGAAGATCAGTTGTTCGGTGAAGAGGGTGCCGACACCCTCGATGGCGGTTCCAGTAACGACACCCTCGATGGCGGTCCCGGTGCTGACTCCATGAGCGGCGGTAGCGGCAATGATCTTTTCTTCGTTGATAACTCGCTTGATGTGGTCCTCGACAGCTCCGGGTTTGATACTGTAGAGGCAACACAAAACTATACCATCGACCTCGGGATCGAGGTTCTTCGTTTGAATGAGGAATCTCCGTTTGCGTTCAATGGCACTGGCAATGATGCGCTGAACATAATCTATGGCAACAATTTGGATAACGTGTTGTCTGCCGGTGCAGGAACCGATTTTGTTTATGGCAGTGCCGGAAATGACTTCATCACGGGCGATGCCGATAATGATACGCTCTATGGTGGCGTGAATAACGATACCATTGATGGCGGCACTGAAGTCGACCAGATGTATGGTGGTGATGGCAATGACATTCTGATCGTGGACAATATCAGTGATCAGGTCTTCGGTGGTACCGGCACTGACGAGGTCCGCACATCAGTCAGCTACTCGATTGATCGCTTTGTTGATGATGCTTTAGAGGATATTGAAAACCTCACACTCCTGTTCGGTGCAACGGACGGTTTCGGCAACGAGTTAGACAATGTTATTACCGGCAATGATGCTGCCAACTTCCTGTTTGGTAATGAAGGCGCGGATACTCTTGATGGCGGCATCGGTATAGATACCCTGAGTGGTGGTCTCGGTAATGATGTCTATCTCATCAATAGCGTAGTCGACCAGATTACCGAGCTTGAGAATGCCGGTGATGACACCACCATCTATACCAACATCACCTCGGTCACGCTGGACCAGGGTGTTGAAAACCTAGTCATGGGCCTTAACGTCTTCAATGCGATAGGCAATCAGGCTGGCAATATCATCGAGACCAATGGCGGCGATAATCTGGTTTATGGCCTGCAGGGTGCCGACACGATCGGTCTTGATCCGTTCGATACTGCGCTCATCAACAATGAAGGCAATGACACCCTCTATGGCGGTGAGGGCGATGATGTGATTTTTGCCGCTGGCGGCGTCGATCTTGTCTTCGGCGGTGATGGTTCCGACATTGCGCGTCTTGGCCTTGGTGCCGACACCATGTTCGGCGGTGACGGCAATGATCTCATCTATGGCAGTCAGGATGATGACCTACTGTATGGTGAGGAAGGCGATGACAACCTGCAGGGCGAGACGGCCGCGGACACACTTTATGGCGGAGATGGCTCCGATGCCCTAAGCGGTGGCGACGGTGACGATGTCCTGTTTGGTGAAGATGGCAACGACACCGTCTATGGCGGTGATGGCGTTGACTTTATCGTGCTTGGCAACGGTAACGATGCGGCCAATGCCGGTGACAGCAATGATCAGGTTTATGGTGGCTTCGGTGCTGATGTGATTGATGGTGGCGATGGCGCCGATACGATCTATTCCGAACAGGATGCCGACAGCATCAATGGCGGCAACGGCTTTGATTACATTGTCGGTGATGATGGCAATGACACCATCCTTGGTGGTGATGATGCCGACACCCTGTTCGGCAATATCGGTGCCGATGTCATTGATGGTGGCAACGATAATGACACGATCTACGGCGGTCAGGATGCCGACAGTATCAGCGGTGGCAACCAGGATGACCTGCTCTATGTCGGGGTTGGCTCGGATACCGCTCTTGGTGGCGATGGTGCGGATACCGTCTTCGGCGAGGATGGCGATGATGTCATCAGCGGTGACCTTGGTGACGACCTGCTCTATGGCAATACCGGCATCGACATTATCGATAATGGCGGCGGTGATGACATTTCCTACGGTGGCCGGAATGCTGACAGCATTATCGGTGGCTTTGGTAATGACATCATTTACGGCAACAAGGATGCCGATACCCTCTATGGTGGCACCGATCAGGACACGCTCTATGGCGGCAGTGAAAATGATCTGATGCATGGCGAGCAGGGCTTTGACCGTCTCTACGGCAACCTTGGTGATGACATCCTTTATGGCGGCGACGATCAGGACAGCGTCTATGGCGGTCAGCAGGACGATGTTGTCTACGGCGATTTCGGTGATGATGCCGTCTATGGCAACTTCCATCAGGACACCGTCTATGGTGGCAATGGCCTTGATAGCCTCTATGGCGGGCAGGGCAATGACATCATGTTTGGCGGTGCTGATGATGACCGTCTGGCCGGCAACCTTGGTGATGACGTCCTGATCGGGGAGTTGGGGGCTGATACCTTTGTTTCCGGTGCCAATCAGGGCTTTGACGTCATCTTCGATTTCAATCAGGCAGAGGGCGACAAGCTGTTTTTTGCCGGTTTCAGTGCCCTTGATGTTTTGAACTCGGCAACCCAGATTGCGATTGATTTCACGGCAATCGACTCAACCGCAACGGCCCCGTCGGGCACCAACGTGGTTGGTGTTGAAACCCTGTTTGATCCGGGATTGCTGGATGACCTCGTGGCCTATGCGCCCGAGGCAACCGACACAGCGACATTCCTGTCTGTTGCCGGCACTGTGGTTGTGCTGATGGGCATTGCACAATCGGAACTGTCGATTAACGCATTTGCCTGAGGTCAGATGTGATCTTTTGCTGCCCCGTCATCAGTATTCGATGATGGGGCAGTTTTTATTTCAGCACTATCAATGGTCTCCGCTTCCGGAGTCAGCTCATCAGGCTTCTTGATCTGCTGAACCTGCACCAGAATATCCGAGACCACATCCTGAATAAGCCCACTGAACAACAGGCACATGATCAGGATGATGCCGATCAGGGGGATGAACAGAAAAGCTGTGTTTTCCGTGCCGGTATTCTTCAGAATGACAGCGATCACAAGACCGCCAATCGTCAGACACAATCCGACAATCCAGAGGATTTTACGCAAAGAAACCGGCATGACTGAGAGGAAAACCGAGGGGATATAATGTATCAATACAATTGCACATTGCCATAACCCCCTGCCAAGCGCCATCCTTCCGCTGTTCATCGAGGCGGGGTTTATCAAGAATGTTATCCAAGGATCACTGTTTCCGGCACGTCATATCATGTGGGCGCCGGATCAGGACACAAAAAATGGCCCGCACATAACATCAGAGAGCTCAGGTAAAATCATGTTTTCAAACAATAAATCTGAAACCAAATCGTCACTTAATCGCCCTGTCATACTGGCAACGGCCTTGCTGACGAGTACATGCCTGAGCACGCCCTTCACCTCCGCCCAGGCACAGGAATTGTCTCTCGAGCGCGTGGTGCTGTCATCCGGCGGGGTCGGTTATTTCGAATATGGTGCCAATATCGCCGGGGATGCCGATCTCGAGGTGGATATCCGCCTTGATCAGGTTGACGATGTGCTGAAAAGCCTCGTGGTCTTTGATGGCGGTGGCAGCCTTGGTCTCGTCAGTATGCCGGGCAAGGCGCCGCTCGATGTGGCATTCCGGGATCTGCCGTTTCCGCGCACCGCCCTTGGCAATATGCCGGCGCTGCTCAATTCCCTGACCGGTGCGGAAATTGTCATTGCCGGTGATCGTGAACTCTCCGGTAGGCTCGTCAATGTCACTGCCGAACGTGGCAATACCGGCAACAGCACGGATTTCGTCCAGCACCGGGTCAACCTGCTGACCGCCAGCGGGCTGCAAAGCACCGTGCTGGAGCGCAGCACCTCACTGCGGTTTGTCGACAAAGAATTGCAGGCACAGATCGACCGCGCGCTTGTGGCCATTGCCGATAACCGCCGTCAGGATCGCCGCCAGCTCGATGTGCGCCTCGAGGGGCAGGGCAGCCGCGACATTCGCCTCGGTTATGTGGTGGCGGCACCGCTCTGGAAAACCTCCTACCGGCTGGCCGTATCACCGGATGGTGATGATACCGGCGAGATGACAGGCTGGGCCATCCTCGAGAACATGTCCGGGCAGGATTGGGATGATGTGGAACTGGTCGTCACCTCCGGCAACCCGGTTACCTTCCGTCAGGCGCTGTATGAGAGCTATTTCGTCAACCGCCCCTCGATCCCGGTCGAGGTGCTGGGCCGCATCCTGCCCCCGGTCGATGGCGGCAGCGTGGCGATGGAAGCCGATAAAGAACGTCTGCAGAATTTGCGCGGCCCAATGGAGCAGAAAATGAGCTTCGCGGCAGGAAGGTCTGCCGCGCCAATGCAGGAGAGCATGGCGGATGCCATGATGATGAGTGGAAATGCAATGGCTGAACTGGCACCCGCGGCACCGCAACCGATTGCCCAGGCCCAGATGCAGGCAGCCAGCAGTGAGGAAGCCGCCACGCAGGTGGTGTTCAAGTATCCCGAGCCGGTCAGTCTCGAGAGTGGCGGCTCGGTGATGCTGCCGATCATTTCCCGCTCGGTACCGGCGGAACAGATCGCGCTCTATAACCCGGGCACCCATCCGACCCATCCGCTCGCCAGTATCAAGCTGACCAATGATGGCGAGGCCAGCCTGCCACCCGGTGTGGTGACGCTCTATGACCGTGACAGCGGGCAGGCGGTGAACTTTGCCGGCGATGCCCAGCTCTCGCCATTGCCAGCCGGTGACAGCCGCATCCTCAGCTTTGCCCTCGACCAGAAGGTGAGCGTCGTCAAAACCAATGACTTTGAAGAACGTCGGATCGGCGGCACCATCATCGACGGCATTTTCAATCTCAACGTCAAACAGCTGAGCAAGACCTCCTACACGATTGAGAACAATGGCGAAACTGACCGCAAGATGATCATCGAGCATCCCAAGCAGGGCGGCTGGGAATTGCAGATGGCCAAGGAAGAGGGCGGCGATGACATTGAGGAAACCAATGCCTTCTACCGTCTGCCGGTTACCGTGCCCGCCGGTGAGGACAAGCCGTTCGATGTGATCCTCGAACGCCCGATCCAGCAGCGATATGAACTGACCGGCCTCGACGGCAACATGATTGCCGCCTTTGTCGCCAGCCGCACCCTGTCCGAGGAAATCCGCGCGGTCTTTGCCGAATTATCGGAGTACAAGCAAAAGGTCGAGGATCGCCGCCGGGTGCGCGATGGTCTCGACAACCGCATCGAACGCCAGAAGAGTGATCAGGAGCGGGTACGTCGCCTGCTGACCTCTGTGCCGAGCAATTCCGACCTCTACCGCCGTTATCTGGCCGACCTGAACAAGCAGGAAGATATCGTTCAGCGCCTGATGGGCGAACGGTTCGAGGCAGATGAGGCGGTCCGTGAGGCGGAAGCCGCCATGCTGACCTATGCCCGACAGATCAGGATTACCGGCTAGGCTGGTGTTGCCCATCTTTTGCCATTGCTGCGGCGCATTATCGGGTTATATGTAAGCCCTATCGGGATTATGAATAACCCTAATGTACCCGGTCGGGCCTATCCGGCCTGTCCGTCAGCTGACAGCGACCATAGATGACCAAAGATACAGGCAAGTCCACCGGCAGCGGTGATGAGACCACAGCACGCCAGACCACGATTATCGGGCGGCTGCGGAATTATCTGATTACCGGCATTCTGGTGACGGCACCGATTGCGATTACCGTATCGCTCGTCTGGATGCTGATCGACCTGATTGATTCCGCGGTCCAGTCGCTGTTGCCGGTTCACGAATACCCGGCGCTCTATCTGCCGTTCAAAATACCGGGTTCGGGCGTTGCCCTGACCCTTGCGACGCTGATCCTGATCGGCTGGTTCGCCGCCGGGGTACTGGGCAATTTTCTGGTCCGGATCGGTGAGGGGATCGTTGCCCGCACACCGATTATTCGTAGTGTTTACGGTGCCTTGAAGCAGATTTTTGAAACCGTGCTGGCGCAACAGTCGAATGCGTTCCGGCAGGTGGTCCTGCTCGAATACCCCCGGCGCGGCATCTTTGCCCTCGGCTTTGTCACCGGTGTTACCCAGGGTGAGGTTCAGAACCTGACCGATGATACGGTAATCAATATCTTCCTGCCGACCACACCGAACCCGACCTCCGGTTTCCTGCTGTTTATCCCGAAACGTGATCTCGTAGTGCTCGACATGACCGTCGAGGAAGGCATCAAGATGGTGATTTCGGGCGGTATCGTGACCCCGCCGGATCGCCATGCAAAAGATCACAAGAAGGCCGTGGCCGATACCCAGCTGCCAGCACAGGCCAAAGCCGATGGTGGCAAGTCGATTGATCGCATCGACGCCTGAAGCGTCTAATGGCTCAGCAGATTAACCCGATTGCAGATAGCGGATCGCGGCATCACGCTCGAACAGATAGAGCAGCACCCGTAAGGCATCTGATCTTTTGCCCTCAAGCTTCGGGTCCTGCTCGATGATCAGCCTTGCGTCCTGATGTGCCATCTGCAACAGATCCTGATGATTGTCGAGATCGGCGAGACGGAAGGCGGGCAAGCCGGCCTGACGGGTGCCGAGCACTTCACCGGCCCCGCGAATGCGCAAATCTTCCTCGGCAATTTTGAAGCCGTCATCGGTTTCCCGCAGGATACGCAGGCGATCGCGCGCCGTGGCACCGGCCTTTGACTGATACAGCAGGACACAGCTCGATGACTTGTCACCGCGCCCGACCCGGCCACGGAGTTGGTGCAGCTGGGCTAGGCCGAACCGGTTGGCGTCCTCGATCACCATGATTGTCGCTTCCGGCACATTGATGCCGACCTCGATCACCGTGGTCGCCACCAGAATGCTCAACCGTCCGGCGGCGAAGTCGCCCACGACCTGATCCTTCTCCGCCGTATCCATCCGGCCATGGACGAGACCGACCTGACCGGGCAGGGCCTGACGCAGGGTTTCGGCCCGCTGTTCGGCGGCAATCATGTCGGACTTATCGGAATCCTCGACCAGCGGACAGACCCAATAAGCGCGCTCCCCATTGGCCACGGCCTGTTTGAGCCGCTCGATCACATCCGGCAGACGGTCGCTCGACAGCGCCCGCGTTACCACCGGCTGCCGCCCCGGCGGTTTCTCGTCAAGGATAGAGACATCCATATCGCCAAATGCGGTCATGCTAAGGGTGCGCGGGATCGGGGTCGCGGTCATGACCAGCATATCTACCTGTTCGCCCTTGGCACCCAGCGCCAGCCGCTGCCCCACGCCGAAGCGATGCTGCTCATCCACAATGACCAGCCCGAGATTGCCGAACGCCACCTTCTCCTGAAACAGCGCATGGGTGCCGATCGCAAGGCTGATGCTGCCATCGGCGAGGGCGGCGGCATTGGCGTTGCTGGTGGCGCGATCAACCTTGCCGGTCATCAGCGCTATGGAGATGCCACAGGCATCGGCCCAGGGCTGGATGGTCTCCAGATGCTGCCGGGCTAGCAATTCGGTCGGCGCCATGATCGCGGCCTGATACCCGGCCTCAATGGCACGCAGCGCGGTCAGATAGGCCACCACGGTCTTGCCGCTGCCCACATCGCCCTGCAGAAGTCGGAGCATCCGTTGACCCTCTCCGAGATCATGGTCGATTTCCTGCAGCGCTCGGGTCTGGGCACCGGTGAGCGGGAAAGGCAGCGCCTTGATCGCGGTCTGGCGCAGTGCGCCTGCCGGGGGCAGTGGCCGTCCACGCTGTCGTCGTTGTCGTTGTCGGACCAGTGCCAGCGCCAGTTGATCGGCCAGCAATTCATCATAGGCCACACGACGGCGGGCAGGGGCGTTGATCGAGCGTGGAATATCCGCATCGCCAATCCCGTGCAGCTGTTTCAGGGCATCGGTCAGCGAGGACCATTGCTCGCGACCGGCCAACCCGTCCGGCAACCAGTCGGGAAACTCCGGCAGGCGCTCAAGCGCGCCCTGAACCGCATTGCGCATGACCTTGGCGGTCAGGCCAGCGGTCAGGCCATAGACCGGTTCCAGCCGTGCCACCTCGTGCAATTCATCGGGTTTGGCGACAATGTCCGGGTGCACCATCTGCACCTGTCCATGGCGCAGTTCCGCCTTGCCGGATACCAGCCGTTCCTCGCCGGGCGGAAACTCGCGCATCAGGTAGTCCGGTCGGGCATTGAAAAACACCAGCGTCATGGCAGCCGAGGCGTCGGTCACCTCGATCCGGTAGGGCAGGCCACGCCGGGCTGCCGGTTTGTGCCGCTCGATCCGCACCACCATGGTGACGATATTACCGTCGGTCGCGTCGCCGATGGGCGCGACCTTGCTGCGGTCGATCACGCTGAACGGCAGATGCCAGAGCAGATCGACAACCCTTTCCCCGGCGGCCTTGGCAATCAGCTTGGCCAGCCGCGGTCCGACGCCTTTCAGGCGCTCAACCGGTTCAAACAGGGGATAGAGAAGACGCGGACGCATCAGACCATGGGGTGACGGTTCAAATACAGATATGGATATACCACCATCGTGCTTAACCGGGTTTGAGTGGAATGGGTAGGGGCTATGTGCTCCGAACTGCGTCTCGCGGGTTGTCGCCGGGCGATACACATGTCATATCGCTCCCATTCAAAGAGACAGTCGACGCAGATGCCAGCCTAGGGACACGCGATATGAGTGACCGCGAGATACAGCTTGATGCCAATGAAGAGCGCGCCGCCCGGCAGCGCCGCCTGCGTTACCGCAGCTGGAAACGTGGCACCAAGGAAATGGACCTGCTGATGGGCAATTTCGCCGATAGTCTGGTGCCGACCATGGATGATGAGGAACTGGATCAGTTCGAGGCGCTGTTGCTGGAGAGTGATCCCGACCTCTACAACTGGTATATGGGCAAGGCCGAGCCACCGGCTGACAATACCAATCCGATGGTCGCCCGATTTCTCGCGTTCCATTACACACCTGAAGAACGATAACCTTTTCAGAACAGATTGTTAGAAACAGTTTCTATGTCTGATATAGCCAGCCAGATTGCCGAGAATATCGCTGAGGATGACGCGGATGCCGCCCTCGGTACGCCGATTATGGGCGCACCGCCGGGACAGGATGCCCGCACCCTGATCGGGCTTGCCCGCGACAGTACCCATGGCCTGATCCATGTGGCCCTCGACGATAATCGCACGACCCTGCTTGAAGAGCTGATCGGGTTCTTCGCCCCTGACATTGAGGTGATTACCTTTCCGGCATGGGATTGTCTGCCCTATGACCGGGTGTCGCCGAAGATGGAGATTGTCGGCCGCCGGATTGATGCACTGAGCCGCCTCGGTCGCCCTGCGGAAAGCAGAAACGGCCCGTTGATCGTGCTGACCACCATCAATGCGGCACTCCAGCGGGTACCAAGCCCGACCATTTTCGCCGAGGCCAGCCTGAATATCAGCGTCGGTGCCCGGCTTGATCCTGATGAGTTGCAGCGGTTTCTGGGCAAGAACGGCTATGCCCGTGCCCATACGGTGCGTGAACCGGGTGAATATGCCATTCGCGGCGGGATCATCGATCTGTATCCACCGGCCTCCGATGCGCCGATCCGCATTGATCTGTTCGGTGACGAGATTGACAGTCTGCGGCTGTTCGATCCGGTCTCACAACGCACAACCGACAAGATCGAGCAGGCCAATCTGGTACCGATTACCGAACTGTTCCTTGATGATGCCTCGATCCAGCGGTTCCGGTCCGGGTATCGGTCACTGTTCGGTGCGATCAACGACAGCGATCCGCTCTATGAGGCAGTCAGCAGCGGGCGCAAACATCCGGGCATGGAACACTGGCTGTCACTGTTCCATGCGGAATTGACCAGCCTGTTTGCCTATCTGCCCCGGGCGGTTGTCAGCTTCGATCCCCAGTCCGATGCCGCCCGTGAGTCGAGACAGGACCAGATCACCGATTTCTATGACGCCCGCCGCGCCATGATGGACCAGAAGGTCAAGGACGGGGCGAGTGCCGGCGCGCTCTACCGCCCGGTGCCGCCGGGGCATATGTATCTGATGCAGGATGACTTCGCCCATGCGCTTGCCGGGCGGGATACGTTCAGCCTGACCACGCTGGGGGCCAGCGCCGCCGCGACCCATGAGGGCGCAGTGCGCAATGCCGGGGCCAAGCGTGGACGCGATTTCGGTGATATTCGCGCCTTGCCGGACGGCGATGTGTTTGCCGCGCTCAAGGAGTATGTGGATCGGCAGTTCCAGTCGAACCGCCGGTTCATGCTGGTGGCCTACAGCCACGGCTCGCTCGACCGCTTGCAGGCGCTGATGGCGGATCATGGCCTGCCGTCGCCGTATCTGATCGATCATTGGCAAGATGCTGAAAAACAGAAGAAAAGCACCTGGCTTGCCGGGCTGCTCAGCCTCGATAACGGCTTTGAGGCAGAAGACCTCGCCGTGGTTACCGAACAGGACCTGCTCGGTGACCGCCTGACCCGTCGCCGTAAGAAGCGTCGCCGTTCCGACAAGTTCCTGCTTGAGGTATCCGGGCTCAGCGAGGGCGATCTGCTGGTCCATGCCGAGCATGGCATCGGCCGCTTCGAGGGGCTGATTACAATCGATGTGGGCGGCTCACCCCATGATTGCCTGAAGGTGATCTATGATGGCGGCGACAAGCTGTTCGTCCCGGTCGAGAATATCGACGTCCTCAGCCGCTTCGGTTCCGATGAAGCCACTGCATCGCTCGACAAGCTTGGTGGAGCGGGTTGGCAGGCACGCCGCGCGCGGGTCAAGAAGCGCCTGAAAGACATGGCCGAAGAGCTGGTGCGGATTGCGGCAGCACGCGAGGTTCGGACCGCCAAGCCGATCACCCCGCCAGCCGGTGCCTATGACGAGTTTGCGGCCAAGTTTCCCTATGACGAGACCGACGATCAGGCCTCGGCCATTGAGGACACACTCGGCGACCTCGCCAAGGGCAAGCCGATGGACCGGCTTATCTGTGGTGATGTCGGGTTCGGCAAGACCGAGGTGGCGATCCGGGCCGCCTATGCCGTCGCCATGTCCGGGCAGCAGGTGGCGATTGTCGTGCCGACCACGCTGCTGTGTCGTCAGCATTATCAGAACGTGAAGGAACGCTTTGCCGGTCTGCCGATCAAGGTGCGCCAGCTGTCACGGCTAGTCGGTGCCAAGGAAACCAAGGAAATCAAGGCCGGTTTGGCCGATGGCACGGTTGATGTGGTTGTCGGCACCCATTCGATACTGGCGAAATCCATCGAGTTCGACCGCCTCGGCATGTTGATCGTCGATGAGGAACAGCGCTTCGGTGTGCGCCAGAAGGAACGGCTGAAGCAGATCCGCGATGATGTACACGTACTGACCCTGACCGCGACGCCGATCCCGCGTACGTTGCAGTTGTCCCTGACCGGTGTGCGTGATCTGAGCCTGATTACCACGGCGCCGGTAGACCGCCTTGCGGTGCGGACCTTCGTTCTGCCGTTCGACAGCGTGATTATCCGCGAAGCTCTGATGCGCGAGCATTTCCGCGGCGGCCAGTCCTTCTATGTCTGTCCGCGGATCGAGGATCTGGACAAGGTATCGCGGCGTATCCGTGAGATGGCCCCGGAACTGCGTCTGGTCATGGCCCATGGCCAGATGGCGGCGTCCGAGCTTGAGGACGTCATGGATGCCTATGACCGGGGCGAATATGACGTGCTGCTCGCTACCAATATCATTGAGGCCGGGCTGGATATCCCCAATGCCAACACCCTGATCGTACACCGCGCCGATATGTTCGGCCTTGCCCAGCTGTATCAGATCCGTGGCCGGGTCGGGCGATCCAAGGTGCGCGGCTATGCCTATATGACCTATGCCCCAGATCGCAAGCTGACACCACAGGCGGAAAAGCGCCTGCAAGTGCTTGAGACGCTGGATACATTAGGGGCCGGGTTCACGCTTGCCAGCTATGACCTCGACATTCGCGGTGCCGGCAACCTGCTCGGCGAGGAACAGTCCGGCCATATCAAGGAAGTGGGTATCGAGCTGTACCAGCAGATGCTGCGTGAGGCCGTGGAAGAGGCTCGCAACGGTGGCGCGGTCGAGGATTTCCCGAGCGAGGGCTGGAGCCCGCAGATCAATCTCGGCATGCCGGTGATGATCCCGGAAAGCTATGTTCAGGACCTCAATGTGCGCCTGTCGCTCTATCGTCGGATCGGCGACCAGCGCGATGTGGAGGATATCGACAGCTTTGCCGCCGAAATGGTCGACCGGTTCGGCCCGCTGCCGGTCGAGGTCGAAAACCTGCTCGGCGTGATCACGATCAAGAATCTCTGCCGGACCGCCAATGTGTCGAAGCTGGATGCCGGACCGAAGGGCGCGATGATCGGGTTCCATCAGGACCGGTTCCCCCATGTGGACCGGCTCATGGACTACATCAACAAGCAGCGCGGCATGGCGAAACTGCGCCCGGATCAGCGGCTTGTGTTCCCGCGCATGTGGGAGGATCGCAAGCAGCGGCTGGCGGGCGTTACCCGCATCCTGCAGGAACTGGCCGATCTCGCGGTTGGCTGAGGTATAGGCTGATCAGCGGAACGACAGGCTGGCCATCTGGTCGATCAGGCCGCTTGCCTGATCCTGCCCGTTCAAGCCGCCAATGGCTGCCAGATCGAACAGCGGGCTGAAGGTCTCCGGATCATGCGCCCCGGCGAGGGCATAGCGCTGGTCGATGATAAAGCACGGCACCGCATGGATACCGAGCCGACGGGCGCGGATATCCGAATTGCGCACCGCGGCGGCATCGTCATGTCCGGCGAGGTAGCCGAGCGCATCCTGCTCGTTGATGCCAAGCTCCGCCGCCAGTTCCGCCAGTATCTCGTGATCGCTGATATCGAGGCCGAGGACGAAATAGGCCTCGAACAGCGCATTGACCATACCGGCCTCGACATTATGCCGGGCGGCGAGGCGGATCATCCGATGGGCATCGACCGTATTTGGCGTGCGCTGGATGGCATCGAGATCAAGCGGCAGGCCATCACGCTCGGCCGTCTGCTCGAGCATCGAAGATACCTGCAGGGCCCGCTCGCGACTGCCGAATTTCAGGGTCAGATAGGCCGAACGCTCCATGCCCGAGGCAATCATGTCGGGGTTCAGCTGAAACGGCAGCCATTTGATCGTCACGTCACGCAGGCGGCGCTCCTCGAGCGCACGCTCAAGCCGGTGCTTGCCAATATAGCACCAGGGACAAACCACATCTGCGAAGACTTCGATCAACATGGATGGCAGTATGCCACCAACAAACCCAAATGGGAATCGGGTCATGGCGATTCGATCCATATAAGCATGAGATAAATCAGGGGCAGGGAGCATGACCATCACCATCAGCCTTGAGGGCGAACACGCTCTGGTTACCGGAGCATCATCGGGCATCGGCGCCCATATGGCGGCGACACTGGCCGCAGCCGGTGCCGTCGTGACCCTCGCGGCGCGCCGGATCGAGCGGCTGGAGGAACTGCGCGACCAGTTGCGTGGGCAGGGAGCACAGGTCGAGGCAATCGCCCTCGACGTCACCGATACGCCGAGCCTGCCCGACAGATTAGCCGCCACCGCTAACGCCTTGGGAACGCCGGGTATTCTGGTCAATAATGCTGGAATTGCGGTTACCAGATCAGCCCTCGACCATAGCGAGGATGACTGGGACGCGGTGATGAATACCAATCTCAAGGGCGTGTTCTTCACCGCCCAGGCCTTTGCCCGCAATCTGCGGCAGGCGGTAGAGGCAGGCGAGCGCAAGGGTGGCTCGATCATCAACACCGCCTCGATCACCGGCCTGAACCCGGCGGGCAGCATCATCGCCTATGCAACAGCCAAGGCCGGGGTGGTGCATCTGACCAAATGTCTCGCTGGTGAATGGGCGCGTTATGGCATCCGGGTCAATGCCATCGCACCGGGCTATATCGAAACCGACATCAACCGCGATTATCTGCAGGGTGAGGGCGGGCAGAAGCTGACACGCCGAATCCCCCAGCGCCGGGTCGGTCAGGTGGATGACCTCGACGGCGTGCTGCTGCTGCTCGCCGATGAAAAACGCGGCGGTTTCATCACAGGCAGCATCTATACCGTCGATGGCGGGCATGTGGTCCAGTCGCTCTAGGCTTTACCCCATGGCTCGGTTATCCTGTCAGTAGGAAACTACCCTGTGTGCAACAGACGGCGAGACGGATCATGGCAAGCGTTGGACAACATAAACGGGAGCGATTGAAGGCAGCGCTGATTGCCAGCAAGGGCAATGCCTCGGAAGCCCGTCGCCGGATCATGAAGGAACTGGAGAGCGATGACCTGCTGTTCCGCGAAATTGCCGCCCCGTTCATGCACGGTCTGGTCAGTCACGCGATCGACACCTATGCCAAGGCTGTGGGCCTGCCGACCAGCATGAGCCCGCGTCAACCGGAAAAGGCGGAAGAACCGGCCCCGACCCAGCAACTAGATCCCGAAATTCTCGATCAGGTCATCGGCCAGATGGGCCGTAATGCTGGCCCTACACCCACCGCCAGCGATAAACCGGTCGAACACAACCCGCAAAAACAAGCCAACACCATGCGCGCCCTCGCAGACCTCTACAAAAAGCGCCGGGTCGAGGATTATTGAGACAGACCGTGTTGGCAACTTAACAAAGCTCTATTGCTCGTATCGTCTCCTCAAGAACTTCGAGTTGGTATCTCCACCAGTAAACGGCTTCACGGAATAGCTGGAAAGCATCTTGGCCATTGGCATACTCAATAAAGTAACCATACTCGTCGGAACTAAGTTTTGCGCCAAAAGTATATGTTTTGAGTAGGTTGTTTCTTTCCTCATTGATGAATTTCCAAAAGATCGCCGAGGATTGCTTGTCTGCCTTTAGAGTGGACCATAATCTTTCAACAGCCGCTGTATGAGCGGGAGAGGCTAAGGCGTCAACCTTAGCAAGGACATGACCGACCGTTCTCAATAGAGAAATACCCGAAACCCAGTACAGTCTCCATTCAGTCAGTTCTTCGTCTCCGTCTACGATGTCGGAATTCTGAAAAAGAAACAAAACATCAACACAGTCCGAATACGGTTCCCAAGCCTTTAATGTCTGAATTGGTGGAATCCGAGTGAAGATGTCGTCTGTTATAAAGCTAGTCATGATTCAAATCTGCACAAAACAAATAAGAGTGTTATTCGTAAGAGAAAACACTCTCCAATCAAGCTAATGAAATGCAGAAGAGATTGCTGTGCACAAGATATATCAGGCCAAAGCACATATTTCGCGGCTTACACACTGCGGAATGCAGTGGCAGGAGGCATATAGACTATTGTATGCGGTTATCGGCAATCAGTGGCGGATGGGGTGGGATTCGAACCCACGGAGGGCGTGAACCCTCGCTGGTTTTCAAGACCAGTGCTTTCAACCGCTCAGCCACCCATCCGCGTGTGGCGAGTGTAATAACAACTCCGTTTCGCTTTGGCGAGAGTCTAAGTTATGAATTTGCCATCAAAATTTTCCACACCGGTCATCTGACCAACATTTTTCCCGTTTAAGAGCATTTCATGACGTTCATCAGCAAGCTTGCCGAACTTGTCATTCTCCCCAGTATCCTGCTGGTTTTGCTGGGTATCATCGGCATTTTGTTGATCCGTAAATCACCGGAGACGGGGCGGAGCATGGTGCTTGGCAGCCTGCTTGGTCTCCTCGTCTGTGGATTGCTGCCGGTTGGGGAAACCATGGTGCGACCGTTGGAAAACCGTTTCGAGCGACCCGACTCAGACATGCTGGCGACCATGCACGGTGCCATTCTGCTGGGTGGTGTTGTTCAGGGCAGCATCATGAAGGACCGCAATGTTCTGGCCCTGAATGGCGCTGCCGAACGGTTGGTGGAGTTTGACCGGCTGGCCTTGCGCGATCCCAACCTGCCGCTGGTGATTTCCGGCGGTTCCGGCTCGCTCTGGGATCAGCAGGCCGAGGCACCGTTGATTCGCGACTGGCTGACCTCGGTAGGGGTGCCGAAGCACCGGATACTTGTTGAATCGACCTCGCGCAATACATGGGAAAATGCCCATGCGTCGCTCAGCATGCTGAACGAGCATCTGGATCTGAATGTGCCCAGAAGCCTGCTGATCGTCACCTCGGCAGCCCATATGCCGCGCGCCATCGGCAGTTTTCGTCAGGCGGCCAGTGATCTCGGTTATGAGCAGCTGGAGTTCTTTGCCTGGCCGGTGGATTATCGCAGTACCCCGGTAACGGTGTTGCGAATACAGCGCTTGGGTGACGGGTTGAGCAATCTCGATCAGGCATTTCGTGAATGGCTTGCCCTCACGGCCTATTTTTTATTCGGTCGCACGGCAGAATGGCTGCCGGGACCATACGGGACAGCGCCGACGCAATCCTGAGCTAAACAGGGGCTTTACTTCATGCCATCAGCATCACCCGGCCGGCTTTTTACGGCATCCGCACTGGCCACCTTGCTGACACTGGCGACAGCACCGATTGCATTGGCACAGGGGGCTGAAGAGATAGACCCGGTGCGCAAGCCGCTGGTGGTGCCACCGGGCACCATGATGGCGACACCAATCCCCAACCCGCCAACCGGCGCGGATAGGGGCAGGCCTACGGTCACCCCGCCTGTCTCCAAACCGGCAGCGCAGCCATCGCCACAACCCACGGCAAAGCCTGAACCAACAACCGCCGCATCACCCGTGCCAAAGCCACGCCCGGAGCAGGGGGCGGAACAAGAGGCAACAGAGCAGGGGACCATTGCCGTTCCTGCGCCAAAACCGGAAACCGAACTGGCCGGATTTGCCAAATGGGTCAATGGCTTCAAGGTGGATACTGCCAAGACTGGCAAATTCACCGCTGAGTTTCTCGATACGGCATTGACCAATGTTCGGTTTATTCCGCGCGTGATCGAACTCGACCGTCGCCAGCCGGAATCGACCCTGACCCATGCGACCTATCTCGACCGGGTTGTCGGTGCCGTGCGCATTCGTGAAGGCCGCGAGAACTTCCGGGAGAACCGCGATGCCCTGATGGCGGTCGAGGCGAAATATGGCGTACCAGCCGAGGTGATCACAGCACTTTGGGGTATTGAGACCAGCTATGGCCAGATCACCGGCGGCTTCCGGGTGCTGGATGCGCTCGCCAGCCTTGCCTATGAGGGCCGCAGACGGGAGTTCTTCCAGACCGAGCTGGTCAATCTCCTGACCATCATCAGGGAGGAAGAGCGCTCGCCGGATGATTTTCAGGGATCATGGGCCGGTGCCATGGGCCAAAGCCAGTTCATGCCCTCGAGCTTTCTGGCCTATGCCGTCGATCATGATGGCGATGGCAAGCGCGATATCTGGGGCACAAAGGCAGACGTTTTTGCCTCGGCCGCCAATTATCTCAAGCAATCCGGCTGGAAAGCCGATGAGCGCTGGGGCCGACAGGTGACCTTGCCTGCGGGCTTTGATCGCGCACTGGTGGATGGCAAGACCGTAAAGCCGCTGACCGCATGGCAAGAGCTCGGGCTGCGGCTCCAGAATGGTGCTGATTTGCCGACCGCAGGAACCGATTTCACCGCCCGGTTGATCCAGCCGGACGGGCGCGGGGGACCGGCCTTTCTGGTCTATGGCAATTACGATGTCATCCTGCGCTGGAACCGATCCAACTATTTTGCCACAGCGGTCGGAATACTCTCCGACAGGATCGCTGAAGAGCGGTAATTCGCCGTTTTTTGTCCTAAACTGCCACCCATCATTATCGCGAGCATCGGGGTTGGCTTCATGGCATTGGCATTATGCGCGGCACGTATTCTGTCCAGGGTTCGAAATATCTGTCTGCTGGGTGCCGTTCTGGCGCTCCCGGCCTGTGCCGAAACCAGTTTTGTCAGCCAGATGGCCAAAGGCGTGCCGATTGATCTCGGCCCGGAAGTGGCCGCTCTCGGCAATCTCGCACATCCCCATCGTGGTGGCCGGTACAAGGTCGGTCTGCCCTATACGATCAAGGGCATTACCTATCGTCCCGAGGTTGATTATTCATACAACAAGGTCGGCATTGCCTCATGGTACGGCCCCGGCTTTGACGGCAAGCTGACTGCCAATGGCGAGGTCTATGATCAGGATCTGCTGACCGCGGCGCACAAGACCCTGCCGATGCCCAGTCTGGCCCGGGTGACCAATCTGGAGAATGGTCGCTCGGTCGTTGTCCGGGTGAATGATCGCGGTCCCTTTGCCCCGGGGCGGATCATCGATATGTCCGAGCGCGGTGCCAAGCTGCTCGGTTTCCACAAGAACGGCATTACCAAGGTCCGGGTGCAGATACTGGCCGAGGAGAGCAAGATACTCGCTGCCGCCGCCAAGGGCGAGCCGGTGCCACGCTATACCGGCATGCAGCCGCATAAACTTGCCCTGTTGCCAGCACCGCCAGTGCCCAACCGCAAACCGCGCCTGATGATGGCGCCGACCGTGCCAGAGGTGCAGCTCGCCACTGCCGTGCTGAGAAACGAGCCGCCTGCCATTGAAATTCCACGTTTTGGCGATAGTTCAAACGCAGGCGGGCTGTATATCCAGCTTGCCGCCTTCCAGAACCCGGACAATGCCGACCGTGCCCGCCGTTCCGTCAGTCATCTCGGCCCAGCCGCCGTCTATCGTGCCGATGTCTCCGGCGATACCTTCTATCGTCTGCGCCTCGGACCGTTTGTTGATCCAAATGACGCAGATCGTTTACTTGCCCAGGTGGTGCAGGCAGGCTATCCCGGTGCAAGGATCACCGCCGACTGATTAACCGGTCTGTTCACCAATACCCGCCCCAACCAAGTCCGAAACCGAGCCGATTTCATTCATGTTTGCCAAACGCTCAACCGCCTCACTGTTTTCCGCCGTCTGTGCCGCCGCCATTCTGTCGATGGCCGCATCGCCGGTGTCGGCCCAAACGATCCAGACCGATGCCAGAGAGGCCATCGTTCTGGACCATGCCACAGGCCGTATTCTGCTAGAGAAGGCTTCAGACACCCGGATGCCGACCGCATCCATGAGCAAACTTGCCACCATGTATATGGTGTTTGAGGCGATCGAAAACGGTCGACTGCAGCTTGATGACGAGTTGCCGGTCAGTGAGAAAGCCTGGAGCAAGGGCGGCTCCAAGATGTTTGTTGAGGTCGGCAGTTCCGTATCGGTTTCCGACCTGATCCGCGGCGTGATCGTTCAGTCCGGCAATGATGCGACGATTGTGCTGGCGGAAGCGCTCGGCGGTACCGAGGATGCCTTCGCGCAGTCCATGACCCGGCGCATGCATGAGATCGGCATGACCAGCTCCAACTTCATGAATGCCAGCGGCTGGCCCGACCCCGAGCACTATTCAACCGCCCGCGATCTCTCGACCCTGGCGCGTCACCTGATTGATGATTTTCCGGAATTCTATCCGATCTATTCCGAGTTGGAATTTACCTATAACGGGATCAAACAGGGTAACCGCAATCCGCTGCTCTATCGCAATATCGGTGCCGATGGACTGAAAACCGGCCATACGGAAGAGGCGGGATACGGGCTGGTGGCATCGGCCAAGCGCAATGACCGGCGGATCGTGCTGGTCGTCAGCGGTCTTGATAGTATGCAGGCCCGTGCCGATGAGAGTGCCAAGCTGCTCGAATGGGCCTTCGCCAATTTTGACAATTACCGGATCTATGAGCCGGGCAGCACTGTTTATGAACTGCCAGTCTGGCTCGGTGCCGATGCGCGGGTGCCGCTGGTGCTTGAGGATGAGGTGCAGGTCACCCTGTCCATGGCCGAGAAGGGCAGCCTTTCCGCCCACATTGAAGCAACCCAACCGGCACCGGCACCGGTCAATGCCGGGGATATCCTCGGCCAGCTGGTTGTCTCAATCGACGGTCAGGAAACAAAATACCCGTTGCGGGCGGGCAAGGATGTGGCGCAACTTGATTTTGCAGGCCGTGTTGAGGCGGCACTGACCCACATCGTATTCGGGAGTCAATGAGTTGAGTACCAGTTTCGGCAAACCGTCATCGGGCATTTTCATTACCGTCGAGGGCGGGGATGGTGCCGGAAAAAGCACGCAGGTCAAACGGTTGGCCGAGCATCTTGAAACTCTCGACATGCCGCTTACCATCACCCGCGAGCCGGGCGGTGTCGGTAATGCCGAGAAAATCCGCGACTTCTTCCTCAACCATGATGGCGCGCCATGGGAATCATGGACCGAGGCTTTCCTGATCGCCGCCGCCCGTCGTGAGCATGTGGCCCAGCTGATCCGACCCAAGCTGATGGAAGGCGGCATCGTTCTGTGTGACCGGTTTTCCGACAGTACGCTGGCCTATCAGGGCTATGGCCGCGGCTTGCCGATGTATGATCTGAGCCGTCTCGTTGAAATGGCGGAGCAGGGGGTCACACCCGACCTGACCATTGTGCTCGACATCGACCCGGCGATTGCCAAGGAGCGGATCGCCCAGCGCGGCGCGGCAACATCGTCATTCGAAGGTGCAGGGGCGGCCTTCCAGAGCCGTATCCGTCAGGCCTATCTCGACTTCGCCCGGGAAGATTCCTACCGCTACCGGGTTATTGATGCCGGTCGGTCGGAAGCAGAGGTTGCGGCTGACATTCGTTCTGTTACTGATACATTCATCAGCGAACGTCAGGCCATCGCCTGAGAGCCGAAAGCACGATCATCGTGACAGACACCATTGATGGTACCGATATTCCGCATCCTGCGGACCAGCAGGCATTGTTTGGCCACAGCGCTGCCGAACGGACATTACTGTCATCCATGGCCGGAAACCGGTTGCACCATGCCTGGCTGATCTCGGGCCTGCAGGGGTTGGGCAAGGCCACGCTGGCCTATCGGCTGGCCCGGTTTCTGCTGACCCATGGTCAGGGTAATCTCGGTACTGCTGCCCAGTCGTCCGACGATCTGAACAGCCATATAAACCAGTCTGTTAAGGCACGCATTTCAGCCCGCAGCCATGGTGACCTGCTGGCAATCGAGCGGGCCTATGACGAGAAGCGTCAGCGCTACAAGGAAGAGCTGACCATTGACCAGATCAGGCAGATACCGCCCTTCCTGCAGAGCACGTCCGCTGAGGGCGGCTGGCGCATGGTGATCATTGATGGCGCCGATGCCATGAACCGTTCCGCCCAGAACGCCATCCTCAAGGGGCTGGAAGAGCCGCCGAACAAGACCCTGATTGCACTGGTTGCCGAACGGCCCGAACGCCTGTTGCCAACCATCCGTTCACGCTGTCGCGATCTGCCACTGGCCCCTCTGGGGAATACAGACATGGCGGCGGCACTCGAACACCTGCTGGGCAGCCAGACATCAGCGGCAGAGCGTGAGCGGCTGACAGAACTCGCCGATGGTCGCCCGGGAGCTGCGGTCCAGCTCTGGCAGGCCGATGTGGATGCGCTCTGGCAGGATATTCAGGCGGCACTTGCGCCCGACGCCAGCAGTGAACGGCACCGGGTTGCCGCCACCATTGGCGCGGATCAACTGCGCTGGCAGTATTTTGGTGATTTGATGCGACGCTGGCTGCGCGGATTGCTTGAAAGCAATGGCCGGGTTGATCCGGTATTCAGCATGTGGGACAAGACCAATCAGCAACTGGCCGATGCGGAAATACGCAATCTGGACCGCAAGCTCGTTACCTTACAAATTCTCGAGAGCGCGAGCCGTCTTCGCCTCTAACCATTCTGGATTTATTCAATGAAACCGGCATATTACATCACGACCCCGATCTATTATGTGAATGACAAGCCACATATCGGCCATGCCTATACCACGCTTGCCTGCGATGTGCTCGCCCGGTTCAAGCGGCTCGATGGTTATGACGTGATGTTCCTGACCGGCACTGATGAACATGGCCAGAAGGTACAGAAATCGGCTGAAAAGGCAGGTATCGACCCGCAAAGCTTTACCGATCAGGTCAGCCAGAACTTCCGCGACCTCACCGAATTGCTGAATTACTCCAATGACGACTTCATCCGCACAACCGAAGAACGGCATCGGGAGTCCTGTCAGGCCCTGTGGCGCAAGCTGGTAGAGAAAGGGGATATTTATCTCGGTTCCTATGCCGGTTGGTATGCCGTGCGTGACGAGGCCTATTATCAGGAAGACGAACTGACCAACGGCCCGGATGGCAAGAAGATCGCCCCGTCCGGCGCGGAATGTGAGTGGGTTGAGGAATCCAGCTATTTCTTCCGTCTGTCGGCCTGGCAGGAACGCCTGTTGGCATTTTACGAGGCTAACCCGGATTTCATCCGCCCGACCGCCCGGCGCAATGAGGTGCTGAGCTTCGTCAAGGGCGGCCTCAAGGATCTGTCGATCTCCCGGACCACCTTCGATTGGGGCGTGCCGGTGCCGGATACCGGTGATGGCGCCCATGAAGGCCATATCATGTATGTCTGGCTCGATGCCCTGACCAATTACATCACCGCGCTCGGCTATCCGAATGTGGATGCCGAGAAGTATCAGCGTTTCTGGCCAGCTGATGTGCATATGGTGGGCAAGGATATCCTGCGCTTTCACGCCGTTTACTGGCCGGCCTTCCTGATGGCAGCTGAGCTTGACCCGCCGAAGAGCGTCTTCGCCCATGGCTGGTGGACGATTGAAGGGCAGAAAATGTCCAAGTCTCTGGGCAATGTGATCGCGCCGTCCGAACTCGTCGCCCGCTATGGTCTCGACCAGACCCGCTATTTCCTGATGCGCGAAGTGCCGTTCGGCAATGATGGCGACTTCTCCGCCCGCGCCATGGTTGGCCGGGCCAATGGCGATCTTGCCAACGATATCGGCAATCTGGCGCAGCGGGTGCTGTCCATGGTCAACAAGAACTGTGATGGCGCCGTGCCGGAGCCTGGCCCGTTCACCGATGCTGACAAGGCCCTTTTGAAGAAAACCGACCGGCTGCTCGACGGTGTGCGTCAGGAACTGGACGCGCAATCATTCCACAAGGCATTAGAACTGATCTGGCAGGTTGTCGGCGACGCCAACCGTTACGTCGATGATCAGGCCCCGTGGACGTTGAAGAAAACCGACCCGCCACGCATGGGCACCGTGTTGTATGTGCTGGCCGAGGTGATCCGTAACCTGTTCATCCTGATCCAGCCATTTGTGCCGGATTCCAGCGCCAAGCTGCTGGTACAGCTGGGTTATGACGGTGTGGTCGGCTTCGACCAACTGGGTGAGGGCGGACGCCTCAAGCCCGGTACGCCGATTGACAAGCCCGTGCCGATCTTCCCGCGCCTCGAACTGGAAGAAGCAGAAGCCGTAAGTGCCTGACAGAAAACAGGATCAGAGCCGTGCTGATTGACAGCCATTGCCATCTCGACTTTCCCGATTTTGCCACCGATGGGCTGGATACGGTTCTCGACCGTGCCCGCGCTGCCGGTGTACATCGGTTTCTCACCATCTCGACCCGCCTGACCACGGTGGACAAGCTGTTTGCCATTGCCGGGGCGCATGAGGATGTGTCCTGCACCATTGGCGTACATCCGCATAATGTCGCTGAACAGGGCGTTGCCAGTGTCGAAACGCTGGTCGAACTGGCCGGTAAGCCAAATGTCATCGGCATCGGCGAGAGCGGCCTTGATTACTTCTATGACAAGAGCCCGCGGGACGAACAGGCGGAGAGTTTCCGCAATCACTGCCGGGCCTGTGTTGAAACCGATCTGCCACTCGTCGTCCATGCCCGTGACGCCGATGAGGACGTGGCGACGATCCTGAAAGAAGAGAGCCAGGGCGGCAAGTTACGCGGTATTCTTCACTGCTTTTCCAGTGGCCGCGGTCTGGCTGAAGCCGGGCTGGAATTAGGCTTCTATATCTCGCTTTCCGGTATCCTGACCTTCAAGAAGTCCGAGGAACTGCGCGCCATTGCCCGTGATGTGCCGATGGACCGCCTGCTGGTTGAAACCGATGCGCCGTATCTTGCGCCCACACCCTATCGGGGCAAACGGAACGAGCCGTCCTTTGTTGTCGAAACCGCCAAGGTTCTGGCTGCCGAAAAAGGTGTGACGCTTGAGGAAATCGGCGCGCAAACCACAGAAAACTTCAATCGCCTGTTCAAGATAGCGGCCTGATGACCCAAACCAACACGCCAGCAAATGACCGGTTGCGCGTGACGGTGCTGGGCTGTGGCGGTTCCCTTGGGGTGCCGGTGATCGGCAATGACTGGGGCTGCTGCAATCCCGATAACCCGCGCAATCGCCGGAGCCGGGCGTCGATCATGATGGAGGGGCAGGGCACCCGCCTGCTGGTCGATACGCCGCCGGATATCCGGTCCCAGCTGTTGCGGGAGAATATCGACCGTTTCGATGCCTTGCTCTTCACCCACCACCATGCCGATCACACCAATGGCCTTGATGATCTGCGCCCGGTGTCATGGAAAAACGGCAAACCGATTGATGTTTATGCCCACCCGGAAACCCTGACCGATCTGGAAGCCAGATTTTCATATATATTCAAAGCGTTGCAGAACACTGATGAGAAACCGCTCTACCGGCCATTCATGTCCGTGCATCATCTCGCCGCGACCCAGCAGATCGGCAATCTGACTGTACAGGCCTTTGAGCAGGATCATCACACCTGCATCTCCATGGGCTTTCGGGTTGGTGGCTTTGCCTATTCAACCGATCTGGTCCGCCTCGACGACAATGCCTTCCGCGTGCTGGAAGGCGTTGATACCTGGATTGTCGATTGTACCCGTCGCGAGCCGTTTCCGTCCCATGCCCACATGGATCTGACGCTGGAATGGATCGAACGGGTCAAGCCACGCCGGGCGTTTCTAACCCATATGAATTTCACCATGGATTATGACGCCATCGATGCCGAGACCCCTGATCATGTAAAGCCGGCTTATGATGGGCTGTCATTTGACGTCAGCCTGAGTGAGTAAGGTGCTGTTTTGACAGATATATCAACAGTCAGAACGATCCTGAAGACGGTCTTCGGCTATGAGGATTTTCGCCCCGGTCAGGAAGAGATCGTCAGCGCCATTCTGGCCGGTGAGGATGTGCTTGCCATCATGCCGACCGGCGGCGGCAAGTCGCTCTGTTATCAACTGCCGGCACTGGCCCGTGACGGGCTGACCGTCGTTATCTCGCCGCTCATCGCCCTGATGCGCGATCAGGTAGCCGCCCTGCAACTGGCCGGGGTTGAGGCGGGGGCACTGACCTCCAGCAATACACCGGAAGAGAATGCCGCCGTAATGAGTGGGATAGAGCAGGGAACCCTGAAGCTGCTCTATCTGGCGCCGGAACGGCTCGGCTCGGCCATGGGGTTATTGCGACGGGCAGGGGTGTCGTTTCTGGCGGTGGATGAGGCCCATTGTGTCAGCCAGTGGGGTCATGATTTCCGCCCGGATTACCTGAAAATTGGTGAATTGCGCGATACGCTCGAAAACGTGCAGATTGCCGCTTTCACTGCCACTGCCGACCGCGCCACACAGGCGGAAATCATCGGCAAGCTGTTCCCGACCCAGCCCAGCACCTTCCTGCGCGGTTTTGACCGGCCAAATATCTTCATCAGTTTCGAGCCAAAGAACCGGCCACGCGATCAGTTGCTGAGCTATGCCAAGGCCCGGCGCGGCCAGTCCGGCATTGTCTATGCCATCTCTAGAAACAAGACAGAAACCCTCGCCAAGGCATTGAATGATATTGGTATTACCGCCTTGCCATATCATGCCGGTCTGGACAATGAGACCCGCGCCCTGCATCAGGAGCGGTTCCAGCGTGAGGATGGTATTGTCATCTGCGGCACCATTGCGTTTGGCATGGGGATCGACAAGCCCGATGTGCGCTATGTCATCCATGCTGATCTGCCGAAGTCGGTTGAGGCCTATTATCAGGAAATCGGCCGGGCCGGGCGCGATGGTGAACCATCGGAAGCCATGACCCTGTTCGGGATTGATGACATCAAGATCAGGCGGGCACAGATTGATGAGAGCCTCGCCGACGACTCTATAAAGCGCATTGAACATCAGCGTCTTAATGCGCTTCTCTCATTGGCCGAAGCACCACGATGCCGCCGTCAGATACTGCTCGGGTATTTCGACGAAGTGCTGGCCGAGCCTTGCGGTAACTGTGATCTGTGCAAGAAGCCACCAGAGCTGTTTGATGGCACGGTTGCCGTCCAGAAGGCACTGTCTGCGATCAAACGCACCAGCGAACGCTTTGGTGCCAACCATCTGATCGCGGTACTGCTCGGCGAAGACAATGAGCGTATCCGGTCGCTTGGCCATGACAAACTCTCGGTTTATGGCGTTGGCACGGAACATACGTCACAGGAATGGCACGGCATCCTACGCCAGCTATATGGGCTTGGGCTGGCGGCGCTTGGTTCTCATGGTGACTGGCAGCTGACCGAGGCCGGTTGGGAGGTCATGCGCGGCAACCGCACGGTTCAGCCGCGCAAGGACACGATCCGGCGCAAGACTGAAAGCAATAGCAGCAACGTCAAGGCATTGCTGGAAGATGCTGACGAACCACTGTTTTCAGCACTCAAGGTTGTGCGCAGGCGATTGGCGGAAGCCCAGAAAGTACCGGCCTATGTGATCTTCCCGGACCGGACATTGCTGGAAATGGTGCAGATCAAGCCGCAGACACTGGATGATATGGCGCTTTGCCACGGTATCGGGCTAAAGAAGCTTGAACGCTACGGCAGGGAGTTTCTGCCGGTGTTTATCAATGCGCCGGTGCTGCAGCCGGAAAAACGCCGGCTGAAGGCGGCTGCCAATGGTGAGGGCGCCACATTTGACGCCCTGATCGCGGCCCAGCTCGATCTGCAATACGGGCCTGCTGGCACCGATAAACCGCTGTTATGCAACCGGTCCGCCATCGCCCGGATTATTGAGCGACAGCCGAAGAATATTACCGAACTTGCCGCTATATCCGGTGTTGGCGAGGCAAAGGCTGCGCGATTTGGAGAGCTTTTCCTTGAAATCCTTAACAACAATGGTCACTGATTCACTTAAGTATATGCTGCCGAGGAGCAGGGTCTTGTGAATGAATAGTACGACGTGAGCATGATTATGGAACCAGTCAGGAAGAAGATGTATCGCGCGGACGGGGTACTATTTTTGGCGGCGGCCTGTTGCTGGTTCTTGGCATTTCGGGCTCTGGTCCGGATTGACGCGATTTATTCGGGTGACCCATTGGTTGCCTACAGCATGGCTGAGGATATGGGGGTGCCACTTGCTGGCGCTCTGACGCTGGCGTTTTTTCTAGGCATGATTTTGTCATATCATGAGATGGATGATACGACGTATTTGCTGGTCTTGACTGCTATCATTTTTATCTTTGGATTCGGGTTTTTAGCCACAGACATTGGAAAATTATTGGTTCCAAGTCACCAGTCAGAATTGGCCGGGTATCTTGAATGTGCGACGAGCCGGCCTGATGACAAACCAGATACTGAGAAAGATGAGGACAGCATATTTGATATTGTTGTTGTAGCCAGAGACATGAGTATCTGTGAGGCCTTTCGCGTCTCAATTGCCGACAAACGCATCAGTACCGAGCGTTTTGCCTATAAAATCGATTTCTCAGATGTTGAGGCGTTCAAAAAAGTGCTTAGCCAGGGCTCATGAAAGCTAGCATCTCTATATATTAGATTTTCCATAATATATATTATCATTCTTTACTTGTTATGCTGTCCGGTCATAACTGACATGCAAAATCAATAGGTTAAAAGTTATCCGCAGCGCTGCATATGACACACCCCTAGAAAACCATAGCATTATCAGGGAGTTAATTTCATGGATCAGCCATTACTTGACCACGTCATTCAAAGTGCAGATTTGCACCAGTTGGAAACACTCCACAAAAAATATCGCGCCATCGCTGACGATCTAGGCCGCCGCATTACCAAAATCACTGAAAAGACCGAATCAGCGCGCCGATTGCGCAGCCGTCGCCAGATGGAAATGAACAACGAACGCGCAACAAAGGTGCTTGAACACCAGCACCGGACTGGCTGCACACGCCTGCAAGCGTGCCAGCACGTTGCCAGCGAGACCGGCGATACGCCAGAACGCCTTATGACCCTCGCCCGCCTGCGTTGGCGACCGTGGAAACAAGCGCAGATGATCCGACGCCGCGAGAATGTGGGCCGATATGCCAAGCTGGGGCTGTCGAATTATGAGATTGCCCGGATGCTCGATCTATCGACAACCACGGTCGCAAAGGATCTGGCAGAGTACAAAAAAAGGGCCGGCTGAATGCCGACCCTCTCTTTTTTGATGGATCCATCAAATTACCGACGCTTGCGGGCCTTCACCACGCGTCCGCCCTTGGCATACCGATAGCCTTTTTTCAGCCGACCATTGGCCTTAACACCTTTTGCCATGTGTCCTACCTCGTTGCGGCGGCGATGATGATCAATCCCACGATTGCCGCCACGATCATGGAATTGTTTTGTCCTGGCACCGGTGGTTTCGGCGCTGGCACCGGTGGATAATCCACCAAATTACCCTCGGTTATATCGATCCGCAGCGGCTCGGATGATCCGCCCGGCACAATCTGGTTATTCAGCGTGACCAGCTGCATGGTGGCCCAATCGCGAAACACCGGCTCGATCGGGCTTGTGTAGTCAATCTCACCATCCGGTTCCCATGTCGCATGCTGGCCAAGAACTTCATCGACCAGCACACGGCGAGAAAATGGGTCCATCCATCCCCAAGGGCTTGTTATAAGCCCCTGCCCTGACGGAAACCGGTTGGCAGAATTGACGGCCATATCAGCGCTTCCGCTCACCCATGAACATGGAGACCAGACCGCCAATCAGCCCGAGCAAGCCAATGGTGATCCCTTGGCTGTCAGGTGACACGGCAATCGCCTGACCGGCACCCTCAATGGCTTGCGCCACCGCATCAGCTTCGCGGATTTTGAACATTTCGCCGAGACCATAGGTAACGGCAGCAAGCCCGGCATAGGTGCTAGGCTCGGAAAAACGGTCTTTGATCTTATCAAACATCAATCTGTTCCTTTTTGACTTCCAGAATGGTCAGGCGGTTGCTGTGATCGTTGATCACGTTGGCAACCGTGTCGAGCCGGGTTGTGATCCGGCCCAATTCCTTGGTTATGGTGCGCAGCATGGCCGAGCCGTAGACGATCCCGGCCACAATCGCGGTATCTGTCGGGGTTGCTATCAGGCTCGCCAGATCGATCATCACAGCACCTTTTTGTAGACGTAATACGCGCCGCCGATCAGCGCCGCGCCGATTGCCATAGTGCCGAGACCGGGGCCGCCACCCTCGGGCGGGCTGACGGCATCACTGACGGTGTCTTTGACGAACTCCCAAGCGATAATGCCGCCGAGAATTGGAATTATGGGCATAGCTGTTCCTTTGCTGCCTGATACTTGCGCCAATGGTTTTGCGTCTGGCTGTTGGAATTACCCGGACCGCCGTTGTAGCTCTCGACAATCCATTGTTCCGACCGCCGCTGGTTACCGTAGAACGACAGCCAGCGGACGAATGCCGCGCCAAAATAGATCGACACCACGGGCCGTTGCAGATCATCCGGTGAATATCGGCGATAGCCCATATCATTGAACAACCAGCGCGCCGTCGAGGGCAGCACCTGCAGCAAGCCTTTGCTGCCCTCGCCTAGATGCGGTTCAAACCGGTATGCGTCCGGCCGGAAATTGCTTTCGATTGCCGCCATGGCAACAATCATGCAGGGATCGACTTGCCAGCCCTCCCCGGCAATCACAGCATCGGCCAGCGTATGCACTTCCTCCGCTGTCATGGGCTTGGTGCCCGAGCGCATGGCCAGCGCCAGCAACCCGCCTACTGCGGCTATGGTGATAGCTTGCCGGGTATCCATCACAACACCCCGGGCGGCACATACACGCCATTTTCGTCAACCTCCACATCAGCCGGGGCCGGGACCGTCAACGGTGTTTCCGTCACGCTTTCCGAGCCATCATCAAACATGACAGTGACCCGCTTGCAGCCGTTCGGATAGGCCGCATGGCCGACCGGGAAAACCTGAGTATTTTTGCCGATTTTTTCTGCCATCAAAGCACCTTGTAGACGCATTCAGCGTCCCCGTTGAAAGTCACGTAATAGCCGGGCGGCACATAAATTGGCATTGCCAGCCCCTGCCCGTAACTGGTTGACGTAACGCCATAATCAGCAACCTGATTATCGTCAGGATCAAACATTCGCATGTAGATGCGGAAACAGGCTGCATAGATGATGAAGCCGCCCGTATTGTCAGCCCCGGCCACCGGTGTCAGAAGGCCAGTGGAATTGCCGGAACTGAGATCATCAGAGACCGTAAACGGCCCAGCGCCGAGCGTGCCGGTAACGCCATAATTCATCACGCATCCTCCCAATACATACGGCTGATAGACAGATCAGCGGCAACACCGATTGCATGGATGCAATACAGATCAGTACCGCCCGGCAGGGTTGCCGAGGCACCAGCCGGAACGTGCAGGCCATTCTTGTTGCCAGCGGTCATGCTGGCATCGCCAATGCGCACCGGGCCGCTACCCAAATTCTGAACCACGACAGCCGTAAAAATGTTTGTGCTGGCACCCTTCGGGCTAACAAACGTCAGGACGCCAGACGGGACGGAAACAGCGCCACAAACCAGCTTTTCCTGAGCGTGGCCGACAATCACCTTGTCGCTGTTCGGCCCGACCACTTTGCCCTCGACCGCCACCGGATCAGTTTCATCATTAGTGATCAGGGCCGTCACCTCGCCAGACTGGCGGTCATCGCTGACCCGATCATCGCCATAGATGAAGGTAATGGTTTGCTCTGTGGCGCCATTGACCAGCGACAGCGTGCGAATCTCCTGCCCGTTTTCGGCATAAACCGTTCGCCCAGACAGCGCATCGATTTTGCCGCCGCCGTCAATGCCGAATTTGCAGGCATAATTTACGGTTACGAAACGGATATGCTTGCCGCTGATCGGCCATTCCAGCGCCTCATTGGCGGCAAGCGTGATTTCCTGTTGCTGAATTTCAGCCATCTAAAAGCCCTTTCGGATCAGGAACGCACCGGCACCAATCACGGCCAGCGTGACAATGGTGCTGTTGATGCGGTCAAAATTGCGCTCGTTTTCGGTTGCGTTCGCCGTGGTCAAATTGTCCGCGAACTGATTTGCGTACTCGCCTGCCCCCGAAAACGCGCTTTCCTGCGCCTCGCGAATTTGGCTCAAGCCATCGGCAACGAAATCGCCAAGCCACTGAAAATTCTGCTCGACCTGCTCGAATGATGAATTGGCAACCGTGGTCGCCAGTGCGAAGCCGTCTTCCGAATTGTCACTGGCAAAGCTGATAATCTGCTCATCGCGCTTTGACTGCGCTTTGATCCGGTCACGCTCGGCACGTTCCGCCGCCTTCGCCTTCTCAATGTCCGCCGCCGCCGATGCCACAACGGCGATATTTGCCGTTTCCAGCGCGCCAGCATCAGCCGCCGTGATCGACACCGTGCCGCCCCGGCTGGCGCTTACGCTGCCATCAGCCAGCGCAATTCGCTCGTCTGCGATATTGGTGGTGGTGGTGGTAGTCTGCGCCTGACTACTGGAGGATTTTCCCGACATTACTGAATAACCTTCGCAAATTCGGTCAATCCATCCTGACCGTTAAAAACAACCTCATAACCTTGGTCCTGATAAAGCCGTTTCAGCCCGGGCCGGGTTGTGTTCATGCCCATGCGGTTGCAACCCTGTGTTCGTCCCCACTGCTCGACCATCGCAAGCCATGTGGCGGCATATTCGAAGCCAGCATCACCGCCCAAGGCCGAGACCCATAACGAATGGCCAATGACCTCATAGGCCCATGTCAGCACCCTCTGGCCATCCATGAACCCGCCTAGCAGCCGACAAGTGCCATCAGCAATTTCCGGGTCATAGTAATTCGGGGGAAAACCAGCCGTCATAGCCGACTTTGCCAAGTGCGCCTTGGCGGTCTCGTCCATGACAACCGGCCTTAACACCAGATCAACCATCATCGCCTCGCCAGCATGACCAAACCAGCAACCACCACAGCAGCAATCAGAACCACATCATTGCTTGCTGTCGCTGGCCGGGACGTTGCCGAACCGGATGCGCTGGGGTCGGAATTGACGCCGTCAGCCGTGTTTCCATCGCCCTGAATGAACGGGGCATTGTATGGAATGCTGACAATGTCACTGGACGACTGCGGCCCGGTGCTGCTGGTGGCGGTTCCCCCGGTAAAGCCGGGAATTGGCAAGCCACCACCTAGCGGCAATGAAAGCAGGTCAAGGGGGTTGGTTCGCACGTTGGTTTTATCCGGGGTTTTCTTCATGCCCCGCCCCCCTTGCCTATCGCCGGATCAGGAGCAATGCCGCAATCGCCGCGCCACCAATGAGGATATAATTCATGGTCGCTTGTGATTGCTGCGCCTGAACAGCGGTTGAATAGTCAATGGCTGGCTGCTGGGATTGTGCCTGAAAGGCCAGATCGCCCTGATTACTGACCTGCTCATAGTCAAGCCAACGATCAAACAGACCTGTTACAGTGCTGAAAGCACTATCCCACCAGTTACCACCAGATTGCTGTTCCATGGTCGCCCCCTATCGGGTTGCCGGGCCGATTTGCTCCGCGATGATCGGAATATTCCCAGCGCCGCTGGTCGTAATGACCAGATCGAAGTTGGTAACGTTCCGGCCATTGACCACAGTGCCAATCAGATCGCCGAGCCGGTGATCAGGAGCGTTCGAGACAACAAAAACGTTGCTCGGGACGGTTCGCTCATAGAGCGCATAAATGTCGTCCAGATCAGCGGCAGCTGCCTCAAAAATAACATCCTGATCCCGGCGAACCTTCACGCCGGTAACAAGGCTTGAGAACAGGTAGAGCGCCTCAAAACCATCATCCAGCGGCAGGGTGTTGTAAACAAAGTCACCCGAACCGGCAGACGTCGCGGTATAGCGGCGGAATTTGCGGATCGGGCCGATATTGCGGATCAGCTTCCGGGCCTCAAAATGCGGCACCAGCGTCGGGTTGGTAACGCCAGCGGCGATATCAACTTCAATCTGTGCGGTGTTCACATTGGCCAGTGACAGGGCCATCTGGTCTTTCGCCTGACGGGTTGCCGCCTTCGGATTACTCATGAACAGGTTCAGATAACCATCAACAAGGGTGTGACCCTTCCACTGGTTGATTGCCAGCATTTCAGCCGCCGTGACTTCCCACATGATCACGCCATTGATTTTCAGGCGGATGCGCTCAAGATTCGCCATAGTCGCAGCGTCGGCAAGGTCGCCGTCTTCTGCATAGACCAGAGAAACCCGGTGGTAAGTGTAATTTTTGGGCAATTCCAGAACCGCAGTAGAGCCAGCGGCTACATTGCGGAATGACGGCCCAATAATTCGTTCTGCCATCTAATTGGCCTCCCGGTTATTAGGCGTCAAAGCCAGAGATTGCGTTTTTGACAAAGTCATTGTCACGAAGTGCATTCATCGCAACGCCTGCGATAAAGACACCAAGAGCCGTCAGAAGGACGGTTTTAGGAGCGGAGCCGAGTTTCATTGTGTTTGCCCATTGAAAAACTTGCGCATTATTACGGCCACGATCACGCCGGAAATAACGCTGGTTAAGATTGCTTGTGAATTGATCGCGTTTGTCATGGGCTAGACATTGACAAGCGAAACTTGATTTTTAACCCCAAAAAAAAGCCCGCCATTGGAAGCAATCCCAATGGCGGAGCATGTTTTTTTCACTGTCAGATGGCCGGATTGTGACCTTTTTGCACCCCTTCGGGACGCCATAACAGGTAATTATGGTCTTTTTGATTTGCCAATTCGTTGGCATGACCATCGCCGATGAAGGTCGTTATTGCCTTCTGGTCGTCTTTATTGGTCAGCGGAAATATCACGAACTCGGAACAGTTGCCGCGATAGTCCTTTGACACCAGCGATGGCCGTTGCGTGATCAGGGCCATTTCAATGCCACGATGACGGCCCTGCAATGTCAGCTTCTGCATTGCCCGCTGACCGGCTTTAAGGCCAGTGACCGGGAACGCAATGTTCGCTTCATCGACAATGAATGTCAGACGCCGTTTCAGGCCATTGCCATAGGGTGCTTGTACCTGCCAGAGCAATTCAGCCAGCCGGTGGCACTCCGCCAGCATGTCGGCATCAGGATCGGGCACGAATGACACTTTGAACCCACTGCGCCAACGGTTACGCAACCACTGTTTTACGTCCAATAGATTGCGTAATTGCGGCAAGTGATATTCACCCATCGGATCGAATACCACCACTGCACGCCGGTCCGGATCATTGACAAGCCGCTTGGCATAGGTCGATTTGCCCGAGCCGCGACGCCCGACAATCAGCTTACATTCAGGCTGTGAAGTCATCGCCAAACCCTCCTGAATTATTGCCCGCCGCGTGAGCCGGGACGGGTTTTGGCTTGGCCTTGGGCTTTCGCTTTGCCTTGACCTCGCCAGCAACCGCCCGGGCTGTCGGGATCGCGAACGCGCCGATTGTCACGGTCCGTTGCAGCCAGACAGATTGAGGCTCGATCAGCCAGCGCATTGACGGGGTCTCATATGCGATTTCCCACAATGTCGCGAATGCTGGTTGTGCTGTATCACGCTCCGCCGCCTGTGCCAGCGTTTCAAGCCCGGTTGCACCACCTGCAAAAGCAAAGGTGCCAGCCATCATCTGGCAAAATTCGTCCTGGCTTAGAACAGTCTCGCCGGATTGAATGTCCAGCTTGCCGGTTTTACCACCGGGCAAATCCTCAGGGGCAATGGCTTCCTCGTCAACGGTGAACTCGTCAAAGTGACCGTCACTAACATCACCATCAATCGTCGAATACGATGCGTTCGAGGAGTGATTTTGCGGATCGGAGTTGCTTGTCTGGTGCTGTGTTTCCGGTTCCGTCGCCGGTGCCGGTTTCGGCACTTGTAGCAGTGCCGGTTTCTTCGTTTCGTCGCTCATTTTTTTGCGCCTTTTCCATTTGGTCTAACAGGTCTCGGCTGTTGCGTGGTCCAAATGTGTGACGCGCCTTGCAGGCTTTATCTTCGATCTCGGCATTGCAGTGATACATGACATATCCCTTTGCCGTTTCCCGAAAATAGACCCTTGCACCGCAGTCATGGCATTGCCCGATTGCGGATAGTTTTGTCATTCTCCCTTCCCTTCTAGCGCAGTCATACGCTGTTCAATGTTTTCAATGGCTTGGAGCGTTCGCCCCAATAGTGCCGGTGCCAATGCAATCGCATTCATTGGCGTCAGCTTCTCCGCTGCCTCTTTAATGGCCAGAATATTAGCCCTGTCGTCAGTCATGCGTGATGCTCCTGCTGGTAAAATTCGTCAGTAATGGAAAGCCGCCTTTTGGCGCGTTGCCGTCGCCGGTTCCAATCTGACTGGTTGAGCGCAGCGTTATTGATTTTCTGCGCTAGGGTTTGTGCCAATGTCGGCACATCATCTGTCTGGCAGACCTCGGATAGAGAAGCCGCCAAACCGACAATCAAGGTCTCATAGGTTTCTTGCAGCACCCGGCGCTTGCCGCTCACGATCCGGCCCGGGACGATGCCGCACAATTCGCCATTGGTAATGGCCATCAGGCGGCTATGCGCTTCATGCCAAAATTCGTGTGTCGCCCAGCGGCTGACATTCTGACCGGTCTTAATGCCAATGATGCGATAGGCTTCCATGGTCATTTTGACGAAGTCAGGCAGCACCGCATCCAATTCGGCCCATGTCTTCACATTCAGCTGCTCGGACAGGTAGCGCTTGCCTGCCCTGATCTCGACCCGCCAAACCGGGTTTTCGCTGCTGTTTTCGTCACGATCCAAGCCCCACACATCAAACCAGTGCAGGTTGCGCTTTATTTTGGCCTCGCGCCGCTTGTTGTAGATGCAGATTTGCCGCCCGGGCATCTTACCGAGCGTTATGCTATCGACCCTGCGCGCCCGGCGATGCACATTCATATCGCCATGATCAGACTGCGTTGATTGAGCCGGGCTGATAATGTTCTCGGGCTGCAATTCAAAGCCCGGCAACATCAGATCAACACACAGATCAACTCGGCCGATGCTCTCCTGCATGACCGTTGCCCCCATGGCTTCGAGCCGCTCATAAATACGGGCTTTGACACCCTCATAACCGTACAAAACCAATGCCTTGGCCTTCACACTTACGCGCAAATTCCATTCTTTCCGATTAACCGAATGCTTGACGAACCATGTTTCGCCATCATCGCCAGTATCGAGGCGATAGGCATAGCCGCCCTTTGCGCCGGTCTCGGCAACGCTGCACTCGGTTTTACCGAGCCAGATCAGGGCTGGCAGCATGTCGGTTTGCGCGCGCTCTTTTGCCGTCTCTAGCGCGGCCAATCCTTCGGCATTGAGAGCGCCCATGAAGGCCACTTCCAAATTATCAACACCGGAATAAAGGCATTTGATTTCGCTGGTCATTTTGCTGTTTTCTTGTGGCTGGTAATTGAACGGGGGGGTGTTACAAGCTCCCCCCCCGTTTTGACTGATTACTCGCGGCAAAGGCACTTGCTTGGGCGCATCCAGCACGGGTGATCCATGGGCGAGGCCGCACGCTCGGCACATGGCCCGAAGCACTGGTCAATATCGACACAACCGCCATGCCCATACTGGTCAGTCAGGGCCATTTCGAGGATAAGCAGATCGACCGCCCATTGAGCGATAAAGCCGACGCCATCCACATCACGCGGGCCGCTTTCGATTTGCGCGGCCATGTACCCGGCAACAAGCATCTGCCGATGCTCTCCGGCATGGCAAAGCGCATCGCCGATGCCCTCACCTGCGCGCCATAATTCAACGCCGCGCCAATAGGTTGCCTGCAATTCTTCATTTCTCGCGGCAATGTCTTCATCCACGAAAAAACCGCCGCAGCGACCGCCCCAATTCTCGGCGCAATCGCATTTCGGCGGTTCATTATCCGTGGTGCTGCGGAACACAGCACCACGGATCGGTTGCAGGAATTTGCTGCACTGTTGGAACATCAGGTGACGAGACGAAAATTGTTGTCGCCAATGATCCGGCGAATGCCACCGGCAATAATGTTCGCATCAGCCAGCAATTCGACTTTGCCCGTTGCGACAAACTCAAATGGCAGAGGCAGCACCTTGCAGAGCATCCGCAGCCGGGTATCGCATTCCAAATCGCCCCATTCCTTGCAATGATTGCCAATCTGATCAATGTAGCCAGCATCGACATTTGAGTAGGCTACTATCTGCGTCGTACTCAAACCGCTTGCACACATAGCGACTAACAGCCGAGCGCCGAGGACAAACTCAGAAAGATGAGCGCTGATTTCTTCAAGCATAGAAGCAATGTCATGATCTCCGGTATCGCTAGAAACCGAACGAATACAATCAAGTATTTCTGCGACTGCGATTTTGTTAAATTCGACCATATCAATGGCTCCTTAGAATGGGTTGTGATCGTCAAGGGCTTGTTCGGCACTGGCCTTGCCCATTTCCAGCGTCCAGTCAGGCAGCAACGCGCCGTCTTCATCGACCTGCGGGAAGGCAAACATGGTCATGTCGCCGGATTTCAGCTTGAAACGGAGCGTCAGATATTTGCCGCCCGGGATCGTGTCTGGCTCGCGCTCGTCATTGAGCCACGCAACACCAGCATCGACCCAACGCGACCGGCCATTGCGGGGCTGGATCAGATAGCCAATGGTGAAATCAGGGCTGCTATCCTGACGCTTGGCCCGGGGCTGAAGGATGATAGCGCCGTCCAGATCGAAATTGACCACGCGGCCCTCATAGGCGACGCCGTCACGGGTGCTTTCACGCACGTATGAATGTTCAATTTGCATGTGTTTGCTCTCTTGATAATGGTTCACTGCTCCGCGCCCCTTCGGGGCTTGGGGTGTTTTTTTAGGTTTGGGTGAGGGCCGGTTTTTTCACCGAACCCCCACCTTCACCGCTTTGCGTTTGGCGTCCATGAGCCTCACCGCAAACCCCCGGGTATTTTGGTCACCACACCTCACCCGGGCTAAACCCGGTCCCGGGTGAAGGGGGCAGACTCACCGCCCGCCCCCTTCGGTGGTGTGAACCACGCTCGCCGAGACCCCCAAACGAGAACACACAACATTTGGTATGTCGAGTGCCGCGCGGCACTAGACATGGCTGTGAATAACTGCGGGATTATTTCGGGATTGCTTGTGTCAAGCGCTGGTGACAACTTACGGCATCAACAGCGATTACATTGAGGCCAGAACGATGCGAACACCGTGGGACTACATGCACGAAGCGATGGAGGCCAAATCATTCTCCACATTGAACCAGCTTTCAAGGCATCTGCGCATTAACCGCCAGACCGCCTATTCATGGGCTAAGGGCCGCTTTGTGCCTAGCGAAGACTATTTGATAACCATGGCAAAAATGATTGGAGCAGACCCGCGCATTGCATTACTTGAACGCCAGTGTTGGATTTCTGCCATAGATAGAGACAAGCAAAAACTTACTATGTGGATGCAAATACTAAAGACATTGACCGGCGAGTTGCCAGAGTTACCAGAAGCCTATAACTACGAAATGAAAACCCAGTACAAGTTTAGAACGCCCGATTTTCTTGTGTAATCCTAGTATATATTATCATACTTAATACCCGGGATCGCACATCACCCAATGACGCCCCCCATTATCGATAATCAGCGCGCCCGGCGCATATTTTTGCAGCATCACGCATTGGCTGAGCAGCCCACCGGTTCGGCCAAGGGCGAAGCACTGGCGGATCTGGTACGACAGCTGGGACTGGTACAGATCGACAGCATCGCGACGGTCGAGCGTGCGCATCACATGATCCTGCGGGCACGCAGCCAGAGCTATCGGCCTGACGCACTGGCGCCATTGATCGAACGTCATCGCTCATTATGGGAACACTGGACCCATGATGCCTCGATCCTGCCGGTAGAACTGTTTCCGCATTGGCGGCATCGTTTTGCGACCAACCGGGAAACATTGCTCAAACGCTGGACCGGCTGGCAGCGCGACGGCTTTCATGAACGTTTCGATGACGTGCTGAACCGCATTGCCGATCATGGCCCGGTCAGCGCTGCGGATGTCGGCAAAGATGAGAACAAGTCCGCTGGCGGCTGGTGGGACTGGCATCCGTCCAAGGCAGCGCTGGAATATCTCTGGCATGTGGGCGAGTTGGCAATCACCCGGCGTGAGGGTTTTCGCAAGGTTTATGATCTGACCGAACGGGTGATCCCTGCCCCCCTGCTCGGCCTGCGCCATTCCTGTGAGGAAACCGTCGACTGGGCCTGTTCATCAGCGCTGGATCGGTTGGGTTTTGCGACCCCGGGCGAGCTGGCGGCATTCTGGCAGGCTATCTCGATCAAGGAAGCGCGGGATTGGTGTCAGGCTGCCCTTGCGCGGGATGAATTGATTGAAGCGCAAATCGAGGGCTGGTCGGGCCAGCTACGGCGCGTCATCATGCGCCCGGCCACACTGGAAACCGAGCCACCAGCACCCCCGAACCGGGTGCGCGTGCTTTCCCCCTTTGACCCGGCCTTGCGGGATCGCAAGCGGGCCGAATACCTGTTCGGCTTCGCATACAGGATCGAAATCTACGTCCCCGCACCCAAACGGCAATATGGCTATTATGTCTTTCCGGTGCTGGAGGGCGACCGCATCATCGGACGGCTGGATGCCAAGGCACACCGGGATGAAGGCGTCTTGCGCGTTACCGCATTCTGGCCTGAAATATCCGTCAAGCTCGGGGTCGGCAGGCTTGCGCGGCTGGAAGCCGAATTGGAGCGCCTGGCACGCTTTGCCCGATGTGATCAGATTGAGTTTCTGCCGGACTGGCAACGAAAACAGCCGTAATTCGACAAAGCTCAATGGATACGCGCGGTCAATTCTGTTACCGTGCATGAACCTCATATTCACATTAACAAATAAACAATAAGCCGTTGAGAATGTTGGGTTCCAAAATGCATACCGGCGTATTCAAAACCTCGCCGAACACCACATCCATCTTCATTGCACTGAGCATTGCCGCAATCCTGCTGACCAGCATTGGCGGCTTTTGGCTGATCATTCGGCAGAACCCTGTTCATGAGGCAAGCGCCAGCGTGCCCAAGGCATTTTTGCGGCTGGAGCGGGCAATCGGCTATGCCGGTTTTATCCATAATTTCAAGAACTACGTCCTCAGACCCGACGAGCGCGACAGGTATCTGAGGGCTGCCAAGACAGATTATGATGAGGCCCTGAATGCCTTGCATGAGCTGGATATCATCGTCCGCGCGGTTGCAATTGATGAGCATGCAACGACAGAGCATATCCGCAGCACCCTTGCCGCCTATCGGAACATGCTTGATCGCGCCGAACAGATACGTGGCAGTGGTGACGAGATTACCATTGAAGCACTCGATCAGATTGTCAGGGTTCCCGATGATGAAGCCGCCGAAGAACTGATCCATTTACAGCGGCATATCGATGAGTTCCTGTCAGCAGACTATGATCGCTATGCCAGACAACAGCTTTATATGGCGATCATTGATGTCATCATCATGCTGGTCGCTATCGTAACGGTGATATTGGGCTTCAGACAGCGGCATCGCCAGCAGGAACGCGCGCGCAAGGATGCCAAGCAGACCCTGTTGATCAATGAGCTCAATCACCGGGTGCGCAATATTCTGGCCCTCGCCTGCTCGATCGCCCAACTGACCAGCAAGACCGAAACCACGGTCGAGGATTATGCCAAGGAGTTTGAAGCCCGCATGCGCGCTCTTGCGGTTGCCCATGACCTTGGTGCCGGCGGTGGCTCCGAGGCGATCTCGATCCGGAAGCTGATCGAACTGGAACTATCACCCTATGCCTCCAACGATCCCGGCCGGTTTGTGATCAGGGGTAATGGCGTGCAGATCAGCGCCGAACGTGCGCCGATCTTTGCGCTCGTGATCCATGAACTCGCTACCAATGCGGTGAAATACGGCGCCCTCTCCACCCCGACCGGCAAGATCAATGTGCGGCTGGACAGAAGCGATGACGGCCTTGATGTTTCCTGGATTGAACAGGATGGACCGGAAGTCATGACGCCGATGAAAACCGGCCTCGGCTCCAGCCTGATCGAGAGAGCGGTTCCGTTTGAACTCGGGGGTCGGGCGGAGATTGACTATGACAAGGCCGGGTTCAGGGCCAAGCTGTTCCTGCCTGACAAGGTGCTGGTGGAAGACGCGGACAACAGCCATGCGCCTGCCGAAAAAACCGGTTCTGCCCCCTCGAACTCCGAAGGCACGCCACAGGGCAAAGAACATGTCCTGTTGGTCGAGGACAATTTCATGATTGCATCGGAAATGCAGGAATATCTTGAAGGTTTCGGCTTCCACAAAATCAGCCTGTTCTCCAATCTGCGCGATGCCATGGAATTTCTGGACAAGGAAATCCCGACCGTTGCCGTACTGGATGTCAATCTCGGCCCGAAGGAAACAACCGCGCCCATCGCAGAAAAGCTGCAGGCACATGATGTACCGTTCATATTTGTTACCGGTTACGGCGAAGACAGTGCTGTTCTCGGAGCGTTTGAAGGCGTCACACGATTACAGAAACCGGTCATCAAACCGGTGCTGGAAGCGGAATTGAATGGCGTGTTGAGCGGGCGCAGGCAACAGGTAGCCTAACCGATAAAGGCGCTCATATTTTCCGGATCGGCTGCGATAACCGCACCCGTGCCATCGAAGAAGACGGCAGCCCCTTCCCGTTCGATCTCGTTTGAAACGCTCAGATGCCCACCGACGCTGAGCCGCTTGTTGTCCACCGGCCAGCGCAACCCGCGTGATGACAGGCACCTGATCTGCTTCAGCGGCATGATCGAGACCCGAGAGCCGACCGGCATGCGCAGATGAATGCTGGCCTCATTGGCGAGTACCTTAACCACATCATGATCATCGAGGAACAAGAGCTTCTTGTCCGGGTATCGAAGCACGGTATTCAGGGCCGAAATCGTATGATCCAGCCGCCCGCCCATGAAGCCCAGACACAGGAAGAATGGCGCCTCGATGCTGTAGAGGCATTTCTCGAAATCGGTTGTATCCTGTTCATCCAGCCTGATGAAGCGCCGTCCCAGTTCCTTGGCCCAGATATCGGCGCCGGTGATGGAATCCATGTCACCGATAATCGCATCCGGCTTGGTTTCCAGCCTGACCAGCCGGTCGGCTCCGCTGTCGGCGGCAACCACAATCGGGCAGCGCTCCCGTGCCAGCTTGAGGCTTTTTGCGGAAACCGGACCGCCACCGACAATAGCAACCGGTTCCTTGTGGATCAGAACAGTGTTCGAAGACATTGTTTTATTTACTTTAACGGTTCCGGCAATGGATCGGGCGGCAAGGAGCCCTGCTCTGCCAGCAACTTGCGGGTTTGCCGCGCGCTGAGATTGGGCAGGGTCGCTGGCGGAATGCCCTCCAGTGATGAGGACACGCACCAGAACTCGGCATAGCTGATGCCGTTCAGGGTCTTGGTCTGGCCCATCAGTACCGGCACCTGATCAAGGGCAATGGTCTGGCAATGCTGTTTCGCCTCACCACGGACATAGCCAAAGGCCGGGCCTTCAAATCTCGCATCGAAGGCATAGATAACCTGAGTGTTCTCGGCATAGATTTTTTCGATCGGCAACTGCCGGGCACAGGCGGTCAACACCAGCCCCAGTGCACATAGTACCGCAAATCCTGTCCAGCGCCGCGCGCTCATCTGAAACCACCTCGATATTTCAATCTGGAGATGAAGCTACCATGCTGTTATGTCGGTAGCTGCCAATCACCGCATTCTCCGCACAGGTTACCGGCGGAATGTGGCTATTCATCCGCATGTATTGGAGTTTTCTGCCCATGTCCGTCCCCGCCTCTGCTGCAGCCATCGAGCAACTGCTCCGGATCATGGAAAAACTCCGCAGCCCGGAAGGCTGCCCCTGGGATCGGGAACAGGATTTCAGCACCATAGCGCCCTATACAATCGAGGAAGCCTATGAGGTCGCTGACGCCATTGAGCGGCGGGACATGACGGATTTGCGGGATGAACTGGGCGATCTGCTGCTGCAGGTGGTGTTCCACGCACAGATGGCGAAAGAACAGAATGCCTTTACCTTTGAGGATGTCGTGCAGGGCATCTCAGACAAAATGATCAGCCGTCACCCCCATGTCTTTGGCGATGTGGATGCAGCAAATGCCGATGCGGTCATGGATATCTGGGAACAGCGGAAACAGGCCGAGCGGGATGCCAAAACGGCGGATGATACGGCGCCCGCCAGTGTGCTCGATGGCATCACCCTGTCCCTGCCCGCCCTGATGCGGGCGCAGAAGATTTCCAAGCGCGCGGCCAGAACCGGTTTCGATTGGCCGGATATGCCCTCCCTGTTCGACAAGCTGGATGAGGAACGGGACGAGTTGCGAGCTGCGATGGAAAACAATGAAGGCCAGCAGGCGGTACATGAGGAACTGGGCGACCTGCTGTTCGTTGCGGTCAACCTCGCCCGACGTCTGGACGTCGATGCCGAGACCGCGCTGCGGGATGCCAATATCAAGTTCGAGCGCCGCTTCCGCAGTATCGAGAACCGGATCGCGGCAACCGGCACCGCAATACAGGACGCGGATATGGATCAGATGCAATCGGCCTGGGAAGCGGTCAAGAAAACCGAGAAATCCCAGACCGATGCAGCCTGAAGCTGATTGTTCCTATCAGTCTTTCGCCAGCAGCTGAATCAGGCTGCTGGTATCCCAGCGACCGCCACCACGAGCCTGAACCTGAGCATAGAACTGGTCAACCAGTGCCGTAACCGGCACCCGGGCACCGACCCGGCCAGCCTCTTCAAGGCAAATCGCCAGATCCTTGCGCATCCAGTCGACGGCAAAGCCGAAATCAAACGCGCCATCGAGCATGGTGGTGCCGCGGTTTTCCATCTGCCATGACTGGGCAGCGCCCTTGGAAATCGTCTCCAGCACCTTGGCCATATCTATGCCTGCCTTCTGGCCGAAATTGAGGCCCTCGGACAATCCCTGCAGAATGCCGGCAATGCACATCTGGTTGACCATTTTGGCATATTGGCCGTGGCCTGCCGGGCCGATATGGGTGGCGTTACGGGCATAGGCATCCATGACCGGGTGAGCCTTGGCAAAAGCCTCATCGGTGCCGCCGACCATGATGGTCAGCACACCATTTTCCGCACCCGCCTGACCGCCGGAAACCGGCGCATCCATAAAGGCGCAGCCCTGCTTTTTCGCGGCGTCATCAAGTTCACGGGCCAGACCGGCAGAGGCCGTGGTGTGATCGACAAAGATCGCACCGGCTTTCAGCCCGGCCAGAATGCCGTCATCGCCATAGACGACAGAGCGCACATCATCATCATTACCGACACAGGCAAAGGTAATGTCGGTGCCCTCGGCGGCCTCGCGGGGCGTATCAACTGCCGTGCCGCTATACTCGCTGGCCCATTTCTCGGCCTTCGCTTTGGTGCGGTTATAGACCTTCACCTCATGACCGGCTTTGACCAGATACCCCGCCATGGGATAGCCCATGACACCGAGACCGACAAAAGCCACCTTCAATCCTGACACGATGCTTCCTCCTGAGAATTTTTCTGCAATTTGATTGGGTCAGGCGGTATGAAATTCAAGCATTTGCATGCAAGACCGCCCGGAAAGATTATTCAGCGGGCTGAGTGTGCGGTTTCTCGACGGCAAGTGCAAGTTCGGGGAAACGACTTTCAAATCTGGCAATATCGGTGTCGGTCATGGAGATGGTCAGTTCGATCTCCTCTGCCTCATCACGCCGCTCGAGAATATCGCCGTGCTGATAAAGCCAGTTGACGATATCGCCCTGCCCCTGCGGTATCCGGCAATAACGAACCTTGTTCTTGGCCCGCTCCAGCCGCCGGATCAATGCCGTCAGATCGCCAGTCCCCTCACCGGTAATGGCAGACAGGGCCAGAACCTGATCCCTTGTGTCGGCACTCTTGCGCCGCCGGGTCGCGGCCAGCATGCTTCCCACATCTTCCGGGTCCAGCTGATCGCTCTTGTTCAGCACCTCGATGATGCGGGTATCCTCATCCGCCTCGATGCCAAGATCTTTCAGTACGCTCTCCACATCCTGCCGCTGGGCATCGGTATCGGCATGGGCCGCGTCACGGACATGGATGATCCAGTCAGCCGCCGTCACTTCCTCAAGCGTTGCCCGGAAGGCCTCGACCAGACTGGTCGGCAGGTTTGAGACGAACCCCACGGTATCCGACATGATGACCCGCAGATCAGGAGCGAGATCAATCGCCCGCATGGTCGGGTCTAGGGTGGCGAACAGCAAATCCTCAGCCCGGACCGAGGCACCGGACAGGCGATTGAACAGGGCGGATTTACCGGCATTGGTATAGCCGACCAGGGCCACAACCGGATATGGCACCTTGGCCCGTGCCTTGCGATGCAGGCCACGGGTGCGGCGTACCTGCTCCAGATCCTTGCGGATACGGTCAATGCGGGTATCAATCAGGCGGCGGTCGATTTCAAGCTGGCTCTCACCCGGACCACCGACAAAGCCCAGCCCACCACGCTGCCGTTCAAGGTGGGTCCATGACCGCACAAGCCGTGAGCGCTGATACTGGAGTGCGGCCAGTTCAACCTGCAGCTTGCCCTCTGCCGTCTGGGCGCGGGCACCAAAAATCTCGAGGATCAGGCCGGTACGGTCGATCACCTTTGCATGCCAGCGCCGTTCGAGATTGCGCTGCTGTACCGGTGTCAGATTGCCATCAATGATGATCAGCCCGGCATTTTCGGCATCGGCCAGATCATTAATGTCTTTCAGAACCGTTTCGGAGAACAGTGTTGCCGGTTTCGGTTGACGGATATTGGCAGCAAGTGCGCTGACCACCTCAAGGCTGATGGCAGCGGCCAGACCGGTCGCTTCAGCCAGGAGTGAGTCTTCATCCCGGTCATTAGGCGCCTGACGCACGGAAAGGATGATCGGTGCCACCACGATTGCACGCTGGGCATCCCGGACCTGTCGTTTTTCAACCTGCTCGGCACTATCGGACCCGAAGGTCGGTGCCTGCGCTTCCTGAGATGACCGAATATCGGGGTCTTTAGACAGTTTCTACCTCTGCAACCGCTTCTTCGGCCGCATCGAAAAGTTGGATCGGCTGAGACGGCATGACGGTCGAAATCGCATGCTTGTACACCAGCTGCGAATGGGCATCACGGCGCAACAGAACGGAGAAATTGTCGAACCAGGTAATGATTCCCTGCAATTTGACACCGTTTACCAGAAATACCGTAACCGGCATCTTGGCCTTGCGGACGCTGTTTAAAAACACGTCCTGAACATTCTGATTGCGTTCTGACATAAAAATAGCTCCTGAGCTATGCGAAGGGTTTCATCCCAACTCTTTGTCGCTCTTCCCTGACCTTCTCTACTCTTCTTGTTTTCAGCACCCCTCACGAGGCACAGCTTTTTTACGAGGCCATAAACAGATCAATAAGGTGATTATTCAAGGACGGTAAATCCACAAAAGTTTTACCAGTATCCAGTTTATTTTTGGTTTCCATACCAACCAGCACACCAAAACAGCTGGTGTTCCGTGCACATTCAATGTCGATATCGGTGTCGCCGACAAACCAGATATTTTCTTGTTGTTCTTGTTTCAGGCTCTCGCGGACTAAAGTTACGGGCGCGGGATTTGGCTTATCATATACAGCATCCCCTGCCCCGATCACTGCGATAAAGTGCTTGCTCCAGCCGAGGTAGTCAACCTCTTTCCGAAGCAGTCGACCAGTTTTGTTACTGACGATGGCAATCGGCAATTTAGCATTGCCGTCCAACCAGTTGATCAATTCCAGCGCCCCGGCCAGCGGACGACATCTCTCAAGGTGGATTGCCTCGAATGATTCGAGATAGACGTCCCGTGCGGTTTCCCATTTGTCGCCAAAGACTTCAGGAAAGCTGTCACGCAACGACTGACGCACCCGCAGGCGTACCTCATCCATCGTCCAGGGCTCATGGCCCATATGGGTGAAGGTGTTATGCAGGGCGTCATGAATGCTGCCCCAGCTGTCGACCAGCGTGTTGTCCCAGTCAAAGATTATCGCTGTCGGGCGGCTCACGCGACCCACCGCGTATCATCGCCCTTCTCGCCATCGGCATAGGCAAGATAGGCGGCGCGCAGCTTCTCACCGAGGCTGCCCGGCTTGCCATTGCCGACCGCATGGCCATCGATTTCGACAATCGGCAGCAGGAAGGTGGTGGCTGAGGACACGAATGCCTCAACCGCCTGATAGGCCTCTTCCGGGGTGAAGGGCCGCTCCTCAAATTCAACACCGGCCTGCTCGGCAAAGCGGAGCAGCGATGTCCGGGTCACGCCCTTGAGGATCATGTTATCGGCATTGCGGGTTACCAGTTTGCCCTCACGGGTTAGTATCCAGGCATTGCTGGATGATCCTTCGGTTATAAAGCCATCATCGTCGACCATCCATGCCTCATAGGCACCGGCCTCATAGGCCTTCTGCTTCGCCAGCACCTGCGGCAGCAGGGCGACCGATTTGATGTCACGGCGTTTCCAGCGGATATCCGGCGCGGTCACAACCTTGACCCCGTCGGCCAGCTGCCGGGTATGGTCGAGCTTGGCCGGACGGACGGTAATCACGAGGCTGCTGTCCGAGCCCTGCCCGGTTTTCTTCGGAAACTTGAAGTCACGGGCGGCAACACCACGGGTCACCTGAATATAGATCAGCGCATTGTTGAGCCGGTTGCGACGGACCAACTGATCGATCACCAGCTGCATGGCCTTCTCGCTCATCGGTGGTTCGATCGACAGCTCGTTCATGGAGCGCCACAGCCGGTCATAATGCCCGGTGGCGTCAGTCATGCGGCCATTGCGATAGGCGATAACCTCGTAAACGCCATCGGCGAACTGATAGCCGCGATCCTCAACATGAACAGCGGCTTCACGCAGTGGCACATAGGCTCCGTTTACATAGGCAATGCGGCTCATTCAGCTATCCTGACTGTGTTTGATTTCAATGTGTTGTTGCGTTGTATTCTAGGTATTCTGGGCCGGGGATCAGAAAAATTCCAGCCGTACGCTGAACATTTTTTCCACCTTCTTGATCTGGCCGATTGTCGACAGAAGAATGACCCTATCAAGTGGTTTGATCACTGTATCCGGTGTCGGGATCAATATCTGATCCTGACGCACTATGGCACCGATAATCACCCCCGATGGCAGGTTCAGGTTCTCGATTTCCTTGTTCACAATGCTGGATGTCTCGAGCGCTTCCGCCTCGATAACCTCGGCAAAGCCGTCACAGATACTATGGACGGATCGGATACGGCCGCGACGCACATGCTGCAGGATTGTGGAGGCGGTAATCGACTTTGGACTAACCACGGCATCGATGCCAAGAGAGCTCAACAATGGACCGTAAGTATTTCTGTTGATTAGGGTAATCGCTCTCTGGCAACCGTATCGCTTGGCCAGAATGGAGCCGAGGATATTGCCCTCGTCATCATTGGTGACGCAAACCACGGTCTCGGTCTGACCGACATTCGCTTCCTCGAGGATTGCGGGATCGAGGCCATCACCATTGATCACGGTGGTATTCGGCAGCTTCTGGGCGATGAACCGTGCCCGTTCCTTGCCATACTCGATAATCCGGACGGTAACACCGGGATAGTTGTTCTCGATCTCCTCGGCCAGCACCAGACCGATATTGCCGCCACCAACAATCAGGATACGGCGCGCTTCCGGCTCCTCATGACCGAAGGCAGCCATGGCGCGGCTGATATGGGCCTCATCAACAACGATATAGGCCTGATCACCGACCAGAAGCTGATCGTCGCCGGTCGGCAGGAAGTAGCGGTCATCACGGGAGATGGTGACGATCTTGATCGCCAGATCGGGAAACAGTGAGGTCAGCTGGCGCAGCGGGGTATTCACGATCGGGCAGTTCTCTTCACAGAGCACGCCGATCAAGCGCACCTTGCCCTCGGCAAAGGGGATCATGTTGAACGCGCCCGGCACCTGCAGGCGGCGGGAAATGGCGCGTGCGACCTCGATCTCCGGCGAGATAATCACATCAATCGGCATATGATCGCGGGAGAACAGATCAGCCCAGATCGGCTTCAGGTAATCCTGTGCCCGCACCCGTGCGATCTTGGTCGTAACATTGAAGATCGAATGGGCCACCTGACAGGCGACCATGTTCACCTCATCGGCATGGGTGACCGCGATTAGCATATCAGCCTCATTGGCCCCTGCCTGCTCCAGCACACTCGGCTGGGAAGCAAGACCATGGATCGATTTCACATCAAGGGTCTGGGCAAGCTCGGTGACAACCGACTGCTCACTGTCGATGACGGTGACATCGTTGCCCTCAACCGCTAGGTAATTGGCGATGTTGCTGCCGACCTGGCCAGCACCGCAGATAATGACTTTCATAACGGCTCAATCAAGCTCTTGGCATGAAAAAGGGATTTGGTGCTGTCGCCACCAATGACAACTGCACCAAATCCCTATTCGCTGCTAATTTCAAGCCCATATCTGGCCTGAAATGCCTATTGCTGCCTAATTTACGGTTGGTGGCGTTGCCATGTCACCGTCGCCGCCAACCATGCTGGCACCGCCGCCGGTCTTGGCACGCAGGCGATCGCTGCTCTGGACACCGAGAGACTTCAGTTTGCGGTGCAGGGCCGAGCGTTCCATGCCGACATAAGAGGCCGTGCGAGAGATATTGCCACCGAAACGGTTGACCTGTGCCATCAGGTATTCACGCTCGAACACCTCACGGGCTTCACGCAGTGGCAGGCTCATGATTTCAGCACCACGCTCCCACTTCACCACATCCGGTGCGCTGGAGCCGATTTCACCCGGCAGCATATCGGCGCGGATGGGGTCTTCTGCAGCCATGATCAGCAGCCAGTCGATGACATTGCGCAGCTGACGGACATTGCCTGGCCATTCATAGGCCTGTAGTGCGGCCATGGCATCATCACCGATTTCACGGGCTGGCAGGCCAGTGGTTTCGGACGCCAGATTCATGAAGTGGCGCAGCAGAACCGGAATATCGTCGCGGCGCTCCTGCAGTGCCGGGACTTCAAGCGGCACGACATTCAGGCGGTAATACAGGTCCTGGCGCATCCGGCCTTCCTGCATTTCTTCCTGCAGGTTGCGGTTGCTCGACGCGATCACGCGGACATCGACACCGATTTTCTGGGTACCACCAACCCGGTGGAAGGTCTGCTCTTGCAGCACGCGCACGATCTTGCCCTGGGTTTCCAGCGGCAGGTCAGCGATTTCATCCAGCAACAGGGTGCCACCATGGGCCTGCTCCAGCAGACCAATCTTGTGCGGCTGGCCCTCGGCGATCTGCTCAGCGCCGAACAGCTCAACCTCGAAATGCTCAGGCCGCATGATGGCGCAGTTCAGCACTACAAACGGGCCATCCTTGCGGCGGGACTGTTCGTGCAGAACGCGGGCAACCACTTCCTTACCGGAACCCGGTGCACCGGTAATCAGCACCCGGCTGTTGGTCGGGGCGACGCGCTCGATGGCGAGTTTCAGGTGGTTTACCTGAGAGGATTTGCCGATCAGGTCAGTGACAGCATTGGCCCGGATACGCAGCTCGCGGTTTTCCCGCCGCAATTTGGCGGCTTCAACGGCGCGATCAACGGTCAGCAGCAGACGGTCGGTCTTGAAGGGCTTTTCGATGAAGTCGTAGGCGCCCTTCTTGATGGCAGCGACAGCGGTTTCGACAGTGCCATGGCCTGAAATCATGAGCACCGGCAGACCCGGATGCTCATGGCGCAGGATCTCAAGAATACCGAGGCCATCCATACGGCTGCCCTCGAGCCAGATATCGAGAATCACCAGACTTGGCTGGCGTGATTTGACGGCTTCCAGTGCCTGATCGGCATCGGCTGCCTGCCGTACCTCATAACCCTCGTCCTGAAGGATATCCGCGATCATTGTGCGGATATCGGCCTCATCATCGACAATCAGAATATCGTGCGCCATGTCTGCTTTTATTCCCGCTGCTTTCCGGCAGCGCTGAACAGCAGCTGCCTGACTTTAAGTGTTGTGACCGATTTCGAGGGCAGCCTCCTGAGCGCCCTCACCGGACTCACTGAGACTTTTCGACAACACTAGTGTTACATATGCGCCACATGTAGGGTTGTCGGCAAGTCTTAATGTTCCGCCGTGATCTTCCACAATCTTCTTCACGATAGCCAGACCAAGACCTGTGCCGCCCTCGCGTTCTGTCACATATGGCTCGGACAGGCGATCCTTGGCCAAATCGGGCAGGCCGAGTCCCTGATCCCGGATATTCACCCAGCAGCTGCTGTCATCCTGTTGAATTTCAACGGAAATCAAATTCCGAGAATCAATCGGCTCGCCCGACTCGGCGAATCCGGCCAGCAGAGTCGAAACCGATTCGACAGCATTCTTGATAACATTGGTCAATGCCTGTGCGATTTGCCGCTGATCCATGACCAGTTCGAGTCGCTCAGGTGATTCTGTGATCTGGATTCGGATTTTTGACACCGCCTGCTGCTGCAGAAACACCACCTCACGCACAACTGAAACCAGATCATCGCGGGCCATTTTCGGTGTCGGCATCCGGGCAAAGGACGAGAATTCATCAACCATGCCGCCAATATCACCAACCTGCCGGATGATCGTATCGATGCAGGTATCGAAGGCCTGATCGTCGCTCGGCACCAGCTTGCCATAACGTCGCCGTAATCGCTCGGCGGCGAGCTGGATCGGGGTCAGCGGGTTCTTGATCTCATGGGCGATCCGTCGAGCCACATCGGACCAGGCGGCCTTGCGCTGGGCACTGACGAGGTCGGTAATATCATCGAATGTGACGATATAGCCGGTGAGCACGCCTTCCTGCAGTTCGGCGGTCAGACGGGTCAGCAGGGTCGCGTTCTCCCCGCTCCCGCGTGGAATGTCGATCTGCTCTTCATAATCGCGCTGAGGCTTCAGACGCGCGCGCGTGATCATCGGCGCCAGCCCCGGAATGTAATCAACCAGCGTTGAATCAATCGCCAGAGGCGGCTCCTCAGCAGCGAAGAAATGCAGCGCATGACGGTTAGCCAGCCTGACCTTGCCCGCGGTATCCAGCGAGACAATGCCTGCCGAGACGCCGGACAGGACCGCTTCGGTAAACCGTCGACGCAGGACCGACTGGCGGTTGGCCTCAATCAGTTCATCGCGTTGCTGCTCAAGTTGTTCCGTCATGCGGTTGAAGGTTCGCGACAGGATGCTGAACTCATCCATATGGGCGGGCTCGGCCACCCGTACACCGAAGTCACCGCCGGAGACCCGGTCCGATGCCTGAATAAGCTGGCTGATCGGCATGGCGATCCAGCTGGCGAATTTCAGCGCCAGACCGATGGCAACAATCAGCAGCAGCAGCGAGGCACCGATAAAGATCAGGGTCATCACCGCGATCAGATTGCCGCGCTGTTCCTCCAGCGCCCGATAACCCGCCGTGGCATCACGGGCGGTCTGCATATGCGCCAGCACTGCCGGATCAATGAACCGCCCGACATAGAGATAGGCATCGACAAAGCGGTCGAGCCGGACAAGTGCGCGTACCCGGTCATCGGTGTCACTGGTCAGGACCGGCACCTCGCCCAGTCGGGCCCGCGCCAGTGCGTCCTCAGGTACGGTTTCAAACTCCATGGCAAAGGTCAGGCCCGATTTGGCCAGCACCTGCCCGGAGCCATTAAACACAACTGCCTCGGTAAGGTTGCGGATCAGGGTCTGGGTCTGCACTGCCTGATTAAGGCGCGGGTCATTGCCCATGAGCGCCAGCGACTGCCGGTTAAGGTCGGTCGCCATGGCCAGCGCATCAGCACGGATCACCTGCTGGTGCTCAGCCAGATAGGCTTCGGCGACACTGAGGCTTTCCTCAACCGCGGTGCGTACCTGGTCGCTGAACCAGCCCTGTACACCGTAATAGAAGAATGTCGCGGCAAAAGCCGCCACCAGCACCGACGGGATGGTCACCAGTACAGAGAAGAATACCACCAGCCGCATATGCAGCCGCGATCCGGCAAGCCCGCGCCGCCGCCGCTGCCATGACTGCACCATCCGGTAGATCAGCACCAGCGCCAGCACCGCGAACAGCGCCAGATTGAGCACGAGCAGCCAGAGCACGGTTTCCGCCTCGGCCTCAACCGCACCGCGTCTGGTCACGATGAACATGGTCGCCAGCAGCGAGACAATCCCGGCGATGGCCAGCAGCATGGCAAATTTGTTCGACCAGATGATCCGGCCGAGCCAGCCGAGTGCCAGCCGCCAGAGCGGCTTTTCGCCCGGTGTTGCGTCAGATGTGCTGGGGTTGGCTGCCATACTGTCCGGCTCGCGAGTATGAATTCATATCAGCCACGGCTGATCGGGTCAGATGTGGTCTTACTTGATTCCGCGCACCACTGGAATGTTTAAACCGCGTATCTTCTTACGAAGCGTATTGCGGTTGAGACCGAGCAACTCTGCCGCCTTGATCTGGTTGCCCTTGGTTGCCTCAAGGCACTGGGTGATCAGTGGGCGCTCGACTTCCTGAATGATCCGCTCATACAGGCCCGATGCGGGCAGTGACCCGTCATGTGCTGCGAAATAGGCCGTAAGGTGGCGACCCACCGCTTCGGACAGGCTCTCGTCGCTCGGAATATGCGAAATACCGGCAACCGGCTCACTCGCCTCGTCCTCATTCAGCTCGGCATCAATGACATCGACATCGATTTCCTCATCCACATAGAGCGCGGACAGGCGGCGGACGAGGTTTTCCAGTTCCCGCACATTGCCCGGCCACTGGTGAACCTGCAGGCGCTGCATCGCCGCCGGGGTCAAACGCTTGGCGATCTTCTCCTCCGGCATGGTTTCGGAGAGGAAGTGGCTGACCAGATCGGGAATGTCGCTGCTGCGCTCACGCAGGGCCGGCAGACGCATGGGCACAACGTTGAGGCGATAGTACAGATCCTCACGGAACAGCCCCTGCCGGATCAGGGTACGCAGATCCCGGTGGGTCGCTGCAATGATCCGCACATCGGCGGCCATGGCAGTACGACCGCCAACGGTGGTGTACTCACCTTCCTGCAGCACACGCAGCAGCCGGGTCTGTGCCTCCGGTGGCATATCACCAATCTCATCAAGGAACAGCGTGCCGCCCTGTGCCTGCTCAAACCGCCCGGTCGAGCGGTTGACGGCACCGGTGAAGGCACCCTTCTCATGGCCGAACAGCTCGCTTTCGATCAGTTCGCGCGGGATTGCCGCCATGTTGACCGGCACAAACGGACCGCGCTTGCGCTGGCCAAGTTCATGCAGCGCCTTGGCTACCAGTTCCTTACCGGTACCGCTCTCGCCAGTAATCAGCACGGTCAGGTCGGTATTCATCAACCGCGCCATGATGCGATAGATATTCTGCATCGCCGGTGAGCGACCGATCAGCGGCAAGCGCTCGCTTTCTTTTGCAACCGGTATATCCGTCTGCTCGACCGCCCCAGCTTTCAGGGCGCGCTCGACCACCTGTATCAGTTCGCTCAGATCAAACGGCTTGGGCAGATACTCGAATGCACCGCGCTCGGCTGCCTTTACCGCGGTCATCAGGGTATTCTGCGCACTCATCACCACCACCCGCAACTCCGGTCGCAAGCGGCGCAGGCGCGGCAGCAGGTCGAGGCCGTTCTCATCCGGCATCACCACATCGGTAATCACCAGATCGCCCTCACCGTCAGATACCCAGCGCCAGAGGGTCGAGGCATTGCTGGTGGTCCGTACATCATAGCCTTCACGGGCCAAAGCCTGGGTCAGCACCGTACGGATCGAGCGATCATCATCGGCAACGAGGATGGTACCTGAGGTCATTGCTCACCCCGCCACATCGGCAGCGCCACCCGGAACACCGTCCGGCCCGGATCGCTCTCGTAACTGATGATACCGCCATGGTCCTCGACCAGCTTGGCCACCAGTGCGAGGCCTAGACCGGTGCCGCCACTCTTGGTGGTGACAAAGGGATCGAACAGATGCGGGCGCACGTTCTCCGGGATGCCGTTACCGTTGTCCTGCACGCTGACCTGCAATGGCAGGTGAATACGGCTCTCCTGCCCGGCCAGTGTTACCCGTACCGTCGGGTTATAGGCGGTGGAGATGACGATCTCGCCACCCTTGGTCGGTGCCGCCTCGGCAGCATTCTTGAGCAGGTTCAGGAACAGCTGCACCAGCTGTTCGCGATTGCCGCGAATATCGGGGAGCGAGGGATCGTATTTCTCCTCGATCTTGATCCCGTCGCAGAAACCGGCCTTGGCCAGCTTGACCACCTGTTGCAGAACCTGGTGGATGTTGACCGGCTCGGACTCAATCGGTCCGGCAACGGTGAACACCTCAACCCGGTCGATCAGGCTCTTGATCCGGTTGGTTTCCTCACGGATCAACTGGGTCAGTTCGCGGTCCTCATCACTGGCCTGTTTTTCCAGCAGTTGCGCCGCACCGCGAATGCTCAGCAACGGGTTGCGCAGCTCATGGGCCAGCATCGCCGCCATACCGGAGATCGAGCGGACGGAATGCCGGTGATTGTTGCGCTGGTCGATCTTGCGCGCCATGGAGCGCTCACCGATCTGGATGGCAACATATTCGGCGGGCACGCCGATCGGGGCGACCTGAACCATCACGGTCTGTCCGGCGATATGGCTGGTATTCAACTCGATCCCGTATTCAGCGATTGAATTACCGGTTTTAAGCGCCTGTGACACCAGTGAGAAGATCGGCGACGCGGTTGGGAAAATGTCGCCCAGATCCATACGCAGGAAGCTGATCCGCGGGGTATTGAAGAAGTCTTCCGCAGACAGGTTGACCTGAACAATACGTCCATGCTGATTGGCGACCACAATCGGATCGGGAAGTGCATCCATCAGCTCTTCGGCGTTGACCAACTTGCCGTCGGTTGCCAGTTTGCGCACGCGCGTCAATGCCATGGGTGTTATAGACCGGTTATTCGTGGTTAAAGGCGTTCTGCGCCATACAGGATCAGACTAGTACAATCTGGGTATTGATTAAATTTTACGCAAGCGTAATACCCGCCCAAACATTCAGCAACACTGTTTTAAGACCCAGCCTCGCCCATGACCGTTCCAGCCACCGCCGCCAAGCCAAAGACCGCTGCCCTGCTCGTTGCTGCCGGGCGTGGTATACGGTTTATGGCAGATCGACCCAAGCAATATCTCGATCTGCAGGGCATGACTGTATTGCGCCGCTCCGTGCTGGCATTTCTCAATCATCCGACGATTGATCTGGTGCAGGTTGTCATCGGCGATGATCACCATGATCTGTACCAGCAGGCGGTCGGCGACCTGCCCTTGCTGCCGCCGGTTATCGGTGGTGAAACCCGCCAGCAATCCGTTGCCAATGGCCTCACCGCCCTCGCCGACCACGAGCCCGAACAGGTACTGATCCACGATGCCGCCCGCCCGCTGATCGGTGCCGAGACCCTCGATGCGGTCATGGAGGCGCTTACGGACAGCATTGGCGCCATTGTGGCGGTGCCGGTTGCCGACACCCTGAAACATGCCGATGACAGCAGCCGGATTGAGCGCACGGTGTCCCGCGAGGATCTGTGGCAGGCCCAGACCCCGCAGGCATTCCGGTTTGCTGATATACTGGCGGCGCACCAGAAACTGGCGGGCCAGAACCTCACCGATGACGCCGCCCTCGCCGAGGCAACCGGTATTGCGGTAAAACTGGTCGAGGCTCGCAGCCCGAATTTCAAGATTACCCGAAAGAATGATCTGATTATGGCCAATGCACTTATCGCCGGTAGCGAAGGCACCGCCGCAGCTACCGCCCCGAAAATGGAAACCCGCACCGGTCTCGGCTTCGATGTGCACCGGCTGGTGCCCGGCCACGGGGTGATCCTGTGCAATGTGGTGATCCCGTCGGATATGAGACTCGACGGCCATTCCGATGCCGATGTGGCCCTGCATGCGGTAACCGACGCGCTGCTGTCGGCCATGTGTGCCGGTGATATTGGCCAGCACTTCCCGCCCTCCAACCCGCAATGGAAGGGTGCTGACAGCGCGCAGTTCCTCGAACATGCGGTCAAGATGCTTGACGATCTTGGCGGTCGCCTGATCCATGCCGATGTCACCCTGATGTGCGAATTGCCGAAAATCGGCCCGCATCGGGATAAGCTCCAAGCGCGCCTCGCCGAAATATTGTCGGTTCCCCTGTCCCGTGCCTCGGTCAAGGCAACCACGACAGAGCGCCTCGGCTTCACCGGTCGCGGCGAAGGCATAGCCTGTCAGGCGGCGGTGACCATCGAACTGCCAGCGGAGCCTGAGGCATGAGCGAGTTTGATCAGGACATAGTTCAGGCAGCGCAACGCGTCCTCGACCTCGGCAATGCACGGGGGAAAATGGTCGCGACGGCTGAATCCTGCACCGGTGGGCTAATTGGCGGGGCGATTACCAGCCTTTCCGGCTCTTCCGCCGTCTATGATCGCGGTATTATCAGCTATTCCAACGAAGCCAAGAACGAGTTGCTGAACGTACCCAAAGAGATTTTGGCGGCACATGGCGCGGTCAGCGAACAGATCGCCATTGCCATGGTCAAGGGCCTGCTAGCCTGTAGTATCGCCGATATCGGTATATCCGTCACCGGTGTCGCCGGGCCGACTGGTGGCACACCAGAGAAACCCGTGGGCCTCGTCTATATCGGCTATGGCAGCCGGGACGGCAGCATTAAGGCCGAGCGCTGCATGTTCGACGGCGACCGAACCGGAATCCGCCGCCAGACGATTATCCGGGCACTGGAACTGGCGGCCAGCCTGCTTGACGCCTGAAATACCGCTCAGGCGGTTTTTTCGATGACGATGGTCTGTGCCTTCTGGCCAGTGCGTTTTTCGGCCTCTGCCAGATCGCCATAGAGCGTCTGGGCGCGATCCTCGAATGCCACAACCATGCGGCTGATGACTTCCGAGAAGAACAGCGATGCCAGCTTCTGCAGCATCTTCGAGCGGAATTCAAAATCGACGAAGAAATCGATCTCGCAGGCCTGACCATCCGGCGTTGGCGTGAACTGCCATTTGTTGCGCAGGGACTTCAGCGGCCCATCCAAATATTCCACATTGATCGCCGCCGGTTTGTCACCATCCGGCGGGAGCAGTTCCACCCGCGAGGTAAAGCGCTCGCGGATCATCTTGAAGCCGATAATCAGGTCGGCCAGCACCATATTGCTTTCGCGTGAGCGGATACGTGCGGCACTGCACCAGGGCAGAAACTCCGGATAGCTGGCAATATCGGCGACCAGATCGAACATCTGATCCGCACGGTATGGCACGATTTTCTTTTCGGTATGGGTTGGCATATGCCCTGCCCTGTTCCTGTCTTCTGCCTAACCGGCCGCTGCCGCCAGCTTGGCCTCACGGGCCGCGCGCAGCTTTTCGAAATCATCACCCGCATGGTGCGAAGAACGGGTTAATGGCGATGCGGAGACCATCAAGAAACCCTTGGCTCGTGCGATCTTCACATAGGATGCGAATTCCTTCGGCTCGACAAAACGGTCAACCGCCGCATGTTTCGTGGTCGGCTGCAGATACTGGCCAATGGTGATGAAATCCACATCGGCGGCGCGCAGATCATCCATCACCTGCAGCACCTCTTCCTTGCTCTCGCCGAGGCCGACCATCAGGCCGGATTTGGTGAAGATGGTCGGATCGGCACGCTTGACCCGATGCAACAGGTCGAGCGAGGTGAAATAGCGCGCACCAGGACGAATTGACGGATAGAGCCGTGGTGCGGTTTCGAGGTTGTGGTTGAACACATCGGGCTTGGCCGCAACGATAATATCAACCGCCTGATCTACCTTGTGCTTGAAATCGGGGGTCAGAATTTCAATCGTGGTTTCCGGTGACTGGCGACGGATCGCGCGGATGGTCTGGGCAAAATGCTCGGCCCCGCCATCGGCGAGGTCATCCCGGTCAACCGAGGTAACCACCACATGGTTGAGACCGAGCTCGGCAGTGGCATCGGCCACCCGTTTTGGCTCGAACGGGTCGAGATCATCCGGCATCCCGGTTGCCACGTTACAGAAGGCACAGGCACGGGTGCAGACCGAGCCGAGGATCATGAAGGTCGCATGTTTCTTGGCCCAGCACTCGCCGATATTCGGGCAGGCCGCTTCCTCGCAGACCGTGTTCAGCTTGAGGCCACGCATCAACTCACGGGTCGAATGATACTCCTGTGACACCGGTGCCTTGACCCGGATCCAAGAAGGTTTCTTCTGGATCGGGTTGTCCGGGCGATGGGCCTTTTCAGGATGTCGAACGCGATTGTTATCGACGGGCATTGTGTGAACTCTCGAAAACTTCCCTGTTACCTATGCTTAACATAGGCATAGCCGCAGTTGATTGAAATAACTTATCCGGGAACCGAATTGCCGCATTGCGTTGTCATCAACGCCGCTGCTTCATCTCTCGGAGCAGCCTGATGCGCTGGGCAATTTCCCAGATGAAGAACAGCGCACCGCCGATGGCCAGCGCCAGCAATACCCACCACATCGAGGGATTATCGCTGCCCGCCTCCCTCGCCGTCTCGACAAAGCCGTAGCCGAGCTTGAGGCAGACGCTCAACCCGAACAGCGACCCCAGCAGAATAAACACATGCCAGAGCCAGAGGGCACGAGCCTTGGTTTTCTGAAATACGGACAAGTTACATCCCTAATGCTGTTGCAGCTTGAATGACTGGTCCCATCCGTACAGGATGAGATAATTCATTACCACAAACCGTACAATCAATAGAGCTGTATGCCCGTTTTCGTCAGACGTACATTATGGGCCCTGACCATTGTCGCGATCGGTCTGGGCGCCCTTTATTTCCTGTTTCCGCCAGCCCGCAATCAGGTCTATCTGAAGGCCGAACCAGCCCAGAAGGCAATGTTCATCAATCTGCTGGTCGCACGGCGGGTCGATCAACTTTACAGCCAGGAACCCCATACTCCGCTGACCGATACCGGATTCCGGGATCAGCCGGATGGCACCTATTGGCACATGCAGGTCAGCGAGACCTCCGAGTTGCAGGTCGACTGGTCGGAAGATGGCAACAGCCTGATTGCCGAATTCAAGGACCTGCCGGAAGACATCTGTGCGCCCGTTCTGTTCGCGGCCAGCATCGCCGACACGATCTACCTGGACCGGTTGCCACTCGTCCCATTTCTGCCGGTTTATACCAATTATCAGACCGAATGGTCCTATGACGAGTTACGCCGGATCATCATTGGCGATGAGGAGTTCCAATCATTCGATCGACGGACACCGCTGGAGATAATGAGCTTCATCGAACCTTGTGAAGCAGCGGTCAGGGACGGCACGGTACAGGCAAGCATAACCTATCCCCGCCAGCCCGATGATGCGCCCAATCACCTGACCCGGATGGCGGAGAAAGCCAAGATATTTGAGGAGCAGGTTCGCGCCGATCCCGTCCGTCAGGCGGCGCGCGAAGCCACCGAGATGGAGGTTGAGCGCATCAGACTGATGCGTGAGAAAGAGCATCCGGAACTGAAAGGCGAGGAACTCCAGCGACAAACGCCCGAGCGCTACTGACCGACCAAACTTTCGACAACCAGACTTTCAACGATCAGAATGGCCGTGATCAGAAGTGAATAGCCCGGCCATAGGCGTCGAGCACGCTTTCATGCATCATTTCCGACAGGGTCGGATGCGGGAATACCGTATGCATCAACTCGGCTTCCGTGGTCTCCAGCGTCTTGGCAATGCCATAGCCCTGGATCAGTTCGGTCACCTCGGCACCGACCATATGGGCACCCAGCAGCTCGCCGGTCTTGGCATCGAACACGGTCTTGACCATGCCTTCCGGCTCACCGAGCGCGATGGCCTTGCCATTACCGATGAACGGGAAGCGACCGACCTTGACGTCATAGCCCGCCGCCTTGGCCTTGGCTTCTGACAGGCCGACAGAGGCGATCTGCGGCGTACAATAGGTACAGCCCGGAATATTGCTGGTATCGAGCGGATGCACGCCCTTCTGTCCGGCGATTTTCTCGACACAGATCACGCCCTCATGGCTGGCCTTGTGTGCCAGCCAGGGCGGGCCGGCAACATCACCGATGGCATAGACGCCGGGCTCGCCGGTTTCCATCCATTCATTGATGACGATATGGCCACGATCGGTCTGCACCTTGGTGCCTTCCAGACCAATATCCTCGATATTACCGGTTATGCCGATCGCCATGATGATGCGGTCGTATTTCTCGGTCTGTTTCTTGCCGCCAACATCAATGGTTGCCTCAATGTCCTTGGCACCCGGCTTGGTGCCCTCGACCTTGGCACCGGTGATGATCTTCATCCCCTGCTTCTCAAGGTTCTTTTTGACGAAGGCTGAGATTTCCTCATCCTCAGCCGGGACGATGCGGTCCATCATCTCAACCACGGTGACATCGGCCCCCATGTTGAGGAAGAAGCTGGCGAATTCGATGCCGATGGCACCGGAGCCGATGACCAGCAGCTTTTTCGGCATGGTGTCGGGCACCATGGCTTCCTTGTAGGACCAGATGAACTTGCCATCCGGCTTCAGGTTCGGCAGCACCCGTGCGCGTGCGCCAGTAGCCAAAATGATGTGCTTGGCGGTCAGGGTCTCGCTACCACCCTTCTGCAGATCAACGCTGAGCTTGCCCTTGCCCGCCAGCTTGGCATGACCATCAAACACCGTGACCTTGTTCTTCTTCAGCAGGTGTTTGACCCCGCCGGAGAGTTGCGAGGCAACCCCGCGGGAGCGTTTGACCACCTTGTCGAGGTCAAAGCGGATATTGTCCGCCGCCAGCCCGTATTCATCCAGGTGGTGCAGCATGTGATGCACCTCGGCTGAACGCAGCAGCGCCTTGGTCGGAATACAGCCCCAGTTCAGGCAGATACCGCCCAGATGCTCACGCTCGACCAGCGCCACCTTCATTTTCAGCTGCGCCGCCCGGATCGCAGCCACATAGCCACCGGGTCCGCCACCGACAACGATCAGGTCAAAGGATGTATCAGCCATTATTCTTGCTCCTGCGAGGTGATGCCGCTTACAGCATCATCGCCATTGGGTCTTCGATCAGCTTCTTGAACTCGGCGAGGAATTCTGCGCCGACGGCACCGTCAACCACCCGGTGATCGACCGACAGGGTGCAGCTCATCATGGTGGCGACGGCGAGTGCGCCATCCTTGACCACCGGCCGCTGTTCACCGGCACCGACCGCGAGGATACAGCCCTGCGGCGGGGTGATGATCGCGGAGAATTCCTTGATCCCGAACATGCCGAGATTGGACAGTGAGAAGGTTCCGCCCTGATACTCATCGGGCTTCAGCTTACCGTCACGGGCGCGGATGGCGAGGTCCTTCATCTCTTTCGAGATGGTGGCGAGCCCCTTCTCTTCCGCATGCTTGATGATCGGGGTGATCAGGCCGGTCGGCGTGGCCACCGCGACGGAAATATCCGCGTGCTTGTACTGCAACATCGCCGCTTCGGTATAGGAGGCATTGGCCGCCGGTACCCGCTTGAGGGCAACGGCACAAGCCTTGATAATCAGGTCGTTGACCGAGAGCTTGTATGCCTGATCGCCTTCCGGCGACTTGGCATTCAGTTGTTTGCGGAGATCAAGCAGCGCGTCGATTTCGCATTCCACGGTCAGATAGAAATGCGGCACAGTCTGTTTGGATTCCGTGAGACGCTTGGCAATGGTCTTGCGCATACCGGAATTGGCGATTTCCTCGTATTCCATGCCATAGGCATCGGCGAGCGCCTTAGCATCCGGTCCGGCGGGCATGGACGCAGCGGCAGTCGGCTTTGCGGCATCGGTTTTCTTCGCCGCCTCTGGCGCAGCCTTGCCGGTACCGTCCTTTTTGGCGGCCTCAATATCGGCCTTGACGATACGACCGTTGGGGCCAGTGCCCTTGATTGCGGTTAGGTCGAGACCGGCCTGATCGGCCATGCGGCGGGCAAGCGGGCTGGCAAAAATACGGTTGCCGTCCTTGCTCGGTGCTGCCGGGGCCGGGCTTGCGGGTTCCTCTGGACGCTTTTCCGGTGGTTTGCCCGATGGCGTCACATCGGATTTATCAACGCTCTTTTCTTCCTTGGCCGGTTTATCGTCACCGCCAGCGCTGTCCGCGCCATCAAGATCAGAGGCGCTTTCGCCCTCTTCCAGCAACAGTGCGATTACCTCATTGACCGCGACGCCTTCGGTGCCTGCCTCGACGAGGATCTTGCCGACCTTGCCTTCATCCACGGCTTCCACTTCCATGGTTGCCTTGTCGGTTTCGATCTCGGCGATCACGTCACCGGCGCTAATTTCATCGCCCTCCTTGACGAGCCATGAAGACAGGGTGCCTTCGGTCATCGTCGGGGACAGGGCTGGCATCAGGATTTTGATCGGCATGGTCGTTCGCTTTCAGGCGGTAATCAGCATTGAACTTAGCGGTAGCAGACGGCTTTGGCGGCTTCGATGATCTTCGGCGCGCGCGGCAGGGCCAGCTCTTCCAGATTGGCGGCATAGGGCAGCGGCACATCCGCGCCATTGACCCGCATCACCGGTGCGTCGAGATAATCAAAGGCGTGCTCGAAGATACGCGCGGCGATTTCGGAATTGATGCCGGCATAGGCCCAGCCCTCTTCCACCGCCACGATACGGTTGGTCTTCTTGACACTGTTGACGATGGTTTCGGTATCGAGCGGACGGATGGTGCGCAGGTCAATAACCTCGGCGCTGATCCCCTCTTCCGCCAGCTTCTCGGCAGCCTCAAGGGCATATTTCACCATGAGCGAGAAGGCCGTAATGGTGACATCGCTGCCCTCACGCACGACTTTCGCCTTGCCGATCGGCACGGTGAAGTCCTCATCGGTCGGCACGTCAAAGCTCATGCCATAGGTGATCTCGTTCTCGAGGAAGATCACCGGGTTCGGATCGCGGATCGCGGATTTCAGCAGCCCCTTGCAGTCACCGGCGCTGTATGGCGAGACGACCTTGAGGCCGGGTACATGGCCATACCAGCTGGCATAACACTGGCTGTGCTGCGCCGCGACGCGGGATGCGGCACCGTTCGGGCCACGGAACACGATCGGACAGCCCATCTGGCCGCCGGACATGTACAGGGTCTTGGCAGCAGAGTTGATCAGATGATCCATCGCCTGCATGGCGAAGTTGAAGGTCATGAACTCGACAATCGGTTTCAGGCCACCAAAGGCAGCACCGACACCAAGACCGGCAAAGCCATGCTCGGTGATCGGGGTGTCGATCACGCGCTTATCGCCAAATTCATCGAGCAGGCCCTGGGTTACCTTGTAGGCACCCTGATACTGGGCCACTTCCTCACCCATGACGAAGACGGCGTTATCGGAACGCATTTCCTCGGCCATGGCATCGCGCAGGGCCTCACGGACGGTCTGTTCCTTGGTGTCCTTGTAATACTTGTCCTCATCCGACGCAGGTGCGGTTTCCATCGGCTTCGGTGCCGCAGCCTCGGCAGGTGCCTTGGCTTCCGGCTCAGCAGGTTTCTCATCCGCCGGTTTGGCAGCGCTTGCCCCGGAGGTATCGATATCATCAGCGCTCTCGCCTTCCTCGATCAGAACGGCAATCGGCGTATTGACCGCAACGCCCTCTGTGCCCTCATCAATCAGGATCTTGCCGACCTTGCCCTCATCCACGGCTTCCACTTCCATGGTCGCCTTGTCGGTTTCGATCTCGGCAATCACGTCACCGGCGGTTACGTCGTCGCCTTCCTTGACCAGCCATTTTGCGAGGGTGCCCTCGGTCATGGTGGGTGAAAGGGCTGGCATCAATACCTCAGTAGGCATGTTCGTTTCCTAAATCTGACTATCGTTTCAATGACGAAAATAATGGCTGGGCGCGGGCCGATCAGGCGTCGACGAGAACATCGGTCCAGAGTTCGGACGGGTCCGGCTCCGGGCTGTTCTGAGCGAAGTCGGCTGACTCGTTGACGATCTCCTTGATCTCCTTGTCGATCGCCTTGATGTCGTCTTCGCTGACCTTCTGGTCGAGCAGCATGGCGCGGACCTTCTCGATCGGATCGCGTTGCTGGCGGTACTCGTTCAGCTCTTCCTTGCTCCGGTATTTCGCCGGATCGGACATGGAGTGGCCACGATAGCGATAGGTCTGGGCCTCGAGGATCATGGGGCCGTTGTTGCGGACATAGTCAACGGCTTCTTCCGCCGCTGCCTGCATTGCCAGCACGTCCATGCCATCGGCCTGCTTGCCGGGGATGCCATAGGCCTCGCCGCGACGGAATAGTTCACCGGCGGAAGCGCGCTCCTGACTGGTGCCCATGCCGTATTTGTTGTTCTCAATGACGATCAGGGCCGGCAGCTTCCAGAGTGCCGCCATGTTGAGGGTCTCATAGACCTGCCCCTGGTTCACCGCACCGTCGCCGACGTAACAGACATTGATGCCGCCATCATTCTGGAATTTGTGGGCGAAAGCGAGACCGGCACCGATCGGCACCTGCGCACCGACGATACCGTGGCCGCCATAGAATTTCTTCTCGCGGCTGAACATGTGCATGGAACCACCCTTGCCGCGCGAATAACCGGTTTCACGACCGGTCAGCTCCGCCATGACGCCTTTCGGGTCCATGTCACAGGCCAGCATGTGGCCGTGGTCACGATAGCTGGTGATAACGCTGTCGGTGTCCTTCAGTTTTGACTGGATGCCGACAACAACCGCTTCCTGACCGATATAGAGGTGGCAGAAACCGCCGATCAGGCCCATGCCATACAACTGGCCTGCCTTCTCTTCAAAGCGGCGGATCAGCAGCATGTCGCGGTAGAGCTTCAGCAACTCATCCTTGCTCACCTTCGGCTTCGCAGTGCTGCGCCGTTTGGTGGCGGTCGACTTGCCCGCTGTACTGTCAGACTTTGATGATGCGCTCGAGGAACGACGCGTGGCCATAGAGATGTCTCCCAGTATCGATGACGGTGATTTGTCCGATAAGAAATCGGAAGATGCTTGTTTATCTAGCTGGCTTGCGCGTGATTGCCAGCCACCTGCCTTTAAATTCCGCCTATAGTGCTAAGAGATTCAGCGATTTTGCGCAAACCAATTTGATCTTCGTGGCAACGCAACATTCCATGATAAAACGTATAAATACATGTTAAATATCAGTGCATTGCGGATTGATGCTTAATCCGCAAATATTTTTTCCGATGCTGCGTTGCAAGATGATGTGACTACTGGGTCAGACTGTCATTGGTCATGACAACATACTCATTCGGTCGGGTGAAATTCAGCACGCGCCGCACCCGTTCCTCAAGCATGTCTGGGTCGAGGCTGTTGGTGCGCAACTGTCTGGCGCGCTTCTCCCAACCCTGCCGCTCGGTGACCAACTGATCGCGCTCGACGGCGAGATCATCCACCGTGGTCTGCAATTCGACCATGGCACGAAACCCGCTGTCACCCTGAACAGCGTGATACGCAAAATAGCCGACAATAAGCGAGCCGATGGCCGCCTGACCAATCAGCATGATGCCGGTTCGCAATCTGGATTTAATCCCTGCCATGACCTGATCGAATCACGAATGCGCCACCGGGTCAACAAACCCGATGACGCAGAGAATCGTTAGTGATGAAAGAGTTACCGCAGGGCAACCCGTCGCCAACCCGTCAGCGGCCGAAGATCGATGCGCCGGGGTAAACCGCAGCCGGCCCGAGTTCTTCTTCGATACGCAGCAGCTGGTTGTATTTCGCGGTCCGGTCGGAACGTGACAGTGAACCGGTCTTGATCTGGCCGCAGTTGGTGGCAACCGCGAGATCGGCAATGGTGCTGTCCTCGGTCTCGCCTGAACGGTGCGACATGACGGCGGTGAAACCGGCCTTGTGCGCCATCTCAACCGCTTCGAGGGTCTCGGTCAGGCTGCCGATCTGGTTCACCTTCACCAGAATTGAATTGGCGCTGCCCTTGGCGATGCCATCAGCCAGACGTGCCGGGTTGGTCACGAACAGATCATCGCCAACCAGCTGACACTTGTCACCAATGGTATCGGTCAGCAGCTTCCAGCCATCCCAGTCATCCTCGGCCATGCCGTCCTCGATCGACAGGATCGGGAATTTGCCAACCAGCTTGGCCCAGTAATCAACCATACCAGCGCTGTCGAGGCTGACGCCTTCGCCTTCAAGTTCATATTTGCCGTTCTTGTAGAATTCGGTTGAGGCGGCATCGAGCGCCAGCGCCACATCATCGCCCGGTTTGTAACCGGCTTTTTCAATTGCCTTGAGGACATAGCCGATGGCGTCTTCGGTCGAAGCAACATTCGGGGCAAAACCGCCCTCGTCGCCAACATTGGTCGCCAGACCTGCTTCCGACAGCAGTTTCTTGAGGTTATGGAACACCTCGGCCCCCATGCGCACAGCCTCACCGATGGATGGTGCACTGACCGGCATGATCATGAATTCCTGCACATCAACCGGGTTGTCGGCATGGGCACCGCCATTGATGATATTCATCATCGGCACCGGCATGGTGCGGGCAGAGGCACCACCAATATAGCGATAGAGCGACAGACCGGCATCTTCTGCCGCTGCCTTGGCAACCGCGAGGCTGACGCCGAGGATCGCATTCGCGCCGAGATTGCCCTTGTTGTCGGTGCCGTCGAGGGCGAGCATCATCTGGTCGACGATGATCTGCTCATGGGCATCCATGCCGAGCAGCGCATCCTGAATATCGGCATTCACCGCATTGACCGCGTTCTGCACGCCCTTGCCCAGATAGCGGGACTTGTCACCATCACGGAGTTCAACCGCCTCATGGGTACCGGTTGAGGCACCGGACGGCACCGCCGCACGACCGAAAGCACCGCTCTCGAGGGTAACATCAACCTCGACGGTCGGGTTACCGCGGCTGTCCAGAATTTCGCGGGCGTGAATATCAACGATAGCGGTCATGATGCGTTCTCTCGTCTGATGATTATGGTTATGAGGCTTTTATGAGATTATCGATGTCCTGCAATCTCTTGAGCAGGTCTTCCATCTGATCGATCGGCACCATGTTCGGGCCGTCGGATGGTGCATTGTCTGGGTCCTGATGGGTCTCGATGAAGACGCCGGCAACACCGACCGCAACGGCGGCGCGGGCCAGAACCGGTACGAATTCGCGCTGACCGCCGGATGATGTGCCCTGCCCACCCGGCTGTTGCACCGAATGCGTCGCATCGAAGATCACGGGATAGCCGGTTTCAGCCATGGTTGGCAGCGCGCGCATGTCCGAGACAAGCGTGTTGTAGCCGAAACTGGCACCGCGCTCGGTCAGCAGGATTTTCTCATTACCGGTCGAGGCAAGCTTGGCCGCCACATTGGCCATATCCCAGGGTGCCAGGAACTGCCCCTTTTTCACATTGATGATGGCTCCGGTATCGGCTGCGGCCAGCAACAGATCGGTCTGGCGACACAGGAAGGCCGGGATCTGGAGAATGTCGACAACAGCGGCAACCGGCTCGCACTGCTCGGCACCATGAATATCGGTCAGCACCGGTACCTGCAGTTCCTTGCGCAGATCGGCCAGGATTGGCAGACCTTTGTCGAGGCCCATGCCGCGCTTGCCGGATACCGAGGTTCGGTTCGCCTTGTCGAACGAGGTTTTATAGATGAACGGAATGCCGAGACGCCCGGTGATTTCCTGCATCTGCCCCGCCATGTCAAAGGCATGGTCCCGGCTCTCAAGCTGGCAAGGACCGGCAATCAGCACAAATGGCAGCTTGTTGCCGATCCGGATATCGCCGAGTTCAACGGTCTTTTGCATCGTGTTCAGCATCAAACCAACCGGCTCTGTTGAATGGCGGCCTGAACGAAGCTGGTAAACAGCGGATGCGGCTCGAACGGACGGGATTTCAGTTCAGGGTGGAACTGAACGCCGATGAACCACGGGTGGTCCGGCAGTTCGATCATTTCCGGCAACTGGCCGTCCGGCGACAGACCGCAGAACCGAACACCGACTTCCTCAAGTTGCTCCTTGAAGTGGATATTCACCTCATAGCGATGGCGGTGGCGTTCCTGAATCTGCTCTTTCTTGTAAATCTCATGGACCTTTGATCCCGGCAGCAGGTCACAGGGGAAAGCACCCAGACGCATGGTGCCACCCATCGGGCTGGCGGAGTTGCGTCGCTCAACCGTCCCTGCCCGCTCCCATTCGGTCATCAGACCGACAACCGGGTTCTCCATCGGGCCAAATTCGCTCGAACTGGCATCCTCAAGCCCGGCAAGATTGCGTGCTGCCTCGATGATCGCCATCTGCATGCCGAAGCAGATACCGAAATACGGGATTTTGTGTTCACGGGCGAACTGGGCGGCCTTGATCTTGCCTTCCGCGCCACGCTCACCGAAGCCACCGGGCACCAGAATGCCGTGGATGCCCTCAAGCTGCTGGAGTGTGTCTTCACGCTCAAAAATCTGGCTGTCGAGCCACTCAACGCTGACCTTGACGTTATTGGCGATACCGCCATGGTCAAGCGCCTCATTCAGCGACTTGTAGGCATCAAGCAGTGAGGTGTATTTACCGACAACCGCGATGCGGACTTCGCCTTCCGGTTCACGGACACGACTGACAACCTGCTGCCAGCGGGTCAGGTCAGGTGCCGGGGCATCAATGCCGAAATATTTCAGCACTTCATCATCCAGCCCCTGCTCATGATAGGTCATGGGGACGGCATAGATGGTGTCGACGTCACGAGCCTCAATTACGCGCTCACGGCGGATGTTGCAAAACAGGGCAATCTTGCGCCGCTCGCTCTCCGGGATCGGCTGTTCACAGCGACAGATCAGGATTTGTGGCTGGATACCGACAGACAGCAGTTCCTTGACCGAGTGCTGGGTCGGCTTGGTTTTAAGCTCACCGGCGGCGGCCAGATATGGCACCAGCGTCGCATGGATGAACAGGGCGTTTTCCGGGCCGATCTCGTTGCCGAACTGGCGGATCGCCTCCAGGAATGGCAGGCTCTCGATATCACCGACCGTGCCGCCGATTTCACAGATGATGAAATCCTCATCCGAAGTACCGGAACCGATGAACGCCTTGATCGCATCGGTGACATGGGGAATGACCTGAACCGTGGCACCGAGATAATCGCCGCGACGTTCCTTGGCGATCACTTCGGAATAGATACGGCCGGTTGTGATATTGTCGCCCTGACGTGCCGATACGCCGGTAAAACGCTCATAATGGCCGAGATCGAGATCGGTTTCGGCCCCGTCATCGGTGACGAAAACCTCACCATGCTGATAGGGGCTCATGGTGCCCGGATCGACGTTCAGATATGGATCAAGCTTGCGGATACGAGCCTTGAAGCCGCGGGCCTGCAGCAAGGCCGCCAGAGCAGCTGCCCCCAACCCCTTGCCAAGCGAAGACACCACGCCACCGGTTACAAAAATGAAGCGTGCCATAAATCGATCTGTCCCTGTGTCTGGGTTGGTATTGAGGTAACTGCTGTCCGGTCGTCAGGATTACTCGGCGATTGGAACCTGTGGTTCGGCTGGTTCCTGCGGTGCTGCCGCTTCGGGTGCTTCGCTGCCTTCCTCAGCCCCCTGATCTGTCCGAATGTCGTTGAAAACTTCCGCGCCTTCGATCTGGTCGAGGAAATTGGTGTCGGTATGGTTGCTGGCAAAGATCGCGAGCAACAGGCTGGTGCACATGAAACCGGCCGCCAGAATGGCCGTGGTGCGGGTCAGCAGGTTGGCCGTACCGCGCGCACTCATCATACCGCCGAGACCACCACCGGCGGAACTGCCGCCACCGATGCCGAGGCCACCGCCTTCCGAGCGTTGCAGCAGGATCATGCCGATAAGAGCAACGGCGATCAGCAAATGTATGACAAGAACAATGATTTCCATATTCGCACCTGGGCGAGCGGGCTAACGGCTCATGATGTTTTCGTTAATGTTGACGCCAACATAGTGATTCTTGCACGTGACGCCAGTGCTGTTTTCACCCTTTATCAGGGTAAGTTGTCAATATGCGTTTCCGGTATATATGTCGGGCCCGGTTTTCAGGCCGCATTGATGATACCGAGAAAGTCTTCCGCATTCAGACTGGCACCGCCGACGAGTGCGCCATCCACATGCTCAATAGCAAGGATTTCTGCCGCATTGCCCGGTTTCACCGACCCGCCATAGAGCAAGGGCGGTGACTGGGTATCATTGACCGCCGACGCGGCAACCTGGCTCATCATTCCGTGCATGGCTGCAATATCATCGGTTGATGGTGTGCGACCGGTACCGATGGCCCAGATCGGTTCATAGGCAATCACCACCTTGTCGACGCTGGCGGTTGCCGGTACCGAACGTTCGATCTGGATCGCCACCACATTGCCGGCATCACCGGCATCGCGCTCTGCCTCGGTCTCCCCGACACAGATGATCGGCACCAGACCGGCAGCGATTGCGGCAGCGGCCTGATCACAGACCACGTTATCGGTCTCACCATGATGCTGGCGGCGCTCCGAATGGCCGACGATGACATATTGTACGCCGATCTCGGCCAGCATGGCGGCGGCAACATCACCGGTATAGGCACCCGATTCAGCCCCGTGGCAGGTCTGCGCGCCGAGGCCGATGCGTGAACCGCTGATCCACTCGGTCGCTTCACTGAGGTAAACCGACGGCGGGCAGACCACGACGCTGGCTCTGGTTCCGGCGGTCAGGCCCGTTCTGATTCCCTCGATAAGGCCGACAGCCATCTGACGGGAGCCATTCATTTTCCAGTTACCAACGATCAGCATTTTGTCCTCGATCCGTGTTTTTCGGGGTGAATTTGCCCAATTGGAAAACCAATAGCAAATAAGTGCGAAATCCAAGTCATCAGCCATTGTCAGGCCAAGGTTGCGCTCCTATTATCCTGCGCAACCTGGGGGGTCCAGCAAGTTTTCGGCTTTTGCCGCTGTTCGGACGTACCCGATACCCTGCAACAACGCACCCTGACGAAAGCAACCCTTCTGATGATGAAAGTAGCCCGATCCACCATCGGTAAAGTTTTTATGGCCGTATTGTTCGGGTTGATGTCACTCAGTCTGTTGAGCTTCGGCGTGCCCGGCATGACCAGTATCGGCCAGCAGAATGCCGCCCTCGTTGGCGACTACAAAGTGACGGCAACCGAGCTGGATCAGGAGTTCTCCCTAGAGCTGCAGGAAGAAATGCGCCGCACCGGCACCTTCATCAACCGCATGGATGCGCTTGAGCAGGGCAAGCTCGAGGAAAGCCTCGCCCGCCTGATCCTGCGGCGGCAGATGCAGCAGGCCGCCAAGGATGCTGAAGTTCTGGTGACCGATGAAACGGTGGCGCAGAACATCCGTAACACCAAGGGCTTTCAGGATGATGACGGCAATTTCGACCGCAACCGGTTCGAGTTCATCCTCAATCAGGCGAACATCACACCCGAACTCTACGCCGCCCAGCAGAAGATTGACCTGAGCCGTGGTCAGATGAGCCAGACCATTATCAGCGGTGTGATTGCCCCTGACCTGATGGTTGATCTGCTGCGTGATTTTGAAGGCCGTGCCCGCAACATCTCCTATATCAGCCTGTCCGAGGAAACCATGCCGGTGACCGGCGAGCCGGATGAGGCCGCGCTGCAGAACCTCTATGAAACCAGTATCGAGAGTTTCCAATTGCCCGAGCGGCGCAAGGTTGCGGTCCTGCGCTTTGGCCCCACTGATGTGGAAAACCGGGTAACCGTCACCGATGAACAGGTATTGGCCGAATACAATCGCCAGATCGAGGCATTCCGCGTCGATGCCCAGCGCCGGTTTGAGCAGGTACTGGTTGATACCCCGGAACAGGCCGACGCCATTCTCGCCGCCCGTGCGGACAACGAGCCATTGCAGGAAACCGTAAGCAAGGCCCTGCCCGATCTCGATACCCCGGTACTCGAGGTTGATTGGACCGAGGAGGCAGCACTGCTGCCGGAACTGGCGGAGCAGGTCTTCAGCATGGATGTCGGCGATGTATCAGGCGCGATCCAGACCGATCTCGGCATCTTCGTTGTACGCCTGACCGGTACCAAGGAAGCTGGCACACGTCCGCTCGATGAAGTACGCGACGGCATTGTTGCCCAGCTGAAGCGCCGGAACGCCACCGAGGCGCTGTTCGATTTCAGCGCCGATATCGATCAGGCGCTTATTGCCAGCCGCCCTCTCGAAGAGATTGCCGAGGAATATGGCCTGACCCTGCACACCATTGAGGGCCTCGCCGAGGATGGCACCCAGCCATATGGCGCCACGCGGTTGGATGGTCTCGACTACAAGCTCGTTGCCGATGAGGCGTTCTACCTTGAACAGGGTGAGGTCAGCCCGCTGCTGGAGACCGGTGGCAGTGGTTATATCGCCGTCCGGGTTGAGGGCGTGACACCAGCCAGCACGGAAACAATCGATGCGGTCCATGAGCGACTGGTCGATATGTGGTTGATGCTGGAGCAGCGCAAAGTCGCCGCCGAAGCCGCCAAGGTAATCAACGAGGCACTCACCGAAGGCGCAAGCTGGGAAGATGCCATCGCGAAGGCCGGGCTGGAAGCGTCACGGATCGAGGTCAAAACAGTTACGGACATGACCCGCGGTGATGACAACGGCGATCTGCCGCCATCCCTGCGCCGCGCTGCCTTTGAGCTCGACAAGGAAGGCAGTGCCGACCGTCTGCGCATCGGCAATGCCTGGAATATCCTGCGCCTTGACGGCCTCGGACAGGTAAAAATCAGCGACAATCTGGAGGAGCAGGTCAAGGGAGCGCTGGATAATACCATTGCCTTTGATCTGCTGTCCCAGTATCAGCGGCTTCTCGATCAGCGCTATCCGGCGCGGATCAACTACAATGTTGTCAATGGGTTCCATACTCCCGGTGATAGCTGAAAACAGGACGGACCAGCAGCGTCCGGCCTGAACACGCACCAAACGGATTTCAGTCGTGAAAATCTATCCTGAGTTTTCGGCGTTCAATAAACGCTATACCGAAGATCGCCAGGCCGGGCTGATGTGGACCCGGCTGATTGCCGATCTGGAAACCCCGGTTTCAGCCTATCTCAAGCTGGCTGACGGACAGGCATACAGCTGCCTGTTCGAGAGTGTCGAGGGCGGTGCCAATATCGGTCGCTATTCGATCATTGCCATGCGCCCGGACCTGATCTGGCGCGCGGTTGACCTGAAGCCCGAAATCAATCGCAACCCGCAGCTCGACAGCAATACCTTTGAGACCGATGACCGCCCTGCGCTCGAGAGCCTGCGCGCCCTGATGGCGGAAAGCCGGATCGATCCGGAGCCGAGCCTGCCGCCAATGACTGCTGGCGGGCTGTTCGGCTATCTCGGCTATGACATGGTCCGGCTGGTCGAGAAAATACCGAATGGCAACCCGGATGAGCTGGGCCTCGCTGATGCAGTGCTCATGCGCCCGACCGTGATTGCCGTCTTTGACAATATTGATCGCACCATCACATTCGCGACACCGGTGCGCCCAACCGATGGTATGGATGCGGAAGCTGCCTATGCCGCCGGTGCCGAACGGCTGACCACTGCCCTGCAGAATCTGCGGCGCAGCACGCCGGTAACGCCGCAACTGCCCGAGGGAGAAATTCCGACCGGCGAACCGGTGTCCAACATGACGCCCGAAGACTATATGGGCGCGGTCGAGGCGGCGAAGGAATATATCCGTGCCGGTGATGCGTTCCAGATCGTACCGTCACAGCGGTTCTCGCGCCCCTTCCCGTTGCCGCCCTTCGCGCTCTATCGGGCCTTGCGGCGACTGAACCCCTCACCCTTCCTGTTCTTCGTCAATTTCGACGGTTTCAGTATTGTCGGCTCCAGCCCGGAAATTCTGGTCCGGGTACGCGATGGCAAGGTGACGATCCGTCCGCTGGCTGGCACCCGCCCGCGCGGTGCCACTGCGAAAGAGGATCAGGCACTGGCCGAAGACCTGCTCGCCGATCCGAAGGAACTTGCAGAACACCTGATGCTGCTCGACCTCGGTCGCAACGATGTGGGCCGGGTTGCCGAAATCGGCAGCGTTGAGGTTACTGAACGCTTCGTTATCGAGCGCTATTCCCATGTCATGCACATCGTCTCGAATGTCGAAGGCAAGCTTAGCGCCGATCATGATCCGTTCGATGCCCTGATGGCCGGGTTCCCGGCAGGCACCGTCAGCGGTGCACCGAAGGTCCGGGCCATGGAAATCATCGACGAGATCGAGGTTGCCAAGCGCGGCATCTATGCCGGTTGCGTCGGCTATTTCGGTGCCGATGGCAGCATGGATAACTGCATCGCGCTGCGTACTGCCGTTGTGAAGGATGGCATCATGTATGTGCAGGCCGGTGCCGGTGTCGTTGCCGACAGCGATCCTGCCAAGGAACATGAAGAGACGATCAACAAGGCAAAAGCCCTGTTCCGTGCCGCCGATGAGGCGCTCTCGATCGCCGGCGCCTCCTGAAGCTAGCTTTCAGGTATCAGCGGGCAGAAGCGGCAGCAACCTGCTGATTCTGAGCTTCCATGCGCATTTTGGCGACCGCTGAAATCGGCACCAATGCAATACCGCGCTGTTTCAAGGATGGCAGCCATTCGGCCAGTGCCTCAAGCGTCACCCGATGCGGGTGGCCGATACCGACCGCTACACCGAAATGCCGGGCGGTTGTTTCAAGCTGGGCCAAACTCCTGCGCACCGCTGCCGGATCACGGTCGTGATCGATAAATACGCTGCGCTTGGCCGTGGGCATACCGAGGCTTTCCGCCAGATCACCACCGACGCTTTTTGAGGACGTCTGGCTGTCCAGGAACATCAGCCCGCGCCGTTGCAGCTCTTTAAGTACAACCATCATCCCTTTGGTATCACTGGTGAATCTGCTGCCCATATGGTTATTGATACCGACATAGCCATCAAATGACGACAGGGCCGAGCGCAGGCGGCGCAGCAGTTCGGTTTCGGACAGACTGACCCGCATTGCCTTCGGCCCCGGATCCTGTGACGCATCATAGGGCTCCATTGGCATATGGATCAGCAACTCATGACCCGCCGCACTCGCCGCCCTGGCCTGCTCCGGCAGATTGTCGGCATAAGGCAGAAACGCCATGGTCAACGGCCCCGGCAATGCCGCGGTCCGCGTTGCCCGACTCTTGCTCAACCCCAGATCATCAATAACGATGGCTATCTTCGGCTGGTTCTTTGGCGCGGCACTGGCAACAGCATAGCGCAGCCATGGGGGCGTTTGATCCGGTGCGGCAATCATATCCTCACCAACCATGGCCTGCTGCACAACCGGCTTTGCTGCCACAACAGCAACCGGCTCGGGTTTATCCTCGGACATGACAGCGGTCTGGAGATGCGTATTGTCAATGCGACCGGCATAGACGCGGCGCACACCATCTGCCTGCACCGCCGGTCTGTCAGCAGTGGTGGTAACGGGCGTGGCTGGTACGGCAGGCTTATGCGCCGGTGCAGTGACAGCAACCGCCACTTGCTCAGGTTCCGGGGTCGGATCGACCGTTTCGGCAATCACCGCCACCTGCTCTTCCCGTATGGCATCGCGGGTTAGTGTGTGCTTGTGCGGCATGGCTGGCACTGCGCTTGCCACCACTGGCATAGCACCGCCAATCGCGGATGACAGGGCAACCCCGGCATGGTTGGTGGCGGCTACCGTTACCGACAACTCGGTCCGGGCCCAGGCACCCACTGCCGGGCTGCCCGGTAGCATACCATCACTGAAACCATGCAAGGCGGCGACATATCCGGCGGGGCTGAGCGCAATCGCACCACAGAGGGCCGAGAGCAGAATGGTGCGGGTTGTTGTTCCGGTAAGCCGAGCCATCAGCGGTCCCTTTGTGGCCTGTCGTGATCTCTTGAAATTGTGGCTGACGGCTGTTAACGGCCCGTCAGTGCTGCAACCGACCGTGCAAAATCCCGTCAGAGTCGGTCAAGCCCGACTCGTCACGACTCGAAGAAACGATACTAAGCCATTCAAATACCTTGCGCTTACCCTATCACAGCCTGTTGCATCCGGCATATCGGATATATCATCAGGCATTGCCAGAACAGAAAAACCGAAATCCGGGCATAATGCCTTGATAAGGCTTGATAGCCCGCGGTCTTACCGTGCTATACCAAGCGCAGGACCGGTGGTTGTCATCGGCAGGATATGGTCGGAAAACATGCGCGTATTGCTTATCGATAACTACGACAGCTTCACCTACAACCTCGTGCATGTCATGGGCGATGTGGGGATCGAGTCGGTGGTACACCGCAATGACGCCATTACCGTGGATGAGGCAATGGCCATGGATGTGACCGCGATTGTCATCTCCCCCGGTCCCTGCGATCCCGACCGCGCCGGTATCTGCCTTGATGTAATCGATGCCGCCGCCAAGGCCAAAAAGCCCCTGCTCGGCGTCTGCCTCGGCCATCAAGCAATCGGTCAGGCCTTTGGCGGCAAGGTCGTGCGCGCCGAAACCCCGATGCATGGCAAGACCAGCAAGGTCCGCCACGACAATACCGGGCTGTTTGCCGGGCTGCCCAATCCCTTTGTCGCCACCCGTTATCACTCACTGGTGGTCGATGCCGCGACCTCGCCCAATTCGCTGAGCATTACCGCACAGAGCAATGATGACGACCTGATCATGGGCTATCAACATGCCGAGCTGCCGCTGTTCGGCGTCCAGTTCCACCCCGAAAGCATCGCCACCGAGAATGGTCGGCAGATGTTCGCCAATTTCAAGACGCTGGCCACTGAAGCCGCGCGTCATACAACGTCCAACTGACAAGTTCACCGAAAGCTCAATGACAGATACCGTTTACGACGATGCCTCACTGCGCCCGTTTCTGGCGCGGATCAGGGACGGCAAATCACTTTCCGAAGTCGAGGCGACGGAAGCCTTCGATATCATCATGTCCGGTGCCGCCACCCCGGCCCAACTCGGCGGGTTCCTGATGGGCATGAGCGTTCGCGGCGAAACCACCGACGAGATTACCGGTGCCGCCCGGATCATGCGCCGGAAGGCCGCCACCATCTCCGCCCCGATGGGTGCGATCGATACCTGTGGCACCGGCGGTGACGGTCAGGGCACGCTCAATATCTCGACCGCGGTTTCCTTTGTCATTGCGGCCTGCGGTGTACCGGTGGCCAAGCACGGCAACCGTGCCGCCTCCTCCAAATCCGGTGCCGCCGATGTGCTCGAGGCACTGGGCGTCAATGTCATGGTCGATCCGGAAGCCGTCGAGCGTGTTCTCGCCGAGCACGGCATCGGCTTCCTGATGGCACCCAAGCATCACGCCGCCATGCGTCATGTGGTTGGCACCCGCAAGGAGTTGGGCGTTCGCACAATCTTCAACCTGCTCGGCCCCCTCGCCAATCCGGCCGGGGTCAAGCACCAGCTGCTCGGTGTCTACCATGCTGATTGGCTGGAGCCGATGGCCACTGTTCTCGGGCGTCTCGGCAGTGAATCCGCCTGGGTCGTCCATGGCTCCGACGGCCTTGATGAGCTGACCATCACCGGACCGAGCGAGGTTGCCGAACTCCGCAACGGTGTGGTGCAGCGCTTCACCGTGGCGCCTGAGGATGCAGGCCTGACCAGAGCCAGCGCCAATGCGGTACGCGGTGGCACGCCGGAACACAATGCCGCCGCGCTCAAGGAACTGCTGAATGGCGCCAAGGGTGCTTACCGCGATATTGTGGTACTGAACGCAGCGGCGGCGCTGATCGTCGCCAATCGGGCTGCCGACCTCAGGACCGGGGTCAGCTATGCCCAGACAGTACTTGATAATGGTGAGGCAAAGGCCAAACTTGATGCCCTGATCACGGCAACGGCGAACTGACCCATGGCAACTGTTCTCGATGAAATCTGCGCCGTCAAACGCAAGCATGTGGCCGCCTGCAAGGAACAGGTGTCACTGGTCACGCTTGAAGCACGGCTCGATCAGGCACCGCCGGTACGCGGCTTTGCCCGTCAGTTGCAGGATGCGGCAGCCAATGACGGCTATGGCCTGATCTGTGAAATCAAGAAAGCATCGCCGAGCAAGGGCCTGATCCGGGAGGATTTTGACCCGCCGGTATTGGCGCAGGCCTATGAACAGGGCGGTGCCACCTGCCTGTCGATCCTGACCGATGAACCGTATTTTCAGGGTGCCGACGCCTATCTGGTCGCTGCCCGTGCTGCCTCCAATCGCCCGGTGCTGCGCAAGGACTTCATGGTCGATCCCTATCAGATCGTGCAATCCCGCACCCTCGGTGCCGACTGCATTCTGCTGATTATGGCTGCGCTCAGCGATGCGGAAGCGGCAACCATGGCGAGCCTTGCCCGCTCTCTCAACATGGATGTGCTGGTCGAAGTGCATGACGGTGAGGAACTGGACCGTGCGCTGGCACTCGACACGCCACTGATCGGTATAAACAACCGTAATCTCAAGACCTTGTCCGTCGATGTGGAGACAACCATACGTCTGGCCCCTGCCGTGCCGAAGGATCGGTTGCTGGTATGCGAAAGCGGCCTTGGCGATGGTGGCACGCTTGCCCGAATGCATGAGCATGGTGCCGGTGCCTTCCTGATCGGGGAGTCCCTGATGCGACAGGCGGATGTTGCCGCAGCCACCCGCGCCTTTCTGCCGGAAACCACCTTACAGGCCGCCGCATCGTGAGCGGACAGGACAACAAGCTTAGCCATATCGGCGCCGATGGTGCCGCTCGCATGGTCGATGTCAGCGACAAACAGGTGACCAAACGCACCGCCATTGCCAAGGGCTCTGTCCGGATGTCTGCCGACACCCTGAAGCTGATTACCGACCAGAAGATCAGCAAGGGCAATGTTATCGATACCGCCCGGCTTGCCGGCATCATGGCGGCCAAACGCACCGGCGACCTGATCCCGCTCTGCCACCCGTTGCCGCTGCAGCATGTGGATCTGGATATTGTGCCGGATGATGCCTTGCCCGGCCTGCAGGTAACGGCAACCGCCACCATTACCGCCCGGACCGGGGTGGAGATGGAGGCCCTGACGGCGGTATCGCTGGCCTGTCTCACCATCTATGACATGGTCAAATCAGCCGACAAGTCACTGGTGATAAATGATATTCGCCTGACCTATAAGGATGGCGGCAAGTCCGGCACCTATCGGGCCGATGAGGCATGAACAGCAGCGCATCGTTCCTGAGCGTTGAGGCAGCGCGCGAGCGCATACTCGACCTGATCCAGCCGATACCCGGGATTGAGACCTTACCTCTCGCCAAGGCCCATGGCCGGGTTCTGGCGACAAGCCCAGCCGCACGGGTAACCCAGCCGCCTGCCCCGGTTTCAGCCATGGATGGCTATGCCATGCATGCCGAAGACGTACCGGTTGCCGGTACTGAACTCCGGCTGGTTGGGATCAGCCAGGCCGGAACACCTTTTGACGGCGACGTGCCGCGCGGTACTGCGATCCGCATTCTGACCGGTGCCGTGGTCCCGGCTGGGGCGACAACAGTGGTCATGCAGGAAGAAACGGCGGTCATCGCCGATGACATGATCCGCATCGACATCATACCTGCTGCCGGTGCCAATATCCGTGCCGCCGGCCAGGATTTCAGCGCGGGAGAGACACCGCTAGCTACAGACAAGCAACTGACTGCACGGGATATTGGCCTGCTTGCGGCGATGAACGTGCCCCAGGTGGATGTCCGCCGGAAACCGGTCGTTGCCATTCTTGCGACCGGTGACGAGATCAAAACACCCGGCAGTGCCCTGAAACCCGGTGAGATTGTCGGCAGCAGCGGCCCGGCACTGGCCGCCATGCTGGAAAGCTGGGGTTGTGAAGTACGGGATATGGGCATTGCCGCGGATAATCACGAGGCGCTTGCCGCCGGGCTGAAGGCCGCACTGGGTGCCGATCTGCTGCTGACCACAGGCGGTGTCAGTGTCGGCACCCATGACCTTGTGCGCGATGCCCTTGCCGGTTTTGCCGCCGGTGCGGATGGCAAGCTCGACTTCTGGCGCATCGCCATGCGACCCGGCAAACCGCTGATGCTTGGCCGACTTGGCGATCTGCCGGTGATTGGCCTGCCGGGCAACCCGGTATCGTCGATCGTCTGCGCCCTGCTTTTTGCCTGGCCAGCGATCCGCAAGCTGCGCGCGCTGACCGACATAACCCTGCCAACCAGACCGGCTCGATTGCTGAAACCGCTTGCCGCCAATGGCCAGAGAGAACATTACATGCGGGCCATGTTCGAGCGGGATAAAGATGGTCAGATACACGTCAAGGTGTTTGAAAGTCAGGACAGTGCACGCATGAGTACGCTTGCCCATGCCGACGGGTTGTTAATCCGGCCAATCAACGACCCGGCGCAAGATATTGGTGCGCAAGTAACAATCCTTGATTTCGCTGATTTCAACCTGCTCTAGACCACTAAAAAACCGCAGAATCCCTTGGCGCGGCATCAGCGAATCGCTAGAGTAAGCGATCGGTGAATTGCCACGATAAATAAGCCCGGCGGAAATTTTTCCAATCCTTGCTGGACAAATCAAAAGAACTTATGTAGAACAAAATTGTTTTGCATTTGTTCGTGAATTGTACCCGATCTGACTATTCATAAATCCGGCCCTCATCCGGGATCAGGTCATAAGAGGTTATGTCATGTTGACCAAGAAGCAGGCTGAGCTGCTGAAATTCATCTGCTCGCGCGTCGATGTCGATGGCATCCCGCCTTCCTTCGATGAAATGAAGGATGCGGTGGGCCTCAAATCCAAATCCGGTATTCACCGTCTGATCTCTGCGCTGGAGGAACGTGGCTTCATCCGTCGCCTGCCCCATCGCGCCCGTGCGCTTGAGGTTATCAAGCGCCCCGATGGCAGCGCCAATACGGTTGCCGCCTCTGCCCCGGCATCTGCCTCATCCGCCGCGTCCCAGGCCCCGGTATTCAACACCCCGGCTCCGGCCAATGATGACAGCACTGCTTTTGATGTGCCGATGATGGGTCGTATCGCCGCCGGTACGCCGATTGAGGCTATTCGGCAGGTCGACAACCATGTCAGCATCCCCGCCTCCCTGATCAACGCCAATATCGAAGAGGTCTATGCCCTCGAGGTAGCCGGTGACAGCATGATCGAGGCCGGTATTCTCGATGGCGATACCGTGCTGATCGAACGCTGCACCAGTGCCCATAACGGCACCATTGTGGTTGCCCTCGTCGAGGGTGAGGAAGTGACCCTCAAGCGGTTGCGCAAGAACGGCAGCGCCATTGCCCTTGAGCCCGCCAACCGGGATTACGAAACCCAGCTGTTCAGCGCTGATCAGGTGCAGGTACAGGGTCGCCTCATCGGCCTCATGCGCCAGTACTGATCCTGCAGCAGGTCACCTAACGCGTTTGCTGCCCTGATGCCCAAGGGCGATTGCCGATCAGGTCACGTACCGTGCGCACCACAAGCGTCCCGTCCTTGTCATATAGTGCCAGCCCCTGACTGCCGCGCAGGTCATTGCGGGTGATCATTTGGCTCGCCTTGCACCGATGGCTGCCGGTATGGGGCAAGAGAATGACTGCCGCCATGCCGCAATCCTCGAATATCAGTCCATGGGTTCTGGCGATACCGATCACCGGCTCATTGCCCTCGCGCACAATGCAGCCATCACCGTCACAGCGGATCAGGTCGCTTGTCTGTTCTGCCGTATTCCAGTCGGTGATTTCGGCATCGGCCAGATGCTGCCCCCATTGCCCGGCCATGAAGCTGTTGCGCCGGGTCTGGGACAGATAGAGGCCGTGTTGCGCCATATCCGTGATACCGATCAGGTCACCATCCTCACTGGCCAGCAATCGCGGCACCGGCTGCCACGGTGTGACCGTTAGTGTGATCCCGGCAAGGGCAAGACACAGCAACCCGACCGGCAGCATTCGGGCCAGCGCCAGCAATGTCAGCAGCACAACCGCACCGACCACAGCGGGTTTGACCGCCAGTGTCGCGAGACTGGCGTATGGCATGGCGGCAATATCCGCCGAGACCTGCAACAGCAGGTCAATGCCATAGCCCATGGCCAGCAACGGCCAGTGCTCAAGTCCCATCGGCATCAGCAACAGGCTAACCATACCGGTCGGGATAATCCATAGCGATGCCAGCGGCACACCGATCAGATTGCCGACGAGACCGAAGGTGGCTACCTGCTGGAAGTGATAGATGGCAAAGGGCGCGGTCGCGAGGCTGGCGACAATGGTGGTGATACATAGCCCCAGAACAAACCGCGCCAGCTTGGGCATCGCCCCTTGCCCCGGATTTTGCAGCCATACCCAGCCCTTTGCCTTAAAGAACTGATAGGTGACGATCAGCGCCGTCACGGCAGCAAATGACATCTGGAAGCTGGGTCCGGTTACCGCCTCGGGCCGGAACAGAATCAACAGAATGGCCGCCACCCCTACCAGCCGCAGGCTGAACGGATCACGGTCGAGCCAGATCGCCCCGATCCCGAGGCTGACCATGATAAACGCCCGGATCGTCGGCACCGGCGCCCCGGCCAGCAGCACATAGATTGCCGTCCCCAGCAGGGCTATCGCAGCGCTGTATTTCTTGATCGGATGGCGCAAGGCAAAACCCGGCATTGCCGCCAGCAACAGGCGACACATCAGAAACAGCCAGCCTGACATGACCCCAAGATGCAGGCCGGATATGGCGAGCAGATGCGCAATGCCGGCCCGGCGGATGGTGTCGTAGGTCTCATCCGATATACCGCCACGCTGACCGGTCAGGAGCGCGGTTGCGACCGCACCGCTCTCATCCGGCAAGGTGGCGCGTGCCGCCAGTGCAATCCGCTGACGCGCCGCCTCGACATGGGACCAGAACCCCGAACCCTGATACTCACCAACGGCCTGCAGCTTGCCGATGCTGAAGCCCACAGCACCGATCTGCTCATAAAACAGGTGCCGGGCGAAATTGTATCCGCCGGGTAGCGCTGGCCCCGGCGGTGGCCGCAGAATGGCGCGCAGGGAAACCGTCCGCCCCGGCACCAGAACCGTCTCATCCTCACCGGCCATACTGGCCGACATGCTGACCCGTACCCGCCCTGGTGTTATCTCCGGTTCCATACTGATAATCGCCACATCGGCAAGGGTCAGACGGATACGCTTGTCCTGATATTCCACATGGGTAATCTCGCCGGCCACCGTGACGGGTCGGGTTTCCTCGGCCAGTACCGGCCCTGCCACGATGCGGGTACGGATCTGTGCCGCCGAAAACCCGACAGCAACCAGCAGCAGGGCGACAAGCGCACTGTTGATGCCCTGACGTGCCCAGACCCGGTCGCTGACAGCCAGGAGCGTCACGAGCAACAGGAATGCCAGCAACGGTCCGCTCCAGACCGGTGGCTCGAATAACAGGGCGAAGTAGACGCAGACACCGGTCATCAACCCTGCCGGGGTCCAGACATACCAGCGGGATGCCCATTGATCCGGTCGGGGCAGAAACCAGTCGTGCAGCCATTGCTCCCGTCGGATCAACAGGCCACGGCGTATCGACCGCGCGAGCCGTCCGGCGCGGGATTGCCGCAGCTGTTGATCGAATGGTTCATCAAGTGGCATGAATGCCGACCCCGGTGGTATCGATGCCACCAGCCTGTTTGCCAGAACGCTGGCATATCGTTGAATTTTCTGGCACTACCCCAGCCAGTCCCCCATCCCGTTATATTAGAAAACGCCTGCCATGTCTGTTGTTACGCGCTTTGCTCCTTCCCCAACCGGTTTCCTGCATATTGGCGGTGCCCGCACCGCGCTGTTCAACTGGCTGTTTGCCAAACATCATGGCGGCAAATGCGTGTTGCGGATCGAGGATACCGACCGCGAACGCTCGACCGATGCGGCGATTCAGGCAATTCTCGACGGCCTCGACTGGTTCGGCCTCGATTTCGATGGCGAGCCCGTGTTCCAGTACGCCCGGCGCGACCGCCATGCCGAGGTGGCCAATCAGATGCTGGCGGAAGGCAAGGCCTATTACTGCTATGCCACGGCTGAGGAGCTTGACGCCATGCGCGAGGCGCAACGGGCGGCGGGCGAACAGGTCCGCTATGACGGACGCTGGCGTGACCGCGATTCATCGGAAGCACCAGCAGGGCAGAAGCCTGTCATCCGCCTGAAAGCCCCACAGGTCGGCGAAACTGTGATCAACGATGCCGTTCAAGGTACTGTTACCATTGCCAATTCACAGATGGACGACATGGTCCTGCTGCGCTCTGACGGCACCCCGACCTATATGCTTTCCGTTGTCGTGGATGATCATGACATGGCGATTACCCATGTGATCCGCGGCGATGACCACCTGACCAATGCCTTCCGCCAGAAGCAGATTTATGACGCCATGGGCTGGGATGTGCCGGTTTTTGCTCATATTCCACTGATCCATGGCCCGGATGGCAAGAAGCTGTCCAAGCGACACGGCGCCCTCGGCCTGCAGGATTACCGCGGTATGGGCTTCCTGCCTGAAGCCATGCGCAACTATCTGCTCCGTCTCGGCTGGGCTCATGGGGATGATGAGATCATCACCACTGACCAGGCAATCGAGTGGTTTGACCTCGACGGTGTCGGGCGTGGACCGGCTCGCCTTGATCTGGCCAAGATGGAATCGGTCAACAGTCACTACATGACCCAATCCGATACCACCCGGATCAGCGATCTGGTTATTGCCCGGCTGGCAGAACTCGGCACCACCCCGACTGAAATACAGAAAACATGGCTGGCAGAGGCCATGCCCTTGCTGATCGAACGTCACAGCACCATCAATGAAATTGCTGATAACGTTGGTTATTTCACCGCCACACGCCCGATCCCGCTGGATGAGAAAACCGGCAACATGGTTACCGCCGATAATGCCGATCTGTTTGCTGCCATCCGGCAGACGGTGAGCGATCTCGACCCGCTGACCGAGGACAGTTTGAGTGAGGCGATCAAGGCGCTGGCAGCAGAAAAGGAACTCAAGATGGGCAAGGTCGCCCCCCTGCTCCGTGCCAGCCTCTGCGGCACCATGCAGGCACCGTCTATTTTTGCACTTGCGGCCATTCTCGGCAAAGACGAATGCCTCGCCCGTATCGATGATGCGCTGGCCCGTATCGGCTGAAGTTTCCGGGGTTTTACAGCATTTGCGGCATAAGCCGGGGTGCGGCGATATAGTATGTCTGGCGTCAAAGCCGATTGGCTATTATGGTGCACAGCAATATATTCTGTTTATCGGCACCTGAACCGCCGACACCCAACTGACCCAAAGGCAACCCCTGCTTAACCATTCAGGGGCTATAACAGCCATCCCGGGCAGCTTTTCGAGGAAGGACTTTAACAATGAGCCAGAGCGCACCAGCCAATGCAAACGGCGATGTCGCCAAGGATACCGCGCGCGTTACCGATGGTAACAGCGGCAAGGATTACGATTTCGGTATGCTTCATGGCAGCTTGGGACCGAGCGTCATCGACATTCGCAAGCTGTATGGCCAGACTGACCTGTTCACCTTTGATCCCGGCTTCACCTCCACTGCGTCCTGTGAATCCAAGATCACCTTCATTGACGGCGACAAGGGTGTCCTGCTGCATGGCGGCTATCCGATCGAGGATCTGGCTGAAAACGCATCATTCCTCGAAGTCTGCTATCTGCTGCTCGAAAACGAGCTGCCGAACGAACAGCAGAATGCAGAGTTCACGAACAACATCACCTATCACACCATGGTGCATGAGCAGCTGAACTACTTCTTCCGCGGCTTCCGCCGGGATGCGCACCCGATGGCCGTCATGTGCGGTGTCGTCGGTGCCCTGTCTGCCTTCTATCATGACAGCCTCGATATCCGTGATCCAAAGCAACGGGAAATTTCCGCCCATCGCCTGATCGCCAAGATGCCGACCCTGGCCGCCATGACCTACAAATACAATCTGGGTCAGCCATTCGTCTATCCGCGCAATGATCTGGATTACTCCGAAAACTTCCTGAACATGATGTTCTCGGTCCCGGCCGAGGAGTACAAGGTCAATCCGGTTCTCGCCCGCGCAATGAACAAGATCCTGATCCTGCACGCCGATCACGAACAGAACGCTTCTACCTCAACGGTGCGCCTCGCCGGTTCTTCCGGTGCCAATCCGTTTGCGGTTATCGCTGCCGGTATCGCCTCGCTCTGGGGTCCGGCACATGGCGGCGCCAACGAAGCCGTGCTCAAGATGCTGCAGGAAATCGGCAGCAAGGACCGGATTCCGGAATTTATCAAACGTGCCAAGGACAAGGACGATCCGTTCCGCCTCATGGGCTTCGGTCACCGGGTCTACAAAAATTTCGATCCGCGCGCCAAGGTCATGCGCCAGTCCTGTCACGAGGTTCTGGACGAGCTCGGCATCCGCGACGAGCCGCTGCTTGAACTGGCCATGGAGCTGGAGCGCATCGCTCTTGAGGACGAGTACTTCGTCGAGAAGAAACTCTATCCGAATGTCGATTTCTATTCCGGCATTATCCTGAAGGCGATGGGCATTCCGGTCAGCATGTTCACCGTGCTGTTCGCCGTCGCCCGTACCGTCGGCTGGGTTGCCCAGTGGAAAGAGATGATCGAGGACCCGGGCCAGCGTATCGGTCGCCCTCGCCAGCTCTACACCGGTTATGCCGAGCGTGAGTTCGTACCACTCGACAAACGGGGTTAAGCGCGCCATATCGTCAAGTTACGATGACAAGCAAACCCGTACAGGCCCGTATTCTGATGTCCCCGCCCCATGCCCATAACAGGCATCGCGGGGGCACGCGGCCTCACCAACGCAACTATCCGCAATCACCGGTTGTCTGGAAATGGCGCATTGGCCTGAAAGGTCGTGCGATCAATGACAACCCGACCCCGATCAGGGTTATTGTCCGACGGCTGCTGAAGGCAGCACTAACCGCCATCATCATTACCTCTGTCTTCATGATGCTGAGCTAAATCAGGCCGTGGCTGATTCTGATGCGATCAGGCCGAGGATGGTATCGGCGGCCTGATCAGCCGGGGTCAGATGCCCCAAGCCGAGGTCATGACCGATCTGGGCATAGCCAGCCATGATCGCCTCGCGCCGTTCCTTATTCTCGATCACCGCATAAAGTTCATCGGCGAGCCGTTCCGGCGTGCAGTTTTCCTGCAGGCATTCGGTAATCAACTCACGGTCGAGAATGACATTGGGCAGACCGACATATTTGGTTACCGCCATGCGCCGGAAAATCTCTGCCGAAATCGGATGACCGCGATAGGCGAGCACCGCCGGCAATTTGGTCAGAGCCAGTTCGAGCGAGACCGTACCCGATGCCGCCAGCGCCGCCGTTGATGAGGCCATGGCGGCATATTTGTCAGCCGCACTCGTGGTCACGATCACAGGCATGCTCCAGCCCGCAACCCGTTGCTTTACCTTCTCCCCGACGCTGGAGACGGTGGGCAACAGCACTTTGAACGGCCCGATCCGCTCCTTAAGCTTGACCAGCGCCTCATGGAACACCGGCAGCAGGCGATCAACCTCGCTGTTGCGGCTGCCCGGCAGGACAGTGATGACCGTATCCTCGGGCGTCAGGCCGTGCTGCGCGGGGAAGTCGCCCGGCTCGGCATTGGCGGCGGCACCATTGACCAGCGGATGCCCGATAAAGCTGGTCGCCAGCCCTTCCTTCTCAAAATAGGGCGGCTCGAACGGAAACAGGCACAACAGATGATCATACAGCCCCGCCACCTTCTTCGCCCGTTTGGGACGCCATGCCCAAACGGTCGGGGCCACCACATGCACCTTCGGGCATGACAGCGCCGTCAACTTCTTGACCAGCCGGAAGCTGAAGTCAGGCCCGTCAATCGTCAGCACCAGAACCGGGTTCATCGCTTCTGCCGCCTGTGCCACCTGTTTCAGTCGCTTGAGAATATGCGGTATCCGCGGCAGCACCTCGGTCAGGCCAAAGGCGGTGATATCCGACATGGGAAACAGGGTTTCGAGCCCGGCCTCGATCATCTGTTCGCCGCCAACCCCGACAAACCGGAACCGGCCCGGTGCCTTGGCCTCAATCGAGTTGATAATCGGCCCGCCGAGCGCATCGCCGGATGGTTCGGCGGCAACCACAAAGATAATCGGGCGCTGTCCCGGATTCCTGCTCATGGGGCAACCATGCTGGCCGGGTCAATCCCGATCAGGAACAGGTTATGCTGTTTAACAGCGCTGTAGACGGCGTCAGTATCAATGATCTGGCAAGACCCGGCACTGACAGCAATACCACGCAGACCGGCCTCAGCGACCTTCTGAACGGTTTCCAGCCCTATGGTGGGCAGATCAAGTGAACGGTCCTGCTGTTCCTTGACCAGCTTGACCAGAACGCCGCCGATGCCTTCCCGACGCAACTCACCGGCACGGGCAATCATGGCATCGGTGCCCTCGACAGCCTCGATGGCCAGCACAATACCCTGCTGTACCGTGACCGCCTGTCCCACATCGACCTGGCTGATGGCATTCAGCACGGCAACGCCGCGGCGTATATCATGCATTGCCTGTTCATCCGGCTGTGCCCCGGCCAGCAGTCCCTGCCCGGCCAGAATATCCGGCATCACATCCGGCACACCGATCAGGCGGAAGCCCTCGGCCTCGATCTCCTTGCGCACGGCGCTTAGCAGGCCGTCATCGCCGAGACCACGGATGCTCGCCTTGGTCAGGATCGCCAGAGCCTTGAAATCGGGTTTAAGTTCGCGCAGGCCCGGTCGTTTGACACGACCGGCCATAACCACATCCTGCACCCCGGCCTTGCGCAGGCTGCCAATCAGTTTGGCAGCAGCACCGAGCGGCACGATGTCATAATCGACACCGTCCGGGATCAGATCGAGATCGACGAAATGTTCGAGTGCGAGGACAAAGACCTCGCGCCCCTGTTTTCTGGCTTCATTGATAACCAGAGAGGGCAAGGCACCGCCGCCTGCAACCACCCCGAGCTTACGGGATGTATCAACGGCAGCCGTGCCCATAGCCTAGCGCCCCGAGGGTTTCGGCTGGCAGAGTGCGCGGGACGATTCAGCGTCGATAAAGCCCAGAACAGTGGCCACCAGCTCATTCTCGCCATGGCTTTGCCTGACCGTGGCAAGACGGTCGGCAAGGGTGCCCTCGCCGCTGAACATGATCTTGAACGCCTGACGCAGCTCATTCACCTGATCCCGCGGGAAGCCGCGACGGTCGAGACCAACAAGGTTCAGACCGGCAAGGGTTGCACGCTCACCGACCGCGAGGCCAAACGGAATGACATCATTCTCAATCGCGCTCATCCCGCCGATCATGGCATGGGCACCGATGCGGACAAACTGGTGTACAGCACTCATCCCGCCCAGAATGGCATGATCACCGACGATGACGTGACCGGCAATGGCAACATTATTTGCCAGAATGACGTGATTGCCGACCTGACAGTCATGGGCCACATGGGCACCGATCATCAGCAGGCAGTTGCTGCCGATACGGGTGACCATGCCGCCGCCCTCGGTACCCGGATTGATCGTGACATATTCACGGATCTGGTTGTTCTCACCGATCTCGACACTCGATGGTTCACCGCTGAATTTCAAATCCTGTGGCGGAGAGCCGATGCTGGCAAAGGGGTGGAATTCGGTTCCCGCACCAACGCTGGTCCGGCCATCGATGACCACATGGCTGCGCAGGATCACGCCTTTGCCGAGGGTTACATGCGGTCCGACAACACAAAAAGGACCGATGGTAACGTCATCTGCAATGCTGGCAGCGGGATCGATAACCGCGGTTGGGTGAATGTTTTGAGGCATTTAAAAATTCGCCTGATGCTTAACTGTCCATGACCATGGCGGCAAATTCCGCCTGTGCGCAGAGCTGGCCATCGACCTTGATCTCGCCCTTGAACTTGAAGACATTGCGCCGTGCCTGAACCAGATCCACATGGATCATGGCCTGATCGCCGGGCACAACCGGCCGACGGAAACGGGCATTATCGACCGACATCAGATAGACCACCTTGCCGGCAGATTCATTGCTGAGCGAGCGGACCACGAACACGGCAGCAGTCTGGGCCATACATTCGATCAGCAGGACACCCGGCACGACCGGCTGCTGCGGGAAGTGGCCGACAAAGAAATGCTCATTGATCGTCACATTCTTCAGACCGACAGCACGTTCCCCGGGAACGAGCTCAACAATCCGGTCCAGCATGAGCAGCGGAAACCGGTGCGGGATCAGCTGCATGACCTGCATCACATCCAGGGGCGGCTCTGCTTTGGTGGCATCTTCAGTCATTATTCTTCTTCTCTTACTCTACCTTACTACCCACGGTCGCCCCGGCCTTCGGCCAGTTTTTTCAAGGCTGCGACCTGCCTAAAGAACTGTTTGATCGGCATTGCCGGTGCGCCAATAACCTGCTCACCGGCTGGAACATCACGCATGACCCCGGCCTTGGCACCAACCTGTGCCCCGGCACCAATCTTGAGGTGCCCGGCGACACCGGCCTGTGCTGCCAGAACGGAAAACGGTCCCATCTCCGTGCTGCCGGAAATGCCGCTCTGGGCGACCAGAACCACGCCCGGCCCCAGCTTCACGTTGTGACCAATCTGTACGAGGTTATCGATGCGGCTGCCACGTCCGATGACCGTATCCGGGCCAGCGCCACGGTCGATTGTGGCATTCGCGCCAACCTCGACATCATCCTCGATCACGACCCGCCCGAGTTGCGGTACTTTCAGGTGCCCTTCGGCACTCATATCGAAGCCGAAGCCGTCCTGTCCGATACGCACACCGGGATAGATACGGACCTCGTTGCCAAGGATGGCATGGCTGATGCTGGCGTGGCTGCCGATCCGGCAGTTGCTACCGATCTGGACATTCTCCTCAATCACCGCATGGGGCGCGATGATTGTATCTGCACCGATTTTGACCCCGGCACCGATAACCGCATAGTCGCCGACACTGACCGACGGATCGAGTTCGGCACTGTCGGCCACAACAGCGGTCGCAGCGACAACGCGGCTGCCTTCCGCCTCAGGGTAGAAGGCCTGTGCCAGCTTCGCATAGGCGCGGTAGGGCTTTTCCGAAATGAGGGCAATCACCCCTTCCGGTGCCTGATCGGCATAATCGGGATGCACGAGGCAGGCCGCCGCTTTGGTTTCGCGGAACTGGCCGACATATTTCCGGTTATCGAGAAAGCTGATCTGCCCTTCACCGGCCTGATCGAGGGGCGCTACATCACTGAATTGCTGATCAAGCGCACCCTCAAAGGTATCGGCAACTGCCGCATCACATATGGCCATGACCTCTGCAAGTGTGAAAGGTCCGGCGCGTTTATGAAAACGTGTATCCGGCAACCGACTGTTCCCTTTTATTATTATACCCGGGGCTTATTTGCCTTCGGGAATGTCAGGCATGGTGATGGTAGCGCTCGGCACCTTCTCGTCGAGCAGTGTCAGCACCCGCTCGGTGACATCAAGTGCGGTATCGACCAGAACCACCTGTTGGTTGGACAGGACGAGGTTGGCGCCCTCTTCCTGTGAAATCTCGGCAACCACGGCAATAACCGCCTTGCGCAGCTCATTCATGGATTGGCCGAATGCCTGCTCCAGAACCGATTTGCGCTGCTGAACGCCACGTTGCACCTCGGCGAGCTGCTCGCGGAACTCCTGCTGCTTTTCCTGGAATGCCTCGTTGGAGAGGATCGTGCGCTGTTTCTCAAGCTCAAGCTGGGCGTTTTTCAGCTCTTCTTCCTTGACCGCAATTTCTTCCTGATAGGATTTGCGGCGGGTTTCGAGCTGGGCCTGAATGTCCTTGGCGGCTTTTGATTTTGCCAGAATGGCCGGTACATCAACCACCAGCACGACAAGGTCGACATCGGCAGGCTTGCGCGCCTCGCTGTCACCATCCTGCGCCAGAGCCTGTGACGGCACGGCGAGCAAGAGCATGGCGAGTGTCAGGAGCGAAATCGTCAGGGTTTGGATTGTACCGGCATGATTGATACCGCGTGATTGGTAACGCCGCATAACTGTAATCCTGTGTCGGACCCGCCCTTAACAAGGCAGATCACAGTAGAATGGGGGATCGGCTTAGAAACGGGTACCGAAGCTGAAACGCAGCTCTTCGGTATCGTCATAGTCTTCCTTCATAACCGGCAAGGCTACATCGATCCGGATCGGACCGAAAGGCGACTGCCACGAAACGCCGGCACCCACAGCAACTCGTGGTGATGCTTCATCTACAATACCTGGGCCACTCGCATCAATCTCTGTGAGCGTTCCGACGTCAGTAAAGATGTGACCAAGAATGCCAAGTTCATCCGGCAAACCGACCGGAAGCGAGAGTTCAAGCGAGCCTCGGGCAAACAGATTACCGCCGAGCGCATCGTCGGTCAGAATGTCGCGAGGACCGATACCGGAGGTCGCAAAACCGCGCAGGGTCTCACCGCCGATGAAGAAACGGTCCTGAATGCCGACATCATCACTCAGCGCATAGATGGCACCGACCTCGGCAGAGGTGCTGAGCACAACCTGATTGGCAATCGGATAGTAATAGGCACCGCCGGCACGACCGCGGACGAAATAGGTATCGCCGCCAAGACCGGCAATATCGGTACTCAACCGCAGCATGTAACCGTCAGACGGGTTCAGGCGGCTGTTACGTTTGTCATAGACCAGATCCTGACCGACAAGGGAAACCACCCGCTCGCCTTCCTGATCCCGAATAAAGCGGGAGGCATTGGCATCAACATCGGTGATCTCACTGCTCTCGAAGCGATAACGCAGGTTCTGGCGCAGATCGAGGCCCAGATCATAACCGAAGCGGAAACCGAAACCGGTACGACGCTCATCAAAGGATGATTCATCCTGAAAATCGGTCGTGATGTGGAACAGGTCGACACCAGCCGACAGGTCACGGTCGAGGAAGTATGGCTCGGTGAAGCTCAGATCGAATTCCTGACGGCGACCGGACATTTGCGCGGCAAGACGCACATCCTGCCCCTTGCCAAGGAAGTTGCGCTCACGGATCGAGAAGTCGGCCAATGGACCGTCAAAGGACGAGAAACCGGCACCGAGAGAAATCTCACCGGTGGATTGCTCAACCACATCCACATCGATAACGGTCTGGTCAGGCGCGCTGCCCTGCAGGGTTTGCACCTCTACCGTCTCAAAATAATTCAGGTTGTTCAGCGCACGCTCGGACCGCTCAAGCTGGGTACGATTGAAGGGATCGCCCTCAATCAGCTCCAGTTCGCGACGGATCACCTCGTCGATGGTGCGGACGTTACCGCTAATGTCGATACGCTCGACAAATACGCGGGAGCCTTCCTGCACATCAAAGGTCAGGTTGACCGTATTCTCTTCTTCATTGCGCTCACTGCGCGGACGCACATCGGCAAAGGCGAATTGTTGGTCCTGCAGCGTGCTCAGCATCAGATCGATTGAGTTGTCGATCTCGCTGGCATCATACCAGTCACCGGTCTCGAAGGTCAGTTGCTGACGGAGTTCATCGATATCGAGGGTTTCGAGATTGGTTTCAAAGTTGATATCGCCAACTGTGTAACGCTCGCCCTCTTCCACGGTGAAGGTGATGAAGAATTCCTGACGGTCCGGCGTCAGTTCGGCAACGGCGGAAATGACGCTGAAATCGACATAACCATTGCGCAGATAGAACCGACGCAGCAGTTCCTTGTCATATTCGACCCGGTCCTGATCATACTGGTCACCGGAGGCGAGGAAACGCCACCAGGCGGATTCCTTGGTCGAAATCTCGCCACGCAGATCGCTGTCAGAGAAGACGTCATTGCCAATGAAGTTGATCTGGGTCACCCGGGTCATCGGGCCTTCATTGATCTCGAACACCAGATCAACACGGTTCTGGTCAAGCTGAATAACTTTCGGCTCAACGGTTGCCGCGAAGCGACCGGAGCGACGATACAGCTCGAGCAGACGGGAAACGTCGTTCTGAACCTTGGTGCGGGTGAAGACAACGCGTGGGCGAAGTTCGACCTCAACCTCAAGTTCTTCATCCTCAAGGGAATCATTACCCTCGAAGGCTATGCGGTTGATAATCGGGTTCTCGACGACCTCGACCACGAGGTCATTGCCGGAACGGCGCAGGACCACATCGGCAAACAGGCCGGTGGCGAAGAGTGATTTCAGGCTCTCGTCGATCTTGTCACGGTCAAAGCCATCACCGGCCTTGATCGCCATATAGGATTCAACGGTAGACGGATGGATACGCTGGACGCCACGAACGACGACCTGTTCGATTTCCTCATCCGGTGCCTGGGCAACCGTATTGCCGGACAGCGCACTGCCGGATTGTGCCGCAGCATTATATGCTGGGAGCATAATTGAGGCAGTTGCAAGGGCAGCAACCCAAACTGACCGTTTAAGACGGCTAGGCATCATCTTCAAAAAACTCAAAATTCGTCAGGATTGGCGAAAGGCCGCTTATGCCCCAATGCCGAAAAACTGCGCCAAATCATTCCATGTGGCGAATATCATAAGGCATAGAACAAGGGCAAGACCGACTCGAAAGCTGTACTCCTGCATGCGAAGGCTCACGGGCTTACCGCGAAGTGCCTCAAGCGCATAGAAAACAAGGTGTCCACCATCCAGAACCGGAACGGGCAAGAGGTTAATAAGCCCAAGATTGATAGATAACAAGACCATAAAGTGTAGCAAAGACAACACGTTTTGCTTGGCCACATCACCGGAGATGCGCGCAATCTTCAACGGGCCGCCAAGTTCCTTGACGCTGCGGTCCCCGGTCAGCAGCTGACCGATGGCAGTAACCGTGCTGGCACCGATCGAATAGGTTTCGGAAACCGCGCGATAAGCCGCATGGAACGGGTTGCTGTAGATGCGGGTGATATTCGGCAGCGGTGCCCAAGCAATGCCCGGCAAGGTGCCGACAACCTCGGCCTCGTCCGTATTGGTGGCAGGTTCTGCTCCCTCTTCCGCCTCACCACCTAGAGTGTATGGCGCAGGGCGCAGGACGATACGAACCTGTTCGGCATCGGCAGGCGCATCCTCCGGTCCAGCCACATCAGCATCGACCCCGCGCAAAACGGTCAGGGATACCGGCTGATCAGCTTTGTCACGGATCTTGTTGTTAAGATCAGAGGCACTGTAGACCAGATCACCATTCAACTCGACAATGAGGTCACCCGGCTGAAGGCCTGCAGCCTCTTCCATGCTGTCCGGCTCAATTTCGGCCACTCTGGCAGGTGCCGAAGGACCATAGACGCCGAGGAAACCGATCTGACCCTTGCCACCAAAACCATCATCGATGACCCGCACCGCCGGTGTCACCGGAAGATTCACGTTACGACCATCACGATCAACGGTGATGGTCACTTCCGAACCGGCATTGATGCGGATGTTTTTTTGCAATTCCTCAAAGCGATGGATCGACCGGCCATCAACGGCAAGCACAACATCACCGCTCTCGAAACCGGCAGCGGCCGCCGGTGTATCGGGTGCCACGCCTGAAATACGCGCCGGAGTGAAGGTCTCACCGACGGTCATGAACATGACGAAGAAGACAGCGATGGCGAAGATGAAATTGGCCATCGGCCCGGCCAGAACGATAGCCGAACGCTGACCGACGCTCTTGTAGAAGAAGCTATTGCTCTTGTCCTCTTCGGACATGGTGGCGACGGCCTCGCTCGGCATGCTTGCCGGATCGGCATCGCCGAGCATCTTCACATAGCCGCCAAGCGGGATAAGGCAGAATTTCCAGCGGGTACCGGCCCGGTCGGTGATGCCGAACAGCTCCGGCCCGAAACCGATCGAGAAGCTCTCGATCTGCACACCGCAGCGGCGGGCGATGTAGTAGTGGCCCCATTCGTGGATGAATACCAGGACACTCAGAACCAGAACGAATGCAACGCCGTACTCAACGACGGACAATGCGCCACCAAAAAACTGTTCCACGAAATGCTCTGCCTCTGTTGTCGCGCGGTCAAGCCGGACTGTTGAAATCGATTATCTGTAACTTAGTGAAGTTTATCGCAGTGCGAAAGGCACATGCGGCAAAAATCCCTTAAAAACGGTCAGTTCAGCCCCTGCCCGGCTGTATTCAGCCGATAAGCCCCCCGGCATGCTGGCGTGCCCAGTGGTCAGCCGCAAAAACCTGCTCCAGCGCCTCCAGCTTCTCGATACTCGCGGCGGCAACAGTGCGCTCGACAATTTCCGGGATCTGCATGAAGCCAATGCGATTATCGAGAAACGCCGCAACCGCAATCTCATTGGCGGCATTGAGGATGGTCGGTGCCGTCCCGCCAGTGCTGATTGCCGCCCGTGCCATATTGAGACACGGGAAGCGTTCGTGATCCGGCTTCTCGAAGGTCAGCGCATTAAGATTAGAAAAATCAAGACGTTCGCCCGGCTTGCTCACCCGATTTGGCCAGCCAAGACAATGGGCGATCGGGGTGCGCATATCCGGTGTCCCCATCTGGGCCAGCACCGACCCGTCATTATACTCCACCATGGAGTGAATGACCGATTGCGGGTGGATCACCACATCAATCTGCTCAATAGGCAGGTCGAACAGGAAATGCGCTTCAATAATCTCCAGCCCCTTGTTCATCATGGTGGCGCTGTCGACAGAGATTTTTGCCCCCATGGACCAGGTCGGATGGGCCACGGCCTGTGCCGGGGTCGCCGCCTGCATGGTTGCGAGATCGGCAGTTCTGAACGGTCCGCCGGATGCGGTCAGGATAATCCGCTGCAGGGCATCGCGGTTATGGTTTTCAAACACCTGAAAGATGGCGTTGTGCTCGCTGTCCACCGGCAGCAGTGTCGCCTTGCGCGCCCGGACCAGATCGGTCATCAGCGGCCCAGCGCATACCAGCGCTTCCTTGTTGGCCAGTGCGACAATGGCACCGCGGCGGGCGGCGGCCAGCGTTGAGGGCAGCCCGGCGGCCCCGACAATACCGGCAACGACAATATCGCTGTCCCGCTCGGCGGCCTCGACCAGCGCCTCCGGCCCCTCTCCGACCTCAATCGGCAAGCCGGACAGCACCTCACGCACGGTTGCTGCGGCCTCGGCATCAACCACGGCGACGTAATCAGGCCGGAACCGGCGCGCCTGCTCGATCAGCTTTTCGGCATTCCTGTTGGCGGTAAGGCATGCAACCCGGAACCGGTCGGGATGATGGGCGATGATATCGAGGGTATTGCAGCCGATCGACCCGGTGGCACCGAGTACGGCAACACTGCGTTGTCCGCCCTGCGCCGGCAAAACTGTATGGTCTATCGCATTCGGAAGTGATGTCACGGGGTCTGTCATTATGGGCCGCTGCGGTCCATCCTATCGGGCAAATCGGAAGGGTTTGGGGATGCCGGGTCTTACCACCAGTTATACCCCATGGCTAGGAGCAATCCGTGGAAAAGCGCCAGTACCGCGCTGGCCACCAGCAAGCCGTCAACGCGATCCAGAATGCCGCCATGGCCCGGAATCGCATCACCGCTGTCCTTGATCGCATAACGCCGCTTCAGAGCGGATTCAAACAGATCGCCCAGTTGTGTGGCAATCGCCAGCAGCAGGGCAACGCCAAAGGCGATAACCGGCAGTTCGGTGCCATGCAGCATGGCAACCACCAGTCCCGTCACCGCCGCGATCAGCGCACCACCGATCGCACCGGACCAGGTCTTGCTCGGGCTGATCTGCGGCGCGAGTTTGGGGCCGCCAACAATGCGCCCAACGAGATAGGCACCGCTATCCGTACCCCAGACCACAAAGAACAGATACATCATCAGGCGGAAGCCATCGCCATGCCCACGCAGCCAGATCAGACAGACCGCAGGTACCAGAACATAGGGTACGCCGATCAGCGCACCCCAAGGCTTACGCGTCACGGCGATGGCGAGTGCGGAGATGACAATCGCGGCCAGCACCAGAATGGCAGCCATTGGCACAACCGGCATCGGAGCCGTGCCCAGAAACGCAACCAGCGCCGCCAACCCCATGATAATGGTCAGGGTGAGCCAGTTATCGCCGAGGACCATACGGCCCCATTCACGTATGGCCATGACAATGCCCAGCGCGATCAGGCCGGCAAACCACCAGCCACCGGCATAGACAACGGCAATAACAATCGGGATAAGAACAAAAGCAGAGAGTAATCTGATCTGAAGATTTCGATCAGTTAGGAGCGCTCGCAACCGCGCCAAAACGCCGGTCACGCTGATTGTACTCTGCGATCGCATCAATCAGGTCCTGTTTCGCAAAATCCGGCCATAGCGTCGGGGTAAATACCAGTTCGGCATATGCCATCTGCCACAACAGGAAATTGCTGATACGTTGTTCACCACTGGTCCTGATTAGTAGATCGGGATCAGGTAATCCACTGGTATCAAGAAATGAGGAAAATACCGTGTCGTCAATCGCGTTCGGGTGAATATCCCCGCGCTTGACCGATGCGGCGATTTTCTGGGCTGCGCTAACGATTTCCTGCCGTCCGCCATAGCTGATGGCAACAGTCAGGTGGAAATCGGTATTCTCGGCGGTCAGTGTCTCCGCCTGTTCGATCAGCTGTACAATGTCAGTTGTCAGGCGGGTTCTGTCGCCGATGATTCGCAGACGGATACCGTTCTTGTGCAAATCCGCCATCTCCGAGCGCAGATACATGCGCATCAGACGCATCAACTCACTAACTTCGGTTTCCGGCCGCTGCCAGTTCTCTGATGAGAAACCAAACAGGGTCAGATGCCGCACGCCCAGTTCTTTGCAGGCATCCAGCGTCCGGCGCACGGCCTGCACCCCCTCACGGTGGCCGAGCGTGCGCGGCAAGCCGCGACTGGCGGCCCAGCGGCCATTGCCATCCATGATGATGGCAATGTGATCCGGCGATTTCAGGGTAACAGCGTCGGACACAGCCATGAGTGCAATATCCCGGTATCAGTAACGATCAGACAGTGGTGATTTCACTCTCTTTGGCAGCGAGAGTGTCGTCGACTTTTTTGACGTACTCGTCTGTTATCGACTGAATATCATCTGACATGGATTTGCGGTCATCCTGAGAAATTTCGCTGTCTTTTTCGAGGCGTTTCAGGGTGTCCATGCCGTCACGGCGGATATTGCGGATCGCGATACGGGTTTGTTCGGCATATTTACCGGCAACCTTGACCAGCTCGTTGCGTCGTTCCTCGTTCAGATCGGGGATCGGCACCCGGATCATCGTGCCCTCACCCTGCGGGTTCAGACCGAGACCGGCCTCACGGATCGCCTTTTCGACGGCTTTCGCCTGACCGGCATCCCAGACCTGTACGGTCAGCAGACGTGGCTCAGGGGCACTGACGGAAGCAACCTGATTGAGCGGCATCTTCGAGCCATAGGCATCAACCTGAACCGGCTCCAGCAAACTGACACTGGCACGCCCGGTACGCAGACCGGCCAGTTCCTTGTGGAAATTCTCCAATGCACCTTCCATACGGCGCTTGAGATCCTTCATATCCAAATCATCAGACATGGCAATTAAGCCTCCCGCTCTCTTACTATTGTGCACCGGCCCTCGCCCACCAGAACACGGGCAAACTCGCCGGGTTCGTAGATGGAGAAAACGAGGATCGGAATATTATTTTCACGTGCCAGTGAAATTGCCGAGGCATCCATGACGCCGAGGTCGTTGGCCAGCACATCCATATAGGTCAGTTCGTCATACCGCTTGGCATCGGGGAATTTCACCGGATCAGCGGAATAGACGCCGTCAACCTTGGTACCCTTCATCAGGGCATCACAGCCCATCTCGGAGGCCCGCAAGGCAGCGGCAGTATCGGTGGTGAAGAACGGGTTGCCGGTACCGGCAGCGAACAGCACGACCCGGCCCTTTTCCATATGCCGTTCGGCACGGCGGCGGATATAGGGTTCGGAAACCGTATCCATTGGAATGGCGGATTGTACGCGGGTATCGACACCGGCATTCTCAAGCGCATTTTGCAGCGCCAGAGCGTTCATCACGGTTGCCAGCATGCCCATATAATCGGCGGTGGCACGTTCCATGCCACGGGCGGCACCGGAAATGCCGCGGAAAATGTTACCGCCGCCGACGACCAGACAGACCTGTACGCCCATATCGACGACAGTCTTGATCTCGGCGGCGACACGATCGACCATTACCGGATCGAGACCATATTCACGCTGGCCCATCAACGCTTCGCCGGAAATTTTCAGCAGAACACGTTGATATTTTGCGGGGCCAGGCATGTCAGGTCTCAATCAGTAAAAATGGTTCGATTACAGTCTTCTACAGTCAGCTTTTGGGGAAAAGCCGGCTTATTATGCCTTCAGGGTTGCGGCAACTTCAGATGCGAAGTCGCTTTCTTCCTTCTCGACGCCCTCACCCAGAGCCAAACGAACCATGGCAGCGATTTTCACCGGTGCGCCCAGTTCCTTGCCAGCATCCTCGAGAACTTTTGATACCCGGCGCTCGCCGTCGATCACGAAGACCTGCTCAAGCAGAACAACCTCTTCGTAGAACTTGCGAATACGGCCTTCGACCATTTTCTCGATGATCTCTTCAGGCTTGCCGGAAGCACGAGCCTGATCGGACAGAACACTGCGCTCACGCTCGACCAGTTCCTGATCCAGCTCTTCCTTATTGACTGATTCAGGGCGGGTTGCCGCAACATGCATGGCAATCTGTTTGCCAAGTTCTTGCAGTTTCGCCTGATCACCGGTGCTCTCGAGTGCAATCAGGACACCGATCTTGCCCATGCCGTCAGCGGTAGCGTTATGAACATAGGCGGCAACAGCACCGTTCTCGACAGAGACGCGACCCGCGCGACGCAGCTGCATGTTCTCACCGATGGTGGCGATCTGCTGGGTCAGTTCATCCTCAACGGTACGACCGCTGGCAGGATCAGTGACTTTCAGCAGTTCGGCAACATCGCCGGTGTTGTCCAGTGCCAGAGTGGCCAGCTTGCCAACCAGTTTCTGGAACTGTTCGTTGCGGGCAACGAAGTCGGTTTCGGAGTTCAGCTCGATCACAGCACCGGTGGTGCCGTTGGTGGCAACGCCAACCAGACCTTCACTAGCGGTACGGCCAGCTTTTTTCGCTGCGGCGGCGAGACCTTTTTTACGAAGCCAATCAACAGCTTCCTCAACATTGCCACCCGTTTCGTTCAGGGCTTTTTTGCAATCCATCATGCCCGCGCCGGTTGTTTCGCGGAGCTCTTTGACCATTGACGCACTGATAGCGCTCATCGGTTCCTCATCACTGTGACGGTTAAAAGAAGGGGGAGAGTTAAGCGCCGGGCGGCAACGAGGCCACCCGGCAGCAAAAATCTGAAGTTAAGCGGTAGCTGCTTCTTCTACAGCTTCGTCTGCAAGAGCAGGCTCATCGGCTTGCTTCTCGAGCGCACCGAGGTCAACACCAGCTGCTTCCATTTCAGCCTGAATACCGTCAAGAGCGGCATTGGCGAACAGATCGCAGTACAGATCGATAGCGCGCAGCGCATCGTCATTGCCCGGGATCGGGAAGGTAATGCCATCGGGATTGGAGTTGGTGTCGAGAACTGCAGCAACCGGAATACCGAGCTTGTTGGCTTCCTGAATGGCGAGCTGTTCCTTGTTGGTATCGATGATGACGATCAGGTCAGGCTGACCACCCATCTCCTTGATACCGCCGAGGGCGCGGTCGAGGCGCTCCAGCTCACGGGTCAGTTGCAGCATTTCTTTCTTGGTGCGGCCCTGCGCACCCTGGGCAACGATTTCTTCCAGCTCGCGCAGGCGCTTGATGGAAACAGAAATGGTTTTCCAGTTGGTCAGCATACCGCCGAGCCAGCGGTGGTTCACATAATACTGACCGCAACGCTTGGCAGCTTCGGCAACCTTGGACTGGGCCTGACGCTTGGTACCAACGAACAGGACACGACCGCCGCCCTTGACGACATCGCGGACCGCTTCGAGTGAACGGTGCAGCATTGGTACGGATTGTTCGAGATCGATAATGTGGACACCGTTACGAACGCCGAAGATATATGGACCCATTTTCGGGTTCCAGCGGCGGGTGTTGTGTCCAAAGTGTACGCCAGCCTCAAGCAGCTGTCGCATCGTAAAAGATGGCATGACCATAGTTTATAACTCCTCGTCGGTTCTGCCTCCGCTGATCAAGTATTGCGTTCCGGCTACCGGGACATCCGGCAGACAAAGCCGCAACACCGTCCGAGGGGATGGATCATTTCACCCATCCGTAAGATCAGCGTGTGGATTGATGGCGCGTGGAATAGCGGGATTGAACGGCTTTTGCAAGCCCCTGTGGCACTGATTATTGCTCAATCACATCATCAACACCGGCAAGCGACTTAAGCGCAGCCCGTCCTTCGGCACCGACCGACCAGCGTTTGCCCAGTTCGAGACGCACTTCCCGGTCTTCCGAGACCCGGACAACGAGCTTGATTGTCGTCCGTCCCTCACCCTGCCGTTGCAGAAGGCTCTTAATGTTTTCAACGGCTTCCGCGGTTTTGACATGAACCTCGACGAGGCTCGACGCACGAGCCACCGCTTCATCGAGCGGCTCGAACCGGTGGGCACGCAAACGAACATTGTCATCGCCGGAGCTTGCCGTGGCGGTAACCAGCAGCAAATTGCCCGCTTCCAGCATGTCACGGCTGGGGGCCAACAGATCAGAATAAACCTGCACTTCGAAGGTACCAGTGGCATCCGACATCTGCACAAAGGCAAATTTGTCGCCGCGCTTGCCCCGGCGCTCCTGACGGCTCAGCACCACACCGGCAAGCTGCACCCGGGTATTTTGCTGGCGGGCAAGCTGTCCCGGTACCGAGCGAATGTCGGTTACCTTGAGCCGTTTGAGCGGTGCCTCATAGCTGTCGAGTGGATGGGCCGACAGATAGAAGCCGATGGCATCAAACTCCGCCTTCAACTCATCGGTCTTGATCCATTCCGGCGTCTCACTCAGATGCAGCGTGCTCAATTCGCTATCGCTGCCGCCGCCGAACAGATTGACCTGATTGCTGTTCTTCTCCTCATGGATCGTTGCCGCATGACGAAGAATTTTTTCAGCGTTTTCAGTAACTTTACGCCGGTTCTTTTCGAGGCACTCAAACGCCCCTGCCCGCGCCAGCTGTTCGATCTGCTTGCGGTTCACCGCCGAGGGGTCGATCCGGTTGGCAAAATCCGACATGTTCTTGAACGGTCCATTCGCCCGACGTTCGGCCACTATTGACTGCATGGCGCTGAGACCGACCCCCTTGAGCGCTGCCAGCGCATAGCGGATGCCGTATTCCTCGCCATTGATCCGCTCGACCTCGAACAATGCTTCGGATTTGTTGATGTCCGGCGACAGCAGGGTAATGCCAAGCCGCTGCAGCTCCTGACGCACTGCGCCCAGCTTGTCGGTATTCTCGAACGCCAGCGTCATGATCGCGGCCATGAACTCGACCGGGTAATTCGCTTTCAGATAACCGGTGTGATAGGCGAGCAAGGCATAGGCTGCCGCGTGGCTCTTGTTGAAGCCGTAACCGGCGAACTTGGCCACCTGATCGAAGATGCCGGAAGCCTGATCCTTGTCGACATTCTGTTCGACCGCACCGGTGACGAAAATCTCCCGCTGCTTGTCCATCTCGGCCTGGATCTTCTTACCCATCGCCCGGCGCAGCAGGTCAGCACCGCCCAGCGAGTAGCCCGAGAGCACCTGCGCGATCTGCATGACCTGTTCCTGATAGATCATGATGCCGAAGGTTTCTTCCAGAATTGGCTGCAGCTTGGGATGCAGGTAATCGGCCTCTTCCTCGCCATGTTTGACGCTGATGTATTTCGGGATGTTGTCCATCGGGCCCGGTCGATAGAGCGAGACCATCGCGACAATATCCTCGAACCGGGTCGGCTTCAGCTTGCGCAGGGCATCGCGCATGCCCGAACTCTCAAGCTGGAACCCCCCTGCCGTATCGCCCCGCGCCATCAACTCATAGGTCGGCTTGTCATCAAGCTCGAGTTGGTCGAGTTCGACGGCAATATCGCGCTTGGACATCAGGTTGAGCGCAGTCTGGAGGATGGTCAGCGTGGTCAGGCCGAGGAAGTCGAACTTGACCAGCCCGGCGGTTTCCACGTCCTTCATGTTGAATTGCGTCACCCACATATCCGAGCGCGGGTCACGATAGAGCGGTACCAGCTGATCGAGCGGTCGATCACCGATCACGACACCGGCAGCGTGGGTCGAGGCGTGGCGGTACAGCCCCTCGAGCTTCAAGGCGATGTCGAGCAGCCGGGCAACGGCAGGCTCTTCCCGGCGCATTTCCCGCAGGGCCGGTTCACCGTCAATGGCTTCCTGCAGGGTTACCGGATTGGCCGGATTGTTCGGGATCAGTTTGGAAATCCGGTCAACCTGCCCGTAAGGCATCTGCAGGACGCGGCCAACATCACGCACCACCATCCGGGCCTGAAACTTACCGAAGGTGATAATCTGCGCGACCCGGTCATTGCCGTATTTCTCGCGCACATAATTGATCACCTCATCCCGGCGATGCTGACAGAAATCGATGTCGAAATCGGGCATGGATACCCGTTCGGGATTGAGGAAGCGCTCGAATAGCAAACCGTGTTCAAGCGGATCAAGGTCGGTGATGGTCAGCGCCCAGGCAACCACGGAACCAGCCCCCGAACCCCTGCCCGGTCCCACCGGGATGCCATGCTCCTTCGCCCATTTGATGAAGTCGGCAACGATCAGGAAGTAACCGGGAAAGCCCATATTGACGATCACGTCGAGCTCGAAATCCAGCCGCTCCACATAGGGCTTTGCCACCTCTGCCCGTGCCGCCTCATCCATTTCCGGGGTGAACAGCAGCGCCTCAAGCCGCTCCTGCAGCCCCTCATGGGACTGTGCCCGTAATTCCGCCACTTCATCCCGGCCGCCCTCGGTCTCGAATGGCGGCAGGATCGGTTTCACGAAGCCGATCCAATAGGCGCAACGCCTGGCGATATTGATGGTATTGGCGGTCGCTTCCGGCAGATCGCTGAACAGCTCCAGCATCTCCGCCTGCGATTTGAAATAATGCTGCTGGGTCACGCTCGGTCGCTCGTTTTCGTCGACATAGCGGCCATTGGCGATACACATCAGGGCATCATGGGCCTGATACATATCCGGCGTTGCGAACAGACAATCATTAGTCGCCACCAGCGGAATATCGAGTGCCTCGGCGAACTCGACAAAATCATCCTCGGTCCGCGCCTGTTCCGGCGTGCCGTGACGCATGATTTCCATGTAGAATCGGCCCGGGAACAGCCCGTTCAGGCTCTCAACCAGCTTTTTCGCCGCCGGTTTCTGGCCCGCCAGCAACAAATGCCCGACCGGCCCCTTATCCGCACCGGAGAGGCACAACAGCCCCTCGGTACGATCCTTCAGGCAATCGAGTGTGATATGCGGTTCATGGCCATCGGCGCGGGCACCATAGGCCTGGGTCAGCAGCCATGACAGGTTGCGATAACCGGTCTCGGACTGGACCAGCAACAGGATCGGTGCCAGTTCCGGCCCCTGCACCATGATCGGACTGGCCTTGGCCATCGGCACCGCCAGCGCCAACTGACAACCGAGGATCGGCTGAACGCCGGCATCGCTGGCAGCTTTTGAGAACTGCATGGCACCGAACATGTTGTTGGTATCGGTGATCGCCACCGCCGGCATGTTATTCGTGGTGCAGAGCTTGGGCAGAGCCTTGACGTGGATCGCACCTTCCGACAGCGAAAAGGCAGAATGCACCCGCAAATGGATGAAACCGGGGCTGTTTGCTGTGTCGGCTGTTGCGGGCTCAGTGGTCATGTTTTGCGACTGTTGGGCAGGCGGAAATCGGATGTGATGATCCGATCAGAATCCCGCTTTTTGGTGCTCAAAACCAGTGCTTCCGTCCCGATGGATCGAGAAAGTTACCCACCGCTTGTGGACAGTTCCACCAGCTTGCCGCCGTCGATGGTGACGACCCGATCGAGACGAGCCGCCAGAGAGCGGTCATGTGTCGCGATCAGTGCCGCCAGTTTGCGGGTACGGACAAGATCAGCCAGCATCTGGAATACCCGGTCGCCGGTTTCCTGATCGAGGTTGCCGGTCGGCTCATCAGCCAGCAGCAGGCTTGGCTGATTGGCGAGCGCGCGAGCAATAGCGACCCGTTGCTGCTCCCCGCCGGAGAGTTGTGACGGGCGGTGCTCAAGCCGTTCGGCGAGGCCGACCTGCTCCAGCAGCTCCGTTGCCTGCGCCCGTGCCGCCTTGCGCGACTGCCCGGCAATCATGCATGGCATGGCGACATTCTCGACGGCGCTGAACTCCGGCAACAGGTGATGGAACTGATAGACGAAACCGATCTGTTTCAAGCGCAGAGCTGTTCGCCGCTTGTCATCAAAATTGGCAGCATCATCTCCCGCAATGCGGATCACACCACCGGTCGGCTGTTCGAGCAGCCCGGCAATATGCAGCAGCGTGGATTTACCGGCGCCCGATGGGCCGACAAGCGCCACGGCCTCACCCGGTTTCAGGATTAGATCAACACCGGTCAGCACCTCAAGGGTACGTCCCGCATCGCTGAAGGATCGGGTTACACCAGACAGTTCAAGTGCCACATCACTCATAACGCAGCGCCTCCACCGGATCGAGCCGTGCTGCCCGCCATGACGGATACAGGGTGGCGGCAAAGCTCAGGACAAGGGACATGGCGACCACGGCAACCACCTCGCTCCAGTCGGTTTTCGATGGAATCTGCGTCAGGAACCGGATCGTCGGATCCCAGACGGTGGCACCGCTGATACTCTCTAACCAATGCTGAATGGTCGCGAGATTTTCCGTAATCAGCATCGCCAGCACCAGACCGATCAATGTACCGAGGAAACCAAGGGACGAGCCGGTGAGCAGAAAGATACGCATCACCGAGCCACGGCTGGCACCCATGGTACGCAGGATGGCGATGTCACGGGTCTTGTCTTTCACCAGCATGATCAGGCCGGAAATGATGTTAAAGGCCGCGACAATGATGATCAGTGTCAGGATCAGGAACATGACATTACGTTCCACCTGCAACGCATTGAAAAAGCTGCCATTTATCTGCTGCCACGGCACGACAGACATGCCCTGACCGATGGTGTCACGCAGCGCCCGGATTTGTCCATACATCTGGTCTGGCTGGGCAACGTACAGCTCCAGCGCCGAAACCTTGTCGCCATAGCGGAAGAATGTCTGGGCCGTTTCAAGGTCGATGAAGGCAAAGCCGTTATCATATTCAAACATGCCGACTTCATAAATCGCGGCCACGGTAAAGCCCTGCGCCCGTGGCATGGTGCCGAACGGGGTCGGGTTGCCCTGTGGGCTGATCAACTGCAGGGTTGAGCCGATACCAAGGCCGAAATGCTGGGCCAGTCTCGAGCCGATGGCGATGCCATTGCCAGTCACGTCATCGAAGGAGCCGCTAAGCACGGCGTTGCCGAGCAGTGGCTTGGCCTCAAGGTCCTGTGCCCGCATGCCACGCACGATAACCCCACTGGCAGCACCACGCAGAGTAATCAGCGCCTGTCCTTCAATGACGGGAAATACGTGGTCAACACCATCAACCTGCCCGGCAAGACCGGCCAGATCGTCATAATCGGCCATCGCCCCGGCATAGCTGCGGATATTGGCATGGCCGTTCAGCCCCAGCACCCGGTCGAGCAACTCGTCCCGAAAGCCGTTCATGACGCTCATCACCACAATCAGGGTAGCTACCCCAAGGGCAATGCCGAGCAGCGAGAAAACCGCGATGACCGAGATGAAGCCTTCCTTGCGGCGTGCGCGCAGATAGCGAAACGCCAGTAAACGTTCAAATCGGTTAAACATGAGTGGCCGGGGCTTTGCTGGTAACGGTGAGCAAGGACGGAGATTATGCCGCCGCTTGCTGGCGATTGGATGTCAGGAATTCGACAATATTGTCCCGTGGCACGTCAAACCGCTCGCCATCCTTGCGACGTTTGACCTCAAGCTTGCCTTCCTGCAACCCGCGCGGGCCGACAATGATCTGCCAGGGCAGACCGATCAGGTCCATATCGGCAAACTTGGCCCCTGCCCGCTCGCTGCGGTCATCATAGAGTACGTCATAACCGGCAGCGGCCAACTCAGCATAGAGTGCTTCACAGGCAGCATCGGTATCGGCGTCACCGGTCTTGAGGTTGATCAGGCCGAGATCGAAGGGTGCGACCGCTTCCGGCCAGATGATGCCATTCTCGTCATGGCTCGCCTCGATGATCCCGCCGACGAGGCGTGATACACCAATACCGTAAGAGCCCATATGCACCGGCACCTGTTCCCCTGCCTCATTGGCGACATAGGCGCCCATGGGCTCGGAATATTTGGTGCCGAAATAGAAGATGTGACCGACCTCAATACCGCGCGCGGTAATCAACTCATCAGCCGGAACCGGGCAGCTGTCGGCATCATGGATTTCATCGGTGGCAGCGTATTTCGAGGTCCAAGTCTCGAAAAAATCAGACAGGTCATCGTCGTAACTCACTGATTGGCTAAGCATTTCAGTTTCGATGAAGTCCTTGTGGCAGAATACCTCGCTCTCGCCGGTCTCCGCCAAAATGATGAACTCGTGGCTCAGATCACCACCGATCGGACCGGTGTCGGCACGCATCGGGATCGCCTTCAGCCCCATTTTGGCAAAGGTGCGCAGATAGGCCAGGAACATCTTGTGATAGGCGCGGATCGCCCGGTCCTTGTCCAGATCGAAGGAATAGGCATCCTTCATCAGGAACTCACGACCGCGCATGACACCGAACCGTGGGCGAACCTCGTCCCGGAACTTCCACTGGATGTGATAGAGGTTCTTCGGCAGTTCCTTGTAGCTCTTGATCGCCGACTGGAAGATATCAGTGATCATCTCCTCATTGGTCGGACCAAACAGCATATCGCGGTCATGGCGGTCGGTGATCCGCAGCATTTCCTTGCCGTAATCATCATAGCGACCGCTCTGGCGCCACAGATCAGCCGACTGGATGGTTGGCATCAGCACTTCCTGTGCACCGGATGCGTCCTGTTCATCACGGACGATCTGCTCGATCTTCTTCAACACCTTGTGGCCGAGCGGCAGCCAGGCATAGATGCCGGCAGAGGTTTGGCGCATCATGCCAGCCCGCAACATCAGGCGGTGTGAGACAATCTGTGCCTCGGCGGGGTTTTCTTTCAGGGTCGGCAGGAAAAACTGTGAACGGCGCATGGACAATACTGCAGGCTGGGTCAAAATTTGCTGGCGGACTTTAGGCAATCACGCGCCCAAGCTAAAGCCCGATTTTGACAATCTGCCACAACTTCACTGAATAACCGGCTTGCGGGTGCATAATGCGACCACATCGGCACGGCTCAATCCGGCCACAGGCTCACCGTTCAGGCTAACCCGGTTCTGCTCCACTACCACATCACCGAGGCCGAGCTTGCCCTCCAGCCCGGCATGGCTGTCATCGAGGCCGAGGCGCTCAATCACATCGACGGTTAATGGGAAGCTGAAGGTATCAGGAAACGTAAACTGATTCGCCGAGGGCAGATCGGCGGATGCCACCGGGCGGCCATAGGCATCGACACCGGGCTTGTAGGCAACATCTGCATCCGGCTCATGACGGTCATAAAGCTTGCAAAACACTGGCAATTTTCCGGGTCGCAGCAGATCACGCGCTTGCGCTGTTGCACCACTCGCCATGGTTGCAAGACACAGGCTTGCTGCAATCGCAAACCGTATAGTTGAGTTTTCCGCCATGATCTTTGTCCGACAATTCACAAATCCGTGACATTCTGCCACGCATATTCCACGCCAACTTCGCCCGATATCGTGTTTCGCATTCCGAAAACAACAGAAATCGTTCGCATACTGAATACTTAGTAAGAAAGCGGTCGTTTTAAAGATAGTTTCTGTGAGGTGGTTCCAGTATCCCTTACTCACCTGCTCGCTCATCTTCACTGGCCAGAAAATGGCTGGAAAAGAGCAAAAATAATTGAAGGCCTGAGTTCAGGGAGAAGAAATCCGGGTCGGTTCTTTTAGGGGCCGAAGAACAAAAACAATAAGCCCGATCAAAAATTGAGTCCCGCCTTCGTGCGGGCTCTTTTTTTGCCTACTCCCCGGCAGTCGGCGGAATGCCCATGTCATGGCTGAACATGGTATCGGCGATGGCATAGAACGAAATCACCTCCATCACGATCAGCACATCAATGATGACCCAGATCACCGCCGCGAGGATCGTGGTGGTCAGGATCTTGCGCCAGATATAGGGATGCTGGGGTGCGCCGGGATCGCTGCCCTCAACACTGCCATCATTACGCTTGACCCAGAGTGGCAGCACCATGAACAGCGCCGTCCACCAGACGATCAGATAAACGAAAATTCCCGAGAGCCAATCCATCAGTCGACCCGCACAACGCTGGTGGTGATAACCGGCTTCTTGTCGAACATCTTCTTCACCCGACGCCGGATCGCGATGCGGCAGCTTTCGGCAACCTCATCATCATTCCTGCGCTTGCCACGCGACAGGTCCTCGACGGCAATCTCAAGTGCGGCGAGCAGTTCATCCTCGACATCATCATATTCATCGTCGCTGACAAGGCCCACCATCTGCACCTGCGGATCGGCAACCAGATTGCCGCGGTCATCAATGACGATCACCACATTGACCACTCCGTTGTGCATGAGCCGCAAGCGCTCGCGGATCGGGCCGTCCTCAATTTCAACGATGCGATTGCCATCAACGGCCAGAACACCATGGGGCACCGTACCGACCAGCTTGCTGCCCGAGCGGCTGAGGCTGATGACCTGACCGTTTTCCGGCACCACCACATCCTTGACCTGACAGTCGTCGGCCAGCTGGGCATGGGCAACCAGATTGCTGTGCTCACCATGCACCGGCAGGGAAATCTGTGGCCGCACCCATTGATACATCTGGGTCAGATCGTTGCGTGATCCGTGACCGGAGACATGGACCAGTTCTTCGGATGGCGTGATGATGCGGATACCGGCCTGAATCAGCTTGTTCTTGATCTTACCGATTTCCTTCTCGTTCCCCGGTATCGGGCGGGATGAGAAGATCACCGTGTCATTACGCTCAAGCACCACATGGGGGTGGTCCTTGTTGGCGATCCGGTTTAGGGCAGCGCGCGCCTCACCCTGACTGCCGGTACAGAGATAGACCACCTTCTCCGGTGGCAGATAGGCGGCTTCCTCGCCGTCGATGAAAGGATCGATCTCGTCCATATAGCCCTGATCGCGGGCCGCCTCATAAATCCGCCAGAGCGAGCGGCCAACCAGTGCCGCATGGCGACCATTGGCAGTGGCCGCCTTGGCTACCGCAATCATCCGTGAGGCATTGGAGGAAAAGCAGGTAACGGCAATCCGGCCCGGCAGATCGGCAAACAGCTTGGTAAAGCTGGGAGCCAGTTCGCCCTCAGATCCGACAAAGACATCGCTGCCAGCATTGGTACTATCACAGACCATGGCCAGCACGCCGCGTTCGCCAAGTTCCCGCAGGCGCTTCTCATCGGTCTTGTAGCTGGCTACCGGCTCCGGATCGATCTTCCAGTCACCGGTATGCAGCACATCGCCAACGGGGGTCGAGATCAGAACCGCGCAGGCCTCAGGGATCGAATGGGCAACCGGCACGAACTCACAGGCAAACTCGCCGACCTCAAAGACATTGGCCGGGGTAATTGCATGGATTTCGGCCTTGTCGAGCAGACCGGCCTCGGCCAGCTTGCGGCGGATCAGGATCGCGGTGAACGGGGTCGCATAGATCGGGCAACGCAGCCGTGACCACAGATACGGGATCGCGCCGATATGATCCTCATGGCCGTGGGTGATGACCAGACCGGCCAGCTTGTCCCGCTTCTTGGCGATAAAGCTCGGGTCCGGCAGCAGCAAATCGACACCGGGCAGGTTCTCATCGGCAAAGCCCATGCCGAGGTCCACCATCAGCCACTGCCCGCCATAGGCGTAGAGGTTGAGGTTGATGCCGAACTCCTCAGTGCCACCGAGGGCAGCAAAGTAGAGTTCGTCGTCATTCGGTTCAAACATGGCTTGAACGGATTTACCCATGGGCTTGGTCGCCTTGGTTACGGGAATGGATGATCTGCAACCCGTTGAGGGTGAGATCAGGGTCATAATGATCAATCGCGTCGAGATGGCTGGCAAACAACCGACCGAGACCGCCGGTGGCAATTACCACGGGATCGCCGCCCAGTTCCTGTTTGACGCGGGTAAGCAGGCCGTCGATGAGGCCGACATAGCCCCAAAACACGCCCGACTGCATCGCATGAACGGTGTTCCGACCAATGATGGTGTCGGTTGGTCGAATGTCAATCTGCGGTAGCTTGGCCGCGGCCAGATGCAGCGCCTCGATCGACAGGTTCGGGCCAGGCGCGATGATACCGCCGATATAGGCCCCCTCGCCGTCCACCACATCAAAGGTAGTCGCGGTGCCAAAATCAATCACGATTGCTGGTGCCTGATAAGTTGTCTGGGCGGCTATCGCATTGACCAGACGGTCAGCACCAACCTCTGCTGGCCGGTCGGTCTTGACCGCCAGATCAAGTCGGCAACTGGCATCGCCGATCACCAGCGGCTCCGCCTTGCAATGATCGCGGCAGAATTTGATCAGGTTGAAGCTGGCATCCGGCACGACGCTCGCCAGAATGGCATGGGAAATAAGCTGCCGGTCCAATTCAGCGAGCCGCAACAACTCAAACAGCCAGACAGCATATTCATCGGCGGTACGGCGTGGATCGGTGGCACATCGCCACTCGCCGACCTTCTCCGTACCGTTGAAGATGGCCATGGCAACATTGGTATTGCCTGCATCAATGGCGAGCAACATCAGCCAGCCTCCTGTTCCGTGCCGAAATGCACAACCCCGCCGCTGATCTTGCGGGTGCTGCCATCGGCAAGTTCGAGCAGCAGCGCACCGTCACCATCGAGATCACGGAAGGTGCCATGCAGCTTGCGGCCATCCACATGACAGGATACCGGGCCACCCAAGCGCCAAGCATGGTCGAGCCAGGCCTTGCGGATCATCGCCTTGCCGCCTTGGGCAAAGGCCTTGCGCAAAGCCGAGAGCGCCTCAAGCAAGCGCTCAGCGAGAATATCAGCGGTCGCATCCGGTGCAATATCCTGCAGATAAGCAATATCCGGCTCACGCTGCTCCGGGACATGCACATTGATACCAATCCCCATGACCAGCCACCAGGGCTGGCGCTCACCGGCACGTTCGATCAGGATTCCGGCAAGCTTGCGATCATCCCGCATCAGGTCATTTGGCCATTTGAGCTTGAGTTCATGTGCCTCGCGACCAAGGATGTTGCCGATGGCCTGATGGGCAGCAAGACCGACAACCAGCGCCCAAATCGGCCCCCAGCCCTCACGATCCTCGATCAGGGTAGAGAGATACAGTCCGCCAACCGGCGACAGCCATTGCCGCCCCTGTCGACCACGACCAGCGCTCTGCTGATCCGCGATCAGAACATCGCCGGGTTTGGCTCTGCTCTTCTCCGCCGCTTCCAGCAACTGCTGGTTGGTGCTGTCGGTCAGATCCAGTCGGGAAACCCGCCAATCTGCACTGGTGGATAATCTGGCGGTTGGCGCGTTCATGGGGTGAAGCGCCCTGCCCTCAGCCGCCAAACAGGCTGGCAGCGGCATTTGCAGCTGGAACGAAAACGAAGCTCGGGAACAGGAACAGCAGCAGGGTCACAACTGCACTGACGCCCATGACAAAATTCAGCTCGCCGCCCAATGGCTTGTCGAACTGATCAACCGGCTCATCGAAATACATCACCTTGATGACACGCAGGTAGTAGAAGGCACCAACCACACTGGCAAGAACACCGATAACCGCCAGTGAGTAAAGCTCGGCCTGTACCGCTGCCTGGAACACCACCAGCTTGCCGAAGAACCCGGCGAGCGGTGGAATACCGGCCATGGAGAACATGAAGATTGCCATGGCGGCCGCCATGGCCGGACGGGTCCGGGCCAATCCGGCAAGATCACTGATCCCCTCAACCGCACGATCATTGATGCGCATGTTGAGAATGACGGCAAAGGTACCGGCAGTCATCGCAAGATAGATGGTGAGATAGACAGCAACAGCCGTAACACCCTCGGCAGTACCGGCAGCAAGACCAACCAGCGCAAAGCCCATATTGGCGATTGAGGAATAGGCCATCAGACGCTTGATATTGGTCTGGGCAATCGCCGCGAAGGCACCGAAGACCATGGAGGCAACAGCAATCACGACAACGATCTGCTGCCACTGATCAACCAGTTCTCCGAACGGACCCGCAAGAACCCGAACCAGCAGGCCAAAGGCCGCCATTTTCGGTGCGAGGGCAAAGAAGGCCGTCACCGGAGTCGGCGCACCCTCATACACATCCGGGGTCCACATGTGGAACGGCACCGCCGAGATCTTAAAGGCCAGCCCGGCCAGCACGAATACCAGACCGACAACCACACCGATTGCGGGCTCGTCAGCGGCAAAGGTCTCGGCCAGAACGGTAAAGCTGGTGCTGCCGGCAAAACCGTAAACCAGCGATGCGCCATAGAGCAGGATGCCGGAAGACAGCGCACCAAGAACGAAATATTTCAGACCGGCTTCTGATGCCTTGATCGCATCACGGCGGAAGGCCGCCAGCACATAGAGCGCAAGGCTCTGCAGCTCAAGACCGACATAGAGCGTCAGAAGATCATTGGCGGAGACCATAATCAGCATGCCGAGCGTGGCGAAGGTCACCAGCACCGGATATTCAAACCGGCTCATGTCTTCCTTGGCGACATAGGACAGCGACAGCAGCAGCGCGATGGTCGAGCCGAGCAGTACCAGCACCTTCATGTAGGAGGCAAAGCCATCGGCAATGAACTGGCCGTTCAGGGCGAAGGTGGCGACCTGTTCGTTCTGGATGCCGGTCATCAGGATCAGCACCGCAAACAGAGCGATCGCCAGCACGCTGACCAGACGGGTCGCGTCGCGACCGTAAAACACACCGATCATCAGGAACGCCATACCGGCGAGTGCCATGATCAGTTCAGGCAAGGCAGTGGATAAAAGGCCAAGCTCTAACATCAAACTTACTCCAGACCTGACACGGGTGCGGTGACAGGCATTTCAGCGATTTGGGTTACCTGCTCTGCAGCGGTCGCCATTGCCAATTGATAATTGCTGATCAACTCCTCGACCGACGCGGACATCAGATCAAGGAAGGTCGATGGATAGATACCCATCCAGAACACCAGAATGATCAGCGGAATGAAGAGACCAAGCTCACGGCGTGACATGTCAGGCAGACCGGAAACTTCCTCATTCGGCGCCACACCGAATACGACGCGACGATAGAGATACAGCATGTAAGCCGCACCGAGAATAAGACCGGTTGCCGCCAGTGTGGCGACGATATTCTGAACCTGGAAGGTACCGAGCAGGCTGAGGAATTCACCGACGAAGCCACTGGTACCGGGTACACCGATGGACGCCATGGTGAAGGTCATGAACACGACCGCATATTTCGGCATGTTGTTGACTAGTCCACCATAGCGGACGATCTCGCGGGCATGCAGGCGGTCATAGACAACACCGACACACAGGAACAGCGCGCCGGAAACAATACCGTGTGACAGCATCTGGAATACCGCGCCCTCGATCCCCTGCTGGGTCAGCGAGAACAGCCCCATGGTGACAAAGCCCATATGCGCGATTGATGAATAGGCGATCAGCTTTTTCATGTCGGTCTGCACCAGCGCCACAAGCGAGGTGTAGATCACCGCAATCACGGACATGGCAAAGACCAGCGGTGCGAAATAATCGCTCGCTTCCGGGAACATCGGGATCGAGAAACGGATCAGACCGTAGCCGCCCATCTTCAACAGGACACCGGCAAGGATGACGGAACCGGCGGTCGGTGCCTCAACGTGGGCATCGGGCAGCCAGGTATGGACCGGCCACATCGGCACCTTCACCGCGAAAGAGGCAAAGAAGGCGAGCCACAGCCAGTACTGCATGTCGGACGGGAAGCCGAATTGCAGCAGCGCCTCAACATCGGTGGTACCCGCCTGCCAGTACATCGCCAGCATGGCCACCAGCATCAGAACCGAGCCGAGCAGTGTGTAGAGGAAGAACTTGAACGCAGCATAGACCCGGCGCTGACCACCCCAGATACCGATGATCAGGAACATCGGGATCAGCACACCCTCGAACAGGATGTAGAACAGGATCAGGTCAAGGGCACAGAACATACCGACCATCAGGGTCTCAAGCACCAGAAAGGCGATCATGTATTCGCGCACACGGGTCTTGATGGATTCCCAGCTGGCAATGATGCAGACCGGCACAAGCAGGGTCGACAGCAGAACGAACCAGACAGAGATACCGTCAACGCCCATCTTGTAGCTGAGGCCGAGGGCCGGCAGCCACTCAACCTGCTCCACCATCTGGAACCCGGCTACGGACGGATCGAAACCGACCAGCACGAACAGCGAGATGACAAAGGTGGTGACAGAGGTGAACAGCGCAACCCAGCGGGAATTGCGTGCGGTCGCCGCCTCATCATCATTGATCATGAGGAGGAAGAGCACGCCGACCAGCGGCAGGAACGTAACGACTGATAATACAGGCCAAGACATTGTTTATTACCCCGCCTGACGGCTGAGATACCAGGCGACCAGGGCGATTACCCCGACCAGCATGGCAAATGCATAGTGATAGACATAACCGGTCTGGATCTGGCTGAAGCGACCGGCGATCCGTTTGGACAGCGAGGCCATGCCATTCGGGCCGAGACCGTCGATAACAGCGCCGTCACCGTTCTTCCAGAAGCCCTTGCCGAGTTGCATGGAGCCGCTGACGAAGACCTTGTTGTAAAGCTCGTCGAACATCCATTTGCGGAACACGAAGGTATGGATCGGCTTGATCAGACCAACCACGCGCGCAGGCAGGCCCGGCTTGAACATATAGAACAGATAGGCAAAGGCGATGCCGAGAACGGCCGCAACCAGCGGTGCCTTCTTGACCCATGCCGGAACATGGTGGGCCGCTTCAATCGTGTCATTGACGGCGAGTACGAAGATCGACGCTCCCCAGAATGCTTCACGGTCATGACCGACGAAGTATTCATAACCGATGAAGCCGGCAAACACCGCACCGACGGCAAGGATGGCCAGCGGAATGGTCATAACCAGTGGTGATTCATGAACATGGCTCATGACATCCTCGCTCGCGCGTGGCTTGCCATGGAAGGTCATGATGATCAGACGCCATGAATAGAAGGCGGTCATGATCGCAGCGGCAATACCCATCCAGTAGGCGAACTCACCGATACCGGTATGATCGGCCCATGCCGCCTCAAGGACCATGTCCTTGGAATAATAACCGGCGAACAGCGGGATACCGGCCAGCGCCAGAGAACCGATCCACATCATCGCATAGGTGAACGGGATCTTTTTCCAGATACCGCCCATCTGGCGCATGTCCTGCTCATCGGACATGGCGTGGATGACCGAACCAGCACCAAGGAAGAGCAGCGCCTTGAAGAAGGCGTGGGTCATCAGGTGGAAGATCGCGGCACTATAGGCGGAAACGCCGAGGGCGAAGAACATGTAACCGAGCTGGCTCATGGTCGAATAGGCGATCACCCGCTTGATGTCGAACTGAGTCAGGCCAATGGTCGCCGCAACGAAAGCGGTACAGGCACCGAGAACCGCCACAACCATCAGCGCATCGGGCGCATATTCAAAGATCGGCGACAGGCGGCTAAGCATGAACACACCGGCGGTCACCATGGTTGCCGCGTGGATCAGGGCCGACACCGGGGTCGGGCCTTCCATCGCGTCGGGCAGCCAAGTGTGCAGGCCGAGCTGAGCCGACTTGCCCATCGCGCCGACGAACAGCAGCAGACAAGCAATGGTCAGCGCATGGCCCTGATAGCCGAAGAAGGTGAAGACCGCACCGGCCTTGTCAGCGATAACGACCGGATCAAGCAACTCGCTGAACTGGACGGTACCGAAGATGACAAAGATGGTCAGAATACCGAGCAGGAAGCCGAAGTCACCGACGCGGTTTACAACAAACGCCTTCATGGATGCCTGATTGGCACTGTCCTTGTGATGCCAGAAACCGATCAGCAGATAGGATGCCAAGCCCACGCCCTCCCAACCGAAGAATAGCTGAATCAGGTTGTCGGCGGTCACCAGCATCAGCATGGCGAAGGTAAACAGGCTCAGATAGGCCATAAACCGTGGCTTGGACGGATCGTGGCTCATATAGCCGACGGAATAGTAATGCACGAGGCATGAGACCAGATTGACCACAAAGACCATAACGGCGGTCAGGGTGTCGAAGCGGAGTGCCCAGGCGAGTTCAAGGTCACCGGACTTGATCCAGTTCAGCAGATGGATCACATGTTCCTCGGCATGGGACTCATGGGTGCCTGCGTACTGAAACAGCAGGATCACGGCGAGCACAGCCGAAACGGTCATCGCGCCACAGGTCACGATCTGTGACCCGCGATCACCGAGCGCCCTGCCGAACAGGCCGACAATCAGTGCCGCAAGACCGGGAAGGAAGATGGCAAGGATTTCCATGATTTAGCCCTTAACCCTTCATCATGCTGATGTCTTCGACCGCGATCGAACCGCGGTTACGGAAGTACACCACCAGAATAGCGAGGCCGATCGCAGCTTCAGCCGCTGCAACGGTCAGAATGAACATCGCAAAGACCTGACCGGTGAGATCACCGAGATAGGCCGAAAAGGCGACGAAGTTGATATTGACTGACAACAGGATCAGTTCGATCGACATCAGAATGACAATGACATTCCGACGATTGGCGAAGATGCCAATCACGCCGAGGGTGAACAGGATCGCGCTGACGACCAGATAATGAATAAGACCGATTTCCATGTCTGCTTCCCCCTGCCCTTAGATACCGCTGCCGGTTGGCACTTTACGGATGGCCACCACGTCATCGGGACGACGGGCGACCTGATCGGCGATCTTCTGCTTGCGCACGCCCGGACGGCTGCGCAGGGTCAGAACAATCGCCCCGATCATCGCCACCAGAAGCACGAGACCAGCCAACTGGAAGATGAAGAAATAGTCGGTGTAGAGCAGTGCGCCGAGCGCGTGGGTATTGGAGCGCGCACCATCCGGCGTCGCCTGCTCAACCGTTGCACCGGACAGGCCTGCCTGAAACACGAAGATCAGCTCGGCGAGGAAGACAATCCCGAGCAATCCCCCCATGGTCAGGTAGCGTTTCATGCCCGTGCGCAGTTCCTCGAAATTGATGTCGAGCATCATGACGACAAACAGGAACAGCACGGCAACCGCGCCGACATAGACGATGACGAGGATCATCGCGACGAACTCGGCACCCATCAGAATGAACAGACCCGCCGCATTGAAGAAGGCGAGGATCAGGAAGAATACTGAATGCACGGGATTCTTTGAGGTAATAACGGCTGTACCGCTAAGCACCGTAATCACGGCAAACAAGTAGAATGCGAAGGCGCTGAGGCTCATCGTAGTCTCGTTCGTGGCTTGTTTCCTGTCCCGATATGGAACAGGTCGGAAAAATTCAGGTCCGCGTCAACCGGCTCACCGGTCAGCGCAGGGTTTAACGGTAGGGAGCATCGGCTGCAAGATTAGAGGCGATCTGCGCTTCCCAGCGGTCACCGTTAGCGAGCAGCTTGTCCTTGTTGTAGTAGAGTTCTTCGCGGGTTTCGGTCGCGAATTCGAAGTTCGGTCCCTCGACGATGGCATCGACCGGGCACGCTTCCTGACACAGACCGCAATAGATGCATTTGGTCATATCAATGTCATAGCGAGTCGTCCTGCGTGAACCGTCATCGCGTGGCTCGGCCTCGATGGTGATGGCCAGTGCCGGACACACGGCTTCACAGAGTTTACAGGCGATGCAGCGCTCTTCCCCGTTGGGATAGCGGCGCAGGGCATGTTCACCACGAAAACGCGGGCTGATCGGTCCCTTCTCGAACGGATAGTTCAGGGTAACCTTCGGCTTGAACATATATTTCAGGGTCAGCGCGAGACCGTTAACGATCTCGGCGAGCAGAAAGCTCTGTGCTGTGCGGTCCAGTAGGGCCATGGGTCGAAGCTCTCCTTCTTATGCCGGCAAGCTATCGGTGGCGACGAGGATACCGGCAACAACCAGTACCCAGAGCAATGAAAACGGCAGGAACACCTTCCAGCCGAGACGCATCAGCTGGTCATAACGGTAGCGCGGCAGGGTTGCACGCACCCAGAGGAACACGAACAGACAGAATGATGTCTTGAGCGCGAACCAGATGATGCCGGGGACCAGATTGAACGGCGCGAAATCCATGCCGAACGGTGGCAGCCAGCCGCCGAGGAACAGCACGGTGGTAATACCGCTCATCAGGATCATGTTGGCGTATTCACCGAGGAAGAACAGCGCGAAGCCCATAGCCGAATATTCGACGTGGAAACCGGCCACGATCTCACTCTCACCTTCCGGCAGGTCAAACGGTGCCCGGTTGGTCTCTGCAAGGCAGGAGATGAAGAACACGATCAGCATCGGGAACAGCAGTACCCACATCCAGAACGGACGGTCGGCAAGCACGATTTCCTGCAGGTTCAGTGAACCGGTGCAGAGCAGCACGGTCACGATCACCAGACCGATGGACACTTCGTAAGAGACCATCTGGGCCGCTGAACGCATAGCACCGAGGAAGGCATAGACCGAGTTGGATGCCCAACCGGCCATGATCACGCCATAAACACCGAGGGATGAGATGGCGAAGAGATACAGAACACCGACATTGATGTTGGCCAGTACCCAGTTCTCATCAACCGGGATCACCGCCCAGGCAACCAACGCGAGGAAGAAGGTCAGCATTGGCGCCAGCACGAAGATCAGGCGGTTGGCACCGCTCGGGATGATGATCTCCTTGGACAGCAGCTTGACGCCATCGGCAATCGGCTGCAGCAGGCCAAATGGACCGACCATGTTCGGCCCCTGACGCAGCTGCGCCGCACCCAGCACCTTGCGCTCGGCATAGGTGAGATAGGCAACAGCCAGCAGGATCACACCAACGATCAGCGCGATATGCCCCAGCATCCAGGCACCGGGGATAACGTATGTAGTGACAAAATCAGCCATCTGTACCGGTCCTTGAAGCGGTATCGGGACGTTCACCCTTCACGATCTCGGCAACGCAGGCCGCCATGGTGTCGGACGCGCGTGAGATAGCACAGGTTTGGTAGAAGTTTTCAATCGCCACACCGAATGGCGCATCACTGACCGCACCTTCCGTGCCAAATTTGGCAGGCTTGGCAACCAGTGGCGTATCAATCGCGGCAAAGGCCGGATAGGCTTCCATCAGTGCCTTGCGAACAGCGCCATGGCTGTCATAAGGCAGCGTCTTGCCCAGCACTTCCGACAGCGCCCGGACAATGGTCCAGTCCTCACGGGCATCGCCCGGCGGGAACACGGCGCGGCGGGTCGACTGCACCCGACCTTCCATATTCATGTAGATCGCGGTCTTCTCGGAATAGGCCGCGCCCGGCAGGATCACATCGGCCTTGCCGGCAACCTTGTCGCCATGATGGCCCTGATAGATGACAAAGGCGTTGTCCAGCGGCTCAACCGGCATTTCATCCGCTTCAAGCAGATAAAGTGCCTTAACCTTTTTCGCTGAAACATCGGCCATCAAATCATTGAAACTGCGGGCTTTATCCGCAGGCGCAAAGCCGAGGCTCAGGGCCCCTACCCGTGCAGCCGCAGTATGCAGAACGCTGATACCGTTCCAGCCTTCACGCACCATGCCGTAGGTATCGGCCAGCTTGGCGATCTCGGCCTGTACGGCTAAACCGTCATCACGGCGGAAGGCCGCCATGCCGACAATAACCAGCGGGTTCTTGGCATCCTTCAGCGCCTTGGCGAAATCACCGTTACCGGCAATCACATCGGCCAGGGTCTGTGGGCCAGCGCCCAGATACTGATACGGATAGGTCAGGTTTTCCTGTACCCCGATCATGCCGACCGTCAGGCCACCCTGCAGGTAACGCTTGCGGATACGGGCATTGACCAGCGGAGCCTCAACGCGCGGATTGGCACCGACGACGAGGATCACATCAGCCTGTTCAATTCCGGCAATGCTGCTGTTGAACAGGTAACCGGCAGGTACGGTCGGATCGAAATTCGCGCCATCCTGACGGCACTCAAGATTGCTGGAGCCAAGCGACGCCATCAGTTCCTTCAGCAGGAACATGGTTTCGGCATCGGCCTGATCACCGGCAATCGCCGCGATCTCGTCACCCTTGACGCCATCAAGCCCCTTGCGGATTGCCTCGAAGGCTTCCGGCCAGTCAACCGGCTGCAGCTTGCCGTCAATCCGGACATAAGGCTTGTCGAGACGACGCTTTTTCAGGCCGTCACAGGCATAGCGGGTCTTATCGGAAATCCATTCCTCGTTCACATCCTCATGCAGACGTGGCTGAACCCGAAGGATTTCAGAACCGCGCGCATCCATGCGGATATTCGAGCCGACAGCATCGAGCACGTCGATGGTCTGGGTCTTCTTCAACTCCCATGGACGGGCATTGAAGGCATAGGGTTTGGAGGTCAGCGCACCGACCGGGCAAACATCAACCAGATTGCCGGAAAGCTCGGTGGAGATAGCCTTTTCGATATAAGGCCCGATTTCGGAATGCTCGCCACGACCGGTCATGCCCATTTCCGGCACACCGGCAACCTCATCGGCAAAACGCACACAACGGGTGCAGTGAATGCAGCGGGTCATCACGGTTTTTACCAGTGGTCCCAGATACTTATCCTGCACTGCTCGCTTGTTTTCTGCAAACCGGCTGCGGTCGAAGCCATAGCCCATGGCCTGATCCTGCAGATCACACTCGCCGCCCTGATCACAGATCGGGCAATCAAGCGGGTGGTTGATCAGCAGCATTTCCATGACGCCGTTACGCGCCTTTTTCACCTTCTCCGACCCGGTTAGCACCTTCATGTTGTCACCGGCGGCCATGGCACAGCTGGCAACAGGCTTCGGCGCGCCCTCGAGTTCGACGAGGCACATCCGGCAGTTTGCCGGGACCGACAGACGGTCGTGGTAACAGAAGCGCGGAATTTCCACGCCAACCTGTTCACAGGCCTGAAGGATCGACGTACCGGGTTCGACTTCGACCTCGATACCGTTGATGGTTAGCTTTGGCATAATACAGACCTACTCGGCTGCGACCGCCGGACCGGACTCGGCCTGACGGCGATACTCATGAATTTTACGTTCCATTTCCGGGCGGAAATGGCGGATCAGACCCTGAATAGGCCAACCGGATGCGTCACCATGGGCACAGATGGTGTGCCCTTCGATCTCGCTGGTAACATCGAGCAGCATGTCTATTTCTTCGATCTTGGCATTGCCGCTCGCCATGCGCTGCATCACCCGGTACATCCAGCCGGTGCCCTCACGGCACGGGGTGCACTGGCCACAGCTCTCATGGGTGTAGAAGCGCGACAGACGGGCAATCGCTTTCACGATATCCGTGGATTTATCCATGACGATCAGACCGGCAGTACCAAGACCTGATTTCTGCTCACGCAGGCTGTCAAAGTCCATCAGCACAGTATCGCAGATATCTTTCGGCAGGCACGGGGTTGATGACCCGCCGGGGATAACCGCCAGCAGATTGTCCCAGCCACCACGGACACCGCCCGCGTGCTTCTCGATCAGTTCCTTCATCGGAATGCCGAGCTCTTCCTCAACATTACAGGGCTGGTTCACATGACCGGAGATACAGAACAGCTTGGTGCCGTGGTTCTTCGGACGGCCCAAGCCGGCAAACCACTCGCCGCCACGACGCATGATGGTCGGTGATACAGCGATGGTCTCGACATTATTGACCGTGGTCGGGCAGGCATAGAGACCGGCCATTGCGGGGAATGGCGGCTTGTTGCGCGGCTGGCCCTTCTTGCCCTCAAGACTTTCGATCAGTGCGGTTTCCTCACCGCAGATATAGGCCCCTGCCCCGCGGTGCAGATAGACGTCGAAGTCCCAGCCGGAACCGGCAGCGTTCTTGCCCAGCAGACCGGCGGCATAGGCTTCCTTGATCGCGGTAACGATGGCCGAGCCTTCGTTATAGAACTCGCCGCGAATGTAGATATAGGCCGCATGGGCACCCATGGCGAAACCGGCAATCAGCGCACCTTCGATCAGCTTGTGCGGCTCATGGCGCATGATCTCCCGGTCCTTACAGGTACCGGGCTCGGATTCATCGGCATTGATCACGAGGTAATGCGGACGGTCGCCGATTTCCTTCGGCATGAAGGACCACTTCATACCGGTCGGGAAACCCGCACCACCACGACCACGCAGGCCGGAGGTCTTCATCTCCTCGACAATGGCCTCGCGACCCTTGGCGATGATATCCTTGGTATTGTCCCAGTCACCGCGCTTCTTGGCGGATTCCAGATCAGCGCCAAGCCAGCCATAGATATTGGGGAAAATACGGTCTTTATCCTGCAGCATGGTATCTGTCGCCTACTCTGCCGGTGCCAAATCTTTAAGGGTGGTCGGGCCCGATGCCGCCATGGAGCCGGTACGCCCCTGCTGTGAGCCAACCTTGACCTCGTCACCCTTCGCAAGCTTGTCGAGCAGCTGCTCCATCAGCTCCGGGGTCAGGTCTTCGTAATAATCGTCGTTGATCTGTACCATCGGCGCATTCACGCAGGCACCGAGGCATTCGACTTCCTTGATCGTGAACAGCCCGTCTTCAGTGGTCTCTTCAACGCCAACGCCGAGCTTCTTCTTCACGCCGTCGAGAATATCGTCCGAACCGCAGAGCATGCACGGCGTGGTGGTGCAGAACTGGAGCAGGTATTTCCCGACCGGCGCGAGGTTGTACATGGTGTAGAAGGTGGCAACCTCGAATACCCGGATTTCAGGCATATCGAGGATTTCCGCAATCTTGACCATGGCCGCTGTTGGGATCCAGTTGTCATGCTGGCGCTGTGCCAGATCGAGCAGCGGCATCACCGCGCTCTGCTGACGGCCTTCCGGATAGCGGGAGATGATCTCCTTGATCTTCTCCTGATTCTCCGGCGTGAACTCAAAGCTCTTGGGCTGATCCACATGTTTGGGTGGGGTCGCCATAATCATCGGTCAATTTCTCCGAACACGACGTCAAGGGAACCGATAATTGCCGGCACATCCGCCAGCATATGGCCCTTCGACAGTAAATCCATGGCCTGCAGATGCGCAAAACCCGGCGCGCGGATCTTGCAGCGGTAAGGCTTGTTGGTGCCATCGGTTACGAGGAACACACCAAATTCGCCCTTTGGTGCCTCGACCGCGGTGTAGGTCTCACCAGCCGGGACATGATAGCCCTCGGTATAGAGTTTGAAGTGGTGGATCAGCGCTTCCATCGACTTCTTCATCTCGCCGCGTGGTGGCGGCGCAATCTTGCGGTCATCGACCTTGACCGGGCCGGATGGCATTTTCTCAAGGCACTGCTTGATGATCCGGACACTCTCGCGCATCTCGGCCATACGGACCAGATAGCGGGCGTAACAGTCGTTGGTGTGCCCGATCGGAACGTCGAACTCGACCTCGTCATAGACATCATAAGGCTGCGACTTGCGCAGATCCCATGGCAGACCGGCACCACGGATCATCGGGCCGGTAAAGCCCCATGCCACCGCCTCTTCCTGGGTACAGACGCCGATATCAACGGTACGCTGCTTGAAGATACGGTTCTCGGTCAGCAGGTTGTCGAGATCATCGATGAATTTCGGAAACTCATCCATATAGGCGCCGATATCCTCGGCCAGCCCTGCAGGCATATCCTGATGCACACCGCCGGGGCGGAAATAGTTGGAGTGCAGACGCGCGCCACAGACACGGTCATAGAACGCCATCATCTTCTCACGCTCTTCAAAGCCCCAGAGCGCTGGCGTCAGCGCACCGATATCGAGGGCGAAGGTCGTGATGTTCAACAGGTGGTTCAGGATACGGGTGATTTCCGAGAACAGCACCCGGATATACTGGCCACGGCGCGGCGCGGTAATGCCGAGCAGTTTCTCGACCGCCAGCGCATAGGCATGTTCCTGACACATCGGCGAGACGTAATCGAGCCGGTCGAAATACGGCACTGCCTGAATGAAGGTCTTGTATTCGATCAGCTTCTCGGTGCCACGATGCAGCAGGCCGATATGCGGATCGGCGCGTTCAACAATCTCACCGTCCATTTCAAGGACGAGACGCAATACGCCGTGGGCCGCAGGGTGCTGCGGGCCGAAGTTGAAGGTATATGGCTTGATCCGGGTTTCATCGGCAGCGCCGCTTGAGGCCGGGCTCAGGGTTCCTGATTGCATGTTCATCGGTTCAGGCTCCCTTCTCTTCTGATGGTTTTTCGCCGGTAAACGGCTTCAGGGCTTTCTCATCACCCGGCAGCTGCACATCGGTCATGGCTTCCCATGGGCTGAGGAAGTCGAAGGTGCGGAAATCCTGGGTCAGTTTTACCGGCTCATAGATCACGCGCTTCTGCTGTTCGTCATAACGCATCTCGACAAAACCGGTCAGCGGGAAGTCCTTGCGCAGCGGATGGCCCTCGAAACCATAATCGGTGAGAATCCGGCGCAGATCGGGATTGCCGTCAAAGAAGATGCCATAGAGGTCCCAGCACTCACGCTCGAACCAGCCTGCCGCAGGATGAATACCGACGATGCTCGGCACGGCTTCATCATCATTGGTCCGCAGTTTTACCCGGACACGATGGTTATGCTTCATGCTCAGCAGATTGTAGACCACCTCGAAACGCGGGTCTTCCGACGGGTAATCAACCCCGCAGAGATCAATCAGCTGGGTACAGAGGCAGTTCTGGTCATCGCGCAGGAAGCTGATGACACCAAAGACATCCCGAGGGGCGACGACCAGCGCCAGCTCGCCCTTCTCAATCGATGATTCGATCAGCCTGTCACCGAATGAGTCGACGAGATAGTCGAGCAGTTCGGCAAGTGGTCCCTCGACCTTTGCCTCTGCCTCTTCGGTATCCGCTGTTGCTTGTTCGTCTGACATGATCGCTTACCGGAATAGAGGAGTGTCGTCGCGGCTGATCTTCTTCTGCAGTTGCAGAATGCCGTAAACCAGCGCTTCGGCGGTCGGCGGGCAGCCGGGAACATAGATATCGACGGGAACAATCCGGTCGCAACCACGCACAACCGAATAGGAATAGTGATAATAGCCGCCGCCATTGGCACAAGAGCCCATGGAAATGACCCAGCGTGGCTCCGGCATCTGGTCATAGACCTTGCGCAGCGCCGGGGCCATTTTGTTGGTCAGGGTACCGGCAACGATCATCACATCTGATTGCCGTGGGCTCGGGCGCGGGATAACCCCGAACCGGTCGAGGTCATAGCGACTCATATAGGCGTGGATCATCTCCACCGCACAGCACGCAAGGCCAAAGGTCATCGGCCAGAGCGAACCGGTACGCGCCCAGTCGACCAGCTTTTCCATATTGGCGACAACAAAGCCCTTGTCCTGCAGCTCGTCTGTCGCTGCCTGTATCAGGGCATTCTGCGCCGCACCGGGCGGCAGGCCGCGACCGTCGGTTGAAATCGCCTGTGCGGGCTGAATGATCGATGAATTACTCATGTATTCCGCCTTGTTACCTCAATGACCGAGTAACGTTGAAAACTGCCTGAAGGCTCACTCCCACTCGAGCGCGCCCTTCTTCCACTCATAGACAAAGCCGATGGTCAGGATGGTCAGGAACGAGACCATGGACCAGAAACCGAACATGCCGATCTGACCGAGGGAGATTGCCCAGGGAAACAGGAATGCGACCTCAAGGTCGAAGATGATGAACAGAATCGCAACGAGATAGTAGCGCACGTCGAACCGGGTCCGGGTATCGCCAAAAGCATCGAAACCGCACTCATAGGCCGAGACTTTTTCCGCGTCCGGCTTCTTCACCCCAACCAGATATGACAGGCCGTAAGCAGCACCGGAAACGACGATTGAGATTACGAGGAACACCAGAATTGGCAGATATTCCAGTAATAGAACGTTTAGTTCGGGATCCATGATCCAGGCTCTCGTTTCTATTTATCAACAGAACCGGGCGCCAGCTTGACGTTCAGGCCCCGGAAGTTCGCATGGCATACGCCTTAAGACAGGCGCTAGCAAATGAATATGCGCGGGCAGGCTAAAAACCAAGAGGGTCTGGCAGCGCTGCACCGCGACAAAGCGAAGCTATAATGATTCTAAATACCACTGCAAGGGTGTTCCACCCCTGACCGGCATCAGGCAACAAAAAAGCACGCCTGAGTGTATCAGCGTGCTGTTTGACGTTCGGTAAACGAAAGAAAATGGCGCGAGTGACGGGACTTGAACCCGCGGCCTCCGGCGTGACAGGCCGGCGCTCTAACCAACTGAGCTACACCCGCGCAGGCGATGATCTTGTTTAACCTCGTTCATCGCGAGGGCCATTACCTACGTCGCACATTGCGCTGTGTCAACGACGATTAGCAGGTGAATTGCGATTTTTTTGATCGGCTTTTCATCCGGGTGGATGGTGGGCGGTACTGGGCTCGAACCAGTGACCTTTCGGGTGTAAACCGAATGCTCTCCCAACTGAGCTAACCGCCCAAAATTTCCGGCCGTAAATTCTTCGTGGGGTGTACCACTAGAACCTACGGCCGGGCAATATGCGTCGCGTAAAAAAACGCTAATTTATTAGTTAACGGCTTCTTTAAGGCCCTTACCAGCTTTGAACTTAGGCTGGTTGGAAGCAGGGATCTTGATGGTTTCGCCGGTACGTGGGTTGCGGCCTTCAGAAGCGGCACGCTTGGTTACCAGGAAGGTACCAAAACCAACGAGGCGGACTTCGTCACCTTTTTTGAGTGCATTGCTGATTACGTCAAAAACGGCTTCAACGGCTTTGGCAGCATCGGCCTTGCTGAAATCACCAGCTGTCGCAACTTCTGCGACCAGTTCGTTCTTATTCAATTTAGGGGCCCCCTTTTGAGGTCATGAAGAAATCGGTCGGGCTTTTATACGTGAGATATAAAAGCCCGGAAAACCGCGGCGGAGTGTAGTGCTGGCCAACCTGCTCGTCAAACCAAACTAACGAAAATTATCCACCGAATCGTGCAGTTTTCCGGGATTTTTTAGTGTCTGACCACTTCCGAGGGGTCATTTCCATCAGTTGCAGGTGGAACTGACTCTTTATCGAGCTCTGAATCGTCCCATTCGATGGGTTCAACAGGTCGAGTCAAAGCGTGTTTCAGAACCTCATCGACAGTGCTGACCGGGATGATTTCCAGACCGCTTTTCACGTTGTCCGGGATATCGCGCAGGTCCTTTTCATTGTCGATCGGGATCAGCACGGTTTTCAGCCCGCCGCGCAGTGCTGCCAGCAGTTTCTCCTTCAACCCGCCAATCGGCAGAACCCGGCCACGCAGGGTAATCTCACCGGTCATGGCGATATCCCGACGGATCGGAATCTGGGTCAGCACGGAGACTATTGAGGTAATCATGGCAACACCGGCCGATGGACCATCCTTCGGCGTCGCCCCTTCCGGCACGTGAACGTGAATGTCCCGCTTCTGGAACAGGGTCGGCTTGATACCGAATTCATGGCTGCGTGATTTGGCGAACATTTCAGCTGCCTGAATTGATTCGCGCATCACATCACCGAGCTTGCCGGTCATGGTCACCTTGCCCTTGCCCGGCAGCACCACTGATTCGATGGAGAGCAACTCGCCACCAACCTCGGTCCAGGCCAGACCGGTGACGACACCGACCAGATCATCCTCCTCGGCAACGCCGAAGCGGTAGCGCGGAATACCGGCATATTTCTCGAGGTTGCGCTTGGTGATCGACATCTTGTCGAGTTTCTCGATCAGGATTTCCTTCACCGATTTACGGCAGAGATTGGCAATCTCGCGCTCGAGGTTACGCACCCCGGCTTCCCGGGTGTAACGGCGGATGATCTCGCGCAGCGCCTCGTCGGAAATGCTGAACTCGCCGTCTTTAAGGCCATTGGCTTCCATCTGCTTGGTCAGCAGGTATTTCTTGGCGATCTCGATCTTCTCGTCCTCGGTATAGCCGGGGATACGGATGATCTCCATCCGGTCGAGCAATGGCTGTGGCATCCGCAGGGAATTGGCCGTGCAGAAGAACAGGACATTGGACAGATCGTAATCAACCTCGAGGTAATGATCGGCAAAGCTGGTGTTCTGCTCGGGATCGAGCACTTCCAGCAGCGCGGATGACGGATCACCGCGCCAATCGGCACCAAGCTTATCAATCTCGTCGAACAGGAACAGTGGGTTGTTGGACTTCGCCTTCTTCATGCCCTGAATGATCTTGCCGGGCATGGAGCCGATATAGGTCCGGCGGTGACCACGCACCTCGGCCTCATCCCGGACACCGCCCAGAGACATGCGCACGAAATTACGACCGGTCGCCTCGGCGATTGACTTGCCGAGCGAGGTTTTACCAACACCGGGCGGGCCGACGAGACAGAGGATCGGGCCCTTAACCTTGTCCATGCGTTGCTGCACGGCAAGATATTCGAGAATCCGGTCCTTGACCTTGTCGAGGCCATAATGGTCGCGGTCGAGAACTTCCTGCGCCAGCTTGATGTCCTTTTTCACCTTGGTCTTCTTCGACCATGGAATAGAGACCATCCAGTCGAGGTAATTGCGGACAACCGTGGCTTCAGCAGACATCGGGCTCATGGATTTGAGCTTTTTCAGCTCGGCCATGGACTTCTCGCGCGCCTCTTTCGGCATCTTGGCTTTTTTGATGCTGTCTTCGAGTTCGGCCAGATCATCCCGGCCCTCTTCGCCCTCGCCCAGCTCCTTCTGAATCGCCTTCATCTGTTCGTTCAGATAGTACTCGCGCTGGGTTTTCTCCATCTGGCGTTTGACGCGGGTGCGGATACGCTTTTCAACCTGCAGCACGCCGATCTCGTTTTCCATCAGCGCATAGACGCGCTCAAGGCGATCGGCAATCGACCGGATTTCGAGCAGCTCCTGCTTCTCGACAATCTTCAGAGACAGGTGCGAGGCAACCGTATCGGCAAGCTTGCTCGGCTCCTCGATCTGATTGATCGAGACCAGTACTTCCGGCGGGATTTTCTTGTTCAGCTTGATGTATTGCTCGAACTGGGAAACCACCGCGCGGGACAGCGCCTCCAGCTCACGGTCGGTATCATCCTCATCGGGCAGCATTTCGATGCCGGCCTCGAAGAAGTCGTCATTATCGGAAAAATCTGTCACCCGGCAGCGTTGCGCGCCCTCAACCAGCACCTTCACGGTGCCATCGGGCAGTTTCAGCAGTTGCAGGATCGTGCCGACGGTACCGATGTCGAACAGGTCCTTCGGCTCCGGATCATCCTGCGCGGCATCACGCTGGGTCAGCAGCAGGATCTGCTTGTCATCAGCCATGACATCTTCAAGTGCCCGCACGGATTTTTCCCGTCCGACAAAAAGCGGCACGATCATATGCGGGAAAACAACGATATCGCGGAGCGGCAAAACCGGGTATTGGGCCGCAGCCGATGGATCGCTCATGAACAAAAACTCCAGATTGGGCTATCGGGAAAGGCCAGCCATAAGGGCCAAGCCTCGATCATAGTTTGTTACGCAGGTTATGGAATGGCTAATTCCATGAAATATTCTGTCATCACCATCATAGCTGGTGAAAAACCCATGAGAAGTTAAATGGCGGTGCCTGCCTGACAGTTCAAGTAGCGCCGTGGTTTCGACAACCCAGTATGGCCTTGACGCGACACAAAAAAGGCGGCCAAGGCCGCCTTTTCCAATCAATTCTGCTTGCCTGCGGCAGCATTACGACGCGCTCGACGCCGCCTCATCCTTTTTATCGGAATAGATGTAGAGCGGCTGGCCGTCCTTGTTCACCACATCCTTGTTGATGACGATGGATTCGACATCATCAAGGCCGGGCAGATCGAACATCGGATCAAGCAGGAAGCTCTCCATGATCGAGCGCAGACCACGAGCACCGGTTTTGCGCTCGATTGCCTTACGGGCGATTTCCTTAAGCGCATCTTCCTTGAACTGGAGATCGATTTTCTCCATCTCGAACAGGCGCTGGTATTGCTTGACCAATGCGTTCTTCGGCTCGCTGAGGATCTGAACCAGTGCATCCTCATCGAGATCTTCAAGGGTCGCGATCACCGGCAGACGACCAACAAATTCAGGGATAAGACCGAATTTCAGCAGATCTTCCGGCTCAAGCTCACGCAGAACATCACCGACGCGTCGCTCTTCCTCATCCTTCACATCGGCACCGAAACCGATAGAACTGCCCTTGTGGCGCTGGCCGATGATCTTGTCGAGACCGGCAAAGGCACCGCCGCAGATGAACAGGATATTGGTGGTGTCAACCTGCAGGAATTCCTGCTGCGGATGCTTGCGGCCACCTTGCGGCGGAACCGATGCAACCGTACCTTCCATGATTTTCAGCAGGGCCTGCTGGACACCCTCACCCGATACGTCACGGGTGATCGAGGGGTTGTCAGACTTGCGGCTGATCTTATCGACCTCATCGATATAGACGATGCCGCGCTGGGCCCGCTCGACATTGTAGTCGGCAGCCTGCAGCAGCTTCAGGATGATGTTTTCCACGTCCTCACCGACATAACCGGCTTCGGTCAGGGTGGTGGCATCAGCCATGGTGAACGGCACATCAAGGATGCGGGCCAGGGTTTGCGCCAGCAGGGTCTTACCGGAACCGGTCGGACCGATCAGCATGATGTTGGATTTCGCGAGCTCGACTTCTCCACCCTTGGCGCTGTGAGACAGACGCTTGTAGTGGTTGTGAACCGCAACTGACAGAACCCGTTTGGCGTGGCTCTGGCCAATCACGTAATCATCAAGCACAGCCTTGATGTCACGTGGCGTCGGAACCCCGTCCTTCGCTTTGACCAGCTGGGTCTTGTTCTCTTCACGGATAATATCCATGCAGAGCTCAACACACTCATCACAGATAAAAACCGTCGGGCCAGCAATCAGCTTGCGCACTTCATGCTGGGACTTCCCGCAGAACGAGCAGTACAGCGTATTCTTGCTGTCGCCGCTGCCGCCACCGTTTGTATCGTCGCCTGATGATTTTGTCATCTTAACTCCCAGACGCTATCGCGCCCTCATCACCGGAAAATCGGTGGCCGGGTCAATCCCGACCACATCAATCATTACCACGCTTCACGGCTGGATCAACCATCCGATTGCGCATTAATCCTTCTTGCCGGACTTCTTGTCGTCGCCGTTATCTTCAGCAGATGGCAGCGGATGGCTGGTAACCACCTCGTCGATAAGGCCGAATGCTTTTGCCTCATCCGGGTCCATGAAGTTGTCACGCTCCATGGCTTCCTCGATAACGCCGAGTTTCTGACCGGTATGCTTCACATACATATTGTTAAGGCGGGCCCGGGTTTTAAGTATCTCCTTGGCCTGAATTTCAATATCCGTCGCCTGACCCTGCGCACCGCCTGATGGCTGGTGGATCATGATCTTGGAATTTGGCAGGGCAAAACGCTTGCCCGGCGCACCCGCGGTCAGCAGCAGTGACCCCATGGACGCAGCCAGCCCCATACAGACGGTCGAGACATCGCACTTGATGTACTGCATGGTGTCATACATCGCGAGACCGGCGGTCACGATGCCGCCCGGCGAGTTGATGTAGAAGGAGATATCCTTCTTCGGATTCTCGGATTCCAGATACAGCAGCTGGGCACAGATCACGGACGCAACCTGATCGTGAACCGGACCGGTGAGGAAGATAATCCGCTCTTTCAGCAGGCGGGAATAAATGTCAAAAGCCCGCTCCCCACGGTTGGTCTGCTCCACCACCATCGGGATGAGGGAATTCATCTGCGTATCCATATTAACCTCTGTGATGTCCCGGCTTTCCGGATTTCAGGCTCCGGACAGGACGCTACGGAATTCTTTATACTCACGACAATAATGCGCCTGCCCCCCTGTGCAAGCTTGTGGTTCGTTAAATCACGAATTTTTTTACGTTTGCCTGTGCATCATCCGCAAAGAGTATGAAAAAAGGGTTCACGGCAGTGCCAGTGAACCCTTTTTTCAACTCAATTAACCAGAATCAGCGGCTGAAAGATCAGTCGACCCGACCGCTGTTTCCAAACTTAGTGGTCGTGATCGCAATCAGGGCCGTGAACGTGGCCTTCTTCCTGATCAGGGTCCTGTGCCAGCTCTTCCGGGGTCACCTTCTTGTCGGTGATCTTGGCCAGCTCGATGATGTAATCGACGACCTTCTCTTCAAACAGCGGTGCGCGCAGTGATGCGAGTGCTTCAGGCTGCTTCTGGTAATACTCGATTACCTGTGCTTCCTGACCCGGGAAACGACGTGCTTCATTGAGCATGGCGCGGGTGATCTCGTCCTGGGCGACCTGAATATCGTTCTTGGTGCCGACTTCGGACAGAACCAGACCAAGGCGCACGCGACGCTCGGCGATTTCCTTGTACTCGGCCTTCAGTTCGTCATCAGACTTCTTGGCATCTTCACCGGTCAGGTGGCCGTCTTTCTTGGCCTGTTCAATCTGGGCCCAGATCTGGTTGAATTCGTTCTCAGCCATGCGTGGTGGCACGTCGAAGCTGAACTCACCGGCCAGCTTGTCGAGCAGATCACGCTTCAGACGGTTGCGGCTGAGCTGATCAAATTCAGACTTGAGCTGGTCCTTGACCGCCTGTTTCAGGTCAGCGACGTTTTCCTTGCCGAATGACTTGGCGAGTTCGTCGTCGATCTCGGGAGAGACCATTTCCTGAATGTTCTTGATCTTGACCTCGAAGACCGCAGCCTTGCCCGCCAGTGACTGCTCACCGTAATTTTCCGGGAAGGTCACATTGACGGTCACATCGTCGCCGATATTGGTGCCGATGAGCTGGTCTTCAAAATTGTCGATGAATTTGCCGCTGCCGAGCTCCAGCTCGAAATCATCGGCCTGCATGCCGGGACGGCGCTCGCCATCAACAGAACCGTCAAAATCGATGGTGACGAGGTCACCTTTCTTCGACTTGCGCTTGCGCTTCAGGTCCTGACCGCGCTTGTTATTGGCGGTGATGCGCTCAAGGGCATCATCAACCTGCTTGTCATCAGGCTCGGCAACCGGACGCTCAAGCTTCAGTTTGCTGAAGTCGATCAGTTCAAACTCAGGCAGCAATTCGATGTTGAGGGTATACTCAAGATCGGTGCCTTCCTCGAACTTCACATCCTCGACGGACGGGCTGGCCGCAGGGCGCAGTTCGTTGTCCTGAATGGTTTTGCTGGCGGCATCATTGACGGCCTGCTCGACCACTTCACCCATGACGCTCTGGCCATAGCGGCGGCGCAGCATGTTGAGTGGCACCTTGCCCGGACGGAAGCCCGGCATTTTGACTTCCTTGCCCATTTCCTGAAGGCGGGTATTGACCCGGCTCTCAAGGTCGGCGGCAGGAATTTTTACGCGATATGAGCGGCTCAGGCTGTCGCTGGCGGTCTCGGTAACTTGCATGTGTAAATCTCGAAGCTGGTCTAAGGGTGGCTGCATCATCGTCAGGATCGGTCAGCCCGGTTCTCTGCTGTGGGCTTTTGCAACATTGGACGCAGCGCGTCCAGCGTTTTTCCCCGAAATCTGTTGATGTCCGGTATATATATGGTGCGGGCGGAGGGACTTGAACCCCCACGGCCAAAGCCACTGGTACCTAAAACCAGCGCGTCTACCAATTTCGCCACGCCCGCAACATGAAGCCGGGTGTTAGCATAGGAAGCCGGGAAATTTAAAGAACGAAAAGGCCCGGGCAATAATCTGCCAATAAAATGGCGGGCCTTATCGAAACCAGCCTGATCCGGTCACCTGATCCGGCCACCAGATCCAGTCAGGCGCGGGCCATGCCCGAGAACATGCCCTGAAACGCTTCGAGCGCCAGCGTTCGGCGGTCGGTCTGTTCGATCCGCCCATGGCGCTGCAGACAATATCTGAACTGGACATGGGGAATGCCGGAGGCATCCCGGGTCATGGCGACAACTTCCGCCGTCTCGGTCAGACTGCTGCAGAGATTGCGCTCATAATGGCAACCGATCTCGACCGCCGGGTATTTTGGGCTTTTAGTTAAAATTTGCAGGAAACTCATCTTTTCCCACCCTTCACAAACAACACTAACAGTAGTCTTTGTGTATTTGTTTAGGCTTTGCAAATATTTTAAATTTTGAAAATTACTAGCAATATTTAGATAAAATTCGGCTCAATTTATAACTGCGCCAGCACCCGCGCAACACAACCCGGTAAGTCATCAGCAATAGCACCGTTTTCCGCCAGTTTTCCCGTCGCCCCATGCAGCCAGACCGCAGCCGGTGCGGCCTTGTCAGCAGGCATACCGCGAGCCAGCAGGGCACCGATAATACCGGCCAGAACATCACCACTACCGGCCACCGCAAGGCCTGACGGGGCATTATTGTTGATCAGCACCGACCGATCCGGCAGGGCGATAACCGTATCCCGCCCCTTGAGTATAATGATCGCCCCTGCCCGTTCGGCGGCATCTCTGGCCCGATCAATCCGGCAGCCGGTCAGATCGGGGAACAACCGGGCAAACTCGCCCTCATGGGGAGTCAGCACATGATGTGCACTCAACTGCCGAAACAAAGCATCGGGATCGTCGGCAAAGGCTGTCAGGGCATCGGCATCAATGACCGCTGGTCCCCCATGCTTGAGAACTGCACCGACCTTGTCCTTGCTATCCGCACTCAGCCCAAGACCCGGCCCGATGACGATGGCATCAGGCTTTTTCTCAACCAGCAGACTGGCAAACCGGTCGAGACTGTCCGCCTCTGAGACAATCAGCGCCCGCTCCCGGCCTCTATATATGTACGCCGCGTTCGTTGGTGCGGCGATGCCAACCAGCCCGGCACCGGCGCGCATGGCAGCCGATGCCGCGAGGCTGGCAGCCCCGGTCATCTCCGCCCCGCCCGCAATCCAGAGCCGCCCGCGCTCATATTTATGGCGCACATCAAGCCCCGGCAGCGCGTCGCGCCAGATCAGCGGGTCATTGAGGGCAGTTCTGATCGCTTCGGACACATTGGTCGGCGTGAGACCGATCTGGCCGATATGCAGCTGGCCACAAGCGCCACGACCGGGCATCAGCCAGTGGCCCGGCTTGGCCCGGAAAAAGCTGACCGTATGGTGAGCACGGATCGCCGCGCCCCGAACCGCGCCATCGGCACCGTCAATGCCGCTTGGCATATCAATCGAGATAACCGTCCTGCCGCTGTCATTGATCGCCCGAACCAGTGTCGCAGCATCGCCGTCCAGATCACGATTGAGACCGGCCCCGAACAGCGCATCGACATAATAAGTCGCGGCAACCGGGTTTTGCGGATCAGCCAGCGGCACATCATCACCCCAGAGGGCCACCGCCTTCTCACCATCACCGGAGGACGGCAGTGCGGCCAGACGACTGACGCTCACCGGCCAGCCAATCTCCCGCAACATCGCGGCAACCACGAGACCATCGGCGCCATTATTGCCCGGCCCACAGAGGACATGCAGCGGACGACAGGGCAAGGTCTCGAGGATATAGCTGGTCACGACACCCGCAGCATTGCGCATCAGCTGCCAGCTGTCGCCACCGGCCGCAACATAGGCACGGTCAGCCGATTGGGTCTGGGCAGGCGTCAGCAGCCAATTCTGATCGGGAAAATACATACCGATCAGATATCACAGATGAAAACGGTAAATGAAGCAGGGAAAATGGGGCGACTGACGGGGATTGAACCCGCGACAGCTCGGATCACAACCGAGTGCTCTACCGCTGAGCTACAGTCGCCATGACAAGCACAATAGGTTTGCAACTCATCAGAGGTCAGCGTTTTGGCCCAATGCGTTGGTAAAATCAAGGGGCAACCTGACGCAAAAATCATTTCGTTGCAGAACAACACTGCCCGTTTTTTAGGCAATCGCACATTTTTCGCGCATCAGAGCGACTAAAAACTGGCGTGCTGCCCTGACGCAATTTGACTAAATCATTGATAAACATGGCGCTTATGAGTCTGGCACAGCCCATGCTATGTGCGCGACGCAACGATCAACTCAGCAGATGATCAGATCAGCTCTCTCTCAAGCGGATTTTCAGTCGGCATCCTGTCGATTGGCCTGCCGCATTACACCAGCCTGAAAGCAAGCGTATGAAAAAGATAGAAGCCATCATCAAGCCGTTCAAACTTGATGAGGTAAAAGAAGCGCTCCACGAGATCGGCATCAAGGGCATGACCGTTACCGAAGCCAAGGGTTTCGGTCGCCAGAAGGGTCACACCGAACTCTATCGCGGCGCTGAATATGTCGTCGATTTCCTGCCTAAAGTTAAAGTCGAAGTGGTCATGGAAGATGATCTCGTCGAACGCGCAATCGAGGCCATCCAGAACGCCGCCCAGACCAGCCGGATCGGCGATGGCAAGATCTTCGTTTCACCGATTGAGGAAGCAATCCGCATCCGCACCGGTGAACGTGGTGCAGAAGCGGTCTGATCAGCAGACAGCAGCACATATAAACAATCGGCCAGCATCAGAAGCGATGCGGATGTGCACAATGCGGGAAACACATTCAACGGTCGATCAGGGTTAGTCTCTACCCCGCTTTTCCCACTTATTCGTCAACAATCAAGGATTGGAAGGCCACCATGGCAGACGTAAAAGCGATCATGAAGATGATCGAAGAGAATGATGTTCAATACGTTGATTTTCGTTTCAGCGATCCACGCGGCAAGCTTCAGCACACCGCCCAACATGTCAGCACCGTTGATGAAGACCTTCTGACCGAAGGCATCATGTTCGACGGCTCCTCCATTGCCGGTTGGAAGGCGATCAATGAATCAGACATGATTCTGATCCCTGACCTGTCCACCGCTCATATGGACCCGTTTGCGGCCCAGCCACTGCTCAACATCTTCTGTGATGTATATGAGCCATCAACCGGTCAGCCATATTCCCGCGACCCACGCTCCACCGCCAAGGCGGCTGAAGCCTATCTCGCTTCTACCGGTATCGGTGACACCGCGTTCTTCGGTCCTGAAGCCGAATTCTTCGTCTTTGACGATGTTCGCATCAAGGTCGATCAGAACCATGTCATGTACAAGATCGACTCTGAAGAAGGCCCATACAACAGCGGCAGCGAATTCCCTGACGGCAACCTCGGCCACCGCCCTGGTCCAAAAGGCGGTTACTTCCCGGTTGGCCCGGTTGACAGCATGTCTGACCTCCGCGCCGAAATGGTCAGCGTTCTGGCCAGCATCGGTGTTCCGGTCGAGAAGCATCACCACGAGGTTGCACCATCTCAGAACGAACTCGGTATCAAGTTCGACACCATGGTGAAGTGCGCTGACAACATGCAGCTGTACAAATATGTCGTGCACAATGTGGCCGACGCGTATGGCAAGACCGCTACCTTCATGCCGAAGCCTGTTTTCGGCGACAACGGTTCCGGTATGCACGTTCACCAGTCGATCTGGAAAGGCAACGAGCCGACCTTCGCCGGTTCCGGTTATGCCGATCTGTCTGAAACCGCCCTGTACTACATCGGCGGTATCATCAAGCACGCCAAAGCACTGAATGCTTTCACCAACGCCTCAACCAACAGCTACAAGCGTCTGGTCCCAGGCTATGAAGCACCGGTTCTGCTGGCCTATTCTTCACGTAACCGTTCTGCATCCTGCCGTATCCCATACGTGACCAGCCCGAAAGCCAAGCGCGTTGAGGTTCGTTTCCCTGATCCGACCGCAAACCCGTATCTGGCGTTCGCAGCCATGCTGATGGCTGGCCTCGACGGCATCCAGAACAAGATCCATCCTGGCGATGCCATGGACAAGAACCTCTATGACCTGCCACCTGAAGAGCTGGCCGACGTACCTACCGTTTGCGGTAGCCTGCGCGAAGCCCTCGAATCGCTGGCCGCAGATCACGAGTTCCTGCTCAAAGGCGACGTCTTCAACAAGGAACAGATCGAAGGCTACATCGAGCTCAAGATGGAAGAAGTGGAAGCGTTTGAAACCATGCCACACCCGATTGAGTACAGCATGTACTACAGCGTTTAAGCGTCTGTTTTTAAAAGATTTAAAAACATCACTCGTTCAGGGGCGGTCAGCGATGACCGCCCTTTTTCGTGCCTGAAAAACCCTGAAAACAGGCACTTCCGGGAAAAACTCGATCGAGTAATCCACAGGATTTAGCGCATCAAAATTCGTTGCAACCACAAGATATTGTAGCCTCGGGCATCACCCACTGGGTCATTTTCTCTATGGTAACACGATCAATGGCGTCGATTTTTTCAGCACCTGCTGCCCCACCCCGCCTCCCTGCCCGCCTGCCAGCGCGCATGATGGCGACGGCCCGTACCAGCCTGCTTGCCTCGGCCATGGCTTTCTCCATGGCGACGGCAGCATCCGCACAGGCCTATAACCCGTATCTGGGCACCATGGACCCGCAGGCCGCCCCGCGGATGCCGGTAGAGGCAAGTGCCTCGAATACCGTCTCGGCCGGCATGCAGATCAAGGGCATCGCCGAAGTAATCGGCCCGGCCATGATCACCGTGAAGGGTTACGATCTGCGCCTGCACGGCATCATTGTTCCGCTCGAGCGCGCCGCCCAGACCAAGGCTTCAGCCGATCTGATCCGCCTGACCAAGGGCAACCCGGTGGATTGTGTCACCGTCGGTATGGATTCAGACGGCATCACCCTTGCCGCCTGTGGCACCGATCTGTATCCGAACCTGGCGCTAGCCCTGCTCGATGCCGGTCGGGCATTGGTTGACCGCCAGCAGGTTGCCGGCACCCCGGTTGCCGATCTCTATCTCGATGCCGAACGACAGGCACGCCGTGCCGATCTCGGCCTCTGGGGCAATGAGACCGGCCCGATCCCGACCCATACCGCCGGTATTGATCGCCAGATTACCGCCGCACCAACCTCGCTTGCGCCACCGGCGCCGAAGCCATTGGCTATGAATACGGGTTCATCCCGACCGGCGGTTTCCGGCGGTCCGATCATCCGCTTTGATGATGGCTCTTCAGTTGACATCAGCATGCTTGGTGCCGTGCCCATGGCCGGCGCACCCGAGCCTGTCGGCAGCTCCTTTGTTCCGCCGGACTTGCCTGCACAACAAGGCATTGGCCAATCGGCCTTTGATGCGGTCAGCTTCAACACCCTCGGTCTGCGCGCCCTGCCTGATGATCACCAGACCGGCATCCTCTCGGCGCAACCACAGGTCGCCTCCCTTGATGGCGGCGTCGAACTACCCGCCACCCTACCCGGTTTTGAGGACAAGAGCGCCCAGCAGTCACATAACAGCATGCTGCTCGGCCTGATCGGTCACCTCGATGACATCATCCAGCGCCACCGCGCCGCCAAGGAGCATGGCGAGATGTATCTGCCAACCCCGCCGGGTGAAGAACCACGCACGGTTCCACTGGAAACAGAAACCGTCGCACCACAGGACAGCGGCAGCGGCTATGCATTGCTCTGGGGCAGTCTGCTGGCCCTGCTCATCGCCGGGCTCGGCACCATGGCCGCACAGGCCTATCGCTGGCATCAGGGTATCTGGCCATGGGAGCGACGCAGCGTGAACAACAGCCTTGGCGTTGCCTGGGCTGATCGTCAGCGCCGGGCACAGAGCCTCGCCCAGACGCTCAATCAGGAAGCACTGAACCTGTCCTTCGCCCTGTCCGAGCGTGCAGATATTGCCCGACTGGCATCCACGACCCGCTCTGGCCAGACGGCCAGTGACCTGCGGGCATTGCGGATTAATCCACCCGGCTTTATCGGTGACAACTGGCAGGATATTGGTCGGTTCAGCCGCAGCATCGGTCTGCAGGCACGTATGCTGCACACCCAGATCGCCGAGTTCGACCGCCGGGTTGCCGATCAGGCAGCGCTGGCAACCGAGGGCCGTTTGCACACCAGCAGCGACAAGGTATTTGCCGCCCTCGCCAAACGGCTGGAGGAACTGTCACAGGCGGCCAAGCAACTGCATGTCAGCGTGAAGAGCCGCAGCCAGTCACCGAATCTGAAACGCCAGACCAAGCGCGTCGCGCGTCCGGTGCAGAAAGCGGTGCGGACCAGTGTCAGCTCACGGCAGGATGCCGGTTGGGCAGCGGCTGCCCGGGCATAACAGATGGTGACATACGGCGGAAACCTGTCTGACCGGCCGGAGGGATCAGGATCAGTCGGCCTCGGGCACCGGCCTTGGCTTCCGGTCCTCACCGAGCGCCACATAGGTAAAGTCGCCCTCGGTCACCTTGACCGTATCGCCATTGACCCGATTCCGGGCAAAAGTGGTAATGCGAACCGTAATCGAGGTGCGACCGACGCGTATGATCTCGGCGTAGCAGATGACATCATCGCCAACCATAACCGGTTTGTGGAAGGTCATGGCCTGTACGCCGACGGTAGCAATCCGGCCCCCGGCGCGTTCGGTTGCAACGACACTGCCCGCCAAATCCATCTGCGACAGCAGCCAGCCGCCGAAAATATCGCCACTCGGATTGGTATCGGCAGGCATGGCAATGGTGCGCAGCGCCGGACCGTCCGGGAATTTCTTTTTAAAGTCGTCCATGGAAAAGCCCATATGAGATTGTCTCCCTGATCCGGCGTTATAGACTATAAAGAACCAGCATCAAGATAAGAGCCGATACCGAAGAACCCGCAAGACCGCGAAGCAGCAGAAACCAAAATGTCCGATCTATTTGCCAACAAAGCCACAGCCGAAAACAGCTATACCGCTGCCGAAATCGAGGTCCTTGAGGGCCTTGAACCGGTCAGACGGCGTCCGGGCATGTATATCGGCGGCACCGATGACCGGGCACTCCATCACCTGTTCGCCGAGGTACTCGACAACTCCATGGATGAGGCGGTTGCCGGTCACGCCAACCGGATCGAGGTGTCGCTGGCGGCAGACGGTACGATCACGGTGAGCGATAACGGGCGCGGCATTCCGGTCGACCCGCATCCAAAGTTCAAGAACAAGTCGGCGCTTGAGGTCATCATGACCACCCTGCACTCGGGCGGTAAATTCGAGGGCAAGGCCTATGCCACCTCCGGCGGTCTGCACGGTGTCGGTATCTCCGTGGTCAACGCCCTCTCCGACAAGATGACCGTGGAAGTCGCCCGTGATCGCCAGCTCTGGCGGCAGGAATACAGCCGTGGCAAACCGGTCAGCACACTGGAAAGCGTCGGCGCAGTACAAAACCGGCGCGGTACCACTGTCACCTTCCATCCCGATGCCGAGATTTTCGGCGCGGGTGCCAAGCTGAAGGCCGAGCGCATCTACCGGATGTCCCGCTCAAAAGCCTATCTCTATAAAGGTGTCGAAATCCGCTGGCAGTGCGATCCTGAACTGCTCCCGGCCAATTCTGATGTACCATCGGAAGCAGTACTGCACTTCCCGGGCGGGTTGATGGATTTCCTTATCGCCAATCTCGGCGAAACACCGCTGATTACGCCCGAGCCGTTCCATGGTCAGGCCGACCTCGCCGATGATAAGGGCCGGGTAGAATGGGCGGTTGCCTGGCCGGTGCGTGGTGAAGGCTTTGCCAGCACCTATTGTAACACCATCCCGACCCCGCAGGGCGGTACCCATGAGAGCGGCTTGCGTACCGCCCTCGTCCGCTCGTTGCGTGGTTTCGGCGAGTTGGTCAACAATAAGAAAGCATCACAGATCACCAGTGATGATGTGATGAACGGCGCACAGATATTGCTGTCTCTGTTCATTCGCGATCCGCATTTCCAGGGCCAAACCAAGGAAAAACTCGCCAGTGCCGAGGCCAGCCGTCTGGTCGATAACGCCATCAAGGATCGGTTCGACCTCTGGCTGTCGGCCAATCCGGCTGCTGCCAAGCCATTGCTTGATGCGATTGTCGAGCGCGCCGAGGAACGCCTGCGCGCCCGTGCAGCCAAAGACACGAGCCGGAAGACCGCCACCAAGCGTCTGCGCCTGCCCGGCAAGCTCGCCGATTGCAGCCAGAACAATGCCGAGGGTACCGAACTGTTCATCGTCGAGGGTGACAGTGCGGGTGGTTCCGCCAAACAGGCGCGTCGCCGGGAAACTCAGGCCGTCCTGCCACTGCGCGGCAAGATCCTCAACGTCGCCAGCGCCTCGGTCGACAAGCTCAAGGCCAATCAGGAACTGAGCGACCTGTCACTGGCGCTGGGCTGCAAACTTGGCAAGGATTTCGATCCGGCAGACCTTCGCTATGAACGCATCATCATCATGACCGATGCTGACGTGGACGGCGCGCATATCGCCTCCCTGCTCATGACCTTCTTCTACAAGCAGATGCCGGGACTGATCGAAACCGGTCGCCTGTTTCTCGCCCTGCCGCCGCTCTATCGCCTCGCCCGCGGTGGTGTCGTCCATTATGCCCGTGACGATGCCCATAAGGATGAGTTGATGGCCACCGTGTTTGCCGGGCGCGGCAAGGTGGAAATCAGCCGCTTCAAGGGTCTCGGCGAGATGCCGGCCAAACAGCTGAAAGACACGACCATGGACCCGGACAAGCGTCAGATGATGCGGGTCTATATCCCACAGACCGCGATGGATGAGATCGAGACCGATGCGCCAAAGCCGGTTGGTGCCGATCCGGCCACCACGACGCTGGTGAATGAACTGATGGGCAAGCAGGCCGATGCCCGCTTCCGCTTCATTCAGGAGAATGCCCGGTTCGTCGAGGAAATTGATGTTTAGGCCACTTATGTTCCGGCCATTTGCAGCAAGCTGCCTGTTGGTTGTTGGCCTGCTTGCCCTGACCGGCTGCCAGAACACGACCCAGATCGGTGCGGCCTCGGTCCAACCTGCCTATCAGCCAAGCCAGCTGGGCTATGCCGCCGGTGGTGGCGACATGCAGGTGGTGGTGGTCGGCAATCCCTTCGAGCCCGGCGTCGATGATCCCGACTTTGCCGAAAACATGGCCATTGCCATGCGGGGCAAGCATTTCGGGCCTTATATCAACTTCACCACCATGCCCGATGACGAAGCGCGGGATAATTACCGTGTCGGCCTGATTTTCAATGCCAAACCGCCGATTACCGGTCTCAACCTGTGCCGGACCATGGCCGCCGGGAAGCGCCCGACGACCAGCGAATCGAGCGGCTCGATTCCGGTTAAAATGGTATTCTGCGTCGGCTCGAAGCTGCTGACCGAGGTGCTCGCCCATCTCGGCGGTGCCGATGGCATTACCACGGCAAAGGCCGGAAAACTCGTCGGCCAGATGACCACCCTGCTCCTGCCGCCGACCAATCCGGTCGTAGACGACCCGCTGGATTCAGACTTCAAGCCCTTCTGATTGCTAGGATTTTTTGAAATTTCAGAGATGGGACAGCAAGCGATCCCTGCCCGATCCCTCATGACTGCGCCACCGGAACCCCTGACCTGATAGCGCCGCAATCGCCTGTGGCAACTTCGTATCACGGGCCTGAACTAATCCACAGAACTGTCCACAGCATCATTGAGATGCCCCCTGACCAATTGTCCACTGGTGTCAGACACACCGCTGGCGCGTGGCTCGCGTCAGCATGACAATTGGGAAGGCAAGAACATGCGCTTACGCACCCTATGCGTAGCCATTGTTGCGACTGTCGGGCTATCCGGCTGTCTCGGCGCTGGTTACGGAACCGGAACCTCACGTACCTATATCGACCCGCTGAGCTATCAGGCCAATGAAAAGGGCTATGCCGGTATCTGGGATAACTACCCCATGGCCCGCCGCAACGTGAATACCGAGATCCTCGGCAATCCGTTCAATATGGACAAGGAAGTCTTTGACCTTGTCGCCGCCCAGATCATGACCGATCAGCAACCGGGTCCGAAATTCTACTTCCAGCCCAAGATATGGAACCGCAATATCCCCGGCGAGGCAGCACGCCCGCAATACCGCTTTGTCATGGTGTTCAACCCCGGCGTGTCTGTCACCGGTCATGAGCTTTGTGCTGGTGCCCAGGTGCCGACCATCCCGGCCTATGACAAGCGTATCGTCATCCGCACCGCCTTCTGCCGCTACAATGAATACCTTACTGGCGCGACGACCGAGCGGTTTGATATCGACAGTGTTCGTGATCGGGATTTCACCCGAGCCATCTCCAATTCGCTCAGCATGACCTTCCCGACCAACCAGCATCTGGGGGGCGATCAATCCAAGGAAGACCGTCGTTATGACCAGACGCGCTACCACACAACGCTGTCATGCGAACGCCTCAATACCTGCGGTGGTGGCGATGGCCCCGGCTTCACAGGTTACTACTAACGATCTGATTTATAACGACAATCGGCGCCCCACACGGCGCCGATTGCATATTGTGCCAGTGCATAAGGCCAATATTTCTTTTGCACAAAGACAGGCGCGATTTGACATTGCGCCGCAAAATAACGATGTTTCGCCCTTAACGAGCGATGACACAGTCAGAATTGCTCGCTGTTTTCCATTGATTTCCGATCCGCTTGGCGGTCATCACCGAACCCGAACAGGTCGGTTTGCAAGGATGCGTTTCGCATGAATTTTGAAGAGCTTGGTCTTAACGAGAAGATTTTACGCGCGGTCGTGGAATCCGGCTATTCCGAGCCTACCCCAATTCAGGCCAAAGCGATCCCGCCGATCCTGATGGGACAGGATGTCGTCGGCTGTGCCCAGACCGGTACCGGCAAGACCGCTTCTTTCACCCTGCCGATGATCGAAATCTTGTCGACCGGACGTGCCCGGGCACGGATGCCACGTTCGCTCATTCTCGCCCCGACCCGTGAACTGGCGGCACAGGTGGCCGAGAACTTCGACAAATATGGCAAATACCTGCCCCTGACCAAGGCCTTGCTGGTCGGTGGTGTCTCCATGAACGAGCAGATCGAGAAGCTCGATCGCGGCGTTGACGTACTGATCGCAACACCGGGCCGCCTGCTCGACCTGTTTGATCGGGGCCGTATCCTGCTTTCCGATATCAAACTGCTGGTCATCGACGAATGTGACCGGATGATGGATATGGGCTTCATCCCGGACATTGAGAAAATCGTCGGCCTGCTGCCCAAGCGCCGCCAGACCCTCATGTTCTCGGCTACTCTGGCGCCGGAAATCCGTCGTCTGGTCAACAGCTTCATGATGACCCCGAAAGAGGTCTCGGTCGCACCACCAGCCAGCACCTCCAAAAATGTCGCGCAACATCTGGTGGAAGTTGCCCCACGGCAGAAGAACAAGAAACTGCTGGCTATTCTCGCCGACGAGAAGATCAAGAACGCCTTTATCTTCTGTAACCGCAAGCGTGATATCGACGGCGTCAAACGGGCACTCGACAAGGCTGGCTATGCCGCCGGTCAGATGCACGGCGATATGGTGCAAAGTGCGCGAACCGAGACCCTGCAGAAATTCAAGAATGACGAGATCAACATTCTGGTCTGTTCCGACGTTGCCGCCCGCGGCCTCGACGTCAAGGGACTGAGCCACGTCTTCAACTTCGATGTGCCGTTCAATGCCGAGGATTATGTCCACCGGATCGGGCGCACCGGTCGCGCCGGCATGACCGGACGGGCTTTCACCTTTGCGTTGCCTGATGAAGCAAAATACGTCGAAGCAATCGAGAAACTGACCGGTGGTGAGATCCCTCGCCTTTCAGTTGACGAGAGTGGCGACAAGCCTGCCAAGAAGCCTGTTGAGAAAGCGGCCTCCAAGCCCAAAAAAGCGGCAAAAAAAGAGCCTGCACCGGCGAAACAGGAAACCAAATCTGCAGCCAAGCCGGAGCGGCAGGACAATGATAACAATCGCCGCAATCGCCGTCGCCGTGACGAGCCGGACGACAATGTCCTCGGTTTTGGTGACGACGTCCCGGCCTTTATGCGCTGACTTACCCCCGCAATTCATGTTTTCTGCCAGAACTTCTGTCGCGAAGTTGCTGTATGGATTGAATTATTCGTGGTTTTAAGGCATCACGACGTCACTGGTAATTCCTGTTCACACCAAACCGGTTGACCTTGGCACCTCTTGCCGCGACACAATCGCCCACTATGCACGTCAGAAAACAGCTTCTCTCCTTGCGCGCAACGCAGCAGAAAACCTTGCCCAACATGATTGGCGGGCCTGTTTTCGCACAATCGACTCACCGCCTGCTCGCCGGTGTTGCCCTCAGTGCCCTGCTACTCGTGCCATCCCTTGCGGCGGCACAGGAGAAGTCAAGCTTCAGCGACGGCAATGGCGAAACGCCGATCTATTTCACCGCCGACGAGCTGATTTTCGAACAGAACGAGAGCTTCGTCATTGCCCGTGGTTCGGTCGAGATCATCCGCGACAACCGGGTACTGACGGCTGATGAGGTCACCTTTGACCGCAAGGCCAATGTGGCGACCGCCAAGGGCAATGTCACCCTGACCCAGGAAGATGGCAATGTCCTGTTCGCCGACCAGTTCGAGCTGACCGGTGATCTGCGTGAGGGCTTTGCCGAGCGCCTGCGGGTACTGCTCGATGATGACAGCCGCCTCGCATCCGCTTCTGGTGAGCGATATGATGGCGAGGTAACCGTGCTGAACCGGGCGGTCTATTCGCCCTGTGATCTGTGTGAGGAAGACCCGGAAGCCCCGCCACTCTGGCAACTGCGCGCCGACCGGGTGGTGCATGATGGGGTCGCCAAAGACTTGATCTACCGCGATGCCACCATCGAGTTTTTCGGCGTCCCGATATTCTATACCCCCTATTTCGCCCATCCCGATCCAACCGTGTTCCAGCGCACCGGCCTGTTGAGCAGTTCTTTCGGAAGCGACAGCGATCTCGGCACCTTCGTCACCGCCGAATATTACATCGGCATCGATGAGAATACCGATGCCACGCTGAATACCATCATCACCACCGATCTCGGCCCGGCCCTTGGCGGTGAGTTCCGCAAGCGCTTCAGCTTCGGTGATCTGGAGATTGCCGGCAGCATTTCCAATGCCGACCGTCAGGAAGGCGTTGGCGCCAATCGTCGAACGGTTGATGACAGCTTCCGGGGCCATCTGAAAGGCACTGGGCGGTTTGACCTGACCAACAACTGGCGGACCGGTCTCGATCTCGACATCACCAGTGATGACACCTATCTGCGCGAGTTCAATATCTCGGATGAAGATATTCTCGAGAACCGCCTCTATACCGAGTATTTCAAGCGCCGCGACTACGCCAATATCGAGGCGTTCTATTTCGAGGATATTCGCCCCGGCGTGATGGAGGATGAACCGCTGGTCATTCCATCGGCCGAGTGGAACCTGCTTGGCGATCCGGGCGCAATGCTTGGCGGGCGCTGGTCGGCTGATCTGGGCCTGCGCAGCATGACCCGCAGTTCCGGCGTTGACAGCACGCGGGTTTCCGGTGAGGCCGGATGGCGGCGGCGCATGATCTCCGACACCGGTCTGGTGGCTGATATGGACCTCAGCCTGCGGGCTGATGCCTATTTCGCCAACGACCTCTACAGCGACCCGAATATTATCTCCAGCGACAACAACGATACCGACACACGGATTTTGCCACAGGCCCAGCTGACGCTTGGCTATCCCATGGTGCGCAATGCCTGGGGCTTCCGTCAGACCATCGAACCCATGGTCTCGCTGATCGCCTCACCGGAAATCGACGATCACCAGAATGATCTGCCGAATGAGGACAGCACTACGATCGAATTCGACTTCTCCAACCTGTTCAGCGACAACCGCTTCCCCGGTGAAGACCGGCTGGAGAGCGGCACACGGGTTGTCTATGGCGCCCGGTTTGCGATGGAAAACGATGCCGGGATCGGCAAGCTGTTCCTAGGCCAGTCCTACCGGTTCAGCGATGATGCTGTCCTGCCGCAGAATTCCGGCCTTGAGGACCGCAGCTCTGATATTGTCGGTGGGTTGCGCATGTCGGCCCATGGCTATGCCGATGTGAACTACCTGTTCCGTTTTGACGGTACCGATTTTGGCTCCGGTCGCCATGAGGTCAGCTTCAATGGCGGTATCCCGGAATTGTATCTGGGCGGTACCTATCTGTTCAGCGAAGGCATCCAGGCAACCGACATTGTCGATGACCGGGAGCAGCTGTTCCTCACCGCTTCATCGCAATTCGACGACAACTGGGTTGCCGGTGGCTTCCATCGACGCGATCTCGGGGCCGAGGCAGGTTCACTGCAAACAGGCCTGTTCCTTACCTATCAGGACGAATGTTTCGTGTTCTCGGTACAGGCCAGCCGCGACTTCACCTTGCGTGATGGTATCGAGGAAGGTGATTCCATCTTCTTCCGTTTTGCACTGAAAAATCTCGGCGAATTCCAAACACCGAGTTTCGGTCTCGACTTCCTGAGAGACGATCCCTAATCTGGCATGATCCTGATTCAGGCTGATCCATACAGGCCCGGTTGCGGTGCCTGTTCCGCGTGACGAGCCAGCCACCCAAAACAGCAACGATATCCCGCCCTCATGATCCTCGATCCGTCGATCCATATTGCCGTTGTGATTGCAATGCTGTTTGCCGTCATGGTGGCCTTCGCCTGGGAGAAATATTCTCTCGAGGTCGTCGCCATGGTGACGATTACGGTGCTGCTGGTGTTCTACCAGCTATTCCCGGTACTGGATGATCAGGGCAACAACCTGCTCTCGACCCAGACCCTGTTGAGCGGGTTTGCCAACCCGTCCCTTGTCGCGGTGGTCGCCCTGCTGATCATCGGTCAGGGGCTGGTGCAGACAAATGCCCTCAGCCCCGGTGTCAGGCTGCTTGAGGCGACATCGAGCCGGGCACCGATGATCGGCATCCTGATTGCCCTCGGCATCGTTCTGACCATCAGTGGCATGCTCAACAACACCCCGCTGGTCATCATCTTTATCCCGATCATGCAGACACTGGCGGTTCAGGCGAAAAAGCCGCTGACCACGATCATGATGCCGCTCAGCTATGCCGCCATTCTGGGTGGCATGACCACGGTGGTCGGATCATCCACCAACCTGCTGGTTTCAAGCTCGCTCACCGATCTCGGCTATGACGCCATTGGGTTTTTCGCGTTCCTGCTGCCCGGCTCGGTGCTGGCCATTATCGGCTTTGTCTATGTTGTGCTGGTACTGCCGCGCCTGCTGCCCAATCGCGGCTCACTCTCCGCTGAATTTACCGGCAGTGGCAAGCAGTTCATTGCCGAACTGGATGTGACCGAGGACAGCAGCCTGATCGGCAGCAAATGCGTCAATGGCAAATTGGAGCGCCTGCCCGATATTACCCTGCGGCAGGTGCATCGCGGCTATATCGTCATCGGCCCACCATTCGATGAGTATGAGGTTCGTGCCGGTGACGTTCTGATCGTCGCGGCAACCCGCAATGCCTTGTCAGAGGTCCTATCCTCCACCGCCAGTGATCTCCTGATCCCGCAGGCGGTTGCACCCTCCGACAGCGACAGCAGCTATAGCAACAGCGATGGCGAAGACACCCTCAGCGCCGAAAAAACCGAGCGGTTGCGTGAACTGGGCCGGGAGCGCCTGATTGCCGAGGTGATGATTGCCCCGGCCTCCCGCCTCGCCGACCGGACAATCGATCAGCTCAACTGGAACGAACGTTTCGGCGGGATTGTCCTCGGTATCCAACGTCGCGCGCGGATGATGCGCGGCCGTCTGCCGGACATGCGCCTGCAGGCCGGTGACGTGCTGCTGATCATGGGCAACCGGGATATGCTCAAGACACTCGATCCCGATCCCGATCTGCTGGTCCTTGCCCGCAGCCTCTACGACATGCCGGTACCCGGTCGGGCCAAGCACGCGATTGCCGTGTTCCTGATGACGGTCGGGTTGGCCGCATTCGGACTGCTGCCGATTGCCGTTGCCGCCCTGCTCGGCGTGACCGGCATGATCCTGCTCGGCTGTCTGAATATCCGTCAGGCAATCCGCTCCATCGACCGGAAGATCGTGCTGCTCGTCGCGGCCTCCCTCGCCCTCGGCGCTGCCATGCAATATACCGGTGCCGCCGAGTTTCTGGCTCAGGGCTTCTTCACCATCTCCGGCGAGCCCGGTCCGGCGGTGACGGCCAGCCTGTTGTTCCTGATTGTCGCGATTGCGACAAACCTGCTCAGCAACAATGCCTGTGCGGTCCTGTTCACACCGATTGCCGTCAGCCTCGCCGAGGGTTTTGGTATGGACCCGCTCGGGTTTGCCATCACCGTCGTGCTTGCAGCCAACTGCTCATTCGCCAGCCCGATCGGTTACCAGACCAACCTGCTGGTCATGGGGCCGGGCAACTACCGGTTTATCGATTTTATCCGTGGTGGAACGCCGCTGGTTTTCCTATTGTGGGTCGCCTATTCGGCCATGACCCCAATGCTGTTCCCGATGACAACCCAGTAGAACACGGCCCCTTAAAAGCCCAATAGAGCATACGTACCATGTCAGGATTATTCGAGACCCGCCGCCAACAGGAACGCCGCCGCACCAAGCGCCGCCTGCTGACCTTCTTCTTCATCCTGTGTATTGGCGGATCGGTTGCCGGTGGCTTCTATCTCGGGCGACAGGAACAGGTTGGCCGCGAGGATGCGCTGAAGGCGGAGATCGAAACCCTGAACAAGGCGCAGAATGACCTCGTCACCGGTCTCGCACAGGTGCAGGCTGCAGCCGACGAGGCTAAGAGCGCCTATGAAGAGCTGGAGACGCAGTATCGCGCCGATGTGCCAAATGACGACATTCTCGAGGTCGCGCGCCTCGCCGGACAGCGGCTGGATGCGGGCATCCCGCTCGACCGCCTGCTCTATGTTCTGCAGCGGGTCGATGAGCAGGATGATTGCGACAGCATTGACGTGAAGCGCTTCCGCCCGACCACCCGCCTCACCCCGTCCGATATGCCGGGCAGCAGCGTCAGCTTCAATAACGGGGCGCTCCAGATCACTGCCACCGGCGATACCGATGTGGATGAGGAACGCAACCCGGTGTCATGGTATGACCCGGCAGAGCCGCTTGATATTACGGTTGAGCTGATTGATGGCAGCGAGATCAAATTCTCCGGCACCCTGCCGATTACCCATCGGGAAGTGCGCGGCGATGACGAGCATCGTTTTGCGTTCAGTGAGGGACCACGCAGCTTCATGCTGGTCACCTATCAGCACTGCCCGTTCCCGTAAGCGAAACGACTTTATGAAACCGCAGGCTTGTTGACGGCAGGGAACGGCACCGGCTGTCTGGTGCCGGTGATCCATGCCATGACGGTTGCCAGCGGTGTCGGACGCGCCTGTCGCCAATCGCGGTGCCGGGCATAGCGCATGGCCGGTTGCTCGATCAGGATAAAGCTGAGGCTCGACAGCAGCAGCGTTGCAGCACAGGCGACAGCGAACGCGCCCCAACCCTTCCAGCCATAATGCAGCCCGATCGCCACCATGACCACGGCATGGAGCAGATAGATCGAATAGCTGATATCGGACAGCCAGGTAATAAGACGGCTGCGCAAAGCAGGCAGACGCAACAGCAGAACCAGCAGTGCTGCCATCGCCAGCCCATGTGGTGCCAGCGGATTAACCCCGTGATGGGCAAAGGGCGGCACTTCCGGAAACGCAAACGGCACCGCGCAGATGAGCAGTAGCAGCGGGATCAGGCGCAGATAGCGGTAATAGCGATAGACCAGAAAACCGGCGATGAAAAAGCCGATCTGCGCCGGAAAGGCCGACTGGATAAACAGCACCTGATAGGCCGGGTGAATGGCATCCATCACCGCCTTGCCACCATAGAGCGGGTCGAGATCGCCGCTGCGCGCCAGATAATACCAGAGGAAGGACACGGCAATCAGCGCGACGGATGCCGCCAATGCCCATGGACGGCGCAGGAACACAACCGCCGGGGCGAGTACATACCAGAGCACCTCAATGGTCAGGGTCCATTCCACATGCAGGGTGGAAAACCGCATCAGCTTTTCCGGGAACAGATGCTGGAGCATGACCAGATAGCTGAGGAAGCCGAGCGGATCTTCGGCGATTTTTGAGATTTTCAGTGACCCGACAGCAAAGCCGATCACCAGAAACAGCGTAATAAAGGCCGGATAGATACGGAAGAACCGGTGCCGGATATAGTCAGGCAAGGCATGTTTCTCGGCACTCTTGCCAATCAGATAGCCGCTGATCAGAAAGAACAGCAGTACGCCGATCAGGCCACCGGCCATACCGAAAATCGGGGTTTTGACACCGAGATAGGCATAGGCATGGTGCAAAAACACCGAACTGACCGCCAATGCCCGGATAATATTGATATTGGTTTCAGTCGGCGTGACCGGCGCGGCAAGCCAGGATGGCAGTTTCAACATCTGACGTGCCTTGCCCCATAAACCAACCGGTTACTTGCGAACCCACTGGCCGTTTTCACCCTGCAGGATCGAGCCTGCGGGCAGACGGCTGTAGAGTTTCTCCGCAGCGATGGCCTGCACCTGATTAAGCGGGATACCGCCATCGCGGGCAATCGACTGGTACGCCTCAAGCCGTTCGCGGTTGATGCTCTCGACCAGTTGGATCACATCCGGACGATTGACCAGCGCCGAGAGCAGTCCCTGACGGTTCTCACCAACCAGTTCCTGACTGCGAGCGTCCTCGAGGCTTACCTGCGCTTGTGCCAGAACCGGCATGAAGGCCAGTGCAACAGCGGCAAACAGGGCAGCGACATTAAACCGGCGACGGGTAAAAAAGCTTGTTTTCATCATCAGAAGATACCCGGATTTTCTTTAAACAATTCATCAACTTCGCGCTCAACCTTCACACGAACTTCCTGTTCGATCTTGACGTTCAGGTTGATTTCGATCGGCTTGTCCGGTGCCTGCACCTTAACGGTTGGCTGGCAGGCCGCAAGCATGATTGCAGGCAGAACCAGCCAGAGTACCCGGCGGCTACTGGAGGCGGAGTTGCTTTTCCAGCCGATCAGGGATTGAGAGAGCATCGAGGCTGCGTTGGACAATGGCATCGAGAGCACCGCTAAGATTGATATTCAGATCAACCGGATAACCGTCATATACGGCGGGATTACGGCCAACCAGACGCAATGTTGCTGTTTGTTCGCCCCCGAGGGCACCATTCAGCGACATCGCAAGACTGTCATACTGAAAATTCTCCAGCACATCAAAGGCTAGTGCAGCCTGTTCCGCCACCTGTCCTTCGGAGAGGCCGGCAAGATACTTCAGGGCACCGCCATCGGCAACAAAACTGCCGTCAGACAACGTCAGCAAGTTATTGGCATAACTGACATTTACCCCGCCATTCATGGTGCCGGTGGCTGACAGGCCATTTACATCGAGCAGATCGGTGAAGGCACCGAGTTTGAGACCGGTCAGCTGCAAACGGGTACTGAACTCCGGCTTATCAAGAATCACATCGAACCCTGTGGTGACCAGATCGGCGCCGAGGAAATCGGCGGTCAGCGGCATCATCGACAGGTGATCGCCACCCCATGACCAACCGGTCGCGATATTCTTCAGGCTGTAGCCTTCGGCCACCTGCAGATCGGTGAATGACAGGGCAGCGGGTGTCTTGCTGACCGCATGGCCATTACCGCTGTCATAGGAAAATTCATCACTGAAGCTCAGATCACGGCCAGCCAGCCCGAATATCTCAATCGCATCGAAATCACCGGACAGCGCTATATCGGCCTTCTGTCTGGCCGTCGTACCGCTGGCGGAGAGCGCGATATCCAGCCTGCCCTCGGCACTGCCAACCCAATCCTGCACCGCAATCGGCAATTTGGCCGGGCCGCGACCGAACCAGTCGGGCGTGATGGCGAGGCTGATTTTTGGCAGCGTCAGGGTAAACCGACCATTTTCCGGCCTGTAGGTACCGTTGAGCCTGATTGCCGGCAATCCCTCGCGCGCCGGCATCCGTGATTGCGACTGCAGGGAGATCACGCCGTCATCGTGGGGCACGACGCTCAGTTCGGTCTCAAGCGGCAACAGCGCCTGTTCCCCCATATGCGGCACCAACCGTCCCTTGAACCGGTACTGCCCCTGCTCCGCCGCCAGATCACCGGCGAGGCCGAGGCCATAGGTCTGCGCACCCGGTTGCTTATATTCAAGCGTGAGATCGAGGCGATCCAGTGCCTGCGCCCCGGTCGTCAGCCATTGGCGTATATCGAGTTCAACCGGACCGTTCAGGCGCGCTGACATCCGGCTGTTGTCAGTCTTGAGCATCGCCGCCAGACTTGCCCCCGCATTCACGGATAGCGTCTGGCCCTCCCCGGACATGGCAAGCGCGCCGCCAAGGCTGGCACTGCCCTGCGTGACTCTGTCCTGATAGACCACATCCTGTGCCACCAGCGTCCATGTGGCAGAAACCGCCTGATCAACCACAACATAGCTGCCGGTTGCCCCCAGCTTGGCCTGTCCCTTGCTGATCCCGGCCAATAGCGGCGCAAAGGGTGCGAGGGCAGCATCAGCCGTCAGATCAAACGGCACCACCGGATCATCGCCCTCCGGCACCTGACCGGTGAGGCGGATTGCGACCGGATCAGCCTCATTGCCGTTCAAGGACAAGGCCCAGTTGCCATCGACATTGCTGATCGACCCGGCCAGCTCCAGATTACGCAGGGTGATGTTATCGCCCGGCTCATGGGGCATCTCTATCCTGCCGATGTGCCCGGCGAGCCTGCCATCAGCGGCAGCGATATTGCCTTCGGGAATGGTCAGGTCGAGATCGAGGGCATCAACCTGTACCATGGCACTGCCAAGCGGATGCTCGAACTGATTAAGGGTTAGCTTGCCGGTCAGGCTCTTATCCGCATCCCAGAGGATCACCGCCTCGCCGCTCGCGGGCAGCGTTTCGCTGGCGTCAAAGGCAAGCGTCACCTCGCCGCCAGCCTCTGCAGTCATGGCTGCATTGATGGTGCCGTCCATCTGGTCCGGGATGCTGACCCGGGTATCGCTGATCGTTACAGCGGCAATCGGCAGAATGTCCGGTGCAGGCAGATCGATATCGAGCCAGCGCTGCCAGCCGCCCGCCTCATCCTCTCCGTTGTCAGTCCTGACTGGCTGATAGGTAAGCGTGCCACCGATCAGTTCGACCGTAACCAGCGGCAATGTCGGCAAGCCACCCTGCCATGGATGGCTGACCAGAACCTGCGCCTGATCAAGGCTGAGGCCATAGGGTGTATCCAGATGCACGCCGGTGAACCGGCTGGTCTGGAAATCGGCCTGCAGATTGTCGAATGATACATTCCAGCCATCGGGGATTGATGCCGCCAGCAACTGCCGCACCAGCATCGGCGCATAGAACGGCCATGCCAGCAGCAGCAAGGCCACCACCACACCGATCCCGAACAAAATCCAGCTTACCGGTCGCCATGGGCGACGCCGCCGTTTACTCAGCGTCATCATCATCCAGAGTTACAAGACTGGTATTGCCGCCCGCCGCCGTGGTGTTGTTCGAGACATGGCGCTCGGTCACAAACGCATGCAGGTAGTGTGGGCCACCCGCCTTTGGTCCCGTACCGGACAGGCCCATGCCACCGAAAGGCTGAACCCCGACAATGGCGCCAATCGTATTGCGATTGATATAGGTGTTTCCGGCATCAATTCTACGGCAGATCGACCGGGCGAGCCGCTCGATACGGGTATGAACGCCGAAGGTCAGGCCATAGCCGGTGCCGTTGATGGTCTGGATCACCTCATCGAGCCGGTCACGCTTGTACCGGATGATATGCAGGATCGGGCCAAAGACCTCACGCTTCAACCGGTCGAGCCGGTCGATCTCAAAGGCCATGGGCGCCACATAGGTGCCGTGCTCGGTCAGTTTCGGGTCCAGTGGTGTTTCGCCAACCAGTTTGGCCTCACGCTTCATGCGGTTCACATGGGCCTCGAGCATATGCTGGGCATCGCGGTCGATGACCGGACCAACATCGGTGTCGAGCGCCAGCGGCTCACCAACCTTGAGCAGTTCCATGGCCCCGGCCAGCATTTTGATCGTATGATCGGCCACCTCTTCCTGCACAAACAACACGCGGGTTGCCGAGCAGCGCTGTCCGGCGGAGCGGAAAGCCCCCATCACTGCATCATCCACCACCTGTTCGGTCAGCGCGGTACTGTCGACGATCATGGCGTTCTGCCCACCAGTCTCGGCGATAAACGGCACAATCGGCCCCTCACGGTTGGCGAGCGCGCGGTTGATTGCCCGTGCGGTTTCGGTCGAGCCGGTAAAGGCAACACCGCCGATACCCGGATGGCTGACCAGCGCCTGGCCGACCTCACCACCACTGCCGGGCAGCAGTTGCAGCACATCACGCGGGATACCGGCCTCATGCAGCATACGACAGGCCTCAGCCGCGATCAGGCAGGTCTGCTCCGCCGGTTTGGCGATCACACAGTTGCCGGTGACGAGTGCCGCCACCACCTGCCCAGTGAAGATCGCCAGCGGGAAGTTCCATGGGCTGATACAGACAAACACCCCACGCCCCTCAACCGAGAGGGTATTCACCTCACCGGTCGGACCGGGCATGATCATCGGCTGCTGCAGGGTCCGTGCCTGAATGGCGTAGTAGCGGCAGAAATCAACTGCTTCGCGCACCTCGGCAATACCATCATCAAAGGTCTTGCCCGCCTCAACAGCGCAGAGACCGATCAGACGCCCCATATTGGCTTCCATCAGGTCAGCGAAAAGCTCGAGACAGGCGGCACGCTCGACCACCGGACGATTGCGCCAGCCATGGAAGGCTGCACGCGCCGCCTCCACCGCTCCCGGCACATCAGAGGCGGCGGCATAATGTTTCTGGCCAACGGTCCGGCGTAAATCCGATGGCAGGGCAACCGGCATCATCTCGCCCTTGATATGCTTGCCATCAATCAGCGGATCAGCCTGCCATTGCTTCTTCAGGACCTCTTCGGCCTCATCCTGCAAGGCTGTTGCCCGCAGCACATTGTCCAGATCGAGTCCTTTGGCATTAACCCGTTCCGCACCATAGAGCGCAGGCGGCAGCGGGATTTTGGCATGGGGCTGCCCCTTCGACTGTTCCAGCAGTTCCAGCGGATCGCGGACCACCTGCTCGACCGGCAACTTGGCATCCTGCAGCCGGTTGACGAATGAGGTATTGGCACCGTTCTCCAGCAGGCGGCGGACCAGATAGGGCAACAGATCCTCATGGCTGCCGACCGGCGCATAGACGCGGCAGGCTGGCATGGGCTGATTGCTGCCAGCCAGCTCGGCATAGAGGTCTTCGCCCATGCCGTGCAGTCGCTGGAACTCATAGGAACTCTCATTCCCGCCCTCGGGCATGCTTGCTGCCAGTTCCAGAATGGCCGCTACCGTATGGGCATTATGGGTGGCGAATTGCGGGTAGAGCACATCACGGCGGGCCAGCATTCTGGTGGCACAGGCGAGATAGGACAGGTCAGTATGCTGCTTGCGGGTGAAGACCGGGTAATCATCGAAGCCACCTTCCTGCGACCATTTGATTTCGCTGTCCCAATAGGCCCCCTTGACCAGCCGAACCATGATCCGCCGTCCGCCCTGCTCGCCCAAGGCAATCAGCCAGTCGATCACATCAAGCGCGCGTTTCTGATAGGCCTGTACCGCCAGCCCGAAACCGTCCCAGCCCTCGAGTTCGGGGCTTTTATATACCTGCTCGATGATATCCAGTGAGATATCGAGCCGCCTTGCCTCCTCGGCATCGACGCAGAGTCCGATATTCGCCCGTTTCGCCAGCACCGCCAGCTTGGTCAGCCGTTCGACCAGCGCCGGGACCGCACGCCCCGCCTGCCGCTGCTCATAGCGCGGATAGATCGCCGAGAGCTTGACCGAAATGCCCGGCACCTGCGTTACCGGCACGCCATCGGAAATAGCGACGGCATTATGCTCGGTCAGGGTATTAATCGCCGCACTATAGGCATCGAAATAGCGCTGGGCATCGGCTTCCGTCCGCGCCGCCTCACCCAGCATATCGTAGGAATGGCGCACGCCTTTGCGTTCATCCGGCTCGGCACGCTCCAGCGCCTTGGTCAGTGTCGTGCCCATGACGAACTGTCGGCCCATGATCCGCATGGCCTGCAGCATCGCCCGGCGAATAACCGGTTGGCCGAGCCGTGCGACCATGCGATCGAATACCGTCCCCTCATCCTCATCGGCATGATCCGCCCGCAGCACCCGGCCACTGAGCATCAGCGCCCAGGTCGAGGCATTGACGAACAACCCGCCCGCTTCCTCACCGACCCGTTTCCAGGTGCCGGCCCCGAGCTTGTCCTTGATCAACTGGTTCGCGGTATCGGCATCGGGGATGCGCAGCAATGCCTCGGCGAGGCACATCAGCGCGACACCCTCGCGGGTTGAGAGGTCATAGGCGTTCATGAAGTCGTCAAACACATCGCCCTGATGCTCACCCTCGCGCATGCCCTCAACAAACGACCGCGCCCGCTCATTGATCCGGCTGCGCAGGCTCCGCACCCGGTCGAGTTCGGCACTGACCCGCTCCAGATGCTCAGGCTCGGCAACCCGGTAGTTGCGTCGCATCAAGGCGCGGGCACCGGAGAGGCTGGGCACCGGATAAGAGGTTTCATTTGGCATCGTCTGTGACATGGGGGCTGGACCAATTTTATGTTTATGGTTTCCGGTCGTATGATTTCCGGGCAATGGCAGCAGGAGAGATTCTGCTGCATAACATATCAGAAGTGACTACCATCCTGCACTCAGGAAACCGTCCGTAACACATCAAGCATAATGACTAAAAACAGCACCGAAGGCCTTGAATTCCCATTCAAAACTGTCCCTGAACCCACGGAGCCGATTACGGTTGCCGATGGTATCCTGTGGATACGTCTGCCCCTGCCCTTCGCCCTCGATCATGTCAATGTCTGGCTGATTGAGGATGGCGATGGCTGGATGCTGGTCGATACCGGCATCGCCACCGATCACCTCAAGGGTATCTGGGATGCGCTGCTGAAGGACGGCGCACTGTCGGGTCACAGCATCACCCGCGTACTGGCGACCCATTTCCATCCCGACCATATCGGGCTTGCCGGATGGCTCTGCGCCCGGTTCGAAACAGACTTGCTGGCCCCGCGCACCGAATGGCAGAAGGCGCGGCTGCTCTCCACCGACAACAGCGACCGGCTGGCAGCGGGCGTGACCAATTTCTATCGCAAGCTCGGGGTGGAAGCCGAAGACCTGATCCGGATCAGCGAGCGTGGGAATATCTATGCCCGCCGGGTAAGCCCGATCCCCCTCTCCCATGAGCGGCTGATCGATGGTGAGGCGCTGAGCATCGGTGGCAGCGACTGGCACATCATCATGACGCCGGGCCATGCACCGGAAATGGCCTGCCTCTATAATGCCGAGCGCAATATCCTGATTGCCGCCGATCACATTCTGCCGGAGATCAGCCCGAATGTGAGCATCTGGCCCGATGAGCCGCTGGCCAATCCGCTCGGAGAATTCCGCCACTCATTACAGAAAATCCGCGATCAGGTGCCGGAAGACTGTTTCGTCCTGCCGAGCCATGGTCGCCCGTTTCTGGGGCTGCATGAGCGTATCGACTGGCTCGATGCACATCACGTGGACCGTTTGGCCGAAACGCTGGCGATCTGTCAAAGCCCGGTTACCGGCAAACAGGTCATGACCGAGATGTTCAAGCGCAAGCTCGATCCCCATCAATGGGGCTTTGCCATGGGTGAGGCTCTGGCCCATGTAAACTATCTGATTGCGGAACACCGGATCAGCAGAAACGAAGATGCCGATCAGATCCTGCGGTTCACCGCGATCTGATCGGCATCAATAGCCGGTTTTAGTCAGTTATCTGCTATCAGGCTTCGCCCGGGGATTCTTATCAGGCTTCGCCCTGCGCTTTCACCTGCTCGAAATCCTGATCGGACAGCGGCTGGCGCTCGATGCCCTGACACAGGGCCATGTAGAGCTTGCCTATATCCGAGGTCATGAAGGTCGAGCTAAGCAGGTCGCCATGATCGGTCCCGATCGCCCGGCTGAACACTTCCTCGAACTGACGGATATAGCGCTGAACATAGAGGCGGAACTCGCTGTTCTCCTCATACATGTTCTTGATCTTCTCGATCGCGATCTTGTCCTTGTTCGAGACCAGACGGCGGGTGAAGACACTGGTGTCACCACCGGCAAATGCCTTCCACAGCTTCTCCGGTGCTTCGTGATCCAGCATGCGCACAAAGTCGACCGAGATCGAATGCAGGCTCTCGATCACGAACTTCGCCGCGGCAAGGAACGCATCCCGGCGCGCTTCCATATCACTTTCGCGGATCAGCTTGGTCTGCTCCAGTGCCTTGTCAGCGGCGGCAGACAGGTTCTCGGCGTGCTTGCGGAAGATTTCAGAAACCGTAGACGACTTGCTCGATGCCTCTTCCGCCGCCTCGACGAGACGCTCGGAATTGCGTGAGACATTGGAGCTGGCCCCCTCGAGTGACTTGACCACCCGGTCGGTACGATCACCCAGTTCCTGCAGGCGAATGCCGAGACTGATGGTGCTGTCCTCCAGACGGTTGAGCGTCGCATCATAGGCCGCGGCAAAGTTGGCGCGCTGCTCCATCATCTTGCTCTCGATCTGGCCGATACGGATGAACACGGTCTCGGTCGAGGTGACGAACTGGTCCGCCTGCCCGGTCAGGGACATGCGAACGGCATCGACCTTGGCCACCTGCTGACCGGTTTCCTCGACGATCTCGCCGAGATTGCCGCGCAGGCCGTCCATGGCCGAATGCAACTTGCCAGCCGCTTCATTGGCCATGCTGGCAAGGGCATCAACTTCGCCCTGCAGCATGCCGCTCAACTCACGGACACGCTCGCTGTTGTTCTCGGCATTATCGCCCAGTTGCTCGATATAGCCACGCAGGCGCTCCTCGACCCCACCGAAATCGGAGACCGTCTCGGCAACCGTTTCGTTGAGCATGGTCAGGCGGCCCTTGAGGTTCTGATCGAGATCGCCGATGCGCTTGCCGGTGCGTTCGACCAGAGCATCCACATCGTCGAGCCTGCCCGCCAGTTCGGTGGACAGGGTATTGAGCTGTTCGACCATTTCCTCCGGCTTGCCACTGACACCGGCCAGTTTCTCCTCGAACCGGGCAACGATGCCTTCAAGTTCCTCACCGGCACGGTCGCTCTCTTCCTGAATGGTCCGCAGCTTGTCGGCCATGTTGGTTTCGATGCCGCCAACATGCTCCAGCGACGATGCCACCATACGGCTGGCCTCATCGACAGTATCCGACAGATGGGATGAGACCGAGCTGAGGTTTTCGATGGCAGTGCGGGTAATATCGCCCAGATCGCCACCGCGTTTGGAGAAGGATGTGATGACCCCTTCCATATCGTCGTGGGTTTTCTGAACCAGCCCCTTGAGCTCGCCAAGATGCTCGGAAACCTTCACGCCGATGCGGTTCACGCGGCCTTCGGTTTCGGCAGCGGCAGAGCGCAGGACTTCAAGTTCATCGGCAACCCGCTTGCCAGCGGTGCTGAGATTGCTCGCCACGGTTTCGGCGGTGGCGGCAACCTTGTCGCCCTGCTCGCCCAGATTGTTGTTGGCCGCCTCGATCCGCTGCACAGCCTGTTTGGCGATCTCGTCGATCGTGTCAAAGCTTGAGCGTGTGGGCTGGGTAATCTGTTCTGCCGCGCCCTTGACCGTCTGATCAATAAGACTGGTTGATTGCAGCAGGGTGTCATTAAGCGTCTCGGACGACGTCTTGATAGAGCTTTCCAGCGCCTGACTGACATCGGAAATCGACTTGTTCAGATTCAGGCCAGCATTGCTGATTGAGTTTTCCAGCGTCTGGGCAGCGTCATTGGCAGCACCACCGATGGCCACCGCCTCATTGGTCAGGGCATCACGCACGGTCTCCAGACGCTGCAAAGCACCGTCGGTTGAGCTGTTGAGGCGGGTGATCTCTTCCTGGAACCCGGCACCGACGCGCTGGCTGGTCTGCAGGATCGAGGTGAGCGTGTCATTGGCAGCGCCCATGGTGGCATCGACCGACTGCATGGCCGAGCCAAGACGCTGGGCAATATCATCGGCCGCACCGGTGGCATTGATGCCGGTGGAGGCGATTTTCTCAACCTGCTCGGCGAGCATCTCATCAAGCTCACGCAGTTCGGCAATACGCTGCTGGATCTGCTGGTCGAGATCGCGCAGGCTGACCGAGCTCTGTTCGGCATCGGATACCGCGTTGTCGAGATTGCCGCTGGCCATGCTCAACTCTTCGGTCAGTCTGGTAGCAGCCTGTGCCGCCTCGCTCAGGCCCGATGTCGTGGCACCGATCTCGGCACGCATCGCAACGAACTTCTCGGCAACGGTCTCGCCGACCTCGCTGAGCGACTTGTTCGCGGTCTCGCGCAGGCGCTGACCGGCGGCATCCACATCCTCGCGCACGCGCGCCACCTTGTCGGTAAGTGCGTCGCTTGCCTTCTGGAGGGCGGCAATCCGTTCGGCGGAGAGTGTATTGGCCTCTTCGCTGCCGGCATTGGCCCGTTCGAGGGCTTCCTGAACCTGCGCCACCTGCTGTTCGATCCGGCGCGCCAATTCTTCCGTCGTATTGGACGCGCTGGACTGTGCCTCATCATAGGCGGTCAGCTGGCGCTGCATGAGTTCGGTCGCTGAGCGCATGCCCTTGGCGGACTTGATCGCGGCGACACGCAGCAGGTCGGCATTCTGTGCCAGCGGCGTCGCCAGCGTTTCGGCCAGCGTCGAGGCATTCTCGGACAGGTTGCGATAATCGTCGAGGCGGCGGCCAAGGGTGCTCTCGGCCTGTGACAGCCCTTCGATGATCGCCCGTGCATTGTCATGCATCTGGTCGAACTGGCTGGTCGACTTCTCCCGCACCAGATCAAGCGACTGGGCAAAATCCTCAGCCGTGCTGGTGAAGTTCTCGAGCATTGAACTGACACGGCCCTCGAGGGATCCGGTACGATCCTCAAGCGACATCATGATCTCATTGGCCTGTGTCTCGGTCTTGTCCGCCTGATTGCGGAGCAGATCAATCGCCTCATTCACACTGACGGATTGCTCACGCAGGAACGAGCCGACCCGGTCAATCTCACCGGCGCTGCGGGCGGAGACGGCAGTCAGGGCCTCGGTTTCATGGCGCAGGGACTGGCGCGCCTGATCGATACGGCTGATCGCCAGATTGGTGGCATCACCAAGCATCTTGACCTGACGGTCCATGGCTTCGGTAATCGCCTGCAGCCGGGCCTCGGCCTTATCAATAGGCATGGTGACCTGTGCCGAGGTCTTGCGCAGGGCATCGGCTACGGTCTTCTGATCCGCCGAGCGCTGGACGAACAATGCAACCAGCCAGAGCATGACAACCGGTGCCAGCAGCGTGCCGATCTCGTTGGCCATATCGAGCAGCGACTGCCCGGATGTACCGAAACCTTCCTGCATCAGGAGATAGCCAACACCACCAACCCAGCCGATGGTCACCAGCATCGCCAGCCAGCCAACCAGACGCGGCAGCAACGGGCGCTTTACCTCGATAACCGATGGTGCCGAAGGCGGCAGATAGGATGCACCGCCGCGCATACGTGGGTGGTTTGATGCCAGGGCATCATCACGGACTGGGGAATTTATCGTCTCGGCCATATCTCATCCAAGCCACAGCTTTGTGGCAACAAGCTGGTTTAAATAAAGCTATTGGATGCAATGATCGTTCCATGGAAACGATCCATCACAATCCGTCAGCTATGCCTCTCCATCACCCGCCAACAGTATCAGAGGCGCGAAATTGAACAAAAGCAATGGCAGCAAAACCGGCAAAAACCGCAGGGTTTCTGGGGAGAAATCCGTAGAAGGTATAAAATAAGAAGGCCGAATCGATATCGAATCGGCCTCAAAACAAGTTTTAAAATTTATAAAAAAACCGAGTGGTGAATTTTTGCAAAAACCGGGTTTCCGATTCTCGCCATCCACGCAGCATCAGCATTACTCGGTTGTGCTGAGTGCCACCGCATCCTGTGCACACATCGGGCGGCTGATGACCGATGCCTCGGGTGCATATTCAAGGATTGCATTGACCCGCTTGCCATCGAACCGGCTGGCGGCATCAAGTGCCGCAACCAGCTCACGCTTGTCGCCACAATAGATACCGGCAGAGCTGAGGGCCGCGCGGGTCGAAACTGAATTGGCAATCGATGTACGCCAGTGATCGAAGCGACGCTTCGGATTGCCCTCGGCGGTTTTGGCAAAATACCCGATGATCGCACTCTCATGGGCACGGAGCTCATTGCTGTGCTTGTTGGTGAATGCCGCGTAACGGGCAAACAGTGCCGGATCACGGAACTGCGCAGCACAGGTCAGGCCAACCACCATCAGCTCGGAGTGGATGCGGATCGCCTGCTCGGCGGCGGCTTCCTTAGGGGTGTAACAGGCGGCGAATGCCGGATGCGCAAATGCGACGCTTATCAGCCCGGCAGCAACAGTGCGAAAAATGCGGCGGCGGCCGGAGATAAGAGAACTGTCCTTGGGCATCATCAGCGGTTCGCTCCTTCATCAAACAGATTGAGTAAACATCACGGGGTGCGGCTTCGCACCAAAGCGGCAAATCGGGCCTGCATCACTGGCAGGCGGTCCATATCAGTCTGTACTCGTGCCAATTCATATTCTGATGGTACGCAAAGTTGCCGCAATATGGACAAACTTGGCAACCGAATATTGCCCACAATTTGTCGCGCTTCATCAACAGCCGGGTTAAAACCGTGTCCGGCATGGCTTGCCATGCCCCTTGTCACCTGCTTAATAAGACCCCTATGGGAGTAGCCCGACGATATCAAGAGATCGGGTAGCCATGTCACTTAATCCGCCGGGGTTGAAAACAGGCCACACGGATTATGTCCAGATAACCAATAAAGAATGAATACCAGACAGATGATTCGGATCGGGATTGACCTTGGTGGTACCAAAATTGAAGCAACCGCGCTCGACAGCAGCGGTGCGGAGCTCTTACGACAACGGGTGCCGACCCCGAAGGATGACTATCCCGGCACCATTGATGCGATTTGCCAGCTGGTAAAGCAGGTGGAGACGGAAGTCGGCGATGTTGCCACCGTCGGCATGGGGATGCCCGGCGCCATCTCCCCGGCAACCGGACTGGTCAAGAATGCCAATTCCACATGGCTGATCGGTCAGGCCTTCGACAAGGATCTGCAGAAAGCGCTCAATCGCCCGCTGCGGGTCGAGAATGATGCCAACTGCCTTGCCGTCTCCGAAGCGACCGATGGTGCAGCTGCCGGGGCCCATGTGGTATTTGCCGTAATTATCGGTACCGGTTGCGGTGCAGGCGTTGCGATTGACGGTCGGGCGATTACCGGTCGCCATGCCATCGCCGGTGAATTCGGCCATAATCCCCTGCCATGGCCGACCATGGACGAATTGCCCGGACCAAAATGCTATTGCGGCAAGAGCGGTTGTATCGAGACCTGGATTTCCGGTACCGGCTTCTCCCGCGATTATGCCGCTGTGACCGGCAATGCGCTCGATGGACAGGCGATCATGGACCTGATGGCTAGCGGTGACGAACAGGCAACCGCCGCGATCCAGCGCTATGAGGACCGGCTGGCCCGCTCCCTCGCCTCAGTTATCAACATCCTCGACCCGGATGTGATCGTGCTGGGCGGTGGCATGTCGAATGTGGAGCGGCTCTATACCAATGTGCCGACACTCCTGAACAAGTACTGTTTCTCCGATCAGGTCGACGTACCGGTTCGCCCGGCCAAGCATGGCGACAGCAGCGGTGTGCGTGGTGCGGCCAATCTGTGGACCGCAACCGAAGCACAGGCCCTCGCCGCATAAATGAGCACAGCCAGCCAAACCACGACCACCACGTCAGGATATTTTTCGATTGATGGGCTCTCCATCGAATATCGGAAGATCGAGGCTACCGAGCGCTGGGCACCAACGCTGGTGTTCCTGCATGAGGGGCTGGGTTCTGTCGGGTTATGGCGGGATTTTCCCGACCGGCTGTGTGCCGCAACCGGCTGTGGCGCGCTGATCTATTCGCGTCAGGGGCACGGGTCATCAACCCCGCTGCCACGGAATGCCGCCGGTGAAATTGATCCCGATGCCGAGTATCTGAAGCGTGAAGCCGACGAGATGCTGCCCAAGGTCATGGACGCCGCCGGTATCGACCGCGCCATTCTGGTCGGTCACAGCGATGGCGGCAGCATCGCCCTGATGATGGCGGCAACCAATCCGCACCGGGTTATCGGCTGTATCGTCGAGGCACCGCATGTGATGGTCGAGGAAATCACCGTCAAGGGCATCCGCCGTGCCAGCCGCGCCTATTCCAGCGGCGACCTGCGTGACGGGCTGGCGAAGTATCATAAAGACCCTGAAGGCATCTTCATGCGCTGGTATCGCACATGGACCAATCCGGGCTTTGCCGCTTGGAATATCTATAACCGCCTGCCCCATATCCGCTGCCCGATCCTCGGCATTCAGGGCGAGGAAGACCAGTATGGCAGCTTCAGCCAGCTGACCACCATCCGCGACAGCGTTGCCGGACCGGTCGAGATGCAGGGCCTGAAACGCTGTGGCCATACACCCCATGGCGAATACCCGGAACTGGTGATGGAAAGCATCCTCAAGTTTCTGCCGCTCTGCCGCTAAACTCAGCCGCTATCACTGAATCGGCCTGTCGTTTTTGGCATTCATCCCGGTTCTGCACCTGATTTAACAAGTTTCAAATCTACCGTGAATCGGACGACTCGTTCCCCTCCCCGAGTCATTGACATTATTCAGCTTTTTCACTGGTTTGTGCGCCTCTGCGTCGCTTAAGCAATTTGGGTTGTCACCCGAACCCGAAGATGTTTCAGCCAACGATCCGATGGATAGCAAAAAGCAGAAGACGACCGGCAAGGCCGTCAAGGCCAGCAGCAAGAGTGCACAGAAAACCCGGCGGGGTCGCCGGATTCCGCAGACCGCATGGCCGGGCATCCTGCAGCAGTATCAGCGCGGCGCGACACTGACCAAGATCGCGGAAGACTTCGACTGCACGCCGAGCGCGATTTCCTACATCGTCAAAAAGGCGGAAACGATCTATGGCGACCTGACCGGCAGCGACCATCTGCCGACCCCGACCCGCCTGACCACCGGTTCGATCAGCAATCCGAGCCAGTTGCGTCCACGCGATGATGCCGCCCCGAGTGCAGCACCAACCACCACCACCGCCAGCAAACCTGTGGATGAGATGGAAGCACGGCTGCAAGCCGATGCCGCCGCCCTCGTTGCCGCCTATCGCGACTGGAAACAGGCCGAGGAAGGCGAGAGCAACACCGATGCAGCCATGACCATGATGGGCCAGTTGCACAACATGCGTCGCAGCTTGGCAAAACTGGAAATAAACCTGTCAAAACAGGGCGTTGCCACCCATACCTCAAGTGCCCCAAGACCAACAAGCCGGTCACGTTACGCAACCGGCTGGCAGGCCAATTAAGGCTTTCAGGGATCAGGTCTGGCTCACACGGCCCGCCCTATTTCACCTTATTCAAATTCGATGGTTCCCGGTGGCTTTGACGTTACGTCATAAAGCACCCGGTTGATGCCGCGCACCTGATTGGTGATCCGGTTGGAAACACGGCTCAGGAAGCTGTGCTCGAACGGATAGTAATCGGCGGTCATGCCGTCGACCGAGGTCACAGCCCGCAGCGCACAGACATAATCATAGGTCCGGCCATCGCCCATGACACCGACCGAACGGACCGGCAGCAAGGCGGCGAATGCCTGCCAGATTTCATCATAGAGGCCAGCCTTGCGGATCTCGTCGAGATAGATCGCGTCGGCCTTGCGCAGGATTTCCAGCTTCTCGCGGGTAATCTCGCCCGGCACCCGGATGGCCAGACCCGGCCCCGGAAACGGATGGCGACCGACAAAGCTCTCGGGCAGCCCAAGCTCACGGCCCAGTGCCCGCACCTCATCCTTGAACAGCTCACGCAGCGGCTCAACCAGTGCCATGTTCATGCGCTCCGGCAGACCACCGACATTGTGGTGCGATTTGATGGTGACGCTCGGGCCACCGGTAAAGGAGACACTCTCGATCACATCGGGATAGAGCGTGCCCTGTGCCAGAAAGTCCGCGCCGCCGATCTTGGCCGCCTCGGCCTCGAACACATCGATGAACAGCTTGCCGATCGTCTTGCGCTTCACCTCAGGGTCTGAAACGCCTTCAAGCTGACCGACGAACTGTTCCGACGCATCCACATGGACCAGCGGAATGTTGTAGGTCTCGCGGAACAGGGTGACCACCTCATCGGCCTCATTGGCACGCAGCAGGCCATGATCGACGAAGATACAGGTAAGCTGGTCGCCAAGGGCTTCATGGAGCAGAACCGCGGTTACCGCGCTGTCGACACCGCCGGAGAGACCGCAGATAACCTTGCCCTCACCCACCTGTGCGCGGGCCTTGGCAATCGCCTCGTCACGGAACGCGGCCATGGTCCAGTCACCGGTACAGCCGGCAACCTTCATCACGAAGTTGCGCAGCAGGTCCTTGCCGTGCGGGGTGTGTACCACTTCCGGGTGGAACTGGACGCCGTAATACTGGCGCTCGTCATTGGCGATCACCGCATAGGGCGCGCCGTCGGTCCCGGCAACCGGGCGGAAACCTTCCGGCAGAGCGGTAACGCGATCACCGTGGCTCATCCAGACCTCTTCGGTCTGGCCCTTGCTCCAGTGACCGGCGAACAGGTCGCAATCATCATTCACGTCAATGAAGGCCCGACCGAACTCGCGGTGATCATGGCTCTCGACCTTACCGCCAAGCTGGTGACACATCAGGTGCTGGCCATAACAGATACCGAGCACAGGTACCGCGAGGTCAAACACCGCCTCTGGTGCCAGTGGCGCATTCTCATCGGTCACGAAGGCCGGACCACCGGACAGGATGATGCCCTTGGGATCATAGGCCCGGATCGCATCATCGGTCATGGCGAAGGGATGGATCTCGCAATAGACGCCGATCTCACGCAGACGGCGGGCGATAAGCTGGGTGACCTGTGAACCGAAATCGAGAATCAGAATACGGTCATGGTTGATGCCGACCTTGATTTCAGCATCTGAATTGAGCGCGGTTGATGACACAGCCGGACTTTCCGATTTGAGTGGATGAATTACGCGCTGTTCTAGCGCAAACCAAATACGTTTCACAAGCCGGTGAATCAGCCTGCACGGCGCAAAACCGTCATGAAGAAGCCGTCGGTCCCGTGCTGGGCCGGGGTCATCAGCCAGCCATGGGGCTGCAGCAGCACGGATGGCGGCGTATATTCCTCAAGCGCATCCTGCCAGACCGTCTCAAAAGAAAGCACCTCAAAGCCTTCGTGACGGCTGAGGAATTGTACGATCTGATCGGTATTTTCCTCGGCCAGCAAAGAACAGGTGAGATAGGCAATCTGCCCGCCCGGCCTGACCAAACCAGCGGCGCGGTCGAGCAAGGCTGCCTGAACTTCCGTCAATTCGGCCAGCGCCAGCGCATTCATCCGCCAGCGGGCATCCGGTGAGCGCCGCCATGTCCCGGTACCGGTACAGGGTGCATCGACCAGAATACGGTCCCATCTGCCAGCCAGTGCTTCATCAGGCGCGTTGATGGCATCGGCACAGAGCGTCTTGATCCATGGCAGCTTGGCCCGGCGGGCGCGCTTGCCCGCTTCCTGCAGGCGATACTCATCACGGTCAACCGCCAGTACCTGCCCCTGACCGCGCAAATTCGCTGCCATAACCAGTGACTTGCCACCAGCACCGGCGCAGAGGTCGAGCACCTGCATGCCCTGCTCTACCCCGACCAATAGGGCCGCGAGTTGTGATGCCTCATCCTGAATTTCCAGCTGGCCGTCATTGAGTTCCGGCACATCACCGGCGGCAAACCGCCCCTGCAGGCGCAAACCGAGCGGTGAATAGGGCGTCGGCAGAACATCCAGACCGCGTGCACCGAGATTTTTCAGCATGTCATCCCGGTTCCGCCCAAGATCACGCATCCGCAAATCAACCGCAGGCTGCTCAAGCAACGCCTCGGCCTCTACCTGCCAGCCATCGCCAAAGCTCTTTTGCATCCCCGGCAAGGCCCAATCGGGCACCGAAAGTTGCGCTTCAACCGGCGGTTCGTCGGTCAGGCCATCGAGCGCGGCCAGCAACTGCTCTTCCTCACCGCTCAGCGGTGCCGGGGCATGGTCACTGCCATCGAACAGCATCCGGGCATCATCGCCGAGATAGGCAAGCGCCAGTGCACGGGTATCAACGGGATTGCCGCCAGTCGCCTCAAGCTGCCATTGCAGACGGCCAAGCTGACGACACAGATCGAACAGGGTATCGCCAACAAAGCGGCGGTCCTTCGATCCGGCAAAGCGGGATGCCTTTGACCAGCGGCGAACGGCCAGATCGGCGGAAATGCCCTGATCCAGAACCGTATGCAGCAGGTTGATGATTGTCAGCCAGCGTGGACCGTCACGCATCGGCCTTAATCCAGACGATAGTTGGGGGTTTCCGCAACCATCTCAATGTCGTGGACATGGCTTTCGCGCAGACCGGCATTGGTAATCTTCACCATCCGGCAGTTGGTCTGCATCTCTTCCATGGTGCGGTTACCGGTATAGCCCATGGCGGCCTTCAGACCACCGACCAGCTGGTGCAGCACCTTGTCGAGCGGGCCACGGTAAGGTACCCGACCTTCAACGCCCTCGGGCACCAGCTTGTTGCTCTCTTTTACCTGACCCTGGAAGTAACGGTCAGCGCTGCCGCGTGCCATGGCACCGATTGAGCCCATACCGCGATATGATTTGTAGGAACGGCCCTGATAGAACACGACCTCACCGGGGCTTTCGTCGGTACCGGCGAGCAGCGAGCCCATCATGGCGCAGCTGGCACCGGCAGCGATTGCCTTGGCCAGATCGCCGGAGAACTTGATGCCGCCATCGGCAATAACCGGGACATTCTGATCGCGGCAAGCCTGAACCGCTTCATCAATCGCGGTCAGTTGCGGGACACCGACACCGGCAACGATACGGGTGGTACAGATCGACCCCGGACCGATGCCGACCTTGACCGCATCGGCCCCAACATCCATCAGCGCCTGTGCACCGTCCTTGGTGGCGATATTACCGGCGACCACCTGCACCTCGTTTGACAGGTCACGCACTGCCTTGACGGTATTCAGCACCGCCTGTGAGTGACCATGGGCGGTATCGACCACAACTGCATCGACCTGAGCCGCAATCAGCGCCTCGGCGCGGGCAACACCGGCATCACCGGTACCAACCGCCGCCGCGACACGCAGGCGGCCCTTGTCATCCTTGGAAGCGAGTGGGTGATTTTGTGCCTTCTCGATATCCTTGACGGTAATCAGACCAATACAGCGATAGGCATCATCGACTACCAGCAGCTTTTCGATCCGGTTCTTGTGCAGCAGCTTTTTCGCTTCTTCACGAACGACGCCTTCACGAACCGTAATCAGGTTCTCTTTGGTCATCAGCTCAGCGACCGGCGTGTCGGGGTTTTCGGCAAAGCGAACATCGCGGTGGGTCAGGATACCGACCAGCTTGCCGCTCTTCTCTACCACCGGAATCCCGGAAATCTGATGTATACTCATGACATCAAGAGCATCTTTCAGCCTGGTTTCCGGCATTACCGTGATCGGGTTGACCACCATGCCACTCTCGAAGCGCTTGACCGAGATAACCTCATTGGCCTGCTGCTCGATGCTCATATTGCGGTGGAGCGTACCGATCCCGCCCGCCTGTGCCATGGCGATGGCGAGGCGGTGTTCGGTGACCGTATCCATGGCGGCAGAGGCCAGTGGAATGCCGAGACGGATGCCGCGAGAGAACTGGGTGCTGGTATCGGCCTCGGCCGGCATGACCTCCGAGCGCCCGGGCACCAGCAGGACGTCGTCAAAGGTGAAAGCGTCTTGAATCTGCAGCATGGGCCTTACTTCCGGCTAGGGGTCATGAATGAAGTTGCCGGGACTATAGTGATGGCAACGGATTTGTGAAGCCCCCAGACGAAAGGCGTGGCCGTCATGCGTAAAATTCAGACGTCACCCTCATCTGCACCGTCATCCATATCGTCCTTAGTGCGGCCCTTGAAGCCTTGGGCAATCACATATGTCTCTGCGGATTCCGAACGGCTGGATGGCGGCTTGTAATGACGCACGGTCCTGAAATTGCGTTTCAGCATGTTGAGCAGGTCATTTTCCGCGCCCCCCTGAAACACCTTGGCGACAAAGACGCCGTTCGGGGCCAGAACCTCGACGGCGAATTGTGCGGCGGTTTCCGACAGCGCCATGATGCGCAGGTGATCGGTTGATTTATGCCCGGTGGTGGCCGGTGACATATCGCTCAACACCAGATCGGCAGGACCATCAAGCGCCTGATTCAGCAACTCCGGCGCATCATCGGCCATGAAATCGTGCTGGATGAAAATCGCACCGGGCATGGGGTCAATCGCCTGCAGATCCATGCCCACGACCGGGTTTTCATCACTGGCATTCTTGCCCTGCAAGCGCTCAATACATATCTGGGTCCAGCCGCCCGGGGCTGCGCCGAGATCGACAATCCGCTGACGCGGCTGCATGCCGGGCTTCAACAGGCGGAACTTCTCATCCAGCTCAATGATCTTGAACGCCGCACGACTGCGATAGCCGAGACGCTTGGCCTCGGCGACATAGGGATCGTTCAACTGGCGCTGCAGCCAGAGGGTTGATGATGTCTTGCGCCCGCGCGCCGACTTTACGCGTTTCGACAAGCGCCGATCAGCCCCCTGCCCGCGACCACCTTTTTTACCGGAACTGCTCACCCGTACTGCCTGCTTAAATCCAGAAGAATACCTTCGCGCACACCGCGATCGGCAACCCGTACCTTATCGACGGGCCAGATGCCAATGATCGCTTCAAAAACCGCGCAACCGGGCAGCACCATTTCACACCGGTTGAACCCGATACAACCATGCTTGGCCCGCAACTGCGGTGGCTGGGACAGCAATTTGCTGATCACAGCCGAAGCATCCGCGGTCTTGAGGTCGGTGCCATCGACGAGGCTGCGGGAATATCTGGTCAGATCGAGCAGGATACCGGCCAGCGTGGTTACGGTGCCGGATGCGCCGATCACCTGCACCTTGCCCGCCATCACGCGGTCACGCAGTTTCCAGCGTTGTTCCGCCTCCATAAAGGCGACCTGCAATTCGGTCCGCAGCATATCATATGATGCGCGGCGCGATGCCTCGCTCTCGTCAATCCGGTCGCCGAGCGTAATCACCCCGAATGGCAGCGAGATATGGTCGATCAGCTTCAGGCTGCCATCATCCTGTTTCTGGCCCCAGACGATTTCGGAACTGGCACCGCCAATATCGAAGACCAGACAATCGGTAATATGCTCATCGACCAACGGCGAGACGCCCATCATCGCGAGCCGCGCTTCCTCGGCACAGGAGATTATCTCCACATTCAGCCGGGTGCGCTGGCGGATATGGTCGATGAAATCCCGCTGGTTCTTGGCCTGACGACAGATTTCCGTCGCCACGGCGCGATAGCGGCGGACACCGGCACGACGCACCTTGCCGGCACAGATGCGCAAGGCATTGGCGGCCTTTTCCAGTGCGACCGGATCGATATTGCCGTCATCATCCAGATGGGCACCGAGGCGGATAGCGCGTGAGAAGGCATCGACGACCCTCGGCTCGCCCTTCTCGTTCAGGCTGGCAACCAACAGACGCAGATTGTTCGATCCCACATCAATCGCCGCATAAAGGGGGCTTTCGACCGGTTGTTCTTTGCCGTCTGTTTCTGCGGCGGGATGTTGGATATAGGAGGCCATTTCTAAAAGGTAAGTGCTTGTTATCTTGGTTTTGAAACCTGCTTATCCCTGAATATGGCAAGCAATGTGGCAACTTGCCAGTTAATCCGCGAAGTTCCGGGCCTGCTGCTGATCCCGCCAACCGGCAGAACTTTAAAAAAGGCTGAACGGATATGGGCCGTATTACACGCAAACATTGTTTCTGCGTGCAAAAAGCAACCGCCGGATAATCCTTTGTTAAACTTTCCATGCGATCAGTAAAGCCGAGCCGGATGGCTCACGGGTTGTTTACCTTCTCGCGTTCATCCCGTTGCTGTGTTAGAAAAACAAGGCTGCTGAATGCAGCATCACCAAGCAGCGGATAGGGGCCAGACTGGCTCGGTGATGAGCGCGAGAAATCAGTTTCTGATTGCGAGCCGGCGAAACGCCAGGGGGAAGAAATGTCATCAATCAATACATCAGCACCGCTGTTTTCGCTGCTGCAACAGATCAATGGAACCAACAGCCAGTCCCAAGCCGTTGGCAACCAGATTTCCACCGGCAACCGTTTCGGGCCGGAAGCGGCTGGCAATTTCTCCGTCTCACAAGGCGTTCAATCAGAGCTTCGCGGCCTCGATGCCATTGACCAGTCACTGAGTTCAGCGCGTGGCGCAGGCGTTACCGCCCTTGCCGCCAGCACCTTCACCAGCAACCTGCTCAGCGCCGCCACCACCAACGCCCTGCTGGCGTTGAACCCGTCGAGCGATGCGCAACAGCAGCGGATTTTCAATGACGGGTTCCAGAGCAATCTGGCCCAGATCAACCAGATTTCGGAAAGCGCCGAGTTCAACGGTACCAATCTGGCTGCCGATGATCCCGAGAACGGCCTGAACGTGGTCGCCCAGACCGATGGCGAGCAACTCAACATCGCATCCGAGGACTTCTCCACTGAAGGGTTGAGCGCGGAACGTGTTGCCGGTGGCGAAGACGGTCTCGACGATATCGACCTCACCGATCCGACCACGCAATTCACCGATGTGAACGACATCATCGGTGATGCCGAACAGCGCCTCGCCCTCGAAGTCGGCAATATTGCCAGCGGTATCCAGAGCACGGATCGTCAGCGTGAGTTCAATACCGCCATTCGTGATGCCACCGAGGAAGGCCTCGGCGCACTCCGCGATGCCGACCTCGCCCGTGCCGATGCCCGTAATGAGCAGATTCAGGTGCAGCAACAGCTGCAGTTCCAGACCCTGAACCAGCAAAACCAGCAACGCGGCAGCATTCTTAACCTGTTTGCATAACAGTACTTCTCGCCCGATCAGCAGTTTGGAATTGAAATTTCCGGCCCAGCCATCATGTTGATGACGAGTTCATCGGCCCGCATCCGGGCAATATCGATCATCAACAGGATTTGAGTGGTATGGAATATTTACACACGATGGTGCGCGTCCGCGATCTGGACGAAAGCCTCACATTTTATTGCGAACATCTGGGCCTTGAGGAAGTGCGTCGCAAGGACGTGCCGCAAGGTCGCTTCACCCTGATCTTCCTCCGTGCGCCGGGTCAGGAAGGTGCCGAGGTCGAACTGACCTACAACTGGGACCCGGAAGACTATACCGGCGGTCGCAATTTCGGCCACCTCGCCTATCGCGTCGAGAATATCTATGAGCTGTGCCAGAAGATGATGGATGCAGGCATCACCATCAACCGCCCGCCACGTGACGGCCATATGGCCTTCGTCAAATCCCCCGACGGCATCTCGATCGAGTTGCTGCAGAAGGGTGATGCCCTGCCACCGGCCGAGCCATGGGCCTCCATGGAAAACACCGGTACCTGGTAAGTTCAGAAATGCTATGCGGGCCGGTCATCTGTCGACAAGTCTGCCGATAACGGCTGATCGGCCCACATACCGCCTTCGCCCTTCAGCGGACGTGACAGCAGGGCACCGATGGCGCTGTCGAGATCGGCGCCGTGATGCAGCAGGTCATTGACCGCTGACACAATCGGCATCTCCACGCCATATCGCTCGGCCAGTGCCATGACGGCGGCGGTATTATTGACCCCCTCGACTACCCCAGCGCTCTCGGCCATGGCGGTTGCGTGATCCTTGCCGGACCCGCGCCGCAGACCATAGCTGTAATTGCGTGACTTGGTATTCGAACAGGTCAGCACCAGATCACCGACACCGGCCAGCCCCATCATGGTCTCGGCCCGCCCGCCAAGGGTAGTGGCCAGCCGGGTTATTTCCGCCAGTCCACGACTGATCAGCGCAGCATGAGTATTGCTGCCGTAATCCCGCCCCGCCGCAATACCACAGGCAATGGCAATGACATTCTTGACCGCGCCACCGACCTGCACCCCGATCGGGTCATCGGACAGATAGATGCGGAAATGTCGGGAGTCCAGCGCCTTGGTCAGGGCAAGGCCGGTCGCGCGCAACTCAGTCGTATCAGGCTTCAGTGCCAGCGTAATGGCGGTGGGCATTCCCGCCCGCAAATCGCTGGCAAAGCTCGGCCCGGACAGGATCGCCAGCGGCGCATCGGGCAAAATCTCGGCGATGCTCTCGCTCAACAGCCGGTTGGCGGTTTCATCCAGCCCCTTGGCGGCAAGTACCATCGGGGTTGTGCTGGCACCTGCCGCTTTTATCTGTGCCACCAGTTCGGGCACGGCCCCGGATGGTACCGCCACAACGATCACATCGGCACCATCCAGCACAGCCTGCATATCTGTGGAAGCGGCCAAGCCCGCATGCTCGCGTGTCAGTTCTTCAATGTGCTTTGGATCACGGGCCCAGATGCTGACCGCATGACGGTCGGCAAATTCAAGGGCCAGTGCCGTGCCCCAGGCACCGGCACCAAGGACGGCTATTTTATCGATGTTCATGGCGGTGCTTATGACGGCGGGCAGGTCGTTGCAGGAAACACAGCGTATAGCTAGCACGCAATCCGCTTATGGGCCATCAACAGATCAGGCGCCGGGTGCAAGTCCCTCACCGGGACGCCGCTTGGGCGTTGGAGCATCCGGCGCAGCATCATTGCTGGTGCCATTGCCGAGAAGACCACGAATGATGCGTTTGGCAACCGAGCCGTCATCATTGACCGGGCCTTCGTCAATCTGGTCGAGAGGCTTACCGCTCGCGAGGTTTGCTATGGCCTTGTCGACCCGTTTCAGCAGGCGCTTCTTGGTCACGTCATCAACGAAACCTGCTTCGATGGCGGTTCGGGTCATCGCCAGCTGCTCAAATGCTGACATACCGAAATGCTTTTCAGCCAGTTCGTATTCGTCACCGATCGAGCCGTCGAACAGGGCCGGATCATCGGAATTGACCGTGACCTTGACCCCGGCTTCACGCAGCTTGTTGAACGGATGCGATGCGAAGTCCTTGAAGACGTCGAGCGTGATGTTGCTGCGCAGGCAAACCTCGAGGGTCAGCTTGCGATCCGCCAGTTCCTTAACCAGTTCGGGATCATCGATAGCGCGGACACCGTGACCGATCCGCTCGATCGGCAGGTGGTTGACAACTTCCCAGACACCATCAGCGCCAAGCGCCTCACCGGCATGAACCGTATTGCGCAGGCCGAGATCGTTCTTGGCGAACTCGAAAGCTTTCTTGAACTCGATGGCCCGGTGGACAGTTTCATCACCGGCCATGCCGAAACCGGTCAGGTGGTGGCGAACCCGTGGGTCCTGCAGTGATTTCTTGGCATCGCGGAGCATCCGCCATGCATCCTCGGGACCGCGGTGGCGCTTCGCGGTCAGGATGATCCGGCTCTCGATGCCGAAATCCCGTTTCGCGCGCTCGATACCGTCGATAATGCCGTGAAGGTTTTCGTCGAACCCCGCACCGCCCCGCTTGCTCTTGTCCGGGGATGCCATCAGTTCGACATAGATTGCGCCCTGCTCATGGGCCCGGCGCAGATAATCATAGGCGACATCGGCAAAATCCTGCGGTGTCTTCACCGCAGCGGAGCCGGCGCTGTATGCTTCGTGGAAATCCGAGTAATCGTCCCAGCGGGCGTTACCATCCTGATCGAAATAGGCATCCGACAGGACGACACCGTTACGTTCGGCCAACTCCGGGAGAAGTTTGCCGCTGATTGTTCCATTGATGTGAACGTGTAACTCAGCCTTGGGTATCATAATCTCTATTCAAACCAGCTACGGTAGCCACGACGATCTAAGTGATTGCCGCCACATCCGATCAAACTTAGAATAGGGCCAATATATGAAAGTTACGAAGATTTCCCTCCTCAAAAACTGTGAAATCTTTATGAATAATCAAGCTACTAGTCGAATTTTGGCTAGCAGTTCGAACAAATATGGTATCGCATAATCGCGTTTTCTAGTAGTAAAACACCGTCAAGAAACCACGGCCTGATGAACTTTTCTTGCCGAGAGAGATCGAGCAGCAACATGTCCAAGTCGCAAGCCATTAGAAACGTTGATGTTTATCAGATCAAAAGAAACAGCAAGGGCGATCTGCTGTTCGTCTTCCCGGCGGCCAATACCGTCAACCCGTTTAATCAATTTGATTTACGAGGTGAGGATCTGGTTTTGACCGATAATCGGGGTGGTCAGGTGAAGCTGCTGGAGCTGCCGGACAGCCTGTTGTCGAGAATCAGGCAGGTCGAGAGCATCCGGGTAGTCGAATTGCGCGACCAGAAACCGGTCGGCGAACATGTGGTTGCCAATGGCTGCACCGCCCCGGCAACCGCTCGGCGGGTTGCGCGCTAGACAGCGTTTTTCGATCCTGCTGCACACTGCATGATAACACTGCGACATGGGCGCCATCCGTCAAATGGTGGATGCGTATTGCAATCGCGCAGGGTATTACTTGCCAGTCCGTATATAAACGGCTCCACAGGAACGCCACCGCCCTCCCTGCTATTTGCATGATACAGGTGGCCAGAATGGATGATTTGAATGTTACGCCCCTGGATTATTGCGCTCGCCGTGCTCGGTCTCGCCAGCCTCTGGATGCTTTCCGGTTATGTCGGATCGGCCGCTGAGGAGCCACACCCCGAAGCGACCGCCGAACAGCAGGCAAAGGCCCTGCCCCGCGTCCGGGTCGAGGAATTTACCGCCGGTGACAATGTCCGCGAGTTGATGATTCAGGGCCGCAGCAAGGCGGACCGCACGGTTGTCATCAGTTCACAGACCGACGGACAGCTGACCGATGTTCTGGTTGATCGCGGCGATATCGTTGCCAAGGGTGATCTGATCGCTGAAATCGACATTGAGAGCCGCGAAAATCTGGTGGCCGAAGCCAAGGCATTGGTCGAGCAGCGTCGCATGGAGTTCACCGCAGCTGACAAGCTGAGTGAGCGCGGCTTCCAGTCCGCCGTACGCCTCGCCGAAACCAAAGCCGCCCTCGAAACCGCGCAGGCAGCCCTTGAGCAGGCCCGCAACGAACTCGGCTATACCAAGATCACCGCACCGATCGAAGGTGTGGTGCTGCAGCGGATGACCGAAACCGGTGCCTTCGTCAAACGCGGCGACCAGATGTTCGAGATTGTCGATCTCGACCCGATCAAGATCGTCGGCTCGATCCCCGAGGCGGAAGTCGGCTTGATACAGCTCGGCCAGCCAGCCCGGATTGCCGCGCTCACCAGCAAGCCGATTGAGGGTACCGTCACTTTTATTGCGCCACAGGCCAATGAAACCACCCGCACCTTCGAGTTTGAGGTTGCCGTCCCGAACCCGGACAGTGCAATCCGTGCCGGTCTGACCTCAGCCATCTATCTGCCGATCAGTGGAGAGCCGACCCATCTGCTGCCGGCCTCGATCCTGACTCTTGATGAAGCGGGCAAGCTCGGCGTCAAGATTCTTGATGCCGATAACCATGTGGTGTTCCGGGAAGTCAGTCTGGTCGACGACACCCCGTCCGGCATCTATGTGCAGGGACTGCCGGAGCATGTGCGGATCATCACCGTCGGACAGGAGTTTGTGACGGTCGGTCAGGAGGTTGAACCGGTAACCGACGCCTCACCCGCGACTGACAGCCCGGCCAGCGATCCTCAGGTCAGCGAAGGTTAGGCCGTTTTATCATGTCCCCGATTGACCTTGCCCTCAGCCGCTCGCGCACAGTTATCCTGACCCTGATCCTGCTGCTGGTCACGGGCGCGATCACCTATCAGAACATTCCGAAGGAGAGCGATCCGGATATCAATATCCCGATCATCTATGTCTCTATGACCCATGAGGGCATCTCCCCGGAAGATGCCGAACGCCTGCTGCTGCGCCCGATGGAGAAGGACCTGAACGCCATCGACGGGGTCGAGAAGATGACCTCGAACGCCTATCAGGGCGGGGCCAGCATCCAGCTTGAGTTTGATGCCGGCTTCGATGCCGATCAGGCCCTCACCGATGTCCGGGACAAGGTTGATGAGGCCAAGGTTGATCTGCCGGAAGAAACCGATGAACCAACGGTTTCCGAGGTCAATTTCAGCCTGTTCCCGGTGCTGGTTGTGCAGTTGTCCGGGCTTGTGCCCGAGCGCACCCTGTTGCGCATTGCCCGCGATCTGCGTGATGAGTTGGAAGCCATCCCATCAGTGCTGGAGGTCAAGATCGGTGGCGACCGCGAGGAAGCGGTAGAGATCGTCATCGACCCGCTGCTGCTCGAGAGCTATGAACTCAACGGCAATGACATTCTGGCGACGTTCAACCGCTCCAACCGTCTGGTTGCAGCCGGTAATCTCGATACCGGCTCGGGCCGTTTCGCCGTCAAGGTGCCAGGCCTGTTTGAAACCGCCCGTGATATCTGGGACATGCCGGTCAAGGTCGAGGGTGATGCGGTGATCCGGGTGCGTGATGTGGCCGATATTCGCCGTACCTTCAAGGACCCGGAGAGCTTTGCCCGCGTCAACGGCCAACCGGCGCTGACGCTCGAAATCGTCAAGCGCACCGGCGAAAACATCATTGAGACAATCGACCGGGTCAAGGAACTGGTCGAGACCGAAAAAGCCAAATGGCCGGACAATGTTGTGGTCGGCTACAGTCAGGACCGTTCCACCGACATCAAGAACATGCTGACCGACCTGCAGAACAACGTGATTTCCGCCGTGCTGCTGGTCATGATCGTCTGTATCGCCACCCTCGGCGTGCGCTCGGCCCTGCTTGTCGGCGTTGCCATTCCCGGCTCGTTCCTGACCGGCATTCTGGTAATAGCCACCATGGGGCTGACCATCAATATCGTCGTGCTGTTCGCCCTTATCCTTGCGGTGGGTATTCTGGTCGATGGTGCGATTGTCGTGACCGAATATGCCAACCGGCGGCTGGTTGAGGGTGCGAGCCCGCGTGAAGCCTACCGGGAAGCGGCAAAACGAATGGCCTGGCCAATCTTCTCCTCCACTATCACCACGCTGGCGGCCTTCCTGCCCCTGCTGTTCTGGCCTGACGTGGTCGGTGAGTTCATGCGCTATCTGCCGATCACGCTGATCGCGGTACTGGCGGCCTCACTGCTGATGGCACTGGTATTCGTGCCAACGGTCGGCGCCACCATCGCCGGTATCGGCTATAAACAACAGGCTCCGTCAGGTGATCCGGATGCCGAGACCAATACGGTCTGGGTCAAATTCTATCTCGGTATTCTCAACCGCGCGCTGAAGCGCCCTGCCCTGATCCTCTTGGCATCAGTGATGATGCTGGTTGGTACGGTCATGGCCTATGGCACCTTTGGTAAGGGTGTCGAGTTCTTCCCCGATGTGGAACCACAGAATGCGGTCATTCTGGTACATGCCCGGGGTAATCTCTCGATCTGGGAGAAAGATGCCCTGATGCGTGAGGTCGAGGATCGTGTGCTCGGCCATGACGGGCTGAAAACCGTCTATACCCGCACCGGCAGCGACAGTCGGCAGAACAATGGCGAAGACGTCATTGGCCAACTGTCCCTTGAGTTCGAGTTCTGGCGCTACCGTGACACCGCCAGTGCAATTCTGGCCGATCTGCGGGAACAGACTGCCGATCTTGCCGGCATCAATATCGAGCTTCGCAAGGAACAGGGCGGTCCGAGCGAGGGCAAGGCGATTGATATCGAACTCAGCAGCCTGACGCCCGATGTCATCGAGCCGGTCCTGCAGCGTATCCGCGACCAGATGGAAACCATGCCAGGCCTCGTTGATATCGAGGACAGCCGCCCGATGCCCGGAATTGAATGGAAACTGAATGTCGACCGGCCACAGGCGGCCAAGTTCGGTGTCGATGTGACTGGTGTCGGCGACACCATCCGTCTGGTTACCAATGGGCTGAAGGTTGGCGAATACCGTCCCGATGACGGTGATGACGAGATCGACATCCAGATCCGCTACCCCAGTGATGAGCGCAGCATCAGCCAGCTTGACCGGGTCCGCGTTGCCTCCAATGCCGGGATGGTGCCGATCAGCAATTTCGTCGAACGGGTGGCCCAGCCTCGGGTCGGCATCATCGAGCGTCGGGATGGCCAGCGCGTGTTCCACATCACGGCAGACGTCGCCGAAGGCCTGCTGGTCGATGACCAGCTGCGCCAGTTGCGCGCTGCCCTCGCCGATATCGAGGTTGACCCCCGCGTCAACATCACCTTCCGCGGTGAGGACGAGGATCAGCGCGAGGCGGGCGAGTTCCTCAGCAATGCCTTTGCTATCGCCCTGTTCCTGATCGCCATCATTCTGGTGACCCAGTTCAACAGCTTCTCCAGCGCGCTGATGATCCTCAGCACGGTGATCATGTCGACAATCGGGGTACTGCTCGGCCTGCTGATCACCGGCCAGCCATTCGGCATTGTCATGTGCGGTGTCGGGGTTATCGCGCTCGCCGGTATCGTGGTGAATAACAATATCGTCCTGATCGACACCTTCGATCATCTCTATCGCGAGCTTGGCGATTATCATCAGGCAATTCTGGAAACCTGCCGCCAGCGTCTGCGCCCGGTCATGCTGACCACCATCACCACCATTCTCGGCCTACTGCCCATGGTGCTGTCGATCAATATCGACTTCGTTGCCCGTGATATCAGTGTCGGCGCGCCATCAACCCAGTGGTGGGTGCAACTGGCAACCTCGATCGTGTTTGGCCTTGCCTTCTCGACCCTGCTGACCCTGATCGTCACGCCCTCGGCCCTGATGCTGCGCGGCAATCTCGGCGAGCGGATTCGCCAGCGAAAAGAGCGCAAACAGGCAGGCAGCTACCCTCCGGCCCAACCGGCAGAATAGTTACCCACGGAACCAACCCGATATCTGGTGAAATGATCGTATACGGTGCATTTTCAGGCTGGGCAAAACGCGCGAATTAGGCATACTATACCCTAATGGCGATGGGGGTCGTCAGGATCACTGTCAGGCAGACAACCTGTTCCGACGGTCTGATGTTTAGGGGGTAGTGACACGTATGGGTAATCCTGCTGTCAATTTTGAAGTCTCGGGCCAGCCTGCAGAAGCAGAGATGGCAAATCCTGTAGCACAGCCAAGCTATCTGGCACCCATTCTCGACGCCATGCTCGGCGGCCAAACCATTGATCTTGCCACCCTGATTGTGAATGAGGACGGGATTATCGAGCTTCTGTCGGAATCCCGCAGCACCGGCTTCTGTTTCGAGCTGTCAGGCATTCCAATTCGGGTCGGCATGCATTCCGACGGGCAATCAATCCGTATCAGCATCAGCGGCGATCTGGGCTTTCTGCCCTTCTCGATCGAATCCCGCGACCGGCGCAATGCGATCAATGCCGTTATCGCCGCCACTGCCGAGCTGAAATACAGCAAGCTGGAAGTGGTTGATAACAAGCATATCCTGCTGCGTGGCAGCAAGCGCATGGCGCGACCGTTCCAGTTGACCGACATGTTTATGGCGCTGTGTGAGCTGGTCCACGAGGTTCAGCCCTTTGTCGATCTGCTTGGCGATTGCATGGATCACGCGCAAACCGATATTCCGGTGCCCGGCCAGTGCCAGAGCATGAACCCGAGCAAGCCGCTCGCCACTATACTGGCGCAAAGCCGACGCCGGGTGGACATGCCGCTCTATGCCAAACAGCTTGAGCCTGCCCGCTATGCGGTCGCTGCCGAATAAACAGCCAATACCATAATCAGCAATAGATGGATTAACCGGCGAGACCCGGCGGGTTGGCGAGGCACGCCTCGGTTTCCCGCATAAGCTGCGCCACGATCTCGCCCGCAGGCTGGATGGCATGGATCAGCCCGGCGGCCTCACCGACCACGACGGCGGCGGTCTCAAAATCACCGGCGGCAACCGCATTGGTATAGGCGCTGACGATTGCCGCCTTGTCCTCTGCCGACTGCCGCAACTCCGGCTCCCGCCCCTGCCATGTCTCGGTCAGGTCATTGCGCAGAACCCGGATATCGAACTCATCCGGCCATGGCAGATCACGCGCCACATCAATGACGCTGGTGCGCACGGTTTCATCACCGGTGGCGGCAAGCACGCGCTCCCGGCCATTGGGATGGGTCAAGGCCTCGCTCGCCGGATAGAACCGGGTGCCGAGGGCAACGCCGCTAGCACCGAGCATCAGTGCCGCCGCAATGCCGCGGCCATCGGCAATACCACCCGCCGCAACAACCGGCACATCACCGGCAATATCCACCACGGCAGGCACAAACGGCATGGTTGCCCGCTTCGCGCCATGCCCACCGGCCTCCGTCCCCTGCGCCACCAATATGTCGGCGCCGTTATCCTGTGCGCGTTTGACATGATCGATGGTCTGCACCTGACAGATCAGTTTGGCACCCGCAGCCTTGATCCGGCCTGCAAACGGCGCTTCGTCGCCGAAGGACAGCCAGACCGCTCTGGGTTCATGTTCAAGCGCCTGATCGAGCAGCGTCGGATTGTTGTGCAGCGCCCATGTGATAAAGCCGATACCGACCACGCTGTTGCCTGCATCGCGCCATGCCTGACCGACCCAGTCGTCATCACAGTACCCGCCACCGATCAGGCCGAGGCCACCGGCCTCCGATACCGCCTTGGCCAGCGCACCGCCGGAGACCAGCGCCATCGGCGCGGATATGATCGGATGCTCGATACCGAGTAGACGGGTCAGACGGGTGTCTATCATTGGCCGGTCGGCAGGGTGAATACCTGCCCCGGAAAGATCATGTCAGGATCGCGGATCTTGTCCTGATTGGCCTGAAAAATCAGGGTATAGCGCAGACCGCTGCCATAGGTGGCCTCGGCAATCCGCCAGAGATTGGCGCCGGGCTTGATTACAATCAGCCGTTCATTGCTGGCGAGCGTTTCGTTGCCTGTCTCATAATCAATGGTGAATGGATAGCGCTGGGCGGCACCATCATTGACGGTGAGTTCAACGCTGTGTTCGCCCTCGACCATTATCCGGCTGGTTTCAAACCGCCAGTTGCCATCAGCATCGATCAGCACCTGTCCCAGCCGGTCGCCATCCAGCACGATGGCCAGCCTGCCATTCGCCGGGCCGGTGCCGGACATGGAAAGCGGCTTGCTGATGCCATATTGCACGGAATCAAGCGATAGATCGCTCTCGCCCGCCGCCTCGCGCTGGAGAACACGCGGGACCGAACTGCCATCGGCATTCTCACCCAGCATGATGACCGTGCGTGGCGTGCTGCTATCGGCGCTGGCCACCTGTTCGGAGCCCAGCACAACCACCGGCTCGCTGAGCGCAACCGTGCCGTCATCCCGTGGCATACGAAGCTGCAGCGTATGGGAACCGGCAGGCAGCCGCTCACCGGGCACCCATGTCCATTCGCCGCGGCTGTCGGTGGTGACCTCGGCGACCTCTTGGTCATTACGGTAAATCAGTATCCGGCTGTCCGGTGCGGCGCGCCCGGCAGAGACAATCGAGCCATCAGGGTCAATCCGTACGATATCAAAGCTCGGCGCGGCATTGACCGGCGCTTCATCGAGATCGCTCGGCGCGGCTTCCGCCGTCTCCTCGCCCGCAGGCGGTGCTGTGTCCGCCGGTGTGGTTGTCGTGGTCGGCGTATCTGCCGGTGGCTCACGATCAACCAGTTGCATACCGAGCAGCCCGGCACCGATCAGGGCACAGATGATAACAGCCCCGATAATGAGGCGGTCCGCCGATTGCCGATCCTGTCCAGACACTGGTTATTCAGCCTTTGTTTGCAGTTCCTACTGATACTATATCGGTATCGGTCGCGACGTTTGCGAGCAACAGGTAAAACCGACTTAGCCACATCAGGCATCAGATTTATCGATCACGCGTTGTTATCGACGCAAAATATGTCTAACGTCCCGGCGAATTTGGCGCGATGCGGTTCTCCCGACATCGCCTGCCTCCGGATTTCAGCCCCCTTAGAGTCTAATCGACAGAATCAGTTCAGCCATGAAGTCATTAAACAGCGTCTGCGTCTATTGCGGTTCCTCCAACAATGTCTCCGATGACATCAAGGAAATCGCAACCAAAGTCGGTAAAGCCCTCGCCGAACGGAATATCACCGTTGTCTATGGTGGTGGCCATGTGGGCCTGATGGGTATGACCGCCGACAGCGCGCTTGCCGCCGGTGGTGATGTCGTTGGCATCATCCCGGACCACCTGCAGCGCCGCGAAAAGCGCCACACCACCCTGACCGAGTTGATCATCACCGACAGCATGCACACCCGCAAAAAGCTGATGGTTGAGCGCTCCGACGCCTTCTTCATCCTGCCAGGTGGCCTCGGCACCCTTGACGAGATGTTCGAGATTCTGACCTGGCGCCAGCTGGAACTGCATGACAAGCCGGTGATCATGATCAACTGGATGGGTTACTGGGACAAGATTGTCGAGGCCATCGACCATGCGGTTGAAGTCGGCTTTGTCCGCCCGCAGCATCGCGCCGGTCTGACCGTCGTCAATACGGTCGAGGAAGCCATGGACGCACTCGATGCCGCCGATGATCCAGCCCATCCGACCAATCTCGAAGACGCCTGAAATCCGGTATACGGGACCTGCCGTCTTGGCGAGCATCACCCTGCGGTGCTATAAGCCTTGACTAATTCAACAGTGCTGCCACCCGCCGGACATTCAGTCCGGCATTCCGGCAGCGATAAGCCCAAACCAACAGAGGTCCCATGAGCAAGATCAAGGTTGCCAATCCCGTCGTTGAACTGGATGGCGATGAAATGACCCGTATCATCTGGCAATGGATCAAGGATCAGCTGATCCTTCCCTATCTGGATGTTGACCTGAAGTATTTCGATCTCGGCGTCGAGGAGCGTGACCGCACCGATGACCAGATCACCATCGATAGCGCCAAGGCGATCCAGCAATATGGCGTCGGCGTCAAATGCGCCACCATCACCCCCGATGAAGCACGGGTCGAGGAATTCGGCCTGAAGAAGATGTGGAAGTCACCGAACGGGACCATCCGCAACATTCTCGGCGGTACCGTCTTCCGCGAGCCGATCATCATCAGCAACGTGCCGCGTATCGTGCCTACATGGAACCAGCCGATGATCATCGGCCGCCATGCCTTTGGTGACCAGTATCGCGCCACCGACATGGTCGTGCCCGGCGCCGGTAAGCTGACCATGACATTCGAGCCTGCCGATGGCAGCGAGAAAATCACCCATGAGGTCTTCGACTTCCCGGCCGGTGGTGTGGCCATGGGCATGTATAACCTCGACGAGAGCATCATCGGTTTCGCCCGCGCCTGCTTCAACTATGGTCTGGAGCGGAAATATCCGGTCTATCTGTCGACCAAAAACACCATCCTCAAAGCCTATGATGGCCGCTTCAAGGACCTGTTCCAGGAAGTCTTCGACAGTGAGTTCAAGGCCAAGTTCGATGCCGCCGGTATTACCTATGAACACCGCCTGATCGACGACATGGTCGCCTGCGCGATGAAGTGGGAAGGTGGATTCGTCTGGGCCTGTAAGAACTATGACGGTGATGTGCAGTCCGATACCGTGGCACAGGGCTTCGGCTCCCTCGGCCTCATGACCTCTGTGCTGATGACCCCGGATGGCAAGACCGTCGAGGCGGAAGCCGCGCACGGTACGGTTACCCGCCACTATCGCCAGTATCAGGCCGGCAAGGAAACCTCGACCAACCCGATCGCCTCGATCTTCGCCTGGACCCAGGGTCTGCGCTATCGCGGCAAGTTCGATGGTACACAGGACGTGGCCGACTTCGCTGACAAGCTTGAGAAAGTCACCATCGAGACCGTCGAAAACGGCCAGATGACCAAGGATCTCGCCATCCTGATCGGGCCAGAGCAGAAATGGCTCAACACCAAGGACTTCATGGATGCCATTGATGGCCGCCTGAAAGCCTCTATGGGCTGATAATGTCAGCCCCTGAAGCCGATAACGCCGTCTATCTCGAAGATCTGTCCGTCGGGCAGGTCTTCGAGACCGGCGATATTGAACTGACTGCCGAGAGCATCATCGATTTTGCCCGGCAGTTTGATCCGCAGCCCATGCATCTATCGGATGCGGGTGCAGCCCATACAATTTTTGGCTCACTGGCCGCGAGTGGCTGGCATATGACCGCCCTCACCATGCGGCTGATGGTTGATGCCACGCCTTTTGGCACCACCCCGCTCATCGGTGCGGAAATCAGCAATATCCGGTTCAGCCAACCGGCCCGGCCCGGCATGATGCTGACCGTCAGGGCTGAAGTAATGGAAATTCTGCCCGGCTCGAATCCCGAGCGGGGCTTCGTCATCATGAACGGCAGCACGCTGGACCGGAATACCGATCAGGCCGTGGTGACCCAGACATGGCGTATGCTGCTGCCGAAAAAGCAGGCATAATCCTAGAAATTTTGTTGATACCGCAAAAGAAGTGGGGTGCCGCGAAGGGCTAGTTCGCGACACCCCGTTATCAGCAACCTGGCTAGAGACACACGGGGAAGGCTCCTCGTGGGATTATCCAGTCAACACTGCGGCATAGTGTTTTGATCCATCCTGGGGAAGGCGTAGTTGGATCAACGACTGGCGTTCCCGGCCTTTGCATCCGCGGCGACTTCGTCGCTACGGTCACGTCGGCGTGAGGACGGTTGCTGATAAGCCTGTAGGCAGTGGTCCTGACAGTAGGGCAAGCCATTGGCTGACTGCTTGCCGCAGAACCGGAAATCATTGTCACGCGGATCGCCAATGGGCCATTTGCACATACGATCCGTGAGCTCGAGAATGGTGGCACCGGGTTTCCGGCGCTTGATTGGCGATGGCCGGCGGCTTACGCCGATACGATGTGCCTTACCGATAACAGCATTACGTGTGATACCGAGGACCGACGCGATCTGACTCGCTGTCTTTCCCTCATCCCATAGCTGTTTGAGCACATCTACTCGCTCATCAGTCCAAGTCATTTGCCGCATTCCCGCTTAACTGTGGTTGCCCCAGTACCGCCTGAAGCAACGCGTTTATGTTCAAATCCCGTTGACCCTCATCGCACCCGAAACACAACATCTGGAGATACTGGCTAAATCGAAGCGTCTTGTTGGTCTTTGGCGTCATAACCACTATATGTTGTGGCCCGTGACGAGGCTGAGTATCGCCAGCCACGCGATAATCGCAAGGCTTCTTTGAAAGATTTTTAGCATATCTTGTGGATACTGATCCGCACAGAACCCCATATATTGTGGATGCGAATCGGAAAAGCAGCAGCAGCCAATCACTAACAGGCTGAATATATTTGGATTTTGGATAAATCCACAGACAGGCCGAATCATCAGGGATTGATTCGGGATATGTACGCAGAATTCATAACGGCATTGCACAATACGTATAAGTTTGAAATTTCCTGCAAAAAATTCGGAAAATCCGAGCTGATTCAGCCGCTTATGATTTTAAATCTATTTCAGGCCGGTTTCGGATTAGGGCTTGCTATCGCTGAAATATCCCTTATATTGTGCAGTGCAACAGCAATGTTGCAACGCCACTCTTGGGCGTTTCCTCCCTAAACTCAGGCCGTCGGGTTCGCCCGCGGCCTCTTTTTTTGCCTGCATATATCTGGTGGCAGCAGAAGTGCCTCTCACGCATGGATAAAGTTGCGTTTGGGCATTGAAGTTTAGAACGATTCCATCTAATAAATAGGACATGTTTAGTCCGATTAAGGATGAGTTGGGCATTTACTGCCAGAACTCGGTGCCTGTCGGGCGCTTTTCAGGAATTGTCAGGTTCAGGCCAGATGCTGCGATTGAGCAAAATTACCGATTATGGCGTGGTTGTTTTAAGCAACCTGTCCAATCGTGATGACCGGCTCGCCAGCGCAGTTGATATTGCCGGCGTCACCGGTATCCCCGAGCCGACCGTTGCCAAGGTTCTGAAAACCGCAGCCCGCGCCAATCTGGTGCTCGGCCAACGCGGTGCCGGAGGCGGCTATCGCCTCACCCGTACCGCCGATGCCATTTCGATCACCGAGATTATCGAAGCCTTCGAGGGGCCGATCGCCCTCACCGCCTGTGTTGATGGCGGCGATGGCAATTGCTCGGTCGAGGCATTCTGCGCCATGCGTCAGAACTGGGACACAGTGAACCAGGCAATTCGCAATGCCTTAACCAAAGTCACCCTCAGGGATATGACCTCGGGTAAATCAAAGGCCCTTGCTGCCTTCATGGATATGGAAGCAGCAGAACCAGAACAGAAACCGGTGTCGGCCTCTGCAGGCTGATACCAACGATCAAACCGTTTTACGCAATTTCGAGGAACCAGCCAGATGGCCGCAACTGCAGAAACAGTGAAACAAGTCGAAGCCCTCGGCAAAGAGAAATACAAGTACGGCTTCGTCACCGATATCGAGATGGAAAGCGCACCCAAGGGCCTTTCCGAAGACATCGTGCGTTTCATCTCCGCCAAGAAGAACGAGCCCGAATGGCTGCTCGAATGGCGTCTGAAGGCCTATCGTCACTGGCTGACCATGGAAGAGCCGCACCATTGGCCAAAAATCAAGTACCAGCCGATCGATTATCAGGACACATATTACTATGCGTCCCCGGTGCAGAAAGAGAAGCCGAAGAGCCTCGACGACATTGATCCCGAGATTCGCGCGACCTATGACAAGCTGGGCATTCCGATCAAGGAGCAGGAAATGCTCGCCGGTGTCGCGGTCGATTACGTCTTCGACAGCGTGTCCGTTGCCACCACCTTCAAGGAAAAGCTGAAGGAAACCGGTGTTATCTTCATGCCGATTTCCGAGGCGGTGCAGGAGCATCCGGAACTGGTGAAGAAATATCTCGGCACCGTCGTTCCATATACCGACAACTTCTTCGCCACCCTGAATTCTGCCGTCTTCACCGATGGTTCCTTCGTCTACATTCCGAAGGGCGTGCGCTGCCCGATGGAGCTGTCCACCTATTTCCGGATCAATGCCGAGAATACCGGTCAGTTCGAGCGTACCCTGATCGTGGCCGAGGAAGGCTCATACGTCTCCTATCTCGAAGGCTGCACCGCACCACAGCGGGATGAAAACCAGCTCCACGCCGCCGTGGTCGAGCTGGTCACCATGGATGATGCCGAAATCAAGTATTCCACGGTCCAGAACTGGTATCCGGGCGATGAGAATGGCGAAGGCGGCATCTATAACTTCGTTACCAAGCGCGGGGCCTGTCGCGGTGCCCGCTCGAAGATCAGTTGGACCCAGGTTGAAACCGGCTCAGCCGTAACCTGGAAATATCCGAGCTGTATCCTGCAGGGCGATGAGTCGGTCGGCGAATTCTATTCGGTCGCCATCACCAATAACGCGCAACAGGCCGATACCGGCACCAAGATGATCCATCTGGGCAAGAACACCCGCTCGCGGATCGTCTCCAAGGGTATTTCCGCCGGTAAGTCCAATAATACCTATCGTGGTCTGGTCCGCATGGGGCCAAAGGCGGACAATGCCCGCAACTATACCCAGTGCGACAGCCTGCTGATCGGCGATAAATGCGGTGCCCACACGGTTCCCTATATCGAGAACAAGAACCCGACCGCCGCACTTGAGCACGAGGCAACCACGGCCAAGATCGGTGAAGACCAGCTCTTCTATGCCCGCCAGCGCGGCTTGTCCGAGGAAGAGGCTGTCACCCTCATCGTTAATGGCTTCTGCCGCGAGGTGATGCAGCATCTGCCGATGGAATTTGCGGTCGAGGCCCAAAAACTCGTCGGCATCAGCCTCGAAGGCTCTGTGGGGTAATCGCCGATGACACAAGCAAACAGCGAGAGCCCGACACCAGAGCAAAAGGCCAAGGCGTTCAAAACCATCGCCCTGTCCATGTTTCTCGGCGGCATTGCCATCCTCGGCTTCGGTGCCGCATGGCTCATGGGCTTCATCGCCGGAAATGATGAAACGACACAGCTGACCGGCGGCATCATCTGCTTTGTCGGCTTTATGGAAATATGCGTTGCCTGGTTCATGTTCGGCAAATCCTACAATCTGCGCTGAACACCTGACCGGAACGAAACACGAGACACTGAAAGAAAACGGAAGATACGATGATCGAGATTAAAAACCTGCATGCTGAAATTGATGGCAAGCCGATCCTGAAAGGTCTGAACCTCGAGATTGGCAAGGGCGAAGTTCACGCCATCATGGGGCCAAACGGTTCCGGCAAGAGCACCCTCTCCTATGTCCTCGCCGGTCGTGAGGAATATGAGGTAACCGAGGGCGAAATCCTGTTTAACGGCGAGAATATTCTCGAGCTTGAGCCGGAAGAGCGCGCCGCAGCCGGTCTCTTCCTCGCCTTCCAGTACCCGATCGAAATTCCCGGCGTGCCGAACACCACCTTCCTGCGTACCGCGGTCAACTCGATCCGCAAACAGCGTGGTGAGGACGAAATCGAGGCCGTGACGTTCCAGAAACTTGTGCGCTCGAAAGCCAAGGAACTGGGCATGTCTGCCGATATGCTGAAGCGTGCCGTTAATGTCGGCTTCTCCGGTGGTGAGAAGAAGCGCAATGAAATCCTGCAGATGGCCGTGCTCGACCCGAGCTTTGCCGTACTGGATGAAACCGATAGCGGTCTCGACATTGATGCGCTGAAGATTGTCGCCGATGGCGTCAATGCCCTGCGCTCCGCTGAACGCTCGTTCCTCGTCATCACCCACTATCAGCGCCTGCTGACCTATATCGTGCCGGACAAGGTTCACGTTCTCGCCCATGGCCAGATCCAGAAAACCGGCGGCAAGGAACTGGCACTGGAGCTGGAAGCCAAGGGTTATGCCGAATTCGGCGTCGACGAAGAAGCCGCGTAAGCATTGATATCATTCAGTTATTGAGAACAGGCCCGTACCATGCCAGTCCATAATTCACTAAAGACGACAGATGCCTACAAGGCGCATTTCACTGCCCATGCCGACGACCTCACCGGTCCCGACTGGGTGCAGGAATTGCGCAATACGGCTCTTGCCGCCTTTACCGAGAACGGCTTGCCCGGTGCCAAGCATGAGCGCTGGCGCTTTACCCCGATCCGCTCGCTGGAAAAGCAGCCTTATCTGCCGACCTTCCGGAAAGTCGCCGCCAATGATCCAAGCAAGGGCAAGCTGATCGACGGCGCTGTTTCCGTGGTGATCGTCAATGGCCGTTTCGATGCCGAGGCGTCCGATATCGCGAACCTGCCAGAGGGCGCGATTGTCACCAGCCTTGCCGAGGCTGTTGAACAGCACAAGGCACTGGTCGAGCCGCATCTGGGCCGCATTGCCAGTGCGCAGGACCACCACTTCCCGGCCCTGAACGCCAGTTTCATGACCGATGGCCTGTTCATCCACCTGCCGCGCAATGTCGTGGTCGAGCCGGTGATTGAGGTGAATTTCATCAGCACCGCCACTGCGGATAATCAGGCTTTCCAGCCACGCAATCTGATCGTGCTCGAAGCCGGTGCAAATGCCACGGTTGTTGAGCACTGGTACGGACAGGGTGATTATCTGAACAACAGCGTGACCGAAGTGGTTGTCGGCGATAATGCCCATCTCGGCCATTACCGTCTGAATGCCGAAAGCGATGAAGCAAGCCACATCTCGACCATCACCCCGATTGTCGGTCGCGATGCCTCTTACGACAATTTCACCCTGACCACCGGGGCGAAACTGGCACGAAATGAAATCCATGTTGCCCTGCGCGGTACCGGTGCGGTGTCTCACCTCAACGGCACCTATCTGCTCGATGGTGACCAGCACACTGACACCACCACCCATACCGACCATCTGGTCGAGCACGGCAATTCCAACCAGACCTATAAGGGTGTGGTGGCTGGCAAGGGCCATGCGGTGTTCCAGGGCAAGATCCATGTGCATCCGGGCGCCCAGAAAACCGATGGCTATCAGCTCAATCAGGCAATCCTGCTTTCCGACACCGCTGAAATCGACAGCAAGCCGGAGCTGGAAATCTATGCCGATGATGTGAAGTGCAGTCACGGCGCGACCGCAGGTCAGCTGGACAAGCAGGCACTGTTCTATCTGCGCTCGCGCGGCATCCCACATGCCGAGGCCCGCGCCATGTTGATCGAAAGTTTTCTGGCACAGGCCATCGAGTTGATCGAGCATGAGGCGGTTCAGGAAAAGTTCATGGAGATCATGCGCAAACGGTTGCGGAGCCTATGACCAATCCAGCCCTGAAAACCGACATGCCAGATGCTGCCTCGCCCGTTGCCCGCCACGGTGCCAACACCTTTGATGTTGAGGCAATCCGTGCCGATTTCCCGACACTGGCGCAGGAAATAAACGGCAACCCCCTCACCTATCTCGATAATGGTGCCAGTGCGCAGAAGCCGCGACAGGTGATCGATGCCATGTCGCGTCTGCTTGAGCATGACTATTCCAACGTCCATCGCGGCGTGCATACGCTGAGCCAACGCTCGACCGAGCAGTATGAAGCGGTGCGCGACAAGGCAGCAGCCTTCCTGAACGCGCCGAGCCGCGAGAATATCGCCATCACCCATAATGCCACCGAGGCATTCAATCTGGTCATGCACGGCTATGGCCGCGCCCATCTGAACGCTGGTGACGAGATCATCATCACCGAGATGGAACACCACGCCAATATCGTGCCATGGCAGATGCTGGCGACTGAACGCGGTGTCGTGTTGCGGGTGGTCCCGATTGATGACCGCGGCAACTTCCAGATGGACGCGTTCGAGCAGCTGCTTAATCCGAAAACCAAGCTGGTTTCGGTCACCCATGCATCGAATGTGCTCGGCACCATCACCCCGGCCAAGGCCATTGTCGAGCGCGCCCATGCGCTTGGCATTCCGGTACTGTTTGACGGCTCACAGGCGGCCATTCATATGCCGGTTGATGTACAGGCGCTCGATTGCGACCTCTATATCTTCACCGGGCACAAGCTCTATGGCCCGACCGGTATCGGCATCATGTACGGCAAGGAAGACATTCTGGACCGTATGCAGCCGTTTCAGGGCGGCGGCGACATGATCGAACGTGTCAGCTTTGACGGCACGACCTTCAAGAACGCCCCCTACAAATTCGAGGCCGGCACCCCACCTATCACTGAAGGGGTCGGGCTGGCAGCGGCGATTGATTATGTCAGCGCGATCGGTATGGACTGCATTTCCGCCCATGAGCACGAGTTGCTGCTCTATGCCACCGAACGGCTCAAGGCCATTGACGGTCTGACCATCTATGGTGAAGCCGACCACAAGGCGGCGATCATCTCCTTCTCGGTTGATGGCGTTCATGCACATGATATGGGCACGATCCTTGACCGGTTTGGTGTGGCCGTGCGTGTCGGCAAACATTGTGCCGAGCCGCTGATGGACCGTCTGGGTGTCAGTGCAACCGCACGGGCCTCATTCGGCATGTACAATACCCGTGGTGAAGTCGACCGCCTCGCCGAAGCGATCGAAAAAGCCAAAATGCTGCTGGGTTAAAGGTAAAGACAGGCGTTATGACGATGGATCAACAGGATAACAGCCCCAAACCGGAAGCGGAGCTGACGGCAACAGCGGATAATGCTGCCGAACAGTTCAGCGATGACGACGATTTCCCGCCCCCGCCTTTCCTCAAGGCGGATTTCCAGCACCCGCTCTATGGCAAGCTGGTTGAGGCGCTGAAGGAAGTCTACGACCCGGAAATTCCGGTCGATATTTTTGAACTCGGTCTTATCTATAATTTACGGATTAAGCCGGATAACACGATTGACGTGAAAATGACCCTAACCGCCCCCGGCTGTCCTGTCGCCGGTGAAATGCCGGGCTGGGTTGCCGATGCGGTTGAATCCGTTGAGGAGATCAAGGGTTCGGATGTGGAGATTGTTTGGGATCCCCCCTGGACACCTGATATGATGAGTGAGTTCGCCAAGATGGAACTCGGCATGTTCTGATGGCCTGACGGGTATTGATGCCCGGAAGCGTTTTGGCCTGAAGCATTTGGGAAAGTAATGACGATGGCAAGAGAACTACCACCCCCGATCAAGCTGACCGATGCCGCTGCTGCACGGGTCAAGGAACTGATGGAACGCGCGGATAACCCGGTTCTGGGGCTTCGTGTCGCCGTTTCCACCAAGGGCTGCTCCGGTATGTCCTATGACATCGAATATGCCCATGAACAGAAGAAATTCGAGGAAGTGGTTGAGGACAAGGGCGCACGGGTGTTCATCGACCCGGCGGCGATCATGTTCCTGATCGGCAGTGAGATGGATTTTGTCGAGGACCGGTTCGAAAGCCGCTTTGTCTTCTCCAATCCCAATGAAAAAGGCCGCTGCGGCTGTGGCGAGAGCTTCCACGTCTGATCTGCCGTCGGGGTCTTCACCAGAGATAAAATTCAAAAGAATGAACGCCGGGATGGATTAACCGCCCGGCTTTTTCTATGGTGCGGCGCCGGTCCTGCCGATCGGCCATATGCTTACCGTATCCGTAGTTATCCATGCGCCCGTTTCTAGCCCCACTGATCCAGCATCCGTTCCTGATCTGGCAGATGTCCAAAAGGGATGTCACCAGCCGCTATCGCGGGTCGATGCTCGGTATCCTCTGGTCATTTGGCCGCCCGCTCCTGATGCTGGCGGTCTACACCTTTGTGTTCAGTGTGATCTTCGAGGTGCGCTGGAACCAGCCATCAATCGAGAGCAACCGCTTTACCTTCGCGGTTGTCCTGTTTGCAGGACTGATCGTCCACGGGCTGCTGGCCGACTGCCTGACCCGGGCACCGAGCCTGATACTGGAGAACGTTAACTACGTGCGGAAGGTGATCTTCCCGCTGGAGAGCCTCGGCTATGTCCTGCTGATCTCTGCCCTGTTCCATGCCGGGATCAGCTTTTTCGTGCTGATCGTGGCCCATCTGCTGTTTATCGGCCTGCCACCACTGACCATCCTGCTGCTGCCGATCGTCATTCTGCCGATCATCCCGCTATTCCTCGGGCTCGGCTGGATGCTGTCATCCCTCGGTGTATTTCTGCGCGATATTGGCGAGATCAGCGCGATCATGACCACCATTCTGCTGTTCCTGTCGCCGATCTTTTTCCCCATAGAACAGTTCCCGGAACAGCTAAGATTTCTGTTATATTACAATCCATTAACACTGATTATTGAAGCAGTCCGCGATGTTGCGATCTTTGGCCGGATGCCGAACTGGACCGGTCTCGCGATCTATGCCGTTGCCGCCACTGCTTTCGCCCAGCTCGGTTACTGGATGTTTGTCAAATCGCGTCGGGGGTTCTCTGATGTCCTCTGATAGCGTGCTGCAACCCGAGGCTATGAGCCCGCCCGATGCCGACAGCAATGTGGTGATCGAGGCCAAGGGGCTGGGCAAGAGCTACCGTATCTACAAACGGCCCGAAGACCGCCTGCTACAGTCGATCTTCCGTAGCAAACAGCTGTTCACGCCATTTCAGGCCCTGCGCAATGTGGACCTCACCATCAGCCGTGGCGAGGCAATCGGCGTCATGGGGCGTAACGGCTCGGGCAAATCCACCCTGCTGCAACTGCTCGCTGGCACAGTCACACCGACCGCTGGCCATTTCGAGACCCGTGGCCGCCTAGCCGCCCTGCTCGAACTCGGGGCCGGCTTCAACCCGGAATATACCGGTAAGGAAAACGTCTATCTGAATGCTGCCGTCCTCGGACTGTCGCGTGAACAGATCGACGCAAAATACCCTGAAATTGTTGAATTTTCCGAGATTGGTGATTTCCTCGACCGACCGGTAAAAACCTATTCGACCGGTATGTATATGCGCCTCGCCTTTGCCGTGGCGATTGCGGTGGAGCCGGAAATCCTGATCGTTGACGAGGCCCTGTCGGTCGGTGACGAGGCGTTCCAGCGTAAATGCTTTGCCTTCCTCCATCGTCTGATGGAAAACGGCGGCACCTTGCTGTTTGTCAGCCATTCGGCCAATTCGGTTACCGAACTCTGCAACCGCGCTATTCTCCTCCATGGCGGTGAGCTGATCCTCGATGACAGTCCGAAACGGGTGGTCCAGTACTATCAGCGCCTGCTCTATGACCGTGCAACCGAGCCTGCAGCGCTGATTGAGGAAATCCGGCGTCAGGCAGCACAACCGGTGGCAGAGGCAATCCCTGAGCCCACAGCGGCCATTGACGCCCCGGTTGACGGTGATGCCGAGCCCTATTTCGATCCCAACTTCGTCAGCTCCACCGCCAATGCCTATGAAACCAACGGCGGTCGGATCAGCGATCCGCATATCACCACCGCAGATGGCCGACGGGTAAACGTTATCAGCCGCGGCCAGCGCTACCAGTACCGGTTCCGGGTCGAGTTCGATGCCGCGCATGAGGGCGTGCATTTCGGCATGTTCATCCGCACCAAGACCGGCGTTGATCTGGGTGGCAGCGCCTCCAGCCCGCCACAGGCGAAAAAGCTGAGCGTCAAGTCGGGACAGATTGTCGATGTGGTGTTTGAATTCGATTGCTCACTGATGCCCGGCACCTATTTCCTCAATGCCGGTTGCTCGGCCATGGTCAATGGCAGCCGCGACAGCGTGCATCGTATTCTGGATGCGGTCATGTTCCGCGTTATGCCGGAACTGAATCTGGCGGCAGATGGGCTGGTCGATTTCTCGATCAGCGCTGTTATCAAAACCGCGCAAGAAACTGAAAAATAATAGAAACAGGCGATCAACCACCGGGACGCATGGTCCGTGGCGGAGTCGGTTTTGGCGGCTCCTCACCCTTGCGCCGTACCGGCTCATCGGGGGCATAGCCTGCGCGTTCCATCAACCGTGCCGCACCGGCCCAGAGCAGATAGGCTTCGGTCGACACCTGGGGCGATGAGCCGAGGCCATACATATGCCCCTCATGGATACCGACACGGATAACCGCGCCGCTGATGTCCTTGCCATCCACCATCGGCCCGTCCCGCAACACCCGCCGCATGGACAGGATCGCAAGCGGCGTCCGATCCCCGACTTTTTCGATATAGCGCTCGAATTCCTGCAGTAAACGGGCATCGGAGAAGGCTGCATAGGGGTTTTGTACCTCCAGATGCTCACGGGAATAGACCCGCAGGCGTTCGCCACCTATCTCGATATAGTCATCATCATTGGCGTTGGCAGCCATCATTCCCTCGGCAAATTCGTCAATTTGGTTGAGCCAAACCAAGCGCAAAACCTGGAATATAACAATGGTTCATGGGTGAAATACCCTGAAAAACATGGGTTTATTGGGTATGATGTATTTTGATTTCCAACATTTGCCGTTATGGTGCGCCCCATGAACAGGGAAATTGCCAAATCACCCGCGACAAAGGCCGTGGACCGACGCCTGTCGGTGGCACCGATGATGGATTGGACCGACCGCCATCAACGGATGCTGATGCGTGCCATCGCGCCGAATACGCTGCTGTTTACCGAGATGGTAACCACGGGCGCGATCCTGTTTGGCGATCAGGCACGGCATCTGGCGTTTTCCGCTGCCGAGCATCCGATAGCGCTGCAACTGGGCGGGTCCGATCCTGACGACCTCGCCCGTGCAGCCGAAATCAGCAGCGGCTATGGCTATAACGAGATCAACCTGAATTGCGGTTGCCCGTCGGATCGGGTGCAATCCGGCAGCTTCGGTGCCTGCCTCATGGCCGAGCCGGCACATGTGGCCCGGCTGGTGACAGCGATGCGCGGAGCCACGGATCTGCCGGTGACGGTCAAATGCCGTATCGGCATCGATGATTGCGACACTGGCCCGTTTCTCGATGAATTCGTTGATGCCCTTGCAGCAGCGGGCTGTGAAACCTTCTACATCCACGCACGAAAAGCCTGGCTTAAAGGATTGAGCCCAAAGGAAAATCGCGACATTCCGCCACTGGATTACGACCGGGTTCGCCTCTTGAAAAAACGCTGCCCCGAACTGGAAATCCTGCTCAATGGCGGCCTTAAAACCGTCGATGAAATGCAGGCAGCCATGCAGGCAAGCGATGATCTGCCCGCCCTTGATGGCGTGATGATCGGTCGTGAGGCATATCAGAACCCGCTGATCATGGCCGAGGCGGAAGCAGCCATCATGGGCAACGCGCATGTTCCGGCAGAGCCGAGCGCGATCCTGACCGGTATGAGCGAGTACGTTGCCAACCGTCTGGCGGCTGGTACACCGCTCAAGAGCATTACCCGACACATGATGGGCTTGATGAATGGCCGCGCAGGTGCCCGCCTCTGGCGTCGCACCCTGTCATCGGTTCCGCAGAATGCCGATATCAGCTGGCATGAGATTATTGATACCGCCGCTGGCATCGAAGCGCGCAGCCGGGATCAGGCCGCAGCCTAAACCACCTGCCCTGTTTACAGGGTCAGATGCGGCGCTGACTGTTTGGATTGTAGTTATAGACCGGCGCGTAAACCACTGCTTCGACAGCATTTTCACAGTTCGCTGCACGAACGGCGACCTCTTCTGCCAGAACCAGCCAGTTCTGCAGGGTATTGGTCAGGTGATGGCTCTGACCAATCAGCTTGCCATCGCTGATAACGGCAACAGCTTCATTCTCGAGCCGCACCTCAATCAGGTCATTGGCCACCAGATCGCCCGAGACTGTCAGAACAGGCTCACCGCTCTCGGCGATTTCAAGGGTAGCAGGCTGGAACTCTTCAACACGGTCAATCATAGTGCCCTCACAACGTATTTGGTGGATGCACGGCGCTTTCATCGGCGCATCAGATAGTGGATAAGCGTGTGATACGCCCCTGCCATGAAAGCGCGAATACCGAATTTCCGGGCTTCACCGCACGCTCACGGCTAAATCATTGGCCTGATTGCCAAAGAACCCTATATCCTTGAGACAGAAAATTTTCTCCCGGACCAGTCTACCTTGCTCGACAAAACGCCAGATACAGCCCTGACGCGCGACACGTTGATTGACGCTTTTGATCGTCATATCAGTTATTTACGCGTTTCTGTTACGGATCGATGCGATCTGCGCTGTGTCTATTGCATGGCCGAAGACATGACCTTCCTGCCGAAACGGGATGTGCTCAGCCTGGAAGAATTGGACCGCCTCTGCTCCATCTTTGTTGATCTCGGCGTACGCAAGCTGCGCCTCACCGGCGGTGAGCCTCTGGTCCGGCGCAATATCATGTGGCTGGTCGAGCGCCTCTCCCGCCACCTCACCAGCAATGCGCTGGATGAACTGACGCTCACCACCAATGGAACACAGCTGGCGAAATATGCCGGTCCGCTGGTCGATTGCGGTGTTGAGCGGGTGAATATCAGCATCGACACCCTGCAAGCGGAGAAGTTCCGGCAGATCACCCGCTGGGGCAAGCTGGAGCAGGTCATGCAGGGCATCGACGCTGCTGACCGGGCCGGCCTGCGGATCAAGATCAATGCGGTTGCCCTTCGCGGCACCAATGATGACGAGTTTCACGATATGGTCCTCTGGTGTGGCGACCGGGGTTTTGACCTGACCTTTATCGAGGTCATGCCTATGGGTGAAATCGGCGCGGGTGAGCGGCTGGACCAGTACATGCCCTTGTCCATGGTTCGTGCCAAGCTGCGCGAGCAATGGACCCTCACCGACCTGCCTGACCAGACTGGCGGTCCTGCGCGTTATATGCGGGTTGAGGAAACCGGCGGACGCCTCGGCTTCATCACACCGATGACCCACAACTTCTGTGAGAGCTGCAACCGGGTCCGCCTCACCTGCACCGGCACGCTGTTCATGTGCCTGGGCCAGCATGACAAGGCTGAGTTGCGCGATATCATGCGCGCTGATCCGGGATCAGATGAGGCCATCATAGCCGCACTCCATGAGGCGATTGCCCGCAAGCCCAAGGGCCATGACTTCATCCTCGACCGGCGGCTTGCCGAACGGCACGTCAATCGCCATATGAGCACGACCGGCGGCTGACGCGAAATACGGGATGCAGTCTTGCCATAGGCAGGCCCGGCTTTCCTGTCGCTGCTGCAGTCAAGGGTGACACCGCCCCGGTTTTTCAGCATATTTTCAAGCAGATGGTCGGCACCTTGCCACAAGGCCAAAATCGCTAAGGGATTTCTGACGTTCATGGTGACAGTAGCAGCAGATATCGCACAGGCATCTGTCACCGAACCGACGGTGCCGGAAAACCCGCGCATCGCCATCCATGCCAGCAGCCATGAGGCCGCCCAGACCGCAAAGGTCAAGCTCGCGGCCCAACTGCACAACCTGTCGCCGCTCAATGAAGCCGATGTGGTCATTGCCCTTGGCGGTGACGGCACGATGCTGGAGGTACTGCACGCCACCATGGGGCGCGGCACGCCAGTTTACGGCATGAACCGCGGCTCGATTGGCTTTCTGCTGAATGAATACAAGATCGACAAGGTGCTTGATCGGATTTTTTCTGCCCAGCAGATCTGTCTGCATCCCCTGTCCATGGTCACCAAGACCATGCTTGGCTCGATCGAGACCGCCTATGCCATCAATGAGGTATCGGTACTGCGGGAGACGCGACAGGCGGCCAAACTGAAGATCATGGTCGATGGTGTTACCCGGCTTGAGGAACTGATCTGTGACGGCGCCATGGTGGCAACACCGGCGGGCAGCACGGCCTATAACCTCTCCGCCCATGGCCCGATCCTGCCGCTGGGCGCGCAACTGCTGGCCGTCACGCCGATCAGCCCGTTCCGTCCCCGCCGCTGGCGCGGTGCGCTCCTGCCCCACACCACCCGCATCGGATTCGAGGTGCTGGAAGCTGACAAGCGCCCGGTCAGTGCTGTGGCGGATTCCACCGAAATTCGCGACATCGTCTCGGTCGAGATCACCGAGGATCGCAGCATCGACCTGAACCTGCTGTTTGACCCCGACCAGAATCTCGGTGAGCGGATCATCAAGGAACAGTTCCAGCCACTGTAACCCGAATTTCAGGCCCGGAAATGCGCATTCGGTCTTGGCCTCACCGCAGGCGGATGCTATGCAGCAGCCCATAAGTGGCCGCGTGGCGAAATTGGTAGACGCAAGCGACTTAAAATCGCTCGAGCTTTGCTCGTGCCGGTTCAAGTCCGGCCGCGGCCACCATTTTGAAGAAAATGCAATTTTTCGACCTGAGCATGTCGAGAAGCTCTTGATTTTATCAACGGCTATGGATACAAAACCGCTCTCTTGTCCGTCCCCTTCGTCTAGAGGCCTAGGACACCGCCCTTTCACGGCGGCAACACGGGTTCGAATCCCGTAGGGGACGCCATATATTTCTGCCGTTCTGAAAACCGCAGAATCATTGCCTTTCACAAACATCAATGTCAAGCACCACACTTGTTTGTGGGACATATTGTGTGGAACATCGGTATTAACATTAATCGGCAACGACAACCGATTACGGTACCGCGACACAAATCATATCTGAGCGCAAGATCGCCCCTGACCTGTCTGCTATGAGGCTGATGTGACCGATGCAATGGTTAGGGCATGGAAGGCTCGTGGAAGGTAGTTCAACACAACCGTGAACACGTCCCCCACATCCCCACCTATCATCATCATACTTGGTACCAAGGTTCTCCCCGACGGCACCCCCTCCAAGCTCCTCAGGGAGCGCATAGAGGCTGGGGTAGCTCTCATGGGCAACCGGCACCCTAAAGCTACCTTGGTGCTCTCAGGGAAAGGCTCAGGGCCTATTACAGAGGCTCAGTGCATGGCTAATCTGGCCCATGAACTCCTAGCTGATACCCAATGTTCTGAACCAGAGATTATCTTGGAGCAGAACTCCATGAACACCGCAGGTAATGCCAAGGAGTGCTCGGTGCTGCTAGGCCATGATAGAGACAGGCAGGTGATAGTGGTCACCCACAAGTCCCACATGCCGAGGGCCATGAGGCTATTCCAGAGGGAGTTCGGTGAGTTGGTGGAACCTCATGTTGTACGGCATGGTAAACTGTGGGAGGCCCTGTGGTGCTGGTTATACGAGTGTCTGGCTTTGGTTAAAGCGGGGAATAGGTGACCATGACAAAGCTAGCGCTCCTTCTCGCAGGTTTGCTTCTGACAGCACTCCCTGTTGCTCATGCCCAGAGCATCACCGATAGCCCCATCCTCGACTACGCCCAGCAGCTCAAGCAGGAGGGTATCTCCGAGTTATCCCTGACAGGTAATGAACGCCTCTCCTTGGCTCAGGCTCTCGCTGGCTGCTCAGGTGTCTGGCAGTTTGAAGCTCTCGATAGACCACAGGATGAACGCGAGTTGTACCTTGAGAATGCCATAGGAGCACGTGAGGTTGCTGTCCTGCTGGCACTGCCGGTGCTCGGAGAGGAGGGCTTGGTAGATGCCTTAGCAGAGTATGAACAGATAGCCTTTGATGGACTCAAGGCTGATGAACAGGGTGAAGCTCTAGGTAAAGCTCAGGTGTTCTGTGGGGAGCTTGGGGATGCCAAGGATGAAGTCCTAAGGGGCTATTGGGCTGAGCAGGAGGGCGAGCGCTAGCCACTACCCAACATAGCGAACCCTGTGCGATCCATCTCATACATCTCATATTCCTGGCCGTTCTGGTGATGGATATATGAGGTGCTCTTGAAGTGCCCCCGGTACTTACTCTTGGGGGTATGCGCAATTTCCCGCACACCCTCTAAAGCCGCCAATTCCTCTGAGTTTACGACGAGTTGGCGGAGGTCAATGAACATCCATCAGACTTTGCCTTTAATTTTCAGCTTCATTTCAATCTTTGCCTGTTCAGCCTTGAGCTTGAAACGCTCCTCGATGTCGTCGTTGAAGAATATCGGAGTTGTCCTGAGAGCTCTATGCGTTTTCAAGACAGCTTCTACCTCATGAATATCGAAGTGCTCTTTTTCTAAATGAAAGCGTTTAAGTTTTTCGTGAGCCTTCTTCTCATCTTTCTTGGTGTTCTTCGATGGGAAAATGGCAATCGGCTCAAAGCTACCAGCTACTCCAGTTGAGTTGAGCTGTTTAATTCTGTCGTGAACGCTTTTCGTGGTTCTTCCTATCTTGACCCCTCTTTGGTTGGGATTGGATACCACGTAGATTATGCCTTCTAGTCTTTTGAACGCGAATGGTGCTTCACCGCATTCTTGGCACTCACCTTGGGGTGCTCCATCGTTAACCAAGATACTCACGTCACTTTTACACTTTTGGCATACCCCACTAACATCAATAAGCATGTTTTTATCATTCTAGCTTTTAGTGATCTTGATACTGACACAGCAGAATATCAGCAAAATCAGAATGTGTACGAGATAATTATTCCTCTGTGCTTGGCGCTATCAAGGCCTGATAGACCTTGGAAATAGCTGTTAGGGAATAGTTCTTGTGGGGACTGCTTTAAAAATTAAAAGAGGGCAGAAGACACATACGTGAATCCTCATGCCCCCACGGGTCACTTATAGCTGAAACTGCCGGTTTCCTTGGGTTTCCGTTTGTCCCCACCGGGTGTCCCCACAAAATTCAGACATTCTTTGCTGCTCCTGCAAGCGCTTCTTGATACTCCTTAACAGATTCATCGTCGCGTTGCTTGATATCCTGTGTTATGTCCATTTGGACACCCCATAGGATTGGACATAGGTGTCGTATGATTAGTGAGGATTGTTTTGCAAAATAAACAAGAAGACATAGCTTTCTGGTCCACGCGTGGTTCTGTTTGGAGGCTTACAGTCCTTATCAGGTTCTTATCGGGACGTCTCAACGACATAGCTGCTATATGTGAGCGTCACTTCCCCATGTCTTTTGAGACAAGTGGCCTACGTGAAATCTATGAAAACAGCATCAAATCCGATGTGAAAAGTGTGGGTGATCTACTGGCCGCTATCGAAGATTTCCAAAATGAATTAGACCCATCGCCCTTGGTGTCTCAGATAGGCAAAAATCTATCAGCTCTGCGTGGTTTCTATAGTTTTCTTTCAGCAGGCAATGACATCGTTGTCGATAAGGGCGGCGAGTGATATGTCGAAGTTCATATTAGCGGTTTATAAGAGATTACAAAAAGAGCAGAGCGAGCGGCCTGAGCCTCCTGAAGCAGTCGGCTACCCTGAAAAACTAAAGCTTTCTCAAATACAGGTTTTGCCACATGTCTTTCAGGTAAGGGACCTGCCAGACGGTGAGGATGTCGATAAATATTTCTTGGAAGCTGTGGAGAAACGTTTGCGGTCTACCGGCGAGTTGGATGCGTTAACCATTTGGTGGGGCGGAGAAGGTTTTTATCTTGTAGACGGCCATCATCGCTACAGGGCGTATGAAAAGGTCTATGGTCCAGATACGGAAGTTGCTGTTCGTTGTTTGCCTTCATCTGAGACAAACCCAAGGGGAAGAGCTACTGAGGAGAATTCAAAGCTAAAGCTTCCTCTTAGACGAGAAGAATTGAGTAATATCGCTTGGCAGGATGTTTGTATCTTTTCAGATTTGTCAGCACGTGAACTTGAGAGCTTAACAGTTAGAAAAAAATCTCAACTGAGCACCATGCAGAATGTTCGTGACGAATTGCTGTCCAACGGCAGAAAACTTAATGAGATTTCAGGATGGTCGTGGGGCAAGGCCTTAGGTATTTACCGGGGCGTTGAGGCGTCGCTAGACGATTCCTATGACGATGATAAGTTGGCCTTTGAATTTAAAGACCGTCTTATCAAAGAGTTCAGCGATAAACTATCGACGAACCCTGAGGCATTCGCCAAAGCAATCCGTCTTTACAACTCCCAGCTTCCTCTTCGTCTCGTTGATTCTGAGGACTGGGGAATCGTAGTTGAGACGATTAACCAATTGGTTGAGGCACCAGAGCTAGATCAGGATTACCAAGCTCTGGCAGAGAAGATATGGGCCTACCATAACGAGGCAGACGAGTGATGAGCTTTTAACTCATTCCCATCGCTCCAGCATCGCCTCAGCACCCGCCATATCGTCTTTAATTCGATAGACAGTCTGGCGACTAACTCCGGCTTCCTTCGCGATATTGGTCATGGGGGCACCTTTGCTCAACAGGTCCACAATCATCGCGTATTGCTGCCGGTCAAACCCCGGCTTTCTCCCTCGGAACTTCCCTTGTCCTTTAGCGTGCTCTATGCCCGCCTTTTGGGCTTCCTTGAGTGTTTCCGCCTGTGCCTCAGCGGTTGCTGCCATAAAACCGATCAGGGCATCCCTGACAGCCTTTGACATGGCATCTTGTGCAGCGCCGTCGAAGGTCATGTTGTTAATGACCGTCCTGATAACAACGCCTCTATCCATGAACTCACGGATTGTCTCGGTGACGTCCCGGTAGTTTCTGCCAAGCCGGTCTACCCATCGCACTACCAGCACATCATTAGTTCTCAGCAAGTCAAACAGGCGTCTGCCCCCCGGTCTGTCCTTCATGAGGGTATTCACTCCGGATACTCCGTGGTCCTCAATGACATCATCAATCTCAAACCCGGCCTTCCTTGCCTGTTCAATCTGATGCTCCAATGTTTGTTCGGTGGTTGATACCCGTGCGTACAGGATCGTCTTATTCGCTTTTGTGGTCATGACCGGATAGCTCCCATGATATGTCCGTATAGCTCGTGTCCACTTAGCTATATGTCCGTATGGCGCATGTCAAGTCTAACGGACTGTCATGGGTATGCTTCTTGATTGTCCACATGGGTATACCCTCGCGGACACGCTGGGTTCTGCTGAATGATGAGGAGGACCAAAGAACCCTACCTCCGCTTGCTGCCAGTGCCCGTCTCTAGGATATGTCAATTAAATCAGCCACTTAGCTATCCGAGCTTTACCTGCGGTTATGTTATAGAGCGCCGCTAGAATAACCCAATGATTACAGATGGTTGACCATGGGAGGCATTGGTTGCGCTTACTCTATAGTGGACCGCTAGGAAACCCGCAGAAACCCTAGGTTTTTCCCTTGAGAGGTCCGGGAAGCTTTACCTGCGGTTACTGCGATTTGGGACCACTAGAACAGCCACGCTCCGCCCACCCTATCCCCCATTCCTTTGCTTGTTGAGCCAACAGCAAACAGATACGCTCTCGATCAGCTTTGTGATTTACAAGCTGGCAATGACATGGAGGGGGGGGGGTGTCACATGGTGGGGCTACGTTATCAGTTGATGGCTCTCTCTATCCTCGTTATCGCTTGGGCTTGGTCACCCACATTCAACGCTGTGGCTGCTGAAAGCACCTGCAATGTCCCTAAGCCTATTGGCAGTGACACCGTAATCGTTATCAGCGCCAAGGAGGGAGCCAGCGTTTCCACAGTTTCCATAGGCGACATTTACGAAACCATCACCGCCGCAACTGTCCGGGTAGCAGAAGGCAATGGCCCGCTATATGTCTTTGCCATGACTGAGCTGCCTATCGTCTGGAAGTTCACTGGTGATACGAACAGGGTACGCCAACTGGTCATTCAACACCCTGACAAGAAGGCTTCAGAAGCGGGGTCAGGTTCCTATGGCATCCCGAAGGAACGAGTGATCTTTACCGCATCCGGGAGCTGCGTCGAGCAATATATCTTCAAGCCCAACTCGGGCAGAGAGCGCTTGGAGCGAGAGAGGCTAACCAACTACTTCCAGAAGCCCATTGATAACCTCGTGATAATGAACTCAGCCCCCTATGTCGTAATTCCGGGGGATAGCTTTAATGATGCTGACTATGAGGTTTTCAACAGCATCACCAAGGTACCGTTCGAGTACGCTGTAGGCGGCTTGCGGTACAGCTTCACCACTGATGGTGTTCAGGCCTTCCGCCCGGATGGCACGGCTGTACTCCCTGAGCCGTTTACAACTCACGATATGAAGATACGGATGAACTCCGGGTTTGCCGGGATAGTCAACGTTGAGGTGGATGAGCTATTTGCCAGCGACAAGGAGGCTAGGTCGTATGAAGTCCTGCCGGGTAACCTTGGGCTGCTACAGCTTGAGAGCAGCGGGGCCATCGAGCGCGGCGAATATGGAAGCAGCTACCTGATTAAGCAACCAATCAACAGGCTACCCGGTGATCTGCCTTGGGGCCACTTCAATGTCGCCAAAGGGGTTCCTGTGCCCACCTATCAGAAGGCCAAGAATATTGCCGTCTATGATCTGAACACAGGGCAATGTGTGTCTGGTTCAAACTGTCAGGAGCGCTTCCTGCCCCCTAATAAGTAGCCCCCCTTTGTATCAACCAGAGCCACCTTGGGTTAGCTGCCGGTCAACTTTGAGTGGACTTAGGGGTACCCACCGGGGGAAACTCTGGAGCTGTTGATATAACGATATAGGCTCGGAGATATTGGGCGCAAATCTAGGCCCCACCAAATGTTCTCACAATGTTCTTGACGCATCTTGCTGTTTCAGGAATCTAGTAGTGCTCACCAACGGTCCACCACGGAGCACCCATAGTGAGCCTTCTGAGCAAACCCAAAGCATCCCCTGAGCGCCTAGCGTTACCCCTCGTCCTGTCCTCGGTTGAGGCAGGGTTCCCGTCTCCTGCTGACGACTACATCGAGGGAGAGCTGGACCTGAACGAGTTGTTAGTCGAGCATCCCTCAGCCACCTTCTATGTCCGTGTTACCGGCGACAGCATGGTCAATGCCGGGATACTCCCAGAGGATATCTTGGCCGTGGACAGGGCCTTGAACGCCAAGAACAACGATATTGTCATAGCGGTCATCAATGGGGAACTGACAGTCAAACGCTTGGTCAAGCGCCGGGATGGGCATATCGAGCTGCACCCGGATAATGACAGCTACTCAATCATCAGCTTTACCGATGGTTCTGAGTTCGAGGTTTGGGGAGTGGTCTCAGGTGTCATCCGCAAATACTGAGAAGCCTTGGCCACGTCGCATTGCCCTAGTGGATTGCAACAACTTCTATGCCTCCTGTGAGCGGGTCTTCCGGCCTGACTGGCAGAACAAACCTGTAGGTGTCCTGTCTAACAATGACGGCTGTATCATCGCTAGAAGCAACGAGCTGAAGGAAGCTGGCATCCCTATGGGTGCCCCATACTTCAAGCACAAGCAGGAGCTGGAAGCCCTCGGTGCTGTGGTGGTCTCCAGCAACTATGCGCTGTATGGCGATATGTCAGCCAGGGTGATGAATACCCTCGGCTCCTTCACCCCTGAGTTTGAGGTCTATTCCATTGATGAGGCATGGCTAGACCTGACCGGCTTTGACCTCAGCACGCTCGATGCCTATGCCCGTGAGATCGTCTCAACCACCCATAAGCATACCGGCATCCCTGTCTCGATGGGCATAGGGCCTACCAAGGTGCTCGCCAAGGTCGCCAACCGTATCTGCAAGAAACGCAAGGTACCGGGCAGTGTGTTTAATCTAGGGAGCGCTGAGAACCTTGATGCTGTGTTGCAGTCCTTCGAGGTCGGTGATGTCTGGGGTGTCGGTCGTCGGTGGAAGGAGAGCCTGAACCGTATCGGCATCTATACCGCCTTGGACCTCCGCAACAGTGACCCTACCGAGATGCGTAAGCGGTACAATGTTGTGATGCAAAGGCTCATTATGGAGCTTCGCGGCGTCCCGTGCTTGTGCTTCGAGGAGATAGAACCCAAGAAAGAGATCATTGCTTCCCGGTCATTTGGGGAGAAGGTCACAGACAAGCAGAGCCTTATTGAAGCGGTGTCCGGTCATGCAGCGAGAGCGGCTGAGAAGCTGCGCTCACAAGGTTCCGTCTGTGGAGCCATTCAGGTATCAGCCCGGTCCAGCCCTTTCATCCCTCACGAGCCGTACTATGCGAAGTCTGTCCTGATACGCTTTGAGGTACCTACTGCCGATACCCGCAGATTGGCCGAGGCTGCCGTCAGAGGCATAGACGGCATCTACAAGCCGGGTGTGCGCTTCATGAAGGCCGGGGTAATGCTGGTTGACCTCTCAGCCGCCTCAGAGCAACAACAGAGTCTGTTTGGTAAGCCTGACAGTGACAGCTCGGTAAAGCTCATGGATGCACTGGATGCAATCAATGGGCGCTATGGATCGCACGCCCTGAGGACTGCCAGCTCAGGCACCCGGAGCCACAAGGCATGGCACATGCAGCGCAACAGGATGACACCGGGATATACGACTAGGTGGAGGGAATTGGTCGGCGCTGGTTAGCAATTCCCTGTATAGGGCAACTCAATAAAGCCAGTCCCTGATTGAGGATAATACGATAATGATGCAGCTATGATTTGCTTAACGACCGATGATAATGCTCCACAGCTACCTTTGCTTATTGCTGACGCTTCGTATTTCTTCTCATTCGTTTTTGCATCAAAAAAATCTAATCGAACAAACCGAGTGTAAAGCTGTTTAACTTTAGTGCCAGTTCTGTACCCGGTCACGCCATACGAGGGTACATTTATGGTTCTTCCACTATATGTCCCATATGATGAATATGACCCGGTTGTGTAGGAGCTGGAAATCCCAGTTTGTCCATATTGTGGAATTGAATATGTTGAACTTGTGGTTTCACCTTCATCTATTCCGTAGCTGAATATTGCAATAAGGTCAGCATCGTTGCGGTCAGCCCCCCTGAATAGCCCCTTGCTTAGCAATTCAACCTCAAGAATTTCAGAATATGTTTTCCACTCCAGAGTTTCTATATTTTTCTCGTCTTTACTCGTGATAAATACATTTCTGTACTGTATAGAATCTTCAATATCTGAAAATGTTTGAACTTGACTCTGAATGGTGCTGGCACAGCCTGATACGAGAAGCCCAACAACAAATAATTTAAAAATATTAAGCATCATTTTTCTCCTGCCAGTGGCAGTTTTATATAAAGCCATTTGTGGCTATTGCCAAATATAAAATCAGTACTACCGCCGTTCCTTCCGGTAATCCCAAGGCATTGTAAAGTCCCCAGCCCATAGCCCTCTTTGAGCTTCCTCAGCGTTATCCTGCTCCGTCTGGTAGTACCCTTTGGAATACCTCTTGTACTCCACAGCATACCCAGCGTTCACCATCCACGACCCAAGGTCCATGGTTCCCCCAAGGTAACACCGGGCAACCAAACGCTTATACCTGTCCGTATTGACCTTCTCGCAGGTGACTTTGTTCTTTCCGATGATCGTCTTGAGGGCCAAGCTGGAGTGAGCACCGCAATCATAATACTCACCCTCGTTACGCTCACACTGCTGGCCCTTCTCAGGCGCATCGATGCCCCACATACGATAGGTTGTCCCGTCGATCTTGAGGGTATCACCATCGATCACCCTGAGGTCTTGCTCGGGGTGCTCCGAGTGTGCTGTGGGTTGTGCTGGGTTGTCCTCAGAAGCAGCAAAGGCGCTAGCCCCCGAAAGAACGAGGACTAACGCCAGTGTAAACAGGCAAGATACCTGATGTCTCAATTACCCATTCCTTTCAGCTTGCATACGCCTCTGCCAGTTTTCTCAAGGCACATTTCAGCGTGAACAGACGTTCACCATATTGCTTATCATCTTGAAACTCCCACTTGCTCGTATGACGATCAATCTCTTTGTAGACGTTGCCCACTGCCTCATTAAAGGCCAGACGCATATCTCCGCGCTCCTGCCTCGGCTCACCTAAAATAACCTCCAAGTCACTTAAGGTCTCATGCAGGTGGAGCAACGTAGGCTCGTCACTACGGATTTTGGCCAGATTGATACCAGCGAAAAGTTTCTGCTTAAGTTCATTCAGGTTTGACGCAGGGGCTTTAGCCATGACTTGCTCTGCCGCCAAGTGAATGACGTTGGCACTATTGAATGCCTCTTCATTGCCATTGAGAGCATCCGAGTAAATGAACTCTCCGGCAGCTTCCTCAAGAGCTACCGCGAGTTGATATGGGGTTGTCTCAATGAGGCTTGATGGTGATGAGATTGCTGTCACGTCGTTTCCTTCCTGATAGTTGAATGTGATGCGGCTTATCGGTCGGATACGTAGAACCTTGAAGTTCTATATCCTTACTATGTCTCCTTGCCACCGGATTGATTCGATGGCCCTTATTGCAATCTTCTCATTTGCGCCTAACCTGCCCCCATACAAACCGAAAGTAACGTCTGCAAGCTTATGCCCAAGCAGCTTCTTTGCTATATTTAGAGGTATTTCGGCCATCTCAAGTTTGTGGGTAAATGAGTGCCTGAAGCTGTGAAAGACGTGTTCATCGCTATACCCCAGCTTCTTCTTCAAGGCTGTAAAATCTCGCCCCAAGTCCTTTGTTGAGAGTGGATTTGCGCACCACACCTTTACGCTATCAACTATCGCCGAGTGGCAAGGAATCTCTCTGTTTGATTGTTCATTTTTTGTGCCGGGCAATATTATAAAGTAAGTCCCTTCAACCACCTCCACCAAAGAGCAGTTAGTAACTTCTGCAAGCCTCCCCCCAGTATGGGCCGCTATCCGAATGGCATGAAATAATTGCGGGTTAGAATGCTGACACTCAATGAGTAACCTTCCATAATCTTCATCAGCAAACCTGTTCCTTTTAGTGCCCTTTACTCTGCTATATATCTTCTGTTCCCATATATCTGAGGGAAGGTTTTCAAATTCCCATAATTGGCGATATGCTGAACGATATTTATGGAGCGTCGCTTTTGTAAGGCTCTGTCCCAGCTTGTTGAATAAATCTCTAACAGAGGGCTTATCTAGCTCATTAAAATAAGAGTACTCAGACAGCAGAACTTTATAAGCTGTGCGGTAGTTGGCAATGGTGCTTTTGCTTAGGTCACAGACACCTAGAAAACGTTCCGAGGCCTCAGAGATAGGCACACTCTCTCCAATTGCTACCAGTATAGCATTTTCATATTTCTTTGCTTCTGGGTCCATAGAGGCGGCTATGTCTTCCGCAACATCGATATCCATCTCTCCTGCCCCATACTTGTCAATCAAGCCGAGAGCAAAAGCTCTATCACGTATCTTATCCCTCCAGATATCCACCTGCACATTTCGATCAAACTCAATAGCTGCCGGATTACCTTCTGTCCTCTTTTTCAATTCTAAGGCTTGTTTGATAAGGCTGGATTCGTCAGAACCGGCTTCTGAGCAGATTCTGTCCCACTCTTTACGAATGATTACCAGACGCGCATCTCTCGCTTTTCTTGCTTCACGTACATCCCCAGTTTCGAGCGTAACTTCATATTCGGCGTCTGGCTGCAGCCCTAGAATCACCCTTACTTTTTTGGGGTACCTGATACGCAAGTACCAACGTGATTTACGCTGGGCGAGATGGTGGTTTTTATTCCTCATGTGGGGCATTATTGTGTGGAACTCTTTGCCTGTAAACCTTTGAATTACATAGTTTCAGAAACTTACAGACTGTCCGGTGTCCTCTCCCGTAGGGGACGCCATTTACCTCCTTGAAAAATCAGCGAATAAATCAGGTTTGTGCATGTGTCACGACCAGCGTACCCTTATGTCTAAAACATAAGAGGAAACGCCATGACTGATGCTGACGGAACCGATGCCGACCGGGGTATCGCTGGGCGCCCGATTGACCGGCTGCTGGCCGAGTATGGGGAGAGCCATCAGAACGAGACGAACAAGGCGGTACATTGGGTTTGTGTGCCGGTGATTGTCTGGACGGTAATTGCCCTGCTCTGGGCCTTGCCTGACCCGGTTGCCGTACCATTCGTCAACTGGGCAACGCTGCTGCTGGCGCTGGCGCTTGCCTATTATGTCTGGCTGTCCCCGCCACTGGCGGTCGGGTTTGCGATTTACGCCGCGATCTGTGTCGCGGTTATTCTGGGATATGAGGCTGCAACCGCCTTCCCGCTCTGGCAGGCAGCGCTGATCGTCTTTGTCATTGCCTGGATCGGGCAGTTCTGGGGCCACAGGATCGAGGGCAAGAAACCTTCCTTCTTTAAAGATGTGCAGTTCCTGCTGATCGGACCGGCCTGGCTGATGAGCTTTCTCTATAAAAAGCTGGGTATCAGCTACTGAGCATCAGGCCATGTAGTCGGCAACAGAGCAGCCCAGAGCGGTGATCTGCCTGCGCCAATAATCAATCAGCACTGTATTCATGGCGGACATCGAATAGGCATCCGCGGTACGGCGACCGGCCTGTATCATCTGCGCCCACTCTGCATCCCTGTTGCCGGCGACAGCAACAGCACGCTTCAAGCTACCCGCGACACCGATAAAATCATCCTCATCATGCCAGAAGCCATTATCCGACGTGGCATATTCCCGACCGCCATCACCATGAAAACCGGCAACAATACAATCGCTGGCCATGGCCTCAAGCGGCGGCAAACCGAATCCCTCGCGATAGGACAAGGCCAGAAAAACCTCTGCCTGCCCCAGTTCGCTTGCTACTTCGGTTTGTGACAGATTGTGCAGCGGCAGCCAATTCCACGCTGCCGCCTCAGGCACATTGTCACGCAACCACCCAACCGCATTGCTGTATTTTCGGGGCATATAGGCAATCGACCCGGGCCGTTTTGTTCCCGCAGCACCAAAGACACCACGATCAATAGCGTTTGGCACCACAGGCACATGCCCAAGCCCGAAATGTGCCTCAAGATAGGTTGAGATGATGGCAGAACAGGAAAAGACCCCGTGAATTCCATACCGATCACGGCGCGCCAAACCACCGGAATTGGCCAAATAATGGTTCTGGCAAAAGATTATGCGCCAAATATCAGGCCAATCCGCGGTTTGCTTCAGTCTCGGCAGTTCCGTTTCAGGAAAGACAACGATTGACCCCGGCCTGATCCAGTGAGTCTGCTGACCGAAAATCGTGACCGGGAACCCGGCGTCATACCAATCATGAAAATTGGCGAGAGCATATGCCTCTGCTGAAAACCCGGCCTGACGCAACATTCGCACATGTTGCAACTGAACCTTCACACCACCAACAGGGCCACTGTCTGCAGGAAGAATATAGATAATATCAGGCATTTATAAGTGGGACATCAGCACGGCAAATGGCTTAACAACATCACCGGACTTGCAAAGCAGCCAAGTGAACACCCCTTGCTATCCATAAAGAAATGGGGCTCCGAAGATCCCCATATAACATTCTTTAATTATCCGACTTCTCTTTTTCTTTTTTGTCGCTCTCAGGCGTTTTACCGCCGCCCGGTGTCCATGATGGCGGATCGCTCGCGGGGAAGGACTCGTCGAGGGTTTCGTCGATGTCCTCCTGCTCGATTTTCTTCTTTTTCTCTGCGGTCATAGCCGTTCTCCCTGCAGTCGTTTCGTATCAAACGTCCTTAGAGAAGAAACGGATGGCGTGCCAAAACGTTCCGCAAAACAGTGCACGCACTGATTGAATCAGGAGCAGCAAGACAACCGGATCAGCGGTAGCTGGCCACGTCGGAGAGCACGAAATCGACCTTTACCCGGCCATTCCACTCATTGAGCCGGATCGTACCGGCAAGGTCGAAGCGTTTGCCGATACCCGAGAGCAGTGCCTGCCCCATCGGCTCTTCCGCGCATTTGAAGGCAATGCCCTGCACCCATGACCCGTTGGAGACAAAACGACAGCGGACATGGTTACGTCCGACGATATCGGCCTGGGTCAGCTCAACCCCACGCACGCCGAAAACCGGCTCGGGATTGCCACTGCCGAAAGGCGCCAAACGCGCCAGCCGGTCGGCCAGACCCGGATTGACCGCACCGGCGGCAACCCAGCTGTCGAGCACGAGCGGATCAGAAATCGGCTCGCCATCCATCGCCTGCAGGGCGAAATCGCACATGTGCTTGTGGAAGGCATCAATCTTGTCCAGCGGTACGCCGAACCCGGCAGCCATGGCATGACCACCACCGGTGACGGCAAGCCCCTTGGCCAGTGCCTGATGCATGGCCTCACCCAGATTGATGCCGGGCACGGATCGGCCTGAGCCTTTCACCAGACCGTCCTCAACATGCCCGATCAGACAAGGCCGACCGAAGCGTTCCTTGAGGCGTCCGGCGGCAATACCGAGCACACCGCCATGCCAGCCCTCACCATAGGCGAGCAGGATCGGCAGATCATCAGCGCTGTCCTTGAGTGCGGCGCGCGCGGCCTTCAGTACGTCCTGCTCAACCCCCTGCCGCTGTTTGTTCAACAGGTCGAGAGTAGTCGCGATCGAGGCTGCCTCCTCATGGCTGGGCGCTGACAGCAGTTCAAAGGCGAGACGGCTCTGGCCCATCCGCCCGGCGGCATTGAGCCGGGGGCCGAACTGAAAGCCGAGATGATCGGTGGAAACCGCGCCATCAATCTTGCCCATGGAATGCAGCGCGCTCAACCCGGCGGTTGTCGGTGCTGCCAGCAGGCGCAGTCCCTGCGCCACCAGTGCCCGGTTCAGGCCCTTGAGCGGCACCACATCGCAAACCGTGCCGAGGGCAACCAGATCTAGCCATTCGAGCAGTGGTGGTTCCTCCCGCCCCTCGAAGAACCCGTCTTCCCGCAACACCCGGTTGAGGGCAATCAGGAACAGGTAAGCAACCCCGACACCGGCGAGATAGCCGACGCCGCTGTCATCATCGCGGCGGTTCGGATTGACCACCGCATCGGCGGTCGGCAGTGTCTCGTCAGGCCGGTGGTGATCAAGGACAATGGTTGCCGCACCGAGATCGGCCACCGCCGCAATCGGCTCATGCGCCGCAATCCCGCAATCAACGGTGATGATCAGCTCGCAGCCCTGCTCGACCAGCCCGGTCATCGCCGGGATATTCGGGCCATAGCCCTCGCTCAACCGGTCAGGAATATAGACCTCATGATCAATGCCCACCGCTTCGAAATAGCGATGCAGCAAGGCCGAACTGCTCGCCCCGTCCACATCGAAATCACCGAAGATGCCAATCTTGCTATTGCCCTGTACCGCATCGGCGGTCAGGCGTGCCGCCACATCCATATCGCGGAGCGCATAGGGATCGGGCATGCTGGTCTTGAGCCGCGGCGTCAGGAATGCCTCGACACCATCGCCATTGATGCCGCGTGCGACCAGTGCCGCCGCCAACGCCGGTGGCAGGTCGAAATTGCGCGCAATGCTGGCGGCTTCGTCGGTGCAGTAGTCACGCAAGGCCCATGGCCGCCCGGAGGCACCAACGGGCATTGCACCATCAGGTGCGTCCTGTTTGTCTGTATCGTAGTCGGGGTCGTCGGGCGCGATATCAAGCATTCGGGATCACGCCTACTCCTCGATAAAGCTGTCGGGTGGCAATTCCACCGACATCGGGCCTGATTTGCGTTTCAGGTTGTGATGGGCGTCGATGTAGCGAACCGTACCGGATTTCGAGCGCATGATAACCGAATGGGTCTGTGCACCACCGGGGAACCGGCGCACACCGCGCAGCATCGCGCCATTGGTCACACCGGTCGCGGCAAACATCACATCGCCCGATGCCAGATCATGCAGGTTGTAGATACGATCAAGATCGGTAATGCCCCAGCGCGCGGCACGGGCCTTCTCGTCATCATTGCGGAACAGCAGGCGACCCTGCATCTGGCCACCGATACAGCGCAGCGCAGCCGCCGCCAGAACGCCCTCGGGCGCACCACCGGAACCCATATAGATATCGATACCGCTCGACGCTTCTGCGGTGGCAATAACGCCGGATACGTCGCCATCCGGGATCAGGGTGATCCGGGCACCGGCGCCACGCACCTTGGCTATCAGTTCATCATGTCGTGGGCGATCAAGGATACAGACCACGAGGTCTTCCACCTCACCACCCTTGGCGGCGGCGAGACGCTTCAGGTTTTCAACCGGCTCATCCTCAATATTGATGGTGCCCTTGGGCAGGCCACCACCGACCGCGATCTTGTCCATATAAACATCGGGTGCATTCAGGAAGCCGCCCTCATAGGCCATGGCGACAACCGCCAGCGCGTTCGAGCCACCCTTGGCGGTAATCGTCGTGCCTTCCAGCGGGTCGAGAGCAATGTCGAGGCGTGGCCCCTTACCCATGCCGACTTCCTCACCGATATAGAGCATCGGCGCTTCATCGCGCTCGCCCTCACCGATCACCACCTTGCCGCACACCGCCATGCCGTTGAGCGCGCGGCGCATGGCATCGACGGCGGCCTGATCGGCGGCCTTTTCATCACCACGACCCATCAGCATGGATGCGGACAGGGCGGCGGCCTCGGTCACCCGCACTGCTTCCAGCGCCAGGTTACGGTCCATCACCGCGGCCTGCATATCATCCAGCGCACTGGCCGGGGCGGTTTTCTCGGTATTGGTTGCCATGTTTTTTCTCACAGGAATGAAGCGGGACAGGATAAGCCGATCACTCGATGGCGGCTCACTCAGCAGAAACGATCGGGAGGAGCTGCGGTTCACTCAACACAGTATCCATTGCAGCGATGGTGGCAAGGGCCGTGCGCATCGCATCTTCGGTCGCTGGATGGGTTGTGATGATAACCGGCACGGCCTCACCCGGCTCATGTCCCCGCTGCACAACGGTTTCGATGGAAATCCGCTGATCGCGCAGGGTAGCGGCAATATCGGCAAAAACGCCCGGCTCGTCCTTCACCGACAAGCGCAGGTAATAGGCATCTTTCGAGGATTCCGGGTCTGTGGTAGCAGCCGAGTCGTCGCTCTGCATCCTGCTGACCGGAATGCCGAAGATCGGCGGCTTGATACCACGGGCGATGTCGATCAGATCGGCAGCAACGGCAGATGCGGTCGGCCCGCCACCGGCCCCACGACCCACCAACAGCACTTCATCGACAAAGCTGCCGCGCATGACCACGGCATTGAGCACGCCATCGATATTGGCAATCGGCAGGGATTTGGGCACCAGACGCGGGCGCACGCTCTGCACCACGCGGGCACCGTCACGCTTGGCATGGCCGAGCAGCTTGATCTTGTAGCCCAGCTCATCGGCATAGCTGATATCGATCGGGGTAATGGAGCGGATACCCTCGATGCTGACCGCATCAAAATCAACCGGACGGGCAAAAGCCAGCGAGGCGAGCAGCGCCAGCTTGTGCGCGGCATCATAGCCATCCACATCGGTCGACGGCTCGGCCTCGGCATAACCGAGTGCCTGTGCATCGCTCAGAATATCGTCAAACGGCGCACCGGTGGCGGCCATTTCGGTCAGCATGTAATTGCAGGTGCCATTGAGGATGCCAAACACCTCGGTAATGTCATTGGCGGCCAGCCCTTCGCGCAGTCCTTTGATCGCCGGGATACCACCGGCAACCGCCGCTTCGTAACCGAGGGTAACGCCATGTTCCTGTGCCAGAGCGGCAAGTTCGGTGCCGTGATGCGCCAGCAGCGCCTTGTTCGCGGTCACCACATGGCGACCGGCTCGCAATGCCGCCTCAACCACCGACTTCGCGACACCGTCATGACCGCCGATCAGCTCGACCACCACATCAATGCCGGGAGCAGATGCCATCTCAACGGCATCATCAAACCAACGATAACCCTCAAGGTCGACGCCACGAGCGCGGTTGCGATTGCGGGCCGATACCGCCACCACATCGATCTCGGTACTGCCGCGCGCAGTGATCAGCTCCCTCTCGGTGTTCAGGAGTTCGATCAGACCGGCACCGACGGTGCCAAGGCCGGCAATGGCGATGGAAAGTTTCTTGGACATGGCTTCAGACAATATGGCCGGGGATCGGCCCGAAAGTATGGGTGAAAGCGGTGGCACTATGGCCGATGGAGATTGATTACGGCAACGCAAAAACTGCAACGCTGCCAGTGCGGGCCCCCTCCCCGGATATATCCGGCGGGGCAAGGATCAGACGCCCCCGATCAATGCCGTTCTGCTGTAGATAATCGGCCACCAGCCGGGCATTGGTCAGGGCTGTATCCGCGGTGACGGTATCAGCATCGCCATAACCGACGATGCGGAACCGGCGGAGCGTGCTGTCACGGCGAGCGTTGAGCACAAGCTCATCCAGCCGGGCGCGGGCATCATCGCTCAAATCACCGCTGTCAGTGATAGCGAGGCCCGCAAGGGTTGGCTCCACGGGTTTCCCGGTCTCGATCGGATCGACCGCGGATGCGACCTCAAACGCCGGTGGCGGCTCGGCAATATCGGGCAGCGGCTCAAAGCTGGGCGCTTCCGCCAGTTCAGGCGGGGTTTCGAATGCCGGTGGCGGTGGCTCAATCGGATCAACGACAAATGCCGGTGGTGCCGTGGTGATCGGTTCCGGCACGGCCAGTTCCTCGATTACCGGTTCGGGCGGTGCCTCAATGATCTCACCCACGGCCAGTTCGGTTGATGGCTCCTCGGCATCAAGGAGCGGTGGTGGAGTTGGCACAGCATTGGTGCGTTCCGGCAGTCCCTCTTCCGCCCCGGCATCCTGTGGCACCGGTTTGGTCGGGATACGCACGGCGGGGGCTGTAAAATCCACCCTTGGCGCGGTTACGAGGGTCGGCGGTTCGGGTGCCGGATCAACCTTGTATGCTTCCAGTCCGTCGCCATCGCCGGGCGGCGGCAGATCGGGGCGGCCATCACTGCCACGCAACTCGGTTGCAAGATCGAGATCGCCGGACAACTCCGGTTCCAGACTGGCGATACGCTCGGTCGCCGACACCTTGGGACGTGGCGGGACACTGGCAAGATTTGGGTACGGCTTGCTCTCCAGATCAAATTCCTGTGCCGCCTTCAGTACCGTTGGCGAACTGGAGCGTGGCGCATCCCAGTATGGCAGGATGCGATCAGCAGCCGACTGGCCATTGGCACAGGCGGTCAGCAGCAGCAAGCTCCCCGCGACAAGCAAAGGAAAACCGGGCTTGGTAACAGTTCCACTATATCGAAATTCGTTTGTTGTCTTATGGTTCAAAGGTGGACGCGCCAAGGTCTGTCATGCCATGTACTGCGCCGAATATGTCGGCTGAGGGGTCTTTTGCCGAAAACCGGCCCTAGTTGAGGGTTGAGTGGTACCATTGCCACCCCACGTAAAACAACTGTGCGCGGTAAAAACCGCCGTAAATATTGTGAACCACTGGAATAGCCGGTGGATCACCACCGCCAGTGCCGGGGATAACCCGCCCATATGCGCTTTATGAGTGAGTCAGATCAGATGAGTAACCAGTCCGGTAAGCCAGAGTCCAAGCCAGCCGCCAAACGCAGTGCTACGCGCAAGACGACCTCCAAAGCCAGCGTCAAATCCAAACCGGCTCCGAAGGAGAAACCCCAGACTAAAACGACTGACAAGGCGCATGAGCAACCCCATGTCAAAATGCCTGACCCGGTCGAGCTGTCCCAGTCGGTCGCCAAAATCGCCGAGCGCAGCCAGAAGCTGATCCTCGATTTCATGGAAAAGCGCAGCCAGTCGGAAGATGCCAAATCAACCGTCGACCCGTTCAATATCGGCGGCGCGTTTCTGGAACTGACCCAGCGGATGATGGCCGACCCCGCCTATCTGATGAAGGCACAGGCCGAACTCTGGCAGGGTTACATGAATCTCTGGCAGTACACGGCCAAACGCATGATGGGCGAGGAAGCCGCGCCGATTGCCAGCCCATCCAAGGGTGACAAGCGGTTCAAGGATCAGGAATGGGAAGACAACGCGGTCTTCGACTATATCAAGCAATCCTATCTGATGACCGCGCGCTGGATGCAGGACACGGTCCACAAGGTCGATGGCATTGATGACAAGCAGCGCAAGAAAATCGATTTCTATACCCGTCAGTTTGTCGATGCCCTCGCCCCGTCCAATTTCGTTGGCACCAACCCGGCCGTCATCCGGGCGACCATGGAGAGCGGCGGCGAAAACCTGATCCACGGCCTGGAAAACCTGCTCCGTGATCTGGAGCGCGGCGAAGGCGAGCTGGTGGTCACCATGACCGACAAGGAAGCCTTCAAGGTCGGCGAAAACATTGCTGTCACTCCCGGCGAGGTGGTCTATGAAAACGAACTGGCCCAGCTGATCCAGTACACGCCAACCACCGAAAAGGTCTTCAAGCGTCCGCTACTGATCCTGCCGCCATGGATCAACAAGTTCTATATCCTTGATCTGAAGCCGGAAAACTCGTTCATCCGCTGGGCGGTTGAACAGGGCCATACGGTGTTTGTCGTCTCATGGGTAAACCCGGACCAGAGCCTCGCGAATAAATCCTTCGAGGACTACATGAAGCTCGGCATCTTCGACATGCTCGATCAGGTCGAGAATCAGACCGGCGAGAAACAGGTCAATGCCATCGGCTACTGCCTCGGCGGCACCCTGCTCTCGGCCACCCTCGCGGTCATGGCCGAACGCGGCACCGATAATCGCATCGCCTCCGCCACCTTCTTCACCACCCTGACCGATTTCGAGGAGAGCGGCGAGGTTTCGGTCTTCGTTGATGAAGAGCAGCTCAGCATGCTCGAGGAGCGCATGTCCGACAGCGGCTATTTCGAGGCGCTGGACATGCACCGCGTGTTCAACATGCTGCGGGCCAATGATCTGATCTGGTCCTTCGTGGTCAATAACTACCTGCTGGGCAAGGACCCGTTCCCGTTTGACCTGCTGTTCTGGAACTCCGACAGCACCCGCCTGCCCGCGGCCATGCACCTGTTCTATCTGCGCAATATGTATCAGAAGAACCTGCTGGTCGTACCTGATGCCCTCACCCTCGACGGTACGCCGGTTGATCTGCGCAAGGTGAAAACACCGACCTATATGCTCTCCACCCGCGATGACCATATCGCGCCATGGCATTCAACCTACAAGGCGACCCAGCTGTTCAAGGGCAACACCCATTTCGTGCTGGCCGCTTCCGGCCATATCGCCGGTGTCGTCAATCCGCCATCGAAAGAGAAATACTGCTTCTGGACCAATGACAAGCTGGCGAAAACCGCCGATGCCTGGCTGGAACAGGCCGAAGAACATGCCGGATCATGGTGGGGCAACTGGCAGGATTGGATTGCCAACTTCACCGATGGCGAGATTCCGGCCCGCGACCCGAAGAAAGGCAAGCTGAAGCCTATTGAGCCGGCGCCGGGCCGTTATGTGAAGGTCCAGGTGCTTTAGGCACATCCGGCGTATAACCCGGCGGGCCGGACAGCAGTTCGGTCAGTCGCGCCGTCCGCTCAAGCACTGCATTGGGCACGATACCGCCCGCATCCTCGGTCGTGGCAGCTCCCGCGCCCTTGGGCATGGTCTTGCCACCGAACAGATGTTGTGCGAGCCGCTTTTTCATCGCCCCCTCATCCGGGCGGCGATTGAACTGGTTGACCAGAATGGTGGCGGCACCCAGTTCCTGCATCGGTTTAAGGTCTCGGTCGGTACGGTTGCCGATCATCACCGTGCGTTTCGGATCAACGCCGATCTCCGCCAGCGCCTTGCTGATCACGTCCCGGCTCTCCTTGAATCCGGGCGGCAGCTGTCTGATCTTGTCCCACAGCTTGCTCGGATAGCCTTCACGCACAGGAATGGCTGGATCCGGGTCACCCTCGGCAACCACCAGCATCTGGTCCATCTTCTCGCCCAGACCGGTGCCGTCCATCTTGACCACGGTTGCCGAACCCGGCCCCTCGGTCATCAGGATCAGGCGGTAGCCCTGCTTGCGCCAGGTATCGATAGCCGCGACAAAATCCTCATCCGGGGTCAGCGCCTCAACAAAGGCCCGGTCAGCACGCTCGGCAATGTGTTTGAAGCGCTCGTTCAGATCACCATGGGGGAACTTCTCACGCAGCGGGCCATGCTGGTTGAACGCCTTGGTAAAGGCATAAATTTCCTGCCCGCGAATGGCGGCAAAACCGGCGGCAACATCTTCCGCGCTCATTCTGGCCTCGCGGCGCAGACCGTCATAGATGGTTTCGATATAGGCGAGAATGGCTGGTGTGCCCGCGACGATCGTGTCGTCGAGGTCCATGACAATCGTATCCACATGAGCAAAATCCTGCGGATTTCCGGCACTGCCGGATGAACCCGTGCCCGATGATGGGGTGATATTGCGCGCCATGGAGTAGATGACCGTGGAAAGTTGTCCCGTGCTTGGTTGACAAGACAACACAATCCGATGAAAGCAGGCAGCCCGACGAAAGCAGTTAGCGTCAGGATACCTGCTGCGCCCGGTATGTCTGGGCCAGCCGGGCATAATGGGCCGGACTTTCGATCAGATAGGCGCGTTCCTGCTCGCTCAGGTCTCGGGCATAGCGTGCCGGGGAGCCGAGCCAGAGCTGACCGGATGGCACCTGTTTGCGCGGCGTGACCATGGCACCGGCCCCGACCATGGCACCGCTGGCAACGGTTGCATCATCCATGACACAGGCCTTCATGCCAATGAAACAGCCATCCTCAAGGGTACAGGCATGCAGCAGTGCCATGTGGCCGATGGTGATGTTGTTGCCAATATAGGTGCCCTGAGTCGTGCTCGAGACATGAACAACGGTGCCATCCTGAATATTGGAGTTCTCACCCACCCGGATAACGTTCACATCGCCACGCAGCACACAGCCATACCAGACGCCAGACCCGGCACCGATTTCCACATCACCGATGATGACAGCATTTTCGGCGATAAAGGCGGTCTCGTGAATTTTCGGCATGATGCCCTTATAGGGCAGGATCATCGCAGCCATTCAAACCGTCCTGACGTTCTTCTAGTAATAAGGCTTATCGTCACGCGGTACGGTGGTCGCCTCAATGCGCTCCAACTGACGGTCACGCAGACGAACCGGTTTCGGCGGCAGCAGGGCAATATCGCGCAGCTTCACCCCTTCATCCGGCTCGGTGATGGTGACGGCACCGGCGAGCGTAGCGATTTCAACCTCACCGTGATTGAGCAGCACCGTGTAACTCTCATCCATCCAGCCGATCCAGAAATCGCTGTTTGAGCCGGTAACTGTCCCGGCAGGCGATTTGATACTGATGCGATAGGGCGGAAAGGTCTCGTGCTGTACTTCGGCCGGGATATAGCGGACCGAACCGCCCTCTTCCAGCTCCAGATGGATTGCCTTCGGATAGCGGATGTCGCTGGTAACGCTGGTGATTTTCAGGCGGGTATTCGGGCCGATACGCAACTCGCCACCGGCAATCAGCTCAAGACCGAGATAGCCGTTGCGGTCGGTGGTCACCACATCATCAATGAACACCAGACTGCCGCTGTTGAGCGAGCGATGCAGTGCCGGGTGGGTCGCGAGCGTCTTGGCCCGACGCTGAATTACATTGGCAATCGGCTGGCCCAGTTGCGGGCGGATCAACTCCGCCGCTGAAGCATCACGGGTCGTCAGCGGCAGCAGGCTGACAGCGCCCAGAAGTGCAGCCACAAGGCCGAGCGTTACCGGCAGTTTTCGTATCATGGGAACAGCGCGCCACCTTCAAGGCCAGTTGTTTCGTCCAGCCCCAGCATGACATTAGCGTTCTGGATTGCCTGTCCGCTCGCCCCCTTCATCAAATTATCGATGACCGACGTGACGATCGCGCAACCCTCGCGCCGATCCTCGAAAATGTTGATCAGGCATTGGTTGGTGCCACGAACATAGCGCGTGGCTGGCGCAACCCCTTGTTCCAGAAGGTGAACAAACGGCTCATCGGCATAGGCCTCAGCCATCGAGGCACGCAATTCGCCAAAGCTGACGCCGTCATTCATCCGGATATAGATAGTCGCCAGCATGCCCCGGTTGATCGGAATCAGATGCGGCGTGAAGGAAATAGTCACCGGAGTCCCGCTGGCGGCACTCAACTCCTGTTCGATCTCCGGCATATGGCGGTGACGGGCGACGCCATAGGGATGCAAGCCCTCGGCTACCTCGGTGAAGATATTACCCAGCTTCTCGCTACGTCCGGCCCCACTCACCCCGGACTTAGCATCGATGACGATCTCGGCAGGATCAATCAGCCGGTCGCGCAGCAATGGCAGCAACGGCAACAGGCTGGCGGTTGGATAACAGCCGGGATTGGCAACCACCCGCGCCATGCTGATCGCCGGGCGGTGCAGTTCGGTCAGGCCATAGACCACCTGCCCTTGCATCTCGATTGCCTCATGGGGCTTGCCATACCATTCGGTATAGGTATCGGCACTGGTCAGACGGAAATCCGCCGACAGGTCGACCACCTTAACGCTTTCCGGCAATTCCTTGACCACGGTCTGCGTCGTGCCATGGGGCAAGGCACAGAACACCAGATCAATATCGCTGAAATCCACGTCCTCGATCTTGACCAGATCAGGCAGGCCATCCAGTCCCAAATGGGGAAATACCGCGCTCATCGGCTTGCCCGCCTGACGGCTGGCAGTCAGCGCCGTGATCTCGATCGCCGGATGCTGACGTATCAGCCGCAGCAATTCTGCCCCGGTATAACCACTGGCTCCAAGAATAGCTGTTTTGGCATTCATACTGGCACTCTCTTCATCGGACACAGTCACAAGTCATTCAAAACATTGCGATGATATATGCCATAAAGGATTCTTTACACCGGGCATTCAAGCGAAACCTACAGCCTGATGCGATGTATCTGGCCCGCGACCTTGAAGGATATCGATTTCAAACTCACAACTTCATTCAGGAAATGACGGACATCATCCATACCGGCCTCCGGATTCGCCCGCATCAGCAGATGACATGACAAATCAGTGTAGCCATAACGCAGGGCCACAAACAGCGCGAGCAGATGCAAGTCATGGGCAGAGAGTTCTGACAACCGTTCATGATTCGGAATATAGACGGCGTCGGTCCAGCCAAGCTGACCATTCGTCTGTAACTGCTCTCTGGTCAACTCCAGAGGACGCAGCGGCAAATTCTTGAGCGAGGAGAATGTGTAGAGCATGAAACCATGCTCACGCATGAAGATATCGATATCCGAGAATAGCGGCTGACCCTTGTATAGCGGATTGAATTCGACCTCGCATTGCACCAACAGGGTATTGGCCAATACGCTCAGACCGCCTTTGAGCACATCGAGAGCCGCGCCCTGAACATCGATCTTGAGCACATCGATCTTGCGATCACCCAGCGCATCATCGAGTTTGGTGGTTTCGCAATCGATGATTTTGTTGGTGTTCATCAACGGACCGATCTGAAGGTAATGCTTCAGAAATTCGGTGTTGCTTGGCAAGAGAGAGCTGGTTTCATGGAAGTCATTGAGATGGAATTTCTGTGACTCACCATTGCCGACAAAATACGGCAGGAACTCGTAATGATCCGTATAGGCCTGCAAGGCAGGTATTGATCGCTCATCCGGTTCAAAACCAATGACGTTGGCAAGACCGGCCTCAACGAGACCATGCCATTCAGGTTGGCCATTCCCAGTACCACTGATAGCGGCCCCGACATCACAGATCGACACGCGGCGCTCAAAATCAAACATCACATCACCAGTAAAACAGAAAAAGGCCGCATCGGACGATGCGGCCTTTTTCTGTTATCGGAACCATGGTGATAAATCCACGGTTGATTTGACTTTGTCGCCTTAGCGTTTGGAGAACTGGAAGCTCCGGCGGGCTTTTGCCTTACCGTATTTTTTCCGTTCAACCATACGCGCATCACGGGTCAGGAACCCGGCCTGCTTCAGGTTCGAGCGCAGAGCCGGCTCAAACTTGCTGAGGGCACGGGAAATACCGTGGCGCACGGCACCGGCCTGACCGGAGAGACCACCACCCTTAACGGTGACGAGGCAGTCAAACTGGCCTTTGCGATCGGTAACACCAAACGGCTGGTTGATAATCAGGCGCAGGGTCGGGCGCGCAAAGTAAACGGTATCTTCACGACCGTTCACCATGATCTTGCCGGTACCGGGCTTGATCCAGACGCGGGCAACGGCGTCCTTACGACGACCGGTTGCATAAGCGCGACCAAATTCATCAAGCTCAGGCTCGGGCAATGGCTTGTCAGCCTCTGCCGCGCCGCCGAGTGCCTGCAGGTTATCGAGGGTTTTGCCCTCGGTTTCCATTTCTGGGGTTGCAACGTCACTAGCCATGATGCCGTCTTACGCTCGCTTGTTCTTGGGGTTCATATTGGCCACATCCAGCGTCTCTGGCTGTTGGGCTTCATGGGGATGCTCGGAACCGGCATAAACGCGCAGCTTTTTCAGCTGCTCACGGCCCAGAACACCTTTCGGCAGCATGCGCTCAACGGCTTTGGTGACCACGCGCTCCGGATATTTACCAGAGAGGATCTCGCCTTTGGAACGGCCACGGATACCGCCTGGGTAACCGGTGTGCCAGTAGAAGATGTCGGCATTTGCCTTGTTACCGGTCAGACGCACTTTCTCGGCGTTGATTACGATAACATGGTCGCCACAATCGATATTCGGGGTGAACATTGGCTTGTGCTTGCCGCGCAGACGCATGGCAACGATGCTGGCCAGACGGCCGAGGACAACGTCTTCCGCGTCAACGATCAACCACTTGCGCTCCACCTCCGACGGTTTTGCGGAATAGGTGCTCATGTTTTTAAAACCTGTAAACCTGTGTGAAATAGCATTGCCACAACCTTCCGGTGGTGGCTTGGGGCGGGTAATTACGCAGTCAGGGCGACAAGGTCAAGCGCTAACACCCATAAAACTGCGAAAAAAGTGATTGAGGTATTATAATACCCTCATTTCGCAGCCGATGTTTCAGCGGGCGGGATCGAGTAGGTTCCGGTAGCATGGGCAACCGGTTCATCCAGCCCGTCGGAATAGAGAAAACTCTCGCCATAAGCCAGCCGTTTGCCGAGCTTGATCAGCCGGGTTTCGGCCACCAGATCTCGTGCCAGCTCGGGTTTGCGCAGGAAATTCAGATTGAGATTGGTGGTCACCGCCAGCTCAACCGGGCCGATGGCAGACAGAACCGCACCCCAGAGGCTGGCATCGGCCAGCGCGAACATGGTCGGCCCGGATACCGTCCCACCCGGACGCACGAAACGCTCATTGGCCGGCAGGCGCATCTGACAATACCCGAAGCGCATGTCATCAACCACCGCCTGCAGTTCCACCATCTGTGGCAGCCCTTTGTCGAGCAGCGCCTGAAATGCGGCTACCGACAGCACGCTCTGCCGATCATCATCCGGACTGCGCATATCCCATATTCCTCCCCTAGTCTGTTTTCTCGCATTCATACATGGAATCCCATACCCTCTGCGACATAAACATAAGACGGAGACAGGTCCATGAATGAACCGTCGTACCAGACAGGGAATGCAACTGCCGTATCGAAACAGCTGGTATTGCGTGAGGATGCGGACGGTATCGCCACCCTCACCCTCAACCGCCCGAAACAACGCAACGCCCTCTCCCGCGCCCTGATGGCAGCATTGCATGAACGCCTTGATGCGGTAGGACAGGACCCCGCCATCAAGGTGGTGATTATCGCGGCCAATGGCCCCGCCTTCTGTGCCGGGCATGATCTGAAGGAAATCCGCGCAGCCAGAAGCGGCGGGGACAAGCCCGATGAAGCCTTCTTCCGTGCCTTGTTCGAGCAATGCAGCCAGTTGATGCTGGCGATCCAGAATTTGCGCCAGCCCGTGATTGCCCGGGTCGAGGGCATGGCCACGGCCGCGGGCTGCCAGCTTGTCGCCAGTTGCGATCTGGCGGTTGCCGGTCGCAGCACGCATTTTGCAACACCGGGCGTCAATATCGGTCTGTTCTGTTCAACCCCCATGGTTGCCGTCAGCCGGGTCATACCACGCAAACAGACCATGGAGATGCTGTTGACCGGCGACCCGATCACCGCAGAGACCGCCCTCGCCTACGGCCTGATCAACCGGATCGCCGATGATGCGGATGTTGCCGCCGAAGCCATGGCGCTGGCTCGAAAGATTGCGGATAAATCCCCATATGTACTGGCGATTGGCAAACAAGCCTTTTATGAACAACTGGAACATGGTGTGGTCGAGGCCTATGCCTATACCGCCGAGGTGATGACCCGCAACATGCTCGCCCGTGACGCCGAGGAAGGTATCGGCGCCTTTGTTGAGAAACGCCCGCCGGTCTGGCAGGGACAATAGGACAGGCATTTGATGACAACGACAACGGAAGCCGACCTGCCCAAGGGGCACGAAAGCTATACCGACCAGCACCTGCTGGACATTCTGCGCAGTGTGAAAACCATTGCCATGGTCGGGGCCAGCGCCAACTGGAACCGGCCCAGCTATTTTGTCATGAAGTACCTGCAGCAAAAGCAGTATCGGGTTATCCCGATCAATCCCGGACAGGCCGGCAACGAGATACTGGGCGAGCCATGTTACGCCAGTCTGGCCGAGGCGGCAGAAGCCCTCGGCCCCGGCGTAATCGACATGGTCGAGGTCTTCCGCCACCCGCGCGAAGCCCCGGAACTGGCCCGACAGGCGGTTGCCATCGGGGCGAAAGTGTTCTGGATGCAGATCACCGTGATCAGTGAAGAAGCGCGACAAATTGCCGAGGATGCCGGGCTGGCCGTCATCATGAACCGCTGTCCGAAGATCGAGTATCAGCGGCTGTTCGGCGAGATCGGCAGAACCGGTGTCAATTCCCGTGTCATTTCCTCCAAGCGGCAGAAAATTAAACCGTTTAAAAAACTCATGTGAACCACTACCTTCTGCGCACTGGTTCACCAGACAACAAAGATAAAATCTGCAGGACATTACCCATGACCGATCAACCGACCTTCGGCTTTGAAACCCGCGCCGTTCACGCTGGCGCTGCCCCCGACCCGGCCACCGGCGCGCGCGTTACCCCAATCGTGCAATCGACCGCCTTCGTGTTCGAGGATTCCGACGATGCCGCCGCCCTGTTCAATCTCCAGAAGGTCGGCTTCATCTATTCCCGCCTGACCAATCCGACCGTCTCGGTACTGGAAGAGCGGATTGCCAGCCTCGAGAACGGCATCGGCGCTACCTGCACCGCATCCGGTCACGCGGCACAGATGATGACCCTCTCCGCCCTGATGCGTCCGGGTGATCGCTTTATCTCATCGACCCGGCTCTATGGCGGCTCGCTGAACCAGTTCAAAAATACCTTCCCGCGCAGCTTCGGCTGGCACTGCGACTTCGTTGATTTCGACGATCTAGAGGCCCTGCGCAAAACCATCACGCCCGAGCACAAGGCAATCTTCTGTGAGAGCCTGGCCAATCCGGGCGGTGTAATCACTGATCTCGAGGCAATCGCTGCCATTGCCGAAGAGTTCAATATCCCGCTGATCGTCGATAACACGATGGCGAGCCCCTATCTCTGCCGCCCGATCGATCATGGTGCGACACTGGTCATCCACTCGACCACCAAGTTCCTCTCCGGTCACGGGCATGCCATGGGCGGTGTCGTGGTCGACAGCGGCAAGTTCGACTGGAGTGCTGCTGGCAAGTACCCGGCCCTGACCGAGCCCGAGCCCGGCTATCACGGCCTGAAATTCCATGAGACCTTCGGCAATCTCGCCTTCACCATCTGGGGGCATGCGGTCGGCCTGCGTGACCTCGGGCCGAACCAGCAGGCGATGAACGCCTTCCTCACCCTCGCCGGGATCGAGACCCTGCATCTGCGCATGGAGCGTCATTGCGAGAATGCCCAGAAGGTTGCCGAGTTCCTTGAGGAGCATGACGATGTTGCCTGGGTCAATTACGCCGGGCTGCCATCGAGTAAATATTATGACCTGTCGCGCAAATACCTGCCCAAGGGTGCCGGTGCCGTCTTCACCTTCGGCCTGAAGGGCGGCTATGAGGCCGGTGTTAAGCTCTGCGAGAGTGTTGAACTGCTCAGCCACCTCGCCAATATCGGCGATACCCGCTCGCTGATCATTCACCCCGCCTCCACCACCCACCGGCAGTTGTCGGAAGAGGGCCTGAAGGCAGCAGGCGCGACCGCTGACGTGATCCGCCTGTCAATCGGCATCGAAACCGCCGAAGACATCATCGCCGATCTGGAGCGCGGTCTCGCCGTCGCCATGCACGGCAACGCACAGGCAGCCGAATAAACTCAGTCGGTTTGGCCAGCCAACCAGACAGCCCGCTCACGCATCCGTGGCGGGCTGTTTTGTTTCTGCGGCAATCCAGTCGAGAAATGCTGGCAGGCCATCGGCAATATCCAGCACCATGATACAGGGCACGTCATAAGGATGCAGCGCCGTGATCCGCTCCATCAACGGGGCGATCAGATCGACCTGCGTCTTGAACAACAGTACCGCTTCGCGTGACTGCTCGACCTTGCCTTCCCAGTGATAGACCGAGTGCATTTCCGGCAGGATATTGGCACAGGCGGCAAGGCGCTCGGAGACAATCGTTGATGCAATCCCGGCAGCGATTTCGCTATCCGGTGCCGTCACATAAACCAGCCTGAATGCAGTGGTAGTCAGCTTCATGTTCATGGTGAAACTATACGGCCAAGTTTTTGATAAACCTACAAAAAGGTCAGCATAACTTACCTTTATGCTGCACCCGGAACGATGCTGCAATGCAGCACATGCTCTTCTTGACTCAGGGGCGATATTACTGGTTAATCACGTATGCCTGAGTTTAGGGACGAGGCATTAACGCGGAAGTAAGCAAGCAATAACAAAGCGAATTTCGCCCGCGATCAAAAGAAGAAAAACAAGAAAATTTGCCCCCTCTCGAGGGGGCATTTTTTTGTCCGAAATTCGGGAAAATTTATATTTGCAGGAAATGGTCGGAGCGGCGGGATTCGAACCCACGACCTCTCGCCCCCCAGGCGAGCGCGCTACCAGGCTACGCTACGCTCCGACTTGAACCCGCTTGGTAAATCATCCGTGCCCGGCTGACAAGCCATAGGATCATCATCACCTGACAGAAATGCCAGAGCAGGATTATCCGGCGCGGAATTATCCGGCTGAAACCCGATCGATCAAACCGTCGATTTCAGCACGCAGGGATTTGAACTCGGCCAGTGCGTCACGTAGGGCCGTCTCCATCGCCTGCTCACGCTCGGATGGACCGGCAGGCGCAGGAGGAACAGAATCAGGCACCACATCAGCAGCAGGCTGTTTGCTCTCGAGCTGTGCTTCCTGTTTGGCGCTGATGGCAACGACCGTATCGCCCTGCGGCGGCGCCTCAGGCTTGTCCTCAACCTTGGCAGTGGCTTCGGCTGCTTCCGCTGTCCCCTCTTCTGCTGCTGTCAGGTCGTCACTGACACTCTCAGCGGTTGCCTCGGTGCCAATCTCCATAACCTTTTCGATCGCGCTGGAAACCCCGCGTGCGGATTTCAGAACCTTCTGCACACCCTTGATGGTGTAGCCGTCATCATGAAGCAGGCGCTGGATCTGTTTCAGCAGCTCAACATCCTGTGGCCGGTAGTAGCGACGGCCACCAGCCCGCTTCATCGGCTTTACGACCGTGAACTTGGTTTCCCAGAACCGCAGGACATGCTGGGGCACATCAAGCTCTTCCGACACTTCACTGATCGTGCGGAATGCGTTCTTGGCCTTGTTGGCGGCGGAGGATTTGGATGATCCGGCGGTCTTGCGTTTCTTGGGCGCAGGCTTGCTATCGTCGGCCACCGTTGCGTCGCTGTTTTCACTCATTGGACTGGGGGCGCTTTACGGTCGGAAGGAATGATGAAAATTGACGGGATGCTTACTCGTCTTCGGCATCGATACCGTTGATCCGGTCTTTCAGCACGTGGCTGGCACGGAATACCAGAACCTTGCGCGGGCTGATCGGCACTTCCTCACCGGTCTTCGGATTGCGGCCGATACGCTCGCCTTTCTCACGCACGGAGAAGGTGCCGAATGATGAAACCTTGACCGTCTCACCACGAACAAGGGCATCACAGATTTCGTCGAGAACACCCTCAACCAGCTGTGCAGACTCGTTTCTGGACAGGCCAACCTGATGATAAACAGACTCACTGAGAGTAGCGCGAGTGACGGTTTCGGAAGTCATGGACAGCCCCTTGTTTTTATAATCATGCTTCAGCTTAGCGATGAGACAGTTCCCAAGTCAATTCAAGGTAGTTAAAGCCGATTATTGACATTTAGGAAAGCCCCAAGAGGCTTGCATCAGCGGATTCTTTGATTTTTCCGTGCGAATCTACCAGCGAACCAGAGCACCAGCCCAGGTGAAGCCGCCGCCCATTGCTTCCAGCAGCAACAGGTCACCGGTTTTGATCCGGCCATCATGCACCGCCTCACACAGCGCCAGCGGTACCGAAGCGGAAGCGGTATTGGCATGGCGGTCAACGGTCAGGACCACACGGTCCTCGGCCATACCCAGTTTGCGCCGCGTGCCCTCGATGATGCGGGCATTGGCCTGATGGGGGACCAGCCAGTCGATATCGGACGCCTGCAGCCCGTTGGCTTCAAGCGCCTCATCAACCACATCGGCGAGGTTCTTGACCGCATGACGGAAGACCTCACGCCCATTCATGCGCACATGGCCCGCCGTCTGGGTCGTGGAAGGACCGCCATCGACATAGAGCTGCTGCCAGTGATCGCCATCGGAATGCAGATGGGTCGAGAGAACACCGGGACCGGTTGTGCTCTCGCTCTCGGGCACCTCGACCGCTTCGAGGATAGCGGCACCGGCACCATCACCGAACAGCACGGCGGTTGTGCGGTCATCCCAGTCGAGGATGCGGGAATAGGTTTCAGCACCGATCAGCAGCAGCCGCTTCGCCTGCCCTGCCCGGATGAAGTTGTCGGCAACAGACAGGCCATACATGAAACCGGAGCACACTGCCTGTACATCGAAGGCAAAGCCGCCACCGATGCCGAGGCTGGCCTGTACCTTTGCCGCCGTTGCCGGGAAGGTCTGGTCCGGGGTGCTGCTCGCCAGAATGATGCCATCAAGGCTTGTCGCCGGAATGCCTGCGTTATCCAACGCGTCACGGGCCGCTGCAATCGCCAGATCGGAAGTCAGTTCACCATCGGCGGCAATATGCCGGGATTTGATGCCGGTACGCTGCTGGATCCAGTCATCGGACGTCTCCAGCCGTTCGGCAAGATCGTCATTGGTCAGAATCCGTGACGGGATATAGGAACCACAGCCAATAAAACGGGCACGGCGGATCATATGAACCTACAAACGCTTTGCCCTGAATGCGGGCCTGAAAAAGTCAAACTCACGAACCGGCCAGATCAGTGGCAGCCGCCTTGTCGGTTTCCGGTTGTGCCGCCTCTTCCGCCTCGGAAGATGCAGCACCGCCATTGCCCTTCAGCAGCTCGGCCGGCAGCTCAGAAATACCCGCTTCGATCTTGGGATTACAGTTTTCTTTTAGCAGGTCGTAGGCAACACCGACAGCGTTGCTGAAACCCACCGCATCGGTCCCACCATGGCTCTTCACACAGATGCCACGCAGGCCGAGAAAGACGCCGCCATTATACCGGCGCGGATCGGTACGCTTCTTCAGCTTGAGGAACGCCGGACGGGCCAGCAGATAACCGAGCCGCGCCATCAGCGAGGCGGCAAAGGTATTGCGCAGGAAGCTGGAATAAAGCTGAGCCGTGCCTTCCGCGGTTTTCAGCGCGATATTGCCGGTGAAGCCATCAGTGACAACCACATCAACGGAACCGGAGGGAATATCATTGCCCTCAATAAAGCCCTGAAACTCACCAGGCAGCGTCATGGTACGCAGGGTGGCGGCGGCCTCGCGGATCGTGTCATTGCCCTTCTGCTCCTCGGCACCGACATTGAGCAGGCCGATGGTCGGGTTCTGCCGTCCGAGCACGGTATTGGCGAAGACAGCGCCCATAACCGCAAACTGCACGAGGTTCGGCACCGAGCATTCCAGATTGGCGCCGAGGTCGAGCATGACGCTCTCGCTGCGCTGGGTCGGGAAGAAGGAGGCAATCGCCGGACGGGAAATTCCCGGCAGGGTTTTCAGCACAAACTTGGCCATGGCCATCAGCGCACCGGTATTGCCGGCAGAGACGATGCAATCCGCCTCGCCCGCATCGACCAGATCAATCGCCATGCGCATGCTGGACTGCCGACCGGAACGCAGCGCCTGTGACGGCTTCATATCGGTAGAGATGGCATCCGGGGCATGATGGATGGTGGCACAGGCCTGCAACTGCCGGTGCTTGTCCAGCAGCGGCTTCAGCCGGGCTTCATCACCAACCAGAATATAGCGAATGTCCGGATAGCGCTTGAGTGCCAGTTCGGCACCGGCAACGATCGCATCGGGGGCATTATCCCCGCCCATCGCATCAATGGCGATCGTATATCCCGCAGACATGGCTTTACCCGACTTGGTCATGATGACGACATCCGATCAGATTGTTATCTGGGACCGGAACCGCCGAACCACAACAATACAGTTTGAAAAGTCACATTGAAACGGACACAAGCCCACCATGCCCCACACCGGGACGGTGCGGGTTATGGTGAGGCTGTTCCGGTCTGGATCAGAACTGATCCTTGCCCTCAATGACCTGACGACCGCGATACATGCCGGTTTTCAGATCGATGTGGTGTGGACGGTGCACTTCGCCTGTGTCGGGGTTTTCAACATAGGTTGGTGAAGTCAGTGCATCGTGGGCCCGGCGCATGTTGCGGCGGGATTTGGAGATTTTACTCTTTGGAACTGCCATGGTCTCTACTCACTAATATGTCTTCTTTTATAGGTCCGGTCAGGCCCGTTCACAGCCTTCTGAACCCGTGCTTTCCATGCCGTGTAACTGGAAAGCAAGTTGAACGTGTTACGGCAAAATCGAAACTTTTGTCATCGGGCAAGGCTGCAATCCAGCCAGCATCAGCCGGTTGCGCGCCCGTGAGCCGCGTGGTTGTAACCAAATTCTTCCGCCGCATCAAGTCGGGCGATGAAAGAGATAGCTACTCTGCGTCCGGTTTATGGTCTTTCAGGATCGCAAGTTTGGCAAATGGCCGGTGGGTATTCTCTTCCTCGGCCTGCTTTTTGCCCTCTTCCTCAGCCTGAACACCGGCTGGCAATTCGGCATCGGGGGCACGCGGATAGTCAGGGATTGCAAGGCTCAGCGCCTCAACCGCGATCTCGCCGAGATTGACATACTGGCCATCGGTAAAGTCCGGGAACAGGTCTGTCGCTTCATCAACGTCAAGTTCTTCATGGGGAATTATCTCACGCTCCGGCTTTACCTTGCCCGCAACCGCGAGCCGCAAATCGAAGCTTTCGGCATAGCTGGTGTCGAATTCCTCAAGGCTGAGGCTGCAGGTCAGGGTCACATCAGCCTTCACCTCGCCCTTGATGCGAACAAAGCGACCGCCATCGAGCAGCGTGCATTCCGCCTCGACCGACAGACTGCGGACAGCTGGAATTTTCAGACGTTCAGCCACGAACACACATTCGTCGGTGCTGGCGGTTTCGGTCCAGACACCTTCCCGGCGGTCGATCTGTTCGATTGAAACCGGGCGGTTGAATTCGGGTTCATTTTTGGGCGTAACCATATGCCTTGTCCTGAAAAGGGTTATTCAGCCGGGATTCGTAACGGCTGTACTTCCAACGATGTATCTTCTGCCAGCGTCACCACCGGCCATGGGATATTGCCGGACAGCAGGGTTGCACGATCAAGGCCGGAGACGATCTGCATCGACTGTCGCATATAACCGGCCAGCGCCTCGGCATAACCGCGGGCAAGTTCGGCATCCTCGATATGTGCCAGCAGGTTGCGCGTGATAACCGGTGGCAGTTCGGAGAAGTCGTCACTGGCAAGCGCCGAGCGATAGGCCGTTGCCCGACCGTGATAATCCTCAGCCATCTTCTTGACCTTGCGCCCGACACTGAGGTCACCAACGCCCATTTCCCGAAGCGCATTATCAATATCGCGCTTGAACATGTTCTGGAAAAACGCATCGATATAGCGGCCATCGGCAGGCTCAGAATCCGACAGCCCGCTCAGCGCCACAAAGACGTGCAGATAGAGCATATCGAGCCGTCCCCAGACCGTATCGGCAACACCGAGCCCGGAATAAAATACCGGCAGGCGGGATTGTCGCACCACGGCGTTATAGAGCGGCGAGACATTCTGCAGGCGATTCAACAGATTTTTCAGCATGATACGGCGACAGCTTCCGGGCAATCCATGTGTTGCCCCTAAATGTGGGAACCCGATCCCTGCTGACAAGCGCTTCACAAGGATATACCGGGTAGGCTATTCATGTGCGCAAGATAGTGACAGGGCATGTATGCCCTTCAATAGGCGGTGACCTGGATGTTTACAACAAACTCGATTAATTCCGGCGGAAAAACCGTTGCGATTGCCCTCACCCTGATTGGCCTTGCGGCCTGCAGCCCGGTGACGGCGCAGCGCGGCAATCTGATTGATGACGCGCGACTGTCGCGGATCAAGGTCGGCGAGATGAACCGGGTTGAGGTGCTGAACGCCCTCGGCACCCCGACCTCGCGCGCGACCTTCGATCAGGACACCTGGTACTATATCGGCCAGATCACCGAGAAAACCGCCTTCTTCAACCCCGATGTGGTGGAGCGGCGGATTCTGAAGCTGCAATTCGATCAGGACGGCACGCTGGTCAGCATGGAACAGCTCGGCCTCGAGGATGCGCAGGACGTGAACCTCGTCGATCGCGAGACCCCGACCCGTGGCCGCGAGCTCGGCGCGCTGGAACAGCTGCTCGGCAACCTCGGCAAGTTCAATCCCGAGGGCGGTTAAGCCCCTCAGGCATCAAACAATCACCAACGAAAAAGCCCCGATCAATCGACCGGGGCTTTTGTTCGTTTAAGGCCAAGCTGTCAGGATCAGGCAAACAGCTTGGCGAGAATGGCCAGCAGCAGGATCGCCACGATATTGGTAATCTTGATCATCGGATTGACCGCCGGGCCAGCCGTATCCTTGTACGGGTCGCCCACGGTATCACCGGTAATCGCGGCATGGTGGGCGTCCGAGCCCTTGCCGCCATGGTTACCTTCCTCGATGTACTTCTTGGCATTATCCCATGCACCACCGCCGGAGGTCATGGAGATAGCCACGAACAGGCCGGTGACGATCACGCCGAGCAGCATGGCACCAACAGCCTCGAAGGCAGCAACCTGTCCGCCCACAACCAGAACGATGACATAGAGCACCACAGGCGCCAGAACCGGCAGCAGTGATGGTATGATCATTTCCTTGATCGCGGACTGGGTCAGGAGATCGACCGCCTTGCCGTATTCGGGTTTGGCCTCGCCTTCCATGATGCCGGGGATTTCCCGGAACTGGCGACGGACTTCAACCACGACGGAACCGGCAGCACGACCAACCGCAGTCATGCCCATGGCACCGAACAGATATGGCAGCAGACCGCCGATAAAGAGACCGACAACTACATAAGGGTTCTGCAGCGAGAAATTCACCACCGCATCGGGGAAGTAGAATTTCAGATCCTCGATATAGGCAGCAAACAGCACGAGGGCGGCAAGACCGGCAGAACCGATGGCATAGCCCTTGGTTACAGCCTTGGTAGTGTTACCGACCGCATCGAGCGCGTCAGTCGTCTCACGAACATCGTCGGGCAGTTCCGCCATCTCGGCGATACCACCGGCGTTATCGGTAACCGGACCATAGGCATCGAGCGCCACAACCATACCGGCCAGCGCCAGCATCGTGGTTGCCGCAATGGCGATGCCATAGATACCGGCAGCAGAGTATGCCGCGATGATACCGGCACAGATCACAATCACCGGCAGAGCCGTCGCCTCAAGCGAGACCGCGATACCCTGAATGATGTTGGTTGCATGACCGGTTTCGGATGCACGAGCGACAGACTTAACCGGGCGGAACTCGGTTGAGGTATAGAACTCGGTGATCCAGACCAGCAGCCCGGTCACGATCAGACCGGTGAACGCACAGGCCAGAAGGCTGGTACCGGTAATGCCCTTATCAAACTCGGTGCTGAACCCGAACATGATCGAGATCGCGAGAATGATCAGGATCGCGGATGCCGCGGCACTGACCAGAAAGCCCTTATACAGAGCGCCCATGATGTTGTTGTTCTCGCCGAGCTTGACGAAGAAGGTACCGACGATGGAGCCAAGAATACAGACCGCACCGACAACCAGCGGGAATGCCATCATGCTGGACTTGATGTCACCGGTGAAGGTGATCGCAGCCAGCAGCATGGTCGCAACGATGGTCACGGCATAGGTCTCGAACAGGTCAGCCGCCATACCGGCACAGTCACCGACATTGTCACCAACGTTATCGGCGATCACCGCCGGGTTACGGGGATCATCTTCCGGGATACCGGCTTCGATTTTGCCGACGAGGTCAGCACCGACATCTGCACCCTTGGTGAAGATACCGCCACCGAGACGGGCGAAGATCGAGATCAGGGACGCACCGAAGCTGAGCGCAACCAGCGCCTCCAGCATGTGACGTTCCTCAACACCGATCGCCAGCAGCAGACCGTAATAGATCGCCACGCCGAGCAGGCCGAGACCAACCACGAGGAAACCGGTGATCGCACCGGATTTGAAGGCAATGTCGAGCGCCGGGACGAGACCGTTGCGGGCGGCTTCGGTGGTACGCACATTGGCGCGGACCGATACGTTCATGCCGATGTAACCGGCGATACCTGACAGAATGGCGCCGATAAAGAAGCCAATGGCGACCGGCAGACCGAGAAAGGCTCCGAGCAGGATGCCAACCGGAACACCGGCAAAGGCAATCGCGCGATACTGGCGGTTCAAATAGGCTTGCGCACCCTCCTGGATCGCACCGGCGATCTCCTGCATGCGCTCATTACCCGCACTGGCGGCGAGCACCTGACGACCGGCGAACACGCCGTAACCGAGGGCCATCGCACCACATGCGATAACGATGATAAGGGTTAATACCATCTATCCGTTTCCTCATATCCGTTATTGCACCGCTTGTTTTTTGAAGCAGAGCAGCACATTTATCGGCTGCTCCTGCGATGCTTTTGATTATTGAACCGTGGCGGTTCGAGAATTTCATGCCTGCAATCAGGATTGTTTTCATACGAAACAACACTGCCCAAGCGGCGAGAAGATGCCCGAGCACTCGATAGAAAGCAACCGGGGATGCTTGTTCTGACCGCTTTCCTGCGGAAAACCGTCTGTCAGGACCATAAAAACCGGCACCGGAAATGACAAAAGGGCTGATCCCCGAGGATCAGCCCCTTCAATGCCGATTGAGCAATAAGGTCAGATGCGACGCTGACGCAGGTTCTGGATGAGTACATCCTTGACCGTTTCACGCCCCATGACAGCAGCAGCAGCGGCCGCAACCTTACGCTTCAACAGTTTGGTGTCGATACGCGCACCATCCTGGCCAACGGTGACATCAAATCGTCCATGAAGATTGGAAAACACCTTATCCTGCAGATAGGTCATCTTCTCTTCATATTGAGCTGCAACATCGGTGTCCTCGACCTCAATCATGACATTGAGTTCAACGAACTGGATGGTTCGTTTGTCGTGAACAACCGGCATCCGCATTGGCGGCAACTGCACGAATGCGGGACCGACGGGTTTCAGAATCCCATCATCACCATGGCTACTGTCGCTTGCATCCCCCCCAGGAGAAGCGGCAGTGACCGGCGAAATCTGAAACACAATCCCACCAACCGCTAACAGCACAGCTAAAACGACTGCAATCATTGCAGCTTTCATCGGCATATCCCCCTCGGATATATTGGTGGCCCTTGAAACAAAGGCCGGGAAGCGCGTGATCCCTTACCCCCACGCAGGTGATAAGATGCCGGGCCATGCCGCATTGCACAAGTAAAGAAACGTAAATTTTGTAAAATTTTTAGCTTGACCGAGCGCCGTAAGCGCTTGTTTTTGCTGATTAAATTAAAATTTAGCGAAAATTTTAGCAAAAACGCGCGGTTTATTGGCCGTGTTGCCAGCCCGAAACAGACAGGGGCAATTCCCGCCCGTCTGCATCATAAACATATACGCATACGTCTGACTTTCCCTGATCCGTATCAGGGGAAACCATCTTCCCGATCATGCTCAGTTTCGGCATATTGGCCCGGTCGGCAGCGGCAATCAGTGCCTCAGCATTGGCCTCGGGGACGGTAAAAATCAGCTCATAATCATCCCCGCCACCGAGTAATTCGACGGCAGAAATAAATTGCGCTTCAATGGCCATTTTCGAGGATTGGGATAGCGGAATGCGATTTATCCCGATTTCCGCCCGCAGATTCGAGTGACGGCATATGTGGCCGAGGTCGGCCGCCAGACCATCAGAGAGATCAACCGCCGCATGTACCGCAATCCCCTGCTCACGCAACCACCGGGCCAGCGTAACGCGCGGATTGGGCAAGTTGTAGCGCTTCATCAGGGCATCACGGGCCACATCCGGCAAGGTGCCCAAACCACCCTGCGCCGCCATCAGCCCGAGATAGCCGTCACCTACGGTACCGGAGACCATGACTGCATCCCCGGCTTTTGCCCCGCTCCGTTTGAAAGCCTGCCCTGCTGGAACGCTGCCGATAATCGTGATGCTGATAACCAGTGGGCCCTTGGTCGAGGTGGTATCGCCACCGGCGAGATGCAGGCCGAAGGTTTCCTGATCGCGCGCCAACCCGTCGGTGAAGGCATGCAGCCAGCGCTCATCGCATTTATCCGGCAGGGTCAGTGACAGGAAATAGGCAACCGGACGCGCACCCATAGCGGCGAGGTCTGACAGATTGACCCGCAGCAGCTTCTGCGCCAGTTGCTCAGGCTCTGTATCGGGCAGGAAATGCGTGCCCTCGACCATGGTGTCGAGGGTGACCACATGCTCCTCGCCCGCTATCGGGGCCAGCAATGCGGCATCATCGGTGAGGTTCAGGCTACCCTCGAAACCGGCAGCCAAAGGCTTCAGAAAGCGGTCGATCCGGTCAAATTCGCCAATCTTCCACGCCAAGGGTCAGCCCCGAAGTTGTTTGCCGAGACGATCCAGCACCGCATTGACCAGCTTTGGCTCCTTCTCGCTGAAGAAGCTGTCGGTCACGGTCATGTATTCCTTGATCAGCAGTGAGGTGTCGTACTCACCATGGGACAGGAGCTCATAGGCACCGGCACGCAGGACACAGCGCAGCAGCGGCTCGATCCGCTCCGGCGACCAGGGCGCAGTCACAGCACCGTCGATCATGGCATCGAGATCGGATACCTGGGCCGTCGTGCCCCGAACCAGCTTTGACAACAGCTGGGTATCGGGTGGAACAATGCGTGTGTCCTCGGCACTGTCGGGATCAACCGGTGGTGGCCGTTCCAGATAATCGCGAACCGCAGGCTCCGCCATCCGGTCCGGGTTCATCTCCAGCTCATACAGAACCTGAACGGCACCGAGCCGCGCTGTGGTGCGCGCACGAAACCCGCCCTTGTCGGGACGTTTGCTCTTCTTGGCTGGTTGTGCGGCTTGCTCGGTCATAGACGTGATCAACGTGGATAGAGGCGGAACTGGTGTTTCAGCTTGATAAGGTTGAGACAGGCGTCAGCCGCCTCCCCGCCCTTGTTCTTGCGGGCCGGATCGGCGCGTTCCATTGCCTGATCCATATTCTCGCAGGTCAGAATGCCATTACCGACTGCCAGCGTATATTGCAGCGCCATCTGATAGATACCACGAGCGCTCTCGTTGCACACCACATCATAATGGCTGGTCTCGCCACGGATCACACAGCCAAGGGCAATGTAGCCGTCAAAGCGCCGCCGGGCGGTGAAGTAATCCATGGAGCGGACGGCATAGCGAATGGCAGAAGGAATCTCGAGGGCACCGGGCACGGTATAGACTTCATAGCTGGCACCAAAGCGTTCGATGGCTTCGGTTGCGCCCTTCAGGAGATTATTAGACACGTCCTCGTAATAGCGTGCCTCGACAATCATAAGATGTGGTGATTCAATCACTTCTGGGAGTTTCCTTGCAGCATGCTGTGATGGTTCAGATCGGGATAGGCTGATAGCCGGTGATCTCCAGACCATAACCATCGAGACCAATAACAGTCCGACGACTGTTTGATAACAGGATCATTCGCCGGATGCCAAGATCACGTAGTATCTGGGCACCGACACCATAGTCACGCAATTCATGTGACGATCTGGATTTCTCATCAATTCTGGTACGGAAGCGCTGGGACAGAGTATTTGCCTGCGGCTCACGCAGGATAACCACGGCACCACGCCCGGCCTCGGCAATGGCCTGCATCGACTGCTGCAGTTCCGCACCGCGCTGGCTGTTGTTGAAGCCGAGCAGGTCATCAAAGATATCTAGGGCGTGCATCCGCACCAGTGACGGCTCATCGCTGTCCACATCGCCCATGACAAAGGCGACGTGTTCGGCATACTCGCTCTCATTGGCATAGACGATCATACGAAACTCACCGCCGAAGCTGCTTGTGAACGGTGCTTCCAACTCACGGCGCACCAGCTTCTCGGTCCGGCGGCGATAGGCGATCAGATCGGCAATCGTGCCAATTTTGAGACCGTGCTGTCGGGCGAAGGGGATCAGGTCGGGCAGACGGGCCATGGTGCCGTCATCATTCATGATCTCACAGATCACGCCCGCAGCTTTGCGATCACCGAGGCGCGCCAGATCAACCGCCGCTTCCGTATGGCCGGCACGGACCAGCACCCCGCCATCGCGGGCGCGCAGAGGAAAGACATGGCCGGGGGTTGCAAGGTCGCTTGCCGTACTGGACTGATTGATCGCAACCGCAATCGTATGGGCGCGGTCGGCGGCGGAAATACCGGTGGTCACCCCTTCCCGCGCCTCGATGGAAATAGTGAACGCGGTTTCGTGCCGGGACGAGTTGTGCGAGGTCATCAGCTTGAGGCCAAGATCATCGGCCCGCTCCGACGTCAGTGCGAGACAGATCAGCCCGCGACCGTATTTCGCCATGAAGTTGATGGCATCAGCATCGGCGCAATCGGCGGGAATGACCAGATCGCCCTCATTCTCGCGATCCTCATCATCGACCAGCACAACCATGCGGCCCTGACGCGCTTCCTCGATCAGCTCCTCGGCGGTCGCCATCTCTGCTGTCGGCGCAGTGCTTACCTCGGTCATGACCGATACTCCAATTGCCGTGCCACATAGCGGGCCAGCATATCAATTTCGATGTTCATCTGTTGTCCGGCTTCGGTCAGATGCAATGAGGTCGCGGTCCATGTATGGGGAATGATATTGACCCCGAAACTGTCCGCACCAACCTCGTTGACCGTCAGTGAGATACCATCAAGTGTCACCGATCCCTTAGAGGCGATATAGGGCATCAGCGTTGCCGGTGGCGCAATGGTCAGACGCCAGCTCTCGCCTTCCTGCCGGGCATCGCGCAGGGTTGCGAGACCATCGACATGACCGAATACGAAGTGCCCGCCCAGTTCCTGACCGAGGGTAAGCGAGCGTTCGAGATTGATCCGCCGCCCGGTCTGCCAACTGCCGATCGTGGTCTTGTCGAGGGTCTCACCGGACGCCACGACACGGAAGCTGTCCGCGCCCTTCTCTACCACCGTCAGGCAGACACCGGAACAGGCGATGGATGCGCCCATATCGACACTGGCCATATCAAAGCCGGTGCGGATGGTGAGATGGGTATCGCCCGGCTGCTCGATTTTGGTGAGCGTGCCGAGATCGGTAATCAGGCCTGTAAACATAGATATATTGGGCTTCAAATGACGGGTATGCGGATGGCGTATCCGCATCTGTTAGATATGCACATAGCGTTCCCAGCAATCCCTGCCAAGGGTATGGATCGCCTCGCGTCGAAACTTGTTGCTGTCCTCGAGGTCATCGAGATCAAGCGGCGCAATGGCGGGACGGCCATCGGCACCAATAATCCGGCTGCTGCGGAACCACTCGATCCGGTCCACCAGTGAATGCCGAAGGAACGATCCGGCCACCTGTCCGCCGCCCTCGATCAGTACCCGGGTCAGCCCCTTTTCCCCCAGAGCCCTGGCGATGGTAAGCGGTTTCATATCTGCCGGGTTGATGATCTCGGCACCGCATTCGGCCCATGTCTCCGCCGCCATACCGGCATTGAGGGTCACAACCCAGACCGGCAGTTCCGATGCGGTTTCCGCCAGCCGGGAAGTGGCCGGGACGGCAAGTTCGGTATCGAGCAAGATGCGCACGGGCGACTGTCCTGAGAGACCCGGCAGGCGTACCGTTAGCATGGGATCATCGGTCAGGGCAGTGCCCTTGCCAACCAGAATGCCGTCATGGCTGGCGCGCAGGGCATGGCCCATGGCGCGGGCTTCCGGGTCGGTGATCCACTGACTGGCACCACTGGCGAGCGCGATACGACCATCGGCACTGGTCGCGGTCTTGAGCGTGAATAGCGGCCTGCCCTCACGCACCCGCAGGAAAAAACCCTGCAGATCGGCAGCAGCAGCCTCGGCACCGATGCCGAGTACGACCTCAACCCCGGCGGATTGCAGCTTGTCGATCCCGCGCCCGTCAACCCGTGGGTCGGGATCATCACAGGCGATGACAACCCGGCGCACACCCGCCACCAACAGGGCATCGGCACAGGGTGGTGTCTGGCCATAATGGGCGCAGGGCTCAAGGGTGACATAGGCCGTACCGCCACGCGCCCGCTCCCCCGCCTGCCCCAGCGCCACCACCTCGGCATGGGGCCGACCGCCCGGTCGGGTGGTACCGCGACCGACAATCATGCCGTTATTGACGATAACGCAACCGACAGCGGGATTGGGCCAGCAATGGCCGAGACCGCGCTTGCCCAGCGCTATGGCGATCGCCATAAACCGCAGGTCCTCGGAATGGGTTGCTTGGACTGAAATAGCGCTGACTCCAGCGTCTGTTATTTTTCTTCTGTTATTTCTTCTTGGTGGACTTCTTCTTGCCCGGCAGCGGCAGTTCGGACGGATCGCGACCGATTTCCTCAAGGAACTCGTTGAAGTCTGCCGCTTCCCGGAAGTCCTTATAGACCGAAGCATAGCGCACATAGGCAACCGGATCGAGTTCAGCGAGGGATTCCATCACCACCTCACCGATCTGATTGGCATGAACCTCGTTGTCGCCACTGGACTCAAGGCGGCGCACGATGGAATTGACCATGCGCTCCAGCTGTTCCTCACTGATCGGACGTTTGCGGAGGGCGATCTGCATCGAGCGCAGGATCTTGTCCCGGTCAAACGGCTCGCGCTTGCCTTCTGATTTCAGCACCACGAGGTCGCGCAGCTGTACCCGCTCGAATGTCGTGAAACGGGCAGCGCATTGCGGACAGAACCGCCGCCGACGGATCGAGGTGTTATCCTCGGTCGGGCGTGAATCCTTAACCTGGGTGTCCTGATTCCCGCAGAATGGGCAGCGCATGGGTACTCAACAATTAGTGGTCTCGTTAGTCGACACCATGCATATATAGCGCTTTAATGACGCAAAACGCATCATTAAAACTACGCGAAATGCGTATAAATGATGCAAAACACGCTGATTCTGCGCGAATTACATCACCCAAAAGGCCGAAATAAGACCCCAAATGTATATTTTTAGTCAGCGTAGATCGGGAAACGATCACAGAGTTCGCGCACTTCCGCCGCGACTTTCTGCTCGACCGCACCATTGTTCTCGGCACCGTTTTCTTTCAGGCCGTCGAGAACCTCGATGATCAGTTCGCCGACCTTCTTGAACTCGGCAGCGCCAAAGCCGCGGGAGGTTGCCGCCGGGGTGCCGAGACGGACACCGGAAGTAACGAACGGCTTTTCGGGGTCGTACGGGACAGAGTTCTTGTTACAGGTCAGACCCGCACGCTCCAGAGCCTCTTCCACGATATTGCCGGTCAGGCCTTTCGGGCGGAGATCGACGAGAATCATGTGGCTGTCGGTACCGTTGGAGACGATGTCGACACCGCCTGCCTCGAGGGTACCAGCGAGAACCCGGGCATTTTCCAGAACCTGTTTGATATAGGTTTTGAACTCGGGCTGGAGCGCTTCACCGAACGCAACCGCCTTGGCCGCGATGACGTGCATCAGCGGGCCGCCCTGCAGGCCGGGGAATACGGCAGAATTGATCTTCTTGCCGAGATCGGCGTCATTGGACAGGATCACACCACCGCGTGGACCACGCAGGGTCTTGTGGGTGGTGGTAGTGACGATATGGGCGTGTGGCAGCGGTGATGGATACTCACCAACGGCAACCAGACCGGCATAATGCGCCATATCCGCATGCAGATAGGCACCGACGCTGTCAGCGATCTTGCGGAAGCGTTCCCAGTCGATCACCCGTGGATAGGCAGAAGCACCGGCGATGATCAGCTTTGGCTTGTGCTCGGTCGCCAGTTCCTGAATTTCATCATAGTCAAGCAGGCCATCCTGACGACGCACGCCGTACTGGACTGCATTGAACCACTTGCCGGACTGGTTCGGGGCAGAACCGTGGGTCAGGTGACCACCGGATGCCAATGACATGCCGAGAATGGTTTCGCCCGGCTGAACCAGCGCCATCATGACCGCCTGGTTGGCCTGTGCGCCGGAATGCGGCTGGACATTGGCAAAGCTGCAATCGAACAGCTTGCAGATACGCTCCTGCGCCAACTTCTCGGCGACATCAACGAACTCGCAACCACCGTAATAGCGCTTGTCCGGGTAGCCCTCGGCATATTTGTTGGTCATAACCGAGCCTTGGGCTTCCATCACCGCCTTGGAGACGATGTTTTCAGAAGCGATCAGCTCTATCGAATGCTGCTGGCGGGCCAGCTCGTCCTTGATGGACTTGAAAATTTCCGGGTCGCGCGCGGCAAGGTCCTGATCGAAGAAACCTTCATGGTGCATGTTATGGGATGCGACATTGGTGTTGGTTGCTGCGTTTGACATCAGGCCTGTTCCCTATCTTGTCTGTGTAACTCTGTTCAGTCCGGCACGGGGTGAAATATCAGCCGAGTTTTGCAACCCGGCGGTCATGTCTGCCGCCTTCATAGGCAGTGTTCAGAAAAGTAACAACACAATCCTTGGCGGTTTCCACGCCGATCAGCCGTGCACCGAGCGCCAGAACATTGGCGTCGTTGTGCTGGCGGCTCAGGCGCGCCATCAATCCATCGCCACAAAGGGCGGCGCGCACACCGGCAATCCGGTTGGCAGCAATCGAGATACCGATACCCGAACCGCAGATGGCAATCCCGCGTTCAGCCGTGCCATCGGCAACTGCCTCACCCAGCTTTTTACCATAGTCGGGATAATCAACCGAAGCGCCCTCATGGGTACCGAGATCAAGCGCCTCATGCCCCAGTTCCTTGAGATAGGCAACGACTTCCTGTTTCAGGTCGTAACCTGCGTGATCCGACGCGACGGCAACTTTCATTGCAATGGTACTCCGGGCAGCAAATGTTTCGTGTGGGGCGGACAATACGCATCCGGGGCACCAAGGGCAATCGCCGGAAGCGTCGCACCAGCCCTGCAAGGATCACAAACGCGACAAATGCCTGCCGGATCACGACAGGATCATGATCCCTCGCCCAGCTTCTTGCGCAGGACAAAGCGCAGTTTTGCCAGCGCCAGCTGCTGTAATTCAAATTCGCTCGCTTGCGCGGACCCGACTGCCGATACCTCGGTCAGTGTCGGCACATGCATCGCTGAAATCTGGGTAAAGGCACCACGAGTCGCGTGCTCGAAGATAATTTCGTCATTGGGGCCGATAATATCGCCCTCGGGCCGCGCGTGCTGACGCTTGCCCTGCCGGGACCGGGAAGCGCCCTGCTGTCCGGCTGCCGATTTGGCCTTCGGTGAGGTACTGCCCGGCAATGTCACCGGCACCATTTGTCCAAGCAAAGACGCCTGCTGGTAGGCATTCAGATGCGTACCGGCAGGCGCTGTATTCTGTTTTGGCCTATTTGGCTTTTGCTGGTCGTCGTCGCGTGCCATGCGCTCGATCTGCCCTCTGGTCGCAAACCAATATCGCAAGTCAGGCGCGGCACCCGCACCCGGCTTTAGGCGGGAACCTGATTGAGAGGTGAGTAACCGACCTGACCGGTCAGGAAACGCTCCAGATTCTTCAGGGCGTCATTGACGTCCTTCAGCTTCTCGAGGTCGAGGCCGGAATTCTCGACATTGGCGATATGACGCTCAAACACTTCGTTCATCAGGGTGCGGATCGCATGCCCCTTCTCCGAAAGCTTGACCCGGATAGAGCGGCGGTCATGTACGGAACGCTCCTGAACCAGATAGCCATTCTCAACCATCTTCTTGAGGTTGTAGGAAACGTTCGAGCCGAGATAATAGCCCCGTGCGGTCAACTCGCCGACAGTCAGTTCATCCTGTCCGATGTTGTACAGGATCAGCGACTGGACGTTGTTGATGTCCTGAATACCGGCACGCTCGAGTTCAATCTTGAGAACATCGAGAAATTGTCGGTGCAGACGTTCAACGAGCGTGATGCACTCAAAATAGGGGTGCTGCACGGTAACCTCCTCATAGACTGAACAGTAGCGAGCCAGTTATCTCATGATCCGTAGCACATCAATGAGATGGCATTGCCACATTTAACGGGACCGGCAGTTTCGCGCCCTAATTCAAGCCGATTATCAGCCGATCCGACCCTTTGCGCCCAATAGCAGCGCCAGAACCAAACATATCCCCTCTACATCAACGTTTTTCGACTGAATCGTCAAGCGCCACGCAACATCTTTAGTATTGACGAGAAATCCAGTGCGCCGTTGCCACCGTTTACATGCATGGCATACATGGCCGTGGTTTCCGCCCCGAGCGGCGTTACAGCGCCGGTTACAGCGGCTGCCTGCTGGGCAAGGCGCAAATCCTTGAGCATCATCGCCGTGGTGAAACCGGGCTTGTAACCATTACAGGATGGCGTGCCCTCGAGCACATCCGGGTATGGGCAATAGGTGGTCAGGGACCAGCACTGGCCGGATGAGGTTGAACTGACCTCATAGAGTTTCTCCGGATCGAGTCCCAGCTTGTCGGCAAGGGCGAAGGCCTCACAGACCGAGAGCATCTGGATGCCGAGCATCATATTGTTGCAGATCTTGGCCGCCTGCCCGTTCCCGGCCCCGCCGGTATGCACCACCTTCTTGCCCATGGTGTTCAGGATCGGCTCGGCGCGTTTGAATGCCTCGTCATCACCGCCGACCATAAAGGTTAGGGTTGCCGCCTCGGCGCCAACGACGCCGCCCGAGACCGGCGCATCAAGCATTGGTAAACCGGCGGTTTCCGCCGCCCCGGCCACCGCCCGCGCGCTCGCCACATCAATGGTCGAGCAATCAATCAGCAGGGTACCGGCCTGACACGCCTTCATCACCCCGCCATCACCGAGGTAAACATCGGTAACATGATCGCCTGCCGGCAGCATGGTGATGACCACCTCGGACGCCATGGCAGCAGCGGAAGCGCTCTCCGCCCGCTTGCCACCGGCGGCCTCAAGCGCAGCGAGCGCATCGGCGGACATATCGAAACCGGTAACGCTGTATCCCTTGGCCAGCAGGTTCTTGGCCATGGGCAGCCCCATATTGCCGAGACCGATAAAGGCGATAGCTGTACTCATGAATGTTCCCTCGGATTTTATTATTGGCGGTTTTGAAAACGGGTAATCAGAAACTCAAATCCTCGTCACCCAGCGGCTCGAAATGTCGTGCCACCAGATCGTCACTGACCCCGGCAACCGTGGCCGGTTCCCATGACGGGCTGTGATCCTTGTCGATCAGCACCGCACGGATGCCCTCATAGAAATCATGCCCGGCCATACAGGCCTGGGTCATGCGGTATTCCATCACCAGACAGCTTTCGAGATCGAGCGCCACGCCGCGGTTCAGCTGCTCGAAAGCCACCTTCATGCTGGTCGGTGAGCGCTTGCTCATTGTCTCCAGCGTTTCCTTCGCCCAGTCACCGGTCATGCTGGTCAGCTCGGCCATGATCTCCTCGACCGAACCGGCACCGAAGGCCTGATCGATGGTATCCTGCAGCGCTTCCAGCTTGCCATCCTCGGGCGTAGCGCTGAATTGCGCGATGATGCCATCGACAAAGGCCCGCTCATTGCCGGTGACCGCCTGTGACCAGTCAGCGCTCGCCAACGCATCGACCAGCGCAGACATATCGCCGGACGCAATATAATGGGTGGCAATACCGGCATAGAGGCCATCGGCAGCGCCCAGACGATCCCCGGTCAGCGCCAGATAGATGCCGGTCTCACCCGGACAGCGGGCGAGCACATAGGTAGCACCAACATCGGGAAACAGGCCGATTGCCGTCTCCGGCATGGCCAGCATGGTTTTCTCGGTCGCGACCCGGTGCGAACCATGGACCGAAAGCCCGACCCCACCACCCATGGTGATCCCGTCGATCAGCGCGATATAGGGTTTTGGAAAGCGATAGATCATCCGGTTGAGCTGATACTCCTCGCGGAAGAAATCCTTGGTCATCTGACCATCGCCCTCACCTGACTTCGCAGCCATGCCGTCCTGATATACCGATTTGACATCGCCACCGGCACAGAAGGCCTTCTCCCCCGCCCCCTGAATCACCACCGCACTGATACTGTCATCATCAGCCCATTGCTGCAGTTTTGACGTCATCTCACGGATCATCGGCAGGTTGAGGGCATTCAGCGCCTTGGGACGGTTCAGGGTAATGACGCCTAACGGCCCGCGTTGTTCAAACAGGATTTCAGCTTCTGACATGGAAAAATCTTTATCGGTGGAGAGTAGAAAATCGGATGCCCGCAATGTTCACGACAATGCAGGCCAGATCAAGCGGCCTTCATGTCGCTCAGCAATCGCCGGGCGATAATCAGGCGCATGATTTCATTGGTACCTTCAAGGATCTGATGCACCCGCACATCGCGCAGATAGCGCTCGATGCCGTATGCCCGGATATAGCCGTAACCGCCATGGATTTGCAGCGCCTCGTTACAAACCTTGAACGCCGTGTCGGTGGCAAAGCGCTTGGCCATGGCGCAATATTGCGTCGCCTCCGGGTGGCTGCGGTCGAGATACTGCGCCGCCTTGTGCAGCAGCAGCCGTGCTGCCTCAAGTTCTGTCGCCATATCCGCCAGCTTGAATTGCAGCGACTGGAACTCGGCGATCTTGCGCCCGAACTGGGTGCGCTGCTGGGCATAATCAATCGCAAGATCGAGACATTTTTGCGCGCCGCCGAGGGAACAGGCTGCAATATTGAGCCGTCCGCCATCAAGCCCCTTCATGGCGATTTTAAAGCCATCGCCCTCTTCGCCGAGCCGGTTGGCAACCGGCACCCGGCAATCCTCGAAAATTACGGCAGCGGTCGGTTGCGAGTTCCAGCCGAGTTTCTTCTCCTTCTGACCAAAGCCAAGCCCCGGCGTGTCCTTTTCGATCACCAGACAGGAGATACCCTTCGGCCCGTTCTCGCCCGTGCGCACCATAGCGACATAGACATCGGATATGGAACCGCCGGAGATAAAAGCCTTGGAACCGTTGAGCACATAATGATCGCCATCGCGTACCGCCCGGGTCTTGAGCGAGGCTGCATCCGACCCCGCCCCCGGTTCTGTCAGGCAATAGCTGGCAAAATGCTCCATGGAGAACAGCTTCGGCAGATAGCGGCTGCGCTGCTGGCCATTGCCGAAACTGTCGATCATCCAGGCAGCCATATTGTGAATGGAGAGATAGGCCGAGGTGGAGACGCAACCGGTGGACAGTTCCTCGAAAATCACCGCCGCGTCGTGACGGGTCAAACCAGTGCCGCCGAACTCTTCCTGACAATAGATACCGGCAAGGCCGAGCGTTGCCGCCTCACGCAGGGTATCGACCGGGAAGATTTCCTGCTCGTCCCACTCGGCGGCATTAGGGGCCAGTGACGCATCGGCAAAACTGCGCGCCATGTCCTGAAACTGCACCTGATCTTCTGACAAATCGAATGCCGTCGACATGCCGCTTCCTCCATGTTTTATCTTTTGCCTGTATAGAACAGCGTCACTGGCCACCACGCAATGGCAATCAGTGACGCGCCGCAACAGGATCGTGGAATATCAGGGTCTTGCGGGGTAACTGATCGGACCACAGGCAATGATCACCTGCCCGACCTCGGTCTTCTGTTTGATGATCAGCGAGTGACCATAGAGCTGGGCAACCGCAATCAGTGGCGCGTAGCTGATCTGGGTTGCCTGCCCATGCTGGTTGACCACGATATCCGGCAGATCACCGAGCGCCAGCCTCACTTCCTCACGGCTGTAGTCAGGGGCCAGCGGCACGTCATCAGCAGTAAATTCTATCTGCGGATCATCATTCAACTGCTGAAGAAACGCGGTATTGGACGCCGCCAGACGGGTTGCCCGGGCAGGCGAATTCACCGCCATCTCCCCCCGCTCCCCGCGGTCATCATAGACACCGCTGGTCACCGGGTTGAGATGGCCCGCCGCCGCGCTATCGACGGCGTCACAATCAGGGACCGGGCGTACCACGAGCATATGGTCGCCGGGCGGCAGGTTCTTCAGCAACGGGTCGATGCTGACCCCGCCACCGGCAATGTCGGTCATGACGATGCGGCCGATCCCATCCGGGCTGTCGAGCAGGGTCATCTGAATGACCGCACGGTCCGCCGCCTCGGCAGCAACGCCGATGCCGAGGGCAAGAACCCCGGTGAAGCAGGCCGCAAGGGCGCGCTGGATATGCCTGATACCGCTCATGCGTCAAAGAATAACAAGAACTGATAATTGCCGAAACAGCCCGGTCGCTATAGGGTCACGAAAATTCAGTTTCAAAACAGGCCAGCACGGACGCTTCCCATGAGCAATATTTCCGATTTTCCCAAGCCAAGCGCAGAACCAGCCGGCAAGGCAAACCAGGACCGTACCGGCCAAACCGGCTATCCGCGCACCCGGATGCGCCGCAACCGTCATGACGCCTGGCAACGGGCGATGGTCGCGGAAAACCGCCTGACCACCGATGATCTGATCTGGCCGGTCTTCATCCTCGATGGTGATGATCGTGAGGAAGCCATCGACGCCATGCCCGGCATAAGCCGCTATTCCATCGACCGTCTGGTCGATCAGGTCGGCGCTGCCGGTGAACTCGGCATCCCGGCGGTTGCCCTGTTCCCGGTCACACCACCGGATTTGCGCAGCGCCGATGGCCGTGAATCCTACAATCCCGACAGCCTCGCCTGCCGTGCGACGCGCGAGCTGAAGCGTCAGGTGCCCGATGTCGGCGTGATCTGCGATGTCGCCCTCGACCCGTTCACCACCCATGGTCATGACGGCATTCTCGATGAGAACGCGCGTATCCTGAATGACGAAACCATCGACATTCTGTGCAAACAGGCGCTGGCACAGGCCCACGCCGGGGTTGATGTTATCGCCCCGTCCGACATGATGGATGGCCGTATCGGTGCCATTCGTGATGCCCTCGACAATGATGGTCTGGAGCATGTGCGGATCATGTCCTATTCGGCAAAATATGCCTCATGCTTCTATGGTCCGTTCCGGGCGGCACTGCAATCCGACGGCTACCTGAAGGGCGACAAGAAAACCTATCAGATGGACCCGGCCAATACCGATGAAGCCATCCGCGAAACCGCCCTCGATATTGAGGAAGGCGCGGATATGGTCATGGTCAAGCCGGGCATGCCCTATCTCGACGTTATCCGCCGGATCAAGGACCGGTTCGCCATGCCGACCTTCGCCTATCAGGTCAGCGGCGAATACGCGATGATGAAGGCAGCGGTACAGAACGGCTGGCTCGACAATGATAAGGCCGTGCTGGAATCCCTGCTCTGCTTCAAACGCGCCGGTGCCGACGGCATCCTCACCTATGCCGCCGTCGAAGCCGCCAAGCTGCTGAAATCAGGCTAGGTCGGCGAGATTGTCGAGAAACAGCTCGGCCATCTGCAGGTGCCACGGGCCGGTTTTGCCGTGAAAGCCGCAATGACCGCCGCTACGGGCAATCAGCGGGGTCAGGTAACGCTGGTTCCGCGACCAGTCGAACAGGTGATACGGCTCTGACGGCACCCATGGGTCATTATCCGCCGTAATCGCCAGTGTCGGCACCCGGATATCATCCATATAGCGATTGGCCGAGTTGACCGTATAGTACTGCCGCGCCCCGTCCCAGCCATTGAGCGGCCCCGTGAATTTCTCATCGAAATCATAGGTATCCTTGGCGCTTATCGCCGCCGCCCGTGCCCAGTCCGGCAGCGGTCGCTCCGGATCGGCGCATTGGCGCTTCATCCGCTGCAGCAGCCAGCGGTGATAGAAGTGATTGCGCGGTTTCAGGAATTGGTACGAGGTAGCAAACAGGTCGATCGGCGCGCAGATGCTGACCACCGCTTTCAGCCATAACGGTGGCTCGTCACCATATTCCCCGGCCAGTTTCAGGCTTGCATTGCCACCAAGGGAAGAGCCGATCACGACGATCCCCTGCGCACTGAACTCTTCGGCCAGCCGGTTCAGGACACAGCGCAGATCATCACTGCGCCCGGCATGATAGAAGCCCTTGCACAGGCTGGCGGTTGGCCCGGCACCGCGCTGGTTGAGCCGCAGAACCGGATAGCCGCGCTCGATGAAATACCGGGCCGCCACAATGACGTCGGGACTGCCGTCGCAACCGGTCAGGCCATGGACCAGAAAGATCAATGGCTTGTCGCCCTGCCCCTCATGCAGTTGCCCGATCAGGATATCGCCACTGCCATCATCCATGGGAAAGCGAATGCTGCGCGCGGGCGCATCAATCAGCGGCGTGATGCGGCTTTCGCGGAAGGAATTGCGCAAGGTCTGGAGATCACCGCCCAGCCACGGGAATTCAGCCTGAAACGGGGTAAAGCCGAGCCGGTTACGTCTGCGTTCCAGAGTGTCGAACATGGGGATATGGGCAGTCGAGTTACGGGTCCAGCCAGTCGCAGACAAGCATCACCTGATCGCGCGCCATCAGCGCCGGGGCATGACCGCAACCGGCGATCTCGGCCACACGTGTCTTGGGACCGCGCCGGGCCATTTCCTGTGCAACAACGGCGGGCAGCAGGTCACTTTCGGCACCTCTGATCACCAGCGTTTTAGCCTTGATGGCATCCCAGACCGGCCAGAGGACAATATCCTCGATAATCGGCTCCACGAAGGCATCGGTAATATTCGGGTCATAGGCGAGCCGGTACTGCCCACCCTCCAGCCGCGCACCGTATTTAGCCAGATGCTGCCACTGTGCGTCGGTCAGCGGCCCGAAAGGCGCATGGACCTTGCGCAGATAGGCCTCGACCTCTTCCAGAGAGGCAAATACCGGCTTGCGGCCGACATATTCACCAATCCGGCTCAGCGCCGCCGCCGGGATGAGCGGGCCAACATCATTGATCACCAGCCGGTTGATGGCGCTGTTTGGCACCGAGGCGAGGCCCATGCCGATCAGGCCACCCATGGATGTGCCGACCCAGTCCAGTTGACTGATGCCAAGTGTCAGGATCAGCCCGGCCATATGCTGGGCATAGTTCGGATTGTTGTATTCCAGCGGATTGTGCAGCCAGCCGCTCTCCCCCCGCCCGGCAATATCGGGACAGATCACCCGGTGCCCGCGATCGGTCAGCGCCTTGGCCAGCACGTCGAAATCCCTCGCGTTGCGGGTCAGGCCGTGCACACAGAAAACAGTATTCAGTTCCTTGCTGCCACGAATATCCGGTAGCCACTCATGATAGACCTGCCGGAACGGTTCTGACGGGCTTGGCAGCGTCAGTTCATGTCGTTGATAAACCGCCATAGATTATTCGGCAGCCTGGATCGGCAGGGTCAGTGGGCCGGTATCGGCATTCTCCCAAACGCCTTCGCGTACCCGGACAACCTTGGTCTTGTGGAAGCCGTTGAATTCGGTCCGCAGCGCCATGGTATAGGCACCGGCCTGACCGATCTCGATCCAGTCCCCCTCGGCAATGTCTTCGGGCAGGTAGAATGGTCCCTCCATAACATCGCAGCTGTCACAGGTCGGGCCATAAAACCGGAACGGCGTCCAGCCGCGCACCGGATCGGCATCGAGGCGCAGGCAGCGCATGGCCGGGGTCAGCCCCTCAAACCGCAGGTCGGACAGCCCGCCATACATGCCATCATTGAGATAAAGCGAATTGCCCCGACGCATCTTCACCCGGACCACCAGCGAAGCACCGCTGGCGACCAGCCCCCGCCCCGGCTCGCACCAGAGTTCGGCTTCCTTCGACCAGTCATAGCTGTCAAAGGCCTGTTTGATCGCCTTGGCATAGTCGGCAAACGGCACCGGATCGAGGCCCATATAGGCGACAGGGAAACCACCACCCACATCAACGACCGCCGGTTTGACGCCACCGGCCTTTTTCAGCACCTCATCGGTCAATTCAAGCGCGCGGGCAAAGGCCAAAGGCTCCATACATTGCGAGCCCACATGGAAGGCAATACCGGTCTTGTGACCAAGCCGGTCAATCTCTCGCAGCAGTTCAGCGGCTTCATCAACCGTCGCACCGAACTTGCCGCCAAGGTCATAGACCGCCGCACCGCGCGCCGTGGCGAGCCGCACCATCAGCATGGTATCGGTGGCACCGCCGGTTTCCTGACGGATCTTGGTCAGCTCATCCATATGGTCGAGAACGAAGGTGCGCACACCATGGGTGTAATAGGCTTCATAGATCGCGCTGCGCGCCTTGACCGGATGCATGAAGAACGAGCCGACACCCCGCCCGAACAATTCCCGTACCTTGCGAATTTCACCGATCGAGGCGGTATCGAAATCCACAATGCCACCGGCATGGAGCGGTTCGAGGAATGATGCCTCATGGTTGCATTTGACGGCATACAGCACGCGACCGGGGAAATGGTTGCGGAAATTCTCCGCGGTTTCACGCAGGACGTGGGAGCGCAGGCAGATCACCGGATCATCGGGACGCAGGGTACGCACCATCTCATTGGCATCGGCAAAGGTTTGTGGTGGCACCACGGGGCGTGGCAGTGGTTGGATACCACTCATGATCAACTCCATCCCGTAAAAGAAATCCGGTTCATGCGCTATCATCAGCGCGCTTAACATGACTATATATGTGCTATGACAAAAGCGCCAAACCCGTGGCGCATTTAGCCCCAATCCAGCCCCATTTGATGTTTCACCGTTTCCTGACCTCTATCCTCTGGTTTATCGCCGCAATTCTGGTGCTTATCGTCATCGCCGTGCCCGGCATCTATGTCTGGCTGAGCCTTGAAAAGCCCAAAACCGACGGCGAAATCATGACCGGGGAAGTGCTTGAGGCACCGGTGCGAGTCGTGCGGGATGAGTATGGTATCCCGCATATTTTCGCCGAGAGCATGGATGACGCCTATGTGGCGCTCGGTTATGTCCATGCGCAGGACCGTTTGTTCCAGATGGAAATGCAGCGCCGTGCCGGTCAGGGGCGGCTGTCGGAACTGCTCGGCCGGTTGACCCTGCAGGTCGACCGCATGATGCGCACATTCGATTTCTACCGTAACGCCAAGGCCGATTACGAACAGGGCAGCACCGCGGCCAAACGGGCGGCCCAGCGCTATGCCGACGGGGTCAATCTCTATCTGACCACAAGCGATGATCCGCCACCAGTGGAGTTCCGCCTGCTCGGCCTGATGCAGGGCAGTATTCGTCCGCATGAACCCGAACCATGGCAACCGGCGGACAGCGTGGTTTGGGGCAAGCTGATGGGGCTGCAGCTCTCGGGCAATATGTATGACGAGATCATGCGCGCCTTGCTCGCCACCGAACTCAGCGCCGAGGAAATCGCCAATCTCACCCTGTTCGACCAGAGCAACGGTTCCATCACCCTGAGCGCCGTCGATTACCTGAAAAGCACCGCGATAGACTGGGCCGGGCTCGATGCCGCGATACCGCGCCTCGGGCCGAACCGCGCCTCCAATGTCTGGGCAATCGATGGCCGACATACCGCCAGTGGCAAGCCGATCCTCGCCAATGACCCGCATCTGGGTCTGGCAGCCCCGATCCTCTGGTATCTGGCCCGGATCGAGACGCCGGAACTGACCATCACCGGTGCTACCGCTCCCGGCGTGCCGTTCCACATTCTGGGGCACAACGATGAGGCCGCATGGGGCTTCACCACCACCGGCGGTGATGTCATGGACCTGTTCATCGAACAGGGAAATCCGGACGACCCGGACCGCTACCTGACCGAAACCGGTGATGAGGCGTTTGAGTACCGGGTTGAGGAAATCAGCATCGGCAAGCATGGCGACAGCGTGCCGTTTATCGTGCGCCAGACCCGGCACGGGCCGGTGATCAGCGATCTCGACGACCGGCTTGGCGCACTAACCGAGGACGGCAAATTTGTCAGCCTCCGCACCACGCTGACGGAACCGGACGATACCAGTTGGGAGGCGATCTATCACCTCAACCGGGCCCGCAACTGGGATGACTTCATCAAGGCCATGTCCGGGTTCAAGAGCGGGCAGCAGAATGCCGTCTTTGCCAATACTGCTGGCGATATCGGGCTGTTTGCCCCGGCCCGCATCCCGATCCGGGCAGTTGGCGATGGCACGGTGCCGCTCGATGGCCGAATGACAGCGCCGAACTGGAAGGGCTGGATACCGGTCGACAGTTTGCCACGGGTGCATAACCCGGATGACGGCATGATCGTGAACGCCAATAATCGCCTGACGCCGCCCGACTACCCCTATCACATCACCAATGACTGGGAGCCGGATTACCGCGCCCGCCGGATTGAGGAATGGCTGCACAACAATGCCATCGCCAAACCTGCAGATCACGCCGCCCTGATGACCGACACCCAATCCATGGCCGCCCGCGACATGCTGAAAATCCTGAACAGCATCGAGGGTGAAACCGCCATGCAGCGGCAAGTCCTGCAGCGGCTTAAATCATGGGATGGACGCATGGACCGGGATCGCCCGGAACCACTGATCTTCGCCACATGGCTGCGGGAAATGACGATTGTTCTGCTCTCCGACGAACTCGGGCGTCAGGCGGCCCTGCTGCCGAGCAGCGACCCGCGCCTGATCGAGCGGATCATCAGCAATGACCAGCACTGGTGCGACGACATCAATACCCAGCCGTTCAGCGAAAGCTGTGAACAGGACGTGCTCAACGGGCTGAGCCGGGCGCTGGGTATTCTGATCGAGCGCTATGGCTATAACTGGCAGGCTTGGCGCTGGGGTACGGCGCACAAGGCACCGCTCGCCCATCAACTGCTTGGCCGCCTGCCGATGATCGGTGGGCTGTTTCGGCAGGATGTGGAGATGGATGGCGGTAATTATACCGTCCTGCGGGCTGCCGGGCGCGCTGGCGATGCCGGTGAATATCCGGTGACCCATGGGGCCGGTTACCGCGCTGTCTATGATCTGGCCAATCTCGATGACAGCCTGATGATGATTGCAACCGGACAGTCCGGGCGGCCGTTTTCATCGCGGTTCGACAGCTTTGTCGCACAATGGCAGGCTGGACAATTCATTCAAATACCGCGATTTACTGCAGATGCGGCAGATGATGTGAGCGGTGCCGCCATACTAACATTCAGCCCACAAGCCAGCAGCCAACAACAGGCAACCCAGTGATGGATACCCGAACCACCGACATGCTGCCCCCGACCCTTGCCGATATCGAGGCGGCGGCTGATCGCCTTGACGGCCATGTGCTAAAGACACCGACCATTGAGTTGCGAGGCCTCAGCGATCATCTGGGCTGCACCGTAATCGCCAAGCTGGAAAACCTCCAGCGCACCTCCTCGTTCAAAGAGCGCGGCGCTTTGAACAAACTCCAGCAACTCACTGATGAACAAGCAAAAGCAGGCGTCATTGCGATGTCTGCTGGCAACCATGCCCAGGGGGTCGCCTATCATGCCGCCAAGCTCGGCATCGCGGCCACCATTGTCATGCCGCAGGACACGCCCTTCACCAAGGTTACCCGCACCAAATCCTTCGGCGCAGAGGTGATCCTGCACGGCGAGACCCTGACCCAGGCCACGCAGTTTGCCCGTGAGAAGGCAGCCAGCGATGCCCTCACCTTCGTCCACCCGTTCGACGATCCCGATGTGATTGCCGGTCAAGGCACCATTGCGCTTGAGATGCTGGCAGCGCTCGACGAACCGCTTGATGCCATGATCGTCCCGATCGGCGGCGGCGGGTTGCTGTCCGGCATGGCGATCGCCACCCGTGCCCTGCAGCCGGGCATTGAGCTTGTCGGCGTGCAGAGCGCCGAGTTCCCGAGCATGAAACAAGTGCTGAACAACGAACCGGTGGTTACCGGCACCGGCTCTCTCGCCGAAGGGATTGCGGTCAAGGAACCGGGCCTCCTGACCCGCAAGATCATCGCACAGCATGTTGATAATATTGAAATAGTTCCAGACAGCCTGATCGAGCGTGCGATCTATGATCTTTCCCAGCGCGCCAAGCTGGTGGCCGAGGGCGCAGGCGCTGCCGGCCTCGCAGCATTGATGGCCAATCGCAAAAAATATGCCGGCAAGCGGGTCGGGCTGGTGATCTGTGGCGGCAATATCGATGACCGGCTGTATTCCAACCTGCTGCTGCGCGGCATGGTCAATGAACAGAAGATCATCCAGCTGCGAATTGCCCTGCCCGACCGCCCCGGCGCACTGGCGGCGATCTCGACCGTGATCGGCAATGCCGGTGGCAATATCGTCGAGGTCCAGCACCAGCGGTTGTTCAATGTCGTCTCGGTCAAATCCACCACTATCGACATTGTGATGGAGACCCGCGGGCCGCTTCACGCCAAACAGATCGTTGAAACCCTGCAAAAACAAGGCTTTCCGGTCGAACGACTGGCGGAGCCCAAGACCGAAGCCAATCCCTGATCGGCAATAACATGGTCATAATTATCTGCTACACTTGCACATGGTTGTGACCAATGGAACATCGGGCTGGCGACGCATATATTTGCACTGGCGTCAGGCGCATAATCGGGCAATAGTCCGTGTGGTATATAGTGCACTGCAAGACAGTTTATGTGCAGGATAATCAGCATGATAGTGCCTGCATCATTAACTCCAGTTAAACTTGAGAACAGATGAAATCATTGTCGATTGCATAAAGCAAACGCTTGGTTTCAAGACATTTTCGCGGCAAATGAGAAGGCAATCATGCTGGTAATTGTTGGATGGATCACGGTCGTAATCTGTACCCTTGGCGGCTATGTCGCACTGGGCGGACACCTTGGCGTTCTGTGGCAACCATTTGAGCTGGTTATTATTTTCGGCTCCGGCTGTGGTGCCTATATCGTCGCAAACAACAAGACGATCCTCAAGGCCACGGGCCGAGAGGTGAAAACCAATTTCAAGGGTGCGCGCTACAACAAGGATTCATATCTCGAGCTGCTGTCCATGCTCTATGCCGTTTTCCGTCAGGCCAAGACCAAGGGCTGGCTGTCACTGGAGCAGCATATCGAGAACCCGCATGAGAGCGAGCTGTTCCAGCAATTCCCTAATTTCTATAACGACCATCATGCCGTCACATTCCTCTGTGACTATCTGCGCATCATCTCCATGGGCTCGGACAATGCCTTCGAAATCGAAGCGCTGATGGATGAGGAACTGGAAACCCACCATGCGGAACTGCATCAGGTGTCCGGTGCTATGCAGACCATGGCCGATGGCCTGCCCGCGCTCGGTATCGTTGCTGCGGTTCTGGGCGTGATCAAAACCATGGGCTCAATCACCGAGCCGCCGGAAGTTCTCGGTAAACTGATCGGTGGTGCGCTGGTCGGTACCTTCCTCGGGGTTTGGCTGGCCTACGGCTTCATCGGTCCGCTGGCGAGCTCGCTGAAGATACGGCACGAGAATGAAGGCAAGTATTATCAGGCGATAAAGGTTGCGCTACTGGCCAACCTGCAGGGATATGCCCCTGCCCTGTCGGTTGAGTTTGCCCGCAAGACCCTGTTCTCGGATGTTCGTCCATCCTTCGCCGAGGTCGAGGAAGCCACTGCAGCGGTTGCCACCCCTGCCTAATCCACATCTGACGCAACAACGGGATACGCGGCGTGAGTAACGATATTGCTCCCATTATTGTAAAGAAGGTCAAGAAAGGTGGTCACGACCACCATGGCGGCGCCTGGAAGGTTGCCTATGCCGACTTCGTGACCGCAATGATGGCGTTCTTCCTGTTGCTCTGGCTGCTCAACGTCACCACCGCCGAACAGAAACAGGCGATTGCCTTCTATTTCGACCCGTTCAGCGTCTCCAATTCTAACAGCGGCAGCGGCGGGATTCTGGGCGGCCAGTCCATGCTCGCCCCCGGTGCCTCCATTTCCACAACCACCGCGCCGGGCACGGAAACAGCCATTCCAACGGCCAATACCTCGGGCGATGATCGCGGTAATGACGCCTCTTCAAGCCGGGATGTGGTGCGCGATGGCGGCTTCTCCGATCTCGACGGCGGTGAAATGCTGAGCGTCGAGGAAATCCGCGAATACAACGATGTTGCCCAGCAACTCTTCGCCGCTCTGGCTGCGCAGGACATGCTCGATGAGGCCAAGGAAAACCTGATTGTCGAGCAGACCACCGAGGGCCTGCGCATTCAGATCGTCGACAGTGAACGCCGCGCCATGTTCGAGCCGGGCGGTATCGAGCCACTGCCTTTCGTCCGTGAGATACTGACCAATATCGTCGCTGCCATCGCCGACCTCGACAACAAGGTCGATATCAGCGGTCATACCGATGCCTCGGCACTGACCTCGCTGCGCGGTGTGCCCTATGACAACTGGGATCTGTCCGCTGACCGGGCCAATGCCGCCCGCCGAGTGATGCAGGAAGCCGGGCTTGATACCGAGCGCCTGTCCCGTGTGGTTGGCAAGGCATCAAGCGATCCGCTGCTGCCGGACATGCCCCTGGCCCCGGCCAATCGCCGAATCAGCATGGTTCTGCTGCGTGATCAGGACAAACGCCCGCAGCCCGGCGTTGCCTCGGCCAGCAATCCACAGGCAAATGATCCGAATTATCGCCGGATCGTCCCGGTACCGGAAGCGATCACCCCGCTACCCTCAACCGGTGTGGTTGACCCGAACAGCAGCCGCCAGCTTGAAGATCTGGTTGCTCCCTGACAGCCACCTGATGCCGTTCATGGATATTGATTGCGGATATTCAGGAGCATCGACAAAGCGGATTTGCTGTCATACCATTTTTGTCATGACTGATTATGGGAACAGCACCCGACCCGATACCGCTCATCCGTCCTGTACCGATGGGGCCTGCCCATGTCGCTGATTGATCGCCCGCAACAACCGCTGCTGCAATTTTTCCGCTCCGGCGCCCTGCCCTGCCCGTATATTGAAGGGCAGATTGAGCGCAAGCTGTTTGCCCGATTGAGTGCCACCAACGCCGTGGCCATCAACGCCTCACTGACCCAGGCCGGATTCCGGCGCTCCCACGACATTATCTATCGGCCGGTCTGTCCGTCATGCAGCGCCTGTATTCCAGTCCGGATACCGACCCGCGACTACAAGCCGACCCGCTCCATGCGCCGTATTCTCAACCGTAACGAGGATCTGACCTGGACGTTGGTGCCGGCAACGGCAACGGTCGAGCAATATGAGTTGTTCACCGCCTATCAGAATGCCCGCCATACCGACAGCGACATGGCCCGGATGGGCCTCAGCGACTATGTCGCGATGATCGATGAGGGCCGCGCCAATACCGAACTGCTTGAGGCCCGCACCAAATGCGGCAGGCTGATCGGTGCCATGCTGGTAGATCGCCTGCCCGACGGCTTCTCGGCGGTCTACAGCTTCTTTGACCCGGATGATGATACCCGCAGCCTCGGCAATTACCTGATCCTGTGCCTGATTGATCTGGCGCAGAATGACAATCTCGACTTCATCTATCTTGGCTACTGGATCGAGAATTCGAGTAAGATGGCCTACAAAACCCGGTTCCGGCCACTGGAAGCACTCGGCCCCAATGGCTGGCACGAACTAGGCGATGATGACGGCAATCAGCAGATAGAGGGCAGTAACAAAGCTGACGATAGCGGTCAGCATGACACCACTCATACGGACTAGCAGAAACTTGCGATTGCCCTTGGCATGAGAGCCGCCGAGGGATGAAAACGCAATGATATGAAGCGCCCGGGCAATCAGAAACAGGCAGGCTAGTACCGCAACCGGGATCGTCGAGCCGACGACCAACTCAAGCAGCGCCAGCGTTATCACATAAATCGGACCGTTTTCGGCAAGGTTGCCGTGGCGGCGTACGATCCGTTCCATATCAATGTCATTGTCACCGATCCCGACCCCGATACGCTTGCGGCGGCGCTGTATGCCGATGCCAAGCATCAGAAGCTGTTGCACAATCAAAAGAATGGATGCGGTAACCGCAGCAATAATCGGCATGTTTTCCGGCCTTGTTGTTATGAAACCCGTGAATTTACCGGCAAGGCTTACGCGCTCACCGGTTTATTTGGCAAGAGATGTGAACAAGATAACGGTTTCCATTGATCCAGAAACAATCCCGTCTATACTCTGACCCGTCTTAAAAACGCTGCCAAACCAATATGTTGCGCTGCAACAGGCAGTAAAATGACCATGTGTTCATCATGGTCGACTTCAAGGGAGAGTTAACGATGGAACGTCGTAAGTTTATCAAGGGAGCCGGTGTGGCCGGCGTCGCTGCAGGCGCAGTCGCCGCATCCAGCTTCCCGAAACCCGCTATCTCGCAAGGCCGCAAAGAATGGAGCATGGTCACCACCTGGCCAAAGAACTTCCCTGGCCTCGGCACCGGTGCGGAAATCGTTGCTGACTACATTACCCGTATGTCCGGTGGTCGTCTGAGCGTCAAAGTCTATGGCGCTGGTGAGATCGTTCCGGCCTTTGAATCCATCGACGCGGTCGGCTCCGGCACCGTCGAAATGGGCCACGGCGCCCCTTACTACTGGAAAGGCAAGGTTCCGGCTTCCCAGTACCTCGCTGCTATGCCATTCGGTATGACCGCGCAGGAACAGAACGCCTGGTATCAATATGGCGGTGGTCAGGAAATCGCCGATGAAATCTATGCGGAAATGAACTGCAAGTTCTTCCCGTCAGGCAACACCGGCGTCCAGATGGGCGGCTGGTTCAACAAGGAAATCAACGGCGTCGACGACTTCAAGGGTCTGAAAATGCGCATGCCCGGCCTCGGCGGCGAGGTTATCAAGGCAGCCGGTGCGACCGTTGTAAACCTGCCGGGCGGTGAACTGCTTGCGGCCATGCAGACCGGTGCCATCGACGCGATGGAATGGGTCGGCCCGTATAACGACCTTGCCTTCGGCATCTACAAGGTTGCCAAGTACTACTACTATCCCGGCTGGCATGAGCCCGCCACCACGCTGGAAAACTTCATCAACCTCGATGCGTGGAACAGCCTTGATGATGAATTGAAAACAATCGTTCAAGCAGCCAATACAGTCGCCAACCAGCTCGTGCTGAGCGAATTTATGGCCCGCAACAACGACAGCCTGCAAAAGCTGGTCAATGAGCACAATGTTGATGTCCGTCCATATCCTGACGATCTGCTGCAGGAACTGGGCCGCATCTCCGGTGAGCTGATGACCGAGTTCATGAGCCAGGATCCGCTGTCCAAGAAGGTCGGCACCAGCATCGTGAACTTCCGTAAAGGTGCCCTCGAGTGGACCAAGCTGTCCGAGCAGACCTTTACCGCTGCACGGTCACTGCCATTCAAATACGTTCAGCTCTAAGAGCGACAGCACAAGAACAGCAAAGGGCGGTCATCTTGGCCGCCCTTTTGCTTTGGATCGATATGATGAAGCTCAAAACAGCACTATCGAAACTGGCAGGTGCAATGGCAGCAATGGTCGCCGTGCTGCTGTGGAGTATGAAACCCGTTTATGTCCAGCAGCTGAAACCGGTACTCAGTTCCGAGCAGATATTCTTTCTGGCTGGCATGATCGCAGCAGCCACAAGCATCATCATATGGCTTTGTCGTCTCAGGCAGACTGCAACCATCCTCAGATCGGACAAGCGCTGGGCGATCATCCGCCTTACATCCCTCAGCGGCCTCTGCATTGGGGTATGGTACTGGGCGTTTTACAAGGCGCTCAGCGGTGATGTACCGGCACAGGCAACGATCATCGCCTTCACATGGCCTCTGCTCGGCATTCTTGCGATACGCCGCTTTGCCCCGGCACTGCACCGGCCACTTCATATATGGGAATATCCACTCCTCGGACTGGCCTTTATCGGTGCGGCGATAACCGCCAGCGGCAATAGCGGGCAATATCACTTGATGCTCTATGCCGCCCTCGCCGCTGTCGGCGCAGGTCTCTACCTGCCATTTGCCTTACGGGCCATTGCACTCGTGGAGCCGATTACCCGGAGCCGGGTCAGCGCCAGTTTTCATGTTATCTCGCTGCTCAATCTGGTGGCACTGACCGTTGGTGCCTGCCTGTTGGCATTGGGTGGGCACCAATTACTGCCTCTTGCCAATCTTGCGACCGATCACTGGCTGATACTGGCGTTGATCGGTATCGCGACTTACCTGCTGTCAGAGATTCTCTGGTGTTGGGGGCTGTCGATTGCCAGCAGCACATCCGTTGCCGCAGTTGCCTTCTTCTCACCGGTTCTGTCGGTTATCTGGCTGCGCACATTCTTCGCCGCCGACGTGCCGGGAACAGCATGGCTCGGGCTTGCACTCGTACTGGTTGCCAATCTGGCACTGCATTTCGATGTCATGACCAGCCTGCTGCGCAGGTTGCGACCATTAAAGGGGCAGCCGGAACAGGGTTGATTGCCGGACGCCACCACTGGCCAGTGGGCGCTCGCCCATGCCAGATTGGGTAAAGCCGAGGCGCTCCAGCAGTTTGATCGACCCCGCATTTTCCGGTGCCGTTGTGGCAGTCAGCGCCGTGAGCCCGGGCACCAGTACTCTGGCATCGGCGATCAGGCGCTGCGCCACTTCCGAGGCATAGCCCCTGCCCCAGTACTCAGCGCCGAGCCAATAACCGAAATCGGCCTCCTCACCATCGGGCCATTTGGGATGCAGGCCGATATTGCCGATCAGCAGATCGGTGTCGGGCTGATAGATACCGAGCCGGTACTCCTGACCCGACGCGGCAGCATCAATCGCGCCGTCGATCCATGCCGTGATTTCGTCCGCCGTCGCCGGTTGCGAGAAAATCGCGAGATTGGCCGTCACCACCGGATCGGCGAGCAGTTCCAGCATCCGCTCCCGATCCGCCGGACGGAGCGCACGCAGGACCAGTCGTTCGGTACGGATCAGCATGGGGTAACACCGGATCAGGTGGTTACAGCAGGACGCTCGGCAGCCATGTGGCCAGTTCCGGGAACATGGCGAGAATAGCCAGCATCAGGAGCTGGATCAGAACAAACGGAATAACCCCTTTGTAAATCTCCATCGTCGCAATTTCCGGTGGCGCAACACCACGGAGATAGAACAGCGCAAAACCGAATGGTGGCGTCAGGAACGATGTCTGCAGGTTGATGGCGATCATGATACCGAACCATATCGGATCAAAGCCGGGCATCTGCAGCAGCACCGGCCCAACGATCGGCACAACCACGAACACGATCTCGATAAAGTCGAGGAAGAAGCCCATGACGAACATGATCAGCATGACGATCAGCATGGCACCGAACGGTCCGCCGGGCATGTTGTGCAATGCCTGCTCCACCAGTTCCTCACCATTCAATCCACGGAACACGAGGCTGAACAGCGATGCGCCAACCAGAATGATAAAGACCATGGTGGTGATCTGCAGCGTAGACCGCATCACATGCTGCAGGGTCTTCATATCCAGTTGCTTGTAACAGAAGGCAAGCACCATCGAGCCTACGGCACCGACACCAGCCGCCTCGGTCGGGGTTGCGATACCGGCCAGAATGGAGCCAAGCACGGCAAAGATCAGCATGGCCGGTGGCATCAGAACCTTGAACACCCGGTATTTCAGGCTGGCCTTGTCCTCGGGCGAGATAACCAGTGCCGGGGTTGCCTTGGGATTGATGATGGCCTGAATCACGATCCAGAGCATATACATCACCACCAGCATCATACCGGGGATGAAGGCTCCGACGAACAGGTCGACAACACTGATCGGCTCCGGTGCCCAGTTGCCGACGGCACGTTGCGCCTCGGTCCATGCACCCTGCAGAATGTCGCCGAGCAGAACCAGAACGATGGATGGCGGAATGATCTGGCCGAGCGTACCGGACGCACAGATCGTGCCGGTAGCCACCTTGGGATCATAACCGGCCTTCATCATGGCAGGCAGGCTGAGCAGGCCCATGGTAACAACGGTTGCTCCAACGATACCGGTCGAGGCCGCGAGCAGCATACCGACGAAGATCACCGACAGGCCGAGACCGCCACGGATTTCACCGAACAGCTGGCCCATGGTCTCGAGCAGATTTTCGGCGATACGGGACCGTTCCAGCATCACGCCCATGAAGATGAACAGCGGCACAGCCACCAGCACCTCATTGGTCATCACACCGATATAGCGCGATGGCAGGGCGGCAAAGATATCGAGCCGGAACACAACCCCGCTGACCTCAACACCGAAAATGCTGAGAATGTCAGGCAGGAAATGACCGAGAAAGGCAAAGGCCAGCGCGGTACCGGCCAGCGTGAAGGCAACCGGGAAGCCCGCCATCAGCGTGACACAGGCCACGGCAAACATGGTGACGGCAAGGATTTCGCCAAGGAATGTATGATCCATCTCTAGACGCCCTCAACCTGCGGCTCGACCGGTGGGAGAAACTCTGGATGTTTGCACAGCACCAGAATGGAGCGCAGTATCAGCGACAGGCCTTGCAGCAGGGTCAGGCCGACAAATACCAGCAGCATCGATTTCAAGATGTAGAGGCCAGGCATCCCCCCTGCCTCGCGGGAACCTTCATAGATGGCCCAGCTCTTCATGACATAGGGATAAGCGTAATAGCCGATGATGCACAGCACCGGCACCAGCAGGAACAGACAGCCGAACAGGTTCACCAGCGCCTGATATTTCGGCGAGGCCCCGCGATAAAAAATATCCACCCGCACATGCCCGTCATGGAGCAACGTATAACCGGCACCGGCCATAAAGGTGATGCCGTGCATCCAGACATAGCTTTCCTGCAGCTTGACGTAGTTCTCGCGCAGCCAGACCAGCGGCATGGCCAGCAGTTCCGGCATCCAGTCCACCGTCGACAACGGCAGAATGGCGTAGCGGAGCAGCACCACAAAACAGGTCATCAGCACCATGGCCAGCAGGAGCCAGGCAACGCCGCGACCGACTATTTCGTTCAGCCCGTCAATGAACCGAACAATATGCGCGAGAACAGCAGTCATCGGAGATATCAGTCAGCCAGTTTCGAGCGACGATCAGCGCCGGTGAACTGCCAGACGCCATAGACGGTTGCAATGGCCAGACCGGTTTTCAGCAGAGTAGCAAAACCGAACTGGGTGACGTTCAGCATCAGTGCTTCCTCATAGCCCATAATCGTGCCGAGCCAGGCAACACCGGGGATGAAGACCGCAAGATGGGCGGCGATCATGCCGAACAGCACAGCGACAAACCGCAGGCTGCCACGCACCTGACAGGCATAACCGGCGATCAGGGCGGAGAGCACGAAACCGACGAGATAACCACCGGTTGGTCCCATCATATAGGCAACGCCGAGACCACGCTCAGGCGTACCGGAAAAGACCGGCAGCCCCATGGCACCTTCGGCGAGATAGAGGAGGACAGCAGCTGTACCGACGCGCCAGCCAGCCAGACCGGCAAGCGCCAGAATGGCATAGGTCTGCATGGTCATCGGCACTGGCCAGAACGGGACATGCACTTTGGCGGAAACCCAGAGCAGCTGGGCGCCGATAACGGTCACCAGAACCGCCCGGAGCATCGCCAACTGGCGGCTGTCACCGACGGGAAAGATGCGTTCAATCAGGGAAGAAGCAGTAACGGGGGCTTTAACTGCAGCAGTCATGGGGTTTTTCCTCAATAAACAGATGTTTAGAGCATTATTTGCTTATTCGTTGGCCATTGGCTTACCCGGCACGGCGGGGGGATGCAAGTTTCATGGCCGGATGCGTCATCATGTAAAGCGGTTGGAGCGTGGGAAGCCGTTCGGCACCATACGTCCCGCCTGCCCGCGTTTGCCGAGCCATGCGAGATAGTCTGGCTCGGTACGAACACCATCACCACGGCGCCACTGGAGGCCTTCTTCAGCCTTCATGGTGACGATATCCGACAGATCACCATCCTTGTAGCGCTGCAGGATCACACCGCGACCACGGGCCAGTTCAGGCAGTTCATCCAGTGGGAAAATCAGCAGCTTGCGATTGGTACCAACTACGGCAACATGATCCGCGCCCTCGGCAATCGGCAGGCAAATCTTGGCCTCAATGTCGCCGGAGACATTCATGATCTGCTTGCCGTTCTTGGTCTGGGCAATCACATCCTTCTCGGCGATCCGGAAGCCACGGCCATCGCTGGCACCGAGGATCAGATCACGTTTCGGATCATGGGGCATCATCGATACAATATCGGCGTCATTCGGCAGGTCGATCATCAGACGCACCGGCTCACCATAGCCACGACCCGGCGGCAGCTTGTCGACACCGAGCGTATAGAACCGCCCATTGGTGCCGAAAACCACGAGCCGATCCGTCGTCTCCGCATGGAGGGCAAAGCGCGCACGGTCCCCCTCCTTGAAACGCAAATCATCGGCATTGTTGATGTGGCCCTTGACCGCGCGGATCCAGCCCTTGGCGGAGCAAACCACCGTCACCGGCTCACGCTCGACCATGGCCTCAACCGGCACGTCATCAAAGGCCGGGGCTTCACCGATCACCGTGCGACGGGCACCCAGTTTGGTATCCTGCCCGAATTCCTTTTGCAGCTCTGTAATCTGGTAGCCGATTGCCTTCCAGCGGCGCGCGGGTTTCTCAAGAAGATCGGTAAGATCAGCCTGTTCGGCGCTCAGCGCATCATGCTCCTTGCGGATTTCAAGCTCTTCCAGCTTGCGCAAGGCACGCAGGCGCATATTGAGGATCGCCTCGGCCTGCACATCGGTCAGGTCAAAGGTGGCAATCAGGCTTGCCTTGGCATCATCCTCTTCCCGGATGATACGGATCACCTCATCAAGATTGAGATAGGCAATCAGATAACCGCCGAGCACTTCCAGACGATGCGCGATCTTGTCGAGGCGATGGCGGGTCCGGCGGATCAGCACCTCATGGCGGTGATCGAGGAATGACAGCAGCACCTCGCGGATATTCATCACCCGCGGCACCCGACCGTCCTCAAGCACGTTCATGTTGAGTGAAAACCGGTTTTCCAGATCGGTATTGCGGAACAGGCTCTCCATGAGCATTTCCGCCTCGACATTGCGCGAGCGCGGTACCAGTACGACCCGGACATCCTCGGTGGATTCATCACGGACGTCATCGAGCAGCGGCAGCTTCCGCTCATTGAGCAGATCGGCAATTTTCTCGATCAGCTTGGACTTCTGCACCTGATACGGGATCTCGGTCACGACAATCTGGTACTGACCGTTGCCGAGGTTTTCCTTCTCCCATTTCGCGCGCAGACGGAAACCACCCCGCCCGGTCTCATAGGCGATGCGGATATTCGCCGGGTCCTCGACCAGCGTGCCACCGGTCGGGAAGTCCGGGCCGGGGATCATGGCCTGCAGGGCATCAAAACCGATATTGCGGTCCTTGATCAGGGCGAGCAGCGCCGAGCACAGCTCCGCCACATTGAATGGCGGGATATTGGTCGCCATGCCAACCGCAATGCCCGAGGCACCATTGGCCAGCAGGTTCGGGAAGGCACCGGGCAGAACGATCGGTTCCTTGCCCTCACCATCATAGGTTTCGCGGAAGTCGACGGCATCCTCGTCGATGCCCTCGAGCATCAGCTCGGCCACCCGGGTCAGCCGCGCCTCGGTGTATCGCATGGCAGCGGCATTATCGCCGTCGATATTACCGAAGTTGCCCTGACCATCGACCATCGGATAACGCTGGGCGAAATCCTGTGCCAGACGCACCATGGCATCATAAACCGCGGTATCACCATGGGGGTGATATTTACCGATCACATCACCGACCACGCGGGCCGACTTCTTGGGCGAGGTATTGGGACCAAGGTTGAGCTGGCTCATCGCAAACAGCAGACGCCGGTGCACCGGCTTCATGCCGTCGCGCACATCGGGCAGCGAGCGTGAGGTAATGGTCGATAGCGCGTAGGCGAGATACTTCTCGCTCAACAGATCGCCAAAGGCGCGCTCAATGACTGTTTCCATATTCAAACGGTTTTCATCTACGGACAGATAGGGCCGGGATCACCCGTCAGGCAGGTCCTCGGCGTCGTCCACCGTAGCCGAAACCCCGGCATATCTGGAATAGCTTTCCGCAAATCTGAGCCGTGCTGCGGGCAAAGGCTTGTTGGTAACATCGAAGACATGACGTTGCAGGAAGTGCCCGGTAAGGCGCAATCCTGCCACGATTTCAGGGGGTTCGCCGGTTCCCTTGCCGATCAGGAACCCCGGCAGCGGCAAAAGCCGTTCCTTATACGGTCCGGCCCCTTCCTCGGACACCGCACAACCGGATTTGGGGCTGACATAGGTCAGATTCGTTTTTGCCCCGGTCGCCGCGCAACGGGTCAGATCAAGCCCGAAGCCGAGACTCTCAAGCAATTTCACTTCCCACATTACCAGCACAGCGGCCCAGAACTCACCTCCGAAGGCTTCGAGCAGTGCCTCGGTCGCGTAATAAACATCGGCATGGGCCTCACGCTCCGGCAGGGCGGCATCGGCCAGCGTGCAGACCGCCTGCAAGCCGCTGAGGCGCAGCGGTTCATCTAGCAGATCAGAGGCAAAGTGCCGGTCAGCCTCAAGCGCCCAGGTGCCGAGATGATCAGCAAGCCGCGCACGCCATTGCGCCTGTACCCGCGTGCCCGGTTCGGCAACGCCGCGCTGACGGTTTGATTGTGCGCCACGGAGCAGACCGGCATGACGCCCCTGCTCCTCGCACAGGATGTTTACGACCGCACTGCCCTCACCGTAAGGGCGGGCAGAGAGCACGATGCCACGATCAACCCAATCCATGCGCCATCACCTACTCAATCACCGCCTGCAGCTTGGCCGAAACCAGCTGTCGACCGGCAGGCGCTATCGCCAGACAGAATGCCAGTGCGAAGATGGCAGCGACCAGCCAGAGCATCGCGGAATGCTGGAACCATTGCATGGCTATGCCGGCGAGCCAGGGCCCAACGAGACCACCCAACGTATAACACATCACCATGAGCGCATGGGCGGTTGGCAGGAACTGGCGGGCAATGCCATGCCCGACCAATGTGATGGCAAGGGTATAGACGCTCATCGCCATACCGCCGAACAGGAAGCAAAGCACGATGGCCAGCCAGAGCATCTGGCCCGCCAGTGGCAGCGCCAGCGCCGTTATCGCCCCCGCCGCAAGCAGGCAGGTCATCACCAGTCGCGGCTGATAGCGGTCGGACAGCCAGCCGAAAACATATTGCAGCACGATGCCACCGGCTGCGAAGGCAGTAATCAGATGGGCAGCATAGCCCTCACCATAACCGCGTCCTAGGGCATAGACCGGCATCATGGAATAGATGATGGTCTCGGCCAGCCCACCGGCGATGGCGTAGATGACCAGCACCGGCATCAGGGCGATCATGCCGAGCGTACCGCGCAGGGTACTGCGGTCGGTATCCGGCTCGACCTTCGGCGCACCTTTTCTTAGGGCAAAGACCCAGATAGCAGAGGCGAGATAGACCAGTGCCGCCGCGTAGAACGGCCCATCACCATCGGCACCGACCATCAGCATGATCTGGGGGCCGAGCGCCATGCCGATACCCCAGATACCGGCATAGGTCGCCATATAGCGACCGCGCTTGCCGTTCGGGATCACGGCATTCAGCCAGACCTCGCCCATCACCCAGGGGATGGTATTGAACAGGCCGAAGGCAAAGCTCAGTACAAACCATGCGATGATATGCTCGGTCTGGGTCAGCAGGAGATAGGTGATGGCCTCACCGAGCAGCGAGACCACAATGATGGTCACCATGCCGAACCGGGCATGGAGTGCCGGCACCTTGCCTGCCGCAAGCAGGATCGACAGCGATGCCATGGCCGCCACACCGCCGATTACCGCCGGGCTGTACCCGGCCAGATCGAGGCGGATGGACATGGTCGGCAGCACCAGCCCGAAGGCAAGCCCCATGGCAAACATCGAGCCGTAAATGGCTATCAGACTGCGGGTCTGCGTCAGGTTCATTGTCTGAATATCCCATGGCGGACAGCCCGCCCATGAACAGGCCGGTCACAGCCCCTAAACGTTGAACGGCAATCCGATGGCGTTGTAATGATCCGGGTCATCGGCCCAGTTCTCCTGCACCTTCACATGCAGGAACAGATGCACCTTGCGATCAAGAAGGGCTTCGATCTCCTTGCGGGACGCCTCACCCACCGCCTTGATCATCGAGGCACCCTTGCCGATCACCATGCGCTTGTGGTTCTCGCGCTGGACATAGATCACCTGCTGGATACGGGCGGAGCCATCGGGCTTTTCTTCCCAACTCTCGGTCTCGACCGCGATGCCGTATGGCAGTTCCTGATGCAATTTGAGGAAAAGCGCCTCGCGGGTCATTTCCGCTGCCAGAATGCGCGATGCCTGATCGGTCAGGGTGTCTTCCGGGAAGTGCCATGGCCCTACCGGCATGGACTGCGCCAGAAGCTGTCGCAGATCCTCAAGCCCGTCGCCCTTGGGCGCGGAAATCATATAGGTCTGGTCAATCGGGGCCAGTTCGTTGAGCGCAGCCGATAACGGCAACAGCGCATCGGGTTTGATCAAGTCGGTCTTGGTCAGCACCAGCGTCACCCGGCGGTTCTGTTCACTCAAGGCTTCGGCAATCCGGCGCACCTCTTCAACAAGGCCGCGCTTGGCATCCACCAGCCACAGGGTCAGATCGGCATCGGACGACCCCTGCCAGGCGGTTGCCACCATGGCCCGGTCGAGCCGCCGCTTGGGTGCAAAGATACCCGGCGTGTCGATATAAACAATCTGGCTCTCGCCCTCGATCGCGACCCCCAGCATACGGGTACGTGTGGTCTGTACCTTCGGTGTGACGATGGCGATCTTGGTGCCAACCAGCGCATTGAGCAGCGTCGATTTCCCGGCATTTGGCGCACCGATCAGGGCAACAAAACCGCAGCGGGTTTCGGCAGTGGCATCACTCATGACTTTGTCTTTCCAGTTGCAGAAACCTGATCGAGCATCAGCCGGGCAGCGGCCTGCTCTGCCTTCTGTTTAGATGTTCCCACGGCACTAACCATATCGAAACCCTGTAGCGACAACCCGATGGTAAATGTCGGCGCGTGATCCGGTCCGGCGCGGTCCAGCACCTTGTATTGCGGCAGTGGAATACCCTGCTGCTGTGCCCATTCCTGAACGCTGGTCTTGGCATCCTGTGGCGGTTTTTCCGCTGCAGTCATGATGCCGGTCCATTCGCGCCTGATAAAGGCACGGGCAGCCTCAATCCCGCCATCGCGGTACAGAGCGGCGATCACCGCCTCACAGGCATCGGCGAGGATGGATTTGTTCTCGACCACATCGGTTTTGATCGCAGCATCGCCGGGGGCGGCCTGTATCAGATGACCCAGGCGGATGCGTTTGGCGACCTCGGCAAGGGTCTGGCTGCGCACCATGACCGAATGGCGCTTGGCGATGTCGCCCTCGCGCTCGTCCGGGAAGGCCTCAAGCAGCATTTCGGCCACCACCAGCCCCAGCACCCGGTCACCGAGGAACTCCAGCCGTTCATAGGCCTCGGCAGCCGTTACCGCGCCGGTGCCGATAACACTCGGATGGGTCAGTGCTGCGATGATCTGGGTCTTGTCGGAGAAGGTGTGACCAAGCGCCTGTTCAAGCGGCGCCAGATCGACCGCCGTTAAAGCGCCATCACTGGTCATTTGTCCGGTACCGTGTCAACTGACAGGAAGGTACGATCAAGTCGCATAACCTCGCCCCAGCGCCAGAACTGCCACCATGGCTCACCGGGCTTGACCGAATAGAAAATCCGCTCGGCTCGACCGACGATATTCTCAGCCGGCACATAGCCGACCTTGAGGATCACGCGACTGTCCTGCGACCCGTCACGGTTATCGCCCATCATGAAGTACTTGCCCTCAGGCACCTTGAAGATGCGGGTATCGTCGAGCGGCTGATTGTCGTTTTCCTCGAAAATCTCATGCACGACACCATTGGGCAGCGTCTCGTGATAGAGCTTGCGCGGCAGGCGGATACCGCTGTTGAACTCCAGCACATCGGCCTTGAAATCACGCTCGACCAGCTTGTCATTGATATAAAGGCGGCCATCGACCACCTGCACCTGATCGCCCGGCAGGCCGATCACCCGCTTGATATAATCGGTCGAGGTGTCGGTCGGCAGCTTGAAAACGACGATATCGCCGCGCTCCGGTCCGGTCCCCCCGATACGGCCATCAAACGGCAGCTTGATGAACGGAATTGAGTACGGGCCATAGCCATAGGCGAATTTCGAGACAAACAGGGTGTCACCGATCTGCAGGGTCGGTTCCATGGAGCCGGACGGAATGCTGAACGGCTCATAGGCAAAGCTGCGGATCAGGAAGGCAATGAAAAAAGCGCTGACAAAAATCTTCAGCACTTCGGTAAAGCCGCCATCGGCCTTGGGTTTTGTCTGTTGGACTTCCACTGTCTCGCTACCGGTCTTCAAAAAATGATCTGCCAAAATCCTGTCCCCGCCAAAAGACCGAGAAATATGCCGGGGCAAGCCCGCAAGAATGTTCAAGAACCAGACAGGGCCTGCTCACCCCTGCGCTGGACAAGGGTTAGGACCTTACCACCGCAATGTCCAGAACCCAATCGCCCGTAACATGGCAGAAATGCCCGCCAAATGCCCCTATTCCGGCAGCTTAGCGGATATTGGCACCGCCTCGATAATCACAAATGCCTGAGCATATGGCGGCTCATCGGTAATGGTCAGATGCACCATTGGCTCATAACCGTCGGGAATCAGGCTGGCCAGCCGTTCCCCGGCACCGTTGGTCATCGCCATGGTCGGTTTGCCCGATGGCAGGTTGACCACCCCCAGATCCTTCATGAACACCCCGGCTCTAAAGCCGGTGCCCAGTGCCTTGGAGCACGCTTCCTTGGCGGCAAAGCGTTTGGCGTAGGATGGGATGCGCTGGGCCTTGCGTTCCGAACGCGCGATCTCGACCGGTGTAAAGACGCGGTTGATGAACCGCTCGCCGAACCGTTCGAGAGTTTTCTCAATCCGGCGAATGTCGATCAGATCACTGCCAATACCGATAATCATGCCAGCCTACTCATGGGTTGCGATTACTCATGGGTTACAACATCTGCACGGGCAGCATTCATCAGGTGCCGCATCCGCGATACCGCAGTTTCCAGCCCGACAAACACGGCCTCGCCAATCAGGAAGTGCCCGATATTCAGTTCCACGACCTCGTGGATGACCGCCACCGCCTCGACATTGCCATAGGTCAGACCGTGCCCGGCGTGGCATTCCATACCGGTACCGCGGGTGGCTCTGGCCGCCTGATACAGGCGATCCAGTTCCTCGGCCATACGGGTCGGATCATCATGGGCGTTGTCATAGGCCTCGGCATAAGCGCCGGTATGCAACTCCACCGCACCGGCCCCGATGCGATGAGCAGCAGCGACCTGTGCCGGATCGGGGTCAATAAACAATGACACCCTGATCCCGGCATCAGCCAGCGGCTTCACGAATTTGGTCAGCGCGGCTTCAGCACCAAGCGCGTTCAACCCGCCTTCGGTCGTCAGTTCTTCCCGTTTTTCCGGCACGATACAGACAGCGGTCGGCAAGCTATCGAGGGCGATACGCTGCATTTCATCGGTCGCAGCCATCTCCAAATTTATCGGCAAATCAATGGCTTGCACCAACTCGCTGACATCGCCATCCCGGATATGGCGACGGTCCTCGCGCAGATGGATGGTCAGACCATCAGCTCCAGCCGCCTGTACTACCTGAGCGGCACGCAGGGGTGACGGGTGCAGACCACCACGGGCATTACGCAGGGTCGCCACATGGTCGATATTCACACCGAGGCGTAAACTACTGGACATAAAGGAAACTTTCGACTGGCAGAATGTATCAGGGAGATAGGACGGGATTTGACTTTGTCTATTCTGCCGGTTTGATCGAGCCCTTGGCAATCTCCGCCTGCAGCTTGGCCTCATCCCGTTGCTTGCGATAGGTAGCAACCCCGACCCTGACGATGCAGAAAGCAATCACCGCCGCAATCGGTCCGGTTATCATGCTGCCGAGCAACCATGGGAAGGTGATCTCGCCGATCTGGTTGAGCACGGTGCTGATCGTCAGATGATCAAAAGCCTCCATGAACATCGCCGTGCCACTGCCGGTGAACCCAACCTGTCGACCGAGCAGGATCAGGCCGATCTGATAGGAGGGGCCCCACATGATCGGGAAGGTTATCGGATTGCCAACCAGTGTGCCCAATGCAGCGGCAAGGATATTCCCGCGCAGAGGCCAAGCAAGCAAGGCCGCGATAATAAAGTGAAAGCCGACCAGCGGTGTGAAGGACAGTGCCACCCCGCAGGAAAACCCGGTGGCAATGGCATAAGGGGAAGCGCGCAGTCGGAGTACACGATGCTTCAGATAGGTTACGACACGGCGCCAACCGGCCTTGGGCCAGAATAATTCCTTGAATAGATGAAGCCAACTTAATGGCCGCCGCCGTCGAAACATCGCTCTGTCGTTATTTACGGGCTGTCAGCAACCGGCAGATACCGGGCAACAGCCATTCCCACATCCAAATACGTGAAGCTTATATAGGGACGAAATACCGGATCGCCACCGCTTGTCAGTATGCTTCACGCCTTCCCATAGGCGATCATAACAAAAATGCCAGCGTGATGCGCCTATGGTTTTCAATTCTTTTGATAAAACGACGGCATTGCGAAACGCTTAATGTCGCAGGACGAATTACCGTTCCTGCTTACCGACCCTGGGCGCGGTCCACGGCATTGATCACTGGCGTTGCCCGCAAGGCGGCAATGATATTGGTCAGGTGACGCACATCCTTGACCTGAATATCAATCAGCATATCCCAGAAATCGAGCGACCGGTTGGTCACCTTGAGATTGAGGATATTGCCATCATTCTTGCCGATCACGGTCGAGAGCGTCCCGAGGCTGCCCGGCTCATTGGCGAGCGTGATCTGCAGACGCCCGGTATGTTCCTCCGGTGCTTCCGGCCCCACATCCCAGGCAACATCAATCCAGCGCTCGGGCGTTTCGGCGAAGCTCTCCAGCGTATCGCAATCGATCGTGTGGATCGTTACCCCCTTACCAGACGTGACGATACCGACAATACGGTCGCCCGGCAGCGGGTGACAGCAGCGGGCAAAGTGCACGGCAAGTCCGGGGATCAGACCACGGAGCGGGACCGGGTGATCATTCCGGCGGCGGCGTTCCTGACGCGCCTTCTGGATCGGGACGACATTCTCATCCGACTTCGCGCGCAGCTGCTCGGCAACCTCGCTGCGGTGACCGGGGAAAATGGTGTTGAACACTTCACGGCTGGTCAGGTTGCCCATACCGACCGCAGCATAGAGATCATCATTCTCATCAAAACGCATTGTTTTCAATACGTTCTGAACCGCCTTTTCAGTAAATTCGTAGCCTTCCTGACGGAAGACCTTCTGCACCATGGCCTTGCCGAGCGAGGCATATTCCGCCCGCTGCTGTGAACGGACAAAGCGGCGGATACGGGCCCGCGCCTTACCGGTAACGACAAAGCGTTCCCAGGTCGGTGACGGCGTCTGGTTCTTCGAGGTCTGAATTTCGACCTGATCACCGTTGTTCAGGGCGGTATCAAGCGGCACCAGACGGCCATTGACCTTGGCCCCGACGCAGGTATCGCCGATATCCGAATGCACCGCATAGGCGAAGTCAACCGCGGTTGCCTTGCTCGGCAGGGCAATCACGTCACCGCGTGGTGAGAAACAGAACACCTGATCCTGAAACAGCTCGAGCTTGGTATGCTCGAGAAACTCTTCCGGACGCTGGGCATTGTCGAGAATGTCGAGGAAGTCGCGCAGCCAGCGGAACTTCGGCGTATCGGCCCCCGGCGTACCCTGCTTGTAGGCCCAGTGCGCCGCCACACCCAGCTCTGCACTCTCATGCATGTCCTGGGTCCGGATCTGGATTTCAATCCGTTGGCGCTCGGGCCCGATAACCGTGGTGTGCAGGCTCTTGTAGCCATTGGGCTTCGGCGTCGAGATGTAGTCCTTGAACCGACCCGGCACCAGCGGGTAATTGCCGTGAATAACGCCCAGAACCTGATAACAGGTGGCAATATCCGGTGCGATGATCCGGAACGCCATGATGTCGGACAGCTGTTCAAACGCCACATTCTGCCGCTGCATTTTGCGCCAGATTGAATAGGGCGTTTTCTCGCGGCCATAGATTTCGACATCCACTTCATTGGCGGTCATCAACTCGCGCAATTCGCCAAGGATGTTGTCAACGAGGTTGCCGCCCTCTTCCCGCAGGAACTGCAGACGGGTCAGGATGCTCTCACGCGCTTCCGGCACCAGTTGTGCGAAAGAAAGGTCCTCGAGCTGCTCCTTCATCTTGGCAACGCCGATACGTTCGGCGAGCGGCGCGTAGAGATCAAGGGTTTCGCGGGCAATACGCTTGCGCTTGTCTTCCCGCGGAATGAACTCCAGCGTCTGCATGTTGTGCAGGCGGTCGGCGAGCTTTACCAGCAGGACGCGGATATCCTCGGACATGGCGAGGACCAGCTTGCGGAAGTTTTCCGCCTGTTTCGACTGGTCGGAATTCAGCTTGATCTGGCTGAGCTTGGTAACCCCCTCGACCAGATTGGCCACCTCATCGCCAAACAACTCGCGGATTTGCGCGTCGGTAGCCTCGGTGTCCTCAACCGTGTCGTGGAGCAGTGCGGTAATGATCGAGGCAGTATCAAGCCGCATCTCGGTCAGGATACCGGCGACTTCTAACGGATGGGTGAAATAGGGGTCACCAGAGGCGCGTGTCTGTGAGCCATGAGCCTTCATCGAGAAGACATAAGCACGGTTCAGCGCGTCTTCATCCACATGGGGGTCATAGGCCTTGACCCTCTCGACCAGCTCAAATTGCCGGATCATCTAGCCTCTTGCCTCATCCGGTTCCCGCATAACCCGGTAAACCATTGGTCAAACACAATACTGCCGCTCAAGTGTAACCTGAGCGGCAGCAAAATCGGAAAGGATTACTTGTCTTCGACAGCGTCCTGATCGTCCTCGAAGCGATAGGCCCCCATGCTTGGCTGGCTGATCGCTGCGGAGAAGGTGCCGCCTTCCTGCCCCTCTGCGGTTTCCTCGCTCTTGTTCTCGAGCAGGACTTCCGCTGCCGGTGGCGGTGCCTCTGGCTCGAGGGTCACGCGCTGATGGCTGTTGATCAGGGATTCACGCAGCTCTTCGTGGTCGAGCTTGTCCTCGGCGATTTCGCGCAGGGCGACAACCGGGTTCTTGTCATTGTCGCGATCCACATGCAATGCGGTACCGCCGCCAATCTCGCGGGCGCGCTGGGATGCCAGCATCACCAGATCAAACCGGTTGGGTACTCTTTCGACACAATCTTCAACTGTCACGCGGGCCATGGGCCATGAACTCCAATTTCTAACGTCTTGATAACGGATGGTTTAATATAGGCAGGTCACCGACATTTTGCACGCGCGCAAAACGCTTGGCAGCCCCGCTCGATTAAGCGCCTCAATACAGCATTTGCCTATTCGGATAAAGCCACCGTATCGCCCTCATCCGCAGACGGCAAGCCCTGAAGTAATTCGGCTGCAGTTTGTGCCAGTTTCGGATGCTGCCAATCAGGCGCGAAATCACATAAGGGCCGGAGCACAAAACGCCGCTCATGCATCCGTGGATGGGGCAGAACCGGCCCACCCGTCCCCGCTTCACTTGTCTGATTGTCGAAATCGATCAGGTCCAGATCAATGATCCGGGCGGCATTGATTACCCCCCGCACCCGGCCAAACCGGGCCTCGATCTCATGCAATGTGCTTAACAGGGCATCCGCCGTACCATCATAGGCGACCTCGATCACGCCATTCACGAAATCCGGCTGATCGGAAACCGGCACGGGTTTGGTTGCATACCAGCGCGATTGTTGAACCAGTTTAATGTCATAATCCGGCAAACAGGCTATGACCTGTTCCAGCACAGCCTGTGGGCTGCCGTATTCCGGATGCGGCAGGTTGCTACCAAGGGCGACGAGCTTCATAAGCACTTGTATTCCATGGAAAATGTGGCCATGTTGCGAAAGATTTCGTCAAACCACTTGTAAAAGATTAGCCGGATGCAATGTCAATGTTATCCGGCCCTGCCGATGACATTTTCAATAATCCATTTTGATAAGGGATAGTCATGATTATTTACAAACAAGAACGGCTCGCGATGTTTATCGACGGGGCCAATCTCTATCACGCCGCGCGCAATCTCGATTTCGATATCGACTACAAATCCCTGCTCCGCTGGGCGACCGAGCGCGGACGCCTGATCCGTGCCTATTACTACACCGCGATCGATGAGGATCAGGAGTATTCACCGCTCAAGCCGCTGGTCGACTGGCTCGATTACAACGGCTACACCATGGTGACCAAGCCGCCGAAGGAATTTACCGACAGCACCGGCCGCCGCAAGACCCGCTCCAATATGGATGTGGAACTGGCCGTCGATGTAATGGAACTGGCCCCCTATCTCGATCACGTCATGCTGTTTTCCGGCGATGGCGACTTTCACCCGCTGGTCGAGGCGATCCAGCGCAAGGGCATCCGCGTGACCGTGGTCAGCACCACCAAGACCAGCCCGCCGATGGTATCCGATGAATTGCGCCGCACAGCGGATAATTTCTTTGACTTGTCCGATCTGGCCAAGCAGTTCTCTCGGGGTGACCGGGACGAGAACCGCCGCAGCAGATCAAGGGATGATTACGATGATGAGGGTTATGACGATTAAGGACGAACAACTTTGTCCGATGCCGTCATGAATGCCCGCACCCTGACCATCCCGGCCCCGCCAGCGGACTGCCCGACCTGTCCCCGACTGGCGGAGTTCCGTCATGCCAATGGCAACAAGTTCCCCAGCTATCACAATGCCCCGGTGCCGAGCTTTGGCCCGACCGATGCGCGACTGATGATTGTCGGCCTCGCCCCTGGTCTGCACGGGGCGAACCAGACGGGCCGCCCGTTTACCGGCGATTATGCCGGTGACCTGCTCTATGCCACGCTGGTGAAGTTCGGTTTTGCCACGGGCACCTATGCCAAGCATCGTGATGACGGGCTGAGCTTGAGCGACTGCCGGATCACCAATGCCGTGCGCTGCGTACCGCCACAGAACAAGCCGGAGACTGTGGAAATCGCCAACTGCCGCCCGTATCTGGATGGCGAACTGACCACCCTGCCGAAGCTGCGCGCCATTCTCGCCCTCGGGCTGATCGCGCATAAATCCACGCTGGCAACACTGGGCTTCAAGCAAAGCGCCTTTGCCTTCAAGCACAATGCAGCCCATCCGGTCGGTGATGAGGATGCCCCGCTGACCCTGTTCAACAGCTATCACTGCTCACGCTACAACACCAACACCGGTCGGTTGACGACCGAGATGTTCGAGGATGTTTTCCGGCATATCCGCCGGGTACTCGATAGCGCCGGTTAGCCAGCCTGAAATCGCGACCAGACGGGTTTTCCACCGAAAACATGCGCGCGACTCGTTTTTCGACTCGCGCTCAGACTTGCCCATATTTAGTGTCGACCAACATTATTGGCACTACATATTGTTGGGCGCGATCATGCTTGTTCATCGCTATTTCACTGGCAACAACCCCGAACTGTCGGAAACCGACCGGTACAGTACCGCCCCGCGGCGGCGTGTTTCCATGTCACCCGGCCTCTGGGACAATCAGGATACAACCAGCGGCGGTCAGGCTCCCGATCATGTGATCGTACCTGCCGACTGGTCCGATAATGCCGCCCGCGCCTTTGCCGAGATCGCCTGTTACAAGGGCCGCCTGCCCCGCTTCACCCGCCAGATCGGAGCCACCAATGTGCCGGAAGCGCTCTGGCGTTCCGGCCTCGACAAGCAGGCGCTGAAGGCAGCGCCCAAGGAACAGCGCTATACCTTCGAGAACAATGCCTTCGATGTCATTGCCCGGATCAGTGGTGGCATCGCCTATGCCGGATGGCGGCAGGGCTATTTCGACGATGCGGAACAGGCGCTGAATTTCCGCGCGGAACTGGCCGAACTGCTGCTCACTCGCCGGATGGTGCCAGGCCCGCATATCTGGGCCGAAGCTGGCCTGCACTGGGCCTATGGCATCAATGGCGATGATACCGATGGCCTCGGCGGCTATTGCCTGAGCAAGGACCAGCAGGGCGTCGAGCACACCGAATCGCTGCTTGAATATCCGCGATTGAGTGACCTCGGCGGCGGCACGGCAACCGTTACCGAGCGCAGGATCGATGCTGCGGGAGACCATGACGCTGCCATGGCGGCACTGGCAGAGGCAGCGGCCACGGACTGGCAGGCCGCCAGCACGCTGGTTGGGGCGCAACTGCTCGACACCACTCTTGATGCCTTCGCCAAAACCCTGAAAGCAGTCACTCCAGCACCGGTTGCCGAACTGGTCGCCAATCCGGACATTACCCGGGCGATCATGGATTGCCGACAGGCCGGTGTTCCTGACACCCTGACCGCCCGTGCCCTGCAGCTTCATGCCAGCGGTCGCAGTGACCGTCTCGCCGCCTGGGCCAAACAGGCGAGCCGCAACAGCGGGTTGTCCGATGCGCAACGTGACCGCCTGACCCTTGGTCTCAGCAATGAGCTGCTGGAACAGGCAGTGATGGCCGAGGCTGCCGGTGACGACAACGCTGTCGCCACCGGTGCCATGGCCGAGGCGGCAAGCCTGCTCGATGGTCTCGGCTGGGCCGGATGGACCTCGGGCCAGCCCGCAACCAGCTTTAATGACAGTGTCCGCGACTGGTCACCGGTGCCCGCCGAGGAGATGACCAATGCCGCCAATGGCGCAGTACAGTTTGTGCCGGGCGTGGAAATGCCCATGGCCAGCATCGTGCCCGCCATGTTCCTCAGCCCCAATGCCGACGCCGATGCCGCCCCGGATTTCGATCTCGCCGGTTATGTACAGGCCAGCCGGATCGCCTTGATCAGCCTCGACATTACCCTGAGCATGCAGCACTGGCGCAGTCAGAGTGCCGCACTCCACGCCCGCGATTATCGCCCGGTCGCCATCAGCACCGGCCCGATCGGTCCGGTTCTGAAGGCACTGCACCTGCCCTATGACAGCGATCAGGCGCGCGCCACCACCTCCGGCCTTATCGCTCTGCAATCAGCCATCGCCACCGGCTGTTCCGCCGAGCTGGCACAGGAGCTTGGCACCTGCCCTGCCGGATCAACCGGCAATGCGGACATGCTGCGGGTTATGCAGAACCGTGCACTCGCCGCACAGGGGGCCGAGAGCGGCTATGACGCGCTCGGTATCCAGCCGATCCCGTTCAATGCCGATGATTGCGTCATTGATGGCCTCGGCGAAGCTGTCATCTCCGCCTGGACCGATGCCAGCACGATTGTCGCCGGATGCGGTCAGCGCAACCTGTTCACCACCTGTATCAGCGAGCCGACCCGCGCCGACCTGATCGCCGATGTGTTCCAGCCCGCCCTGTCCGCCGCCTATGCCTATATGGCGGATGAGGAACCATCGGCACTGGCACAGATCGAGATGATTGCCGCCTGCCAGCCATATCTCTCCGGCGGCATTGCCATGACCGTCGCCATGCCGACCGATACCGAACTGGCAGCAACAAGCGACCTGATCCTGAAAGCATGGCGTCGGGGCTGCAAACAGCTGTCGCTGTTCCGCACCGCCGGACCGAGCGACCAGCCATGGGGCCTGCCCTATCAGCTGGCCGAACTGGACGATGAGGTCGAAGAGCAGCCGGAGGCCGTTGCGCTTGCTGAAAGCGTGGAGCAATCCCGTAACCGCAAATCAATGCCCGCACGCCGCAAGGGCTATACCCAGAAGGCAACCGTTGGGGGGCACAAGGTCTATCTGCGCACCGGTGAGTATGAGGATGGCAGCCTCGGTGAAATCTTCATCGACATGCACAAGGAAGGTGCCGCCTTCCGCTCGCTGATGAACAACTTTGCCGTCGCCATCTCCATGGGCCTGCAATATGGCGTGCCGCTGGAGGAATTTGTCGAAGCCTTCACCTTCACCCGCTTTGACCCGGCAGGACCGGTCGAGGGCAATGAGACGGTCAAGATGGCAACCTCGGTGCTCGATTATCTGTTCCGGGAACTGGCAATCTCCTATCTGGGGCGCGACGACCTCGCCCATGCCCGGCCGGAAGATGTGCGCCATGACAGCCTCGGCACCGGTGATGCCCAGGGCGACCTGCCCGATGCACCATTGGCCGCCGACCTGCTGCATCGTCTGACATCACGCGGCTATATCCGCGAACGGCTGCATGAGGGGGCCATCGGCAAGAGCGATGCTCAGGCCAAGGCCATGTCCATGGGCTATCTCGCCGAGCCATGCGCCCATTGCGGCAATCTGACGGTCATGCCGACCGATATGGGGCCGACATGCCGAACCTGTGGCACGCGCTCAAAGGCGGGCCACAGCTATGATGAGGCATTAGGTTAAGACGTTTTACGCGCCGGGGCGTTTGGCCGGAGCGGGTGCCGCTTCCGGCTGACGCTTTTTCATGGCAGTCGGCAGGAACTCACCGGCCCATTTGTGCAGGCTGGTCAGCGCATCGGCGGGATTGGTGAAATCAACCGGACCTGAAATGGTCCGCTCATTGGTGCGGCCAAAACCCTGCTGTCTGCGTGCCGGACGCTTGTAAGCCGAAAGCTGCACGACATTATCCGCCGCCGCAACCGGCTCATCATTTGAAGCAGCCCCCATTATACCGAGACCTATCCGTGCTGGCAGCGTCGCCATATCAATCATGGTACCGGCAAGCTGGGCATTGGATTCCGCAATGCTTTGCGCGGCTTTTCTTACCTTGGGATCAAGCCCCAGCTCCATGACCACCGCCGGTTTTGCATCCCGCACGCCCTCACGGGAGGAGTGGGTGACGATCAGCCCGCCATCGGGATTGAACTGCATGTTGAAATCGAAACCGCGTTTGCCGTTGCCGATGCTCAACTGGATGATGTGCAGATCCTTGTCTGCTGCCGAATAACCGCGCACGGCGACTTCCTGCCCGGCGATCAGACCGCGGGCCTCAATCGCCTCGACGGCATCGGCAAGTTCAGGAGATTTTGAACGCAAGACTGCGCTGGGGGATTGACGGATCATGGTATTTACGCCTTCCATGGCTGCGTCTGAACAGGCCGATCACCGCCCTGCATTTTAGTATCCATCGCAACCCATCACGCCGCGTTGAAAGCACCAATCAATGATTGAGAATAATCTTACAAAGCTGGGACTAAAACTTCCCGAAGCCGCCGCCCCAGCCGCCAATTATGTTCCATCCGTTATCCAGAACGGCCTGCTGTTCATCTCCGGCCAACTGCCACTGGCCGAGGGCAAACTGGTACAGACCGGCAAGCTCGGCGATGAGGTCAGCGTTGAACAGGGTCAGGAAGCCGCCCGCCATTGCGCCCTCAACATTCTGGCCCAGACCAACCGCGCGCTTGATGGCGACTGGTCGAAATTCGACCGTCTGGTCAAACTGACCAGCTTCGTCAACTCCACCGCCGATTTCGCCGAACACCACCTGGTGACCAATGGCGCATCCGATCTGCTGGTTGAGGTATTGGGCGATGCGGGCCGTCACAGCCGGTCGGCTGTTGGCATTGCCAATCTGCCGCTCAATGCCAGCGTCGAGATTGAAGCAATCATTGCGCTCAAATCCTGAGCCGCCCCGCCCTCTTGATCTCACTGTTGTTTGATGTGCCGGGCCATTTGTCCCCTTGCATTGGGGCGCGGATGGCCGACATGATTGTATGTCCGCACCCAGCACATCATGAATTTCATGCCTGACAGCAGTGATACCCCACTCGATTCCGCACCGCCGGAAACCAATGATCTGATCATCGAGGCCGTCCACAGCCTCGATGACATTGATCGTGAAGTCTGGGATGCCTGTGCCGGAACCGACAATCCGTTTGTCTGCTACGACTTCCTTCATGCGCTTGAGGCGAGCGGCTCCGCAACGCCGGAAACCGGCTGGCTCGGCAGCCATATCATGCTGCGGCGGCAGTCAACCGATCAGGTGCTCGGCGTGGCGCCGCTCTATATCAAGAACCATTCCTATGGCGAATATGTCTTCGACCATGGCTGGGCCCATGCCTTCGAGAGCGCCGGTGGCAACTATTATCCCAAGCTGCTCGGCGGGGTACCGTTTGCACCCGCGACCGGCCCACGCCTGCTGTTGCATCCCGATGCCGATCCGACGCATTGCTATTACCTGATGGCGCGCGGCATCGAACAGGTGGCCGAGCGCTATGACCTGTCCAGCATCCATGTGATCTTTAACACCAGAACGGAATGGAAAGCCCTGCAGGATGCCGGATGGCTGTCGCGTACCGGCTGCCAGTATCACTGGCAGAATGACGGCTATGACAGCTTCGATGATTTTCTGGCCGCCCTCACCTCCCGCAAACGCAAGGCAATCCGCAAGGAACGGGCACAGGTTGAAACCAGCGGCCTGACCATGCGCCGCCTGACCGGTGATGATCTCAAGCCGGAACACTGGGACCGGTTTTTCCAGTTCTACCTCAACACCAGTGACCGCAAATGGGGCAGCGCCTATCTGACCCGCGACTTCTTCCACCGCATCCATGAGACCATGGCCGACCGCATCCTGCTGGTTACAGCCGAGGATGACGGCGAGATCATTGCTGGTGCCTTCAACATGATTGGCAGCGATACGCTCTATGGGCGCAACTGGGGCTGTCTCGACCAGTACAAGTTCCTGCATTTCGAGGCCTGCTACTATCAGGCCATCGACCACGCCATTGAGCATGGCTTGAAAACCGTCGAGGCCGGGGCGCAGGGCGAGCATAAAATCCAGCGCGGCTATCTGCCGACCAAGACCTATTCCTCACATTTCATTTTTCATCCCGGTTTCCGCACCGCGGTTTCGGAGTTCCTCAGTCAGGAACGCGCCGCCATCGATCACCAGATCGCCGCCCTGAAACAGGAAAGCCCGTTCAAACAAAGCGGCGATACCGGTTAGTTTGCCGTGGCAGCCCGGCGCTTGACCAATGCCTGCCAGCGTGCGGCCTTGCGCTTCAGCATCTCGGGATCGAGATCGCCGATATCAATCGCCTTCAGCAACATGGCCTCCAGCCTGTCGCGCTGGGCCGTACGCACGGCCATCAGCATATCTGCCTCTCTGGCGGCAACCAGCACATCATCATAGCGCAGCTGCACCTCGTCGAGGTCGTCGGTGATGATAAGCCCCCTGAAGCCGATATCCTGACGCAGCCAGTCGTAGAACAGCGTGTTGAACACAGCCGGACCATCGCCATAGCCGTCATAGAGGTTATTGCTGATCATGACGATATCATCGGCAGAGAGGAGACCATAATGCAGCGCGATATCCCGCAACTGTCCGTCATAGGTCTCGATATACTGGATCGGTTCCGCACCGGAGATCAGGGCCGGATGGGTATCCAGACGGCGGGCGGCTCCGGTTGAGCCGGGGAAATGTTTGAAGACGGGAACAACCCCGCCTGCCCGCATCGCATCGGCAAACACAGTCGCATATTCAGCCGCCGTCACCATATCCGTCGAGGCGCTGCGCATCACATCGCCGGTGGCCGGTTCCATCACCGGTGCCAGATTGATATCGATACAGTGCTGCCGAAGCTGGCTCGCGACCTCAATGCTGGCCGCGCGGTATCCATCGAAGCCAAGCGCAACAGCATCGGCAGGCGCTACCGGTACCGCCTCTGCCGGATCATGCAGGCGAACCACCGAGCCACCTTCCTGATCAGTCATGAACAGTGCATTCGGTGCCTGCTGTCGGAGCGTACAGGCATAATCGGGGTCGGACTCGAAATGCCGCTGATAGAGCACATAACCGCCATAGGGTTGCTCACGATTATCCCATATCTCGGCATCGGTCGCGATGATGCTGCGGACCAGCGCACGATATTCATGAGCGCCCCTGTCGACCCGCAAAAACCAGGCGGCGGCGATACCGACTGTCAGAAGAAACAGTCCGGCAAGCGCCTTCTCCCCTGCCTTCAACAACTGCCGCCGCATCTCAATCCCCTTGCCATGCCGCCAGCACAGCAGGCGCGCCCAACGACCGGACCGGTCGGCGCGGACCGGGTGCATTGCCATCAATCCGTAAGCCGATCAGGGCAGCCGGGATATCGGCGGATACATCAATCTGGCCGCGCGCCGCGATATGCTCGTGATGCGCAATCTCATGCCAGTCGAGAACCGGCTCGACACAGCAATCTACATTACGGAACACATCGCACCAATGGTCGAGCGACTGTTCGGCAATGACCGCCTGCACATCCCCGATCAGCCCGGTTTGCGGCATCGGCTGTTCATGCTGACGCGCCGCCCATTCGGGATGCTGCAACGTATCGCAGAACAGCTGCCAGAACTTTGCCTCGATCGCGCCGACACTGAGCCAGCGGTCATCGGCAGTACGGTACAGGTGATAACAGGCCGCACCACCGCTGAGCAGCGACTGGCCCCTCTGGATCGGCGCACCACCTGCGGCAGCCGCCAGACCGAATGACTGCCACGACAACGCCGTCTCCATGATGCTCACATCGAGGAAGCAGCCCTCACCCGTCGCCCGTGCGCGCAACAACCCGCCGAGCGCTGACAGCGCCGCCATCATACCGCTCGCCATATCGCCGGTCGGCGGGAACGGTGCTACCGGTTCGTCAGCCGTACCGGTCGCGGCCAGCCCACCGGCAAGCGCCAGATAGTTGATGTCATGCCCGGCACGCAAGGCATAGGGGCCCGTCTGCCCCCAACCGGACAAAGCCACATGCACCAGCCGGCTATTCATGCCCCGCAGTTCGTCAGGCGAGAAGCCGAGCCGGGCCATCACACCGGGCCGGAAACTCTCCAGCAGGATATCGGCGCGTGCCACAAGGTCGCGCAGAACCGCCCGGTCTGCTTCTTCTTTCAGATTGAGATTGATGACGGCCTTGCCGGCATTGATCGCCCGATAGACCGGACTGACCTTATCGCTGTCTGCCGGTTGATCCAGAAACCGCATGGGATCACCGGCGGGTGGCTCGACCTTCACCACCTCTGCCCCCATATCGGCGAGCAACTGGGTGGCATAGGGACCGGGTAGATACTGGCTCAAATCCAGTACCCGCACACCAGCCAACAGCGCTGTTGTCTGATCCGTCATGATCACCAGACCTCTGAAGACAAAAAGACCGGCAGAAATATCTGCCGGTCTTCTGATACTGCCTTTGATGGCTAAAGGTTAAGAGATTTCCTCAAGCGGCTTGCCGTCACCGGATTTCGGCGATGACTTCTTCTTGGTCGTGCGCTTTTTAGTTGTCTTCTTGCTCGAACTGCTGGCCGCGGATTTGACTTCCTCGAAGCTGAACACCAGCTTGTCGTCCTTCAGATCCACATGAACGATACCACCCTTGGTCAGATCACCGAACAGCAGCTCCTCGGCCAATGGCTTTTTGAGCTCGTCCTGAATGACCCGTCCCAGAGGCCGTGCGCCCATGACCGGATCATAGCCCTTCTTGGCAATCCAGCCGCGAGCCGGGTTGGACAGCTCGATGGTCACACCGCGATCGGCCAGTTGCGCCTCCAGCTGGATGACGAACTTCTCGACCACTTTGTCGATGGTGTCTTCCGCCAGTGCGGCGAACGGGATAATGGCGTCGAGACGGTTGCGGAACTCCGGCGTAAACATCCGGTTGATCGCTTCCATATCCTCGCCGGTACGCACAGATGACCCGAAGCCTATTGCCGGTTTGGCCTGTTCGGCAGCGCCCGCATTCGTCGTCATGATGATGATGACATTGCGGAAATCCACCGTCTTGCCGTTATGGTCGGTCAGCTTCCCGTAATCCATGATCTGCAGCATGATGTTGTACAGATCCGGATGCGCCTTCTCGATCTCGTCGAGCAGCAACACGCAATGCGGGTTCTGATCAACCGCATCGGTAAGCATACCGCCCTGATCGAAACCGACATAACCCGGCGGCGCACCGATCAGACGGGAGACGCTGTGACGCTCCATATATTCCGACATGTCGAAACGGGTCAGTTCGATGCCGAGATTCATCGCCAGTTGCTTGGCGACCTCGGTTTTACCGACACCGGTCGGACCGGAGAACAGGTAGTTGCCGATCGGCTTCTCGGGATCGCGCAGGCCCGCACGGGCGAGCTTGATCGCACTGGTCAGCGCCTCGATGGCACTGTCCTGACCGAAGACCATGGTCTTGAGGTTCTTCTCAAGCGACTTCAGCACTTCCTTGTCATCGCGGCTGACGCTCTTCGGCGGGATACGCGCGATCTGTGCGACAACAGCCTCGATATCCTTGACGGAAATCTGCTTCTTGCGCTTGCTCGGCGGTACCAGCATCTGCGCTGCCCCGACCTCATCGATCACGTCAATCGCCTTGTCCGGCAGCTTGCGGTCACCGATATAGCGGGCCGACAGGTCAACCGCAGTACGGATCGCATCGGCAGTGTATTTTACACCGTGATGCTCCTCGTAATAGGGCTTGAGGCCCATGAGGATTTTCACCGCATCTTCCAGCGATGGTTCCTTCACATCGATCTTTTGGAACCGGCGTACCAGCGCCCGATCCTTCTCGAAGTGATTGCGGTATTCCTTGTAGGTGGTAGACCCGATGCAGCGCAATTCACCGCTGGCCAATGCCGGCTTCAGCAGGTTCGACGCATCCATGGCCCCACCGGAGGTGGCACCGGCACCGATCACCGTATGAATCTCATCGATGAACAGCACGGCCTGATCAATCTGTTCCAGTTCGGAGACAACCGATTTCAGGCGTTCCTCGAAGTCACCGCGATACCGGGTACCGGCAAGCAACGCGCCCATATCGAGCGAGAAGATGGTGGCTTCACGCAGCACCTCGGGCACATCGCCCTTGACGATACGCCGGGCGAGACCTTCCGCAATGGCGGTTTTACCCACGCCGGGATCACCGACATAAAGCGGGTTGTTCTTGGAGCGACGGCACAGGATCTGGATCGTACGCTCGACCTCATGCTCACGACCGATCAGCGGATCGATCTTGCCGCTCGCGGCCTTCTCGTTGAGGTTGACGCAATAGGCATCAAGCGCCTCGCGGCCCTTCTTGACCACCTTCTCGCCGGTAGCTTCCTCATCGGCACCGCTTGGCGCGCTGCGCTTGGCATCGCCCTTGCCCGGCACCTTGGCGATACCGTGCGAGATATAATTGACCGCATCGAAACGGGTCATGTCCTGTTCCTGCAGGAAGTAGACTGCATGGCTCTCCCGTTCGGAGAACAGGGCGACCAGCACATTGGCACCGGTTACCTCTTCCCGGCCGGAAGACTGGACATGAATGGCTGCCCGCTGCAGCACACGCTGGAAACCGGCGGTGGGTTTTGCATCCTCAGGCGTCGAGACCACGAGGTTGGACAATTCATTGTCCAGATAATCGACAACCTCGCCGCGGATTTTGTCGAGATCGACATTGCAGGCGCGCATAACCGCAACGGCGTCCTGATCATCTGTCAGGGACAGGAGCAAATGCTCAAGCGTCGCATATTCATGACTGCGCTCATTCGCGAACCCGAGTGCCCGATGTAGCGTCTGTTCTAAATTACGCGATAACATCCAGTGGCCATCCTTTCGTTGCGGCGATCATTCCTTCTCCAGCGTACATTGCAGCGGATGCTGATGCTGCCGGGCGAAGTCCATAACTTGCTGAACCTTGGTCTCGGCGATTTCATAGGTGAAAACGCCACAAACCCCGACCCCACGCTTATGCACATGCAGCATGATGCGTGTTGATTCCTCGCGGGTCTTGTTGAAAAAACGTTCCAGAACGTGGACCACAAATTCCATCGGTGTGTAGTCGTCGTTCAGCATGAGTACGCGATAGAGCGATGGCTTTTTTGTCTGGACCTTCGGCTTAACGACGACGCCGGTACCGGTACCACCGTCATTGTCGTTATCGTCCTCCTGCCCTGCTGATCTGATATCTTCCATCATTCCCGAAGCCGCTGACCCTTTAATCTATCCGGCATTATCCTGATCGGTATGCCCCGCGATATGGTCAGCTTCGGCTCTTGCAATGTCAGGAAACCCGAGGCCGACCACCTCTGCCAGTACTCAGTATATGATATGAGAAGCGAACTCCGTATTCAAAGAGCTATCCCGTTAAAAATAAAAAAACCTGCAAAAATATGCATAAGCCCGGCATTTGTCGCCGATCGTTCTAACCGCAAATAAATAGCGCCCCGGTTTTGGCAACCGAGGCGCTATGATTCGCCGACCGATTATCGATGTCGATATCAGTCAGATATGTCGTTTACGACCGCTTATGCAGAAGCGCTGAAGCGTGAAGCAACTTCGTTCATGCGGCTGGTCAGAGGTTCAGCAGCGTCGTTGGCAACTTTCACAGACAGTTCGGAAAGTTTGGTGCCTTCAGCAACGAACTGGTCAAAGCTCTTTTTGACGAGGTCGTTCTGCATGTCAGTGACTTCCTTGAGGGTCTTGGCTTTCAGCATAGCTTGGCTGACAGCAACAGACTGCTCGACAGAATTCTGAGCCAGATCGAAGAATGCGCGGGTCAGGTCTTCCATGCCTTTGGTGAGGATTTTGGAAGATTGAACCATGGCGTCGACATTGTCTTTGCCCATGCTTTGGAAGTCTTCGAGGTTACCCATAACAGAAGCGTTCATAACTGGTAGTCCTTTCAAGGTAGCAAATGGATTGGTGGCAGATTTTTTGGCTGACACACTTGGTTTGGAGACTGGTTTGGTTGCCTTTGCCTTGGTCACGCGTGACTTGGCAGGAGCAGCCTTTTTCTTTGGCGCAGCTTTTTTGGCTGCAGCCGGTTTAGCGGCCGCTTTCGCAGCAGGCTTGGCTTTTGGTTTGGCCGGTGCCTTTGCCTTTGGTGCCGCTTTAGGTGCAGCCTTGGCAGCCGGAGCCGCTGGCGCGGTCTCTGCTGCGGTTTTGGCAGCAGCGGCCTGGCTGGCAGCGGCGCGGCGCACGCTGGCCGGGCTGTCGGTGGTGGCGGTTGCCGATTTTTTCTCAGCTGGCTTGGCAGCTGGTGCCGCAGCCTTTGCCGGTGCGTCGGCAGCTGGCTTCTCTGCAGATGCCGCTGGTTTTTCTTGTGCTTGTTCGCTCATGTCAGAAGCCTCAATTACTCGTCCCTAATTGATGCGTTGCCGGGCCAAAATGCTTTTTGTGCACCGCAACACGCCAATGGGATATGGGATGATATGGGAACATGTCAACCGTTTTTGTGCAGCGCAACATACGCCCACATACAAACAATTAAATTTCAAATTAAATTTTAACCGGATTTAAGCCAGACTGTGACAATTCTGAATCCGCATTTTCCTTTGTAAGGCTAGGGTTTTAAAGGGTTGGACAAAGCAAAAATTCACACATAACCTTTAGGTCACCTAGAGCTGTAGATCGGAAAGCCCCCCTTATGAATCTATCTGCTAAAACAACCATGCGAGTGAAATCTCGCCATATGGGCCGCAAAGTCGGCATTGTTTTGATGGCAGTCACTGCCCTGGCAATTATCACTGCTGCATCGCCGAAACCCGCGCATGCCAACCCCAAATACGGCTCAATCGTTGTTGATGCCTATACCGGGGAAGTTCTGTCGGAAGATATGGCGGACAAGCAGCTCTATCCTGCCTCCCTGACCAAGATCATGACCCTGTTCATGGTATTCGAGGCACTGGAACGCAAAGAGATTAAACTCGACGATCAGTTGAAAGTTTCCAAACGCGCTGCCGGTATGCCGCCATCGAAGCTGGGTCTGCCGGTCGGCTCCACCATCAAGATGGAAGATGCCATTCTGGCGCTGGTGACCAAGTCGGCGAATGATGTTGCGGTAGTGATCGGTGAGGCAATCGCCGGTTCGGAAATCCAGTTTGCGCGCAAGATGACCGACCGTGCCCGCCAGCTCGGCATGAGCCGCACCACCTTCCGTAATGCAAGTGGCCTGCCCAATCGCTATCAGCGCTCGACCGCACGCGATATGGCCACCCTCGCCCGGGTCATGATCTCGCGCTTCCCGGATTACTACACCTATTTCAGCACCCGCAGCTTCGCCTACAAGGGCCGCAGCTATCGCAACCATAACAAGCTGCTGGGCCACTATGACGGCGTGGACGGCATCAAGACCGGCTACATCAATGCCTCCGGTTTCAATCTCGTGGCCTCGGCCCAGCGTGATGGCCGCCGGATCATCGGTGTTGTCTTCGGTGGCCGCACCTCGGCACGACGCAACAATCACATGGTTAAACTGCTGGATCGCGGCTTTGAAACAGCCAATTCCCGCAGTCTGGTACTGGCCGGCACGCCACCGATCCCGACCCGTCGTCCGGGTGCAAATGCCACCGAGGTTGCTGTTGCTGAAAACCGGGTGCTGCAGGTTGCCATGACCGACAAGCCAACCTTCCTCAAAGCTGACACCCAGGCGGTTGCTGCCCTGCCGGTTACCATTGCCGCCAACCAGCCACAGCCTGATGTGATGCCGGAAGACATGCTCAATGTCCCGGCAATTCCATCAGCCAAACCTGACATTGCCGCCCCGGCACCAAAACTGGTTATCGCCGGCCTCGGCCCGGTCTCACCATCGGTTGAAGACTTCGATATCGAGGATGAGCATGGTCAGGGCGACCGCGAACTGGGTGCCATTGATCTGGAAGACCTGCCTGCGGATAGTCTTGACGGTGACAGCGCCTCGATCGCCAGCCTGCTTGGCGGCTGGAGCATTCAGGTCGGAGCCTTCCGCAGTGAGGATCGCACCAGCGTTGCCATCTCAAATGCGGTTTCTGCTGCACCGGAACTGTTGAGCTGGGCCGAGCCACGGGTCAAGCCGCTGGTCACCGGTCGTGGCACCCTGTATCGGGCCCGCCTCGCCGGTCTTGATGAGACAACCGCACGCGATGCCTGCCGCAAGCTGGAGCGTAGCGGCATCGGCTGCCTCGCGATCCAGAACACCGCTTCACAATAATGTCGGCAAAACTGCCAGCCAAACGCCCGCTACTATTGGGCCTGTTGCTGGCCATGATCACAGCCTCGCCCGCACATGCCGGCGAGGCTGATGTCATTGGGGCAGAGATCAAACAGACCGGTCTCGATAGCTATCAGGTATCAGCGACAATCCAGCATGCGGACACCGGCTGGGATCACTATGCGGACGGGTTCGAGATCGTGTCACCGGATGGCACGGTTCTGGCCACACGGGAATTGCTGCATCCGCATGTTGAGGAACAACCCTTCACCCGCAGTGCCACCAGCGTACTCATCCCGCCGGGCATAGATACGGTAACGATCCGTGCTCATGACAAGGTGCATGGCTATGGCGGGACCACTGTGGAACTGGCAGTCCCCCGCTGACCTGCACAGGCACGCAGTAATCAGAAATCGGCAGGTGCTTCGATACCGCTCTCGGCCAGTTGGTCGCGGACCATCTTCTTGAGGCGCTCCAGCCCCTCTTCGGTCGTGGATTCCGCACGAGCAACCAGCACATCCTGCGTGTTCGATGCACGCAGCAGCCACCAGCCGTCAGAGGTATTCACCCGTACACCGTCCATATCGTTCACCTCAAGGCCATCGACTGCGGCGAGGCGTTTCTGGACCTCGGTGATGGCCGGAAACTTTCTGGACTCATCGACCTGAAAACGGGTCTCGGGTGTCGCATGGGTTGCGGGCAGATGGGCGGTCAGCGCCGAGGCCGGTTTACCGGACCGTGAGGCGATAGAGATCAGCTTGATCGCGCAATAGACCGCATCATCAAAGCCGTAATTGTCGCGGAAGAAGATATGGCCGCTCATCTCACCGGCGAGCGGGGCATCGAGCTCCTTCATCTTGTCCTTGATCAGGCTGTGCCCGGTCTTCCACATCACCGGCTTGCCGCCGAGGCGGGCAATCTCGTCAAACAGGGTCTGGCTTGCCTTCACATCAGCGATCACCGTACCACCCGGATGCTGGGCCAGAATGTCGGTTGCATAGATCGCAATCAGATGGTCACCGAACAGGATTTCGCCCTTTTCATCCACGGCACCGATACGATCACCGTCACCGTCAAAGGCAACGCCGAGATCGGCACCATGCTTGGCGACCGCCTGCTGCAGATCGACCAGATTTTTCGGTACAGTCGGGTCGGGATGGTGGTTCGGGAAGTTACCGTCCACATCCTCAAACAGCGTAATATGCTCACCCGGCAGCCCGGCGAGAGTTTCCTTCGCCACGGCACCGGCAGCACCATTCCCGAAGTCCCAGACCACCTTCAGCGGATTGGGAATATCGGCAATCGACATCAGCTTCTCGACATAGGCCGCCTTGACATCAACCTTCTCGGCATCGCCCATGCCATTGGCGAAGCGTCCTTCTGCTGCGCGTTTGCCAAGCGCCTGAATGGCATCACCGAACAGCGGCCCGCCAGTGGTCAGCATCTTGAAGCCGTTATACTCCGGCGGGTTGTGCGAACCGGTAACCATGATGCCACCGGCAGCGCCCATATGCTTGACCGAGAAATACAGCATCGGCGTCGGGCCCATGCCGACCCGGTTTACCCGCATGCCGGTGGAAACCAGCCCCTCGACAATCCCTTCCTCAAGATCGGGAGAGCTGATCCGGCCATCATAACCGACACAGACCTCGTGATTGTCCCCCTGCTCGGCGATCATGCTGCCGAAGGCACGGCCAAGGGCACGGGCGTCCTCAACGGTCAGCGTATCACCGACGATGCCACGGATATCGTATTCACGCAGAACGGTGGGGTCGAATTTATGGGTATCGGTCATGAGGAAATCATCCAGTCTTTTTAGTATTCAAAATCAGGTATTGGCCACCAGCGTAACACCGGCTTCCCTGGTCGGTGGAATTGTGGGTCGGCCAATGGAGAGATAGGTAAAGCCCGCCTCGGCCATATCGTCCGGCTTGTAGATATTGCGCAGGTCAACAACCAGCGGCTCGCTCAACAGTTCCCGCACCCGGTCAATCTGCAGGGCACGGAACTCATTCCATTCGGTGATGATGACGAGGCAATCGGCATCGGTCATGGCATCATAGGCATCGCGGCACCAGGCTACATCAGGCAATAGCTTTTCAGCCTCCTTCATCCCGACCGGATCAAAGGCGCGGATGGTGCAACCTGCCCGTTGCAGTGCCGGGATGATGTCGAGACTGGGTGCATCGCGCATATCATCGGTATTCGGCTTGAAGGTAACGCCGAGCACGGCAACGGTTGCGCCCTTCGCCTTGCTGCCCAGCGCCTTCAGGACGCGGTCAGCCATGGCGGCCTTGCGGCTGTTATTGACCTCGACCACTGCCTCGACGATACGGGACGGCGCGTCATAATCCGCTGCGGTCTTGCACAACGCCAGCGTATCCTTGGGGAAGCATGAGCCACCATAGCCGGGGCCAGCATTCAGGAACTTGCGCCCGATCCGGCCATCGAGACCAATCCCGCGCGCCACATCCTGTACATTGCCGCCGACCTTCTCGCACAGATCAGCCATCTCGTTGATGAAGGTGATCTTGGTCGCCAGAAAGGCATTGGCGGCATATTTGGTCAGCTCCGCCGTTTCCAGCGTCGTGTTCAGGATCGGCGTTTCATTGAGGAACAGTGGACGATACAGCGCGGTCATGACCTCAAGCGCACGTTCGGAATTACAGCCGATAACCACCCGGTCAGGACGCATGAAATCATTGATCGCCGACCCTTCACGCAGGAATTCCGGGTTCGAGCAGACATCGAACTCAACATGCGGATTGGCCTCGGCGACAATGCGGGCGACCTCACGGCTGGTGCCGACCGGAACTGTAGATTTGGTGACAATAACCGTATAGCCGGTTGCTGCCATGGCGATCTGCCGGGCCGCATCATAGACATATGTCAAATCTGCATGGCCATCGCCGCGACGGGTTGGGGTGCCGACCGCGATAAACACCGCATCGGCCTCGGCAACCGCCTGCGCAAGATCGGTGGTAAAGCTGAGGCGCCCGGCGGCGGCATTGCCATTGACCAGCGTGTCGAGGCCCGGCTCGTAAATCGGGATCACGCCGCGCTTCAACTCATCGATTTTGTTGGCATCGAGATCGACACAAACCGTCTCGTGACCAAATTCGGAAAAGCAGGCCCCCGATACCAAGCCGACATAGCCCGTACCAACCATCGCTATACGCATGTTACTTCCCTGCCCCGTCGGGTTCGCCCGTTACCGGACGACAGATAAATGGATCAGACCAGATCTTTTACCATGTTGCGCACATCATCGGCGACGTCTTCGCGCGCCATGGCAAAGGCGACATTGGCCGCCACGAAGCCAGCCTTGTTGCCGCAGTCATAGCGTGTACCATCAAAGCGGAAACCATGGAACGGCATCGGGCCGATCATCTTGGCAATCGCATCGGTCAGCTGGATTTCGCCACCGGCACCGGTCTCACGCTTGTCCAGAATGTCGAAAATCTCGGGCTGCAGGATATAGCGCCCGATGATCGACAGGTTTGAGGGCGCATCCTCGGCATTCGGCTTCTCAACCAGCCCCTTGGCACTGGCGATCTTGCCATCATCCTGATCCACATCGAGGATGCCGTAGCGATGGACCTGTTCCATCGGCACTTCCTCAACCGCAACCATATTGCCGCCGACCTTGCTGTAGGCATCAACCATCTGTTTCAGCGCCGGGGTTTTGGACAGGATCACATCGTCAGGCAGGATAACCGCGAATGGCTCATTGCCGATAAAGTCACGGGCGCACCAGACAGCATGGCCGAGGCCGAGCGGCGTGTGCTGGCGCATGATCGCGAGGTCACCGGCGGCGATCTCGGTCGCCTTGGCACTGGCGAGTTCGGCTTCCTTGCCGCGGCGCTCAAGCGTTTCGTAGAGTTCGTAATGGCTGTCGAAATGGTCCTCAATCAGGGTTTTGCCCTGACTGGTAACAAAGGCGAAGCTCTCGACCCCGGCGGCACGGGCTTCTTCAACCGCGTACTGGATCAGGGGCTTATCAACCAGCGTCAGCATCTCTTTCGGCATGACCTTGGTTGCAGGCAGGAAACGGGAGCCGAGACCGGCTACCGGGAAAACAGCTTTACGTACTTGACGTGTCATGAACTCAATTTTTTATCTGTGAATATCGGTGACAGGAAGTGTCACCGAGAGAAAACGCACCAACAGTCATAGAGTTCCCGAGCGGGAAGGACAACCATTGGTATCATTTGAACCTATAGTTGGCCGCTGCTCTGGGCGATTTCCGACAGTGGCGGCAGGTTGATCTGGTCGATCAGACTGCGCACTTCCTGACGCGCGGCGATATGGGACATATTGAGGGTAATCTCGCCATCCTCGACCAGATCGAGCAGGGTCAGCCCCTTCAGATACAACTCGCGGAAAATCACCCGCTCACCGAAACCCGGCGCTTGCCGGAAACCGATCCGTTTGCCGAGTTGGGCGAGGATCGCGGCAATGTCGCGCTTGTTGCGGGCGTCAATGTGGCCGAGACGATTGCGCATGACGATCCAGTCAATCGACCCACGATCCCGGATCATCCGCTGCTTGCGGGTTTCCCAGACCAGTTCGCTGTAAACGCTCGGCTTGATAACCGCGAGGGTCTCGGGATCAATGGTGGCCAGCAGATCAAGGTCGATGAAGCTGTCATTCATCGGCGTGATCAGCGTATCGGCATAGCTGTGGCCGAGACGGCTCAGATAATTGTCCGAGCCCGGCGCATCAATCACCAGCACATCCGCTTCCGGTGCCAGCGCCTCAATCGCGGCACCGAGGGCCGCGCGCTCCTCGGCCTCCATCTCCGCCTTGGTTGCAGCATCGGAGCGGAACACGGCCCGGTGGTTCGGACAAGGCAGATCGCTGGAGCGGGCATTACGCCGCTCAAGCCGCCGCTCAAAATAGCGGGTCAGCGTACCCTGACGGGCATCAAGATCGATCGAGCCGACCCGGTAGCCCTCACGCAGCAGGCCGACGATCACATGCATGGCGGTCGTGGACTTGCCGGAACCGCCCTTCTCGTTACCGAAGACAATCACATGGCACCCGGCGATGGCACCGCCACCGCGCTGGGGGTTGGACCGGGGATCGAATGCTGCTGCTACTGACATTGGTTGCTTCATCTTGACGGTATGTTTGTTCAACATGTCCTGCATTATTGCCGCTCAGCTTGGCAAGACTATGGCGTTTTGCCTGTCGAGCCAAATTGCAAATCGGCAGATTTCCGGCGCTGTTTCACGGTAACCGCTGCCCATGATCCGGCAGGTTTCATTGCCCGGCACCACAAAAGCCGATTCGGCAAAAATCGATTCGAGAGACGGAAAACGGCCCCTCACAACGGCACAGAACACCAAATATTGTGGGTGAAGCGGATTTCAACCACAAATTATCCACTGAAAATCTGCGAATCCATGCATTTCATCCTTCCGACTCGGAAACAGGCAATGCTAGATGTGGTGTTAAGCACTCAGGAAGAGCACTATCAGTTGTGAATATTGCCGTTGGGCGGTGACCAGAACTGGTGATCGCACAACATATAGTAAAGAGAACAAGGTGACTGGCATGGGTAATATGCTGACCGCAGACGACATCGACCTGCTCATTAACCAGAGCGTGGCCTCCCTGCCGGGCGAGCCATCGGACCCGATGCGCCTGCAGCAGGAAAGCGCGACCGAATGGCTGATCGATGAGGTCGCCACTGCCCTGTCCATGCGTCAGGCCCCGTCCCTGCGTCGGATCGAGCGGCAGATTGCCACCGAACTGGCCGATGAGGAACTGCCGAAATGGCTGACCCTGTCCCGGATTGTTCTGGTCGTGCGCGACGCCATGCGCCACCCGGCGTTCCAGAAGGCAGTTGATCGCCTGCCCGCTGCCGACCGCTACCGTTTCTATGACGAATGGGCCGATCTGGCTGCCAGCCTGTATCACGACTATCCCGATGACCAGATTGCCGGCAAACCGGCCATGGCTATCAATCTGCTCGCCGGTCAGACCAAATCCCTGCGCAAAGCATTGGCCAATGCCCTCAGCCTTGAGCTGAAAGGCACGCAGAAACGCGGCTGGTGGGGCGGTCTGCGCGCGATTGCCCTGCGCAGCGAACCGAACCGGCCACGCAAACCACAATCCGCCAGTGCCGATCGTGGTGGCAAACAGCGCAATGCCCGCCCGGAATTCGATCCGGAACAGGGCATCAAGCGGCCATCCGGCGCACCGCGCCTGAACGCCAAGCGCAAGCGTCGCAGCACCAATGGTAAGCCACAGCAACCCAAAGTCGCCATGCGTCAGGCTCAGGGCCAGAGCGCACCAGTCAGAAAGGTGCAACCACGGGTAGAGCAGCAGGCAGCGCCCGCCGCTCAACACCAGCGCCCGAGCATGCAGCGCCCTGCACCACAGCCACAGATCAGCAAGCAGCCGGGCGCTCCACAAACAGCGAAGCCTGCACCAGCACCAGCCATCAACCGCGCACAAGCACCGGTTGCCATGGCCCCGCGTGTGCCGGTTGCCCAACAGATGGCCAAGCCACCGCAGAAAAAGCTCGCGTCCCGTGGGATGCGTGATTTCGAGGCAACCATCGAAGCCCGGTTCGAGGCTCGTGGGCTGGCACCGATCGCCATCACCACCGCTGCCACCGCCGCCATCGTGATGGCGGAGAATGTCCGCGATGGTCGGGCTCCGGAATTCTATGAGGTCGAGTACGAAGTGCTGGCCCGCTCCGGCGAGACCGTTGCCCCCGGCGCTGTCCGCACATGGACCCTGCACGCCTTTATGGAGTGCATGCGCGATGACTGGTTCCGCGACCTGTTCCATGCCCTGCCAAGCCAGGCACGGGCGGAAACCGTTTGGGTCTGGGCCAAGGCAGCTGCCGAATGGTTCGACGTACCGGCCAAGCTGCGTGAATTCTGGGTCCGTGCGCTCTCCGGCGGTGATCCCGTATTGGCCGCTGCTGCCTCACGCGCCTTTGCCGCCAAGACGCCGCAACTGCCGACCCGCCCGACCGCGCCACCATTGCTGCCTACCCCACCGGCTGCCGCCAATTATGCGGTTGCGCCGAAGGCAGTATCCGCACGGGTTGCGCAGTCGCCTCTGCCCGCTTCTGCGGCACAGCTGATCGGCCAGACCATCCACAAGCCAGCGGTTGCGGAAACCGCCACGGCTGTCGGATACGCTGCCGGATACAATGACGGTCATGCTGCCGAGATGGCTGCTGAGGATGATTATCAGGTTGAGGTGCAGTCTCTTGGCCCGGCGCCCCAGCAACAGCAACCACAGCAGGCAACCTATGCGCCATCGCCGACCACCGGCATGACCGCACCGCGTCCGGCCAATCTGATGATGGGCGGCATCAAGCGCAGCGGTGCAACGCCAATGGCTGCACGGCAGCCGATGAAGCCACAAGTTGCTCAGGTACAGGCTAATCAAGTACAGGCCGCACAACCGCACCGCCCGATGGCGGCACGGCCACCGGTGCAGTCTCCTGTCTTTGATCGTCAGACCCCACGCCCGCAACAGATGGCACAGCCGGAACCTGCCATGGCAACCGCCCCTGCAGCCCGTCCACTGTCCAGCCCGATCTCTCGCCCATTGCCAAAGCGTCAGCCGGTCAACAAGGCCGGACAGGGCAGCATGGGGATGGTGCCGATGGGTGCCGCTGACATCTATTACGGCGCATCATCCGATGACAGCCCGATGGTCCCGCGCGACCTGTCGCAAATGGAGACCATCGGCAGCGGCGACTGATCGGCTATACACAGCGCGATTTGCAAGGCGCAGGCATTGAAAAGCCAAGGCAATTACCGTCAAGCCATTTGACGTGTCAAAAAACCTTAGCAATTCAGTGCCTGCGCCTTTCGCATTTATGTGTTCACTTATAATGGTCATAAATTATCCGTAGCTGATGATACGATCTTGAGCAGGTCACCTAACCCGGCAGAATTTGACAAGGCCTCAGCGGTTGCAAAACAGCTGTCGTCCGGATCGGAAGATATCGGCATTATCGCCGAAGACTTTCTGGAGCAGTATGGCGACGCCCTGCTGCAGGACCCGACTGCCGCCAACAGCTTCTTCACCGCCGAGAATGTCGCCAGCACACTGAAGGACAATGCCAAATGGCATGCCCGTGTCGCGGCCTATGACACGCCGGAAGAAGACAACCTGCCGCAAGCCATTCAGGACGCGCTGCTGAGCGATCTCAGCAAGGTCATGGAATATGAGCCCGCCATGCTGGGCCAGCATCCTGACAGCGGCAATCACTTCACCACGGTCGAGCTGTTCAACAAGGACCATCAGGTCATCCGCACCGGCAAGCGCTGGGCACAGGCCAAGGGTACCGGCACACCTCAGGAAATCGTCGATCAGGTCATTGAAGCCTATTCGGCTGAACGCCTCGCCAAGGGCAAGGACCCGAATGTCGATCCGGAAGTGCGCGAAGCCTCGGCCAAAATGATGGAAAAGAAGCGCCTCGCGATCCTGATCGGACCGCCGGGCGCTGGTAAAACCACCCTCATCCGTCTGATCGGCGATGCGCTCAAGCAGGATGGTCACAGCATGCTGGTAACCACCCAGTCAGGCATGCTGAGCCAGAAGCTGGAACAGGAAACCGGCCATAACTCCCTGCCGCTCTCGGAAGTGATCGAGCAGATGAAGAAGGTCCGGAATATCGAAGATGCCCCGGACCTGGGCTTACGTCAGGGCGGTACGCTCGTGATTGACGAGGCTGCCATGCTCGGCACCCGCGAGATGTATGAGGTCATGCAGCTCGCCAACAAGCACAAGCTCAGCCTGCGCCTGATCGGTGATCCGAAGCAGATTGCCGCCGCCAGCCCCGGCGCACCGATGGAAAAGCTACTGGAGCACATCGAACCGGCGGTTATTTACCGCGTGCTGCGCCAGAAGAACGAGGTCGACAAGCAGGCGACCCTCAACATGCATGGCGGTGACGCCGAGGCTGCACTCAAATCATACAGCGTGCGTGGCCGCCTGAAGTTTCTGGAGAATGCCGGGGATGTCACCACCAAGGTGGCCAAGGACTATGCCAAATGGCGCTCCAAGCAGGATCATGACGGCAAGAGCGCCGCGATCCTCGTCCTGGATATGGATTCCGCCGAGGCAATCAACGCCAAGGCACGCGAGAATCTGAAACAGTCGGGGTATCTGCCGCCGGGAATCGAGATCGAAACCGCCTATGGCCCGAAAGAGTTTTCCACAAACGACCGGGTCATCTTCCGCGAGCGCATCGATCTGCGCGCCGATGGTCTAAATAGCCGGATTCACAAAGGTTCTGTCGCAACCATTACCGCGCTCAACCCCGGCTTCATGACGGTAACCCTTGATGGCACTGAGCAATCAATGGTCATTCCGATCCAAAAAAAGATGCGCATGACCCACGCTCATGCTATTGAATTGACGCAGCCTGACCCGGCTGAGTCACCGCAAGGCTCGACTTTAACTAGGGGCTTTCTTGCGGTTACGCGACCATGGTCAGCACCGGAAGCGATTGTCGGCATCAGTCGACATAAGAAAAAGCTGACGGTCTATGTTGATAAAAAGGTCTATCCAGACCTGCAAAGCTTGGCAGCGGATGCTGAGAAACGTCCGGAACGACTGACCACACTGGATGTGGCGGATCGTAAACCGGATCAGCCGAAGCCGCCCGGTCAATCTCCGGCACCAGGTTAAAACTGCCGGGTATACGGGGATTGAGACGAAGAAGATCACACCGATTGGAAACAAAGCAGAACAGCGGCGTTTTATAATCGACAAGTATCGGAATGTTCTGATAGTTGGCGCGGTCTTCGGGTTTTGACATTCGATACCACTGGGAGGTCAACAATGGCTCTCATTCAGACAAATCACTTTGAAGGTTATGGCTGGCGTTCGTTTGACGCCTTTGTCGGTCGCGCTCAATTCGAGCTGGATCGTATGGCCGCTGCCGCTGATTACGATTTCCGCGAAAGCACCCCTGCACTGGCGCGTCGCCTGCAGAACCTTCTCACCATGATGGCCCACTGCCGCAGCCACGCCTGCAACGCCGCCTACCGGCTTGCCAGCGATGCGGGTATGGAGCCTGATGTAAACGACCAGATGGTCTCCATCCGCGCGTCACTGGCCGACATCGTCGATGCCGTGAACCTCAAGGGTGCGGCTAGCTGCGAGACCTATCGCCACCGTCTCAATATCATCGGCAATCGCGTGTCACGCATTCAGGATGATTTGCAGATACTGGAAAGCAAGCGCTATAAACAGTGCGGCTGATACAGAGATTTTAGGGGCCCGCAAGGGCCCTTAATTTTTTGTATCGAACCCTCGGATTATGACTCTGAGCTTTCGCTATGGTGTTGCAACATAAACTTATTACGCAAACAGCATAGCGTGTTCGTTACTCGATATTCATCGTCTCGTCACTCACAAGAGCTCTCGCGTATGACACGGCCAATTCCACATCCCGCATCACGTTTCAGCTGGGACAATGAAACGGCCATCGTACGTGCTCTTGAGGCTGCCTATCCTCGCGTTTCCCGGTTCAATCTGACACCGGAAAAACTGGAGGAAATGATCCGCAGCCTGCCGGGCTTCATGAACGGCTCCGGACCACCGGATGATGACATATTCAACCGCCTGATCATCCAATGGATCGATCTGGATGAAGATGACGATGATGGACGTTGGGATGCTGGCGCGTAGCAACCATTGATGCCTTGAGCCCATCCGGTTCAGGCATTCCACTGCAACGCTAACCTAAAAGGCATGCACCCCTATGGCTCGCAAAAAGCGTCGTAACCGGCATCAGGATACCCCCGAGATCGAAGCAACCGAAAGCGTTACCCGACGCCTTCCCGCCGATCCCGTCCCCACCGCTCCCACTGCAGCTGAAAAGCTGATTACCGGCGATATGATCTATCGCCCGATCGGCGGTAACAATCCTGACGACATCGGCGCCAATACCGGCATTGTCGAGTTCAATCGCTATGGTGGCGGCAAGGGCAAGAAAACCAGCCGCATCATGATCGATAACGGTGTGAAATTTGCCGATCCGGACAGCCGCTATGACAGCCTGATGGTCGATACCAGCAACTATTTCCAGGATCGCGACAGCGGCAACCACCCATCGGAAATGGTCGATGCCATCGTCCTGACCCATGCCCATGAGGACCATATCGGCGCTATCTGCCACGACATGAACCGCGGCAAGGTTCTGCCACCGATCTATGCCACCCCGCTGACCCAGGCATTTGTCGAGCAAAGTTTCATCCGTCGTGGCTTCAAGGATCCGAAGTCATGGCCCCAGTTCAACACCATGGAAGCGGGCAAAGCGATCCAGATCGGCGACATCAATATCATGCCGATCCCGGTCAGCCACTCGGTGTCACAATCCATGGCACTGGCGATTACCACCCCGACCGGCTCCATGATGCACTCCGGCGACTACAAGGCCGATGCCACCCTGCCAATCGGTCAGATTTTCGAGAAAGAACAGACCGAAGAGCTATGCCGCAAGGCCCTTGCCCGCTACGGCCATGAGCGCTTTGACGTTGCCACCGTCGACTCTACCCGTGCCTATATGCCGGGCAGCACCCCGACCGAGGGCAAGGTCAAGAGCGAGATGGACAAGATCGTCAAGGAAAGCAATGGCCATCGCGTTGTAACCGCCGTTATGGGTCGCAGCACCGAGCGGATCATCAATATGGCCAAAGTGGCCGCTGAAAACGACCGCACGCTGGTCGTTCATGGCAAATCCATTATCCTGTCCCTGCAGGCTCTTGCTCGTGCCGACCAGATTTCACGCGGCATCGAGGCACGCGCACCGAAAGGCAAAGGCAAGCGCAGCAGCAACGCTCCAGCCTATGATATGAGCGAGATCAGCGACATCCTGACCCGCTATGTGGGCAGAAAGGTCCGCATCCTCGAAGGGCGCGACGAAGCAGTCGACAACATCCCTGAATCAAAACAGATGGTTCTCGCGACCGGTACTCAGGGTGAGCAAAACGCAGCCCTGCCAATGGCCGCCATGGGCAATCACAAGACCCTGCTCCTCGGCAGCAATGATGTGGTTGTTCGGTCAGCCTCGATCATTCCAGGCAATGAAGCACCAATCGGTGCCATGGACAGCGCGGTTCGCTCACAAGGCGTTGCCCGCCTGGTCACCACTGAGGAAGCCATGGTCCACTCATCCGGCCACGGCTATTCCGAAGATGTCGACCAGTATCTGGAATCAACCAAGGCACGGACCGTCATTCCGGTACATGGCTCGGTCGAGCTGATGGAGAAGAATGCCGAGCGTATCGCAACCCGCGCGCAGGAACTCGACCTCAAGCTCGAGAAAATGCGCAATGGCGACCGTGTGGTCATCGGTCAGGACGTGATTGTCACCCCAACGAAGGAGCCAGCCCGCTTCCTCGGCATCCGCAATACCGTGGAAGATCCGGTCGCCCGCATGTGGAAACAGGATTACGTCTACGAGCCGGTTGATGAGAATGGCAAGGCACTCGGCCCTGCTCCAAAGGCTCCAGCCAACGACCGCAAGCCAACACTCGGTAAGCGCGCTGGCTAAAAGCCAATAAACTCAAAACATTGCGCCGTCCATGTCCTGCCCCTAAGATAATAACGGGGAAGAGACATGGGCGGCGTTTTGCTGTCCGGTAATGGGGTTACGGGGCTATTCACAGCATCGGACGGTATCGGTCGGTTTTCGGCCTGTGCGCAGCTTTGGCACATCGCATGGCACGTCATATGGTGCCGGGCATTGCCCGACCATCACTGCTGGTGCTCGGCCTGATTACGGCTGCCTGCCAGCCGGTTATCGAGAACCCTGCCGCCCCGGCCATTGAACCATGGCTGCAACCCGTGCCCCCAAGTGGCCCGGTCAGCACCATGGGCCGCCTCGGTGCCATCAACACCCCGACCGCCCGGATGGCGGAGGCTGGCACAATCCGCCTGCATACAGCGCGACGGGAACCGTACTGGGTGGCTGGCGTCACCGTGCAACCGCTGAGCAGGCTCGAACTCACCTACCGCCGCACCGTCGATAACCGCTCGGCCAGCGAGCGCGGCTTCCGCTTCTCCGGCGGGTTGGATGCCAAGGCAATGCTGGTGCGCGAAGGCCCCTATGCCCCACAGCTGAGCCTCGGCATTGACGCGATTGCCGGAAACGGCATCTTCGGCGCGGAATATCTTGTTGCCAGCAAACGGGTCGGCCCGCTCGATCTGTCCCTTGGCCTCGGCTGGGGGCGCCTTGCCGGTGGTGGACCGCTGAGCAACGGCTTCAGCCTGATCGGCGGGCATTTCGACAAGCCATCGCGACGGGAGGAATTCGACCGCGGCCCGGATGAGTGGTTCTCCGGCAACCGTGTCGGGCTGTTCGGCAGCGCCAGCTATCAACTGCCATGGTCCCTGCCCTGGCTGCCCGAGGCGGAGAAGCCGCGCCTGATCCTCGAATATGACAGCGACCAGTACTGGGCCGAACAACGCTTCGATCCCGGTTTCGATCCGGGGCGGATACCGGTCAATATCGGACTGGAAACCGCCCTCGGCAGCGGCTTTCGGGCAGGCATTTCCTCGGAGCGCTTCAAGACACTCAGCGCACGGCTGTCATGGAGCTGGAACCCGATCAAACGACATCAGCAAAAACCTTTACAGAACAGCTTCCGGCAACCGCAACACAACCCGGCACCAGTTACCGATGCCGACTATGAGGAGAGCCCACCCCTGTGGCTTGATGCCACCACGGTTCCGGCTGGTGAGCTGGCAAGCGCCATCCTCGATCAGGGCATCGCGGCGGCCCATGCCCGACCCGACAGCGAAACCATCACCACCAGCATTGGCAATCAGGGACTGCCGGTCAGCAGCCTCACCATGCGCAGCACCGATCTGCGCAAGCTCGCCAGCGGCGATGCCTCACCGGAAGAGGTCTGGCACAACAGCGAGAGCCGCAGCAGCGAGAGCCTGCCCGACACAGCAGAAACAGCCGGGCCTGCCGCCACCGGCCTGCTCGACCACCTGCATCTGACACTGGCACCGGAGACAATCATCGACGGCTTTGAGGCATCGAGCGGCGTTGTGGCGCGCCAGAGCCTGCTGTTCGACGCCCGCTATGCCGAACAGAAAACCCGGATCGGGGCCAGCCTGCGGCTGAACATGGCCGACAATCTGGACCGCCTGACCCGCGATCGCGGCTTCACCACCTATCCGGTGCGCAGCAATCTCGAGGCCTTTGCCGATAACCGGCTGTGGATCGACCGGGCCTATTACGGCACCGCCGAGCATATTGCCCCTGATCTCTATATCGGTGGCGTGGCCGGCCTGCTGGAAGAACAGTTCGGCGGGATCAGCACGCAGGTGCTGTACTGGCCCCATGATGCCAAATGGGCGATTGGCGGGCATCTGACCCAGGCCTATGCCCGCGACCAGGACCAGTTGCTGAATGCCTTTACCGATCAGGTGCTGACGGCAGAATTGAGCGGCTATTACCATTTTCCCGGCGGGTTGATGGCCAAGGCCGGACTGGTGCGCTATCTGGGCACCGATGTCGGGTTGGCGCTGGATTTCAGCCAGCCACTTGGCGATGGCTGGATGCTGGACGGCTATCTGACCTTCAGCGATGCCGATGAACGCTCAAGCCAGCGGATCGCGCAATTTGCCGAGACCGGTGGTGCCGATTTCGGCCTGCGCCTGCGCGTTCCCATTGGCAGCGTGCTCAACAGCCTTGTCAGCATCGAGCCACGCCTGTCGATCCGCGCGCTCGGTCGGGATCAGGCGCAACGGCTCGACCTGCCCTACACACTTTATGATCAGGTAGCCCCCGCCCATATGAATGCGGTGGTAAAATCATGGCCAGGGCTTACACTTCATTGAATAACACTGAATGAACCAAGCCTGTCCAATAACAGAGACGAACCGCCACCATGGTCGAACAGGATAAAGACAACACCCCGCCCCATACCGGCGCCCGCCACGCTTTTCATCAGGCAGATGAAGCGGAGAAACAGCAATCGCGGGTGATCGCGCTCAAGACCGAAATCCTGCTCGGCCCGATCTTGTCCTTTGTGGTCGGTGCCCTCGTGATCGGTGCATTCCTCGCCTATATCGGCAGCGGTTTGGGGACGATCATCCTCGGCGCGCTGATTGCCGGGGTGGTGATGGCGATCACCACCATCGCGCTCGGCGGCGTCTAAAGACGCCAAAAATTGCGTATCCACTTTCTAAAACACAATTTACCGTCAATAAATGGACAAGCAGCATTACCAGCTGCGCCAGATGAGGAAACAGTTTATGCCCCGTTTCGATGCCATTCTCTCGGATGTTGACGGCACCCTGATCGACAGTGAATCCCTCGGTAAAGAGGCATTCATGGTCGTGGGCCAGGATTATGGCCTGAATATCAGCTCGGCAGAGTTTGACGAAACCACTGGCTGGTCGGCCAAGAAACGCTTCCGCCATTTCGCCGATGCCGATCGCTTTACCAGCGGTGCGCCGGACGAAAAGGTATGGCTCGACAAGCTGAAGGTCTATGCCGCCATGAACAGCAACAAGATCGAAGTGCTGCCCGGCGTGCCCGGTTTCTTCCGTGAGATGGAACGGCGCGGCATCCGCATTGCTGCCGTCACCAACTCCCGCGCCGAAACCGCAAAGACCAAGATTGCCCAGCTGCAGGAGTTCGAGCGGCACCTGAAATTCCGTTTTACCGCCGGTGATGTCTCCGCCCCCAAACCCGATCCCGAGGGCTACAAGAAGGGTGCGGCACGGCTTGGCATTCCGAAGTCGCGCATTGTCGTACTCGAGGACAGCAAATCCGGTGTCGAGGCCGCCCATGCCGCCGGGATCGCCTGCATCCAGATCCAGAAAGACCCGGCAGAGATTTCCGACAAGGCGTCACTGGTGATCGGCAGCCTCGGCGACAAGCGCGATTTCGACAAGGTGATGAAATTCATGGGCATCGAGCACAATCTCCACGCCCGCATCCACGAAGACCGCCGCGTACACAAAATCCCGGTCCCCGGCATGCGCTAGGCTGCCCTGATTATCCCGATATAAAAAAGGCCCGGAACTTCCGGGCTTTTTTTATAATCAGACGATGGTCAGATTGTCGAACGATGAGATATTGCGCAGGGTTACGGTTCCCTCTTCCAAAGTCAGCACGAGATCGCCATCTATTACCTGGGTTTCCAGAACTGACGCCCCGCCGAGGTCCAGAATATCCTCGCCAATGGTGTAATCCGCGATCACGTCATCACCGAAACCCTTGCCTGTAATCGCAAAGATATCGCTGCCGAGATCACCGATCAGAATGTCGTTACCGGCATTACCGATCAGGAGATCATCGCCGAGATTGCCGTAAACGAAATCATCCCCCTGCCCGCCATAAACGGTATCACTGTTCTTGCCGCCATAGACGGTATCATCACCGGTATTGCCATAGACGACGTCATCATTCTCGTTACCGTAGACAACATCTGCGCCATCATTGCCCCAGGAAACATCTGTCCCTTCACCGCCATAGGAGTGATCGGCCCCCTCACCGCCAAAGATGCTGTCATTGCCAAGGTGGCCATAGACTACATCATCACCGGCATCGCCATAAATCGCGTCATTGCCGAGATTGCCATTGATCTGGTCATCCCCATCGCCGCCCATGACAATGTCATCCAGCGCCGACCCGTTTGCCGTATCATTGCCAATTCCCAAGTCAATCGGCGGACCATCAACCCGAGCCGGAATGTCGACATCATCATCACCATCACCCGGCTGTGCCGGCGTGGTGGGCGGTGTTGCAACATCAAGGAAATTGAAGTCACTCTCAGAAATGCTGCCTGTGAGCGAATAAAACTGCAGAACCAGGCCCGTAGAACTTGTTACGGTGGCATCAGTACCGACCTGGTCGATCTCAAGGTCGGCAAATGTCAGGCCAAGCGGTAGGTTTATTACATCTATACCAGCGTCAAACCCAATAATCAGTAAACTGCCGGTATCGTCCTGAAGAAAGATGGTTTCCACATCTCCGGTTGTATGTCCGATATTCAGGCCAAGTCGATCGCCGGAGCCCGCGTAGAGGGTGTCATCGCCACCATGCGGGTCAAGGGTATCGTTCCCATCCCCTCCATAGATAATATCATCGCCACCATACGCCGCAGATGAAACATCCCCCAGAAGGTGGTCGTTACCACTATTACCGTAAATCGTATCATTATCATAACCACCACGCACATAGTCATTACCATCCCCGCCATAGATCAGGTCATCACCATCGCCGCCTTGAATAGAATCCCTACCTATTCCGCCATCAATCGTATCAATACCATCATCTCCACGCAGCCAGTCACGATCATCGCCGCCGTAAATCAGATCATTGTCAGCCCCGCCATATATCGTGTCATAGCCTGCGCCGCCATATTGGATGTCATCACCTGCGCCACCATAGATGACATCGTTGCCGTCACCGCCATCCAATGAGTCATCGCCACTACCGGCATCAAGGTAATCATTGCCGGCATTACCCGATAGACTGTCATCATCAGACAACCCCCATACGGTATCATCGCCTGCGCCGCCAAGGATCAGGTCGTGCCCATTCCCTCCGTGCAACCAGTCATTTCCATCCCCGCCGGAAAGGTCATCATCCCCATCCTGCCCATAAATGGTATCAGCACCGCCAAGTCCATCGATTGTATCGGCAAACTCGCCGCCATAGAGCAGATCACTATTACCGGTAGGTGACGAAGCTGCATCCTGTTGAAACACAATATCGCCACCGGACGACAAATCCGTATCCACGCCCAGAATACCGGCATCCGTAAATACGAGACTGATCGTCTCAGTACCATCAGCGATCAGAGTAACCGTGGCAGTGCCTGTTGTTCCATCAAGAGAAACACTGTCCTGCACCACAGTCGTGACGTCGGTAAATCGGATTGTTTCACCAATTTCGTAGCCAACGATAGTATCGCCATCAAAATCTGCGAAACTGCCGACAAACAAGTCATCACCGGCATCCGCACGCAATTCATCCTGCCCGGCACCGCCAATTAGCGTATCCCCACCATATGTGCCATAAATCGTGTCGCTGCCATTGTCTCCGTGCAATAGATTTGGAAAGTCTCTCTGAACAGGCCCCAAACGGATCAGGTCATTGCCATCACCACCGTATATCTCGTTACCCGTTTGATAATAAATAATAGTATCATTGCCATCGTCACCATAAATGTCCGAGTTACCGAACCAGGTTTCGATGTAATCGTTACCGGAACCGCCATAGATCGTGTTTTGGCCAAAGTCGTTATAGTCCCCGATCCTGTCATTGCCGGCTTCGCCATAAATCAGGTCATTTCCTGACCCGCCATATAAACGGTCATCTCCATTCCACCCGTAGAGCGTATCCCCGAGATCGCCACTACTTTGAGAGAAATCATTGCCCTCAATCCAGTCACTGCCATCACCGCCATAGACAACATCCGCACCCACAGAGCCCCATATCAGATCTGCGTCCGCGCCACCGTAGATCAGGTCGTTGCCATCACCACCGTTCAGGCTGTCCCCGTCATTGCCAGTAAGACCCGTCAGGGTATCCCCATATAGCGTGTCATCGCCAAGATTGCCCAGAATGGTATCCCGACCACTACCGCCATGAATAAGATCATCCGACGCCGTGCCGTCAATCGCCTCGGCATCGGCAGTTCCGGTTATCGTTGACATGGCCCTTCCCCCGAAAGACATAAAATATAGGCATAAATAAAATCGGCGGCCTCAATAATGAAGCCGCCGAGATTATTAGTCTAGCAATAATGCCTTACGCGATAATGTTTTACACAAAGGTAACATCATCGATTGAGGTCCCCCCGGTCAGTGTAATCGTGCCACCATCGAGAGTGATGACCAGCCCGTCATCCGTCAGTTCGGACCCCAGGATCGTCGCGTCTCCGAGATCGATGCTGTCCTCGCCAACGCTGTAGTCACTGACCACATCATCGCCGAACTCTGCACCGGTGAAGGTGAAGACATCACTGCCAGCGCCACCGATCAGAACGTCATCGCCCCGGTTGCCGTTCAGAACGTCATCGCCAAGGTTACCGAAGACGGTATCGTCACCCTGACCACCATAGACCGTGTCATTGTCCTGACCACCATAGACGGCATCGTTATCCTCGTTGCCGTAGAGAACATCGTCAGCCTGGTTGCCATAGACGACGTCCGCCCCCTTGTTGCCATAGACATTGTCATTGCTGTTGCCACCGAAGCCGGTGTCATCGCCCTGACCACCGAACAGGGGGTCATTGCCGTCATCACCATTGATGCTGTCATTATCAAGGTTGCCATAGATAACGTCATCGCCATTCGAGCCACTGACATTATCGCTGCCACCACCGCCATAGACAGTATCGCTGTTGTTGGAACCGGTAGCAGTATCATTGCCGCCGCCCAGATCAACCTGTCCGGTATTGGTGTCATCGATGATGATATCATCATCGCCATCGCTGCCCTGAACGGTATCCGGCTGGCTTGATGAACCACCGCCAGAGCTGCCGCCACCACCGCCGGAACTATCAGAGTCATCGTCGCCAAAGTCAGTGGTGGATATTGTTCCCTCAACCTCAAGCATGGTCAATGTCAGACCACTTGCGGTTGTGATCGTAGCCTCCCTGCCACTCTGGTTGATGGTCAGGTCACTGGTAGAGATGCCCTCTGCCAACTGTATCTCATCCACCCCGGCCTCGAAGCCATAGATTAAGGTTTCGGAATCGTCGTCATTGATAATGATGACATCCTCATCCCCGACATAGTTGCCATAGGCGAGGAAGACGGTGTCATCGCCATCAACCACGATGGTGTCGTTACCGATACCACCCGCCACGAAGTCTTCACCGGTTCCGGCATCAATATAGTCATGACCGCCGCCATATTCGACAGCATCAGGGATATCAGTGCTGTCGCCATAGATCTCGTCATTACCGTCACCGCCATAAAGCGTATCATCCCACAGACCACCGTACAGGGTGTCATTGCCGCCATCGCCGTAGACGGTATTGGAATCATCGCCGCTATAGATGGTATCGTCGCCATCACCGCCATGGAACAGATCGTCACCGTCACCGCCAGAGAGAAAATCATTACCGCTCCCCCCATCAACAGTATCGGCACCGTCAAAGCCAAACACCCTGTCATTGCCGTCACCGCCGATAAGCAGGTCATCGCCATACTCACCATTGATACTGTCGTCGCCATATCCACCATAGATGGTGTCATCCCCTTCATCGCCAAAAAGGAAGTCACCACCGCCAGCCGTATCTGAGAGATCATCGCCATAGATCAGATCATCACCACCGCCAGCTATTACAAAATCGATATCCGCACCGCCGTAGAAAGTGTCGTTCCCTGAGACGGCCCCTGAGACGGCCCCTGGAGAGCGAGGATCCCTGTCCCCGACAAGGTAATCTTCACCATCGCCACCACTGATGACATCATTGCCATCGCCGCCATAGATGGTATCATTATCGGCACCGCCATAGAGACTGTCATCACCGGCACGGCCATAAATGGTATCTTCACCGGCCAGCGCATCGATCATATCGCTATCGCCACCGCCATAGAGCAGGTCATCGCCGGTTGTTGCAGTTCCACCAGGCACAAGCTCAATCTGGAAAGAGGAATTGGAAACCACATTGGTAAGAGCGAATGCGCCAATACCATTAAAGTATATCGTCCGCGTACTGGCACCGGCATCAAAGTTGACGCTGTAATTACCGGAGCCAAGATCAGAGACACCGATATCAGCCGCATTACTAAATGCACCATCGGTAACGACAAAAGTATCAGTTTCTTCAATACCATAGAACTGATCACCATCGATATCAGCACCGCTGGCAACAAAGGTGTCAGCACCTGCCTCACCATAGATGTCATCAGTGCCAGCACCGCCATAGATCAGGTCGTCACCAGCGCCACCACGGATGAAGTCAGCCGTGTTGCCGCCCATGATGGTATCGGCACCATCCTCACCATGAATCTCATCATTACCGGTTCCGCCGATAATCAGATCATCACCGGCACCACCAGAAAGATAGTTGAGGGAAACAGATGCACTGTCGGTAATCGTATCATTGCCATCGCCACCATAAATGATGTCGTCATCGGCTCCACCGGAGAGGCTGTCAGCACCATCCTGACCGTAAATCTGGTCTTGGCCATTGCCACCCTCAATGGTATCGCCGCCACCCTGGCCAAAGATGCGGTCATTGCCATCCCCGCCATCAATAGTGTCGTCGACCAAGGCAGAGCCATAGATGATATCATTACCAGCCGTGCCGGTTCCCGATGCCACATGGGCGATTGTCAGGGTATTGCCTGCGCCATTGATTGCCTCGAACTGAGTGCCAACGGCATTCCGAATCACGAATGACGTGCCATCAATGGTGATCTCGGTTGTTCCGGCCAGCGTATCCTGCAGATTACTGATCACAGCCGTCGAGAGATCGGTACCGCCGGTGATGACAATCTCCGGCCGGTAATCCTCATTGCTGTGCAGGAAGTTGCCATAGATGGTGTCGCCAGCAAACTCGGCCAGCGTACCGATAATCGTGTCGGCACCATACTGCCCCGCTATGATGCTGTCATTGCCGAGGTCACCATTCAGAATATCGCCGCCATAATCACCATAGAGCGTGTCGTCACCATCACCGCCATAAAGCGTGTCGTCACCCATATGGCCAAAGATGATATCGTTGCCGTCACCGCCATAGATCAGCGCTTCACTATAATCGCCGAACAGGCTGTCATCGCCATCACCGCCATAAATGGTGTCCTGATCATCACCACCGCGAATGTAATCATTACCGCTCCCCCCCTCAACAGTATCGGCACCGTCAGAGCCAAACACCCTGTCATTGCCGTCACCGCCGATAAGCAGGTCATCGCCAGTCTCACCATCGATACTGTCGTCGCCATATCCACCATAGATGGTGTCATGATCCTCACCGCCAAAAAGGAAGTCACCACCGCCAGCCGTATCTGAGAGATCATCGCCATAGATCAGGTCATTACCGTACCCGCCAACGAGCGTATCGTTACCAGCCCCGCCGTAGAAAGTATCGTTCCCTGAGACGCCCCCTTTAAAGCGAGGATCCCCGACAAGGTAATCTTCACCATCGCCGCCACTGATAACATCATTGCCATCGCCGCCACTGATGACATCATTGCCATCGCCGCCATAGATGCTGTCATCACCGGTCAGGCCGTAAATGGTATCGTCACCGGCAAATGCATCGATCGTATCGCCCGCATTACCGCCGTAATACAGGTTCGAACCATCATCGAGATCACCGAACGGCACGACTGAGAAGACAACATCAGAACCGGAAGACGCAACCGTATCAATATCATAGCTGCCCCCCCCAATGGTGAAGGTGATGGTGTCGGAACCATCGGCAACCAGCGTGATTTCGGTGTCACCGGTCAGGGTGTCGTAATTTGCCGATTGCTGCACAATGCTGGTTGCATCGGTAATACGAACGATCTCGCCATCTTCATAACCAAAGAAAATGTCTCCATGGATTTCGGCACCGGTGCCGATATAGAGATCCGTGCCCTCTCCACCATAGAGGCTGTCGGTATCCATACCGCCAACCAGCACATCATTGTCAGCACCGCCATAGAGCGTATCGTTACCAGCCCCGCCATAAAGCAGGTCACTATCCTGATCACCATAGATCAGATCGCTGCCACCATCGCCATAGATGGTGTCATCGCCACTGCCACCGACAAGATTGGAATCATCGCCCTTGCCACCATAGATCAGGTCATCATCCGCCTGACCTGTCAGTCGATCATCGCCATCACCACCGTAAAGGGTATCGTCGCCATCACCGCCAGAGAGATCGTATTCCGCATCATCACCGCCATAGAGCAGGTCATCGCCCCCCTGACCTTCAATGAAATCGGAACCATTATCTCCATAAATGGTGTCATTGCCGTCGCCGCCAGTGAGGTAGTCATTCCCATTACCGCCATGGATGCTGTCCGCATCAGCTGTACCGGCAAAGCTGTCATCCCCAATGCCGAGAACCGTATCAACCATGATGAATTGCCCCTTGGTGTTTTGCTTGTTTTTGAATTGGCCATCTGCTCAATAAATTGCCCAGAACAGATGTCTCCCTGTTGTTTTTGCCCAGAGACTGAGCGGCAGACATGGGACCGCTATCGTTCGTACAGCCAATGTTTACATAAGAAACAAAGCGCAAGACGAAACGGTCGTCTCCTGCCCCTCCGACTGGCGACCACCCCACACGACATAACGCGTGAGGCTAATGTCATACCCGGGCACAATCCGGGTCGCAAACAAAACCTATGCGCAACGTCTAATTTAATCTCAATTAAACAAACGGGAGAGGAGCACGACAGAAATCAATCTGCCACGTCAATACCCGAAACTATTTGGGGAACGGCATTCATTGAAAGTAAATGGTGCCCAGAGGCGGATTCGAACCACCGACACGGGGATTTTCAATCCCCTGCTCTACCAACTGAGCTATCTGGGCAAACCATGGTCGGGGATGGCGCGGATGGCCATCAGCCGTGTTGGTTCGAGGCTTATAGAAAACCAGCCGCGTGCTGTCCAGTCATGATCTGCATCTGACCGGACAATTTTTGCTTAAGCATCGCCCGGATCAACATCCACCCGTTCATCGTCGCGCAAATCCTCTTCACGCACCGGGATTGCGTAATCCTCGTTCAGCCATTTGGCGAGGTCGAGATGGGCACAGCGCTTGGAGCAGAAAGGACGGAATTGCTGCACGGTCGGCTCTCCGCACATGGGACATTTGCTGCGCGCCAGTTTTTTGGCGACCGCCTTCTTGTGTCCATCAATGCCAACCGGATCAGCCATATCAATCCTCGGGGAACATATAGATTTCATGCAGCATCGGATAGCGCCGCGGTATCGCCAGTTCGAGCAGGCCACCACGGCTGACGCCATGCACCGCCACCGATTGCGGATGGGCACTGAACAGCTGCCCTGCCCGCTTGCTGACCTGCCGAGTATCAACCCAATCGGGCAGATCCACAACCACAGCACCGGAAATATTGCGGAGACGGCACTGGGCGACAATCCCGGTCAGGGCATCATCCAGAGCAGATTTGCGCGCAAGATCGAGGTCGATAACGGTCAGCGCCTCGGTATGCTGGATCACCGCCCGCCCTTCTTTGAACGAGACCAGCGGATTGGCCAGTGCGGCAATTCTGGTTGGCAGATCGAGGCTCTCGAACAGTCCGGTTCTGGCGTCATCATAGGCCTGCGCGGCCTTGTCGAGCCCGAGCGCTTCGGTTGCCGTCTGCCACAGGGCAAGTGCGACATCCCCCTCGGTCATCACATCGGCATCCATGGTGCTGAAAGGTGCCTCAAGGATCGCACGATGGGCCAGATTGGGCGCGGCAGCAATCAGGCCCGGTTCGTACTGATCGCGTACCAGCGCGCCTGCCTGCGCCACGAGTGCGGCCGCCTCAGCCGTCAGGCCGTCGAGCGTTGCCGCAGCCGCCTGTCGCCGAACGATCCAGCCGCCGTTGTGTTGTCCAAGCAGGGCTGACAGCGTCTCAAGATCGGGACCGTCGGCACGCTTTGATGCCCGGACCTTGTCGGCGGCATAGGGCATATAAATCAGATTGCGTCCGGCAAAGGTCAGCTCGGCACTGGCACGGGCGTGCTTGTCGTTACCGCTGAGGGCGCTGCGCTGTGCTGCTGCTGTTACCTGCACCAGAAAGCCGCGATCATCGGGCGGCACCTCACGGTCACGGAGCTGTACACGCCCCGCCTCACCGCACGCCACGATCGCCGATTTCAGGGCCGGATACCGCTCGACCACCTGACCATACAGAATGGCGCCGGGCGCGAGAACATCCGGCACAGCCTTCTCGATCCAGAGATCAAGCAGATGGCCTTGCGCGGAAACTGCCGCCGCCCGCTGAAAGCCGTTTTCGGCATCGAAGACAAGACTAGGTCGCATTGCTGTTCCTGTAGCCCAGCCCGCTGAGCATCTGACTGGTTTCAAATAAGGGCAGACCGACAACGCCGGTATAGGAGCCGCTCATGCCGCTGATAAAACCGGCGGCCCGCCCCTGAATGGCATAGCCGCCCGCCTTGCCCAGCCCCTCGCCCGAGGTGACATAGGCGGCGCTCTCCTGATCGCTCAGGCGCTTGAAGGTAACCTTGGTTGCCACCAGCCGGGATGCAGAACGCCCGTCACTGGTCAGCATATGCACCGCCGACAGCACCCGGTGATTGCGTCCGGACAGCAAGGTAAGACAATCGGCAACATCGCGGTCGGTTTCGGCCTTGGGCAGGATACGGCGTCCGAGGGCGACAACAGTATCGCCGGCCAGCACGATATAGGGTGTCGGCAGATCAGCCGCCGTTTGCAAGGCGCTCAGCACCGCCTCGGCCTTGCCAGCGGCCAAGCGTCGGGCATGATCAATCGGCAGCTCCCCACGCAGCGGGCTCTCGTCAATATCGGCGGGCAGAATACGGTCGGGCGCAATGCCGATCTGCTGCAGCAGATCAACACGCCGCGGCGAGGCCGAGGCCAGCACAAGCGCGGGAGACGGATGACTGGCCATAACGGTTGCTCGGAAACACGTCGCGCACGGGACAGGCCGGGCGCTTGAAACGGGAATGATCCACGCCAACACGGGCGTGGTCTCGTCGCTTACTTGAAGCGGAAGGTAATCCGACCCTTGGTCAGATCATACGGGGTCATCTCAACCGTCACGCGGTCACCGGCCAGTACGCGGATACGGTTCTTGCGCATTTTCCCGGAGGTATGCGCCAGTATCTCGTGGTCGTTATCAAGCTTTACGCGGAACATGGCATTGGGGAGCAGTTCTGCCACCGTACCATTGAATTCCATAAGGTCTTCTTTAGCCATCTAGTCCTTCGGTCCTAACAAATGGGTCAGTTGATATGTATGAACGCCAGCATATATTACCAGACCTGATGGTCGGCAGTATCCCGGCACGTTATCGTCGATTAAGCAGGCATCCTTGATCTGCCGCCATGATAACACATCATTGCTGGCATCATCTGCGACGGATGCTTTTGCATTTGTCGGGCATGTTTTAGACTGTCTGACGGAAACAGCCAGTATAAAGTCACAACAATCCCCAAAAGGCTTTGAAAATGTCACTCGCGAGACCATCAACCCGCCGCTTCTGCCTCAGCATTTCTGCCGCCACCGCTGCGGTTCTGCTCTTAAGCGTGGCACCGGCGGAAGCCCGGGATGATGCCGAAAGGCTGGCTAAGAGCCTTGGTCGGGAAATGGCTGCGGCCAAGTATTGCCAGCTTGACCCGTCACGGGTCGAGGTGCTGACTCGGGAATTCAACTCCCAAATTTCGGGGGCGAGCGAGAGCCGAACGGATTTCGTCAAATCCCAGCAGCTCTATTATGAGACATTGACCAAGTATCAGCGTCGTGAGCCGAGCGACGGCTGCGACGCAGTAATCAGCCGCCTGCAATCCCCCGAACAGCGCGGGATTGATACTCTGAACCAGCGCATGAAAACCCTTGAGGACCTGACCATTCGTCAGCTTGAGGCATTGAAAGCCGCGCAAGAGAACCAGAATTAAGCCGGGCCGCCCGAAAAAACCAATCGCATCGCCATTCGAGATCGGTTAGCGATAGTCGGGTTACCGTTGCATTCCAGCCTGCACCCGCTGTCCCATGACCGAATTTCTCGAAGCCCTGCACTTCGCCCTCGCACAGCCGACCATCCTGATTATCTTCTCTGCACTGGTCGGGTTGATTTTTGGTGGCTTTGCCACTGTTGCCGGTGACCGCCTCGGCCAGCTTGCCGCCGCAGAGGATGAGGGCCGCGAACTGGAAGAGGAAATGGGCCTCTGGTGGCCAGCCAGCCGGTGTGAGGGCTGCGGCCGTTCCCTGAATGCCATTGAACGCATGCCCGGCTTTGGCTGGTTTGCGGTACGTGGCCAGTGCAGCAGCTGCGGCTTCAAGGTGCCGATCAGCGCACCGGTAACCGAATGGCTGTGCGCGCTGCTGTTTGCCCTGATCGCGCTGCGCTATGGACCGAACTGGTCAACTCTCGCCTATATGTTTGCCGCCTGGTGCTATGTCACCATGAGCCTCTCAGACCTCAAGCACATGACCCTGCCGGATCGGCTGACCTATCCGCTGATCTGGGGTGGGCTGATTGCCGCCGCCAGTGGCTTGCTGCCGATCTCTGCCAGCTACAGCATCTTCGGCGCGGCAGCCGGGTTCGCCTTTCTCTGGATATTGCAGGAAGCCTATTGGCGTCTGCGTGGGATTATGGGTATCGGCGGCGGTGATGTGAAGCTGATGGCCGGTATCGGCGCATGGGTCGGGATCGAGTATGTGTTCCTGACCGCAGCGCTTGCCGCCATTATCGGCCTGCTGATCTTTGCGGTCATGGCCCTGCTGCGCGTCAAATCAGAAGAGCACAAGCCATTCGGACCGATGCTGGCGCTTGCCGGTTGCTGGGCAACCCTGCGCCCGGAAGACATCAGGGCGAGCCTTGACTGGCTCGCCCTGCTCATCACCAACTAGGTGAAATCTGTTTGTCGTTCGACTTGAACGCGAAACCTTAAGCGGTTTTGCGCACAATTTCCTCTGCGCCCTGAACACCGCGGGCTGGTACGGCCTGTGGCAGCAGGATGCGGGTCTGAACACCGCGCGCCTCGATGGAAACAATCGCGTCCTTGTTGAACAGTGAAGCGATCTGGCGAGGGCCGGTCAGTGGATCATCGATGCGGTAAACGATCACATCAAGGTGATTGAACTCCGGCTCCTGATGCAGCTTGCCGATGAAGTCGGGGCGCTCACACACAAAACCGGCATGGCGGAACGGGTCCATCGGCTCCAGACCCATCTCGGCAGCATAGCCGTCAAACTTCTGACGGCAGATATCTTCCAGCGGGCGGGTGATGCGATCAAGGTAGAGAAATCTGTAGCTGCTTAGCTTTTCAGGGCTGACCCTGCCATATGGCATCTTGCCGATTTCAGCCTGCAGCGTCACAGTGGCGAAACCGACGGTATCGCTCTCCCAGCGCTTACGCAGACGTGACAGCTCTTCCAGAGCATCGCGGAAGCCGTACAGCGCAGTCATGGCACCGGCTGGTGGCAGTGCACGTGGCGGCAGTGGAACGTCCGCGAGTGTAACTGACTCTGGCATGTTGCTGCGGTTGTATGTAAAGAAGGCGTTGAGCGCGACAGTCGACATCTAATGATTTCCTCAATTTAATCTTGTGGCCTCGTCGGAACCGCGGTGATTAAAAAACGGGAGCGCGGCGCAACAGGCGTTGTATTTGGTATAAGAAGCAAGCTTGAAAGGACCAAGCATGATCCCAAAGGATCGGCCAGTCACTGGCCACGATTTAGAAGACCTCAGAGAGAAACTAGCCCTCTCAGTCACTGATCTTTGCTGGCTTTTTGGCCTTTCCATGCCGAATTGGGGCAAGATTAAAAAAGCTGGTCCCGAACCTGTAAAAGATCCCGCCGTGGCATTATTGGCACGTTTTCTGGACAGCTATCCCGAGGCCTGCCCGATTCCACGCCCCCCCGAGCCGGGCGATGTTGCCGAGCGACTGCCGGAGTTGTCGCGTAAAACATTGGGCATTGCCCTTGGTCGTGAGGCGTCCGCCGGTTACCGCTGGGTGGTCCAGGGCGGGCGCACCTCGCCGATCCTCAACCGGCTGCTGCTGATCCTGTCGATCCATCTCGACGAACAGGGCACCAGCAAGGCTTGGCAGGAATGGCAGAGCCTTGTCTCCACCGAGGCGACCGCACGGGGCATCGAGAATATCTGGCGCAGCGGTTCATGGCGGCACAAGCCGGCCAATGACGGCTGATATCCAACCTGCAGACTGATCCCAAAAGCAAAAACGCGGTGCTGTCTGGCACCGCGTTTTTTCATGTCTGAAATCCGGTTGCGCTGCCTTACGCGCCGCCACGAACCAGACGGATCAGATCACCCGGCATATTGCGCGGCATACCGCGAATGATGCGTGGAATACCGTCAAAGCCGCGGAATACGAAATGCGGCGTTCCCTCGAGCTCATAGTCACGGGTGAATTGCTCGTTCTGCCGGATCAGCAGGATGGCGTCCTGCGATACGGTCTGGGCTGGTGGCGGTGACTTCGCCCGGCCTTCATAGCGTTGCAGCGCCTCACCCGGATTGGGCGCGGAAATGATCGCGGCGGCCTTGGCAAGGCTGGTATCGGCCAGCAGACCGACCGGGATCACACGCAGCTGGATCTGGCCCTGTGCGATCTGTGGCGCCAGATACTGCATGGCCCGCTCACACCATGGGCAGTTCGGATCATGCACCATATAGACGACAGGTGCATCCTCAACACCGAGACGGAACCAGTTGGTCCGGTCGACAACATTCAGGACGGCCTCGGCCTTGGCCTGCTGCTGCTGTGGCGTTAATGGTGCCTTGGCTGCATTGGCCTGTTCGGAAGTGTCCAGCAGTGTATTGGCGTCCGCAAGGGCGGCAGGATCACTCTGCAGCAAAGACGTCACCTGCCCCATGGTGATGTTCTGCCCCTGAATATTGAACATCAGACCAGCAATCGCAGCATTGCCATCGGGGCTGATATAGAATGTCTGGATACTGCCATTTGCCGCCTTGGCAAAATACGCATCGAGCCCATGCAGACGCCCCATGAAACGAAGCACGTTGCCGCGTGAGCGCAGATATTGCAGGGCTGGCGCATCAGGGCTCAACGGACCATCAACCAGTGCCTTCGGATCGACACCCGGAATGTCCTGTGTAGCGGAAGCCGGCGGCACCTGAACCTGTCCATTCGGACTGGTGCCAGCGTCCTGTGCCACAGCGGATATCGGCGTCAGGGAGACGAGTCCCATGGCAACGACGCTGAACAAGGCTCCACGGGCAACAGATTGCAATAACTCTTTCGACATCAATATCCCCTAAATCAAACCCCAAAAAATCAGCCCAGAAATCAACCCGGAAAATTGCCTAAAGTTTTATCATATAAATGACCGGATCGCATGGTCATTCAGGCAACGCGGCAAAGCTTCACGGAATTGTGTTTCTCCGGAAAAATTGCTGTCAGCGTTTCACAAGGCAAACAAACCAAGAGTTTTCTGGTCATTGTCGGAATTATTGGCGTATAATTTGAACTGGAAATATAGCTATTCCATATTTGCCGTAACAAATCTCATTCGTGTGGCCATACAGGCAGGCAGGTACCATCACATGAGTGAGGATGATTTGAACCGCCTCGGCAGTTCAATTCTGAAATCAATGCTTTGGGGGCACCTCTTTGGTTCAGGATATCCCGCCTTTTGGTGACAACAAAACCTTCGCCGGTCAGGATGGCCCTGATGGCGGACACAAGACCGCGTCCAATATCGGTGGCGCGATCCGTTTTGCCTCCAACAAACGCGACGATATTTCAACCGACTATCTGCGCCGGGCAACCATCCGTCGCGACGTGGTTATCGAACCGCTGATGCAACTCGGCTGCCATGCCGATGTGGTCAAGGAAAGCCGCACCATCGTCGACTTTGCCACCCTCGCCCTGCTGGTCAATGAACGGGTTGATATTCCCGGCAAGTGCATTGCCGAGGATGCACCACCGCGCGGTGGTGAGGACGCCTCCATGGCACCAATCATGCGGGTATTGCAGAAGGAACAGGACCTGTCCCTGCTCGCCGTCGGTACTGTGGTGCCCTCGGAATACTACACTGAGGCCGATGCCCGCTCGGCCGTCAAATATGCCGACCATATGCTGGCGATGATCACTGAACGGCTTAATCCAAGCCTTGGCATTGATGTGCAGAAAAAAGCCGATGCCCGGTTCGACATGTCGTTCAAGCCCGGCGCCCATCGGCGCTGATCTGGACCGGCGCTGCCCTATACCAATCAGAGCTATTTGAAGCCTAGCCTAACCGGCTTTCTTCTGACCGGTCGTGCGCACGTAATCAGCAATGTCGGAAAAGTCACCGGAGCGGATCATCGCACGGATAAGATCATCCGGCTTCTTGGTGGGGAGCAGTACCTCCATCCCCAGACGACGCGGATCACCGGCAATGCGCTGATAGATGCACATGGTCAGGCATTCGGACACCAGTTGACGGCCCGCCTCACCTTCCTTCTCTTCCACCAGCCTCAGGAACGCCTCGATACCGTCACGCAGGGTTGAGGCGTAGAGGGTGGTGACAACAGCCATCTGGCTTGAGGCGCAACGTGCTGCCTGAACCGCGATGTCAGCGGTGGTGATTTCCCCCAGATACATGAATTTCGGCCGCCAGCGACGTGACTGGGCAACCGCCTCGCCAATCCGGTTATCCTCGGCATCGATCTGGAAACACCAGCCGGCATCGCCATGAGGCCCCTCAAGCGGTGCCTCGGGCGGGTTCTCGATCGCAACCCCGACATCACCAAAGGTATTGAGCCAGCTGGCCATCATGGCCGCAGCCGTGGTGGATTTCCCCTGCCCGCTCGGCCCACAGATCAGGAACAGCCCGCGATCCTGGGCCAGCGATACCATCAGATCGGTAAGATTTGGGGCAACCCCCAGTTCGGCAACATTGGGCACGCGGGTCATGCCACGGCGACAAACCCACCAGCGGCCCTGCTGGGATGAAATATTGCTGACGCGATAAACCACGCCGTCATAACGAACGGAAAACTCCGCACGGTCACGGGCCGAAACCGACAGAACCGCATGAAGGCCGATCAGATCGGGCGCCACCATCTCCGGCGGCGCGACAATCCCGAGCTCACCGGGCACCCCCCGCAGGAATGCCTCACAATCAACGCTGATATAAAGGTCGGAAAAGGCTAAATCGCGCAGTTTCATAGAGTGGCTTCAGGGGGTGACTTCAGGCTGACGAAACAATCTGCCCCTATGCTACCTGCCCCGACCGGCGGATCAAGCGCAAAGCACATGCAGGTTCATTTCATCACCTGACGCGCGCCCAAAACAAAACCCCCCGCCGAAGCGGGGTGTTTCAGAAAACAATCGATCTGGATTAGTTGAAGGTCCAGATGATGGTGTTCGAATCAGTAGCACCACTATTACAAGCAGTAACAGCAGATGCAGTTGAAACAGGAACGCTCAAAACGTTACCGCCTGCACTGATTTCAGCCAGACCTGAACCACCAGAACCGCCAGGGTTCAAAGTAGACAGCTTGACACAAGCATTGTTTGGCACTGCGTCAAAGGTGATGGTGAACTGATTGTCTGAACTGATTGAAGCAACGGTAACATCCCCGCCCCAAGCGTTACGGATATCGCCATCGCCCACGACCATGTCAGATGGCGCAGCATTGGAATCCGTCATCAGGTCATTGTCCAAGCCACCATAGGTAGACTGTCCCGCATAAAGCGAGCGGATACCGGACTGCAGTGTCACGAACTGGTTGATACCGGTGTTCAGCTTGTTGCCAGCGGTAGCCTGCAGATAAAGCAGCGTACCACCAACGATGGCAAGAGCACCGATAGCGAGAACGAGAAGCGTCTCGGCGAGAGTAAGACCAGCCTGACGAGCACGACGCTTGGCACCAAGGCTGACTGATTTGATTGAAGTCATTATCCCTACCTCCATCGATCATTATCAAATGATCGGGTTGTAAATGTAACAAACGCCCCCATCAGCGTTTATTTTGATCCGGGAAAGAACACACCCGTAATTGTTTTATAGCAAGTTCCAATGCAGATTGAAAGTGTTTCAGATCATAATTAAGACACATTTTTGCCACATTTGACAAAAGCGCCCAAACTATGCGGCCTACATCCCGCTTGCGGCGCTGGTAATCTGCCCCTGCAAATCGAACAATCCGCCGAGCAGGGTCATAATTGTTATACCGATCAACAGGATAGCAAGCGTATTCAGGACTTTTGCCTGTCCCTTGATCTGGTCAACACCGGTCTCAATCCACTCATTCGCAACCGCCTTCAGACTTTCGTCGAAAGAGGACAATGAGGCATAAATGCGGAGATCCTCGACGATAACCGGATCAGGGAAGCCATATTTCCCCCGGTGCAGGGCATCACCGAGGTTGGCGCCCGAGTTCACATATCTGAGTGCGCTATCAATACGCTCACGCAAATATGGCGTTGAGTTGCGACGCAGTTTCCGGAGCACCTCTGGAACAGAAACACCGATCGTGACGAGTGCCGCGATAGCCATAAGAAAACCGCCCCCCTGTACCAGTCGATAAATCGACCATGGTGGAATTTTGTCAAAAAACACCCTGACCCGACCGGTCCAGCGCGGTGCCGTAATCGAGAATACAATAACAAAGACAACCAGCCCGATCGCAATAGGCACCAGATAACCATTGGCGATAATTGCCATGATCCGCATCCCGGCAGCCATTCCGGTCCACTGTTCAGGCGGCAGCAGCTGGCCAAATGACGGGATCACCTGCACACCGAACAGATACAACATACCACCAAGCATAAGCAGCAGAACGCCCGGATAGGCAAGACCACCAACGATGGCACCTTTAATTGCCTGCGAACTCTCAGCCAGCTTGATCACGTTCAACAGCGCTTCATCAAGACGGCTACCGGTCTCTCCTGCTTCAACCAGCATCCGTTCGCCCAGAGGGGCCCAGCCATCAAGCGCTTGGCCGAACGGCTTACCGTTACGGTACGCGCTTCGCCACTGGTCGATCGCAATTGCCAATGGTGCGCCCTTGGCCTTGCCGCCCTTGGCTGCCTGATCCCAGAGAACATCAAGCGCTGCCTGCAAGGAGACACCGTTGGACAGCAGTCCGGCAATCTTCTTGTACAGCCGGAGACGATCTTTCGCCCCGACCATGAATTTTGCGAAACCGACTTCAAGTGAGGATGCCATCGATCAATCTTCCATTTTGCCGTGCTGAACCTATTCAGCAGCAACCTTGCTTACCCGTGCCTGATCAAGCTCCAGTGGACCAAGCATACGCTCGATCTCGTATGGGCTACAGACCCCGGCTTTGATCTTCAGAATACCGTGGCCCATCATGGTGATACCATTGAGATTCTGCACCCAGTGCTGTCGCGCCGCAACCTTCTTCTCCTGCTTCATAAGCTCCATCAACCCGTCATCGGGCAACAGAACCTCGGCAACAACGGAACGACCGGTAACACCGGTACCACTGCATTTCGGACAGCCGGGACCTTCGGTATAAATGCCTTCCAGGTCACGATTGTAGACCTCAAGCGTGCGCTCCCACAGCTCGTCATCCACCTCGCCCTTCTCACGGGCAGTCATGAATGGAACCTTGCAATCATCACACAGCGCCCGTGTCAGACGCTGGCCGACCAGTCCGGTGAATACCGCAGGGTCATAGAGCTTGAACTCATCAACGCCGATATCACGCAGACGGCTGATAATGGTCAGACAGTCAACCGCGTGCAGGGTCGCCCAGACCTGGTGACCGGTCATTGCCGCTTCGAAGGCGAGCTTGGCGCTCTCCTCATCCCGAATCTCACCGATCATGATGACGTCAGGGTCGGAGCGGAGCGAGGCCCGAATGGCCGCGTTGAACTTTTCCTTCCGTTCCTCCGCCGTATTGGCGTTGGTCACCGGCATCTGCTGTGCGCCCTCAATGACGTACTCGGGCGGATCCTCAACCGTAAAGGTCGCAATCTCGTTCTTGCGCTCAATCATCAGGGTGCTGAGAATACGCTGCAGGGTTGTTGATTTACCGGAACCGGTCGGGCCCGCAACAATGTTGATCCCCATAGGCACCGCGCGCATACGCTTGATCGATGTCACCTGCTTTTCAGCATAACCCAGCGTATCCACATCACCGACAATGCCCTGTGTGCGATACAGGAAACGGGCAACCATGTGTCGACCGCCATAGGACAGCGGATTGAACTGCAATCGCAGCGCCTGCACACCGCCGGGCAGGCGCACACTGGTATCGGAAATACGGGCTGCCTGATATTCATAGGGCTGGTAACTGGCATCCGAGGCGTCGGCCATGGCAAAGGCAGCAGCACAGAAATCGGACCCATAGGCCGCCCGCCATTCAACAAAGTCCTTCAGGACACCATCAATACGCAGCCGGACAATAGCTGAACCGTGTGACACAACCACATGGGCATCACTGGCCTTCAGGCGCGCGCATTCGGCAATAAAGCGCACAATCTCCCGCTGCATCGATGTGGCTTCGTCATCGGCCTTCATGACCTGATTTTCGTTATCACCACCGCTTTCGTAGCACTTTGTCAGCAGGGCGATATCGCACGGGATCAGATTGATGGTCATCCCCTTGCGCCGGAGCAAACCGGCAAAAGAGACGACATGCGGATCATCCATGTGGGATTTCGAGACCAGGAACAGGCCGTTCTCGAACAGCGCCATCAATTCGCGCTGTTCCGGGCGTCGTTCATATGCCCCACCCGGTCCGGTCAGCAGTGAACCTGCTTCCTCGACCATTGCCAGAATCTCTTCCGGCGTCAGTTCGCTAACCTTCTTGGCAGGCTTTTCCGGTTTGGGTGATTGTACTGTCTCGGTCGGCTTACGGGCAGCATTCGGCGAGCCCCCGACTTTCGCCATTTCAGCTTTTTTGGCCGCAATCAATTCCGCAGCCTTGGATGGCTTGCGCGCAGGCATGGATTTAGGCTTGTCCTTGGCCGCCGTTTGCCCAGCGCCTGTAGCCTCACCTCCTGCCGTTGTGGGGTCGTCTGCTTTTTTCAATTTAGAAACAGTAGCTTCCTTCGCAGCCTTTACGTCAGTTTTTTGCCCGTCCGATTGCCTTTCATTATGCTTGTCTGCATTGGATGAAACCATCTTTTTCTCTGACGGCGGCATTGCAGCAGGTTTGGTTGTCGTTTTTTCGTGATCTCCGCCCCTGTTTTCCTGCTCAACCGCATGGAGCCGAACCTGTTGTTTGTCGTCCTGCCCTTTTACCTGCTCCTTACCTGACTTGCCCTCAGCCGGCTCAGCCTTTTCAGCGCCCTTCGGCATATTGGTGTCAGTAACTTTTTCCGCCTTCGTCGATGTTACTTTCGGCGCTTTGCCCTTGTCCGATGCAGATATCTTGTCCGATGCAGCAGCCACAACCGTTTCTGCTGTCTTTAATGCATCGGCACTTACCGCTTTTGATTTCGCTGGTTTATCAGCAGCTGTGACCTTTGATTGATCTGCTGCATTCTGGATACTTGGCGGCGCCATGGCGTCAGCATCACTGGTCAGCCCCAGCTCAAACTCAATTTCATCGATGCCAAAATCTATCGGCTCATTCAATGGTGCTGCTGCCGATACCGCTGATGACGTATCTGTCTGGCTGGCATGGGCAGAAGCATTGATTGCGTCGGACAGGACAGTGCCTGTCGTTGTTTTTTCCGGCTCTCTGCCTGGCACCTTTGTTGAGGCTGCTTGGTCAGCATTGGGCGCAAGCGTTTTCTCTGCCGGTTTTTTAACAGCAGATTTGCTTGATTTCAGCCCTTTGGCTTTAGGGCCTAGCAGCCTTTCAACAAAGGGATTCGACATTTAAAACCCTGAAAAAGTCGGAACCGGTAATGGACTTGTTCCAATAGGGTTGAAGCCACCAGACAATGATGGGCCGGTGGGCACCACTTCCTGTGGCTGCATAGACATCATGGGAGCAGCACCTGCTGCCATGGCCACGCGGGTACCAAAGGCGAGCCGGGTATCCTCATCAGCATCCTTGTGGCGCGCCATAACCGTACCAGGAACGATTGAGACAATCTTCCAGTCACCGGGAATGCGGTCACCTTCTGTCACGTCAACCACACCACCGCCATCAATAACCAGCGTTGCGGTCAACAGGCCATTCACGCCCTTCAACTTGCGTACAACCGGTGCAATCGGCTCCGGCTCCGGCTCTGGTTCAGCTTCAACCTCGATCTCTGCCGGTGCCTGGATTGGCTGCGGCGTCGGGACACCGAGCATATCCGCCAGAGCACCAAGATCAGTCTCAAAATTGCTACCCGGCTGGGCGGCTGGGATGGTTGAGGACGCCGCCTGTGCCGAAGGCGTCACAATCAGGTTTTGCTGCTGTGATGACTCAAGTCGAGACACACGTTGTACCTGATTGCTCGGCACAACCCGGACACCATCCTCATCATCCTCAGACTCCGGCTCAGGGTCAGGCTCCATGGCAGCCCGTGCCGCCGCCTCTTCCTCTTCCGAGGCAATTTCAATAGACCTCAGGATTGCTTCACGCTCCGCACGAAGCTCGGAAATACGCAAATCTTCCTCCGCCCGGCGGATTGCTTCCTGCCGCTCGATCTCGAGACGTTCTTTCTCGCTTTCCTCACGCTCCACACGCTGCAGCCGTTCGCGCTCAAGTTCACGATCGGTGGCTTCACGTTCCAGAGCCTGCATCTGGATATCCAGCTCGCGGCGGCGCAGCTTGAGATCCTCAAGCAAAACCTCACGCTCAAGCAGCGAAATCTGGCGTTGCATATCCGTCAGTTGCTCAAAAACCGATGGATCGGGCGCAAACTGCGAACCCGCCTGCTGGGCGCGGACCTCGAAAGGCGCGACCAAGGCAACCGAGGCGACCCCCAATACAATCCCGTTCAGGACAAAATTTGGCTTATTCTTCATGACTGACCTTCCAATAATGCATTCTGCTGCTGGACTTCCTCATCCGTCAAATCCTCATAGACCCGGCCGGAATATTGCCAATTCCTACCGCCAATCGAGAAACCGATATTATCGACAATCATCCCCGGAAAACGCTCAAAAACACTGGCCCAGGCAAGAGGCGGCACCTCGCTCGCAAACCTGAAGGTAAAATGAGCTGGCGGACGTGGCCGCGGCGCCTCCAGATCCTCATCCGGCGGCTTGGGCGGCCGAGCTACCTGCTCAAGCGTCACCCCTGCATCAATCCCCTGAAACAGCTCAAGAAAATTTTCACGGATCAACGGCATTTTCCAAGCCGTTTCAGCTCCGCGCGCATCAAGGCCCTGCAAGGGAACCGACGCGTTCATAACCTCGCCACTGGCACCGATGGCCGGACGGGCAATTCCGTTGAGACTATATTGCGCCGAGGCAATCGACCCACCTATCCCGCGGCTCCAGCGTGCGGAAGCACCACCACCCGAGCAACCGATTGACTGCAAATCCCAACCGGCCACTTGAACCGACAGCTTATCTAGTGCCGTAGCACAGGCGACAACCCAGTCCGAGGGCAGCGGTGCATTTTCCCATACACGATCAACCCGCTCGAGACGCCTTGCCGCCGCCAGCCGTTCTTTTTCAAGTCGCTCAGCCTCAAGCCTTGCCATCATAGCTGCTCGTTGCTGGGCCGCTAGGCGCTCTTCCTCGGCACGCTGCTCAGCAACAATGCCCTCATATACCTGAACGCCCACATAACCCATGATGCAGACACCAACCACAGCAGCCACACCGGCCACCTTGACCGTTTTCGGCAATCGGGTGAAAAAGTCGTTGAGATAGGAAAGCTTGGGCTCATCATGCCCTTCCAGCAATTCCTCGAGCGGCGTGGCATCCGCCCCCATACCCCACTCTTCCGGGGTGAACACCCGATCCCAGCCACCACGGACGAACTCGGTTTCAAAACGGGTGCGCGGCTCATCCTCATCCTCATAGAGCATGTCGCCGTCAGGCAGGATAGCGTCACGACGGGAAGCAACGAACCACCAGCCGCCATTGACCTCAAAAACACCAAGCCAGTTACCGGTAAGCGCCTCAGCCAGACAGGCGGCGGCAGCGGGCATATCTTTCTTGTGGCCGGAACTGGTCCAGCCAATTGCCCATTGGGCGACGAAGCCTTCGCGCATAACAAACAGGTCAGCAGGATTAACCTCCTGCTTCGCCGCAAGCTTCGCCTCGCGCTTTGCTGACTTGGGATCTTCGGCGGTCTGCCAGAACATGCCAACGGCATATTCCATATCGCCAACCTGAATGACCCCGGACTTTTCGCTGTCCTGCATAGCTTTCCCCGTTAGCTCAGGCCTTTTAGCCCACCTGAGTAATTCACAATATAGCAGGTCAGGACGCCACACTGGACGTAAAAATGTGAAAAGCCCCTTGCGGCACACGTCAACAGAGTCGTTTTGACAACACCTTCATACGCAAGTGGTACGTGAGGACACCGCTTGTGCCACAAAGAAAAAGGAGGGGTTGCCCCCTCCTTCTCATACTTCAGATGACTGTTACAGGTGCTGCCTAGAGCAGGTTACCTCTCAGCAAATCCTTGGAATTGACGATTTTCGGCGTGATCAATACCAGAGTGATAGAGCGTGTAACCTCACCCTGTTTCGAACCACCGAGCGCAACGTTTTCTGGTACGCCCTGACCAACCTCGACCGTATTGTTCCCAGCCTGCTCAAATCCAGCCAAAGCCAAAGTCTGACCGCTTCTGAGAATGGCCTGCTGCAGGAATGAGGTTACATCAACACTGGGGATTTGAACGAAAGACCCTGACTCTCCAAGGTTTTGCTGAACTAAGGAGACCAGATCACTGATGTTGATCGAGTAATTCAACAGCACGCCGCCATCGGCAATAATGCGAGGCGTCATGGCAATCGAGAACCCGGTAACCAGATCTTCCACTTCGGTTGTGGTCGTGACATTGACCCCGACGTCCGTTGTCTCACGTTCCTCGGTCACTTCCGCAATGAAGCGCGTCTGGTTGACCTGCTGGAACGGCACAGGAATACCGTTAATTGTTACCAGATTGGTTGAGTTGACCACCGTTGCCTTCTCTTCCCGTGCCAGGGCTCTCGCCTGCAGCGTTGACCCGGCAATATTGTCGAGGTTCTCGCTACCACCGGCTATCGGGTCCAGGACAATCGCCGAGATCGTCCCCTCTTCACCGGTCAGACCCTCAGCCAATGGGCTGGCAATCGAAAAATCGAGTGCATTGGTCAGGAAGAAAGTGGGATCAAACTCAAAACCGTCATTCTGGTCAAGCTCTACAGCGAGCACCTGAACATGCAGGGCAATCTGACGGGACAGACGTTCATTCTGCTCGTCAATAAAGCGCTGGACCTTCTCCAGAACATGCGGACGCGCATTCACTGAGATTGTGCCTGAAGATGGCGACACCGCAAGAGATCCGCCACCACCGACAATATCAGCGACCTGCTGGGCCACTTCGTTGAACATATCAACTGCGATACTGAATGAGGCGTCAACACCGGAACTCAGTGAGAAACCACCGGTATCACCATCACCCTCGGCTTCCGTGCCAACCGTTGATGAGGTATCCATCAGGGCAGAGAGCGCATAAAGGGTAAAGACCCGGCTTTCCATCTCATAGAACCGGATCGCACTGTTCCTGTATTCCCAGGAAACATTGAACCGCGTGCTGAGCAGGTCAAGCAATCCGCCCAGCGGACCGGAATAGGACAGCTGGATCGTATCGGATGAGGGCGCAACAAAGTTGCCACCGCCGGCAAATGGGTCAGCAGCCGGGGCAAAACCACCTGCAGCGGTTTCAAGTGATGGCGGCGCATCGGGCGCAACCGTTGGCAAAGGTGCCAATCCGCCGCCGAGACCGGCATCGAAATCCACAATCACCGGAATGCCGGTCAGGGTGGTAATCTCGGTTGCGATATCCTGCATACCGAGCGGCTCAGCTGAAATCAGCGTCACCATTTCTGTCGATCTAGGCAATGGATCGCCCTTGGCCACCCGGACACTGCTGCCACCGAGCCAGATACCATCAACGGTCTGCACGGTATCCGGTGCGCGCAACGGCCCCGGGCGCTCGACGAAGCGATCCATGGTGACACGGGCTTCCGCCGCATCGACCTGCATGGATACCTCGGCTGCGTTGAATGCCTGGCAACCGGTCAGAACAACGGTGGCGGCCAGTGCGCCCAGTGCTGTTCTCAGGAAATTATGCGAAATCATGTTATTCGTTCCTTAGTCTTGCCGATCTTCGCCACTGGTGACGACGATGACGCGGTTACCCTTGAATACTGTTGCCCGAACCGGTGGCTGTGCCCGGGAGAATGCCCGGATCAGATTGCCCGCAGCGGTTTCGAAATCGCCATAGAACTCGGCTGATGCCTTCATTGGATAATCGAGCTCGGTTTCCCAGGCGATTACCCAACCTGACTGACCGCTCCATTCATCCAGCGTCTGGCGCAAGGTCGAGCCACCGAGTGCGGTCCATGCCGGCACTTCCTCAGGCCCGGCCATGGTGCCCTCACCGAAGGCTGCCAGCGCCTGCTCTTCCGGCGTTGCCACCCGTGGTGCTGCCCGGACGACCATCAGGCTGCCCTGCCCGTCCTCGACAAAAGACAGCCCAAGCGGCGCAATGGCTTCCGTCAGCACATCCCGCCATGGACGGCCACCGGCCCATGAGGTTGTCGCTGTACGATCCACATCAAACTCGAAGACAACCTGAAACCGTGGTGGCACAACCTGTGCGACCACAAGATCAAGCGGCAGGTCCTTGCCGAAGCCCTCGACCAGCGCCTCATCCTCACCGGTACCGCCGATCGGCTCCGGTGGACGATCAACGATCTCGAACCCGGCCATGGCCACATCCGTAGCAAATGACATTGCGAGAATGACGGCAAGAGCTGTCGCCCCTGAGCGTAGATTTGTTGTGCGCATCATTGTCCGTCCTCTTCATTCAATTCGGCACTCATGTTCAGGCCGCTTAATACCGTGCCGAGCATGGCGGCACCTTCATAGGGATCATCATCACTGGTTCTGCGTCTCTGCTCCTCAACGAAGCCACGCAACAATGTGCGTCTGACCCATTCAGCCCGGCGCGGCATGGCCGCATAGGCATCCAGAAAATCACATTCGACCGGCACATCGGGCCGAAGATGAATGACTACTCGTTTGCTCATAGCGCTACCTTGCTATCTCTCCGGTTTCGCCTGTTATTCATTGTCTGAAACACGGACCTTTCGGCCCCTGCCCTCGTTACTTCCGATAATCAACCAATCGCCGCTTTTCCCACCATGGCACCGCCGGTCTCACCTCCCCGGCAATCCAGGCCCGGCCAGCCCTGATAGCCGCCGGTACGGTCAATCCCTTGCGCTCCAGAAACGTGAACAGAATTGCGGTTCCGACCGCCAGAATGAATGTCCACACCTCGATATTCATGACAAAGAACAGCAGCGGTGCACTGGCCCGGGCATCAATCCCGAAGAACCGCATGGGTCGCATGGTGTCACGCCAATGCGCCATCTAGTGCCCCCCTGCCTCTGCGCGCGCGGAAACCAGATTGAAGGTCCGCTCGTCGATAATGCCTTGCTCGAAAACCTTGCGCGCCGCCATCTCCATGGTCTGGCCGCGTTCACGCAGCAGCGTCCGGGTCGCCTCAGGCCAGTCATCCACATCATGCTGGAGCATGCGGTCACGGACTTCCTCATCGAAAACAAGGTATTCGCGGGTCGCCACCCGGTTGCCATCGACCGTCCGCAACAACGCCTGGGTGATGACCATCCGCAGGGATTCCATCAGATCGATGGCGCGGCCCTGACGCTCCTCGGCGGGGAAAACCGCGCTCATACGACGAATGGTTTCCGCCACACCATTGGCGTGAACGGTCGAGAAAACAAGGTGACCAGTCAGGCTTGCCTCACCACAGGCAGCAATGGTCTCGGCATCCCGCGCCTCACCAACCAGAATGATGGTCGGCTTACGGCGCAGGGCGTTTCGGACACCGGCAGCGAATGATGGCAGGTGGCGCGGAATCTCGGTCTGCGAAATGATGGTCGAGGGACCAGCCACATTGTCATAAACGAATTCGATCGGTGCCTCATAGGTCACGATCTTGTGGTTGGCGTCCTTGTTTTCGGCCAGACCACGGATCATGCCCGCCAGCAGCGTACTTTTACCCGAGCCGGTTGGTCCGGTGACCAGCACCATGCCCTGACGCGGGGCATAGTTCTCGACGATCTCCTGCTCCACATTCATGGAAGACAGTTTCGGCGGGTCTTCCGGCAGGGTACGGGCCGTCACCTGAATGCCATCGGTACCGTCAACCAGCACGCCGGTGGCGTTGATCCGGAAGCGGTAGCGGCTGTTTCGGCTGACCTTCACCTCATAGGCGATATCAATGTCGCGGCCACTGGCAATCTGGGCCGCACCGTTCGGACCGTAAATCCGGTTCAGAACATCAACCACCTCAGCCGGGCTGAGATAGCGTTTGGTCACGTGCTGGATACGGCCATAGACATCCGCCCAGACCGGCTGACCGGTCTGGAAGGTAATGTCCGAGGCATTGATCTCGAAGCACCACTTGAACACTTCGTCGATGGCATCATCGGTGAGCCGCCCCGGCTCATTATGCATCATCGCCGACTTTTTCTTGAGTTTGACACCACCGCTCATTGCTTGCTCCTCACAACAACGGGGGTCCAGGTATCATGATGCTCGTTCAGGCGGGCCGGTACGGTAATACGGACAACGCGATCGCCGATTTTCAGCTCATCACCGCCACCGGTGACACCGCGATCAGCCGCGCCGAAATACATTTCGGAAATGATGCCCTGGGCCACCAGTGAACGATAGCGCACCATACCCTCAACATCACGCTCGAGACGGGCAAGATCGGCATCGAAGATGGCTTCCGCCTGGGCAATACCCTGTTTCCAGCCCTCGGCAACGAAACGGCGCCAGACGGTCCGCTCTTCCGCAGTCTTGGGCAGAATTTCAGGTGCCGGCAGTTCGGTTTCATTCCAGTTGCGCACCAGATAATCACGCCAGTTCGGCATGGTGGTCACAATTCGACCGGGTGCCACGATGCGGTACAGGGTGTCGGCCGAGGAGGCCACCTGACCATCGCCGGAAACCCGATAATGGTCGACGGATTCCGTCACGATCGGCGGCATGACAATCGACCCGTTTGGTGCGGTAATCGCCAGTCGACGCAACTGGTAAATCCGATCGAGCTCAATCTTGTGGCGATCCAGCATGGCATTGATCTGGAATGCCTTGCGCGCCAGTCCGGCCTGCGCCCCGAGGGCAAGCGCGGTATCCCGCAGACCTTCATAAAGAACGGTGCCGATATCCTCGTCATCAATCTCGGCCGCCAGTTCCTGAAGCGTCGTCAACTCATAGGGTTCCGACAGGTCAGGAGCGAGCACATCCGGCAAATCCACCCGCAGTTTCGGTGGATCATCCGCAGGACCACAGGCAGCAACCAGCATTGCCACCAGAATCATCATTCCGGTGGTCAAAAGCGATCTGGCTGCCATGGTCAGGCTGCGGTCAGTTCGGGCCATAGCGAACCTCAATACGGCGCTGGGCCACATCTACGGAAACCAGTGCCCGGCCAGTGGCCTGATAGCCGACATTGCGCAGCACCTCGACCAGTGTCTCGTTATCACGGGTAATATCGACAACAACCGGTACGGCTGGTACATCACCAACCGTGCGGAATTCATAACCACCCTCGGCGGCAATACGGGCAACCAGCGGCGCCAGCGGGCCGTTCCAGTCAATATTGGCTTTGCGGTCAAGACCCGGCGGTGCCTGGGAAACCCGGCCCGGATCAGGTACCGGCGTACGGGTCTGTTCAACCAGCGACAAGCGATCGAGCGCCGTGGATGTGCGCTCGGCCGCTGCCAGCAATGACTGGGAGACCGGGTCCAGTGTGGTAACAACCGATGGCGGGGTAATGGCCGCTGCGGTTTCAAAGGGTGCGGGCATGCCTGTACAACCGGCGAGAACGACGGTTGCCATGACACTCAATATCGCCTGACGGGGCATGTTCATCTTTATCGACACTGCTTGGGCCTCGCCCTTCGGATTCCTTACTAATGGTGTGATGGGATAGAATTCGCCACATGCTGTCAATTAAGTCGCCGAGTCGTGCACTAAAGATGCTGTGAATGCACTGTGCAGTGCAGTTATTGACCTTAAAATATCCGATTCGCACGGATGCTTGCCGGATTCGCTGGCGCAAAAACACGAATCAGAATCCCGGCGCGACGGCCGGGATTAAAATTCCTGTAAAACGATTCGTGACGATAAGCGGGTCAAAATCCGGTCCTGTCCGGATATCAGGCCTCGGGATCAGACCGAGACTTTCTTCTTCTTGCGCTTGCGTGGCGGGCTATTACCCGGCTTGCCACCCGGGCGCGGCCCCTTGGTTTTGCCACTGGCATTACCGGAACCACCCTTGCCGGATGATTTGCCATAGCCAGGCACGTCATTCTGCTCTGCTGCCAGTTCTTCGCTGGAACGCATGGAGACCAGTTCCTCGACGATGACATCGAGAATGCTGTTGGCCACCTCGTCGCTCATATTGTCTTCGCTCTCAGACATCACGGCGACACGTCTTTCGATCTCGCCCTTGGCGGAACCCGACGGGAACCGTTCCGCAAGACGCGCCCGGGCGGTCCGTGGCCCGATACGATTATAGAGGCGCTTGCGAATTTCCGCGTCCTCGGCGGTTGTCGACATGGCCCACAACTCAACCGGACCAAGCGTATTCACGAGGAATTGCTCATACCGCCCGTCTTTCAGCGACAGGATCGCCATCAGCGGTGCCCCGGCAGAAGTCGGGCCGCTCAACCGGTGGCGCAGAACGAATTTGGTTGTCGCACCGAGGGCAAATCGCTCGGTACATTCCTTGACCGCGCCCTCACTACCAGCACCGAGAATCCAGATGCCGGTCGCCTGATCCACCATCTGGTCATCAAAGTCATCCAGCAGCTGGGAAGCGAGGCAGATTTGCACGCCCCATTTCCGCCCCTCACGAATGTCGATCTTGACCTGTGAACGGACGGCATCGGCAGCACCGGTACGGTGGAATTCGTCATAGATCAGCCGCTTGGGCGATTCCCGCAGTTCGCGAATACGCAGCATATGGTGCGGTCGATATTCAGGCCGGAAACTTTTGAGGACTTCCTCGTTCAGAAAGTAGTCCCGCGCAAGAACGTAGCGGGCCAACATATACATGACCGCCGTCTGACGATCGGCGGAGGCACCACCGCGGGGCGCCACCTCGTCAAGATCAAGTGCGCAGACACGGGCACCGCCAATATCGAACTTGGTCGGCGCGGCCAGAATTGGATATTCCCGGATCGAGCCGGAAATCATCCGGGTAAAGGCGACGATCACGCTCTCGCCGGTTGGAATTCTGGTATCGGAGAACAGATCCTCAACCGCCCGGGACCGGGCCGCGACCACCACATCCTGCAGCACCGGTACGGCGTAGCGCTGGGCCAGCATGGCACCGTGCTCACAACCCGCCTTATGTAGGGCATCCACAACTTCCCACCAGGTCGGTTTTTCCTGCAGGCTGATATTGTACTGCTTCACATAGGCATCGACATTCGGATCATCCCCCTTGGAATAAGGGCGCGGCATACCGGATTCCGAATACATCTTGTACATCTCGTCGACGACGATACCGACGAGATCGCTCATGCCATCATAAGGGTTCGGCTGTCCAAGCGGTGTCGCCAGCAGGGTCAGCAGGTTGACGATGAATGCCCGTTCCGATGGCAGAGGATGGCGACTGCCAAGCTGGGTATCGAACGGGTTGATCGCATTATCCGGGCGCATCTGCAGGCGTTTGTACATCGCCTCGTATTTCCGCCCCTCGGGCAAGGCCTCCTGCAACAGGGAGACAAGCCCCGAGGAGGATGGACCAATATCGATGATGGCAATACGCGGCAGCTTGGCCTGACCGGTGCTGGTACTCGGCGCTAGACAGCAGGCAAGGTTGATGGTGTTCATCAGAACCGATTTACCGTAACCCGGTGGCGCAAAGACCAGATCAATCCATGAGGTCTGCTGGCTGCTGCCCGGCTGATAGGGCCATGCCTTGCCATCAGGCGTACGGTACAGAACCGGACCCGCCTTCCACGGGTTTGCCGCCCTGCCCCATGGCAGCCAGTAAACCGCATCCCGGATCGGCGCTACGCCCGGCGGGGCGGTTGAACGAACAGCAAGTCCGAGCGCCGAGGACATGACGCCTTCAAGCGGGTCACCGGCCATATCGGATGCCTGACAGTGGCCCCAGCCCTCGATCGCCCGCAGCAGAATGGCACTGCGCTCACGCAGCAGGCGTTCATCATCCTGCGGTGCCCAGGTACAGAAGGAGACCCGGAACTTGACGATGGTCTCGCCCTCAATGGTCGCTGCCTTCAGTTGCTTGATCGCGTTGTTGATACGTTTGTTGTCATCGGATGCCCAGGTCAGTAGCGAGGAGAATATCCCCTTCATTGACAGGCTGTCGGCACCACCGCCCTCAAACAGGAAGGAAATGCGCCACGGCATCCGGTTTTCCGCCAGACGCGACAGCAGGGCCGAGAATGCCTGCACCTCTTCCGGGGCAAGGGTCAGATCGACACCGGTGAAAATCAGGTCCCCAATCCGTACAGCGTTTGGCGAAACCTGCTCTGCATCCCGGTTGAACAGCTGCTGTGACAATGTTGGCCAGAGCAGACCGCTGACATCATTCTTCTCGCCACCTTCCATCGGGCGCGCCGGTGTCGGATCGCCGGGCAGCGAAGGCTTCCATTTGTTCTCGATGGTATCCGGATAGACCGATATCCGGATGGCGCGCAAAGCCTCATGCACATCAACCAGTTCACAACGGATGCCCAGAGCCGACAGGTCCTGCTGCATGGAGGTGGAGAAACCGAGTTGCCGGGAGCGAATATTCTCCGGCGTGAAGGTCAGTTTCATACCACGGGTATTCTTCGGCTGGCCCTTGAGAAATTCGCCGGCTTCCTGCTTGGCCTGATTGGCCTGGGATTTGGTCAGGCTGACCGGGCGCGTCCAGAGCGCCACATAGAATGATTCCGCGGCCAGATAGGCAGGCAGGCGACGCTTGCGCTCGGCAAACAGATCATCAAGCTCAAGCCGGATGGCAGAGGCTGCCCGTTCGGCCGGCTGCAGAGCACGCGCCACAGTGAGCGGTGCACCATCGGGGTCACGCACATACCAGACCTGAAGCGCATGGCCGGCACGATCAAGATACGGTGCTAGGGCAATGCGCGCGCCCTCGTTCAGCTCTTCCAACTCGACGCCGCCGACAATCTTGCGGGCACCGTCAACACGCAGCAGGGTCATCAACGACCCGTCAGAGGCAACGAAGGTTCGCTTGTCATCAATGGTCTCAAGTGTCGTCATCGATCCCAAAGGCTGCCGGGCGGCAATCGCCAGGGTCGCCAGAATCTGATCAACACTATCAAGTATACCCACGCCTAAACTTCCCCCGAAGCCTGCGAAGTGAAAACCCGGGTGGCCCCAACAGCCACCGGAACCGCAATCCAAATGCCGCTCACTGCCATATTATGACGTCAGAACAGCATGTCACAAGGGACAGTTTGGCAGACATGTCATTTGACAGGCCCTAAGCGGCATAAATGCGATGATTCGGTATTGTATAGATGAAACACCACAGCCACTATAGCCAGTCAAAACCGGTTTGTCACTGTGTCGGCAGCCGTTTTACCAGCTTTGCTGCCGCGGCCCGCCATTGTTTCGGGCGTGACTTGGCATATGGCCCATGACGGGACACCCAGAAGTCGACCATTTTGGGAAACAGATCACGCTCACCGACATATTTCCGGCCAAGCGGCAGCAAGCGAACACCGTCGAGAATCTCATCCCGCTTGTCATAGGATTCCTCGTCAATCGCGAGCAAGGCTTCACCTAGGTCGGCCGGATCGCTGGTCCCCAGACGTCGCCGCGCTTCCTCGGCCCGAATGCGCAAACCCGAGAACACGGTCTCTCCCGCCTCATTGGTGTGCCCCTTAGTGCGCATGGCGACAAAACAGTTGCGCGCCAGATGGTTCAACTGCGGCTGGGACAGTTCGGGCATCCAGATCAGCTCCGCCTCCCCGGCCAGCCCGGCCCGTCCGATATGGAATGTCATGTGGCAGAAATTACAGATGGTCGCCAGATTGCGCGGATCGTGATTGTGGTGATCGCTGTCGATATGGTGGATTTCCTGCCATTTCCGGGACTGGAAACCACAGAACTTGCACTTGTAGTGATCGCGCTTGAATACCTTCGGCTTCACTGCACGGAACCGCTCGTCAGCCTGTGCGCTGGCTTCATCCTCGCCGCGCCATGTTGCCCGCTTCGCCCCGAGAATGAGCGTGCCTGTATCAAGTGCTTTTTTCTGCGCCATAGTTTTCTACCCGGCCTGATATCCGCGATTTGCAAGAAGCTGATCATAGCAAATCGGTTTCCGAATGAAACCAACAAAGGTCAGCATCGCGTTTCACACACAAAAAGGCCGCCCGGTCAAACCGGACGGCCTTGATGTTCAGGCAATCTGAAGGTGATTACTGGCTGGTGATAGAGGTCAGAGCGCCACCGTTAGAGTCAGTTTGGGCACCGGTATTGAACAGGGTACCGACAGAGGTACCGAGAACGGCTGGCAGCGCGATGAGCGCGCCGGCAACCAACAGGCGAACCATGGCATGTGACAGCGGTGTACCTTGTGGGTTTTCAGAATGTTGCTTGAACTTCATCAGGCCGCTGGCACCGAAGACCAGACCGACGATGAAGGAAGCAGCGCCGATCAGGTCGGTCAGGGAACCGATCTGAGTCCGAAGCTGGTCACCCATCCCGGCGATACCATTGCTTGCGTGTGCAAGTGAAGGAAGCGCAACCATTGAAACGGCAAGTGCAATACCAAACAGGTTAGTCTTTTTCATTGTAATACTCCTAGTTATCAGATCTTGAGTAATAAAAGGGGCGAGGCATTATCGCCTGGAGATCGTCTCCAGCCCCAAACCTTGGTTGTCTGTCATATTCGTCGAACCGGCGAACAGTGTACCGACAGAAGTACCGAGAACAGATGGCAGCGCAATCAGTGCACCAGCCACCAGCAAGCGAACCATCGCATGGGATATCGGCGTTCCTTGCGGGTTCTCGGAATGCTGCTTGAACTTCATCAGACCGCTGGCACCGAACACCAGACCGACGATGAAAGCAGCTGCACCGATCAGGTCGGTCAGGGACCCGATCTGGTCACGGAGACGGTCGCCCATATCGGCAATACCGCCGCCGCCTGCCTGCGCCTCAGGCGCAAAGGCCAACGCAGAAAATGATGCGACAAGAATGACAAGAAGCAACTTGTTCATAGTTGGCCAATCCCCTTCCACGTTTACCCCAACTTACTGACTGGTGATGGAGCCCAGGTTGCTACCGCCAGACGATGTCGTGGATGATGGCGCAGTGCCAAACAATGTACCGACAGAGGTACCGAGAACGGCTGGCAGCGCGATCAGCGCACCGGCAACCAGCAAGCGAACCATGGCATGTGACAGCGGTGTACCTTGTGGGTTTTCAGAATGTTGCTTGAACTTCATCAGGCCGCTGGCACCAAACACTAGACCGACGATGAAGGAAGCGGCACCGATCAGGTCGGTCAAGGAGCCGATCTGCTCCCGAAGCTGATCGCCCATGCCGGCAATACCATTCGTTGCATGAGCAACGTCTGGAACAATAACGGCGATTGCGGCGGTGGCTGCAACCAGACCAAGAATCTTACGCATGATATTACCCCTTATTTGGTAACTTTGATATTTGTGAACCCCGGCGATTAGAGGATGTATTCACCCTAAACCGTCAACCTACATGTCTTGATATCAACAATTTTGCCTAAATTATAACAAAACTTTTGTTACAGTTTTTCCGACAGGCTACCGCCCCAAAAATCACGAAAAATCGATACCTGACACGGACTTACACATTCACAATACAAGCAGAGTTACACATGGTCTGTTGCAAAACATCTACCGTTGCAATCAGATTCGCCGACAGGATGCCACCAAGAATATGTGTAATAGCCGTGCCGTAGGAGGCCTGGCCTGACCCCTCTGCAGCTCGCTTGATCATCAGCAAACCACGTACAAAGGCTATCCAGCCAATGAACTGGATCAACAGGACCAGCACCGCCATAAAGGCGTCAAACGTGGCCCCTGCCGTGATGGAGAAACCGATATTGCCGACATTGCCGGATATGGTCGAGAAAGCGACGCCATCATATGACAGGATATTGGTCGACGCCGTGCCTTCAAAAATTGTCGTATTAAACGCCCGCCAGGTGTCGGGTAGACCGATCAGGGCACCGGCAATGACGAAACCTACCATCGGACCGGCATAAAGCGACTGCGTTGGCGAGAAACCACCAGAAAACTGCGATGCCCGGGACAAGCGAACCAGTGACTGGAACATGATCATCAGTCCGAGAATGTAACAAATGACCGACAGAACAAAGAATGCCGGACCACCGAGATCAGCATTACTACCCAGAGAAACCGCATTGGCGCCAAACAGCTCGATACCGAGATTGGTAACTGCCTGTTCAAGACCACTCGCATAGGCATGCCCAGGCGCACTCATGATAATGAATGTCAAAGCAATCAATGCAATGGCGCTTGAAACCCGCATAAACCCGCTCCCTGATACCCCATGCTGAACCAGTGTCAGCCCTGAATTTTCAGTATCTCACAGTCTGTAATCAGGGCCAGTTAAAATTTTAAGACAATTTGGTTGTCGTTCCAAACGAGGAAATCCGGGATTTTGTCCCGGATTTCCTCGAATAGACTGTTTTATCGAAAGGCCGCTTTACTGGCGCACAATACCGCGCTCGGTGACCACTTCCCAGCCATTGAAACTGCGGCGGATTTCGGTAACCCGTCCCAACCCCGGCAGGAAATCACCGCGATTAACCGTCAGCACCGTGCCGGTATCCTGAGAAGAAACCCAGGCTGTTCCGGATGAGACACCGCGGAGCTGGTACAGACCATTTGGTTGCCCGCGCATATCGGCCATCTGTACCGGCAGTCTTGCGCCGAATGGTCCAGGCTGTGGCGCCAGTCCCTCGGCCATGAAATAGCCTGGCTTTTGCATAGGTACAGGCGGTGCGGATGTTGGAGCGGCAGATCGGCGAATGGCCGGTGGGCGGCTTGTTGCCGTTGAACGGGTAGCCCCTTGTTCAGGCGACACCACTTTGGACATGGCGGTCTGAGTATTACCTGACTCCGCATTACCTGCAGCGGTGGCTTTCTCCGAACCGGAGACACCGACAGAGGCCAGAGCTGCATTCATCTGGTCCTCGAGAGAAGGCTCAGCAGGCGCCGGAGCCTGATTGTCAACCATCTCATCGGGTTCGGCAACTGGCTCAACCGGTTGTGCAGCAGCAGGTTGCTGTGGCCGCACATTGGCCGGTTGTTGCGGGCGAGCGGCGGCTACAGTTGCCATGTCCTGCTGTGCTTCGGCCAACTGTGCGATACGTCGTTCAAGGCCGTTGATCTGTCCCTGAATCAGCACCATCTCCTCTTCGAAGACACTTTGCATGCTGTCCCGCAGATCCTCTTTCAGGGAATCCATGCCGTTCTTGATCTCGGCAGTCAGATTGCCGCGGAGATCATTGGCGACCGATGCCAGATCATCCTCAGTGACAAATCCTTCGACCGCTGCCATTCCAGCCGGCATCTGTGATCCCATACCGGTATTCGACGTTCCCGTCCCCGCAGGCATCTGCCCCATGGGCTGTCCTGTAGGCTCTGGCTGATTTACATTATTCGTAGACAGTCCTAGCGAACCGGACAGACCAATGCCGTTAGGCTGCGGCAGCTGACCGGCAGATGGCAGTCCCCCGGAAGCGCCTGTGCCAAGCGGATCTGCGGTACCGATGCTGCCCAATTCGCCGAGCATACTCGATTGCGCATTGTTCGCTGCCTGAACCGGTGTAGCGGTGCCAATGCCACCCAGCCCGCCATTCGGCTGAACCTGCCCTGTAGGCATTGGCGTATTGATCGGGTTGGCCGAGGCCAGATCACTGATCGGGCGTGGTGTAACATTGGTCGGGTTGGATGGCGACATGCCACCGAGGCCTGCAGGCGGCGGGTTATTTCCCCCTGCCATATTGGCCAGATCGGCAACAGACACATTACCCGGATCCGTTGATTGCGGCTGGCCCGGCATTGGCAGTGGCTGCTGCGTATTATTAGCCTGACCGGGAAGACCGGGAGCAGGATTGTTCGGAGCAGGTGTATTGTTCTGCGCCGTTTGCTGGGGCGGCGTCAGCGGCAAGCGCTGTGCCGGCGGTGGCGGTGCACCGCCGCCGCCAAGGACAATGGTATACCCCATATAAAGGACAAACAGGCCGAAGCCGCCCATGAGACCATAGGGCAGATACTTCTGAACAGCACTGCGTTGAGCCGCACCATCGGCCGCCAACTCACCGTCCTCATCCTCATACTCGTCGCCTTCGTCGTCGTACTCGCCGCCTTCAAAGCCTTCATCATCATCGTCATAGCCGCCGAAATCCTCATCGAAGCCTTCGTCGTCATCATCGAAATCATCCGATGCCTCAGCCGTGCCATCGTCGCTGAACTCGCTCTCATATTCATCATCGAAAGGAGCGTCATCATCAGCGGAAGCCTCAAATTCATCACCGTCATCGGCGAAGTCGGCATCATCGTCAAAACCGTCATCCCAGTCGTCTTCGGCATCATCCGGTGAAGCCCATACGGGCTCCAGGTCGTCATCTTCGAATTCATCGTGATTGTTTGGATCAGACATTTTGTCTTCCTATTTCTTATATACCGAAGAACCCGGCGCAGGGCCGACCAGCTCTTCCAGGAACATCAGACCAAAGAGAGTACCCTGTGCGATGGTCACCTCGGGACGTGAATACTGGCCTCTGTTGCGTTCGGTTTCATCGACCACAACCTCGGCAGCATCGCCAAGACCGGCAACAAGGCTTTCCTCAAGCGAGGCTTCCGCACTGGTTTCCTGAGTTGTGGTGCCACCACCGCCCACATTGATGATAATGCTCGATTCCGTGTCCGAGAACTGATCGGCAAACTCATCCAGAAACGCTGCAGCACCGGCGACAACAAACCGCTCGAAGAAGAAGTTATCAACACTGGTTGCCAGTCCCGTGGTGCCATCGGCCGGATCAACAGCAGCAGCATTGATCGTCGTGGTGTCACCATTGGGATAAACCAGAGTCTTGAACTCAAGGAACATAACGTCCTTGTTCTGCGTGAAAGTACCGATCAGGCGTGAGCCGTTCAGCTTACCCCCAACGATCTCGCCAAGTACCGGCCCAGGCTTGGTGGAAACCGCACGGGTAACCAGACGGGCAAAAATCGTCTCACCCGGCTTGACCAGACGCACCTGCTCGTCACCTGCAGGAGCGGGATTCGGATTGGCAACAGCCGGCCCCATTTGCGGAGAAGAATCAAGCTGCTGGGTCTGCCCGGTCGGGCGATTGCCCGGCACATAGAATACGACTGAATTGCTCGGCTGCGGACGCCAACCACCAACAATACCACCGATCTGTGACTGCATTCGTGAAGCCAGCCCCTGATCCGCCTGAACCCAGAGCGGTTGCGGCAGTACCTGTGGTGGTGGCGCGGCGACAACAGGAACAGGCAGCGGCTTTGGTGTTGCCGGCGGCTGCAGGTTGGTACGGCGCGGCAAGGATGGCGCATCCGGCTCTTCCGGTGCGGATTCAACGACCTGAGGCATCGGGGCCGGCGGCAGTGGCAAGGTCAGATCGGTATCGATCTGCAACTGCCCCTGAAGCACTGGCACAAAACCGCGCCCCTCCCTGAGGGCACGCTCGGATTCCCGCTGGTTGAAATCGGACAGGATGGATTCATAGAACGGCGAGCCCAATTCACCCGGGACCGACTGTACATCAGGCGTACCGGAGATATTGGCACTGGTCTGAACCTGCACATCTTCCTTGAAGGTATAATAGGAGATGGCAATACCGATAACCGCCATGGCAATCGCCACAATGGCAAGGAAACGGCTTTTGGGATCGCGTGCCTGCGCAGCCATTGCCGATGCAAACTTTGATTGTGCCATTCCATTTTCCTCACTGGTTGGTCCGGCCCTAATAATTATGGCCCTGAATCCCAACCTTTAAACCTTGGACGTCGCTAAACGGTATTTCCTTGGCAGTTTATACTAACTTTCCTGATCCATCACGCGCACCGATATCAGACGCCCGTCATCAGACGCCAGTATCACCGGCACATCCGGTATTACATATACCCGTAATCCACCGGCTCCTGCAGCACTGTTCGACCATGCGGGCGATAACAATGTCATACGTGTGCGCAGATACAACGCATCGCCATAGCGCCAGGCACTCAGTCCGGGCTGGTCAACCGACACGGGCTCGGCCCCTTCAGGCGGTAAACCATCGAGAAAGCTGGTAATTACCGGGCCACCGACCTGTGGCGAGGAATCAACAAACTGGATCGGGGCTGCCGCCATGGGACCACGGGCACCAACCCGCATATCAAGGCGATAATCAATGACCTCGGAACCGGCGATCAACTTGACCAATATCGGCACCGGCTGATCCAGCAGGGTAATTACCATATTGCCCTCGGCATAAGGGGCCAGTGGCGTAATGGTAACCAGATTGCCTTCCGGGATCGGGGCATCGACCTGAAATCGATCAGGGTTGCCAACCACAACTGCTGACACCGGATAGGGTGACCCGGTTACATCATAGAATGACAGCGCCGTAACCCGACCGGCACCGGTGCGGATTTGCGGCGGCGCGCCACCGGGTGCCAGCGAAACTTCCATCGAACTGACACTTGGCTGCTCCGGCCGCACTGGATCGGCTGCGGCACGATCGGTAATATCGATCTGTCGCCGCAACTCGCGGATCTGGTCAGGCTTCAAGGGCAGCAGATTACCAAGGACCTGCTCGAATGCCAGTTCCTCAGAAGACGGTATCTCATCAATCCGTACAATCCGGCCATCGGGCAGAACCGCCAACTCACTCATATCAACCGTGGCAACGCCCGGCGCCGCCCCGGTCGCAACCGAAGCCTGCCCCAATGGCACAATCTGCCCGGACGCCATGGGATCAACCCGTGGCGGCGTTTGCTGCCCCTCGACCGGCGGAGAATTCGGCAAGGCTACCCGTGACGGCACACCCGGCGGCAATGATCTGGGCGCAAACTGCACCGGCGCATTATTGGCAAGCCCCTGTGTCTGTGGCTGGGCAGATGGCGGCCTGACAACATTTGACTGCTGTTGCTGTTGCCCCTGAACCAGTGCCGGATTGCCCTGCAGGGGTGGTAATCCGCCGGTTCCGGTATTGGTATTTGCCGTCGGATTGGTATTGGACGGCATGCCGCCCAATCCGCTCGGCACCTGTGGCGGGCTTGATGGCAGAGCCGGTGCTGATGATGGCAAAGGTGGCGGCGCCTGTGCCTGTGCCTCATGCATGACCAGTGATGCACCGCAAACGGCAAGGGCTGCCATCCCGACCCCGACGGTGGATTTCAGCCAGACGAACCGGGCATCAATACCCCGCGCGCCACCGTCAAAGATATGTTGCCGGAGCGCAGCAATGCTTGCGCCTAGTTTGGCCTCGCCACGAATTGCGTAATCCCGACGCCTTCCGGAAATTCCAGAGTTGGAACGCGAGACACGGTCATGTTCACGAGCAGGTTCTGTCGCTGAACCTCGTTCGCAGACCGGTAGGCCACCACGATGGGCATTTCTATCCGCCATGAATATACGCCGTTAACGACGCCCTCAGTCAGCATTACCGGCGCCCCCTGGAGCGCCGCATTCACAATCAGCTTTTTCTGCCTTACGGCTTCGAGGTTGCGAGAGTCTTCCAATGCCTTGAGGAAGGATCGCCACCCGTCAGGTGTAAAGGCTTGTGCAGCATTCTGAAGTTGCTGGCGGAAGTTCACGAAGTCAAAAGTAAAGGCGTCGGTTGCCGCCTTGCCGGCCCAGGTCAAAATGGCCGACTGGGTCAGCATCGGCTCGTGCAATGGGGTCAGGCGGATCAGGCCACCATCGGAGCGGGTCGCAAAATAGCGTGGCTCGGGACGGTCATTCAGGAGGTAATACACTGAATAACCAGCGATAATCAGCGCAACCGACTGGGCCACAAGCGCATAGAGCATCCACCGGAACCGGTCCCGGTAAAACTCGTGCCGCATCATGACGGTTTGTATTGCGTCGTGCCGTCTAGACATAATTTATACCCGCCTGCCCACACTCGATTGATTCAGAATCGTAACCCGACTCGCTGCCCCGACAAAACCCGGATAACGAGTCGAGCCCCGCTATTGGGTTTGCAGTATAGAACAACATTGCAGTTTTGTCGGCATTGTTGATGCCGGGGTGGCATATTTTTACGATGATTTTGGCAAGCTGCGGCATCCGTGACGCGTTACCGGTAGGCGACAGGGTTATGAATGTCGGCTCTATAGGAGATAATTACCGATGTAACCGGTCAGATGCCTGTTACCAGTCATCCCCATCACCGCCACCATGACCGAAGGCATAGGCACCGTTGCGCCAGAATTCGGTGGATTTGCAGCTTGAGCAAATACGCTCGCCCGAATGGCTCGACCAGAACTCGACACCACACATCAGGCAATTACGCACCTTACCGACTGATTTCGGTTTTTTCGGCTTGGGCTCATCGCCCCAGTCCTCTTCCGGGTAATCGAGTGCATCGCCACGCTTCGGCGCTTCCGGCGGAAGTTCATCAACCGCATTGGTGGCAACCGCTTCAGCCCGTGGCGGCAATCCCAACCGATGCGCCTTGATTGCAATAGCATTGGCCGAACGTCCGAACTCATTGATCAGTTCGGCATCGGTACTGCCGCTCAGCCACATCCGGCGGAGCTTCTTGATCTGCTCGTCATTCCAGGAGGAACGGCCCTTGCGTCCAGCCGAGGCACCACCAGCGCCGTCCGAATGCGCCACCGCATCGAAAAGCGTCAAATACCGGTTGGTTACATTAAGCCCAAAGAAAGCCATAGGTTACTCTGCTAGCGAAAACCGTGCCTATCATACAAAGCCTAGGCTGGCTGAAAAGCCAATACCCACTCTTATCTGCCGCAAAGTTTTGCACTCGTGTCCGTATCGGCACTACTTGTGGTAACAACCACAATCCCCGCTTGGCATCTCACCGACATCCCGCCGGCATCCCCTTGGCGACTATGGCGTGACATTTCACATCAGCACCCCCGTTTCTGATACCCCCATCAGACCGGAATGACCAGTGAAAAACTCAATTTCAGGAGCCGGTTTTTTCAACCGGAAGAACACAGAAAAGCGCTTAGCATCAACAGCTAAGCGCTTTAACTTAATTCAGATAAAGAAATGACGAATGGTGCCGCACTATCTCCAGTCAATCAGCCAAGGCTGACAGACGAGATATTACATGCCCATGCCGCGTGATGGACCAGTAGACTTGCGCTCAGCACTTGCCTTGGCGTCTACAGTCAGCTTCGGAGTAACACCGGTTGCATAGCTTGCAGGGCCACCCTTCAGCAGCTGCCGTTCGCCATCTTCAGTCACAATGATAGCACCTGGGGTATTACGCATCTTCTTCCACCACTTCTACGAATTGTTCAATCGTTGCTCTTCTACCATCGGCCATTATCAAGACATCGCCAACTTCTAGGGACCGGTCGATGCTTGTATCAACCATTCCGTATTCTCGGATCGGCGACCAGCCATCGTGGAACTCGATATTCGGATCGACCTTGATGACGATACCGGCAGACCGAGCCCGCTCCTTGAATTCCGGGAAATCATCCTCAGAGATGTAAACCATCTTGAAGTCCTGCCGACTGGTCGGAGAGAATTTCATATCCCTCGCCACTTCGGCGACCACTTCTGGTTTCACCTTGACCCACCACTGACCGTAGTCAGCTGCAGACGTTACCGTGATGATCTTCCGTGTAGCCATGCTCAACAAAAACCCATCTGAATGCGCCGCACTTGCTAAACGCTTTCATCCATAGAATGTGCTGTCCTTATGAAAGCACCAATGCTTTTTGTAAACCGGTGACGGACAGAAACGCCAGTTTTGATCCTGATGATGAAAAATAGCGATATAATGACACAGATGAAAAAGCGCTATTTTTCCGGCTTTTGCCAGCACCAGACGTCCTGATACGGCCCGTCTGCGGTCAATCCGGACCATCTTCCACGCACCGGTCCACCATACGGTACCAGCCCGGCTTGAGCAAACCAGCCATGCACCTGGCTCGGGGCAAAGCCGACAGCGCCCAGCGGCGCTTCCAGGTCTGCCGTATACCCATCCCCAGTTTCCCAAGGCTCAAAGGCGAATGCTGTTGAGGTACTGAGTGATGCTGAATCGATCAGGAAGAAGGTAACAAAGGCAATACCACCCGGTTTCAGGGCTCGTGCCATTTGCCGGGCGTAATGAGCACAGGTCGGTGCCGCCAGATGGGTCAGCACCGATGTGCAGGTAATGCGGTCAAAGCTGTCGGCCTCAACCGGCCATTCAAGCTCATCGGCATTACCCTTGCCGATCGGATTATAAAGGTCATGGGCAACCGGCAGCAGCCTGAAGTCAAAATTCGGATAGCGCCCACCAATCATGTACCGGCACCAATGCACGGCCTTCTGCACCGGCTCAATGCCAACATAGGGCGTATCGGACCGCAGGTAATGGGCAAGCGGCATGGCCACGCGTCCGCATCCGGCACCGACATCCAGTATGCTGTGCCGGGGCATCATATCCGTATAGGCAATCAGCTGTCCTGCCAGCTCCCGTCCAACAATATGAAAATCACCGGCACCGACAAACTGCAGGTGATCCGGTGGCACAGGCAGATACTGACATTTCTCCAGCACATGTTTCAGCCAGAAGACACGATGCAGCGCTTGTGCATCAGGTACCAATGGCTCTGGCAAGCCGGTGGTTGAGCCGTCGAAAGACATGAGAAGATGAAACCGGATAAAATAAACTGGGTGGATCGACTAGCCGAAGAACACCGCGTAGCCACTGAATACGATAGCAAGTGAGGACAACACAATCGCAATCAGGGCCATGCCCTTGCTCATCGTGAGCTTTTGCGTCACGGATTCAATCTCGTTACGCGGCGCGGTATCATTAAGGCGCTCATCAAAGCGCATGGCAAAGACTTCAACAGACTCAAGATCGGCACGCAAACGCTTAACATCGCGCCAGCATACCTTGAGGTATTTCTCGAGCTTGCCGAGATTTTGCCGGTCAGTGTTGGTGGTTCCCGAAGATGCGGCCTTGTTGTTAGCTACCTTGTTGTCAGATGCGGCCTTGCCGGCACCACCGGCACCATGTGCGATCTGTTTGCGCATGGTTTCGGTCTCGCTGATCAGGCGCTTGTCCATCAGGCTCAGGATACGGGCCAGCTTCAGGTAGTTTTCATCAATCTTGTCGAGACGGAAATTGAGCGCTTTCAGCTTGACCGAAAGGTCGTGGGCAACCTCGCCCGGATCGCTCAACGCCTCATCGGCTTTTTTCTCATGATCGACGCTGCCATCCTGATTGATCGTGAACACCCGTGGCCCACGTTTGACGGCCATACCGGTCTGGTCGAAGAACACACTGAACTCCGAAGCCGGGCGGTTGCGCAATTCCGGAGGCAGGTCGAAAACAAAGGCATGACGGCCATCACCAGCCCCGCGATTGGCCAGATCCTCACGATACCGGTCGGCCTGTGCGGTGCCGAGCTTCTTCTCGCCGTGAAAAATGCTGACCGTCGCGATCTCATCCGGTCGCTCCTGATCATAGGCCCAGCCATAGATGCGCCCGCCCTCGACCGCATCAATGAAGCCATCCATAAGATAGCCTTCGGTTTCTGTCGCCACCTGATCCGCCTCGCTGGCCATGTACTATTGCTCCCGCATGGCGAAAGTCGCCGCGTCCATGATTGGTGATAAAATATAGTCGATTGCCTGCCGTTCACCTAATGCGATCAAGACATTGGCCGGCATACCGGGAACCAGTTCAACATAATCGGGCAAACTGTCCATTGCATGATCGGTCAGGGCAACCTTGACTGCAAAATATGGAACCCCGGCCGGATCAACCAGTTGGTCAGCAGAGACCTGCAATACCTCGCCATGGAGCATCGGCACCCGGCGGCGGCTGAAGGATGGCAGCTGTACCTGTGCCTGTAATCCCGGATGCACGGCATTGATGCGCTCAGGCGGAATCCGGGCCTCGATAATCAGCCGGTCCTCCTGAGGCACCAGATCCATGAGCGGCTCACCGGGCCTAATAACACCGCCCGTTGTTGAGACCTGCATATCAACCACGACACCATCTTCCGGTGCAACAATCTCACGCCGCTGCAAGACATCGCGTGCTGCCGTTGCCCGATCACTCAGATCGGCGATTTCAGTCTGGGTGCGATCAAGCTGATCAACAATTTCGGTACGGCGCTGGTTTTCGAGATCAACCAATTCCAGTTGAGTCGTGCCGATGGTCTGGCGGATCTCTGCGATATTGCCTTCGAGTTCGCCGCGACGACCGCGCAATTCAGATGCTCTCCTCTGAAGCGCCAACAACCGTGGTCGTGTTTCAAGTCCCTTGGCCAGCAGGGTTTCGACCGCATTGATCTCCTCGGCAATCAGCCCAAGCTGTTCAGTGGCAGCGCGGGACTGTGACTGCAGGGCAGAAATCTGTTCATTCAACTCGGCAATCCGGTTCTGCAACAGAGATATCTGGTTCTCATAGGCATCGCGCCGGGCGGTAAACAGGTCGGTCTGGTTGATCAGCGCCTCTTCGACATCCGGGTCACTCCGGGCCAGCAACAGCGCTGGCGGGAATTCGATTTCGTCGGCACCGTCAATTTCCGCCAGCAGCCGTGCACGGCGGGCCTGCAGGGCGTGAAGTTGCCCCTCGACCACCCCGAGGCTGGCCCTGGCCTGGGTATCATCGAGGATGATCAGCGGTTGACCGGCATGCACCAACTGCCCGTCACGAACCAGCAGCTTGCTGATGATACCGCCCTCAAGATGCTGGATCGTCTTGCGCTGGCTCTCGACCACGATACTGCCGGAACCATAGGCGGCGCTGTCCAGCCGCGCGGCAAAGCCCCAGGTCAGGAAACCGCCAAAGCTCAACAGAATCACCAGTCCGAGATACAGGAATACCCCGCCCAACCGTGGTCCGCGAGCGAGATTGTCCGATACCGACAATGTCAGTTCCGAGGCTCCCTTACGGTCTGTTTCCGGAAGATACGACATCGGTAATCCCTATTTCCCTTTGGCATTGTCGGTGCCAGTGGCCGGCAGAGCCCGGATGGCGGGTTTGGCAGCGATTGCCGCCTTGGGCTTGTCGCCATCGATCAATGGCAACACCTCTTCGCGGGTCCCGAACCGGCGGATCGAGCCTGTTTCCAGCAGCAGCAGCGCGTCCATTTCATCCAGCACCGAACGGCGATGCGAGACACAGATAACCGTCGTGCCCTCATGTTTCAGCTTGCGGATGGTGCGTTTGAGCGCGGCCTCACCCTCGCGGTCGAGATTGGCATCCGGTTCATCCAGCAACATGATGCTGGGCCGTCCGAACAGGGCACGCGCCAAGGCAATGCGCTGTTTCTGACCACCGGTTAGTACGACCCCGCCCTGCCCGATAAAGCTGTCATAGCCACCCGGCAGACGACCAATGATATCATGCACATCAGCCCGTTTGGCAGCATCAATCACCGCCATGGGATCGGCATCGGTCATGCGCCCGATATTGTCGCGGATAGTGCCCTCAAACAGCGACGGCTCCTGCGGTACATAACCGAGATAGCGTCCCAGATCCTCACGTTCCCACTGATTGACATCCTGCCCGTCAAAACGGACGGCACCGACATTGGGGCGAACAATCCCGAGCAGCAGTCGCAGCAATGTGGATTTTCCGGCGGCTGACGGCCCCAGAATACCGAGCGCCTGACCGGGCTGGACAGTGAAGCTGATACCGCGCAGGACGGCACTGTCCACACCCGGCGGGATATAGACCAGACGTTCAACCTCAATCAGTCCGGACGGGCGTGGATAAATCATTTCCGGCATGACGGCATGCGGCGCATTCAAGGCCTTCTCCAGCCGTTTGTAGGCCCGGCTGGCCGAAACCCATTGTCCCCAGCCATCAATCAGTTGCTCAAACGGCTGCAGTGCACGGGCCATGATCACCATGATCGCAAGAAACACACCGGGGGAAACCTCACCCGCCAGAATCAGACTGGCCGCGGCACCGAGGGTCAGAATCTGGATCACCATCCGGAAACTTCTGGATGCCGAGGTCACCTTGGCGGCGCGGTTGATGCCACGCTCGCCGACCTTGAGATTGTGTTCCTCTGCCTCATGCCAGCGTCTGGCGATGGTCTTGACCATCCCGAGCCCCTGAATGACCTCGGCATTGCGCAGGGCCGCATTCAGATGGGCATTGGACATGGCCGATGCCTCAATGCTGTCTGCAACCGGTTTTGAGGCCAGCATCTGGTTGACGATGGCCAGCGCTGCCAGACCGACGATCCCGAACAGGGTGATCAGCCCGAACACCGGATGCAGCATGAAGGCGACGATAATGAACAGGACAGACCAGACCGCCTCAAAGGCCGCGATCAGGTAACGCCCTGAAACAAACCGCTTCAACTCATTGATATCGCGCAAAACTTCCGTTGGTCTGGCAGTGCCGTTCAGGCTGCCGGTAACCATCGCCTGTAATGAATCCAGTTGCAGGCGCTGATAGGTCCAGTTCGACAGGATGGTATGAATGCGTGACCGGCCATATTCGAGAAAGCCGAGTACGATCATGAAGCCGAGCGCCATGGTCGTCAGGGCGATCAGGGTGCCCTGATTGCCGCTGCCCAATACCCGGTCAAAGGTCTGAAACATGTAAAGCGGCAGGGCCAGCATGCAGAGCGTGGTGAAAAAGCTGGCAAAGAACGACGCCGCCAATCCGGGCGCGCAGCGCTGCGCCAGTTCGGTCAGCAGACTGACTTCGGCACGATTATGGGTTGGTTGTTTTGGCGGCGCTTTTTTCAACGAAACTTATCCAGCAATTCAGCGATACAACATTATATATGAGCAACCGGCCATGACAGAGTCGTAACGTGACGGGATTTCATGAAAAAAGAGCACATTGCCAAGCCCGTTCAATGTGCTCTTCCCTTCAAAACCACCATTCAAACCTATCAGATCAGGTCGATGATATCTTCCAACTGCAGGCGCACCTGCTCTTCGGTCAGGCCGGTAAGGGTAACGCTCACATCACTGGACAGATGAATGATCACGTTCCCGCCAATGGTTTCGATGGTGAAATCGGAGATTTGAACCTCATTCGGATCACCGGGCAGGAAGACGTCACGTTCAATACTGATCTTGTCCACACCCAATGTGAAATCAATGATTGTATCGGAGCCGTCAGTCGAACGCAGATAGACGAAGTTGTCCGCCCCGGCGCCACCGCTCAACGTATCATTACCGGCATTACCGTGAATTTCATCCGAACCGTCACCACCGACAACGCTGTCTGCTCCTTTACCGCCGAACAGTGAATCATCACCATTGCCCCCATCAACCAGGTCATTGTCCTGATTGCCATAGGCAATATTGTCATTCACATCGCCGGAAACGGTATCCGCACCGACACCGCCATAACCGGTATCATCATCGCCAAGGATAACAATGTCATCGCCCTGACCGCCCCACATCTGGTCATCGCCAAGGCCGCCCACAAGCGTATCACTGCCCTCATTGCCGAACAGGACATCATCACCAGCGCCGCCCACAACCGAGTCACCATCGGAGCCGCCATAGACCACATCATTTTCGGCACCGCCATCAATCGTGTCGGAACCCGCCGCCGCAAACAGCGTATCGGCACCTGATGCACCATCCACCATGTTGTTATTGGAATTGCCGATCACGAAATTGGCATCGGCAGAACCGGTGACGGAATCCACGCCGGCAGTCAGGATGGCAAAATCCGATCCGCTGGGCAGCGTTGAAGAAGCACTGATCACATCAAAGGTATCAGTGGAATCTGTTACACCGAGCTTGTTCAATGCATCGTCCACAGCCGTGGATGTCGTACCATCCACATCGCCATGCACGTTTACCGCCCCGCCTGGAATTGTCGGCATTTTCGCCCCTTGCCTGCTGATCTGTTACTCAAAGTTTTCGGCAGAAAACTGTGCCTCAAGATACGCATTTTCCGTGCCAAGCACAAATTTTCGAAAAATTTTCCCCGGCATATGCAAGGCAAAAGTCAGGCGGACTTGTCCTGTGTCCTTCTCGGCTCCCCTGCAAGACAGTCTGTTTTAGATGCTGAACCGCTTGTAAAGCTTGCGATTCAGGCTGTCGCGCACCTGTCTGAAGGCATCCATGCGCTGATCGGCATTGCCCTCCTGCAGCAGGGGATCAAAGGTCGGCCAATACTCCACATCACAGGCTTGGAGTCGGGTTACCTCAAGCGCCCGGTGGTGGGCTTCCGGAGACAGGGTAATGATCAGATCAAAGGACATATCGCCCAGATCGTCGAATGTCTTGGAGCGATGCTTGGTGAGGTCGTAATCCAGCTCCGCCATCACCCTGACCGCCATTGGGTTTATCGGTGCACTGCGCAGCCCGGCGCTGTCGACATAATATTTGGTGCCGGTCAGGCGCTTCATCAGCGCTTCCGCAATCGGTGAGCGGATTGAATTGAGGGTGCAGGAGAAGAGGATACTGGAGCCACCGCCCGGTATCGCCTTGCCTTCCGCATTATTCAATTTCTCAGCCACGGATATGCAGTACACAAAGCAGGGTAAACAAACGGCGGGCGGTCTGCCCGTCCACCGCGACCTCAGCCGCAAGGGTTTCTTTCAGCAGGTCTGCCCCTTCGTTATGCAGGCCGCGACGGCCCATATCGATGGCCTCAATCTGCGACAGGGAGGAGTCCTTAATCGCGGTGTAATAGCTCTCGCAGATCAGGAAATAATCCCGGATGATCCGGCGAAAGGCGCGCAGCTGGATCACCAGTTTGCCCAGTTCCGCTGATTTGTCCTGATTGCGCACAACAAGATTGAGGCGGTTCTCCTCAACCGACAGATCAATCGCATAGGGGCCTTCCGGCAGAGAGACCGGCTTGAAGTAGTTGTTCTCCAGCAGATCAAAGATCGCAACGGCGCGCTCATGCTCGATCTCGGCATTGCGGCGCACCACCGTCCGTTCGTCGAGATCGACCGAGACGATCTTGTATTTGGGATCGTCGGTCATGCCTTGGCCCGCACCTGCGCACCAGCATCACGGCGCAGCCGGACCGCCTCGGCATGGGCGCCGAGCCCTTCCGCCTCGGCCAGTGCAATGGTCGCCTCGGCCAGCGGGCCGAAGGCTTCGGCGGAACAGCGGATCAGGCTGGTGCGCTTCATGAAATTCATCACCCCGAGCCCGGAGGCAAAACGCGCACTACCCGCCGTTGGCAGGACGTGATTGGTCCCGGCGACATAGTCCCCGATCGGCTCGCTGCTATAGGGACCGATAAAGATCGCCCCGGCATGGCGGATGGCGGCGACAATGGTATTGGCCTCGTGGCACACAACCTCGACATGCTCAGCGGCAATCCGGTCAGCAATCACCGGGGCTTCAGCCACCAGATCGACAACGGTAATGATCGCCCCGTGGGTATTCCAGCTCTCGCGCGCAATTCCGGCACGTGGCAGGGCGGCAAGCTGGCGCTCCACAGCGGCACCAACGGCAGCGGCAAGATCAGCGCTGTCGGTCACGAGGATCGATTGCGCCTGCTCATCATGCTCGGCCTGCGACAACAGATCGGCCGCAATCCAGTCGGGATCGGCACTGTCATCGGCAATGACCAGAATTTCAGAAGGCCCGGCAAGGCTGTCGATGCCGACAATGCCGTAAACCTCACGCTTGGCCGCCGCGACATAGGCATTGCCCGGCCCGACGACCAGATCGACCGGCTTGATGCTCTCGGTCCCATAGGCAAAGGCGGCAACCGCCTGCGCCCCGCCAACGCGGTACACCTCGGTCAGTCCCAGCAGCTCAATCGCCGCCGCCAGCGCCGGTGACAGAACATCATCCGGGGTTGGCACCATCACCACGATACGCTCTACACCCGCAACCTGAGCCGGAATGGTGTTCATCAGGAGCGAGCTTGGATACGCCGCCGTACCACCGGGGACATAGAGGCCAACCGCACTGATCGGCGTAAAGCGATAGCCGAGCATCATGCCGCCCGGCTGTTCCAGCTCCAGTCCCGCCGGTGTCTGATATTCGTGGAAAACCCGGATACGTTCGGCGGCAAATTTCAGCGCATCGCGTACATGCTCGGGACATTTGGCAGCGGCAGCCTTGATCCGTCCGGCATCTAGCCACAGGCCATCAGCATCGGCGATCGACAGGCGATCAAACCGGTTGGTCAGTTCGATAACCGCCGCATCACCGCGGGCACGCACATCGGCAATGATGGTGCGGGCAGCCTCGGCAGCACTACTGTCACTGCCCTGACGCGCGCCAAGCAGCCCTGCCAGACGGGCATCGAAATCGGCATCGGCACTGTTCAGATCAAGCGGCATCACGCACCTCCTCAAAGCGCTGGATCAGTGCATTCAGCCCTTCCGGCCGGGTTTTGAGCGCCGTGCGATTGACGATCAGGCGTGAGGTCACCTCAGTGATGACATCCAATTCGACCAACCCGTTGGCCCGCAGTGTGCCGCCGGTGGAGACCAGATCGACGATGCGACGACAGAGTCCAAGCTTGGGCGCCAGTTCCATGGCACCATTCAGCTTGATGCACTCGGCCTGAATGCCCTTGGCAGCAAAGTGCTTGCGGGTGACGTTCGGATATTTGGTGGCAACCCGGACATGGCTCCAGCTCGACGGGTCTTCTTCATCGATCAGCGCCTTCGGGGCGGCAACCGAGAGGCGGCAGCCACCGATCCGCAAATCCAGCGGCGAGAGCAGTTCGGGATAGTCGAATTCGAGCAGAACATCACGCCCGGCAACCCCGATCTGCGCGGCACCGAAGGCCACAAAGGTCGCCACATCAAAGCTGCGCACCCGTACCAGCTCGATATCCGCATGATTGGTTTTGAACTGCAGCTGGCGGGCATCGGGATCGAAAAACGCCTCCTCCGGTTCAATCCTGGCACGATGCAGTACCGGCTGTAATTCCTTGAGAATACGGCCTTTTGGTACGGCGATAACGGTTTTGTCCGGTTCAGTCATCGGAATGCCAGCCTTCAGCTATGCGCAATAAAATTCATCAGTAAGGGTGTTTTGGCGCGAGAATGCGGGTTTTGCAAGACATGGCAACGATCAGCAGCCATGAGAGTATCGGGTGAAAGAGGAAACGGGCCGTAATCCGGGATCAGTCGGCGCGGAGCGGCTCGCCGTGTTTCGCCACCTCGGCGGCCTCCTGCTCACAATCGACCGAGAGATTGCCCTCAAGATCATGGGCTGGACGGCACAAGGTCGGCCAGGCTTCACCCAGATCCTCGAAATGGCAGTCCACTTCGACCATGGTCAGGCGGATGCTGGCATCACCGGCGAAATGGATGAGGACCGTATGCTCGTCGAGTTGCTCGATCGCGAGCAGGCCAAGCATATGGCATTCCTTGGTCTGGTCGATGCCGTGCTGTTCAACCCGGCTGACCTGCTCGAACCGGATCGCGCTCAGGGTGCGGAAAAAGCTGTTGGGCTGTTCGCTGTCTGGATCAACCGGCCCGTCCAGTTGCTCGGGATCGCACCGCTCCCACATGAAGCGGTTGATCACCATGGCAAAGCGCAGTTCCTCGCTGTCATAGCCGATGTCGCGGACAGGCAGAATGGCATCCTGCACCATGGCGGAGATGATGCAGAGATCTTCATCATCCTCGGCCTTCAGGCGGATGGTCGCCGGTACGGATCGGGTCTGGGTCATATCGCTTACCATACAGCCCATTAAACGCGGATATGGCGCATCGTCAACCGCCCATTGTCGGGGTGCCCGGATGCGTCCTGCCTATGCGGCCTCTTTCAGACGGTCGATTTCCGCACCACAGGCGGCCAGCTTGGCCTCAAGCCGCTCATAGCCGCGATCAAGGTGATAGATGCGGTTGACGATGGTCTCGCCTTCCGCCGCCAGCCCGGCCATGACCAGCGAGACCGAGGCCCGCAGATCGGTTGCCATGACCGGCGCGCCAATCAGCTTCGGCACACCGCGGATCAGGGCAGATGCGCCGTGGACGGTGATATTGGCCCCCATGCGGGCCAGTTCCGGCACATGCATGAAGCGGTTCTCAAAGATCGTCTCGGTCAGCATGGCTGCACCCTCACACTTGGTCATGAGCGCCATCATCTGGGCCTGCAGATCGGTTGGGAAGCCAGGGAACGGCTCGGTCATCACATCGACACCGATGATGTTGTCGCCGGTACGACGGACCCGCAGGCCATCCTCAACCGTCTCGACACTGATCCCGGCCTTGGCCAGTGCCGCGATAACGGAACCAAGGTGGCGGTCATTGGCACCTTTCAGCACCACATCACCATCGGTCAGAGCAGCGGCCATGGCATAGGTACCGGTCTCAACCCGGTCGGCGATCACCTGATGCATGCCCTGCCCCAGATTATCACGACCCTGGATCGAGATAATATCGGTGCCCGCCCCCTCAATGGTGACGCCCATCGCCATCAGGCACTCGGCCAGATCGGTGATCTCCGGCTCCCGCGCGGCATTGACCAGACGGGTTTCACCCTTGGCAAGGCTGGCCGCCATCATCAGGTTTTCAGTCGCGCCAACCGATACTTTCGGGAAGACAATTTCGTTACCGTGCAATCCTTTAGGGGCTTTTGCTTCCACATAGCCGCCAGTCAGCTCGATATCGGCACCGAGCTTCTCCAGCCCGCTCAGATGCAGATCAACCGGACGATTGCCGATGGCGCAACCACCGGGCAGCGACACCCGTGCTGAACCGTGCCGTGCGACCATGGGACCGAGCACCAGAATGCTCGCCCGCATCTTGCGCACGAGATCATAGGGCGCTTCGAGCACTTCCGGGCCGTTACTGGTAAGCTCAAGCTGACCATTGGCCGGTTCCTTGATCTGCACGCCGAGATGCTCAAGCAAAGCCCGCGAGGTACGGATATCGGCAAGGTTCGGCACATTGTTCAGGGTCAGGGTCTTGTCGGTCAGAAGGCAGGCCGTCATCAGCGGCAGGGCAGCATTCTTCGCCCCGCTGATCTCAATCGTGCCCTTGAGCGGCTTGCCGCCGCGAATTCTGATCTGGTCCATCTGACGTGCCTGCTGGTGATTAGAGGCGTGGCAGGGTGACACCCTGCTGGCCCATATATTTGCCTGCCCGGTCGGCATAGGAGACTTCCGGTTCGCTCTCGCCGCGCAGGAACAGGAACTGGCAGATGCCCTCATTGGCATAAACCTTGGCCGGCAGTGGCGTAGTGTTGGAAATCTCAAGCGTCACATGCCCTTCCCAGGCTGGCTCCAGCGGCGTCACATTGACGATCAGACCGCAGCGGGCATAGGTGCTCTTGCCGAGGCAGATCACCAGCACATCGCGCGGGATACGGAAATACTCAACGGTCGATGCGAGAGCAAAGCTGTTCGGCGGGATGATGCAGGAATCGCCCTTGCGGGTCACGAACCCGGTCTCGGAGAAATCCTTCGGATCGATCAGTGCATTATCGACATTGGTAAAAATCTTGAACTCGGGCGCCAGCCGCGCGTCATAGCCATAGGAAGACAGGCCATAGGAGATGCAGCCATCGCGATTCTGCTTCTCGACGAAGGGCTCGATCATACCTTGTTCAGTTGCCGCCTTGCGGATCCAGTGGTCGGGCAGAATGGACATGGGCTTGAACTCTCTTATTCTTCCTTGGGACGTGGACTTTCCGGCGTGTCCGATTGTGCATCGGCCTCACCGGCGGGTTCGGATGACGGGCTGGCGGGTTTTTCCGCATCCGCATTCCGGTTCTGACGCTGCCAGCTCTTGCGCCGCCGCAGATTATTGCGCAATGCCTTGGCAAGGCGCTCATTACGATCAGACGTCATGACAGCACTTCAAAAATCAAAATTTGCGGACAGGATTGGCCAGCCAGTTCTATTGCCCGTTAAATAGCGCAAAATCAAGGGAGGCGGTACGGCGGAAGGCTGCTTGTTTGGGGGTAATTTCGTGGCGAAATTGCGGTCGGGCCAAAAGATTGCCTGCCTTGCGCAAATTTGTTGCGATCACGGCTTGCCATTATCGCAACCCGCTTGTATGTTCCGCGCCCATCCGGTCAGGCAACCGCCCTGCACCACCCGGCACGCTGCCGTAGCTCAGGGGTAGAGCACTCCCTTGGTAAGGGAGAGGTCGAGAGTTCAATTCTCTCCGGCAGCACCATTATTTTCCGACAATTCAAAAGGTTATAACAACGGCAGCTTGTCGTTGTGTGTCGTTACGTGCGGAACTACACGCGTACATGCCTTACAAATCCGTACAAAATCCGGACAGCGGGGGCTCAATGATCCGCATCAACCAAAGCTACGGCATCAATCATTACGATGCCATCACCGGCGCCAATATCGAACAACTGGAACAGATACATGCAGATCAGCACGCCGGATAAGTCCGATTATGAGGAGATCGTGGCGGTCTGGGAGAAATCCGTCCGGGCCACGCATGATTTTCTGGCCGAAACCGATATCGCATTTTTCCGCCCGCTGATCCTGAATGAGTTTCTTCCGGCAGTTGATCTCCGTTGCAGCAGAGATGCGGCTGGACGGATGACCGGCTTCATCGGCGTGGCCGAGGGCAATATTGAAATGCTATTCCTTGATCCCGCCCATATGGGCAAGGGCATCGGTCGCCAGTTACTGGACTATGCGATCGCCGAGATGGGTGCCCGCACAGTGGATGTGAATGAGCAGAACCCGAATGCCCTGGCGTTCTACAAACATTGCGGCTTTACCGTAACCGGCCGTTCACCCGTCGACGGCATGGGCAAACCCTACCCGCTGATACACATGGAACGCACCTGACGGCCTAGCGGCCGAGGCCGAGGACTTGGCGCCAGAGGGGGCGGTTTTCGTTGTCGGCTTTTGGTGCTTTCGGGGTGCCCGCCTGTTTGCCGAAATTGGTGTGCAGGGTCATCTGCGGCGGCGCCGGGCGTTTGACGAAGCTGGTATCCGGGCCTTGCGGCTTCACGCCCTCAGGACCATAGAGATCGCCATAGATGTCGCGGATATCCGCCAGCCACTCATCGGCATCGCCGAGCTTTGCCCGCTTGCCCGGCATGGTTTCGGTTGCCCCGTGATCGAGCACCACCAGCTTGCCACCCGGCAACCGGCCGAGATTGTCCGGGCGGTCATCACCATTGGCAAAGCGATAGCCGACTGCCGCCAGCTGGTCACGCATGATCTCCACATCGGTTTGGGTCAGGCTGCCGGTAGCGACGAACGGGTACATCTGAACGTGATACTCCACATAGTCGGATTCCACGGTCTTGCCCTTGATGGCGGGCAGTACCAATGGCTTCGGCTGGCGATCCTCGAACCGGGCCGGGGTAATCTTGGCCACCAGACCATTGCCCACATAGAGCGGCAGGGAAATCTGGGCCGAGGCATGGACGCCGATCAGCGGGATGAAGCGGGTCTGCCCCCACTCCTTCAGCACATCGCCAACCACTTTCTGGGCCCGGAAGTCATAGGCAAGATCACAGACGGCCTGATTGTGCGGCATCTCCATCGACAGCAACCCGACCACATCACCCAGTACCCTTGGCTCCTTCAAACCCGCCATGTTCCCTCTCCCATATCGCTTGTTCTGATAGTGTTATAACAACACAATACGAAAGCAATAAGCGGAATTATTGCTCTATTGCAAACGAGAGAGAAACAATGCTTGGCGCTCTGACGTGCCCAAATCGGACAGAAATGCCCAAAGCAAAAGGGCCCGGCAAAAGCCGAGCCCTTTCGGGAAATTCTGATGTCTGCGCTGATCAGTTGGTCAGGGCAATTTCGCCATCATCGTCTGGTGCTGAATCACTGCTGCCACCGGCCTGATCATTACTTGGAGACAAAGCCGCCGTGGTCAGGATACCGGCATCGGAACCACTGTTACCGGTTGCCGGGGCTGGCGTCTCGCTGACAGCTTCCTCAGCTGGAGATTCCGGTGTGGCCGCAACTTCAGGCGTTGAAATCTCGATATTCGCGGACAGCGTCTCGGTGGTCGCCGCAGCGGAAGTCGCGGGCGCGGACAGGCGCTCGTTGTTTTCCTGTTGGGTCTGGTAAACCGAAGAAGCCTGCTCAGGCGGAAAGCTGCGAAGAACCTCGCCACTTTCCGAATCGCGGAACAGCAACTGCACACCACCGTCATCAACGACGCGGCGCGGGCTTACGAAAACGGCCTGCACGTCGAGAAGTGAGCTCTCGGAAATATCCGGAACTTCAGGCGCTGGCGCTGGTGGACCCGACTGTGCGGGGGTTGCAAGATCAGCAATAGACTGCTGATTGCGTGGAAATTGGATGTCTGACATGTTCGGTATTCTCCCCCTGATGTCATAAAAGCGTTCGGCTAATGTGTTTCAATATACCTAATACGGACAAAAAATAAAAGCTTTCAACGCATCAGCGGATTTTTAACCATTTTCGATGGTGACAGGCGGGCAAGATACCGGCAATCTATTGGTGTTTTATCACGGTTTTTCAGTATCCTAGGTGACAGCGAACGGGCAGGTGAAAATTATTACCTTCAGGCACTCCATATGATGTCCCCTGTACGCTCCGCCTTTCGCTCTCTTCTGGGCGGGCTGAACAACCTCAATCAAAAAGCAAGAACAGACAGCCGAGATCCTAAAACAATGTTTCATTCAATTCGCAAGACCCGCCCCTTCCTGACCGCACTCGCCGGAATTGCCGCTATTGCCATGATCACCGCACCGGACAGCGCCCGGGCACAGAACTTTGCCGAAGGCCTCGAGGACCTCAAGGAAATGGTTCTGGTTGTCGAGCGCATGAGCGAGCAATCGGAGGCCTGCGGCCTTGATCGGGCGAAGCTGGCAGAACTGATGCGCTCGGAGGTGAGCAATACCGGGTTGGTGCTCGCGGAATCCGGTCCCACTCTGTATCTGAACATCAATACAGTCGCCGTTGGCGAAGTCTGCTTCTCTTCCGTCAACCTGCGGGTCCAGTATTACACGCAGGTGCCGCACCCGACCAAAACAGATGGCGCCATCGCACAGGTAACGCTCTGGGATGACGGCTTTGTCGCCTCATCGGAGTTGAGCAATCACGGTGAATATATCAGCGGCCTGATCGCCGATATGGCGCAGGATTTCGTTGTTGACTGGCGTGAAGCCAATCCACGCACCCTGCTGATGGCACCAAACAGCAATAATGCCAATGCACCGATCATGAACGCGCCGCCTTCCCAGTAAGGCGCAAAACGGAACATTACGAGCATGCCTGCACGCTGTCGCAGGCATGCTTTCTTTTACCCAGAACTCTGCCAGTCACCCCGACACCGGACCAGATGCCATGACCGTTCTTGTAACCGGCGCCGCAGGCTTTATCGGCTTCAGCGTCGCACAGCAGTTATTGCGTGAGGGCCGGTCGGTTGTGGGCGTCGACAGCATCAACAGCTATTCCCCGCCTGCCCTGAAACAGGCACGCCTCACCGAACTGAACAAACAGACCGGCTTTACCTTCTGGCATGGGGATATCACCGAGCTGCCGCAGCAGCTTGAGACCGGCACGGTGGGCGACAGCAATATCAGCTGGCAGGAGATTGACACCATCGTCCACCTCGCCGCCCAGCCGGGGGTGCGTTATTCGCTGGAAAATCCCTATGCTTATGTGGATGCCAATGTCACCGGACAGGTCGCCATCCTCGAACTGGCCCGGTCCCTGCCCCAACAGCCCCATGTGGTTTATGCCAGTTCATCCTCGGTCTATGGCCGCAACACAAAAATGCCGTGGTCCGAGGAGGACCGCACCGATCATCCGGCCTCGGTCTATGCCGCGACCAAGCAGGCGGCAGAGCGGCTCGCCGATACCTATGGCCACCTCTATGGACTCAAGCTGACCGGCCTGCGCTTCTTCACGGTCTATGGCCCGTGGGGTCGCCCGGATATGGCACCCTACCTGTTCACCAAAGCGCTGTTTGACGGCAGCACGATCCGGCTGTTCAACCACGGCAAGCAACAGCGCGACTTCACCTTCATTGACGACATTGTTGCCGGTGTCATTGCCGCCATCGACCGCTCGATCAACGGCATGGATGGCATGACGCATCAGCACCGTGTCTATAATCTCGGCAACAATCAGGCCGAGGAGCTGGAGCATTTCGTGGCGGTTCTGGAAGAGGTGACCGGGCGCAAGGCGATACTCGACCGGCAACCGGCACAGCCGGGCGATGTGGTGGCAACCTATGCCGACATTACCCGCAGTCAGGCCGAACTGGGTTTCTCACCCAAAACAGGAATTGCCGAGGGGCTGGGCGAGTTTGTCGCCTGGTATCGCCAATATCATGGCATTACCTGACACGGCATAGCCTAAGACACGCTATCTGAGCGTGCCAAAGGCCAGCATCAGCCGCAGAACCAGGTTATCGATCAACCGCTGGCGACGCACCACCGGCGCAACCAGTGCCGTCAGCCGGTTGCCGGTGGTTTTCTGGACATTGATGAAGCGATCAAGCTGTTGCCGGGCTTCGGGCGTCAGATCATCGCCATAGGCATCAGCCAAGGCCCGTGCCTGTGCCAGCAAGGGCGGCATCTGCCCGGTGGCGATACGCCTAATGCGCCCGACCAGTTGCCCCAGCGCCGAATGTGCCATGCCGATGGCATTGCGATTGTGTTGGCGATAATTGAGCGATGGCTCCGGATCGAAATATACCTGCCCACCGGCACCGGAAACCACGAGATAGGCCCACCAATCATGGGCAATCACCCCGCGCGGCCACTCACGGTTGAGCAACTCGAGCGCGGCACGGTTCAGCACGATGGTACAGCCGAGTGCGATATTCTCGACCAGCGCATTGCGGAACGCCGGTTCGCGCCGCCATTTCGGCGACTGCCCGACCGGCACCATGCGCTGATCGGTCAGGACGGCAGCGGAGCAGTAAAGCGCGGGCACAGCGGCATCCTGTTGCCGGTGCCATGCGACAGCGCGCTCCAGCTTGTCCTCGAACCACTCATCATCCTGATCGCAAAAGGCCAACAGGTCCGGCAGATCACCGCGTCCGGCCACCGTGGTCAGCAGATGATGAAACCGGCGGGTCGCCCCCTGCTGCGGCTCATCGGCTTCCACAAGGTCAACTGCTGACCAGCTCTTATGCCACCGGCGCAGGATCAGGCCGGTACTGTCGCTCGACCCGTCATCGCAGATCATAACCCGGCGCGGCATATGCGTCTGATGCTGCAGACTGCTCAGCTGTGCGCCCAGATAGGCAGCGCCGTTATAGGTTGGCATCACCACATCAATAGACACCGTATCGATAGGCACCGCAGCGGTGGTCATAAACAGGATTTCCCGGAAAAAACTGAGGTAAATGCACTCATTGCTGTGTTAGGTACTCGACCTCGTAACCATAAATCGCTAACACAGGCGCAACCGAGAGCCAAGCCGCGCTCAAGTCATCAGGATTGCTTTGGTACCATCATGGAAATTCAATCACTCGCGATACCAGAGGTTAAGCTGATTACGCCAAAAAAATTTGGCGATCATCGCGGATTTTTTTCCGAGGTCTATAATCGCAAGGCGTTTGAAGAGGCTGGTCTGCACCTCGATTTCGCACAGGACAACCACTCCCTGTCTGCGACCACCGGCACCCTGCGCGGTCTGCATTTCCAAATCCCGCCACACGGTCAGGACAAGCTGGTCAGGGTCATTCGTGGCTCGATATTTGACGTTGCGGTCGATATCCGGCATGGCTCTCCGACCTTTGGCCAATGGGTCGGCGCGACCTTGAGTGCCGAAAACTGGCAGCAGCTGCTGATCCCGCAAGGCTTCGCGCATGGGTTCTGTACGCTGGAGCCGGATACCGAGGTTGCCTACAAGGTCACCGGCTTCTATGCGCCGGAAGCGGATCGCGGCATTGCCTGGAATGATCCCGATATCGCCATCGACTGGCCGATCGACACCGACACTGTCATCCTCTCGGACAAGGACGGAAAGCACCCGACACTGGCTGACAGCCCGGCTGTTTTCCCCTACGAAGAATTCTCCCAGAACCAGCAAGGCGAACTAGCATGAGCGCGCTGTCAAACCGCACAATCATGGTGACCGGCGGTGCCGGTTTTATCGGCTCGGCCGTCATCCGGCACCTGATCCAGAAGACCGAAGCAAAGGTCATCAATGTTGACAAGCTGACCTATGCCGCGACCCCGACCGCGCTCAAGGATGTGGATCAGGACCCGCGATATGTGTTCGAGAAGGTGGATATCACCGACCGGGCCGAGGTTGAGCGCTGCTTCACCACCTACAAACCCGATGCGGTCATGCACCTCGCGGCGGAAAGCCATGTGGATCGGTCGATCGACGGTCCTGCGGCCTTCATCCAGACCAATGTGGTTGGCACCTATACCCTGCTCGATGCCGCGCTCGCCTATTGGCGTACGCTCGACGATGCAGCACAGGCGGCATTCCGTTTTCACCACATCTCCACCGATGAGGTTTATGGCTCGCTCGGTGAAACCGGTCTGTTTACCGAAGAAACCCAGTATCAGCCGAACTCACCCTACTCCGCCAGCAAGGCCAGCTCCGACCATCTGGTGCGGGCGTGGCACCACACCTTCCACCTGCCGGTCGTAACCTCGAACTGCTCGAACAATTACGGCCCGTACCAGTTCCCGGAAAAGCTGATCCCGCTGATGATCCTCAACGGTCTCGAGGGCAAGAAGCTGCCGGTCTATGGTCAGGGCACCAATATCCGCGACTGGCTGCATGTTGAGGATCATGCCGATGCACTGGTCACCATCATGACCCGCGGCACCCCCGGCGAGGTCTATAATGTCGGCGGGCATAACGAGAAAAAGAACCTCGATGTGGTCACCGGCATCTGTGATCTGCTCGACGAACTGGCACCGGCCCTAAGCGGTATCACCGCCCGCCGCGACCTGATCGAATATGTGACCGACCGCCCCGGCCATGACCAGCGCTATGCCATCGACGCCTCGAAGATCGACCGCGAGCTGGGCTGGCGTCCACGCTGGACCTTTGAAGAGGGTCTGCGCGACACCGTCAACTGGTATCTGAACAACCAGTCATGGTGGCAGGACATCCGTGCCGGTAATTATGATGGCAGCCGTCTGGGCCTGAAAACCGCCGCCAAAGCGAGCTGATCCCCGTATCATGGCCAAAAAACTTCTCGTTTTCGGCGCTACCGGCCAGCTCGCCCATGAGATTGGTGAACTCGGCAAAGCCACTGACAGCTTTGATATTACCTGTCTGTCACGCCAGCAGGCGGATTTGAGCGCCCCTGACACCCTGCCTGCCGTGATTGATGCCCATCGCCCGGAAGCGGTGATCATTGCCGCCGCCTATACCGCCGTGGACAAGGCAGAGTCAGAGGAAACACTGGCCACTACCATCAATGGCGAGGCACCCGGCGTCATCGCCCGGCATTGCACCAGCCTCGGGCTGCCGCTGCTGCATGTCTCCACCGATTACGTGTTTGATGGCAGCAAGGACGGCGCCTATGTCGAGACCGATCCGGTCAACCCGATCGGTGCCTATGGCCGCTCCAAACACGCAGGCGAGCAGGCGATACAGGCCGCCTGTGCCGAGCACATCATCCTGCGCACCGCATGGGTCTACAGCGCCCACGGGGCCAATTTCGTCAAGACCATGCTGCGCCTCGGTGCCGAGCGCGACCAGCTCAAGATCGTTGCCGACCAGCATGGCATCCCGACCGCTGCCGCCGATCTCGCCGCTGCCTGTCTCGATGCCACACGTCAGGTTCTGACCTATAACCGCACCGATGCCTGGGGCATCTATCACTATTCCGGTGCCGGGCCGACCACATGGTTCGGTTTTGCCGACGAAATTTTCTCTCAGGCTGCTGAGTATTGGGGACGCCGCCCTGAGATCGGCCCGCAGGCAACCGAGGATTACCCGACCCCGGCAGCCAGACCCAAGAACTCCGTCCTCGACTGCAGCAAGATCGCCGATACCTTCGGCATTGTTGCCAAACCATGGGCGCAATCCCTGCAGCCCGTCATCGCCCGACTGTTAAGCGAACAGCATCAGGCCAGCTAATCACTCAGAAGAACCAGAACTCAAAGGCAGAAGATCATGAAGGGCATCATCCTCGCCGGCGGCAGTGGCACCCGTCTTTATCCGATCACCCGTGGGGTGAGCAAGCAACTGCTCCCGGTCTATAACAAGCCGATGATCTACTACCCGCTGTCGGTGCTGATGCTGGCCGGGATCAGTGAAGTGCTGATTATCACCACCCCCCATGACAATGAGGCTTTCCGCACCCTGCTCGGTGATGGCAGCCAATGGGGCATCGAGATTTCCTACGCGGTGCAGCCAAGTCCCGATGGCCTCGCCCAGGCCTTTATCATTGGCCGCGACTTCGTCGATGGCGAGCCATGCTGCCTGATCCTTGGCGACAACCTGTTCTTCGGTCATGACCTCGAGAACATGGTCCGCGATGCCGCCACGACCACCGATGGCGCAATTGTCTTCGGCTATCACGTCAGCGATCCCGAGCGTTATGGCGTGGTGGATTTCGATGAGAACGGCAAGGCGCTGACCATTGAGGAAAAGCCCGCGAAACCGAAATCCCATTACGCCGTTACCGGGCTGTATTTCTATGACAGCGATGTTTGCGACATTGCCGCCAATCTGGAACCGTCACCACGCGGCGAGCTGGAAATCACCGACCTCAACCGCATCTATCTGGAGCGCGGCAAGCTGAGTGTACAGGTGATGAAGCGCGGCTTTGCCTGGCTCGACACCGGCACCTTCGACAGCCTGATCGAGGCCGGACAATTCGTGCAGACGATCGAGAACCGTCAGGGCCAGCAGATTGCCTGTCTGGAAGAGATCGCCTTCCGCCGTGGCCTGATTGATGCTGACAAGCTGAAGAAGCTGGCCGAACCGCTGCGCAAGAACGCCTATGGCCAATATCTGCTCGGCCTGCTCGAAGAAGACTGATTTAAAAGCCGCGGGAAACGAGCCAGCTCAGGCCATGATGCGGTCGACATCTTCCGCATCTTCGCCTATATCCTTCTCGGCCTCGCGGCGGGCTTTTTCCAGCCCTTGCTCGAGCATTTCCAGACACCCCTGAACCACCATGCCGACACTATCCTCTACCGGCCGTTCGGCAACCTTGAGCGCCGCCTCATGGGCACGGCGCCAGAGCGTGCGATCGGTCAGCATTTTGGTATAGGTCTGCTCGACTTCCTCGATTTTCGGGCTATCGGCAGCGCCCATAACCGATGCCCCGGCGAGATGGGCCGCCCCGCGTGAGGTAATCGAATGTTCGAGATTGACTGGCAGCATCAGTTGTGGCGTCCCGGCCTTGATCGCGGCATAGGCCGTAGCCAGCCCGGCATGATGAATGATCATCCGGAACTTCCACAGGTCATTGGCAAAGTTGATTGGATTGCGGTGGATCGAGACATTGCGCCCGCACAGCCCGGCAATCTGCTCGGGCGGGACATTGCTGACATAGACATGGGCCGGCACGCCTGATTTCGACACCATATTGAGCACGCCGCGCAGCAGCGGGTGATTGGCTGGCAGGTAGATGAAAATTGGTGCCTTGTCCCCGCCCCGCTCCTCAATCGTCGGATGACGGGAGACATCGGGCACGTTGAATGGCATCAAGGTCGGCTCGGTGCGATGCGGGCGATAGGGATCGAACTCCCGGATCGTGCAGACAAAGCTGCGGTCACCATTGAGCATGTCACCGACATAATCCACCGCTGGCCCCTTCAGCACGTCACGCACATGGTTCATGGCCATCAGCACAGATGCCTCATGACGGCGGCTGAATGGCAGCAGGCCGGTCTGCCACGGCTTGATCGGCGGCAGCAGGCGACCACGCGGCGGCGTGGTATAGCCATTGCCCATCATGGCGAAGGGTGCCCGGCCCCAATAAGCAAGCCGCAGGGTCGGGGCGAAATCCGCCACGATCAGATCGGGATCGACCTCGTCACAAATCTGCTGCCAGACGCGGGTTTGCCGCTCGAGCAATACCGCATCCTGATAGTGGAACAGGGTCAGGACGTCGGCCAGCACATGGGTAGGCTTGCGGCGCAGATTGGGATCCTGCTTTTCCGTCGGGATCTGCCAGAGCGTGCCCTTGATCACCTTGAGGCGGAATGGTCCCTCACGCTCCGGGAAGTTCTTGTCCAGCACCGGTTTGGCGGCGGGCGGGTTCGGCACGGCCAGCACGATCTCGTGTCCGGCATCATGCAGTTTGCGTGCAATCGGCAGCAATCGTGTCAGGTGCCCCAGCCCCGAGCCAAATTCCCATGCACACAGAATACGCGCCATAACCTGATATCACTTCACTACAAATAAACCGGTCCAGCCGGGGCTTTCCCATCCGCTTTGCTGGCATCATCGCGTGGTTCATGGCATAGAGCGTGCAACCACGCAATCAGACAGTAATGCCCCATGCCTGACACAGCAACCAATACCCAGACCGAAACCGGGCTGTCATCATCGGACCAGCCGATCCGGGCGTATTATGACCGGGCCAATCCCGATCTGCTGAACCGCCTCCCGCTGACCGCTGGCAAGGTGCTGGAACTGGGTTGTGGTGCCGGGGCGCTGGCCGAGGCATTCAGGATGCGAGTGCCGAACGTATTCTATGCCGGGCTGGAGCTTGACCCCGCCGCCGCAAAGATCGCTGCCGAGCGGATTGATCTGGTCGAGCTGTTCAACGCCGATACCGACGACATCCCGGCAAGCATTCTGGCTCAGGCACCGTTCGATGCCGTGGTTTTCGGCGATGTACTGGAGCATCTGCGTGATCCATGGGCAACCGTGCGCCGTTTTGCCGAGTTACTCGCCCCCAATGGCACCATGCTCACCTGTATCCCGAATGTGCAGAACTGGAAGGTGCTGCAGACCCTGATGACCGAAGGGTTCAAATTCGAGGATGAGGGGCTGTTCGACCGCACCCATATCCGCTGGTTCGGCCTCGGCAATATGGTCGATCTGTTGCGTCAGGCCGGTATCCAGCCCTGCGAAATCTGGCCACGCAATGTCATGACCGAAGGACACGAAGCCTTCGTCAGGGCAATAACCCCGTCCCTGCCCGCCCTCGGGATCAAGCCTGATGAGTTCGCCCAGCGCACCCGTGCCCTGCAATATGTCCTGCGCGGCATCAAAGGCACCCCACCGAAACGGATGCTACTGCAATCCATGATGCTGCGCCCGGTCGGCGGGGTGAATGATGTGCGCATCGGTCGCCCCATGGCCGCCATGGGCAGCATCCCCGGCATTGATGTCGTCACTGAAGTGCGCACCATGAAGCTGCTGAAAAAGCCGGAAGGCCAGCCGAAAATCTTCATCTGGCAGCGCCCGGTACACCGCTATATCGATGCCCGCAATATTCTGCGCGCGGTCGAGAACGGCTATATCGTGGTCACCGAATTCGACGACCACACCATGCGCTGGCCGGATGTGGCAAAGCATGAGTACCTGACCCTCACCGGCTGTCACGGGGTGCAGACCTCGACCCGCTATCTCGCTGACATCTTCACCGAGCAGCAGCAGGCGCAGCCGAATGACGTCCGGGTCTTTCCCAACAGCATTTTCAACCTGCCGCCGCGCCTGAACTTCCAGTCACCCCAGCGCATGAGTGTCTTTTTCGGTGCCCTGAACCGTGAGAAAGACTGGGCAGCGATCATGCCCGGCCTCAATCAGGCAATCCGGGAACTGGATGGCGAGATCGAGCTGCACTTCTCCGTCGTGCATGATCAGGCTTTCTTCGATGCGCTGGAAACATCGAACAAGACATTCACCCCGACTTGCGCCTATCCGCAATATCTCGAATTGATGGGCCAATGCGAGATTGCCCTGCTGCCGCTTGAGGACAATCTGTTCAACCGCTGCAAGTCGGATTTGAAGTTCATCGAGGCCGGAGCCGCCGGGCTTGCGGTCATAGCCAGCCCGACCGTTTACCAGCACACGCTGAAACATAACGAAACCGGCCTGCTCGCCGAACAAGCGGCTGATTTTGGCACCGCGCTCGTGGAACTGGCCCGCAACCGGGACAAGGCAAAGGCATTGGGCAATCAGGCCCGCGCCTATGTCCGTGACAACCGCATGATGGCATCTCAAGTTCAAGAACGCCTCGACTGGTACCGCAAGCTCTGGGACGAACGCCACGAAACCACCCCGCGGCTGATTGACTATCTCAAGGGCATGATCGGCAAGATCGAGGATCCCGACCGGTTATAGGCGGCCCGACCAGGCAAACAGATCACCCAACAAAAAAGGCGATGCCCAACCAGCATCGCCTTTTTGATTCTCCAAATCAGCACAAAGAAAAAGGGCGGCGCCGAAGCACCGCCCTAATTTCTAACTTATGACTGTCTGACTTAGACGATGTCAGCAACATCAACAGCTGCGACACCTGACAGAACGATACCAATATCAGCAGTCCCATCACCATCAATATCGGCGAATACAAATGCAGTTGGCGTACCTGCACCGTCATCAGATGTATAGTAGAGAACAGAGCCATCGAATGCAGCATTTGCATTAACCAACGCGGTGGCAAAGTCAGTATCAGTACCGCCATCCACGAAGTTGTCTGTTGCAGTACCACTATCATCACCGGCAGGACCACCAAACTCGAGTTGGTCAACACCAGTTGCGAAGTCAGTAATAACATCAGCACCAGCTTGTGACAGAGCGCTGTCGCCGTCAGCGAAGACGAAGACGTCCGCACCAGCGTTACCGGTCAGGTCGTCACGACCCGTGCCACCGGTGATGGTTTCTGCACCAGCACCACCAGCAATCACGTCGTCACCAGCACCACCGCTAAGCAGTGAGGCACCAGCATCGCCAGTGATGTTGTCTGCACCGGCACCACCGTCGATGGTGTCTGCACCGCCGCCAGAGGTGATGATGTCGGTATCGCTACCGCCGGTGATCAGGTTGTCACTACCGTTACCGGTAATGTTCAGCAGGCTGTCAATGGCAGAGGCATCAACACCGACATCGTTACCACCGGTAAGTTCAATGAACTCAACATTTACAACATCGCCGGACAGGGTAAGGACGTCATCATCTTCACCACTGTAGAAGATGGTATCGTCGCCATCACCACCGTCAATCACTTCGCCGTCGGCGAATTCATCTTCCTCAATGAAGATCGCGTCGTCACCGTCGCCAGCAAGAATGCTGTCGGCACCGTCACCACCCATGATGCTGTCGTTACCGTCGCCAGCGTCAATGGTGTCATCACCATCGTTGCCGTAAACAGCATCGTCATCATCACCAGCGAACAGAGCGTCGTTACCTTCGCCACCGAAGAGGCTGTCTTGACCAATGCCACCGGTCAGGATGTCATCACCCAGACCACCGACGAGGGTGTCATCACCGTCAATACCGGTAATGGTGTCAGCGAATTCGGTGCCTTCAACGTTGAGAGCTTCAGTAGTGATCAGGTCACCACCGGTGATGTTCAGACCATTACCAACGGCAGAGAAATCGTGGAAGTTCTCACCATCGTCATGGATCAGGATGTTCTCGAAACCGACGAGCTCACCGGTGAAGGTAAGAGCACCGGTATCAGCCAGAACAGTGTCGGTACCAATGATCAGGGTGTCAGTACCTTCATCGCCAAGAAGAACGATAGACTGGGTACCGGAACCGCCATTGGTCATGAACACATCATCACCAGCGCCACCGAAGACGGTATCAGTGTCAGCAGCTGCTGCGCTGAACTCATCATCGTCGAGATCGAAGGTGTCGTCGCCGAGGCCACCGAACAGAACGTTTGCACCGGTATCGGTACCATCGCCCAGGAACAGGTCGTTGTCTGCACCGCCGTAAAGAACGTCGTTTGCAGCACCACCGGTCAGGGTGTCAGCGCCTTTGTTACCATAGATGACAACATCGTCGGTACCAGCAGTATTACTCTGACTGGTGACAACGTCATTGTCTTGACCACCGTAAAGGGTGTCGCTGTCGCCACCTTCACTGTAGATGCTGTCTTCACCGGTATTACCGTAAACAACATCATCGCCGTCGTTACCGCGCAGGGTATCGTTACCAGCGCCACCATAGAGAAGGTCATCACCGTCAGAACCGTTCAGTGAGTCATCACCGAGGTTACCAAACAGGGTATCATTACCGTCGTCAGCAAAGAGGCTGTCATTACCCTGACCACCGTACAGAACGTCGTCACCGGTACCGGATGTGATGCTGTCATCGCCCTGGTTACCATAAATGACGTTGTCGCCGTCACCAGCAGTGACTTCATCGTTGCCCTGGCCACCGTACAGGATGTTATCGCCATCGCCGGCAACAATGCTGTCACGGCCGAGGTTACCATAAACGATGTTATCGCCATTGCCGACGGTGATGGTGTCGTTACCGCCGAGACCGAAGATCTTGTTATCTTCGTTAGCAGCATCAACCAGCGCACCTGCAGTTACGTCGATGTCATTAGAAACATCGTCGAGAGCAGAACCGGTATCGTTGTTACCAACGATAAACACAGAACCATCCTGGAAGGTCACGTTGGTCGTGGTCAGGGTGGTGAACTGGGTGTCGAGGGTGAAGGTTTTGCCTTGAGCAGACACGGTGGTCTGTGCGCCGGCACCAACGATGATAGCAGCAGCAGCAGTGATGCCGACATCATCAAAAATCAGCTGATCAACAGCAGGATTGAACGGAACAACCGAACCTGCGGTGATACCTGAAAAAAGGAAGATAGCCATTTTGTAATAAGCTCCCTTGAGGTCCTAAAAGAAGAGAAAAAACTCGGTTTATTGCAACTTCAACCGCCGCCCCAGATGCCCCAGTCCGATAATCGCCAAGCCATTCAGTGAACGACCCAAACTGACGAAAAACCTTCGGTACCAAGTGCGCGATGCTGACAAAATGTTAGGCCATCAACACAACGCGGCACCCAAGTAGGCGGGAGCGCAGCTGTAATCACGCACCCTGATAGCCCTTCACGCGGACAGAAGCAAGCATGGAAGTTTCTTGTTTTTCACAAGCTACAGGCAGGTTCCGAGCCTGTGGCAGACTTGCAACATATCGTGTGGTATATAGGCAAATGCGGCCTATGTAAGGACATCTTAATACGATTTTCCGAGAGCAAGGGGCTCGGCTGCATCGTCCACACGCGACAAATCTTCACTTTCTTTCCACACGCGCATTGCTTACAACGTCGCCTTACAGGGCGGTTCGGCAGATTATTAGCCGAAAAATCAAGGTTTGGCACCGATTCTGCCGGTTTTCGGGCAGTGTCAATCTGGCTCAACTGCGGCCCCATGCTGATAAACAGCGATACATAAACTATTATGAGTAGCGGCCTGGCGACGCGATAGCGCCATGCAGGCTCGTCATTCCACTGATCGATAACGTGATTGGCAAGCATCACCGATGAACAAGCAAAACGATACCAGCGCCGCAGATAACGCGCCCGAGAACGCATCCGACAACCAGACAGACGAAAACACCGAAACCGGCCAGGCCGGCACGGCAGTAGCCCTCGGTGGCCCTGAGTCGATACAGGCTGCCGCGCGGGCCAAGGCCGCAGGAGCCAATGATCTGGATGCCCGCGGTGCCATTCTCGCCTGCCGCAAGGTCTTCGGTGTCGTTGCCTGTTTCAGCTTCTTCATCAACCTGCTGATGCTGACCGTACCGATGTACATGATGCAGGTATTCGACCGGGTTCTGACCAGCCGGTCGACCGACACATTATATATTATTACCGCTATCGCCATTTTCTGTCTGGTCATCATGGGTACGCTCGACTGGGTGCGCTCCAAGCTGCTGGTGCACATCTCCAGCTGGATGGATGAGCGCCTCGGTCGCCATGTGCTTGCCACCTCGATCCGTGCCGCCTCCCTGCACCGCGATGCCAGTACCGTTCAGGGTCTGCGCGATCTGAGCACTGTGCGCAACTTCGCCGCCGGATCGACCATCTTCCACTTCTTCGATGCCCCGTGGGTACCGCTGTTCCTGCTGGTGATCTTTCTGGTTCACCCGGCCATGGGCATGATCGCCCTCGTCGGTGCTTTGGTGCTGTTCGGTCTGGCGCTGGCCAATGATTACGCCACCCGCAAGCCGCTGAACGAGGCGAATGGCCGAGCCATCAAGCAGATGAACCTCGCCGAAGCCACCGTGCGCAATGCCGAGGTGGTCGAGGCCATGGGCATGCTCGACAATCTGGTCGCCCGCTGGAATATCGAGAATCGCGACATCATGGAGATTCAGGAAGTGGCCAGCCGCCGGGCCGGCAGCATTTCCGCCTTTACCAAGTTTTTCCGCCTGCTGGTCCAACTCGCGATCATGGGCGTTGGTGTCTATTTTGCCCTCGGTCAGCAACTGACGCCGGGTGCGATGATCGCCGGTTCCATTATCCTTGGCCGTGCCCTCGCCCCGATCGAGCAGATGATCGGCTCATGGCGCAGCTTCGTCAGTGCCCGGGCCAGCTATGATCGCCTCAACCGCCTGCTGCACCGGGATCTGGCCGAGGTACGCGGTGAGATGACCTTCCCCGCCCCTGCCGGTCGCCTGACCGCAGAAGCCGTCACCTTCGGCATGCGTGGCCAGACCAAACCGATCCTGCGTGGGGTCAGCTTTGCGCTCGAAGCCGGCGAGTCTCTCGGCCTGATCGGTCCGTCGGCGGCGGGTAAATCCACCCTCGCCCGGCTGCTGGTTGGTGTCTGGATGCCGACATCGGGCAAAATCCGCCTCGATAATATCGACGTGTTCCACTGGAACCGCCGTGATTTCGGCCAGTATCTCGGCTATCTGCCACAGGATATTGAACTGTTTGCCGGCACCATCCGTGAGAACATTGCCCGCATGGGTGAATGCAGGGACGAGGAAGTCATTGCAGCGGCCCAAAAGGCCAATGCCCATGACATGATCCTGCGTCTGCCGGAAGGATATGACACCAAGATTGGTGCCGATGGCCTTGGCCTCTCCGGTGGTCAACGCCAGCGGATCGGCCTCGCCCGCGCCCTGTTCGGCAATCCGAAGCTGCTGATTCTCGACGAGCCTAACTCGAACCTCGACAGCGAGGGGGAAGCCGCCCTGATGGATGCGCTCAAGACCGCCAAGGCGGAAGGCACGACCATCGTGATCATCGCCCACCGTCCGAGCGTCCTCGCCTTTGTCGACAAGATGCTGGTCCTGCGCGACGGTATGGTTGAAATGTTCGGCGATCGTAATGAAGTAATGGGCAAATTGACCCGTGCCGTGCCGGCCACTGCCGGGGCTGCCGGTCAAATTCAGGCCAGTGATGGCAATCAGGCCCTCAGCGGCGGAGCAAAATAATGAGCAATCAGCCAATGATCGAACAATCACCCGCGCCCCAGTCACAGGCGAACCCGACCGAAACCCGTCAGGAATTCGAGTCGCCCTTCCATCGTGCCCGCAAACCGGCCCTGATCGGCCTCGCCGTGGTCGGCACCTTCTTCTTCGGCGTGGGCGGCTGGGCTTCCTTTGCACCGCTTGACAGTGCTGCGGTTGCATCCGGCCAGGTTGCCGTCGACAGCCGCCGCCAGACGGTCCAGCACCTTGAGGGCGGGATCATTCAGGAAATCGTGGTTACCGAAGGCAGCAAGGTTCAGGAAGGCGACGTACTGGTCCGCCTCGACCGCACTCGCGCCAACGCCAATGTGGACCTACTCAACGGTCAGTATCTCTCCGCCATCGGTACCAAAGCCCGCCTGATCGCCGAGCGTGACGGCGCAGACAAGATCGAATTCTTCGGTGAACTGGCAAAAGATGACCTGTCTCCAACAGAACAGGAAATCGTCGATGGTCAACGCAATGTCTTTACGTCACGGCTGAACCACTACAACGGCCAGCGCGACATTCTCGAGCAGCGCAAGTTGCAGATGAACGAGGAAATTGCCGCCCTTGATGCCCAGCGGAAAGCCGAGAGCGCCCAGCTGGCGCTGATTCAGGAAGAGATCGGCGCGGTCAAGGAACTGGTCGACAAGGGTCTGGAGCGCAAGCCACGCCTGCTCAGCCTGCAACGTGCCGCTGCCGAAATCAGCGGTAACCGCGGTGAATATCAGGGACGGATGGCACAGGTCCGCCAGCAGATCGGTGAGATCGAATCTCAATTGATCGATATCGACAACCAGCGCCTGACCGAAGTGACCGGCCAGCTGCGTGAGGTCGAAGACCGCATCTATGATGTCAAACAGCGCCTGAGTGCCGCCGAAGACGTCTTGCTGCGCACAGACATTGTGTCACCGCGTACCGGTACCGTCGTCAACCTGCGCTATTTCACCCCCGGCGGTGTTATCCGCGCCGGTGAGCCGGTTCTCGATCTGGTGCCAAGTGATGATCGTCTGGTGATCGACGCCATGGTCAACCCGCTCGACATTGATGTGCTCTATGAGGGTATGCCAGCTCAGGTTCGCCTGTCCGCCTACAGCCAGCGAAGCACACCGATTTTCCATGCCCGGCTGGAGCAGCTCTCCGCTGACAGCATGACCGATTCCCAAACCGGTGCCCGGTTCTATATGGCGCGGGTTGTGGTTGAGGATGACAAGCTGGACCTGTTCGAGGATATCAAGCTGATCCCCGGCATGCCTGCGGAAGTCATGCTGCTGACCGGCAAGCGGACCGCCATGGATTATCTGCTGACCCCGATCACCAAAACCATCGAACGCGGCATGCGCGAGCGCTGATCAGCGCTCGCTGCCAGCCCGGTTTCCGGGCGGTTAGACGGCAAGCTTCTCCACGGTCTGCACCACGGTCTCAAGGCATGAGAACGGGCGACGCTTGTCGAGCTGTGTCGCCAGCTTGTGCACCCGCTTGTGCCAATCAGTGGCAGCCAGCCCCAACTTCACCAGCCGGGCATATTCATCGATATCCTCGCCCTGGATCATCTCGGCGATCTTGCGGGCCTTGAGGTTGCGACTGTTAAGGCTCTGCTCCAGATGACGCGGCAGCAGCAGCTGGGCACAGCCCATGGCGAGTGCCGTCTCCAGCGTCCCCATACCGCCGTGATGCAGCACCACGGTCGCCTCGCGCAGCCGTTCTTCCAGCGGTGGCGGCGTGTCGTGCACGATCATCCCCGCCTTGCGCAGGGCATCCCGCAGTTCCGGTGACGCGCTGCGGATGAAGGCTTCCGCCGGTACCTTGGCATTGACCACGGCCTGCAGCATCTTCCGGGTATTATTGAAATCCGCCGCCAGATAGATGAACAGCTTCGGCTCCGCCGGAATCGGGCGCACCGCTGGCAACTCATCAAGCGGCCCTGCCGCTTTCTGTTTCCGACTGTCATTGTAGATGTCGAGTTCCGGCAGGGTCGTGATGACCTGTGCATCCCCGGCGACGAGCTGGCCGAGGCGCTCCACCTGCGGCTGTCCACGCTTGGTCAGCAGGGCATTCACATCGCTGGTGATCTCGTCGACAGGCTTGATCGGTGCGCCATGGGCACGCAGTGGCGGGAACACCGGCGGATCATGGGGCGGCACGACAAAGCCGTCGCCAAAGGCCAGATACGGATAGCGACCGCGCACCGCCATCGGCAGGATCGGGCAGTAATCACCAATGACCACGGATGGCTGGATATAGTTCAGCAGGCCATCCCAGGCATCGAGCGTCGGCTCAAGTACATCCATTTTGGCATACCCGCAGATGGCCATGATGTCAGCATAGGTCAGGGCACGAAACGGCTCGTTTTTCGGGGCCAGACTGACCTGCTGCGGGATCGGGATCATCGGATATCCGGCCTCGCGCACCTCATCGGCAAGGGTGTGAATCGTACGCTGGGCGATAACCGGCTCAAACCCAGCCGCCTCCACCGCCCTGGCCACAACCATCAGGCGACGGATATGGCCGAGACCTCCGCCCATTTCCCACGCAAGCAACGCACGGCGCGCCATGTCATATCCCCAATTCAGAAAGCCAGTGGCGTGAATTGCCCGGACTGGTATCACTGTCATGGTTTACGCCGCTGCAATTCATGCTATGCAACAGCCACCCACCACCGGACAGCCCGGACACCGATTCCCGATCACCACCTGTTTGATGCAAGACGCACCATGAAGAATGCCGCTCTTTATTACCATCCTGATGGCTATCGTACAGATGGTAAAAAACTCATGGGACGTCAGGCGGCCGGGGAAAGCTTCCTGCGTGGCTATCTCGCCTATGCCGATACCGATACGGTTTATGCCCTGTCCCCGACCCGGCATCACCTGCAGGATTTTGACCGGTTCTGTAAGGAACATGACCGGCGCGAGACACCGCTGCGGAAGGTCGGGATTATTGATCAGAATGACCCGGCTGTAGGCGATGTCGGTGCAATTTTCCTGCCCGGCCCCAATCTTGAGGAATATGCCTGGAAGCGTCGCCGCATGGCGCCAACCAACTATTCCCTGACCGGCGTAACCCATACCACCGCATCGGAAGGGGCAATGGCCCATATCGCTAAGATGCTGACCGCGCCGGTCGAGCCATGGGACGCCCTGATCTGCACCTCGACCTTTGTCCGCAAGACCGTTGACCGGCTGCAGGATAATTATAGCGCCTATCTGGCTGAACGCCTCGACTGTGCGCCAATCAAGCCGAAGCTGCAGATGCCGGTTATTCCGCTCGGTATTTTCGCCGATGATTACGACCGTCCGGCAGCCGAGCGGGCACGCCACCGGGCAAGGCTGCGCAAGCAGTTCTTGATTGGCGAGAACGATATTGCCGTCCTGTTCGTCGGTCGCCTCAGCTTCCATGCCAAGGCCAACCCACTGCCCATGCTGATCGCGCTGGAGGAGTTGGCCAAATCCATGCCGGGCGGGCACAGGGTCCATCTGATTCAGGCGGGCTGGTTTGCCAATGACGCCATCGGCAAGGCGTTTGATGAGGCGCAAGCTGCCCTCTCCCCCTCGGTTGTGCATCACCTCGCCAATGGCCGGGACAGTGATATCCGGGTCAATATCTGGCATGCAGCGGACATCTTCTGCTCGCTCGCCGACAATATTCAGGAAACCTTCGGCCTGACCCCGGTCGAAGCCATGGCGGCCAGTCTGCCGGTCGTGGTCAGCGACTGGGACGGCTACCGCGATACCATCGTCCATAATGAAACCGGCATCCGCGTACCGACCATCCTGCCGCAGATGCAGGGCGGCATTCCGCTGGCCGAGCGGTATGAGGACGAGCACATCAATTATGACCAGTATTGCGCCGAAAGCTGCATGAGCACGACGGTCGATATCCGCCATACGGTCGAGGCATTCCGGGCGCTGGCCAATGATCCGGGTTTGCGCAAGCAGATGGGCGCTGCCGGTCGCTGCCGGGCACGGGCAATCTATGACTGGCGGGTCGTGGTGCCGCAATATCAGGCCTTATGGGCCGAGTTGGGTGAACGCCGTCTGGCGGCGCAGCAAGCCGCCCCGGCGCAACCGGCACCAAGGGTTCATGCAGCCAACCCGCTCCGGGCCAACCCGCTCGATATCTTTGCCGATTACCCGACCCTGCAACTGACCGACGCTACCCGTATCTTTGTCAGTGAGATCGACCCGACGGTGCTGCGCAAGGCGAGCCAGTCGATCCTAGTCAATCTCTCCGGCAACAAATTCGTCGGCGCATCCAAGCTCGGTCAGGCCATGTTCAGCGTGGTGAAGCAAGCTGGTGATGACGGCATCACGGTTGCGGAATTGACGGCAAAATTCCCGGAGGCAGAGCATATCCGCATGCCGTCGACCCTCGGCTGGCTGATGAAGATAGGCGCCTTGCGGGTTGCCGATGCCGATATCGCCATCACCCCGGCCACGACCGGTCCGGCAACGCCTGCCGAGTAAAAAGCCTAGCAAGACTGTTAGGTCAGGCAACCTTGGCCTTGGATGGTTTCTCAAATACCGGCTTGCCGGGTTCCCATTTCGGGTTGTTCATCGCCGGGCGATGACCGTTCACCAGATTCTTAATCAGGGTGATCTGGGACGCCATGCATTTCTCGAGATCATATTTGTCGAGAATCGTCTGCCGTGCCGCGATACGCAGATCCTGCATCCGGTCCGGGTGCTCAAGCACGCGCACGGCCTGCTCCACCACTTCCTCGGGCTTGAAGAAATCAACCATCAGGCCGTTCTCGCCGTGACGCAGCACTTCCTCGACCGGCGCGGTTTTCGAGCCAATGATCAGGCAGCCGCTGGCCATGGCTTCCATCATCGACCATGACAGGACGAACGGGAATGTCAGATAGATATGCGCAGATGATATCTGCAGCACCTGTGTAAACTGGTCGTACGGGATTGCACCGAGGAAATGTACGCGCTCCATATCCAGCGTCACTTCCTTGAGCACATTCTCTTTCCAGGTGCCGCCCTCTTTTGGCTTGCGGCCATAGCTGACACCATCGGCACCGACGATCACGAAATGAGCCTGCGGGCGCTCCTTCTGCATCATCTCAATCGCGCGCATGAATTGCGGGAAACCGCGATACGGCTCCAGATTACGCGCGACATAGGTGATAACCTCATCCTTGGCGCTCAGCACCGTACCGTTTGGCAGCGTCAGGGTCGCAGCGGGATTCGGGCGGCAGGCCTTGGTATCGACGCCGTCATGGATGACTGAAATCTTGTAGTGATATTCGGGCGGATTTTGCTGGTACTGCCAGAATGTCGGCGACATGCCGGCATCGGCAGCCTCCAGGGCCATGAAGTTGACGATATTCTTGGTCCGAATACGGCACATGTCATCGACGCTGATCTCCTCATTGGGATCAAAGCCGACATCGGCACCGTGCGACCGATAATAGAACTCGAAATAGTTCAGCAACGGCGCGTTCGGGAAGATGTCCTTGACGTAGAGCGCCTCACCCCAGCCCGGATGGCAGACGATGATATCAGGCGTAAACCCCTTTTCCTTCAGGGTGATACAGGCACGTGCCACCTGTTGACCATGCAGGATGCCGTTCTCGGCAAGGCGGAGATAATTGTGAGTCTCGCGGCCTGCCTCACGCTTGGGTTTGTAGACCACATGGGTGCAGTTCTCGATCCGGCGATCATTGCGCTTGCCGATGAAGACAACCTGATTCTTTTTGTTCGCTGCCAGATGCTTGGCAATGTGTTTATATTGTCCGGGACAATTCTGGTGAATAAACAGAATACGCATATATCGGGCTAACCAGGCGTTGAAATAAAATAGAAGCGACAGTCGCGGCCATTGTGATAGTCGTTTGCACCCCTCAATCGCAAGCCCGTTTCATCCGCGACCAAAATCTATCTTGTCATGCCACTGAATACCCCGGACCCAGCAGCCCAGCAGAATCCACCTGCCAATGCGCCCAAGCTGTTGTTTGTCATCACGGAAGACTGGTTTTTCTGCTCCCACTTCCTGCCGATGACGCGGGCAGCGGTCGCAGCCGGGTACCACGTAGGCGTTGCGGCCCGGTTCGACAAACACCGCGAGCAGATCGAGGCCCTCGGCATCAGTTGCTTTGACCTGTCATTTGAGCGCGGACGGCTGAACCCGTTTGGTGCCACAACACTGATCTGGCGCATCTTCCGCCTGTATCGCGATCTGCGCCCCGATCTGGTGCACCACATCTCGCTGAAACCGGTCATTCTCGGCTCACTGGCAGCCCGTCTTGCACGGGTACCGGCGATGGTCAATGCCATCACCGGCTTCGGCTTTCTGTTCACTGCCAAGGACCCGAAACTGAATTGGTTGCGGCGGGTGGTCGGGCTTGCGCTCAACATGACCGTCGGTGCGCCATCGAGTTTCGTGCTGCTGGAAAATCAGGATGACCGGCAGGTGCTGCTCGACCGCCGGATTACCTCGGCGGAACGGATTACCGTGGTCGGGGGTGCCGGGGTCGATCCCGACAACTATCCGGCCATGCCACTGCCATATCGGGCCGGTAAGCCGGTACAGATAGCCCTCATCGCCCGCATGCTCTGGTCCAAGGGCATTGATCTCGCGGTTGCCGCCGTCGCCAAGGCGCGCAGCAATGGCTGCAATGTCATGCTCACCCTCTATGGTGCGCCTGATCCGCTCAATCCGGCAGCGATCTCAGAAGCGCAGTTACGGGAATGGTCGACAGAGCACGGCACCAACTGGGCTGGCAAAACCGATACCGTGGTCGCCGCCTGGCAGCAGGCGGATATTGCGCTGCTGCCCTCGCGCGGCGGCGAGGGCCTGCCACGCAGCCTGATCGAGGCCGCCGCCTGTGGCCGTCCGATCATCACCACCGATGTTCCCGGCTGCCGGGAAATTGTGCGACACGGGGAGACCGGGCTGATCGTGAAGCCTGATGACGTCGATGCTCTGGCCCGGGCCATTGAAACACTGGCATGTGATGAGGTCAAACGTACCGCCATGGCAGCCGCCAGCCGGGCCCATTTCGAAACCCGCTTTACCGAACAGGCCGTGACCAGCGCGGTTATCAAACTCTATCGGCAAGCGCTCAGCTGGGCACTCTCGACCAACCGTATCGACACGGTACGACTGCCATGAACTCGGCGATATATATCACCCCTCACCCATGGTTCCTGCTGGCCATCTGCCTTGGCGTTGTCGTTATTGGCGGCCTGATCGCCCGGTTTGCCACCGGGCGGGTCTTGCGCCAGTTGCAGGCACAGGAGATCGTGGATCAACCAAATGAGCGCTCAAGCCACGTACAGCCGACCCCGCGCGGCGGCGGCTGGGGCATTCTTGCCGTGGTTATTCCAGTCTGGACACTAGTGCTGAGCATGACCGGTTTCGGCCTCTCAACCCTATGGCTGATGCTTGGTGCGGTTGTCCTTGCGGCGATTTCATGGATCGACGATCTCAGAACCATCGCTGCCCGCCATCGCCTCGCGGTTCATATCATTGCCGTACTGCTCGGCATTCTGGCGCTGGACGGGCTGGGGCCGATTGTACCTCTCCCTCTGCCGCTCTGGCTTGACCGCGTGATTATTGCGCTGGCCTGGCTCTGGTTCCTCAACCTGTACAATTTCATGGACGGCATTGATGGGCTGGCCGGATCGGAAACCGCCTCAATCGGCCTTGGCGTGGTGGTCGTGATTACCGCCAGCCCGATCCTGATCGGCGGCTGGCCGGCGGGTGCTGTACTGGGCGCCGCCCTGACCGCAGGCTCGCTCGGTTTCCTCATGCTGAACTGGCATCCGGCCAAAGTATTCATGGGCGATGTGGGCTCGATCCCGCTCGGTTTCCTGATCGGCTGGCTGCTGTTTGCACTGGCAGCACAGGGCCATCTCACCGCCGCTATCATCCTGCCGCTGTATTTCTGTGCCGATGCCAGCCTGACCCTGCTGAAGCGCCTGAAAAACGGAGCAAAACCGTGGGAAGCCCACCGCGAGCATTTCTATCAGCAATCGGTTCAGGGCGGGCGCAGCCATGGCCGCACTACCGCCATCGTGATTATCGGTAATCTCGCCCTGATCCTCTGTGCGCTGGCGAGCATCCATATCGGCTGGCTGGCGCTGATCCCGGCGGTTATCATGACTGGCATCGTGCTGGCCATTCTGGGTCGCAGCCGCCCCGATCCGGTAGGGATCATCTGACCCGATGAGCATACCGCACCCCGCCCCCTGCATAGCCATCACCGGCGCAACCGGGTTTGTCGGCAAGCCGTTATGTCAGGCACTGATCGAGGCCGGTTACCGCATCAAGCCGATGTCGCGGGAACTGCTCGGCGATCTCGCCAGGGAACAAACCCGCCGTGAGCATCTGGTACCTGCCCTGTTCGAGGGTGTGGATCAGGTTGTCCATCTGGCCGCCATTGCCCATCGGGGCGGTGTTGATGACAGCGCCTATGATGCGGTCAACCATCACGCCGCGCTCGACCTCGCCCGTGCCGCCGCGGAGGCAGGCTGCAGGCGCTTTATCTTCCTCAGCACAGCCAAGGTGCTGGGCGATACCTCACCACCCGGAAAAGGGTTTACCGACAGTGATCCCCCCGCCCCGCCAGATGCCTATGCACAGGCAAAGCTGGCGGCAGAACAGGCACTCGCCGAACTGGCTGGCACAACCGCGATGGAGACCATCAGCCTGCGCCCACCGCTGGTTCATGGCCCAGAGGCCAGCGCCAATTTCGGACGGCTGCTGCAGCTCTGCCGGGATGGCGGCGTTGCCGGACTGCCGGTACCGCTCGGCCGCACAGGCAATCAGCGCAGCCTGATCGGGCTTGGCACCCTGATTGATGCGATTCTGGCGGTTATCCGCTCGGAACAACCGGTCAGCGGGCAATACCTGCTCGCCGAACAACCGGCACTCGCGACAAGCGATATTATCAAGGCAATCGCTGACGGTATGGGCAAGCCCGCCCCGGTGTTCAGCATGCCGCCCGGCCTGCTCCGACTGGCGCTTACGATCATCGGTAAGGCCAAGCTGGCAGACCGGTTGCTCGGTGATTTTGCAGTTGATGATGCCGGGTTCCGCCGGGACTTCAACTGGCACCCCCGCCTGACCAGCCAGGAGAGCATTGCCGAAACCGCGCAGACCTATCGCGCTCAGGCGGCAAAATAACCGCAGCGAAAACTTGCGATTACCCCCTGATCACCGCTAGATCAGAGACGAAACAAGCGACAGACATGCTGTAGAACCGATGAACAACCCGATCCCCATTCGCTGGCGCCGCGCAAGTGTCGTGCTGGTCCATGACCTGATCATGGCCGCCATTGCCTTTACGGTCGCATTCTATCTGCGGGTGGCGGATGATCTGTTCAGCCAGTTTCAGGGCGGATTGCTGCTCGGCACGCCGATCTTCGTCGCGGTTTGCGGCCTATCCTTCTACGCCTTCGGCATGTATCGCGGTGTCTGGCGCTATGCCTCGCTGCCCGACCTCGTCGCCATCACCAAGGCCGTGACCACCGCCGTACTGGTGTTTGTCGGCGTGGCCTTCCTGATCAACCGGGTCGATGACATTCCACGATCGGTGCCGATCATTGCCTGGTTCGTGCTCATGGCCTGTATCGGCGGGCCGCGCTTTGCCTACCGTCTGATCAAGGATGGCAGCATGGCCGCACTCTGGGATCACGACAAGGGCGACCGGATACCGGTGCTGCTGATCGGTGCCCGCGATGGTGCCGAACTGTTCATCCGCGCCATGATCAATGACCGTGAAGCCCCCTACCGCGTGGTTGGCATCATCGACGACCGCAATCGCCGGGTCGGTCGTGACATTCTCGGCGTACCGGTCATGGGGTCACTTGAGGATTTCGACAGCGTTGTCAGCAGCCTGAGCAATCAGGGCAACAAGCCGCAACGCCTGATCCTGACCCAGATCAATGGCCCGATCGCACCGGAAGTGGTCCGTGAACTGCTCGACAAGGCCACCGCTGTTGGCCTCACCATCAGTCGATTGCCGAGCTTGACCGATTTCCGCAAGGCCAATGATGACGGTCGCCTCGAGCCCCGCCCGATCGACATCGCCGATCTGCTTGGTCGCCCGCAAAAGGCCCTTGACCGCAAGGCCATGGCCGAGTTGGTGGCAGGCAAGACCGTGCTGATTACCGGTGCCGGTGGCAGCATCGGTGGCGAGTTGGCGCACCAGCTTGCCGGACTGGGCGCTGCCGAACTGGTGCTCGCCGATCAGGCGGAATATCTGCTGTATGAAACCGGGCTATCGGTTCGTGAAAACCACCCCGACCTGCCCCAGCGCAGCTTTATCTGCGATGTCCGCGACCGCGACCGGGTGTTCAACCTGTTCGAAACCGTGAAACCCGCGCTGGTGTTCCATGCCGCCGCCCTCAAGCATGTGCCGGTGGTTGAGTTGCAGCCATGCGAGGGCATCCTGACCAATGCCATCGGCACCCGTAACGTCGCCGATGCTGCCAATGCCTTTGCCGCCGAAGCCATGGTCCTGATCTCAACCGACAAGGCGGTGCATCCGAGCAGCGTCATGGGTGCCAGCAAGCGGCTGGCGGAAACCTATTGTCAGGCCCTCGATCTCGAAGCAGCGGCGAAGTCAGGCCACGGCCCGGCCACCCGCTTCGTTACCGTGCGGTTCGGCAATGTGCTCGGCTCCACCGGCTCGGTCGTGCCGCTGTTTACCCGCCAGTTGAAAAACGGCGGCCCGCTGACCGTGACCCACCCGGATGCGACACGCTATTTCATGACCCTGCGTGAGGCGGTGGAGCTAGTCATTCACGCATCGGCCCACTCAATCCAGAGCAAGGCCGAACAGGGCAAGATTCTGGTACTGGATATGGGTGAGCCAGTGCGCATCGACGACCTCGCCCGCCAGATGATCCGGCTCGCCGGATTGCAACCCGACATTGACATCAGAGTTGCCTATACCGGCCTGCGTCCCGGTGAAAAACTGACTGAAGAACTGCTCTATGAGAGCGAGCCGGTGGATCGGACCAGCGCCGATGGCGTGCTGGTCGCCAACCCGCAGGCCGCCAACCTGATGCTGATCAGCAAGAGCCTCGACGAGATCGAGCAGCAGGCGCGTGAGATGGATGAAGCAGGCACGCTGAAGGCACTGAACCGCCTCGTGCCGACCTACAAAACCCCGGATATTGCCGCGACCAACGCAACCATTACCAAGCTGCACAGCTAGGTTGCGGTTACGGGATCAATCGACAGTGACGGTGCCATAGCGCTGTTCAAACCGGGTTACGTCATCCTCACCCAGATAGGCACCGGACTGTACCTCGACGATGATCAGCGGTTCATCGGTGGTGTTCTCGACACTGTGGGTCGAGCCGACCGGGATTAGGATTGATTCATCCTGCCCAATGATCCGTTCGGTGCCGTCGAGCGTGACCTTGGCCTCGCCCGCGACCACAACCCAGTGCTCGGCGCGCTGGGCGTGTTTCTGCAGCTGGATGCGGGCATTCGGATTGATCATCAGCCGCTTGACCTGATAGCGGTCGCCCACATGCAGGCGCTGGAACCAGCCCCATGGACGGTGAATGGTCTGGTGCTGCATCGCTTCTGACCGCCCGGTTTCCTTCAGCACGTCCACGACCTTGCGGATATCCTGCGAACTGCCCCGATTGGCCGCCAGCACCGCATCCTCGGTCACCACCAGTACCAGATCCTTGACCCCGACCGTCGCCACCAGCTTGCCATCGGTGCGGATATAGCTGTCGCGGGTATCAATGGTGATCACGTCACCCTGCACCGCATTACCGTCTTCGCTGCGCTCGCTGACTGACCACAGGGCCTCGAAGCCACCAACATCGGTCCAGCCGAGATCAACCGGCACCACCCGTGCCCTATCGGTATGTTCCATAACCGCATAGTCGATGGAGATGTTCGGCGAGGCCTCCATCGCTGTCTGGTCCAGACGGAAGAAGTCCAGATCGTCCCGCCCCGCATCGACCGATTTCTCGGCCGCAGTTAGAACATCCGGCGCGAAACGCTCAAGTTCATCGAGGAAGGCTTTAGCGCTGAACAGGAACATGCCGCTGTTCCAGAGATAGCGGCCATCGGCGAGATAGCCGGTCGCCAGTTCCTTAGACGGTTTTTCAACAAAGGCACCGACCTCGAACAGGCTGCCCGGCTGATCCTCGACCTGACGCCCGATACGGATATAGCCGTAACCGGTTTCCGGGGCATCGGGCTGGATGCCGAAGGTTACCATATGCCCCTCAGCCGCAGCCGGAGCCGCCTTGCGCACGATCTCGGCCAGTGCTGTGGCACGGGTCATGGCATGATCCGCCGGCATCAGCAGCATCAGGGCATCCGGGTCATGTTTGACCAGAATCAGTGCCGATGCCGCCGCGGCAAACGCCGTGTTCCGGCTGCATGGTTCGAGCACAATGGCGCAGGGCGAGATATCGGCGCTGCGCATCTGCTCGGCAATCATGAAGCGATGCGCCTCGTTACAAACCACCAGCGGCTTGCCAAATCCCTGCTCCACCGGCAGGCGCGAGGCGGTTTCCTGAATCATGGTCCGTTCAGTCACCAGCGGCAGCAACTGCTTCGGGTGATGGGAACGCGACAGGGGCCAGAGCCGCGAACCACTGCCACCGGACAGGATAACCGGGGTGACAATGGCATTTGCAGCGGCCTTGCCAGCCGATGACAGATAGGTGGATTTATTGGTCAAGGCGTTCTCTCCGCACCCTGTAAAGCAGTTCTGACCTCATGTACTAGCAAATCAGATGCCGATTGCGCGCACTTTTCTGCATTCACCCCCCTAGCATGTCAGCTTTGCGGTCGTTAAAAGGTGACAGCGCCTGCGCTATGGCCTATCGCAGGCGCATCACATTCAGACACGATCGGTACACCCACATGGACCATCTCGACGAACTCGAAGCCCGCTCGATCTATATCCTGCGCGAGGCTTACAACAAAATCGACCCGCTCGGCATGTTGTGGTCAATCGGCAAGGACTCCACCGCCATCCTCTGGCTGGCGCGCAAGGCGTTCTTCGGGCGTGTGCCGTTCCCGGTCATCCAGCTCGATACCGAGATGGAGCTGGACGAGGTCTATACCTACCGCGATGAGATCGCCGCTGCCTGGGACCTCGATCTGCGCATCGAGTATTGCCCGCCATTCGAGGAAATGGACCCCGAGTTGCCGGAAGCGAGCCGCCATGCCGCACGCAAGACCATCGGCCTCGCCAATGCGCTGGACAAGGAAAAGTATCGCGGCATGGTCGTCGGTATCCGTCGGGACGAGCAGTCGATGCGCGCGAAGGAACGGGTATTCAGCCCGCGCGGCGATGACGGTGCCTGGGACTTCAAGAACCAGCCACCTGAGTTTTGGGACTTCTACAAGACCGATTTTCCACCGGAAACCCATGTGCGCATTCACCCGCTGCTGCACTGGACCGAGGTGGACATCTGGAAATACTTCCGCCGCGAGGGCATTCCGGTGGTGCCGCTCTACTATGCCCGCAATGGCAAGCGTTACCGCTCGCTGGGCGAGAAGAACATCACCTTCCCGATCGACAGCAATGCGTCAAACCTCGATGAGATCATTGCCGAACTGGAAGTGACGAAACAGCCGGAGCGCGCCGGTCGCGCCATGGACCATGACAGCGAAGACAGCTTCGAGAAGCTGCGCACCAGCGGCTATATGTAAGGGGCAGACAGATAGATGAATACGCGTAAACCCCAACTCCGCCTCGTCGTTGTCGGCCATGTGGATCACGGTAAATCAACCCTGATCGGTCGTCTGCTGCACGACACCGACAGCCTGCCCGATGGCAAGCTCGAGGAATTGAAGCGCGTTTCCGAACGCCGCGGGATGCCACTCGAATGGTCATTCGTGCTCGATGCCTTTCAGGCCGAGCGCGATCAGGCCGTCACCATTGATACCACCCAGATCTGGTTCAAAACAGAGCAGCGCGATGTGGTCATCATCGATGCGCCCGGTCACCGTGAGTTTCTGAAGAACATGATCAGTGGTGCCGCCAATGCCGATGCCGCCGTGCTGGTCATCGATGCCGCCGAGGGTGTGCGTGAACAGACCCGCCGTCACGCCTATCTGCTGCGCCTGCTCGGCATGAAGCAGATTATCGTCGCGGTGAACAAGATGGACCTGATCAATCAGGACCAGCAGCGTTTTCGTACTGTGACCGAGGAAATGGCCAATTACCTGCAGGAGATCGGTCTGCAGGCGGTCGCCATGATCCCGATCTCGGCCCGCCACGGCGACAATATCGCCACCCATGCCAAAACAATCGACTGGTATAACGGTGCCAGCCTGATCGAAGCACTCGACAGCCTCGAGCGCACCCCGGCACCGGTTGACCAGCCCCTGCGCTTCCCGGTGCAGGATGTCTATAAATTCGATGAACGCCGGATCATTGCCGGTCGGATCGAAAGCGGACGCCTCAAGGTCGGTGACGAGTTGATCTTCTCGCCCAGCAACCGGCGCGGCATTGTCCGCAGCATTGAGGCATGGAATGCCAAGGAAGCACCGATCGGTGCCAGTGCCGGTGAATCCATCGGCATCACGCTGGATGAGCAAATCTATGTGGAGCGTGGCGATATCGCTAGCCATGCAGGCGATGCCCCGATCCTCAGTGATGTTTTCCGGGCAACCGTATTCTGGCTCGGCGAAAAGCCACTGGAAGCGGGCAAGCAACTGAAGCTCAAACTCGGGACGTCAGAGGCCAATGTCACGATCCAGTCCATCGACCGGGTGATCGATACCCAGGATTTGAAATCCGGCGGCAAGCAGACCGTGGAACGCAATGACGTGGCGGAAGTCACCATCCGCGCCCGCAAGCTGATGGCGCTCGATGAATATTCCCGCCTGCCCCATACCGGCCAGTTCGTCCTGATCGATGAGTATGACACCGTTGGCGGTGGCTCGATCAGCATGGATGGCTACCCGGACCAGCGCCAGAACCTGAGCGTGAAATCCAAAAACATCTATGCCGTCGAGCATCTGCTCGATGTGGATGCCCGCGCCCGCCGCAACAACCATTACGGTGCCGTGTTCTGGTTCACCGGCCTGTCCGGTGCCGGCAAATCAACGCTGGCGATGCTGGTTGAGCGCGCCCTGTTTGATCGCGGCCGTCAGGTATTCGTCCTTGATGGCGATAATGTCCGGCGCGGCCTGAATGCCGATCTCGGTTTCTCCCCCGATGACCGGGCGGAAAATATCCGCCGGATCGGTGAAGTTGCCGCGCTGTTCGGTCGGGCGGGCAATATCTGCATCACCGCCTTCATCTCGCCCTATCGTGCCGACCGTGATCGCGCCCGACAGGCAGCGCCCGAGAGCTTCCACGAAATCTATATCAAGGCCGATCTCTCGACCTGTGAGGAACGTGATCCGAAGGGCTTGTACAAAAAAGCCCGTGCGGGTGAAATCCCTGAATTCACAGGTATTTCAGCCCCATACGAGCCACCGGCACAGCCTGATCTGGAAGTGGATACAGCGGAATTGCCAATCGAGGCCTGCGTTGACCGGATCGTCGATTATATCGAGAGCGCAATCGCCCTTGAGGCCCAGCGCGCCCGCGCCATCTGAGACGTACGGACGCTCAAACTGCAGTTGGCTTAGCCTGCAGGTCTAGTTGGCCGGAATACTGTTGCCGCCATCGCGACCATTATCATCGGTGCCCGGAAAATCGCCCGGCGTCACATCGGCACCGATGAAGCGCTCTGCCGCGCGCGGGAATGGCTCGGCATAGCAATGCGGATCGGCAATGGTGTCATAGCAGTAGATCGGACCACGATAGACAACCGGCACATGGGTTGGCTGCACCGCTGGTGGCGGGGCAAATACGGCCTCGATCTCGGCAAACTGGCGACTGCAGCCCGACATGAAGCCGATGGTCAAAAGGGCGCATCCCAGACGGGCTGCAATTCTGAACCCGGTCACTTGCTGTTTCTTTACCGCTACCATCTTGCCAGTCCTTATCTTCCTGCAGTCCAGCGCTGCCCAATCAGTCTTCGTGGCCGTTCAGATCGACGATCACGCGCGTATTGATCTCACCTTGCAAGATGCGGGCCGAATAATCCGTCACCTCGTCGAGACTGATCCGTCGGCTGCGCTCGGTGAGGATTTGGCGCTGCGCCGTATCCGAAAAAACACGTCCCAGCTTCTGCCAGACCGCGCGGCGATCCTCCATCGGGGCATCCATGGCATTGACCCCGATCATCCGGCATCCGCGCACGACGAAGGGGGCGAGACTGCCCGGCAAATCATACCCCTCGGTCGGGGCACAAACGACCGCCGTGCCGCCGCCTGCCAGTTCCGACAGTGCCGCCGCCAGCGTCGGGCCACCGGCGGTATCGATAATGCCGGACCAGCGCTCGGTGCCGAGCAACGCACCCGAACGCTCGAGCAATGTCTGATGCAGCAGCGTATCGCCCGCGCCCATCTGCTGTACCGCCTCGGTATGGTCGGGATGGGCAATGGCGGCAACCGCATCAATCCCGGCCAGCGCCAGCAGCTGCAGGCACATCTGGCCGGTCTCACTCCCGGCGGCGGTGACCAGTATCGGCTTGTCAGACGCTGCATCATAGTTTTCAAGCAGGGCATCGACGGCCTGCTGGGCCGCTGCGGCGGGCGCGCCGAGTACGGCAGCTTCATAGGTGGAGAAGCCCTGCGGTACCGGCATCAGCCAGTGACGGTTGACCCGCAACTGCCCGGCAAAACCGCCCCAGTAGCGCTCGCCCAGACCGAGGCCATAGGCCAGCACCTTGCTGCCAACCGGCATATGCTCATCATTGCTGTCGAGAACGGTGCCGACCACCTCCATACCCGGAATGTGGCGCGCATGGGCAACCCAGCGACCACGTCCGGAAATGGTCAGGCAATCACGGAACCCGAGGGGAGCATATTCCACATCGATGGTGACATCGGCGGTTGGCAGCTCATCCGTGGTCAGGGTTTCAACAGCGGCGACCGGGGGCGTTGCATCACGCACCACCAACGCCTGAAATTCAGCAACATCTGACATTACACACCTGCCGGTTCGGGGTTCTCGGGATCGGGTTGTTTTGCTTTGTCATCGGCATTGCTCCCGGTGCTGACCGATGGCTTGACGACCGGCAGCGGATCACGGGCCAGCAGCAGCACCGAAAACAGCGCCAGCGCCAGCGTACACATGAACCATGTATGCCAGATCGAGAATGAGGTAACCGCCACCATGGCGAGACAGGCGGAAAACGTTGCAATACCGGCCTGCCCTGCCCGCGGGGCAAGTTTGGACAGACGCCAGAGCATGGCCAGCCCGGCAATCATCACAACCGCCGCGCCAAAGGCGCCGAACTCGTACCATATCTGCAGGAACAGGTTATGCGGATGGCGGTGCACCATGTTGATGTCATGGGGCAGGATCGAGGAAATCTCCCCGGCTTTCGGGAAGGTTGCCTGCGCGGATTCAAGGCCATAGCCGAGCCACGGGGCAGCCATGATCTTCTCGGCAGCGAAATGCCAGACCTCGATCCGGTGCCGGGCCGACAGCATCAGCCAATCGGCATGAACAAGGCCGCTTGCATCAAAGGCAAAAGCTACCGGCACGGCCCCGATCGACAGGGCAACAAAGATGCCGCCAACCATCCACGGGGTGAATTTCGGGAGCCGCACGGCCAGAACATAGACGATGGCGCCGACTGCCACGCCGAGCAGCGCGGTCTGGCTCTCAGTCTGGGTCAGAAGCGCGCCATAGCCGACCGGAATGACAATCGCCAGATTGTTCTGGCCCCGCGCCAACACCAAACCGACAGTCGGGAATACCAGCATGGCCATGCCGACCAGCGCCCGGTTGAAGGTATTGATGCTCAATTCGCCCGGTTTCAGTCCCTGCACCCAGTAATGCAGCGGCTGCCCTTCCTTGACCTCAAATACCAGAATGGTCATCCCGATGAGAATACCGGCGATAAAGGCCCATTCGAGCCTGCGCACCAGTCGGTCCGGCAGGCGCATCAGCACGCCGATGGCACAGGCAATGGGCAGCAGGGTATAGGCGAACTGGATCAACTGCCGTTCGGCAGCATCCATGTCCGGGGTCCAGTAGAGGCTGGCACCGGCGACCAGCAGAAACAGCGCCACCACCGCCAGCGCCAGCGGCGCAATCGGCAGGCCGAGCCGCCGGTCGGTCTGCAGGCACAACCCGCCAAGGATCAGGAAGACCGACAGCGCCAGCGTCACGATCGGGCTTTGCAGACCGACAAAGGAGATCACCGGCCCGATAGCGAAAAAGCCGAGCATCAGGATCAGCTGCCAGCACCCTGCCAAGACCTGCCTGATCCGTCGCAGGATCGAGAGGCCGGGTTTGACGGTGTCATCAGGCAACATGGAGTGCATCCCCTGCGACGAAAGCTCTTTTCAGGGCGGCAATCATTTGCCGTTCCCGATTGCCGCTGCTAAAACCGCTGCGAGAATTGTTCCAGTTCAGATGCCCGTGATCTGCACCCGCCGCCTTGCCTGTCGTTGGCAATATGGTCGGGTGATTAAGCCGAGTGAGGATTTTTTTGATGACAACCCTGCATGTACCCGTAGCGATTGGCGAAGTTGTCGACAAAATTACCATTCTGGAAATCAAGGAAGAGCGCATCGCCGACCCTGCCAAGCTGAAGAATATCAAGCTCGAACTCAGTATGCTGCGCGAGGTTCTCGCCAAAGAGATCGGCGAGAATGCCGATATGGCCAAGCTCCACGCCAAGCTGAAAGGCATCAATGAGGATCTGTGGCAGATTGAGGATGACATTCGGGACAAGGAACGGGCCAAGAGTTTCGACGAGGAATTCATCCGCCTCGCCAGAGCGGTTTATGTCACCAATGACCAGCGAATGCTGGCAAAGCGCGAGATCAATGATCTGTTCGGCTCGACTTTGGTTGAGGAAAAATCCTACGCCGCCTATTGAGGCCTGTCAGGCCACGATGCGCGCCGCCCCGCCTAAGCCCCGGTAAAATCAGCGGCTTTTTTTCGTCCACACCCGGTTACGCCGAGCTTTTCAGGCTTTCCAGCACGGTTTCGGCCACATCCTGCGGCTGGATTCGCGCCATGCCATCAACCCGGCTGATCTCGCCCGTACCCGGCAGGATCGGATGCAGCCATGATGAATAGCGCAGCGGCTCCGTCGCGCCGAACAGGCCATAGGCGGGCACGCCGACCGCCGCCGAGATATTCACAAACGCGGTATCATTGCCGACATAGCAGTCACAGGCGGCCTGTGCCGCCACCAGCCGCGACATCTTCCAGTTGAAGGTCGGGACCAGCGCCACATCCTTGCGCTCACCCAGCGCCGCCTCGATAACCGGCAGGAAGTCAGCCTCAGCCGGGCCACCGAGCAGGAAAAAGGTGGCGGGTCCGGCATCGGCCATCTGCATGATCAGCGCAGCAAACCGGTCCGGTCCCCATTGCTTAAAGGCCTCAGAACTGCCCAGCCCGACAGCGATCCACGGTTTCGGGCAGCCGGAAAACTGCTGCTGGATGTTGTTGGCGTGTTCCGGCGCGACCCGCAACCGATCCGCGCGCTCGGGCACAGCAAAGCCCAGCTCACGCACAAAATCATTCGCCAAATCAATAGGATGCGCCCGTCTCTTGCCATCACCGAGATGCGGCGGATCGCTGAGCAACCGGGTCGGCCATGTGGTGCCATAGGCAAAGCGCTCGGGCACACCGGCAAGCCTGATCGCAGCGGCGTAACGGGCGCTGTGATGCAGCTGATAGGAACGGGAGAACCCTTCGGCCTTCAAATCCCGTACCAGCGCCAGAAAGCCACCCGGCCCGCTGTGCTGCTCGGCGCGATCGACCCAGATCACCCGGCTGATTGACGGGTCGGCGATATACATCTCATCGGCACGGGTACGGTGCTTGGTCAGCAAAATGCGTTCATGGTTCGGATGTGCCGCGGCAATCGCGTGGATTGCCGACAGGTGCCAGACGAGATCGCCAACGCCCGGCAAGGGCTGCAGGATCAGGATCGGTCCATCACCGGCGGGCTGCTGTCCGGGATCAATCATCGCCTCAGCCATTGCTCCGAAGATCGGCATCGCTCTGCTGCGCAGCTGCTTCTGCCTGCATCAACTCGCGACAGGCCGCAAGCACCTGTTCCAGCTCGATCTCATCCATCAGCGAGGTCAGTGGCCGCTCCCCGGCATCAACGGCGCGGATCAGCTCCTGTTTCGGGGTGGCAGAGCGGACCCAGCGGGTCAGGCGGCCATAGGGTGCATAGATACGGTCATCCGATGGCCCGAACAGGCCGAGGGTCGGCACGCCCACTGCCGCCGCGATATGCATCAAGCCGCTGTCATTGCCGACATAGAGGCTGACATAGCGCAGACAGGCCGCGGCAAAGGCCGGATCGGTATTGTGCATCAGATCGACCCGGCGCTCCTCGGCCACGCCTTCCCAGGCCTTGATCGCCTGTGTCCGTTCATTGGGCGCGGCAGAGACCGCCACCCGTGCACCGGGCAGAATGCCATCGGGTGCGGTCAGGGTGGCAATCAGCGCCTGATAACGCGCCATCGGCCATTCCTTGCCCGCCCAGTTGGCGGCAGGCCCAACCGCAAGGATCGGCCCCAGCTCGGGTTTCATATGCTCACGCGCCGCCCGGTCCTGTTCCTCGGTGAACCAAAGGCGCGGCTGTAACGGCATCTGCAAGCCCAGCTTCTCGGCAAACTGATCAACCTTGTGCCGCCCGGCCTCATCCGGCAGTGCCCGGAAGATCAGGCGCTTTTTCGCCATCACCGTGCGGGAGACGATGCTGTCACGCAGATCAACCACCAGATCCCAGTTCTGGCCGACCACCGCACGCCACAGGCGCCACCAGTGACCGCCGCGCGGACGCTTGGCCATGGGGATCAGGGAATGCAGCCGGGGCATATTGGCAAAGAGCGGTGCCGGCAGCGGACCGCAGGCAACCGTCACCTGTGCCTGCGGATAGCGGTCCAGCAGGTTGGCCATAACCGCCGTCGACAGCACGGCATCGCCGAGGCGATTGGACGTTATGAACAGGATTTTTTCAGCCATGAAATGCAGCGTCGGTCGCGTGTTCAAGGGGGATGAAGCCATGTGTTCTAACGCCCGGACATGTCATGGCAAGTGGAAACCGCATGATTGCATGATAGAGATAACTCCCTATCTGTTGATCTGACCTTTGCTCTCTCCCGATGGATGTGACTGTTTCATGAGTAATCCCGGCTACACCCCCTTGCCCGATCGTGCAATCCTGATAGTTCGGGGTGAGGATGCCCCCGGCTTCCTGCAGGGCCTGATCACCATCGACAGTGAGAAACTGGCTGAAAAAACCGCACGTTACGGCTGCCTTCTGACGCCGCAGGGCAAATACGCCTATGATTTCTTTCTCTATCGACAGGGTGCGACCGAGTTCTGGCTCGACACCGCCGCCGACCGTGCCGCCGAGTTGATGAAGCGCCTGCGTCTGTTCAAGCTGCGCTCGAAGGTTGATCTGGCACTGGCAGAGCCGCCACGCACGGTACTCGCCGTGCCGGGGCAACAGGGCACGCCGCCAGCCATTGCAGATGGCGATGAGTCGTTTGCCGATCCCCGCCATGCCGAACTCGGTTACCGGATCATCAGCGGCGATCCCGATGCGACCATGGCGGCCCTTGAGGCGGCGGGGCTGACCAAATCGCCGCTCGGTGATTATGAGAGCCTGCGCCTGTCGCTGGGTATGCCGGAAGGCGACCGCGACATGCAGGTGGATAAATCCACCATGCTCGAATGCAATATCGACCAGCTGGGCGGCGTGGACTGGGACAAGGGCTGCTATATGGGACAGGAACTGACCGCCCGCACCCGCTATCGCGGTCTGGTGAAAAAGCGACTGGTACCGCTCACCATTGACGGGCCATTGCCCGATTACGGCACGCCGGTGGAACTCGATGGCAAGGCTGTGGGCGAAACCCGCTCGGCCTTCGGCAACCGGGCACTGGCCCTGATGAAGCTGCCCGGCATTGAAGCGGGACAGGCCAAGGATGCGACATTCACCATCGGCGATGCCACGGCGATCCTCGCCCTGCCCGATTGGCTGCGCATTGTGCCGGAAGAAGTTTAGTCGCTATATCAGCAACTTGCCTTCCATCATTATCACGGTTTTTCCACTGACTGCGGCATAAAGCTGGCTGCCGTCAGGGTTCAGCACCACCTCGGTCTCAATCGTGCTGGGGCGGCCCATCTCGACGCCCTGCGTGATGGTCAGGCGGGTCGGCACATGCGGGTCGCGACGCTGCAGATAGCTGGCGAGGATCACACTGGCAGAGCCGGTCGCCGGGTCTTCGGTCAAGCCTGACATGGCGGCATCGAGCGCCATCATCCGGCTCGCCACCGGCAGCGGATCGGCCTCACCCAGCACGGTATAGAGCAGCAAGCCAACGCCCTTCTCCGCCAGCCCGTCCGGGAACGGCACGGATGGATCGACGATGGTGGCACGTTTGAGCGCCTCATGGCTGTTCAGCCGAACCATGGCAAAGGTCGGGCCAGCCTCAAGCAATACCGGCGGATCAAGCGACATATCGAGATCATCCACCGTCAGCCCGACCGCGCGGGCGACCGTATCGGGCAGCATCGGTACCGGCTCGCCCGGCAATTTGGGCGCGGCAACGCGGGTACCGGCAATATTGCCCGCCCCATCACGCTGAATATCAATGGTGACCAGCCCGGCGAGTTCCTCGAACAGCAACTGATCACCCAACTTCTTGCCGAACAACTCGCCCATCCGGGCCAAAACATAACCGGTGCCCACATTGGGGTGCCCGGCAAAGCTCATCTCATAGCCCGGTGTGAAGATACGCACATTCGCAGTATTGGCCTGATCCTTCGGCGGCAGCACGAAGGTCGTCTCCGAGTAATTGAACTCGAAGGCGATCTTCTGAAGCTGCTCGGTCGACAATCCCTCGGCGCCAAAAACCACCGCCAGGGGGTTGCCGCCAAAGGGTTGGTCGGTGAAGACGTCGCAGGTGACAAAAACCAGCAATTTCAACGCCCTCTTTCAGGCCATTAAGATTTTTTGTTCAGGCTTGCCTGTGCCGCTGCCAGCCGTGCGATCGGCACCCGGTATGGCGAGCAGGAAACGTAATCAAGGCCGGTTTCCTCACAGAACGTGATGGAAGACGGATCACCGCCATGTTCACCACAGATGCCGAGCTTGATTTCCGGGCGGGTGGCACGGCCCTTCTCGCAACCGATGGCAACCAGTTGGCCAACACCATCACGGTCGAGGCTGACGAACGGATCACGCTCGACGATGCCCTTGTCCTGATAGAGCGGCAGGAACGAGCCTGCGTCATCCCGGCTGATGCCGAAGGTGGTTTGGGTCAGGTCATTGGTACCAAAGCTGAAGAACTGGGCGCTGTTGGCAATCTTGTCCGCGCACAGGGCCGCCCGTGGCAACTCGATCATGGTGCCGACGAGATACTCGAGGGTAACACCGGTCTTGCTGGCAGCCGCCTTGGCCACCTGATCGACCAGATCCTTGAGGATCGCCAGTTCCTTCTCGGTCCCGACCAGCGGGATCATGATTTCAGGAATGACGGTCTCGCCGCTCTCCTGCTGGACCTCAATGGCCGCCTCGATGATGGCACGGGCCTGCATCTCATAGATTTCCGGGTAGGAAATGCCGAGACGGCAGCCACGATGGCCGAGCATCGGGTTGCTTTCGGACAGCTGCAGTACCCGGTGATGCACATCACCGGCATCGGTCTTGAGCGCCTTGGCCACTTCCGCAATCTCATGCTCCTGATGCGGCAGAAACTCGTGCAGCGGTGGATCGAGCAGACGGATGGTGACCGGCTTGCCGCGCATGATCTGGAACAGCTCGACAAAGTCCTGACGCTGCATCGGCTCAAGACGCGACAGGGCATCGCGACGCCCTTTGGCATCACCCGCCAGGATCATTTCCCGGACGGTCAGGATGCGGTCAGCCTCGAAGAACATATGCTCGGTACGGCAGAGACCAATCCCCTCGGCACCGAACTTGATCGCGGTGCGGGCATCGGCCGGGGTTTCTGCATTGGTGCGCACCTTCATGCGGCGGTTCTTGTCCGCCCAGCCCATGAGGGTTGCGAAATCGCCGGACAGCTCAGGCTGTTTGGTCGGAATCTCACCGAGCATCACCTCACCGGTACCGCCATCAATGGTGATGACGTCGCCTTCCTTGAGGGTGACATTGCGCACGATCAGGGTACGCGCCTTGTAGTCGATGCGGAGATCACCGGCACCGGCGACACAGGCCCGGCCCATGCCACGGGCGACAACCGCCGCGTGGCTGGTCATGCCGCCACGGGTGGTCAGGATACCGCGCGCGGCGTGCATGCCGTGGATATCTTCAGGGCTGGTTTCAATGCGCACCAGAATGGCCGGTTTGCCATCCTTGGCGAGGCGCTCGACTTCCTCGGAAGACAGGGCAATAACGCCGGAAGCTGCGCCAGGAGACGCGGGCAAACCCTTGGAAAGGATGGTTTTTTCCGCATCGGGATCAAGGGTCGGGTGCAGCAGCTGGTCAAGCGACGCCGGATCGACGCGCAGGACAGCCTCTTCCTCGCTAATCAGCCCCTCTTTCGCCATGTCGATGGCGATCTTGAGCGCTGCCGGTGCGGTGCGCTTGCCGCTACGGGTCTGCAGCATGAACAGCTTGCCGCTCTGCACCGTGAACTCGATATCCTGCATATCGCGGTAATGCTTCTCGAGGTTCTCACGCACCTCACAGAGCTGCTGGAACACCTCCGGCATCACCTCTTCCATGGATGGCAGGTCGGAATTCTGTTTCTCGCGGCCCCGTACGGTCAGGTGCTGCGGGGTACGGATACCGGCAACCACGTCCTCGCCCTGTGCATTGACGAGGTATTCGCCATAAAACTCGTTCTCGCCGGTGGACGGGTCGCGGGTGAAGGCAACGCCGGTGGCGCAATCATTCCCCATATTGCCGAACACCATGGCCTGAACATTGACCGCAGTGCCCCATGCTTCCGGGATATCATGCAGGCGGCGATAGGTTTTGGCCCGTGGGGTATCCCAGGACTGGAACACGGCCTTCACCGCGCCCATCAGCTGCTCCTGCACATCCTGCGGGAATGGCTGGCCGAGATTGCGTTCCACCACCTTCTTGTATTCCGGCAGCAATTCCTTCCAGTCATCAGCGGTCAGTTCGGTGTCGAGATTGTAATCCCGGTCACGCTTCAGGCCGTCGAGCAGGTCCTCGAACTCATAATGATCAATGCCGAGCACCACGTCGGAATACATGGTGATGAAGCGGCGGTAGCTGTCATAGGCGAAACGGGCATCGCCAGACCGCTTGGCCAGCCCCTCAACCGACACATCGTTCAGACCGAGGTTCAGAACCGTATCCATCATGCCGGGCATGGAGACACGGGCACCGGAGCGGACCGACACCAGCAGCGGGTTGTCGCTGTCGCCGAACTTGGCATCAACCAGCGCCTCGACCTTGGCCAGCGCCTCGGCCATTTGCGCTTCAAGTTCAGGCGGCAAGTTTTTGTTATTGTTGTAATAATAGGTGCAGCAATCGGTTGGGATCGTGAAGCCCGGCGGCACCGGCAGACCAAGGGAAGACATCTCCGCCAGATTGGCACCCTTGCCACCCAGCAGGTTCTTCATCGTGGCGGCGCCATCGGCCTTGCCATCACCGAAGGGATAAACCCATTTGCCCGGCTCACCGGTCTGGGTTGTCGTGTCAGAAGCAGCAGATGCGATCGCACTCATGGTCTTATTATCCCTCAATTTTCGAGAAATCGGCGATTTGATGATAGGAGCTGGAACAGGCCTCCAGCAGGGCCAGACGGTTCGCCCGGACTTTCTCATCCTCCACATTGACCATCACTTCCTCAAAGAAGCGGTCAACGGGCTGGCGTAATTCGGCAAAGGCGCGCATGGCACCGGTAAAGTCGTCAGCACTCAGCAGCTTGGAAACATCGGCATCCACCTTGGCAAGCGCGGTGAACAGCCCCTTCTCGGCCTCTTCGGCGAGCAGGGCCTCCTCCGGCTCGCTGCCGCCGCTCCCATTGGCATTAGCACCCTGTTTCTCACGCTCCTTGCGCACGATATTGGCACCACGTCGATAGGCGGCGAGCAGATCGGCGCCGGTATCGCTACCGAGCAGTTCCTGCAATGCCTCAACCCGGGCGACAAGACGCACCAGATCATCCCCACCACCCTCGGCAAAGACCGCATCAATCAGGTCGTGACGAATCCCCTTCTCACGCAGCACAACCTTGAGACGGTCGGCGAAGAAGGCAGGCAGGGAATCAATGCCGTTATCATGCTGCAACGCCTTGGATTGATCGGCGTATTGATATTCCGCAGCAGCCAGCAACTTGTTGATAGACAGCCCCAAATTATTCTCCAGAACAATTCTGATGATCCCCAGCGCCGCCCGGCGGAGCGCGAATGGGTCACGGCTGCCGGTGGGCTTTTCATCAATCCCGAAGAAGCCAACCAGCGTGTCCAGCTTTTCAGCCAGCGCAACCGCGATGCTGACCGGGCCGGTGGGCACTTCATCGGACTGCCCTGCCGGCTTGTAATGATCGGCAATCGCATTGGCGACGGCTGCCGGTTCCCCGGCGGCTTCAGCGTAGTAACGCCCCATCAGCCCCTGAAGTTCCGGGAACTCGCCAACCATACCGGAGACGAGATCGGCCTTGGCGAGACGCGCTGCCCGCTTGGCCTGATCGGCATTGCTGTTATCGAGCATGGCCGCGATAACACCGGAGAGCGCCTCAAGGCGCTCAACCCGTTCGGCCACCGTGCCGAGCTTGTCGTGGAAGGTGATGGCCTTAAGCTGCGGCAGATAGTCTTCGAGCGGTTGCTTGCGATCCTGATCCCAGAAGAACTTGGCATCGGCGAGACGCGCCCGCAGGACCCGTTCGTTACCGGCAATGATCTGCGCGCCGTTATCATCGGTGCGCATATTGGAGACCACGCCGAACCGGGCGGCCATGCTGCCATCGGCACTCTCAAGGGCGAAATATTTCTGGTGGCTGCGCATGGAAGTGACCAGAACTTCCGGCGGCAAATCCATGAAATCACTGTCAATTTCACCAATCAACGGCACCGGCAGTTCAACCAGTCCCATGACCTCGGTGAGCAGGCCCGGATCATCCTTGACGGTCAGGCCAAGCGCCTTGGCGGCGACGTCGAGGTTCTCGGCAATCGCCCAGCGCCGCTCTGCCGGATCGACCAGCACCTTGGCATCGCGCAACTGCTGCACATAGTCGGCAGGATCGGTAACGGTAATCGGCTCCGGCGCATGGAAGCGATGGCCCACGGTCGTCATCCCGAAAGCGAGCGATGCGCCCTTACCGAGATCGACACTACCCTCGATCCCCGCACCGTCGAACAGCGCCAGAATACCCTGCAGCGGACGGACCCAGCGGGCAGAACCGCTGCTCCAGCGCATGGATTTCGGCCATGGCAGATGTGCGACCACATGCTGAATGATACCGGGAAGCAAGTCGGCGGTTTGCTTGGCCGGGGTTTCGATGATGACGAACCAGAACTCGCCCTTTGGCGTTTCGCGTTTTACGCACTCATCGAGGCTTTCGATGCCGTTGCCGCGCATGAAGCCCTCTATCGCCTTCTCCGGCGCATCGGTGCGCGGGCCACGGCGCTCTTCCGAAACCGCCTCGGTGGCGACCGGCAGATCGGGGATGATCGCGGTCAGGCGGCGCGGGCCGTAATACAGGGTAGGTTTGCCGTGGCTGATACCGGCAGCGGCAAACTGTTCGGTCAGCAGCTTGCCGAGCTGGGCAGCAGCTTCGGCCTGCATACGGGCAGGGATTTCTTCAGAGAAGAGTTCGAGCAGAAAATCGGCCATGGATACGCTTACTCCGCCGCTACGCTGGCATTGGCCGCACGGGCAGCCATGGCGCTGGCAGGTTTGGAAACCCAGACCTCGCAACAGCGGCGCGCCAGTTCACGGACCCGCAGGATATAGGATTGCCGCTCGACCACGCTGATCACGCCGCGGGCATCGAGCAGGTTGAACACATGGCTCGCCTTGATGCACTGGTCATAGGCTGGCAGCGCCAGTTCCTGTGCCAGCAGGCTCGCGCATTCCGCCTCGGCATCCTTGAAGTGCTGGAGCAGCATCTCGGTATTGGCGTGCTCGAAGTTGTGGGCGGAATATTCCTGCTCAGCACGCAAGAACACATCACCGTATTTCACACCGCGACCGTTGAAATCGAGGTCGTAGACATTCTCGACGCCCTGCAGATACATCGCGAGGCGTTCGAGGCCGTAAGTCAGCTCGACCGGGATCGGATCGCATTCAATGCCGCCGACCTGCTGGAAATAGGTGAACTGGGTCACTTCCATGCCGTCGCACCAGACTTCCCAGCCGAGGCCCCAGGCACCCAGTGTCGGGCTTTCCCAGTCATCCTCGACAAAGCGGATGTCGTGCTGGTCCAGATCGAGGCCGATGGCACGCAGGCTGTCGAGATACAGCGCCTGCGGATCAGCCGGGCTCGGCTTCATGATCACCTGATACTGGTAGTAATGCTGAAGCCGGTTCGGGTTCTCGCCATAACGGCCATCGGTGGGACGGCGTGACGGCTGAACATAGGCGGCGTTCCATGGCTCAGGCCCGAGCGCGCGCAGGGTGGTTGCCGGGTGGAATGTGCCCGCCCCCACTTCCATATCGTATGGCTGCAGAATCACGCAGCCCTGCTCAGACCAGAAATTATGGAGACGCAGGATCAGGTCCTGAAAACTCGGTGCCGATTTCTGTGACACGGGTGTGCAAATCCGTTGCTTGTGGGTCAACAGCCGCAAATGCCTCGCGCATAACCGGCAGCTTGGGCGCGGACATTAAAGATGGCACGCGCGCAAATCAACATGGCGCGTGCAGGTTATTTATCAGAAAGCCGGAATATCAGCCCTGCGTCCCTGTGGATGAGCCGCAAACGGGGGCATAAAGGCAATATCAGAGGTCGAGATCGATCATCTCGCCCTGCTCGAGCACCGCTCTGGCGGCAGGCGTGTATTTATCCACCTCGTCATGCAGTGTCAGGCCCGGCAAGACCCGCGCCGGTCCCTTGCTGCCCTTCATCCCCTGAATCAGTACGCGGCGCGCCGGGCGACCGGCACGGGGCCAAAACGGCAGGACGGTTATATCGCCACAACAGCCATTCATGGCCGAGACCACCTCATGCATGCGATCGGCCCGGTGAATCATACTGAAACGCCCACGATGTTTGAGCCAGCGGCAGGCAGAACGCACCCAATCCTGCAGTGTCGCCTCCTCGATATGCGCCGTCGCCTTACCGGCATGACCGGGCGGCGTATGGGAACCGAACGCGAAATGCGGCGGGTTGGCCATCACATGATCAAAGCATTTGGGGGCGAAGGTTTTCCGGTCTCGGAGATCACCTTCTATGAAGTGAACACTATGCCCCAATGCGTTATCGGTAGCATTGATTTTGGCGAGTGCCACGAGATCAGACTGTAGCTCCAGCCCGGTGACCTGCACTTCAGGCACCCGGCGCAACAGGCAAAAGCTGGCCGTGCCGACACCGCTGCCGAGGTCGAGAACCTGTTCGCCCGCGCGCACCTTGACGCAAGCAGCCATGAGCACCGGATCGATCGCAAAGCGATAGCCGCTCGTTGGCTGTTTCAGCGTCAAACGTCCGCCCAGCAGTTTGTCGACAGTAAACCAGTCAGCCCCCCCAGTGTCTGACAGGTTCACATTCTCATTGTGACTCGTGCTCATCACCTCGACGCATGCAGGCTCAACAAATCGCTACTCGTTTGCCGAACATGTTCGCGTACCCCCTCGTACCCGTTAATTCATAAGCAATATGGAATATCTCTAAATTACAGTCATGTATGCAATAGTAATAGCATACTTATAATGACAACAGTTTTATTTGTTCACATTTCCTACGATGGAATGCAGTGCCTGCTCGACCAAGGCACGGGCCGCATCTTTATCAGCATCCGGCACGACTATCCTGCGCGGGATAGCACCGACACTGCCCTCGACTATCGAGGTATGGGTATCCAGAATAACCGCCTCAAAACCGGCATCGTGCAAAACCGATAACAGCCATCCCAGCTCTACGGGGTCATTGCTCTTGTATACTGCCTGCACATCAACCACCCGACTGATCCGGTTTTCACCAATCGCAGAATGTTATCATACAGCGCATATTGGCGCGTCATGTTTGGTTCATAGTGTCGCTTATACTTGACCATGATGGTCAAAGGCGGGCACTCATGCGCCAACATCGTTTCCAGATATGGATACCATTCCGGTTATCGAGCATATTATGACCACTGCAGCCACGCGGCACAAATCGACAGAAGCGTCAAAGGATCAAGGTTTACAGCAGCTCCATGCGGCCTTTGAACCGGCGCTGGAGCAGGTCAACCATCTGATCATCGAACGTATGCAGTCCTCGGTGCCACTGATCCCACAACTGGCGCAATATGTGGTGGCGGCAGGTGGCAAGCGCCTGCGCCCGCTGCTGACCCTCGCCAGTGCCGATCTGTGCGACTATGCCGGTGACCGGCATTATGGCCTCGCTGCCTGTGTCGAGTTCATCCATACCGCGACCCTGCTCCATGACGATGTGGTCGATGAGAGCGCGGAGCGGCGCGGTCAGGCCTCGGCCAATGAGATATTCGGCAACAAGGCCAGCGTTCTGGTCGGCGACTTCCTGTTCACCCGCGCATTTGAGCTGATGGTCGCCGATGGCTCGCTCGAGGTGCTGCGCATCCTGTCGAAGGCATCGGCCACCATCGCCGAGGGCGAGGTCATGCAACTGAACGCCACCAGCGATCTGACCACCGATGAGGCGACCTATCTCGAGGTTATTCGCGGCAAGACCGCCGTGCTGTTTGCTGCCGCCTGTGAGGTTGGTGCCGTGGTTGCCGATCAACCGACAGAGCGGATCGCTGATCTGCGCAATTTCGGCGAAAATCTGGGCATGGCCTTCCAGCTGATCGATGACGTGCTCGACTATTCCGCTGACCGCCGCGACTGGGGCAAGGAAATCGGTGATGACTTCCGGGAAGGCAAGATGACCCTCCCCGTCGTCCTGTCGATTGCCGCAGCGGAACAGGCCAAGGCACAGGACGAAATCGACTTCTGGCAACGCACCATCGGCGATCTCGATCAACAGGACAGCGACCTTGATCATGCAATCGACCTGATGAACCGGCATCAGGCATTGGCCCAGACCAGAGAGCGGGCGGAGCATTTCGCCAATGCCGCGATTGACGACCTGGCTGCCTTCCCCGACAGCCATGCGACCCGCGCCTTGATGATCAATGCGGTTCGTGCCTCAATAAGCAGACGCTACTAAAACCAACGCGAGCCGGAACCAACACCCCGGTAAAGACGTTTGAAAACATAATGCTAACAGGCCTGCCCATCATGGAATTCTTCGCCCCCCTGATCGACCAGTTGAAAATCTATCTGGATCAGAGCCTTCGCCTGCTGCCGCAAATCCTGCTCGCAGGTTTTGTCCTGTTTCTGGCTTGGCTGATTTCTCTCGGCGTCAAGCGATCACTGGTTGCTGTGCTGACCACCAGCAAGATGCGCCCGGCGCTGGTACAGGTAATCCGGATGCTCTCCGGCATTGCCATCATGATTTTCGGCCTGCTGCTCGCGATCACCATAGCGTTTCCATCGGTCACCCCGGCGAAAATGCTGGGCGCCATCGGTCTCGGTGGTGTGGCCATCGGTCTGGCATTCCGGGAAACGCTCGAGAACTTTATCTCTGGCGTCATGATCATGGTGCGCAAGCCAATGCGGATCGGTGACCTGATCGAGGTGGACGATGTCAGCGGTCGGATCGAACAGATCACCATGCGCGACACCTATGTGCGCAAGTTGAGCAATGAGCTTATCCTCATGCCCAATGCCAAAATCTACAAGAACGCGGTCGAAATCATCACCGATCTCGCCGAACGCCGCCACCAACTGATCGTCGGCGTTGCCTATGGTGAGGATGCCGCTCGTGCCCGCGATGTGATTGAAGAGGCCGTCCGCTCGGTCAAAAGCATCAATACCAATCGGGGTGTCGAGGTCTATGCCCGGGAGTTCAACTCCTCATCCATCGACTTCACCGTCCGCTGGTGGGCCGGTTCCGAAGAACGCGACATGCACCGCACCCGCTCGGATATCGTGATCGCGATCAAGCAGGCGCTTGATGATGCCGGTATCGAGATCCCGTTCCCGTATCGCACCCTCACCTTCAAGGGCGATGTACCGATTGCCGGTCTCGGCGACACCGATACGGGTTCAGAAGACTAGTCAGCCGAAGCGGCGGTTGGGCAGGTTTTGATCCCGGCGCGGCACACCCGGTGCTGATTTGGGTGCATCGCCACGGATATTGTCGGGATCGATCCCGAGTGCGCTGAGATCATCGGCGGTAACGCCGGTAATCAGGCCATCCTCCAGACCCAGAACCAGATTGCGGTTCAGGGTCTGCTTGACCGCCTGCTCGACCAGACGGGCATGCTGCTCGAGCGGCTGGAACTTGTAGCCGATCTCGTGAACATCAGAGCCAATGTGGCCAAAGCGCAAATTGTCGAAGAAGTACCAGGCAGCAATACGCTCATCGTTCGTCTGGAACAGCGCCTTTTCCGCAGACTCTTGCCCCGCCAGATCGGGACGCTGCTCGACCACCAGCAGCGTCGCCATATCCCGTTGCAGCTTGTGGGTTGCCTCATGGGCCGATGTGGCCAGTACCTCGACCGGATCATTCCAGCCTGCCGTTTCATGGGAGTTCAGCCAGAGATTGTCTGCATTGGCATCATATTGCGCGCCCAGAATGCGGTTATTGGCATCCGGCGGCACGCACTCGTTCTCGATCCGTCCCGGTGGGATAAAGCCGCTCTCATGGCCATAGGCGTGGAGCAGTTCGATAACTGTGTCGAGGCGATCATCATCGCTTTTGCCGCCCCATGCCTTGTCCAGTGCCCCACCCTGCTTGGAGAAGAAATGCCGGGCGATACGGGTACCGAGGTCACGGCTCTGGTCGATGAAGGCTTCCGGCAGTTCCAGCGTTGAGTAGACCTTCATCCGCGCCAGCATGGCATCATGGCCCGGTTCGGCATCTGGGTCTGCCGGGCGCAGACCGGTCAGCAGTTTCATACGCGTATTATGGGACAAGGCCTTGAGATCGCTGCTCTCGGTCGCCTCGATCAGCTTGATGATACGCGCCTGCGGATTGCGGCCGGTGGCAGCAGAATCGACGGCAATTTGCAGGCGTCGCTCAGCGGGCGGGAGGGCATTTGCCTTGTCCAGAGGGGCAATGGCATCAATATCAAAGATCGTGTTGGGCATAACTCGGCGACAGAATTCATGAGGGAGAGTACTCCCGCATTTTTCGCATGGCTGACGTGAAAGCAGTAAGGGCTTTTATAACAAAACTGACAAAACCCCGGTAACCGGCGATTTTTCCACCATAAATCAGGCATTTGGGCAGCAACAACATTACGCAGCCACCGGGCACCCGCCCCTGCCGGTATTCCATGCAGCACCAGCCTCAGCGCCTGCCACGATCAATGACCGTCTCGGGATGAGCGATGCCACCGGGTTTTGGCCTTGCGACCTCAGCCAGAACGGGCAAGTTTAGAGGAGCTATCGATCCGACTTCTGGAGCAGACCTGTCATGTCACAACCCGGCGTTACCTTTCACACCCCTACCGGTGATTACCGCGTGGATGCGTTGCTGGATGCAGCCTTCGGTGTTGGGAAATGGGGCGGCCCCCAAGGCACCGGCGTTACCCTGACCTATGCCACCAAGGGCCCGGGTTCGACCTATATCCAGAATTACAGCCCGCTGCTCGAACCGGAGCGTGGGCAGGATCTGACACCGACCGAGGCACAGGAAGTCGGCTTCCGTACAGCCATTCAGACATGGGGCTCGGTGGCCAATATCAATTTCGTGGAAATTGAGGAAACCGCTGATCAGACAGCGGATATCCGCTTTGCCATGTCACGCTCGGTAAACGCGCAGGAATTCGAGGATGATTTCGGCTATGACCTGTTCGCTTATGCCTATCTACCGCAATTCACGCCGATTGCAGGTGATGTCTGGTTTGATCCCGATCTGATCGATTTCGATTACACGCCCAATACCCATGGCAGCGGCTATTACCTCATGCTGCATGAGCTGGGCCATGCCCTGTTGGGCTTTGAAGACATCACGGAAAATGGCGGTGTGAATGGTGCCGCATTGAGTGCAGGCGAAAATTTCCACGCCTTCTCGATCATGTCCTATCACGCGACACCGGGCATTGCCGCCGATCCACGCAATGCCGCCGTGTCATTTCCGACCACGCCGATGCTCTATGACATTCTGGCGGCACAGGCGCTCTATGGCCCGAATATGAGCCATAACGCGACCGATACGGTGTATCAGTTTGCGCCCGGTCAGGCGATTTACCAGACCATCTGGGATGCCGGCGGGATCGACACCATTGACTGGTCCAATCAGGAAACCGCCGCCTTCATCAACCTGAATGACGGCAGCTTCAGCAATATGGGGCCGCCACGCAGCAACGGTACCGATGAGTTTCCGGAAACCCTCGCCATCGCCTTCAATGCGATCATCGAGAACGCCAAGGGTGGCACCGGCAATGATACAATCGTCGGCAACGCCGCCAACAATGTTGTCTATGGCGGGCTCGGCATCGATCTGGTCACCGGTTTCAACGGCAATGACCTGATCTATGGCAACCAGGGCACCGACACGATTTACGGCAATCTTGATCTCGACCACCTCTATGGCGGCCAGGATGCCGATCGTCTCTATGGCGGCCAGCAAGCCGATGTGCTCTACGGCAACTTCGCCAATGACGTGCTGTACGGCAATTTCGACAATGATTTCATGTTCGGCGGTCAGGATCAGGACACCCTGTATGGCGGTCAGGGCAATGACATAATGTTCGGCAATCTCGGCGATGACCTGCTGTTCGGCAACCGGGACAATGACCAACTGCTGGGCAATGACGGCAACGACACCCTTTATGGCGGCTCTGGCAATGATGGCCTTGAGGGCGCTACCGGCAATGATCGCCTCTTCGGCGATGAGGGCAATGACACCCTCTATGGCGGTACCGGCACCGATGTTCTCTATGGTGGCCTTGATGACGATCTTATCTATGGCGGTGATGGTGCCGACCAGATCAATGGCGGCGATGATGATGACCGCCTGTTCGGTCAGGAAGGCAATGACGTACTGATCGGCGGAGAAGGCTCCGATTACCTCTATGGCGGCAGTGGCTCCGATCAGATGAGCGGCGGCATCGGCAATGATACCTATGTCGTCTCAAACCTGACCCAGAGCGTCAGCGAAGATGCCAATGCCGGGGTTGATGTGATCGAAACACAGGTAGATTTCATTCTGCCCGCGAATGTGGAGATCGGCATCATGACCGGTCCCAACAATATCAGCCTCTCCGGCAACGCTTTGAATAACAGCCTGACCGGCAATATTCAGGACAACCTGATCACCGGTGGTGGTGGCAATGATACCATTCTGGGCAATGCCGGGGCAGACACACTGGACGGGACCAGCGGATCAAACCTGCTGCAAGGCGGGTTTGGTGATGATGTTTACCTGATCCACTCGGCTGCCGATGTGGTGGTCGAGGATGCCAATGGCGGCGTCGACACGGTAATCACCACGTTCAATACCACAATCGGCACGAATATCGAGGTGCTGATCCTGAACGGCAGTGCCAATGAAGCAACCGGCAATGACGTCGATAACCAGCTTGTCGGTGGCACCGGTGCCGATCTGATCTCCGGTCGCGGCGGCAATGATACTCTCAGCGGCAATGCCGGGGCCGATACCCTCGTCGGCGGTACTGGCGATGATGTACTGACCGGCGGCGGTGGTGCTGACCGTTTTGCCTATAGCGGCACCAATCTCGGCGACGACACGATTACCGACTACGAAACCGGTCTGGATGTCATTACCGTCGACAACGGCCTTACCGTCATCGGCATTGCCGACAATGCCGGAAATGCCGAGGTCAGCCTCAGCAGTGGCGATCTGATTACCGTACTCGGCGTCAGCAGTGGCGATATCGAGGTTGAGGACCTGATGGCAACCTGATCAGGGTTCCGGTATCAGGCGGAGGAGATCAGAATTGGGCCAATAAGGACCCGGCTGATCAGGCACTCGGCTGTGGATGGGGCAACTCACCGGCGAGCATGCGGGCCTCGGTCAGGAAATCGATCGGCGACAGACTGTCGAGCTTGTTGATCAGATAATCCATATCATCATCATTGAGCGCATCAACCTGGGTCAGGACACGTTCCAGCACCCGGCGACGGCGGCGCTCGATATCACCTTCCGCACCATCAAACAGGGTCTCACGCACCACATTCAGCGCGGCCCGGCTGGCTGGCAACAGCATCAGTGGGATTTCCGAGCGTTCGTAAATGGTTTTCAGCCCCAGCGGACCTTCGTCATAAATCAGCAGACGGGCATTCACCAGCGGCAGTCCGGACATATGCGACAGCCCGGCCTCATAAAACTCGAGATCGCCCATACACAAGGATCGCAGCAACAATGACCCATTCAGATGGCCGCCCTCATCGAGGTTCTTGACCAATTCGAGCACGTCATTCCGGGCCGCATCCTCATCGGAGAACAGGTGCATTGTTGCCCGCTCGCGCGAGCGCAACAGGACATCAACCGCCACTTCCTCGGGCACATCCTGACGCTTGACCAGATAATCCAGCAACTGATCCGACACCATGGTGACAAGACGGGCTGTTACCTTGTTCGGCAGGGTGGTATCGCGCTCAAGAATACCGCCATGGACCTTGTTGCTGTCCGGGAAGCGGGTCAGAGCGCGATCAAAACCCTTCTCGTTAATCTGAGCGGTACCATTGCGCATCAGCTCGGCAACGGCATTTTCGGTGCCCTGCTCTACCAGCACATCGGAAACAGTGGCCGAGAGATTCGGTCGCTGGGCAATCGCTGTCTGTTTCAGTTCGGAACCGCTGGCGACAACCTCGATCAGTTCATCATCACTGAGGGTCGGGGTATGCTGAAGGATCGGCAGCGCCACTTCCTCAACATCACGTGCAAGGGTCTGCGCCACATCTTTTGGCAGATTGGGTGAGCTTTTTAGACTTTCGGCCAGTGCCTGACGCACGGTAACCGCCACGTCATGGGCCAGTGACCGCAGGATATCCTCGGCAATGCCGCGTTCCTCGGCACTCAGCCCAGTATCAATCTGGTGACCGAGCTTCTGTGCGACGCTTGATCGGTTCTGTTCGGATTTGTCGAGCGTAAGCCGGGTTACGTCAGCTTCACTCAAATGCACACCGGAAGGCGGTTTCTTAATCATGCTACATTCAAAATTTTAACAGCTACAGCAATCTGCATTCTGACGCTCAACACCATATAGATATATCACTTTCTGGCATTTTACCCCAACATTATGCCCATATATTATTAACGCATTCTTGAATATTACTGCGTGGGTTCAGGATTCTTGCCCGCCCAGAAGCTCGCATCAAAGCTGGACAGCAGCCCCGGATGATCCTGAGACCGCAGATTTATGTAGTTTACCAACTCATCGCGGAACGCCTGATGCTTGGTTTTGTCGAACTGGATCAGGGCTACAGCATTGCCAAGACTGGTGAAATCCTGCCGCAGCCATGAATAGGTATCAGCAGACGTTACATAACGCATGGTACCCGGACCCGACGTTTCCGGCACGTCCATTTCGACAAAAGACAGGAATCGCACCTCACAGGGCAGATTGCCGGCAAAGGCTGGCAAGGGGTGGATTACCATATCAACCCGAACATCATATTCAGAGCGGCAAAGGCGCAAAAATGCGTCGTCCTCGCTCATATCGCCGGAAGAAACGAAACTGCCATCGGCAATCGAAATACCGTAAGGCTCAAGCAGCGTATTCATTTCCCTAGTCAGTCGGTCGACACGACTACCGGCAATCTCGACCCGCAGGCCGCGCAGCTGGCGCGGGTCGCGCACCAACCGGTTGCGCCGGGTCACAATCGTAAGCACCTCAACGGCAAGTGGCCGATACCAGACCGCATCGTCCTGACCATGCTCCACATTATAGGATGCAAGGGTGGCAAAGGCGAAGTCGGCCAGACCACTCTGCGCTGCTTCCATCGCAGCCTTGCCGTCATCAACGGTAAGCAGGGCAATCAGCGGGCGTTCGGTAACTTCACCGACACCTGACCGGGTATTGAACGCCGAAATCAGTCCGGTCATGAAATCCACATGACCCGGCTCACTGTTCCCGACCGCAATCGTCAGCACATGCGGTTCGTCGGCAGCGGCATTCCCATCCTGCGCCAAAGCAACCGTTACCGGCGTTATGGCCAGTGCGCAGCCGATCAGGCCCGCCAACCATAGACCGCTCCGTGGAGCCTGCTGCCAACGCTGAAATACCGAACCGAACGTAATCTTGAACATGCTATCCCCGGAGTTACCTTGCCATTTCAACGAGTGTTTGCTCGACAATCTCGCTCAATACCTTGCCAAGTGCTACATCGAATCCCTGAACCACACTATCAAACCTGCCATTGTCGGCTGTGACAACCTGCTCTTCCTCGAACCGGCTGACAATTGCCCGTTCCGGCATCTTGATCAGGGTTGCACTGATCCGCACCCGGATATCCGGTGCCGCGTTGGTTGAGCGGTCAAAATACTCGGCCTGAAACTCGCGCAACTCGTTTTTCAGAATGTAATCAGCGCGCAATCCCGTGGTCTCACGACCGACCGAGACAATCTTTTTGGTATTCTCGAAGCTCTCAACCAGCAGGGTCTGAACCATGCTGGTCGCCCGGTCGGCCCATGCAACAGAGGCGAAGTAATCGAGCTGATACGGGTTTGGCTTCAAGACAATCCGGGCGGTATTGAGGCCGGATGCGGCCACCGGTTGCTCGACCAGCAACTGACGATCAACAAATGGCATGGCCTGATCGAAGGTGCTCTTGGGCGTCAGGGTATAGAGCTTGGGACCGGGACCACCGGGCAGGTCGATACTGCAAGCCGCCAATACCGGCATCAGCACCGATACGGCCACCGCCCCCATGAGACGACGGCGTGACCTGTTGATCAGGCATGGAACATGTGGAAGATGCTCAGATATGGGCGTTTTGTTCATTCTTATTCCTCTACCTGAACACCATTGGCAGTACCACCGAACAGGAACTCCGTCGGCCCGCGTTCCAGCCTTTCGGCAAGCAGGTTAAGATTTGAGATCAGGCCCCGCAATTCCTGAAACAGATAGGTCAGTTCATAAAGCCCGGATGAGGTAAAATCGCCGATGGCACCGGAATTGGCATCAACGATCTTGTTGGCGGTGTTGACCATTTTCTGGGCCGCTTCGGAGGTCTGGTAGATGCTCTGGCTGGTCTTGGTCATCTCGGCATAGACATCAACCGTCGCCTTCTCGATGGTCTTGACCGTACCGCTGGTTTGGTCGAGGAAGGCGGTCATCCGGCTGTCCACATTCTTGCCAAGCTGGTCATAGGTTGTCAGCGTCTTGTCGGCATTGTCGAGCAAGGGAACCAGTCGGGCGCTGGCCTTGGTGAGTTCGGCAGACAGTTTCTGCAATTCATCCATGGAACTGCCGAGTGCCTGAATATTGTCATCGGAGAAAACCTCGGTTGCCCGCTCACTGAGATTGATCAGATTCTCCAGCAATCTGGGCGCTGCTTCAAGCAACTCGCCAAATTGTGATGGTGCTGAACGGATTTCCGGAATGTCCTCATTGCTTACCTGATAGAGCAGACCGGCATCGTCCGAGCCGGGACTGATCTGGACAAAGACGCCACCGGTCAGCCCCTGTTGCTCCAGCCGTGCCTCGCTGTCAGTGCGGATCGGGGTATCCTGCGGCACCTCGATCCGGACGCGCACCCGGTTCATGGTTTCGGGGTCGATGCGAATATCCGTCACCGTTCCTACCGGCACACCGAGATAGCGCACCGGGCTGCCGGTTTGCAGGCCGGTGACCGCACGGCGCAGATAGATTTCATAGGTCTGTGCCTCGCCACCGACATCGCGCCCGGTCAGCCAAGCGACAAAACCCAGCGCGGCGATGACAAAGATCAGGACAAAGGAGCCGACCAGCAGATCATTAGAACGGTTTTCCATGGGATAATGGCCCTTCCTCAAGCCTTCTCGAGCGGTTTGGCAGCACGGCCGCGTGGACCGTTGAAGTAGTCTTCGATCCAGGGATGCCCGGTTTTCTGCAATTCCGGGATGGTGCCGGTGACGATCTTGCGATCAACCAGTACCGCCAACCGGTCACAGATAGCATAGAGGCTGTCGAGATCATGGGTCACCATGAACACCGTCAGCCCCAGCGCCGTCTGCAGATCACGGATCAGGTTATCAAAATCGGCGGCGGAGATGGGATCAAGCCCGGCGGTCGGCTCGTCCAGAAATACGATGTCGGGATCAAGCGCCAGCGCCCGTGCGAGACCGGCCCGCTTCCGCATCCCGCCGGAGAGTTCGGATGGGTATTTGTCGGCGGCATTGGCGGGAAGGCCAACCATCTGCACCTTGATCCGGGCGATCTCATCGACCAGAGCCGGTGAGACCGCGCCACGTTCCTTGATCGGCAGGCCGATATTCTCTGCCACCGTCATCGAGGAGAACAGCGCGCCATCCTGAAACAGCACCCCGCAACGGCGCAGCAATGGCTGGCGTCCCTCGCGCCCCAGTTCCCAGATCGGCTCATCAAACAGGCGAACATCCCCGGCAGCGGGTTTCAACAGGCCGATAATCTCCCGCAACAGCACGGACTTACCAGTACCAGAGCCGCCGACGACACCCAGCACCTCACCGGCAAAGACCGTCAGATCGAGGTTCTCATGGATCACCTGTTTGCCGAACTGGGTACGCAGACCACGCACCTCGATCACATGTTTCGTCACAGCCCGACCTCCTGAAACAGGATGGCGAACATGGCATCAAGCAGGATGACCAGACAGATCGAGACCACCACCGAGCGAGTGGTCATTTCCCCGACGCTCTGGGCACTGCCGCTGACCTTCAGACCCTGATGGCAGCCGACCAGTGCGATGGCGAAGGCAAAGACTGGTGCCTTGATAAAGGTCACGATGATATCGCTTGCGGTCACTGCCAGCTTAAGCTGCTGCAGGAAAATCGCAGGGCCAATATCGAGCAGAAAATATCCGGCGAGCGCACCGCCGAGCAGCCCGGCCATGGCACCATAGAAACCGACCAGCGGCAAGGTGATGACCAGCGCCAGAATACGCGGCAACACCAACACCTCGACCACGTTCAGCCCCATGGTCTGCATGGCGTCGAGTTCCTGATTTACCTTCATCGTGCCGATTTGCGCTGTGAAGGCGGAACCGGAACGCCCGGCCAGAATGATCGAGGCCAGCAAAATGCCGATCTCGCGCAGCACGGCGAGACCGATGATATTCACCACCAGTATCTCGGCCCCGAAATTCTGCAGCTGTACAGCCGAGAGATAGGCCAGCACCATACCGATCAGCAGCGACAGCAAACCGACGATCGGCAGAGAATTCAGCCCGGTCGCCTCCATCTGATGTACGAGATCATGGCGGCGCAACCGTGAGGGATGGCGGATCACCCCGGCCATCACCCGAAATACCAGACCGGTCATGGCGAGCAGGTCGACGGCTTCTTGCCCCGCGGCACGGGCACCGGCACCAACCCGCAAAACGGTTCGGATCAGGGCATTGTCGGCGCGGGGCTTGTCCAGCTGTTCGGCGGAAACACCCATGACCCGGTCAAACAGTTCACGGGAATGGCCCGGCACATTGTCGAACTCGGCCTTGAGGTCTTTTGCGGTCAGGGCATCGCGCAAGCGGAGCATAAGTGCGGCACCGAAGGTATCCAAAACCTCAACCGCTTCCAGATCAAGACTGACAGCGGTTTTTGCCGCCGCCACAACCTGTTTGCGGCAGGCCTCACAAGCGGCTTCAAGCCCCGGCATACTGGCAAGCGACCACTGGCCACTGAGACGCAGAACGCCCGAGCCGTCATCATAATTCCAGAATTGCTGCGCAGGATTGCTACTCAATGACGCCGCCATGGGTTATGAATGAACTGTCGCCACCGTTCGGTGGCTCTTCCTACCCTTGAAAATTGCGAAATCTGCCCGATGAACCTCAAAGAGCATATCCGCGGAGTGCCGGATTTTCCAAAGCCCGGCATCCTGTTCTACGATATTTCAACGCTTTTGGCCCATGCCGAGGCCTGGCAGCACACCATTGACACGCTGGCGGAGCAGATTGGCCACTACAAGCCGGAAGTTCTGGTCGGGATTGAATCGCGCGGCTTCCTCGTTGCAGCCCCGCTGGCCCTGAAACTCGGCTGCGGCTTCGTGATGATCCGCAAGCCCGGCAAACTCCCCGGCCCGGTGATCCCCTACAGCTATGAACTGGAATACGGCACCGATACGCTGGAAATTCAGCAGGATGCCATCAAACCCGGCCAGCGCGTAATCGTACTTGATGACCTGCTCGCAACCGGCGGCACCATGGCAGCTTCGATCGAGCTGCTGACCCAGATCGGTGCGAATGTCGAGGCGGCAGCGTTCATTATCGAGCTGACCTTCCTCAATGGTCGGGACCGGCTGAAGGTGCCGTCCCACTCCCTGCTGCAATATGATGATTAGGCTCAGTTGACCGGCGCAAACTCGGCGCGGGCGATGCTGAAACCATAAGGCCCCTCGACCAGATAGAGGCGCAAGGTGGTCCCGCGCCGTCCCTGTGCATCGGTTGCCAGATAGCTCGCATGGACAAAATCGCCCCGGTCATCGGTGCCGGTGCCATGCACAAGCGTCTCCACACCACCGCGAATATAGGGCATGAAGCGTGAGGCGATGGCCTGAAACGCCCGGCTTTTCAGTGCATCCGGCGTCTGTTGCCAATTGCTGACCACCAGCGGCGCAATGGCATCAATTGACTCGCTCGCCACAAGGAAATCATAGAGTTTCTCGCTGGCTTCCGCCGGGGTTTCCGCCTCTGCCACCGCAGGTTGAATGCAGGCGGGCAATGCCTCGGCAAACTGCACCGGATCGAGCGGTGAGCCGCTGCCGTCCTCGACACAGGCGGCGATACTGTCACCGGACAACAGCCAGACTGCAGCCGCACCGACAATGCCGAGGACCAGAATGCCAGCAATGACCAATTTCACACTGAAACCGGCCTGGGGGTGACGCTTTCGGGAAAACATAGGAGACAGGTACATAATCAAAATCACTAATCGGGCTGCACCATCTGGAGCATGGCGGCAAGGTTCCCTATAAGAACAACATCTATTTAGATGGGGCGGGCAGCAAATGAAACTAGGCTTTATTACCGATACGCATATCAATGCCGAGGGCGCACCCATCTGGGCCGGGGTCGACAGCCTCGCCCATCTGAACCGGGTGATCGACCATCTGAACGGCCTTGAGCTCGATGCGGTGGTGTTCGGCGGCGATCTCGCCGATGCAGCCGACCTCGCCGATGACGCCCATGCCCATGCCATGTACCGGGCTGCGATGCCAGCGTTCGAGCGGATTGCAGCGCCCCTGCTCCCGATCCCCGGCAATCATGATCGCCACGATCTGTTTCTGAGCTATCTCGATAAATACCGCAGCGGCGATCATGGACCGGACCTGTCCTATGTCCGCGAACTCAATGGCTGGCGGCTGATCATGCTGGATACCGTGGAGCCGGGCCAGATCGAGGGCAGCATCACTGATTTCAGCGTGGAGTGGCTGGCAGAGCTGGTGCAGGCGAACCCGGATCAGCCAACCCTTGTCTTCGCCCATCAGCCGCCATTCTCATGTCATGACGACCCGGCACTGGACATGCGGTTCGATAATGCGGAGCCGCTGGAGGAAGCGCTTTCCGGCTGTACCGGTCTCAAGGGCATCTTCAGCGGCCATTATCACCGGCTGATCGATTGGCAATGGCGCGGCGTGCCCTATCATGTCGCCCCGTCAACGGCAGCGCAGTTCCCGCACCCCGCATGGGGCGAGGAACGCAACCTGCCGAAATACAACGTGCCGGGGTTTCAGATCATCGATCTGGGCGCAGAAGACATTAGCGTTGAAACGGTCTGGCTCGGCACCAATCCGTTTGCCGCGACAACAGCAGCCTAGATATTCCGCTTAGATATTGCGCCAGGTGCCATCGGATTGACGGCAGGCAGTACCGGTCAGGATTTCAGTCTGGCCATCGATTTCGACCGTCTGGCGATAATCCCGACAATACTGTCCTGTTGACCGTTCATAGGTACGGTCAACGGTTACAGTGCCGGAATTGCCGCTGTCAGGATTGCGCCATGGCACGGAAGAACCGGTCGGGGCAGTTTCCAGCGTACGGTGGGTAGTGCGCTCCATCGCCAGTCGATCAGCCTTGTCCAGTGACGAACCGATTTCGCTACCGAGAAAAGCGCCAAGCAGGCCACCTGCGACGTCTGCGGCCACCTGACCGGAACCACTGCCGATCTGGGCACCGGCGAGACCACCGAGCGCGGCACCGCCAAGGGTACCAACCGTTTGTTTGGTACCGGTATTGGAGCCTTCACATGCCGCAAGGCCAAGTCCGGCGACAATTACAACGGCAAGGGTCAGTCCACGATTATAGCGTTTCATCAGTATCATTCCGTTAATCAAAAACAGTTGTTTTATTAGCGGCCCATCATGTCGAAACAATGGCCATCGCATAACTTTCTGCATTGAAATGGTATGCCGGTAAGATTTCATCAACCTTTCTGCCGTTAACATTTGTGAACGCGACTGTGAGGTAGAGCAAATGATGCAAATTCAGATAAACCGGCAATTCTGGGGCGGCATGTTGTTTGGCACGCTGTTTCTGGCCATGACGCTTGTTGCATCCGGCACGGCATTGCGCACACCGGACGGCCAGATCAGCCCGTCCGGCATCGCGATTATCGGCCTTGTGCTCGTCTGTTGCTGCTGCCTCAGCTTTGTCTGGCAGCTCATGAAAGCCCCGGAACTGAAACAGGCGCAAGAACAGCCGGAAGCATGGCTCAGAGAGTATCCCGCCTTGTGCAAAATCATGGGCGATATGCCACCCGAAGCGCGAGCAAATCCGGGCAGTGAATGCTGGCTGATGCAGGAAACGCTCGACAATGCTGCCGATGCCATCGTCATCACACGCGCCGAGAGCAGTGATGCGAACGGGCCGCCGATTGTCTTTGCCAACAAGGCCTATGTCGAACTCGCAGGTTCCGATAGCAAGAGCCTGTACGGCAAACCTGCTCGCCTGCTCGGGGATCAGGGGCTTGATGCCACGGTTCTGGTTGAGCTGCATGATACTCTCAAAAACGGCAAGTCATTCCGCTCGGAAGTGCTGTTCTATAGCCAGAATTATACCCAGCGCTGGCTGGATGTCGGCATCTTCCCACTCACTGACAAACACGGCAAAATCACCCATTACGCTGCCTTCGCCCGCGACATCGCAAACCAAAAGGAACTGGAAATCCAGATGCGTGATGACAAGGAGGCAGCAGAGGCCGCCAATCTGCTGAAAAGCGAGTTTCTGGCCACCATGAGTCACGAGATACGCACGCCGCTCAATGGCATCATCGGGATGAGCAACCTGCTGCTCGACACCAATCTGGATGCAACCCAGGCCAACCATGTGGATATGCTGTCCCATTCAGCGGAAACCCTGCTGCAGCTGATCAACGATATCCTTGATCTATCCAAGATCGAGGCCGACAAGCTGGAGCTTGAACCCGCGTCCTTCAGCATCAAGGGGCTGATCTTTGAGATCGCCCAGATGGTAAGGCCGCAAATCCAGCGCAAGGGCCTCGAACTGGTCGTCGATGTTTCGCCGCGCCTGCCGATCAACGTCACCGCCGATCCCGGTCGCCTGCGTCAGATCATCCTGAACCTGATCGGCAATGCCGTGAAGTTCACCAGTCAGGGCTTTATCCGGATTTACGTTGAACCGGTCGAGCAGGCCGATGGTGCAACACATCTCCTGAAAGTCAGCATCGAGGACAGTGGGATCGGCATCTCATCCCAGGCGAAATCACGGATCTTCAACAAGTTCAGTCAGGGCGATGCCTCAACCACCCGGCGCTATGGCGGCACCGGACTTGGCCTTGCCATCTGCAAGAGCCTCGCCAAAGCGATGGGCGGCACCATCGGGCTGGAAAGCGAGGAAAATCAGGGGTCAACCTTCTGGTTTACCTTTGCCTGCGAACCCCATGCCGATGTGCGCCTGTACGAACATTACCGCAAGCAGTTCAAGGACGAGTTGGAGAACCACACGGTTATCATCCTCGACGACCACAGTTGCAGTGCGGTTGCGGTGGAACGGCATCTGCGTGCCGCCGGTGCCGACTGCCACAAGTTCACCAACCTGAACCGCATCACCGATCAGTTGCTGCAATGGCATCAGGTGCATGAAAAGGCAGACCTCATCATCCTCGATGAAGAACTCGGCATTGGCACTGCTTTTGATGTGATGCCTAGGATTGCGCAGGTATTCGGCGACAATGTCCCGCCGATCCTGCTGCTGACCAACAAGCCGCTGCAAGGGTGCCATAAGAAGCTGGCCCGCGCCGGTCTAAGCGGTGCAATTGAAAAACCGATCCGACCGAGCCATCTGGTCCGAGCAGCGGTCGAGCTGCTGCGCAATCGCGGGCACGAGAACTTCTGGGCGCCGCACCCGGATATCCGCCGCCGCACAGCAGCCACCCTTGATGATGAGCGTTCACCGCTGGCCGGGTTGCAAGTCCTGCTCGCCGAGGACAACCCGATCAACGCCCAGATTTTCACGCATATCATGGAGCGCTGGGGCGCCCGGGTGACCGTCGCCGGCAATGGTCGTGAAGCAATCGACATCAGTGACACCATGCCGTTCGATATCATCTTCATGGACTGCCAAATGCCCGAGGTCGACGGCTTTGAAGCGACACAGGAACTGCGCCGCCTGATGGCCGGCAAGATCATCCCGCATACGCCGATCATCGCCCTGACCGCCAATGCCATGAAGGGCGACCGCGAGCGTTGCCTGGAAGCGGGCATGGATGATTACCTCGCTAAACCGACACAGGCGCGCGACATTGCCACCACCATCCGTCGCTGGGTCAGCGCCGACAGGATCGGTGAGAAACATGCCAATGCCGCCTATGGCAATACCGCGGAGGAGCATATCACCACCGACGATGATCACCGCCTGATCAATCTCGAGATGTATAATGAATGTGCGGATATTCTCGGCCCATCCCATGGCCGCGTGGTGGCCGACTTCATGGATCGGCTTGGGCAGATGCTGCAGGAACTGGCATTCGCCGTATCCCGGAGTGACTACACCACTACGGCGAAACTGGTCCATCCGTTCAAGTCATCGGCAGCCCAGCTCGGTGCCATGGGCGTATCCGAGGTCTGCCGCAGCATCGAGATGCGTACCCGTGAGAAACAGCCTAACGAGGTGGATGATACGGCATTGGCAAGCGAGCTGGTCCAGCTTCGTGAAGTTGCCGATGCCACCGCCATCAAGCTCCGCGCCATGACCTCGGAAGGCGGCAAGGAAGATCCGCTGGCGGAAACTGGCTGACAAGATCAGGCAGTAATCAGCTTGCGAATGGTGGCGACTGTATCGGCATCGCGTGGTGGCTTGTCCCAGCGGATGCGGTGGATACGTGGAAACCGCATGGCGATACCGGATTTGTGCCGCGTACTCTCATGCACGCTGTCGAAGGCAACCTCAACCACCAGCCCCTTCTCAGCACCATGTGCAACCTCACGCACCGGACCGAAGCGATTGGTGGTGTTATTGCGCACAAACTTGTCGAGTTGCTTCAACTCCTCGTCGGTAAAGCCGAAATAGGCCTTGCCGACCGGCACCAGTTCCAGTCCAGCCGCGCCATCATCACGCCAGGCCCCGAAAGTATAGTCGGAATAGAAGGATGAGCGTTTGCCATGTCCGCGTTGGGCATACATGAGCACGCAATCCATAGTCAGAGCATCACGCTTCCACTTGAACCATGGCCCCTTCGGTCGCCCGGCGACATAGGTAGATGCCTTGTGCTTCAACATCAGCCCCTCGACCAGCGTATCCGGGGCATCGCGACTGGTGGCCCTGATCTCGCCAAGCTCATCCCAATCGGCAAAGTCAACCAGCGCCGACACGTCCATCCGGTCAGGAGTGACACGCTGATACCATTCTTCAAGTCTCTGCCGCCGCGCATCGAACGGCAGGTCGCGCAGATCCTCACGACCATCATAAAGGATGTCATAGAGCCGGATATGGGCCGGGGCATCGCTCAGCATCTTCGCCGTTACGGTCTTGCGGTTCAGTCGTTGCTGCAGATCATTGAACGACGCGACGGCCCCGTCCCGGAACACCAGCAATTCACCATCGAGAACAGCCTCGAAATCTACCTGCTCAACTATGTCGGGAAAGCTATGGGAGATATCGTCCCCGGTACGCGAATAGAGCCGTGTTATCAGCCCGTCGGCGGTGCGCCGTGCTGCCAGTTGCACCCGGATGCCATCCCATTTCCATTCCGCACGGTAGTCGCCCGGATCAAGCCTCGCGATATCATCGCTTTCGAGTGGGTTGGCCAGCATGGGTGGTCGAAAGATCGCGCCCTCCTCAATATCCGGTCGTTCCTCCCTGCCCTCAAGCCACGCGAACAAATCAGCATAGGGCGGTTCAAGCCCATGCCAAATCTCTTCGATCTCGGCCACATCAATCGTCGACCATTGCGCCAGTGCCAGCTTGGCAAGCCGTGCGGAAACACCGATCCGCATGCCACCGGTCATCAGCTTGATCAGCGCATACCGCTGGTTCGGTCGGGCGCGGTCAAACCAGCCTGCAACCAGTATCGGCACATCGCTACGTTTGGTTTCCGAGAGAGTTTCGACCACCTCAGCCAATGATGGCACGGGTGAATTGGGCTTTGCCGCCGGTTCTGGCCACATCAGGGATGCGGTTTCCGCAAGATCACCAACGAAGTCATAGGACCAGCGGAACAGTTCCGGATCAACCCGCTCACTAATCAGTTCGCGCACCAACCCGGCCTTGGCGTTCTTGAAAGACAGGTTGCCGGTCAGTGCCGCCAGCGCCCAGCCCCGATCAGGGTCCGGCACGTTAGCAAAGTAATCCGCCATGAGGCGCAGCTTGCCATTACGTGACGGCGTCAGGATCAGCTTATCCAGCAAGTCGGCGAAGGCTTTCATGGCATCACTCCGCCTCATCCTCGAACCCGACCAGCGCCAGTGCCCGGGCTTTGCGTCCGGTCAACCTGCAGTGGTGGACAATCGCTTCCTCTCGACCATGGGTAACCCAGATTTCCGGTGCATCCACATCCTCGAATGTCTGGCACAGCTCATCCCAATCCGCATGATCGGACAGGATCAATGGTAACTCCACACCACGCTGTTTCGCACGTTGACGCACGGTCATCCAGCCGCTGGCGAGACAGACCACCGGGTCTGGCAAACGGCGGGACCAGCGATCCTGTATCGCGCCCGGCGGTGCAATGACAATCTCACCGCGAAAATCATCCCTGGTCATGGCGTCGTCACCGCGCACGGTTGCCGGACGCAACTCGCCGAGATCAACACCATGGCGGGTATAGAGATCACATAAATTGGCAAGGGCACCGTGGATATAGATAGGCCGGTCATAGCCGGTGGCACGGATATGGCTGATCACCCGCTGCGCCTTGCCGAGGGCATAGGCACCGATAACGTGGCAGCGCTCGGGATACAGACGAACCGATTGGAACAGCTTGTCAATTTCGGTTTCAACCGGAGGGTGGCGAAATACCGGCAGACCGAATGTTGCCTCGGTCACGAACACATCACAGGGCACAACTTCAAACCCGGCACAGGTCGGGTCCGCTCGACGTTTGTAATCACCGGAAACGACAAGCCGCGCACCCTTATGCTCAAGCACCACCTGAGCCGAGCCTAGCACGTGCCCCGCCGGCATCATGCTGACGCTGACCTCACCGATCGTGATGACCTCGCCATATTCCAACGGTTGGTGCACCCTGCCCGCACCGTCACCATAGCGAACAGTCATGATGTCCAGAGTGGCCTGTGTCGCCAGTACCTTCTGATGGCCGGGACGTGCATGATCGGCGTGACCATGGGTGACAACGGCACGCTCGACAGGCCGCACCGGATCAACATAGAAATCACCGGGCGTGATGTAGAGCCCTTGCGAACGGATCTCGATCCAGCTTTCGGGATGCGGTGGCGTGGTGCGCGTCATTGATGAATTAAGGCGAGTAAACAGTAGCTATGAACAAGATAAGCGCATTTCTCGATTATGCCAGTGAGGTGGCCGATGCCATGGCGGCCGGCAAGCCCGTGGTGGCGCTGGAATCCACCGTTATCGCCCACGGCCTGCCGCATCCGGTCAATCTGGAGACCGCCGCCAGCCTGCAACGGATCATCCGGGAGTTCGGGGCGGTTCCGGCCACAACCGCCATCATGGATGGCCGCATCAAGGTCGGGCTGGATGAGGCAGAGCTTGAGCGGCTCGCCACTGCCAGCGATGTGCGCAAGCTCTCGACCCGCGACATGGCAATCGCCCTGACCGGTGGCGAGACCGGTGCGACCACGGTTGCCGCCACCATGCAGATTGCCGCCCTTGCCGGGATTCGGGTGTTTGCCACCGGCGGCATCGGCGGTGTCCATCGCGGGGCCGAGCAAAGCTTCGACGAGAGCGCGGACATTACCGCCCTCGCCCGCTATCCCGTTGCTGTAGTGACAGCAGGCGCGAAATCCATCCTCGACCTGCCACGGACGCTGGAACGGCTGGAAACCAATGGCGTGCCGGTGCTCGGCTATGGCTGCGACGGATTTCCGGCCTTCTATCTCCGCGACAGCGGCCTGCCGGTTGATCAGCGGTTTGATGATGCCGCCAGCATCGCCCGGATGCTCGATACCCATTGGGCGCTGAATGACAATCGCGGGGGGGTAATCGTCGCCAATCCGATACCGGCAGCCTTTGCCATGAACCGAGAGGATCATGACCGGGCATTACAACAGGCACTCGATCAGGTCGCGGCAGCCGGTGTTAGTGGCAAGGACACCACCCCGGCCCTGCTCGCCGCCATGGTCGAGGCAAGTCAGGGAACGACGCTCGACGCCAATATCGCGCTGATCGAAAACAATGCCCGGCTGGCCGCCGAACTGGCAGTAGCCCTGACCAGCCTTTAGCGATCAGACCACACGCAGAATGGCGCGGGTGATGGTGGCGGCAATATCGGCGGCTTCTTCGAGGAAGGTCGGGAAGTCGAGATGGCTGTCGGCACCGGCGAGATCACTGAGCGCGCGGACAACCAGATAATCGACACCGAACCGCTCCGCGATCTGGGCGATGGCCGCCCCTTCCATCTCGATTGCCTGAGCACTGAACTCCTCGAACAGCCGTTTGCGGGTCGCCTCACAGTTCATGAAGGTGTCGCCCGACAGGATGGTGCCGAAACTGATCGCCGGGAAACGTGGCTCATCCCCCGCCGTCACCTTGGGCAGATCGGTCTTGGCCAGCACCGCCTCAACGCGTTTCAGCAAGGTTCTGTCCGGCTCATAACCATGGGTCTGGTCCACATGGGGCAGCGGCGGGACGCCGGGCTGATAGGTGGTGATCCGCTCATTCGCGAGCGCGCCGTAATCATATTGCACAAGCCGCTGACCGATCACGATGTCACCGACCTTGAGCGCCGGGTCGATACCACCTGCAACGCCGGAGAACAGCAGACCGTCACAGCCGAACTCCTGAATCAGCAGGGTAGCGACCAGCGCGGAATTGACCTTGCCAATGCCTGACTGGACGAATACCACCGGCCGGTCCTCCAGCGAGCCAACGGCAAATTCCAGCCCGGCGATCTTGCGCACGCTCTCATGGGCGGCAAAGGCGGAGCCGAGGGCGGCGTGTTCCTGCGGAATGGCCGACATGATGCCGATACGTTGCATGGTCTTGTTCTCTCCGGTGGCCAGAATATGACGAGGATAATCAGTGGATGATCAACAGGGGTAATCAGATGATTTCCAGAACCAGCATCAGATACAGCAGAAGGCTCAGGTAGGAAACCACCTTGATCATGGCGACAATAATCGCCGCCCGGCGTGACAACGGCTTCCGTTCGCCGATCTTGCCGAATGGCAGCAAGCGGCGCAAACGGCCATCAGCCTCGCGCTCCAGCTCGGGAAACGGGGTTTCCGGGTAATGCGTCGCCGGGGCGAACAGCGGCACGTCCCGGAACTTGAACGCCTTGACCAGCACCAGACCGCTCAGAAAACCGCCGATATGTGCCCACCAGGCAATACCGTGATCCCCGCTGAATGCCATCAGGAAGTCGAGCGCAACATAGATGGCGATAAATATTCCTGCGGGGGCGAACACCGGAAACCGGAAGGCAACCAGCACCAGCACCCGCGCACGGGGATGCAGCAACAGATAGGCCGCAAGCAGGCCGCCAATGGAACCGCTCGCACCGATCAGCGCAATGGGTGGCCCTGCCCGCACTGCCTCGGAAAGGCCGAAGGCCAGCGCACTGAATATACCGGTCAGGATATAGAACAACAGGTAACGCAGATGCCCCATGCTGTCCTCGATATTGTCGCCGAAAATGAACAGCATCAGCATATTGCCGAGCAGATGTAGCATGCTGCCATGCATGAACTGATAGGTTACCAGCGTGACCGGGTCATTGAGCAGCGACGCGCCATGGGGCAGATAGGCGAAACCATCAAACAGCCCCGGCAACATCCACATGGCGGCAAAGATCGCCACATTCGCCAGTATCAACCCATAGGTGACATAGGGTTTGCGGATATGGCGCAGCGGATTACCATCGCGCAGAAACAGAAACGGCATCGGACCTTGCTAACGATCGTGACAGGAAATGTGACGAGAAACGAAACGGGAAAAACGACAGCACTGTCAGTCAAACAATATCATGCCATGTTATCTTACGCTTATATTGACCCAGCCCCTATCCTGACAGCCCATGCCACCGGCAAAACCCGACACTGATGTTTCAGCCGCAACGGCTGCCCGCCTGCCTGATGCCCTGCCAGATGCGATTGGTGGCTGGTTCCGCAGCCGCGGCTGGCAGCCGCGTGAGCACCAGCTGGATGTGCTGAGGGCCACGCAGGCAGGCAGCAATGTCCTGCTGATCGCGCCGACCGGGGCGGGCAAGACGCTGGCCGGTTTCCTGCCGAGCCTCAGCGAGTTGGTCACCAGCCCCGATCTCGGCACCGAACTGCACCGGTTACACACGCTCTATATCTCACCGCTCAAGGCGCTCGCGGTCGATATTCAGCGCAATCTGGAGCTGCCCATCGCCGAAATGCGCCTGCCGATCCGGGTGGAGACCCGCACCGGCGACACCCCGACCGATCGCCGTCGCCGCCAGTTGAAGCGCCCGCCGCATATGCTGATGACGACACCGGAGAGCCTCGCGCTGATGCTCTCCACCGCCGACGGGAAAAAGCTGTTCCGGCATCTGCGCATGATCGTACTCGATGAGCTTCATGCCCTCACCGACAACAAGCGCGGAGAGCTGCTCTCACTCAACCTCGCCCATCTGCGCGTGATCGCCCCGACGGCCCGTACCATCGGCCTGTCCGCCACCGTTGCCTATCCCGATGCGCTCGCTGGCTATCTGTCCCGCCAGCCATCAAAAGCATCAACAGCAACGCAAGCCGGCCCGCCATCCGATGTAACGGTTGTACAGGGCCGTGCCGGGGCACTGCCACAGATCGAGATACTGCACAGCTCGGGACATATCCCATGGTCCGGACACATGGCGCTGCACACCATGCCCGATGTTTATGAGGCAATCCGCAAGACGCGCCTGACCATCCTGTTCGTCAATACCCGTGCGCAGGCCGAGTTGTGCTTTCAGGAGTTGTGGCGGCTCAATGAGGACGGGCTGGCGATTGCCCTCCACCACGGTTCGCTAGATGTCAATCAACGGCGCAAGGTCGAGGCAGCGATGTCAGCCGGCAAGCTGAAGGCAGTGGTGGCCACCTCCTCGCTCGATCTCGGCCTCGACTGGGGCGATGTGGATCTGGTCATGCAGATCGGTGCGCCAAAGGGCGTCTCCCGCCTGCTGCAACGGATCGGTCGCGCCAATCACCGGCTCGACGAGGCAAGCCGCGCCATTCTGGTGCCCGCCAACCGTTTTGAGTATCTCGAATGCCGGGCTGCCTGTGACGGCGTGGCGGCGGGCAATCTCGACGGCATCCCGCCCCGTCCCGGTGGCCTCGATATTCTGGCCCAGCATATCCTCGGTCGCGCCTGTGCCGAGGCGTTCAGGCCCGACGACCTGTATCACGAGGTAACCAGCGCCGCCCCCTATGCCGGATTGAGCCGCAAGGATTTCGAGGCCACGCTGCAGTTCGTCACCAATGGCGGCTATGCGCTGCGTGCCTATGAACGCTATCACCGGCTGGTGGTCGATGATGAGGGGCGATACAAGGTTGCCGATCGCAGGATCGCCGCCAGTTACCGGATGAATGTGGGCACGATCGTTGAGGCCAATACCTACAAGGTACGCCTCAATCGCGGACGGGTACTTGGCAGCGTCGAGGAGTATTTCGCACAGGGGCTGACGCCCGGCGATACCTTCATCTTTGCCGGTGAACTGCTGGCCTTTGTCGAGCTGCGCGAGAACACGATCATCGTCAGCCGGGCCAAGGGCGCGGACCGGACACCCAAGGTGCCTGCCTATGCCGGTGGTCGCCTGCCGCTCTCCACCTATCTCGCCGATGGTGTCCGGGCATTGCTGTCTGATCAGGCGCAATGGCGACAGTTCCCGGAACCGGTGCAGGAATGGCTGGAGATGCAGGTCAAACGCTCGACCATGCCGCCGCGTGACGGCCTGCTGGTCGAGACATTCGAGCGTAACAACCGTCATTACCTCGTCGCCTATTGCTTCGAGGGCCGCAATGCGCACCAGACCCTCGGCATGCTGCTGACCCGCCGCATGGAGCGTATGGGCTACAAACCCATGGGTTTCGTCGCCAGCGATTATGTGATTGCGGTCTGGTCGGTCGATCCGGCCACCAATATGGCGGCGCTGTTCGATCAGGACATGCTTGGCGATGATCTGGAAAGCTGGATGGATGAGAGCAGCATGCTCCGCCGCACCTTCTATTATGTCGCCGTGATCGCCGGGCTGGTGGAGAAGAATCTGCCCGGGCAACAGAAGACTGAACGGCAAATGGTGGTCAATACCGACCTGATCTATGACGTGCTGCGCCAGCATGAACCGGACCACCTGTTGCTGCGTGCCACCCGTGCCGATGCCGCCCGTGGCCTGACCGATATTCGCCGTCTGGCCGATATGCTGACCCGCATTCAGGGCAGAATCGAACACCGGGCTTTGGATCGGGTCTCACCGCTCGCGGTGCCGGTCATGCTCGAAATCGGTCGGGAGACGGTTTATGGCGAGGCATCCGATGCCATGCTGGAAAACGCGGCAGAGGCGCTGATTGCCGAGGCAATGGACTGAAACCACTGAGGCCGTGAACAGACCGCCCCGATCACCGCATGGCAGATAAAGGTCGCAGATGGGTTTCGGGATGCGCGCCATTCCCCTACACTGCTTACAGTTACGATTTGAGTGTTGCCCCATGCCGACCCAGCGCCTGACATTTGCCGATCAAGAGCTGATTATCGACCTGACCGGGCTGGCGATATGGCCGGGCACGAAAACCGCCATCGTTGCCGATCTCCATTTTGAAAAAGCGACCTCCTACGCCATGCGCCGCGGCAGCCTGTTGCCGCCATTCGATACCCGCGCGACGCTCGACAATCTTGGTCGGGCACTGGCGCAGTATCGCATCGAGCGGGTGATTGCTCTCGGTGACAGCTTCCATGACGCTCAGGGCCCGGCGCGGCTTGGTACGCTGGAACGGGACATGCTGGAGCGTCTCACCAACCGCTATCACTTCCTCTGGATCACCGGCAATCATGACCCCGAACTGCCGGACGACATGCCCGGCGATTGTGTCAGCGAGCATCATGAGGGCGGTCTGGTCTTCCGTCACGAGGCCGATCCGGGCAGCGATGACCGGGCCGAGCTCTCCGGTCATTTCCATCCGAAGGCCCGCATCCGCACACCGCAAAAACCGATCTCGGCTCCCTGCTTCGCCTTTGATGACCGCAAGCTGATGCTGCCATCCTTCGGCGTGCTCACCGGTGGCCTCAATGTGCTGGACAAGGCGGTACGCGGCCTGTTCGCACCTGACTTCCGGGTTGCCATGCTCGGCCAGCGACGCCTGTTCACCTTCTCGAACCATCAGCTTGAGCCGGACCGCACCGCACGGGTCGACTAAGCGAACCGCATTAGGACTCCAGCTTTCGACGGAATATGGCTATCTGTGTGACGCCTACAGCGTCACCAGCCAAGTATAGTCCCATGAGCTTCGATCTTCTGATTTCCGGCGGCACCTTGCCGGACGGTACCCGCGCCGATATCGGCATCAACGGCGATACCATTGCCGCCATCGGCCCCGATCTGACAGCAGAGGCCGGACAGGTGGTAGACGCCAGCGGCTGCATGGTCTCACCGCCCTTTGTCGATCCGCATTTCCATATGGATGCAACCCTGTCGCTCGGCATCCCCCGTATCAACAAATCCGGCACCCTGCTTGAAGGCATCGCCCTCTGGGCCGAGCTGAAGCCGATTCTGACCACCGAGGCGGTTGTCGAGCGCGCGCTCGATTATTGTGACTGGGCAGCGGCGCAGGGGCTGCTCGCGATCCGCAGCCATGTGGATGTCTGTGATGACAAGCTGACCGGTGTTGAGGCGCTGCTGGAGGTCCGTGAACAGGTCAAGGATCGCATCGACCTGCAACTGGTTGCCTTCCCGCAGGATGGCTATTTCCGTCATCCGACCGCAGCCGAAAACCTGAAACGCGCACTTGATATGGGCGTGGACGTGGTCGGCGGCATCCCGCATTTCGAGCGCACCATGGAAGATGGCGCACGCTCGGTCACGGCACTCTGCGAGATTGCAGCAGATCGCGGGTTGATGGTCGACATGCATTGCGACGAGACCGACGACCCCATGTCCCGTCATATCGAGACCCTCGCCTATGAAACCCAGCGCCTTGGCCTGCAGGGTCGGGTTGCCGGATCGCACCTGACCTCCATGCACTCCATGGACAATTATTACGTCTCCAAACTTCTGCCCCTGATGGCGGAGGCGGAAGTTGCTGCCATTCCGAACCCGCTGATCAATATCGTGCTGCAGGGCCGTCATGACACCTATCCGAAACGCCGCGGCCAGACTCGGGTACCGGAGATGCTCCAATACGGCATTACCGTCGGCTTCGGTCAGGATTGCGTCATGGACCCGTGGTATTCGCTCGGCACCGGCGACATGCTCGATGTGGCCTTCATGGGGCTGCATGTGGCACAGATGACCAGCCCGGCGGATATGCGCAAATGCTATCAGATGGTTACGGAGACCTCGGCCCGGATCATGGGGCTGGATGATTACGGCCTCGCGGTTGGCAGGAAAGCCAACCTTGTCGTGCTCGACGCCAGCGATCCGATCGAGGCCATCCGCCTGCGTGCCGGTCGCCGTGCGGTTGTGGCCAAGGGCAAACTGATCGCCGAAGGACCGTCACGCGCCTACACCCTGCATCTGCCGGGCCGCCCGGACAGTGTCAGCCGCCGAAAGAAGTGACGTACACGCATAATTTCCCCGTTTAAAACTGGTCCGTTCGGGCAGAAGCTGCGTATCGGTATATGTCAGATCAATAATATGCCGGTGCCGCATCAATTTTATGGCCATTCCCGTTTTCGTTCACTGGTTCCGTCGCGACCTTCGCCTTGCTGACAACCCTGCACTTGCTGCAGCCGTTCAGGCAGCGCGGGCAGCCGATGGCCGGTTGTTACTCCTCTATATCCATGATGATGAAACACCGGGCGAATGGCGCTGGGGCGGTGCCCATCGCTGGTGGCTGAACCGCAGCCTGAAGAGCCTCGCTGACAGTATTGGAGCGAAAGACAACCAACTGGTTCTGAAATCAGGCAATGCAAAGGCGGTACTGGAACAACTGGCCGACACGCTACCGATCAGGGGCGTATTCTGGAACCGCTGTTACGAACCCTTTGCCATCGAGCGGGATAAGGCAATCAAGTCGCAGTTCAAGGATCGGGACATTACCGTCGAGAGTTTCAACGGTTCGCTGCTGAATGAGCCATGGACCATCGAAACCAAGTCAGGTGGCCCGTATAAGGTCTTCACACCCTACTGGCGTGCCGTGCTGGAAAAGGGCGATATTTCCAAACCCATTCAGGCGCACAAGACCTTGCCGCCAGCACCGGAGCTTGCCGGCGAGGCGCTGGCAGATTGGGGACTGCATCCAACCGCACCCGACTGGTCACAGGGGCTGGCGGATCCCTGGACGCCCGGCGAGGATCATGCCCGCGACCGCTTGTACCGGTTTCTGGATGACAGGATCGTTGATTACCGCGAGGCACGGGACTATCCGGGCAGCCACGGCACCTCACGCATCTCGCCCTACCTGCATTGGGGGGAGATCAGCCCGCGTCAGATATGGCACATGACGGTCAGCGCCCATGGCCATCCCAATGTCAGCAAAACACCAGAACCCTATCTGCGGGAAATCTGCTGGCGGGAGTTCTGCTATCACTTGCTCTATCACTTCCCGACCCTGCCGACCGAGCCGCTCAATGAACGCTTCGGAGAGTTTCCATGGCGCGAGGATGAGCAGAGCCTGACGGCATGGCAACGGGGCCAGACCGGCATTCCGATTGTCGATGCCGGTATGCGTGAGCTGTACGAAACCGGCTGGCAGCACAACCGGGTGCGGATGATCGTCGGCTCGTTTCTGGTCAAGAACCTGCTGCTGCCATGGACCGAGGGTGAACGCTGGTTCTGGGATACGCTGGTCGATGGCGATCTCGCGAACAATGCCGCGGGCTGGCAGTGGATCGGCGGCTGCGGTGCCGATGCAGCCCCCTATTTTCGCGTGTTCAATCCCATCCTGCAGGGCGAGAAATTCGACAAGCAGGGCAAGTATGTCCGCCGCTACGTGCCAGAGCTTACAAAGCTGCCGGACAAGTATATTCACAAACCATGGGAAGCGCCGAAAGATGTGCTGGCACAGGCTGGCATCCGTCTCGGCGAGACCTACCCAAAACCGATCGTGGACCTCAAGGGATCACGCCAACGCGCCCTGGACGCCTTTGAGGAGATAAAACGATGATCGCCACCCTGTCTGCCCCGGTGAGGACCGGCCAGAAAATCGCTGTCATTGGCAGCGGCATCACCGGGCTGAGCACTGCCTGGCTGTTGTCGCAGGCGCATGATGTGCATGTGTTCGAGGCCGACAGCCGGATCGGTGGCCATGCCAATACGGTCACAACACCGGCGGGCGATCAGGTCGATATGGGCTTTATCGTCTTCAACCGCCTGACCTACCCCAACCTTTGTGCCCTGTTCAGCCATCTGGGTGTCGGGTGTGAAGAGAGCGACATGTCATTCGGGGTCAGTCTCGATGATGGCCGAATTGAATATTCCGGCGATGGGTTGAATGGCGTCTTCGGCCAGCGGCGGCACCTGATCCAGCCAAGTTATTACCGTATGCTGAGCGACCTGCTGCGGTTCTACAAAAAGGCACCGGAAGATCTCGCCAATGGTCGCCTGACCGACATAACACTCGGTGAGTATCTCCATTGTGATGGCTATGGCGAGCGGTTCCAGCAGCAGCATATCCTGCCCATGGGTGCCGCGATCTGGTCGAGCAGCATCACCGAAATGCTCGCTTTCCCGGCGGAGAACTTTGTCAGCTTCTACGTCAATCACGGCCTGTTCCGACTGAAGGATCAGGTGATCTGGCGCACTGTGACCGGAGGCAGCCGATCCTATGTCGAGGCCATCAGCCAGAAGCTGCACACGGAAAACCGCATCCATATCAACGCACCGATTACCGCCATTACTCGCGATGGTGGCCAACATTGCCTGGATACGGCTAGCGGTGAGACATTCAGCGCTGATCAGGTTGTCTTTGCCTGCCATACCGATCAGGCAATCGCCATTCTGGGCGAGCAAGCCACACCGGAGCAATGCGCCGTGCTCGGTCGCATCCGCTATCAGCGCAACCGTGCGGTGCTGCATCAGGACACGCGGCTGATGCCAAGACGCCGTCGCGTCTGGACCAGTTGGAATTATCTGGGCCGC